>Ga0102593_1000142_pt1 | contig 190232 bp, 170 predicted proteins | sample AraplaCol_mMS_r2_2_FD_76862 | JGI IMG/M metagenome (GOLD analysis project Ga0102593, IMG submission 76862) | Arabidopsis root microbial communities from North Carolina, USA - plate scrape MF_Col_mMS_r2 (SPADES assembly) (version 2) | ecosystem: Host-associated > Plants > Roots > Endosphere...
CCAGTCGGAGAACGAATAGTTCTCGATCGGGTTGACGATCTGGATGCCGGCGTTCGACACGAGGATGTCGACCGAGCCGAACGCTTCGGCCACCTTGTCGATGCCGCTGTTCACGGCGTCCTCGTTGGTCACGTCCATCGCGACGCCGATCGCCTTGCCGCCTGCCTTGTTGATCTCGTCGGCGACCGCGTTCGCGCCGTCCTGGTTCAGGTCGGCGATCGCGACGGCCGCGCCTGCCTTGGCCAGCTCCAGCGCGATTTCCTTGCCGATGCCGCTTGCGGCGCCCGTGACGACTGCGGTCTTGCCATTCAGGTTGCTCATGTTCGAATTCCCGTGGTGAAAGGATTGACAGGGAGAAAGGACTGCGGACGTGTTACTGGGCCAGGTAATCGTAGACGACTTCGCCGAGGCCCAGCGTCAAATCCGCGACGAGGTGGCGCGCCTCGACGATTTCGAGCACCGGCAGATCGGCCACCGGCGCGAGCGCGTGCGGCGCCAGCTCGAGCGATGCGGGGCCCGTCCACGCGCCCTTCATCTTGATGTCCTGCATGTAATAGCGCACCAGTTCGCAGACGCGTGCGGTGCCGTCGACGTGCGGGATGATCTTCAGCAGGAAATTGGGGCCGGCGAGCCGCTTCGTCTGCTCGTCGATGTCGAGTTCCTTGTGCTTGTAGCCCATCGTGCCGGTCGCGACGCGCACCTTGCCGTAGTCGAGCGTGCCCAGGATGTGATCGGTGTTCACGTGCAGCGTGGGCGACGCGAGCTTCTTCGGGAAGCCCCACAGCTCGCGGCCGCCGGCGATCGGCGGGTGATCGTCGAGATACATCGCGAGCGTATAGCCGCCCGGCTGGCCTTCGTATTCGACGGGGATCACCTGGCCGCTTTCGGTGTAATCGCCGAAGCCGGTCGAATCGGCCATGCGGATGAATTCGTAATGGACGAGCGGCTCGGTGACCTGCAGCGGCTCGGGGACGATTTCACGAAGGCGGTCCGGATCGGTGCGGTACGTGATGATCAGAAACTCACGATCGACGAAACGGTACGGGCCCATCGGGAAGGCAGGGCTGGTCAACGGCATCGCAAACGCTTTCGATCGGACATCGCTGGGTTTCATGCGGACTCCTTGTTGTTGATCGCTTCGTGGATGAGTGGACGTAATCGTATGCCTGTGCGTTGCCGTTGTGCGATGCCGCATCTGGAATTAATTGTTGCCGATTTCGAATAATTTGCGGCGTAAATATTGAGATGAATGAGACAAACGGCCTGGACGGCGTGCCGGCCCGGGCGATGGTCGCAGGCGTCGATGACGCCCTCATGTGAAAAGGGTGAGGCTTTACGGGAAAGGTGGTGAGCTTTTACGGGAGACGGTCGCGCGGGAATATGACAATTGTGTGAACTTGTGTTGCAGTGCAGGCTCTAAGTGCGTTCGCCGCGCGGGCCACGCCCTAGCATCGTTCGACTCCGGCCGGGCAACCAACCGGCCGGTCTTTTACGCCCCACGCAACCGGATTCATGCAGAACCTCAATCTCGCCCTCTTTTCCGCCATCAACGCCGGGGGTGCACCGCACCCGGGCGTCGCCCGCCTCGCGATCTTCGCCGCCGACTGGCTCGTCTATGCGCTGCCCGCGATGCTGCTGCTGACCTGGATCTTCGGCGCGCGCCCCGCACGGCGCCAGGCGATCGAAGCCGGTGTCGGCGTCTGCGTGGCGCTCGTGCTCGCGCAGGTGCTTGGGCATGTCTGGTTCTCGCCGCGCCCATTCATGGCCGGCGTCGGCACGCAGCTGATTCCGCACGCGCCGGACAGTTCGTTTCCGAGCGATCACATGACGTTCGCGTGGAGCATGGCGGTCGGCCTGCTGCTCGGCGGCACGACGCGGGTCACCGGTTTCGTGATGGCCGCGATGGCCGTGGCGATCGCCTGGGGGCGCATCTATGCGGGCGTGCACTGGCCGTTCGACATGGCGGGCGGCGTGCTGGTCGGCACGGTGGGTGCGCTGGCCGCGCACCTGTACGGGCAACGCGTGACCGCGCTGCTCGAACGGCTCGGCGATTCGGTGCATGCGGTCGTGATGGGACGCCGGCAGGCGCCGTAAGCGGAACGAGGCGGAACGCAGCGGCAGGGACGCCGTCAGCCGGGCGAGCCGGGTGTGCGGGCCGATTCGGCCGAGGCGGACGGGCCTTCGCTCGCGTCGTGCAGTTCGGGCGTATCGGCCGGATGCCGCGCGGCATCGCGGTCGAGGGCGCTTTCCTTCAGGATCGCGCACATCGCGACGAACAGCGCGAGGACGACCGCGGCGAGGCCGCAATAACCGGCGATCTTCAGATGGCGAAGGAAAGGCGAAGCGTGGCTTGCTTTTGTCATGACCGGGCGCTCCTGGACGGGCTGCGGCGGCTGTCGCCCGACAGCGGCGTCGCAGACATACATATATACCAGCCGCGATGCCGGTGCCAAGCCCGCCGCTGCGCCGGCGCCACGATTGTTTCAGCCGCCGGTCGAGCGGGCGCTCCCGGTCAGTCTTCCAGCGTTTCGTGCACGGCCGCCGCGCCGCGCTTCCAGTAAGCCGCCGCGCGGATGCGCGACTTGTCGACGCCGCGCTCGCCGGTCAGGTGCTGGCGCACCGCGCGCATCGACAGCGCTTCGCCGGCCGCCCACACGTAGCCGTCGCCGGACGACGGCAAAGGCAGATCGCGCACGGCATTCAGCAGCACGTCGCCGTCCGCCGCGTCGGCTTTGGCGCGGAAGCGCCAGATTTCATGCACGTCGGCGCGCGTATCGAACGAGATCTGCGCGGTGCGATCCGCGACTTCCAGCACGACCGCCGCGCGCGCGCCGGCCGGCAATTCCTCGAGGCGCCGCGCGACGGCCGGCAGCGCCGTATCGTCGCCGATCAGCAGATGCCAGTCGAAACCGGTCGGGACGACGAACGAACCGCGCGGGCCGCCGATGCCGAGCCATTGGCCGACGCGTGCCTGCGCGGCCCACTGCGATGCCGGGCCCGGATGGTTCAGCACGAATTCCAGATCGAGTTCGCGGGCGGCGCGGTCGAAGCGGCGCGGCGTGAAGTCGCGCGCGACCGGCTTCGGTTCGCCTGCCGGAAACTCCGGGCCGTTCGCACCGAGCGTCGGCAGCGCGGGGCGTTCCGCGCCGGGCGGCGGGAAAAAGACCTTCACGTGATCGTCGAACGACGCGGATTCGAAATCCGCGAGATCGGGGCCGCCGAGCGTGACGCGCAGCAGATGCGGCGTCACGGCATGCACGCGCAGCACCTGCAGCAGGCGGAACTTGAGGGTGTGGCGCACGCGGGTCACGGTGCGCTCGGACGTGTTCTGCATCAATCGGTTCTCCTTGGGTGTGACGGGGCGGCGCGCATCACGCGCCGGCGGCGCCTTCGATTTCGGCCGTCGCGCGGCGCATGATGGCCGCGATGCGGCGCTGTTCGTCGGCATCGGCGGCGCTCTTGTGCAGCAGCGCGCGCTTGAGCGCGAGACGGGCCTCGACGAATTCCGGCAGCCAGCCGGCCTGCGATTCGTCCTGCGCTTCGTTGCCCGCCGATTCCCCGGCGAACGCGCGGCGCATGAATTCCATCTTGCGAGCGAGGTGCGTGAGGCGCGCGAACAGCGTGTCGACGCGTTCGCGCTGAGCGTCGAGATGCGCGCGGCCGGCGTCGGTCAGCGCATAGCGCTTGCGATTGCCTTCCGCCTGCGATGCGACGAAGCCGACTTCCTCGAGGTACGTGAGCGCCGGATACACCATGCCGGGGCTCGGGCTGTAAAAACCGTTCGAACGCGTGTCGAGCGCCTTGATCAGTTCGTAGCCGTGGCTCGGTTGTTCGGCCACCAGCGCGAGCAGCAGCAGCTGGAGATCGTCGGAGCTGAACTGGCGGCCGCGCGGCATGCCGTCGTCGCCGAAATCGCCAAAGCCGCCGCGTCCGCCCCGGCCGCCGAACGGGCCGCCACCGCCAAACGGGTCGTGGCCGCGGCGATGGCGGCCGATCGCGTGCAAGACGCCGGCGAACCAGTCAGGGCCGGCATGCGTACCATGACCGTCGCATCGGGCATGGCCGCGGGAAGGGTTGTGTCGCATGATCGTGTCCTATATGTCGTAAAACATATCTAAAGATATATATCGAAAGATACAGCGTCAAGGGGATTATTGAGGGCGGGATGGTGGTGGGGAGCTGTGGTGGATGGCCGGTGCCGGCGTGGTTCGTGGGCGCGCTCCGTCGAGGGCGTCGGTGGATGGCCCCTCGACAAACAGAGGGCGCGATGCCGCGTCACGTGTCGCTGCGGTCGGGTGACCATTCGCGATGCACGGTCGTGCCGACACCCCCTGCGTTCGCCGACTATATCGCGGGATATTTGCCGCGGCACGACGTGATTCATGAATAAGTTAAACGGCGGCGATTATAAAAACACCAGAGAAAATTATTTATAAAATCGAAACGGTTTTATTTTATTTTCGACCGGCCAAACAAAACTTCCGCGCGGGCAAAGATCAATTATCCCGCTCCGTCGTTCAATGTCGTCGTGCCGGCCTTGTGCATGACTGGCGGCATCTCGCGCGGCGATGAAGAATTTCGACCCTTTATTCGCACCCCGAAAATTCATCGAAAAGATGAAGCGTTGCAATATAAAATCGTGATTCGGGTATGCCGGTTGCGGTGCGCGATTTTATTTGGCAGGATTTTCATTGAGGCGCTCGGTTTTAAAACAACAAAGTAATCGACCATTCAATTTACTGAAATGACGCGCGGCGCTTGGGTAACGCCCGGCAAGGCAACTGACCAGAAAAACAGGTAACGAGGCGGCGAACGGGCGGCACTGTTCGCGATCATCGAATCAATCGCTTGCCCGGCAGCGTCGATGCGTCACTCGAACGATCCGGGCGAATCCGACACGGGGCGGCCATGGCGATACTCAAGAACGACGCTTCCGGAGACGCATGCCTGCTCCGCGCGTATCACGTGTTCGGCCGCGACGACGCGCGCTGCGACACGGTCATCCGGGACGGCTCGGTGTCCCGCGTCCATGCCCATATCCGCTGGGTCGGCGGGCTCTGGGAACTCCACGATCACAGCAGCAACGGCACGTCGGTATCGGGCGTATCGCTGCGCGACGGCGAGCATGCGGTGCTGCAGCAAGGCGACGTGATCCGCTTCGGCAGGGCCGGCACCGCGCCGTGGCGGGTCGAGTCGCTCGACGATCCGGCCGATACGCTGTGGCCGATTCGCGGCGCCGCCGCGCCGATCGTGCTCGCGCCGCGCCAGATCCTGCCGGTGCCTGCCGCGCAGCCGGTCACGATCGTTCGTTCGCCGGCCGGCGAATGGCTGTGCGACGACACGTTGCCGCCGCGCGCGCTCCATGACGGCGACGAAGTGTCGACCGGGGACTTCACGTGGCGTCTCGCGCTCGCGCGCCACGGCTCGACGGTGATGCTCGCCGCCCCCGCCGATCCGGCCGCGCCGGCGCCATTGCTCGAATTCCTCGTCAGCCGCAACGAGGAGCACGTGCGGATGCTGCTGCATGTCCGCGGCGGCGTGGTCGACCTCGGCGAGCGCGCCCATCACTACAGCCTCGTCACGCTCGCCCGCGCCCGCTCGGCCGACATGCAGGCCGGCTACGACGCCGCCACGCAAGGGTGGATCGAACTCGACCGGCTCGCGCGCATGCTCGGCATCGACGCGTCCCATGTCAACGTGCAGATTCATCGCGCGCGGAGCCAGTTCGCGGCGCTGCCGGGGCTCGGTGCGAGCCAGCTCGTCGAGCGCCGACGCGGCAGCGTCCGTTTCGGCGATGTGCCGTTCCGGGTCATGCGCGGCGAGCATCTCGAATGCGAGTCGGTGCCGGCCGCCGGGCCGCGTATCGGCGTGTCCCGCGCGGTGCCGGGCCCGATCGTCCATTGCCCGTGAACGCGGGAGAACCGGCCGTGCTGCCGACCGTATCCCGCGCCCTCGCCCGGCCGGATGCACCTGAACCACCGAAGTACGCGGCGCCTTTTGCGACGCTCGCCGGCAAATGGCATTACCGGCTCGGCGCGCTGCTCGGCGAAGGCGGCAACGGCGTGGTGTTTCGGGCGACCTGCGACGAGACGGGGCACGCCGTCGCCATCAAGCTGATGGGCGACGATGCCGCGCTGACCGCGCCGGAGCGGATGCACCGACGTGCGCGCTTCCGGCGCGAGACGAGTCTGTGCGAGGCGCTGCGGCATCCGAACATCGTCGCGCTGCTGGACCGCGGCGAAGCGCCCGACGGCCGGCTGTTCGCCGTATTCGAACTGGTCGAGGGCCGGACGGTGCGCGACCGGCTCGCGGCGGACGGGCCGCTGTCGGCCATCGACACGGGGCGGCTGATGACGCAGGTGCTCGACGCGCTCGCGGCCGCCCATCGGCGCGGCATCGTGCATCGCGATCTGAAGCCGCAGAACATCGTGATCGCGATGGCCGACGACGGGCCGCACGCGAAGCTGCTCGATTTCGGCATCGGCGCATTGCTGCCCGGCACCGAAGACATCGCGCGCCAGACCGCGACGCTCGCGACCGAAGTACTCGGCTCGCCGCCCTACTGCGCGCCGGAGCAACTGCGCAACGAGCCGCCGACGCCCGCCAGCGACCTGTATGCGTGGGGCCTGATCGTGCTCGAATGCCTGACGGGCGAGGTCGTCATGCAGGGCGCCAGCGTGGCCGAGATCCTCTATCAGCAACTGAGCCCGGTGGATGTCGCGCTTCCGCCGTCGATTGCGTCGCTGCCGCTCGGCGCGGTACTGCGGCATGCGCTGAACAAGAATCCGCGGCAGCGTGCCGCGTCGGCCGACGCGCTCGCGGCGCAGTTTCGTGCGCTCAACTTCGCCGCGCTGGTCGGCCAGTTCGACGCCGGTCGCGCCGGCCGGCAGGCGCGCTCGCGCCCGCTTGCGCCGCGCGGCGAGACGCTCGCCGAAGTGGGCGAGTACCGGCAGATCACCACGCTGTGCTGCTGCGTGACGATCGCTGGAGAGGGCCGCCAACGCCATGCCGGCACCGAGCACGGCGTGGCGCTCGACGGCTACGAGGAGCAGTGGCTGACGAAGTGCGCCGATATCGCGGTCGGTTATGGCGCGCATGCGGGCGGACGGCTCGGCGACACGCTGCTGTTCCATTTCGGCCTGCAAGGCGACATCGACCGGCCCGCCCGCCGCGCGGTACGGGCGGCGCTCGACATGGTGCGCGTCGCCGGGCGCGCGCGGTTGCCGGTGCCGCCGGCCGCCGGCGGCCGTGCTGCCGAGGGTGAAGAAGGCTGGCGGGTCGAAGTGGCCGCCGCGATTCACGTCGGGCAGGTGCTCGCGCATGCGTCGCACATGTCGGGCGTCTCGACGCCCGCCGCGGCGTCGCGGCTGCTGCGGCTGGCCGGCCCCGGACAGATTCTGATCAGCGACGATGCGCGGCTCGTGCTCGAACGGCATGCCGATTCGCGGCCGACCGCGTTGCGGCTGGCGCGCGCGGGCCTGGTGTCGCAGCCGGTTCATGAATTGCTCGGCGAGCGGCACGCCGATACGCCGTTCGATTCGCTCGACGCCGGCCGACGGACGCCCATGGTCGGCCGCGCGCGTGAGTTCGACGCACTGCTGCGCGCGTGGCAGGACACGCTCGGGCGGCATCGTCGCGCGCTGCGCGGCGAGCCGGCGCCGGATGGCGTGCCGCGGCTCGTCGTCGGCGAGGCGGGCTTCGGCAAGTCGCGGCTCGTGCACGAGCTGTGCGAGGCCGTGCGGACCCGGGGCCACGCGTTCGCGCAGTGCGGTTGCCTGCCCGAACGCGAGAATCACGCGCTGTTTCCGGTCCTGCGGTTCATCGCCGCGCACTGGCACGTCGATGCCGATCGCGCGCCGGGCGTGGCGCTCGCGGCGATCGACGCGATGATCGCGCCGCTCGATTGCGACCATGCGGCGGCGCGTGTCGCGCTTGCGACCTGGCTCGGGCTGCCCTGCGACGCGAACGGGCTCCTGTGGTCGAGCGCGCGCGAACAGCACGCGCTGTTCGACGTCCTCGAGCAACTGATCATATCGCTCGGCAACGGCGCGCCGGTGTTGCTCGTGATCGAGGACGTTCAGTGGCTCGATCGTTCGACCGAGGAGTTTCTCGCGTATCTGCGGCGCTCGCCGCGCGCGGCGGCCCTGTGCATCGTGCTCACGTCGCGCCCCGACAGGCTCGCGCGCTGGCGCGGCGCGGCCGACCGCGTGGTGCTGCGCCGCCTGCCGCGCGACGACGCGCAACGCCTAATGTCGGCGCATCTCGGCCCGGGCGCGTTCGATCCGGCATGGCTCGACCGGCTCGCCGATCGCACCGCGGGCATCCCGCTGTTCATCGAGGCCGTCGCGCGCGAACTGACGGTGAGCGGCGCGGACGGTCCGCTTGCCGGGCCCTCGGCAACGGACCCTTATCCGCTGCCGCTCAGTCTTGGAGGCATGCTCGGTCTGGCCTTCGACCGGATCGACGACGCACGCGACACCGCGCAGCTCGCCGCGACCATCGGGCTCGAAGTGGATGCGCAACTGCTCGCCGATGCATCGCCGCATGATCGCGCCACGCTCGATGCCCATCTGCGGCTGCTGCTCGAAGAGCGGATCGTGTACGCGCAACATCGGCGCGATCGCGTGTTCTATGCGTTCCGCCATGCGCTGATTCGCGACGCCGCATACGAATCGATGCCGCCGGCGGTGCGGCGCGGCAACCACGCGCGCGTCGGCCGTGCGCTGCTCGCGCGGGCCGATCGCGGCGCCGGTGCGCACGCGTTCGGCGTCGCCGGGCACTTCGCGCGCGCCGGCGCGTGCGCGGACGCGATCGCTCAAGGCATCGATGCGGCGCGGCGCGCGCTCGAACATTCTCGATACGACGACGCGATCCGCTACGGGCAGGCCGTATTCGACTGGCTCGCGACCGCCGATCACGCGCAGCGCGAGCACGACAGTGCGCGCATTCGCGCCACGTTGACGCACGCGACGATGGCGCGATTCGGCTGGGCCGATCCGCAGGTACGCGAGCATGCGGAACGGTTGCTGCGGCAGACCCGGACGCTCGACGACCCGGAGCTCGAGATCAGCGCGTTGTGGACGCTGTCGACCTACTACCACGTCGCCGGCGACCGTCCGACCGTGCGCCGGATCGGCAAGCGGCTCGACACGCTCGCGACCGAGCGCGGCGATGCGGGCGTGCAGGTCGCGGCGGACGCGATGCGTGGCATGAGCCTGTGGGTCGACGGCGACTATGCGCGCGCCCGTGCCGCGTTCGACGCGGTGCTGGCCGGCTACGACGCGCGGCGTGACGCGGGCCACCGGCGCATCCTGGGGCTCGATACGCGCGCGTGGACGATGGCGTCGCTCGCCAGCGTGCGCTGGTGCATGGACGACGATCCGCAACCGTCGCTCGCGATGGCGCGCGAAGCCGTGTATTGCGCGACCTGCCTCGACCATCTGCCGACGCTCGGCGTCACGATGATGTACCTCGCGCGCACGCATCAGCTTGCCGGCGACCGCGACGCGGCACGAGCGGTGTCGGAGGCGATTCTCCGGCTGGCGGATGCACACCGGCTGCGCGCGGTCGGGCACTACGCCGCGATCATTCATGCATGGACGCAACGCGATCGCGCGGGCGTCGTCGCGCATCTCGACGCACAGCGGCAGTCGGGCGGCCTGCTCGGGCTGACCTACTACGCGTCGCTGCTTGCCGAGCTGGATGCCGAACGCGGCGACTACGACGCGGCGCTCGCGCAGGTCGGGCAGTGCCTCGCCTGGTGCGAAACGAGCGGCGAACGGTATTACGAAGCCCAGCTGTTGCTCAAGCAGGGCGAGTACTTGCGCCGCGCCGATCCGCGTTGCGGCGGCGTGGCCGCGCTGGACGCATGCCGGCGCGCAGTCGAAATTGCAACGACGGCGGGCATGGGCCGGATCGCCAGGCTCGCCGAAGCGACGTTGCAGTCGTTGCCGTAACCGTAAGCAGTTCAAACCGTCATTCAGGAGAGCATAAAGATGAGCAAGGATCTTCGATTACCGACGTACGAACAGTTTCTCGAATACCGCGCGACCGTCATCCGGGCAATCGCCCTCGCCTGGCATTCGCCGGCGTTTCTCGACAAGCTCGAAGCCGATCCGGTCCACGCATTGCGCGAGCAGTTCGACTATCACTTCCCGTTCAAGCTCGACCTGAAGGTGCAGCTCAAATCGTCGGAGTGGACACCAACCGTCAACGGCGACTGGACGGCCGGCCAGAAAAACAGGCTCACGCTATACCTGCCGCCCGCGCCGGCGGACGACGCGCAGTTCGCGCAGGCGCTGGCCGCGTACAACGCGGACCACATCACCATCATGGAATGACTCCGGGGAAACCGACATGGCAAAGGACAACGCTAATCCGACGCTCGAATCGATGCTGGAGTTTCAGAAGGTCTATCTGCGTGCGATCGCGCTTTCGTGGCGCGACCCGGCGTTCAAGGCCGAACTGCTGGACCGGCCGCTGGATACGCTCGCGAAATACTTCGGCTATCAGTGCCCGTGGATCATCGACATCGATATCGAGAAGACGGGCGGCGATCATGGCTGGACGAGCGACGGGAAAGGCGGCGGGAGCTGGAACCTGCCGCGCAACGTGATGACGGTCGGCATACCGGAGCAGCCGACGCACCTGGACGAGGAGGCCGTGGCGCTCGCGGCCTACTGCGACGCGGGGCCGTGTTACCTGTTCACCTGCTGTTGAGCGGGCGCGGCCGACCCGCGCACCGTCGCGCGGCCCGGGGCGGTTGCCCGGGCCGCGCGACGTTTGTCCGACCCGTCGCACGGAACCCGACGCATGCTCGATGACCTTTCGCGCGTATTGCGCTTCAAGCCGCACCTGCTCGTGCTCGATGCCGGGCCCGAGACCCTATTCGTCGTCGACGAATTCAGGCGCGCGATGCTGTCCGGCGCGATCTTCGTGCGGATCGCCGCGTGCCTGCGGGCGCGCATGACGATTGCCGAGATCGTGACGTCGCTGGCCGGCACGTTCGGAGAATGGGACGTGCTCGCGCGGCTCGATCATCTGGTGCGGCGCGGCTACGTGCGCGCCGATCCGCCGCACGGCGACGATGCGGCGCGCGGCTTCTTCGAGCGGGCCGGGCTCGACGGCGACGCCGCGTGCGCGCGCATGGCCCAACTGCGGGTCGCGGTGGAGACGTTCGGTGCGGACGGTGCGGCGCTCCGGCGCGCGCTCGACGCGGCCGGTATCGGTATCGCCAAGGAGGCCGAACTGACGGTCGCGATCGTCGATACGCACGACCGCGACGATCTCGCCGCGTGCGCCGCCCGCGTGGCGGCGCGCGGCGGTGCACTGCTCGTCGTGGCGACCGGCGGCGTGCAGACGCTGATCGGGCCGTTGCTGGCCGGCGGCGGCGCGCTCGCCGAGGCGCCGTGCATCGAATGCGTGCGCTACTGGATGCGCGTCAACCGGCCGGTCGAGGCGCTGCTGGCGCGCCATCACGGCAGCGACGCGACGCGTGTACCGGTGGCCGCCTCGCGTGCGGCCGCCGCCGCCGCGGCCGCGCTCGTGGCCGCGACGGTCGAGCAGCTCGCGGTCAACCGCGCGGTCGCGGAACGTGCGCAAACGCACCTCATCGCGCATCGCCTCGATACGCTGGCCGTCGAACGTCATCGCGTGGTCAGGCGGCCGCAATGCCCGTGCTGCGGGAATCCCGCGTGGATGCGCGAGCAGGCGGCGCGTGCGCCGAGACTCGCCGGGGATGCGCCGCTGGCGCATGCGGACGGCGGCTACCGGAGCGCCGATCCGCAACAGGTGTTCGCGCGTCACGCGCATCTGATCTCGCCGGTCAGCGGCGCGATCGCGTATCTGCATCCGATGCCGAAGCGGCACGCGGGCCTGCGCAAGGTCTACGCGTCGGGCTTTCTCGTATGCCCGGCCGCCGTGCCGGACAGCAACCGGTTCGACCGGCTCTGCTCCGGCAAGGGCCGCACCGACGAGCAGGCCCGCACCAGCGCGCTGTGCGAGGCGCTCGAACGCTTCAGCAGCGTGTATCAGGGCGACGAGGCGACGGTGACCGGCAGCCTCGACAGCCTGCGCGCCGATCCGGCCTGCGACGCCGAGCCGATCCATGTGAACGCGCTTCAGCAGTTCAGCGAACGGCAATTCGACGCGCGCGACGCGATCAACGCGCTGACCCGCGATGTCCGCAAGCAGGTGCCGCCGCGCTTCACGTCGCGCGACGTGCTCGACTGGACGCCTGCGTGGTCGCTCGTGAACGGCCGGCGTCGCCTCGTGCCGCTGAGCTACTGCTACGCGGAAACGCCCGACAGCGCGCAGGCCATGGCCGCCTGCGTGCACAACCCGAACGGCTGCGCCGCCGGCTCGAGCCTCGACGAGGCGATTCTGCAAGGCATGCTCGAGTTGATCGAGCGCGATGCGGTCGCGATCTGGTGGTACAACCGGATCGCGCGCCCCGGCATCGATCTCGCGGGTTTCGACGATCCGTATTTCGACGCGCTCGTGCACGAATACGCGACGTTCGGATGGCGCGTATGGGCGCTCGACATCACCTCCGATCTCGCGGTGCCGACCGTGGTTGCGCTCGCGGAGAATCCGCAGGACGGGCGTTTCTCGATCGGTTTCGGCTGTCATCCCGATGGCCGGATCGCGGTGCAGCGGGCGCTGACCGAAGTCAACCAGTTGCTCGATATCGCGGCGGATGCGCCGCATCCCTGGGATCGCGACACGCTTTCGTCGACCGGATTTCTGTATCCGGCGGCAGGTATGCCGGCAACGACGCCTTCGACGTGGCGGCGGGCCGATGCCGCGTCATTACCGGCGGTGATCGCGGAGTGTGTCGGGCGCATCGCGGCAGCCGGCATGGACGTGCTCGTCGTCGACAAGACGCGGCCCGACATCGGCTTGTCCGTGGTGCAGGTGATCGCACCGGGGCTGTGCCATTTCTGGCCGCGTTTCGGCGCCCGGCGACTGTATTCGGTGCCGGTGGCGCTGGGTTGGCGCGCGCAGCCGTGCGACGAAACGGCGTTGAATCCGGCGCTGCTGTTTCTGTGACCTGACTGCGGAATCGTCCTCTTCTCGCTTTATTGTCGAGACACACTCGCCCGAGTGGCGACAGCGCACGAAAGATCGATCCGCGGATCGATTGCCCATGCTGACCGGCGCGCATGCATGCGAATCCTGCATCCGGCGCACGGATGTCCCAGCGTCGCCGTCACCCGCGCCCTACAGTGGGCCAGACAAGCCGATCCTTCCTGCCCCGGATCGGCGCCTGATCTGGAGATCACGACATGACAGCCGACTACACCCTCACACACCGGATCGCAGGCGAGCCGTGCGACGCTGCGCACGGCGAGTGGTTCGAGAAATTCGAACCGTGCACCGGACACCTGCTGGCCCGCGTCGCGGCCGGCACCGAAGCCGACGTCGACCGGGCCGTGCGCGCGGCGCGCACCGCATTCGACGGCGGGCCGTGGAGCCGGTTGCCCGGCGCCGCGCGGGCGCAACTGCTGCACCGGCTGGCGGATCTGCTCGAGCACGACGCGGAACGCTTCGTCGAGCTGCTGGCGCGCGAGCAGGGGCGCCCGGCCATGGAGGTGCGCATGATGGACCTGCCGATGTCGATCGACACGCTGCGCTATTTCGCCGGCTGGGCCGACAAGCTCGAAGGCCGGCAGATTCCGACCGGCGGCTTCATGGGACGCCCGACGGTCAACTACACGGTGCGCGAGGCCGTCGGCGTCGCCGGGCTGATCGTGCCGTGGAATGCGCCGCTGATGATCGCGTGCTGGAAGCTGGCGCCCGCGCTGGCGGCGGGCTGCACGGTCGTGATCAAGCCATCGGAGGACGCGCCGCTCGCCGTCGGCGCGCTGGTGGATCTGGCCGCGCAGGCCGGCTTTCCGCCGGGCGTCGTCAATCTCGTGCACGGCATCGGTGCATCGGTCGGGGCCGCGCTCGTCAATCATCCGGGTGTCGACAAGATCAGCTTCACCGGCAGCACCGCGGTCGGCCGGACGATCGCGCGCGAAGCCGGCGCGCAATTCAAGCGGCTGACGCTCGAACTCGGCGGCAAGGCGCCGCAGATCATCTTCGACGATGCGAATCTCGAGGAGGCGGTGGCCGGCGTCGCGATGGGGTTGTTCGTCAACCAGGGGCAGACCTGCGCGGCCGGCACGCGCGTGCTCGTGCAGCGCCGTCGCTACGACGACGTCGTCGGCGCGCTCGCGCACGCGGCGCGATCGGTCAAGGTCGGCACGCCGTTCGACCCGGCGACGCAAATGGGGGCGCTGATCAGCGCGCGCCACGCCGAGCGCGTGAAAACGCATATCGCAACCGCGCTCCGCGACGGCGCGACGCTGGTCGCGGGCGACGAGCCGGTGCCGTCGCAAGGCTTTTTCGTGCGGCCGACGATCTTCGCGAACGTCGACCCGGCGCTGCGCATCGCGCGCGACGAGGTGTTCGGGCCGGTCGGTACGATCATCCCGTTCGAGACGGAAGACGAAGCCGTCGCGCTCGCGAACGACACCGTCTACGCCCTGTCGGCGACGGTGTGGACGCGCGATCTCGCGACCGCCCATCGCACGGCTGCCCGCCTGCGGGTCGGCGCGGTCGCGGTGAACGCGTGGAGCCCGCTCGACGCGCGGCTGCCGTGGGGCGGTTTCAAGGACAGCGGCGTCGGGCGCGACCTGTCGCAAAGCGGGCTCGACGCGTACCTGGAAGAGAAGGTCGTCACGATCGCGCTGTAGCCGAAGCCGTGCCCGTTCCGGCACGGAAACACCCCCAACCACCACAACGAAACCACGGGCGTTGCGCCACCGGCCCGCTCACCCCTATCGACAGACACATGACTACTCAAGACCTGACCTTCGATTACGTCGTCATCGGCGCGGGTTCCGCCGGTTGCGTCGTCGCCGCGCGGCTGATCCAGCAGAACGCCGGCTCGGTGCTGCTGCTGGAGGCCGGCACGCGCGACGACAATCCGTTTCACCGGATTCCGGGCGGCGTGATGCAGGTGTTCCAGAAGAAATCGTGGCCCTACATGACCGAACCGCAGCCGAACGCGAACGGCCGCCGGATGATCATCGCGCAGGGCAAGGTGCTGGGCGGCGGCAGTTCGGTCAACGGGATGATCTACATCCGCGGGCAGCGCGACGACTACGACGACTGGGCGACGCAGTGGGGCTGCACCGACTGGCGCTACGACGACGTGCTGCCGTACTTCATGAAGGCGGAAGCGAACGAAAGCCTGGGGCCCGCGTATCACGGCCAGACTGGGCCGCTGCCCGTCAGCGAGAACCGCTATCGGCATCCGTTGACGGCCGCGTTCATCCGGGCCGGGCAGGAGATGGGGCTGTCCTACGTCAACGATTTCAACGGCGAAGTGCAGCAGGGCATCGGCTATTACCAGACGACGACGCGCGACGGCGAACGCGCGAGTACGGCCCGCACATATCTGGCGTCGGTGCGCGACGACGCGAAGCTGAAGGTGGTGACGGGTGCGCTCGTGCACCGCATCCGCACCGATGCGGAGCGTGCGGTGGCGGTCGAATTCAGCGAAGGCGGCAATGCGCCGGTGGCGGTGCGCGTGCGCCGGGAGGTCGTCGTGAGCGCGGGGGCGATCGGGAGCCCGAAGGTACTGATGCTGTCCGGCATCGGGCCGGCGGAGCAACTCGGCGCGCTCGGGATCGATACGGTGGCTGCGCTGCCGGTCGGCAAGAACTTCCACGATCATCTGCACATGTCGGTGCAGGCGTCGATCCGCACGCCGACCAGCCTCTACGGCGAGAATGCGGGGCTCAGGGCGATGCGCCATTTCCTGCAATGGAAATGCTTCCGCAGCGGGCTGCTGACCAGCAACATCCTCGAAGGCGGCGCTTTCATCGACACGCTCGGTACCGGGCGGCCGGACGTCCAGTTCCATTTCCTGCCGCTGCTCGACAATTTCGACAATACGCCGGGCGAGAAGCCGCCGGCGAGCGAGCACGGCATGTCGGTCAAGGTCGGCCATCTGCAACCGAAGTCGCGCGGCCAGGTGGGGTTGCGCAGCACGGACCCCGCGGATCTGCCGACGATCGATGCGAACTTCCTCAGCGATCCGGCCGACCTCGAAGGGCAGATCCGTGCCGTTCAGGCCGGGCTCCGGATCCTGTCGGCGAAGGCGCTGCAGGCGCACGTGAAGGAGATCGTCGCGCCCGCGCGGATCGATCCGGACGACCGGGCGGCGCTCGAGGCGTTCGTGCGGCAGGACATCAAGACCGTCTATCACCCGGCCGGCACCTGCCGGATGGGCACGGACCCGCGGACCTCGGTGGTCGATCAGAAGTCGCTGCGGGTGCACGGCTTCGCGAACCTGCGCGTGATCGACTGCTCGATCTGCCCGCAGGTGCCCAGCGGCAATACCAATGCGCCGGCGATCATGATCGGCGAACGCGGCGCCGATCTGCTGCTCGGCCGATGAAGGACGCGGCGCAGGGACGACCTGCGCCGCCGCCGCGCCGGCCGATGCCGGCGCGGACGCGTTAGGGTCACAGCGGAAACACGGCCTTCAGCCAGAATGCCGCGCCTTCGGGGCGGTTCCGTACCGCGGTTTCCATCTGGTATTTGGCGGTCACGAACCAGCCCTTCCCACTGTCGTACTTGATCGACGGGCCGATCGCGAACGAACGGCCGCGATTGCCGGCGATGGTCTGTCCGGCCTGCGAATCGTCCGTCATCTGCCGGTAGAAATAGCCGCCCGCACCGACCGTCAGCCCGTTGCCGAAGCCCCAGCCCGCCGAATAGTCGACGATGAATTCCTGACCGGACCGATAATCCGTCGCCGGGTTGCGCCGGTTGAAGGTCCACATGACCTTGGCGTCGAACACGGGCCCGGTGCGGCCGCCGTACGAGAGGCCGGCGATCGGCTGGATCGCCCAGTAGTGCCGGCCGATATTGGCGAGGTCGTTCCTGTCGTACCGGCCCGTCGGCGCGAAGACATCGACGGCGAGCAGCGTATGGAGCGTCGGCGTGACGTGCCAGCCGAGCGCCGGCCCGAACGTCATGTCGCCGATGCCGGTCCTTCGTTGCGATTGCCCGCCCGCGTGGACGTCGAGCGTGACGAGCGGCAGCAGCGCATGCATGGCCAGCGACGCGCCGGCGAAGGTGTACGGCGTCACCCACACGATCCGCGGCGTGACCGCATACGCGGTGAGGCTGAAATCCGGCGGTGCGACGTTGCGGCCGTCGTTGTCGCGCAGTTCGCCGGCGTGGTAGCGCTCGGCGTAGATCAGCGCATAGCGTCCGGGCGGCGGCAACGCGCAGCACAGGTAACCTTCCGCGCCGGTCGGATAGAGGGAACCGCCGCCTTCGGTCGCATGAGCGCCGTGCGCGGCGACGAGCGCGGAAAACATCAGGGAAATGCGTAGCTTTTTCATCGTTTGATTCCTGCCGCGGCACATGGGTGGCCGCTGTTCGTGTTCGGGCGGTGTGTTCGACGGCGTGAGCCGGCAAACCCGAATGGATGGGGGGCCGCTCGTCAGCAGGGTGCCGCGCCGTATTGCGGGTCGCATGTGTTTGCGTGCAGAGCCGTCAGGAGTGCGGTGCATCTAGGTGAAATCTTTACCGCATCAGGTAGCGTCCCGGCCGGGCATGGGCGTCATGTGAATTTTTTTTTGCGCGGCCGCGTCGTATGCTTCGATCCGATCCCCTCGATGTATGACCGGGACGCGTCGCCACACGCAACCGGAAAGTCGGACGAGTCGATCATCGCGGCTGCGATGCAGGGATGCTTGCGGCCAGGTAACGGACGGACTTGAAAGCCGGAATCTTCTGGAGATGAACGTCATGATCGATTCGGGATCGCTTTCGCGGCGGCGGGACGTCGGCATTGCGTGCTGGTCGGAGCAGATCCGGCATCGATTCTTTCCGCTGGAATTGAGCGCCGGCGCATCAGGCGAATTCGACGCACGCGTCGACATGTTCGATCATGCGCGCTGCCGCGTCGCGCGCGTTTCGGCAAGCGCGCACAGCGCCTCCATCGGGCGCGACGCGTGCAGGACGCTGAAGCACCGCTACGTGAAGGTGATCTGGCAACTGAGCGGGGCGGCGACGCTCGAACAGCGTGCGGGCGAGGTGGTCGTGCCGCCCGGACATTTCACGCTGTACGAGGCGAGCAGCCCGTACTGGATTCAAAGCGACACCGGCGGCGAATTCGTCACGATGCTGTGCGAAGTGGCCGATCACGACGCGCTGCTGGCATTGGCCCGGCACGCAATCGGCCGCGCGATGCCGACGACGGGCGGCGCGGCGGTCGCGCTCGCCAGCCTGCAGGCGATGATCGCCGAGGGCCCGCGCATGAATCCGCGCAGCCGCTTCGGCGTGCTGGAGCTGGTGGCGGCGCTGATCGCCGAGGACATCGATTTTGCGGACGGGACGGCGCCCGCGTCGCGGCGCAGGCTCCGCGACGCGTTGCTGCGCGACGCGCAGCACTATATTCATCGGCATCTGGACGACGGCGAACTGTCGCCCGATCGCATCGCGGCGGCATTGAAGGTCTGTCGCCGCACGCTCTACCAGGCATTCGAATCGATCGGCGAAAGCCCGCAGGCGATGATCCAGCGTCTGCGGCTCGAGAAGTGCCACGACGTGCTGTCGCAGACCGGCGCCGACGGCGCGAGCATTACGCGCCTCGCGCTGCAGTCGGGCTTTTCCGATCCCGCGTATTTCGCGCGGCTGTTCCGTCGGCGTTTCGGTGTCACGCCGTCGCAGTGTCGCGATGCGGCGAAGACGCGCGACATGGGCGATCCGCTGCGGTAGCGGTCGTCGATGGGGACGCAGGCAGCGGGCCCAACCGGCGCCGCGCCTTCGTCGTCAGCTTGCTCCGCATGCCGGAACGCCGACCGTTCGCGTCCGCGCCGGATCAGAACCGCGTACTGAACCCCACCCGCGCGATCGACTGCAACGCGCCGCTCGATGCGCCGTTCGCGTCCATCACGCCGTTGATCTGCGCGTTGCCGCCGTGGCTCGCGCGTTGATGCACACCGGCCACGTACACCATCGTGCGCTTCGACAGCCAGTACTGGACGGCGGCGAGCAACTGATGCGCGTGTGCGTCGTCGAGCGTGTCGTTGCCCTTCATGTACGTGTAGCTCGCGCCGATCACCCATACCGGCGACGGCCGCCACGCGGCACCGGCTTCCGCCGACCACGCGCCCGCGCCGTTGCGCGCATTGTGCACGGTCGTGAAGAGCGCCTTGCCCGTGACCGTACCGACCGTGTAGTGCACGCCGGCGCCCCAGTTGCGTACGCTGGTGGGCGGCAGCCCGTCGGCCGCGCCGTATTTCTGGTTCGTATAGGCGGCGCCCGCGCCGAACGGGCCGTGGTCGTAGCTGGCGCCGACGCTGACCGTGTTGTTCGCGCCGATCGACCCCGCGACGTTACCGAAACCGTACAGCGCGCCGAAGGTCAGGCCCGACAGCGACGGGCTCGTGTACTTGACCGAATTCGCGACGCGATTGCTGCCCGCGACGCGGTCCCAGTCGAACGCGCCGGTCGGGTTGTTCGGCAGCGCGAGCCGATCGAACGGCCCGTTGCGAAAGCCGTACAGGCCGACGAGATCCTGCGCGATCTCGTTGCCGCCGGCGGCCAGCGCATCGACCATGAATTCGTACTGGTTGCCGAGCGTCAGCGTGCCGTACCGGTCGTTCTGCAACCCGACATAGGCGGTGCGCGCGAACAGCCCGCCGCCGATGATCGAGCCGTTGCCGAGCGAATACTGGTTGACGAGCCGGAAGATCGCACGCGTGCTGGCGCCGAGGTCCTCCTTGCCCTCGAAGCCGAGCAGGTTCGGAAAGAAGATGTTGTCGTCGAATTTCGCGGCGCCATGGCCACCTTGATTGCTGACGTAGCTGATGCCGGTATCCATCAGCCCGAACATCGTTACGCTACTCTGGGCGAACGCCGCGGCCGGAAGCGTGCAGGCCGCGAGCGCCAGAAAGGTCTTTTTCGTCATCTCCGAAGTGCTCCTCACATGATCCGATCGAGCCGGATATTTTTTAATGGGACTACTGATTGATATGAAGAAACATGAACCGGGCGAACCCGGTTCGGCGACGGTCAAAGGGAGCGGTGGCGCGCAACGGGCATCGGCAGGTCGCGTCGATCCGGCGACCTTCCGCGGCCCGCGCGCCGCGCGCTAGACCGTCGAATACCCGCCGTCCACCGGCACGACCGCGCCGGTGACGAACGACGCGCCGGGCGAGCACAGGAACAGGATCACTTCCGCGACTTCGTCGGCCGTGCCCCAGCGCCCGAGCGGCGTACGCTCGAGAATGCGGCGCGACGCCTGCATGTCGGCCATCAACCCGCTGCTGAGCGGCGTGTCGATCCAGCCGGGCGCGACCGCGTTCACGCGGATGCCGCGATCGGCCCACGCCTGCGCGAGCGAACGCGTGAGTTGAGCGATGCCGCCTTTGCTCGCGCTGTACGCGGGCCGGTCCTTGCTGCCGAAGTACGTGTACATCGACGCGATATTGACGATGCTGCCGCCGTTGGCCGTCAGCGCGGGCAGCGCCGCGTCGGATGCCCGCATCACCGACGTCAGGTTCACGTTCAGCACGTGCTCGAACTGGTCCATCCGGTATTCGCCCGCGTGCCGGCTGATGCCGACGCCGTTGACGAGCACGTCGAGCCGCGGCAGCGCGGCGATCGTGCGCGTCAGCGCCGCGCCGTCGGTCACGTCGAGTTCCACGCATCGGACACCGGCATGCACGGGCGCATGCGGGCCGGTGGCGTCGAGCCCGAGCGCGACGACCGATGCGCCGGCCTGCGCGAACCGCAGCGCGGTGCGCGCGCCGATGCCCGATGTGCCGCCCGTCACCACGACGGACTGCCCGTCAAACGCCCACTGACGACTCATGCTCGATGCTCCCGGTAGTGGACGCGCGACGGGCCGGCCGTTGCGTGGGTGAAACGAGGATCTTGATCTGCGCGCGATCGGCGAGCAGCGCGTCGAAGCCGTCGGCGACGGCATCCTCGAGCGACACGGTGCGCGTGACGATCGACGTGAGGTCGAGCGCGCCCGACGCGACGATGCGCAGCAGGTCCTCGTATGCGTGCCGGTAGCCGACGCTCGTGGTGACCGTCAGCTCGTCGTTGACCGCGCGGAACGCGTCGAAACCCGCGTGCGGCATCAGGCCGACCATCACGACGCGGCCACCCTTGCGCAGTGCCCGCATCGCCGATTCGAACGTGGCCTGCAATCCGGCCGCCTCGAAACTCGTATCGACGCCGAGCCCGCCCGTGGCCGCGCGAATCGCGTCGTGCAACGCGGCGGCATCGAGCGTACGCGCATCCAACGCATGCGTCGCACCGAAGCGTGTGGCGGCCGCGAGCCGTTCGGGCGACACGTCAACGGCGACGATCGTGGTCGCGCCCTGCAGCTTCGCGAGCATGATCAGCAGCAGGCCGATCGGCCCGAGCCCGAACACCGCGCAGGTCTCGCCGAGCCGCAGTTCGCCGCGCCGCAGCGCATGCAGTGCAACGGCGGCCGGCTCCATTACCGCGGCCTGTTCGAGGCTCACGCCGTCGGGCAGCCGATGCAGCATGTAGGCCGGCACGACCGCGAAGTCGGCCATCCCGCCGTCGCCCATCAGCCCGGCGAAGCCCATCGACACGCACAGGTTGTACGACCCCGAACGGCAGTACGCGCACTGGCTGCAGCGATACTCGGGTTCGACCGCGACGCGGTCGCCCGTGCGCAGCGTCGTCACTCCTGCGCCGACTTCGACGACGGTGCCGCAGAACTCGTGGCCGAGCGTCAGCGGCGCGGTGCGGCGCGACAGCGGATGCGGCGCGTCGACCGGAATTGCGTGCGGACCGTCCGCGTATTCATGCAGGTCGCTGCCGCAGATCCCGCAATACGCGACCGCGATGCGCACGTCGCCGGGGCCGACGCGCGGCGTGTCGATTTCCACGAGACGGACGTCGCGCGGGCCATGCCATTGAAGTGCGCGCATGTCAGCGTCCTCCGAGATTGTGCGTATCGAGGCGGCCGGCCGCGGCGCCTGCGGGCGCGCGCTTGCGCAGCACGGCCGGCGCGGTTTCGATGAGGCCGAACGACAGCACGCACGCGAGGATCGCGCCGGTGGTCGAGGTCCACATCGCGAATTGCAGGCCGTACCTGTCGGCCGCGAAGCCGGCGACGGTCGGCGCGACGAAGCCGCCGATCAGCTCGCCGGCGCCCATGATCAGCCCGAGCGCGCTCGCGATCGCACGCGGCGGCACGGTTTCGGCCGGGATCGTCGCCATGAACAGCGTGAAGCAGCCGAGGCCCGTGTACGTGACGAACACGAGCGCGCCGAGCGCCCAGACCGAGCCGACGTGGATCAGCACGACCGGGCACATGGCCGCGATCAGCGCGAACCCGATCATCGTCGGCTTGCGGCCGATCCGGTCGGAGATCGCCGGCACCGCGAAGCCCCAGAACACCCACGCGGCGCCGAGGCAGGTCATCACGACACCCATGTCGGACGGCGCCAGGCGGCGGCTTTCCACGAGGAACACCGGCGCGAACGAGATGATCACGACGAACCACGTGAGAAAGAAGCAGCTGATCAGCACGCAGAGCAGGATGTTGCGCTCCTTCAGCAGTGCCCAGCGACTGAACTCGGCGCCGCTTGCGGCTGGTACCGCGGCGGTATCGGTCTGCACGTGGCGCACGCCGCCGGGCGGCACTTCGCGCACCCAGCGCCAGATGCAGAACGCGATCAGGAAGCCCGGAATGCACGACACGTAGAACGCCTCGCGCCAGCCGTACGTGGTGGCGATGCCGATCACGACCGGCGGGCCGATCATCGCGCCGAGCAGGCCGGCGGCCGAGCCTTGCAGCAGGCCCATGTTCAGCCCGCGGCGGCTCGGCGTCGAACTTTCGACCATCAGCGATTGCGACAGCGGCAGCACGGGGCCTTCGGCGATGCCCATCAGCGCGCGAAACGCGAGCAGGCTCGCGAAGCCGCCGACGAGGCCCGACAGCGCCGAGCACACGGAAAAGCCGAGCACGGCCGCGACCAGCAGCGGCTTGCGGGTGCCGCGCGCGTCGGACCATGCGCCGGTCGCGGCGCCCGACAGCGCCCACGTGAGCGCGAGCGCGGACGACACCATGCCGAGCTGCGTGTTCGTCAGGTGCAGCTCGGCCGACATGAACGGAAACAGGAACGACAGCGCGAGGCGGTCGAAGAACACGAAGCCGAACGTCATGAACAGGATCAGCAGCAGCCTGTTCTCGTACGTCCAGGCGCGCCTGGAAGAGGAGGGGGGCGTCATCGTGAGCCTCGCCGCGTCAGCGGAACAGCTTCTCGACCGCTTGCGCGCCGAGGCCGACCTTCTCGTAATGCGCCTTGCACATCGCGATGTACGAATGCACGTCGAAATAGCCGTCGGGATTGCCTGCGTCGTCGAGCCAGATCAGCGGGCCCTTGACGATGAAGAACGCGCGCATCGGCTCGGGGTGATCGAACGCGACGAGCGTGTGGCCCTCGCCCGGCGTCTCGTACACGAAATCGCCGCGCGTGGCGGTCCATTCGTGTTCGAGGTAACCCCATTTCCCCGACAGCGTGTACGCGAACACCTCGTGCGGGTGATAGTGCCGGTTCACCAGCCCCGCTTCCTTCGCCATCAGGATGTCGCACCATTTGTTCTGCGACGGCGAGATCCACAGCGGCCGCGACGAAACCGTTTCGGTGAACGGAACGTAATAGCGCTCGTCGTCGGTGGCCGCGTTCGGGATGTAGGCCTCGGGCAGCGCATCGGGCTTGAACGGATTGGCAATCGCCGGAATGTTTTGCCAGAATTCGGATACGGCTTTGTCGACCACGGGGTGTCTCCTTCATGGGTTGTCGTGGGCTCGACTTTAGCCAGCCGGCGCGCGCCGCTCTTGACTGGGCGGGACGCATTGCTTGACCGCGCCGGACATTGCATCGCACCAGAATCCAGACGAACCATCCCCCAATCCGTGCCGCTGCGCACGACAGGCGCCAGCAGGAGGCGACGTGACGAATTCGACCGTTTTTTCACGCACGCGAGGCTCGACGGCCGACGTGCCGGCGCGCGACCGGATGGCGTACTGGGATGCGTTCAACGCGGCGACGCTGGTCGGCCTGCGTTGCTCGTCGCTGTCGCCGGCCGGGCTGGAAGCCGAGAAGACCGATATCGCGCTGCCGGGCCTCGGCATCGCCGACATCAGCGGGCAGGATCACGTGATCGAGCGCAGCCCCGCGCTGGTGCGCCAGTTGCCGAAGGAGTCGCTGTTCGCGTGCCAGATCCTGAGCGGGCGCGCGTATTTCATCCAGCACGACCGGTGCCTGCTCGCGGAGGCCGGCGATCTCGTCGTCTACGACACCCGCGTGCCGTATCTATTCGGATTCCTCACGCCGATGCGGCAGTTGCTGATCGATATCCCGATCACGACGTTCGACGACCGCCTCGATGCGGAACTGGCCGCGCTGCCGCTGCGGATCGCGCCGAAGCCGGGCGCGGGCGCGATGCTCGGCGCGACGTTGCGCGCGAGCGTCGAGCGGTTCATGAAGGCGCCGGTGGAGCGCGACGCCGCGCGGTTCGCCGAGCACACGCGCACGCTGATCGCGGAACTCATCGACGCGGAAGTGAACGGTGCGGGCGCCTCGCGCGCGTCGCTGTCGTACCTGCTGACCGCGAAGCAGTACATCGCGACGCATCTGGGCGAGCCGGAGCTCGCGCCGCAGGCCGTCGCCGATGCGGTCGGGCTGTCGCTGCGGCATCTGGGCCGCCTCTTCGCGGCCGAAGGCGAGTCGATCACGCAGCACATCTGGTCGGAACGGCTGTCGCACGCGCATCGCGAGCTGACGGATGCGCGGCTGCGCAAGACGAGCATCGGCGAGATCGCGTTTCGCTGGGGGTTTTCGAGCCAGGCGCATTTCAGCCGCGCGATCCGCGAGCGCTACGGCGCGTCGCCGATGGCGCTGCGCGATGCGGCGCGCGAGGCCGCGGGCTGATGGCGGTTTGCGGATGGTTTGGCGGCGGCGCGTGCATCACGCGCCGTTTTCGTTTGCGGCGCGGCGAGGGTGTGGTCAGGTTCGGCGCGAGGAAGCGCGGTCGAACCGCGCGGCCATCGGCTGCCCGCCATTGCATTCATTCACCTGGCGCGCATCGCAGGCAGGCCGTGGAACCGCGATGCGGTTCTCCCGGCCTGCGCTGCCAGTGCCACGGACTTCAGGGCGCGCTGGCTTCGTCGATCTGGCGGACGTCGTCCTGATCGAGCGTGACGCGGATCGCTTCACCGAGCAGCGCGAGCTGCTCGAGCGACGTCGCGCTCGCGATCGGCGCGGTGATCGTCGGCCGCGCGATCTGCCAGGCGAGCGCGATCGCGGCCGGCTGCGTGCCGTGCTTCGCCGATACGGCGTCGAGCGCCGCGAGAATGCGCAGCCCGCGTTCGTTCAGATAGCCGGCGACGCGATCGCCGCGCACGCTCTTCTTCAGGTCGGCTTCACTGCGGTACTTGCCCGACAGGAACCCGCTCGCGAGCGCGTAGTAGTTGACGACGCCGAGCTTCAGCTCGCGCACGACCGGCTCGAGATCGCGTTCGTAGTCGGCGCGGTTGAGCAGGTTGTATTCGGGCTGGATGACCTGGTAGGCGGGCAGTCCGTCGCGCGCGCTGATGGCCGCGGCTTCGCGCAGCCGTGCGCCGCTGTAGTTCGACGCGCCGATGATGCGCACCTTGCCCGCATCGATCAGCGTTTGATACGCGCCGAGCGTTTCTTCGAGCGGGGCCGTGTCGGCGAGATCGCGGTGCGAGAAATACAGGTCGATGTAGTCGGTCTGCAGGCGGCGCAGCGAATCGTCGACGGCCTTCAGGATGTTGTCTTTCGACAGCCCGGGGCGCGTGCCGAGGAGCCCGACCTTGGTCGCGATCACGACCTGCTCGCGCTTGCCGGAGCGCTTGAGCCACTTGCCGATGATCGTTTCCGATTCGCCGCCGTGGTTGCCGGGAACCCAGGCCGAATAGACGTCGGCCGTGTCGATGAAGTTGATGCCGGTATCGGCGAGCGCGTCGAGCAACGCGAACGATGCGTTTTCGTCGACGGTCCAGCCGAAGACGTTGCCGCCGAACGCGAGCGGCGAAACCTGGATGCTGGATGTACCGAGGGTGCGATGTGCCATGTTCTGCTCCGTAAGCTGCGGGTGACGGGAGGGGACTGCGGGACGTGAAGCCGGTCGCGTTGAGACGGCGAGCACGTGGCGAGGTTCCGCCGCCGGCGCACCAACCGGCGGGTTTCACGCGCGTGCGCCGGCATGCCGGACGCGGTGACGTCATCACGGCGGCGACCTCCGTTCGAGCGCCGGCCCCGCCGCGCGCAAGGCACTGTATTTATTACCGATTTTCGGTGCCAGGTTAGGGAAATGACGCATGGCGTCAATGTTGTCGCGGCGCGTTGTCTACGATATCCTTTCATCCCAAAATTAAGGGAGGCAGCGGGCCGCTGCCACACGAACGAAAAATCATTCTGAGGCGGTCATGGCTGACCTGGCGGCATTCATTCGAACCCCGTTTTTCCAGCAAGACAAACGCCTGCTCGCGCTGTCTTTCCCCCACGACGACGCGCCGTCGGTGACCGACTCGTACGGGCGGCAACGTCCGGCGCGGCTGGTGGCCGAGCGTCTCGTCGCGCACGAAGGGCTCGGGATCGATTTCACGTTCGAGGTGACGCTGTTGTCGGGCGAGGCGGGCGTCACGCTGGCCGACATGCTGGGCAAGCTGCTCGCGGTGTCGATGGTGCGCCCCGACGGCGGCCTGCGTTATTTCACCGGTTACTGCACCGAGTTTTCGCTGGTCCGCAACGATGATTCGATTGCGGAATATCGCGCGGTGCTGCGCCCGTGGAGCCACTTCCTGCGGACCCGCGTGAACAACCGCCTGTTCCTCGGCCAATCGCTGCAGCAGCAGATCGGCACGCTGCTCGCCGACTACCAGGGGCTCGCGCCGTCGTGGGAGTGGCGCGTGCGCGGCGACGATCCGGCACGCACGATGAACGTCCAGGGCGGCGGGCTCGGCGAAAGCGACTGGAACTACATCGTTCGCCATCTGGAAGCCGTCGGGTTCCTGTATTGGTGGGAGCATGACGAGAAAGGCCTGAAGCTGATCGTCGGCGACGACAGCACGGTGCAGTGCCCGGCCGTCGACGGCCGCTCGCCGCAGATCCGCTTCCAGACGCACGACGGCCCGATGGCCGCCGACGCCATTTCGCAATGGTCCGCGGTACGGGCGCTGTCCGCCGGCAGTTACAGCGCGACGGCGTTCGACTTCAAGGCGCCGCATGCGGCCCACGCGCAGATTCCGACGCTGCATCCGCCGGGTGTCGCGCCGCAGGTCGAGCATCACGAATACGTGGGGCACTACGGCTTCGCGAAGCAGACGCGCGCCGGCGACGCGCTCGCGCGTGTGCGGATGGAAGAGATCGAGGCGGCCGCGGCGCGTTTCGACGCGGCCGGCAACCATCACGGCATCCTGCCCGGGCGCTGGTTCCAGCTGTCCGATCACTTCAGCGTGGCGTCGGGCAGCCCGCAGGATCACGAGTACCTGATTCTCGAAGCCCGTCACGAAGCGGCGAACAATTACCTGCAGGCCGACGGCAAGCCCGAATATCGCAACCGCTTCGTCGCGGGCCATCGACGTACGCCGTGGCGCCCGGGGCGCGGGTTCAACAGCGAACCGGTGCGCGTGCTGGCGCCGCAAACCGCGACCGTCGCCGGCGCGAAGGGAGCCGGCAGCGTCGACGTCGACGAATACGGCCGCGTCTGCATCGTCTATCACTGGGATCGTGCGGCGCAGATCAGCGCGCGGATTCGCGTGGCCGCCGGCTGGGCGGGCGGCGAGAAGGGCATGATCGCGCATCCGCGCGTCGGCAGCGAGGTGCTCGTGATGTGCCTCGACGGCAATCCGGACCGGCCCGTCGTGTCGGGCACCACGTACAACGCGGAACGGATGCCGCCGTGGGCGCTGCCCGACCAGCACGTGCTGACCGGCCTGCGCAGTCGCGAGCTGTCGGGCGACGGCGGCAATGCGGCGGGCGGACGCTCGAACCACGTGCTGCTCGACGACACGCCGCAGCAGCTCCAGCTGAAGCTGCGCAGCGATACCGACGCGAGCGAACTGACGCTCGGGCACAACGTCCGCATCGACGCGACCCAGGGGCGCACCGATCAGCGCGCCCGCGGCTTCGAATTGCGGACCGACGCGCATGGCGCGGTACGGGCGGCCAAGGGCCTGCTCGTGACCAGCGAGGCGCGCTACGACGCGCGTGCCCATGCGACCGACATCGGCGAGACCGTCGCGCGCCTCGACAAGGCGCACGACCTGCACGAATCGTTGTCGGGGTCCGCGCACGACGTGAAGGCGCAGGAGTCCGGCGATCAGGATGCCGTCCATCAGGCGCTCAGGACGCAGAACGACGGCCTGAGGGGCAGCGGCGGTAATCCGCAGCAGGGCGAGTTTCCGGAGTTCGCGCAGCCGTTCCTCGCGCTCGCGAGCCCGGCGGGGATTCTGGCGACGACGACGGGGTCGACCCATGTCGCGAGCGACCAGCACGTCGCGTTGACGAGCGGCGCCCACACGAGCATCGGCGCGGGCAAGAGCATGCTGGTCAGCGCGCAGGAGGCGGTGCGCGTCGCCGCGTTCGAGAAGGGTATCCGGCTCGTGGCCGCCGCGGCCGACATCGACATCCAGGCGCTCAAGGACAGCGTCAACGTGCTCGCCAAGCTGGACGTGAAGGTCGATGCGAACCGCATCACCATCACCGCGAAGGAAGAAGTCCTGATCAACGGCGGGACCAGCTATACGCGCTGGAACGGCAGCGGCATCGTGCACGGGACCAAGGGCGAATTCACCGCGCATGCCGCGTCGCATACGTTCATCGGGCCGGACAGCCTGCCGGTGCCCGCGCGCGCGTTCCCCGGCACGGCGTGCGCGCCGTGCATGGTCAACGCGGCATCGATGGCGTCGCCGTTCGCGGCCAAGGCGTGAGGCAGGGCCGCGCATGACGAATGACCTGATCGCCGCGCAGGCGGCCGACGCGCTGCAGGCGGCGCTGTCGTCGCAGGACGGGCTGCGCGCTTACGTCCTGATCGACGGCGCATTGCTGGATACCTTGCCCGACGATGACAAGGCGTCGTGGCCCGCGTTCGTCGCGGCCTCGCTGCTCGGCGACGACACCGACGACGAGGCGAGAGTCGTCGGGCCGCTGCTGTTCGAATGGCAGCCCGCCGCCGACAGCGCCGCGGCCGAGGCTGCGGACGCGATCGAGCCGCCCGGCATTCCGTGGCCGGCGGCGAGCGTGCTCGTGTCGCCGCTGTCGCTCGAGCGACTGGCCGCGCATCTGGCGCCGATGGTCGATGTCCAGCTCGAGCAGATGGAGAGCGTGATGCTGATGCGCTTCTTCGATCCACGCGTGCTGCCGTTCTGGCTCGACATGCTGCCCGCCGCCCATCGCGCGTATCTGGCGCAGGGCGTGCGGCACTGGATTCACCGCGATACCGCGCTGCAGCTCCGGGCGGCGGACATCGTCGCGCCCGCCAACGTCAGGCAGGCCGCCGAGTTTCCGCTGCAGTTGACCCAGGCGCAGGAGGACGATCTGCTCGCCGCCTGTTATCCGTACACGATGCTCGAGCGGCTGCGTGTCGAAAAGCCCGCGCTGCTGGCGTCATTGCCGGCCGCGCAGCACTACGGCTTCGTGCGCGATCAACTGGCACGCTGCCAGGCGCACGGCGCCGAAAGCGCGGCGTCGCTGCTGATCTATTGCGAACTGGCGTTGCGCTACGGCGCGCGCTTCGACGAAGATCCGGCGATGGCCGCCGTGTTCGACGCGGTGGCGCAGGGAGAGGCGTTCCCGGACGCGCTGGCGCGGGTGCCGGCGGAGGACTGGCGGCGGATGCAGGAAGCGGCCGGGTGATGGCGCGTGCGCGACGCGACTCGAATGAAATCGACTGGAAGAGAAGGAAGTTCAATATGAACCGCTGCTGGATCACTTTGCTGTCCGTGATGGTGTTTTCCACGGCTGCGTGCAGCAAGAGCGTGAACGATGCCGAAAAGGACAGCTTGGCGCCCGGCGAAGTGAACAAATGGAACGACCCGAACTACGACGTCATCACCGCCGGGTCCTTCAACTATACGGATTACGACATCTACGGCGTCTATCTGCTGCCGCCCGACAAGAACAGCCTCGACGATGCGGCGAGCGCCGACGGCGCGCATGCCACGCCGCGGAGCGCGAAATACTGGTCCGGCGGCGGCGGCTCGCGCCCGAGTCTCGCGTGGGATTTCCGCTGGAAGACGCCGAAGACGTTCAAGGTGTGGTGGGAGCGGGTGGTCGACAAGCGCGCGATGGAAGCGTCGTCCGCGAACTACGACCCGTATACCCACCGGGAAACCCAGCCGGGGATGGCGTGGTGCGAAGGCGAGATCACGGTCACGCGCCCGCCCGTCAAGGACAGGAGCGGCGGTATCGTGCTGCACTTCTTCCCCGATGGCCGCGTGGAAGGCGACATGGATTTCGGCGCCGACGGCCCGGACCCGAAGGTGGCCCTGTCGAAGCGCGACGCGCAGCGCAAGCTGACCGACCGCGCGTGCCTGAAAGAAATTCCCAATCCGTTCTATGGGCGCAAGAAACCGGCCCAGTGGAATTGACGCTGGACGCGTGACCGGAACAGGAGCGTAACCGCCATGAGCAATCCCCCCCTCATTCGACGCATCACCGATATCACGCCGGTCGAGGACTCGATCCGCAACGGGCATCGCGAGGCGCTCGATCCGCTGCGGGTCGAGCAATGCAAGGAGTGTCCGAAGCCCGTGTGGTTCACGGCCTTCTTCGACGGCACGGGCAACAACTATGGCGAGGACGGCAACGGTTCGACGGACGTCGCGAAGACCAAGTACAGCAACATCGCCAAGCTCGCGATGTTTGCCCATGTCCCGTTCAACAAGGCCAATCCGCGCACGATGGGCCGGTACGTCGAGGGCGTCGGCACACCCTGCAGCAAGGTCGGCGATTCGGGCAAGGGGATCGACGGCGCGCTCGGCATGGCGGCCGCGAGCAAGGGCGAGGCGCGCATCCGCTGGATGCTCCGCGAGCTCGAAAAGCACGTGGCGAACCACATGCCGGCCGTGAGCCAGATCAACGTCGCCGCGTTCGGCTTCTCGCGCGGCGCCACGGAGGCACGGGCGTTCGTCCGCATGCTGACCGAGCAGCTGGCCGAGAACATCGGCGGCCGGCTCTGGTGGAACAAGAAGAACATGAAGGGGATGCGTCCCGAAGTGGTCGTCTACTTCATGGGCATCCTCGATACGGTGGCATCGACAGGCTTCGGCGGCAGCCGCCTGGAGAAGGCGGCGCCCTACATCGTCGGCGCGATCCTCGGGCCGGTCTATGGCGGCATGCTCCACAGCATCGACAAGGGCGGCCACGCGGAATGGGCGAACGACATCCGCATTCCGGACTACGTGCGGGAGTGTGTTCACTATGTCGCATCGCATGAAGTCCGGGAGAAGTTCCCCGGCGACTCGGTGCGCGAGGATCAGAAGCTTCCCTCGAACTGTCGCGAGGTGTATTACCCCGGCATGCACTCGGACGTGGGCGGTGGCTACGAGCGCAACTACCAGGAAGGGCGCACCAACGAGCTGGCCAACGTCGCATTGAACAATCTCTATATCGACGCGTGGAAGGCCGGCGTGCCGTTTCGCGAGCCGAAGGAGATCGTGGAATCGGCCGGCGGGCTGTTCGCGATTTCCCCCGAGCTGGAGACGGCCTGGAACGTGTACATGGGGCAGGGCAACGAGCGGCGCGCGGGCGTGGCGTCGAACAGCGGCCGGCTCGAGTCGCAGATCATCTGGCACATGAACCGCTACTACCAGTGGCGCGCCAGCCGCAGCCGGCGCCTGCACGACGGCCGGCTGAAGCCGCCGGGCGGCGTGAATTCCTACATGGCGATTACCGACCGCGAATGGAACGAGGATGCGGATCTCATCCGTCGCGCCAACGGGGGCGTCCTGACGCGCACCATCTCGGAGCAGTACAAGGCGATCGACGCGGCCACGCGGGTCACCGGCAACTGGCTGGGGGGTATCGATCCGGCGGCGCGCGCGACGTTCGACCGGTTCTTCGATCACTACGTGCACGACTCGATCGCCGGCTTCAAGAAGCAGATGGAAGACGGTCACGTCGGCTTCGCCGAATCGAGCCGCTGGTCGGTCAACCGTCAGTACTTCATGGGCAAGCGCGGCAAGAAGTTCCTGTACTGGCGCTACGAGGGCGACAAGGCCGAGCAGGCCGCCACGCAACTCGCCAAGGTCGATCCGGCCAAGCAGCAGGACCCGACGGCAGCCAACGAACCGCAGCTGGCGAGCAACCAGCCCGCGGCGATCGGCGGCGCGCTGCCCGACGCGACCTCGACGGCCTGACGCCGAACGCGATACCGGTCGCGATCGCGGCCGTCTGACCTGACGTCGCGGCAGACAGGATCTGCCGCGACACGCCCCTCCCTACCGCAACTGCACGGCCGCGAGAAACAGCACCATGCTGCCGATCGCGCCGTCCAGCACGCGCCACGCGACCGCCTTGCGGAACCACGGCGCCAGCAATCGCGCGCCATAGCCGAGCCCGAGGAACCATACGACGCTGACCGTCATCGCGCCGATCGCGAACGCGAGCCGCGCGCCTTCCGGCTCGCGCGCGCCGGCCGTGCCGATCAGCAGGAACGTGTCGAGATACACGTGCGGGTTGAGCCACGTGAATGCGAGCGTCATCAGCACGATCGCGAGCGCGCCTTGCGGCGGCGGGGCGACCGCGTCGCCGCGCACGTCGAGCGTGTCGTGGCCCGGCTTGAACGCACGGCGCAGCGCGTTGATGCCGAACCACGCGAGATACGCGAGGCCCACGTACAGCACCGCATGGACGAAGGTCGGATAGCGCTCGACCAGCACCGATGCGCCGCCGACGCCCGCGCCGATCAGGATCATGTCGGACACCGCGCACAGCAGCACGATCTTGCCGACGTGCGAGCGCATGATGCCCTGGCGCAGCACGAATGCGTTCTGTGCGCCGATGGTGACGATGAGCGACGCGCACAGTGCGGCGCCGTGGGAAAAAGCGAGCCAGTTCATGATGGGGACAGCCGTGGAAGCAGTAGACGGATGAATCGGGTAGCGCTAGTCTGCGATCGGGGCGGGAATAAGAGAAGCTAAATCACCTAATGCGGATTAAGGAAATCTAATGCTCGACTACGCGTTGCTCGATGCCCTCGCGGCCGTGATCCGGCACGGCTCGTTCGAGCGGGCGGCCAAGGAGCTGAACGTCACGCCGTCGGCGGTGTCGCAGCGCGTGAAGCTGCTGGAGGAGCGCGTCGGCAGCGTGCTCGTCAAGCGCGGACAGCCGTGCGTCGCGACCACGTCGGGCGCGCTGCTGTGCCGGCATACCGAACGCGTGCAGCTGCTGGAGGCCGAACTGGGCGGCCGGATGCCCGCGTTGCCGGGCCAGATCGCGAGCGCCTGGCCGACGCTGCGCGTGGCCGTCAACGACGACAGCGTCGCGACGTGGTTCATCGACGCGGTCGGGCCGTTCTGCACGGAGCGCGAGACGCTGCTCGACCTCGTGATCGACGATCAGGATTACACGGCCTCGCGCATTCGCGACGGCAGCGTGCAGGGCGCGGTGACCGCGCAGGCGGAGCCGATCCAGGGATGCCGGTCGGAGCGGCTCGGGCGCATCCGCTATCGCGCGGTGTGCTCGCCGGCGTTTTACGTGCGTTATTTCGATGCGGGGATCACGCGCGATGCGCTGCGCCGCGCGCCGTGCGTGATGTTCAATCCGAAGGACGGGTTGCAGGCGCGTTTCATCCGGCGCGTGACGCGCGCGGATCTCGATCCGCCGCAGCACTGGATACCGCACGTCGCAGGCTATCTGCGCGCGTGCGAAACGGGATTGGGATGGGGGATGTGCCCTGACCGGATGGTCGACCGGCAACTGGCGGCGGGCGAGCTGATCGACATGTCGCGCGGCCGAACCATCGACATCGATCTGTACTGGCAGAGCTGGCGTCTGTCGATCGGCTGGCTCGACGATTTCAGCGCGGCGCTGAAGGCGCGTGCCGCGCTGTTTCTCGATTGACCGGCGACGCCACGCGGGCGGCGCGCACGCGGTGCGCGCCGTGCGACGTCAGAGGTGTTGCAGGCCGTCGAAGTCGACGATCTGCACGTGGCGGCCCTGCATTTCGATCAGGCCGCGCTTCTGGAATTTCGACAGCGTGCGGCTGACCGTTTCGAGCGTCATGCCGAGATAGCTGCCGATGTCCTCGCGCGTCATCCGCAGGTTGAATTCCGACGGCGAGTAGCCGCGTTTCAGGTAGCGCGACGAGACGTCCAGCAGGAAAGCGGCGACGCGCTCCTCCGCATTCAGCGAGCCGAGCAGCATCGTTTGCGACGTTTCGCGCACGATCTGTTCGCTCATCAGCTTGTGCATGCGCAACTGCATCGAGCCGGCTTCCGAGCACAGCGCCTTGAGCGCGCTGTACGGAATCACGCAGACGGAGCTGTCTTCCAGCGCGACCGCGGTGCGCGGGTGCGTATCGTCGCAGATGCCGTCGAGGCCGAGCGCTTCGCCGGCGAGGTGCAGGCCCGTGACCTGTTCGCGGCCGTCGTGGCGCGTCGCGACGGTTTTTAGCGAACCCGAGCGCACCGCGTACAGGTTGTCGAATGCGTCGCCTTCGCGGAACAGCGCTTCGCCGCGCTTGACCGGGCGTGCCGCGCAGATGACCGACTCGAGGCGACTGAGCGCTTCGGGCGCCAGGCCCTGCGGCATGCACAGGTGCCGCATCGCGCACGACGAGCAGTGCGGGGCCTGACGGGGAGCCCAGCTACCGGCATGGGGCGTGGCGGCGGGGCGGGTGGCGACGGGCGTCAGCATGATCGTTTACTCCGGCGTTGAATCGACGAAATCATTGTCCCACCGCAAGTTGCCGCTGTCGGGTGACAAAACGTCGCGACCGGGCGCACGTGCCGAACGCCGCTCAGGCAGCCGGCTCGTCCGCGTTGGCGGCAGCGGGAATCAGCAGCACCGGCAGCGTCGCGTGGCGCACGCATTGTTCGGCGATGCTGCCGAGCACGAGGCGGCGGAAGCCGCGACGGCCGTGCGTGCCGAGCACGAGCAGATCGGCGCCGAACGCTTTCGCGCCGTCGAGGATCAGCGACGACACGTCGTTGAGCGACGTCGCTTCGTTCAGCTGCGTTTCGCCCTTCACGCCGGCGGCCTGCATCAGCTTCGAGAAGTCCTGCGCGAGCGCGTTGCCCTGCGCGAGGAGCTGATCGCGCAGCACGGACGGATCGTAGCCGGGCACGTTGTAGTAGATCGCGGCGTTCTCGACGACGTAGAACGGCTGCAGCTCCGCGCCGTGCGCTTTCGCGAGCGCCAGTGCGGCATCGAACGCATGGCGGGACGTGTCGCTGCCGTCGACGGCAACCAGAATACGCTTGTACATAGTGTCTCCGAGTGGCGGGTTGAAACGAAGTCGGCCGGATGGCCGAGCGGGCCGGGCAATGCTGCGAGGCAGAGTAAACCAACGGGCACGATCGTGCAGCGAGGTGCCTGTCGTGCCGTGCGGCTGCGTGGTTCCTGTCGCTGTCGCGCATGGCCATGCGCGCGACGCATGCTGCGCCGCGCGACGCGCGACGCGCGACGCGTGTCGCGTGAGGCGGCAAGCGTCGAGCCGCATTGCTGACGTAAACGTATGCGCACGCATCGACCCGGCCCGGCTGCAACCATGCCGATGCGCCGCACGCACCGCCATTCAATCGCAATCGCACCGTGGCGCCATGACTTCGGTCAATGCCTGTGCGTCGATGCGATGCGCGGCATGCATGACTGCGAAGCCGATGCCAGGGCGCGGAATCGATCGCCGCGGCGACGTGCGCGCGCGTATCGGCGTGCAGTCCGATCACACGCGCTGGTTCATCGCCATCGATCATCGTGATCGACCGATAGTGCATCCCAAACGAACGACCGATTCAAACGCCGCGCCGGCTATCTCGGCACGACCGTCAGCTCGATGACGCGCTCCGGCCGGCGGCTGTGGCCGGGCCAGTATGCGCTGCCGTACATCCGGTGAACGGGGCCGAACGGCGCGTCGCCCGCGGGCGGCGTGTCGAAGCCTTTCTCGATCACCGTGTAGCCGGCGCGCAACGCGAACGCCGGATGGTTGCCGTCGGGGCGGCTGTCGAAACCGGCGAAGCCGTCGCCGGCCTCCGGCATCGCATTGACGAGCGACGCATTGCTGCGCGTGATCTCGTCGGGCGAGATCGGCCCGGCCCCGGCGAGCCGCGACGCTTCTCGGTGCTTGCCGTCGGTGTCGACCGTGCTGTCGTGCGTGTCGTCGTTGTCGAGTTCGATGCTGCGCGGATGCGTACGACCTGTTTGAGCGGAGGATTCCATCGCGGCTCTCCTGGCGGCGACACGCTCCGGATCGAAGCAAATCCCGTTCCGGGCACGACGGGAAAAGGCGCGCGGGCGATCGCCGCGGTCGCGCGACGCGCACTGATTTGTCATGATTTATTTCAGCTAGAAGACGCGTTTTCTACAGAGTATGATTCTTTTCCTGCGAAGCGGCGACAGGGGATGAAGTCTCGCCGCCTCTGCCCGCGCCGGGGCGCCGCAGCACCCTTAAAGACGGGTAGCGAACAACAAAGCAAGGGACTAGAGGTGGCGGATTCATGCAAGCGACTACTGCCTTCACGCACCGCGGTTATCTGTTGAATTGCGCGCCCGCACGCGCCAGTGACGGTTCATTCAAGCCCTACGTCGTGATCTCCCGATCGAGCGACGGGGAGCTCGTGGCGAACCGGTTTTTTCCGATCGAGCTCCAGTTCAACGACGAAGGCGACGCGATCGCGCACGCGCGCGACTGGGCCGTGCGCTGGATCGACGCGAGCAGCATCTCGATGTGACGCCGTCGCACGCGTGCGGCGCTGGCCGTCCGGCCGATCCCCGGGGTGCCGCTCCCGGACAAAAAACGCGGTAATCTTGCGGAACCCGTCACTTTATTAGCGGCCGCGCATCCGCGCGCGGCTGCCCGCATTGGCTTATGTCGACATCACCCGCCCGTCAGTGGGGCCTCGAAGAAATCGTCGCCGGCTTGCGCGAGTCGCGCGAGGAGCTCCATCGCACGCGCCATCCGCGCGGCATCCGCGAACTGCCGTCGCGCGATGCGATCTGCAAGATTGTGACCGGCCTGCGCGCGTCGATGTTTCCGACGCACTACGGCGCGCCCGACCTGACCGACGAAAGCGTCGACTTCTACGTCGGCCACACGCTCGAAAGCACGCTGCGCGTGCTGTCCGAGCAGATCCGCCGCGCGCTGCCGTTCCTGCCCGAGCACGTCGATACGCCGTTCGCCGAGCTCGACGAACGTGCGTTCGAGATCGCGCGCGAGTTCGGCCGACAGTTGCCGGCGATCCGCGCGCTGCTCGTCAGCGACATCCAGGCCGCGTACGCGGGCGATCCGGCCGCGCAGCACATCACCGAGATCCTGCTGTGCTACCCCGGCGTGTTCGCGATGATGCACCATCGGCTCGCCCACGCGCTGCACCAGCTCGGTGTGCCGCTGCTCGCGCGGTTCATCAATGAAATCGCGCACTCGGCCACCGGCATCGACATCCACCCCGGCGCGCAGATCGGCCCGAGCTTCTTCATCGATCACGGCACCGGCGTCGTGATCGGCGAAACCGCGATCATCGGCGAGCGCGTGCGCGTGTATCAGGCGGTCACGCTCGGTGCGAAGAGTTTCCCGGCCGATGGCGAAGGCGCGCTGGTGAAGGGCAATGCACGGCACCCGATCGTCGAGGACGACGTGGTGATCTATGCGGGCGCGACGATCCTCGGTCGCGTGACGATCGGGCGCGGCTCGGTGATCGGCGGCAACGTGTGGCTCACCCACAGCGTGCCGCCCGGCACGAGCGTCGCGCAGGGCAAGGTCCGCGAAGGCGGGAGCGCCGAGAAGCCGTAACGCGGTGGCGAATGCGCGGGCGTCGTTCCGCGCAACGCCGCGGATGACGCGCAATGGTTCGGCGGCCGGGCCGCCGTCGCGCGCTCGCGGGCGTGAGCGGCGCGAAGCCGGCTCGGCCCGGCGCACGAAGGCGGCGCGCAGCCGCCTGCGTTCATCGAAGCTTCAGTGCTTGCCGTCCGGCGAGCGGTGCTTGTACAGCACGTCCTGATCGACGCGGATCAGGTTCTGGCCCGCATCGACGACGAAATCCACGCCGTTGTACGCATTGCCCGTCAGCAGCAGGATCGCGCTCGCGACGTCGTCGGGGCCCGCGATGCGCGCGAGCGGCGTCGATGCACGGCTCGCGTGTTCGAAGTCGGCCTGCGTCTGGTCGTCGCTCGGCAGCATCAGCCCCGGGAACACCGCATTCACGCGCAGCACCGGCGCGGACGACAGCGCGAGCATCTGCGTCAGGTTGCCGAGCGCGGCCTTCGCGACCGTGTAGCTGAAATGGTCGCGGTGGAAGTTTTCCTTGATCTTCTGGTCGACCACGTTCACGACGACGCCTTGCGTGCCGGCCGCGCGAGCCCGCTCGTAGAACGCGCGCGTGAGCAGGATCGGCGCGCGGCAGTTGACGGCCCACGCCTGGTCGAACGCGGCGAGATCGAAGCTCGGGAAATGGTCCTGCCAGAACACCGACGCGTTGTTGACCAGCACGTCGAGGCGGCCGAAGCGCGCATAGACTGCATCGATCAGCGCGGTGATCTGCGCGGCATCGGACAGGTCGGCCTGCAGCGCCACCGAATCGTGCCCGCGTTCGGCAATCGCGCGAGCGGCGGCCTGCGCGGCATCGGCCGAACGGTCGTAATGCACCGCGGTGCGATAGCCGTGCGCGGCGAAATACTCGGCGAACGCGCGCCCGGCCCGGCGCGCGGCGCCGGTCACGAGCACGACGGGCGCGTGCGCCGTTTGCTTCGTCTGCTCCATCAGGTATTCGTCAGGTTGACCGAGGAAGGATTCGCGACGATCGACAGGAATTCGCGACGCGTCGACGGATCGGTGCGGAACGTGCCGAGCATGCGCGACGTGACCATCTCGACGCCCGGCTTGTGCACGCCGCGCGTGGAGATGCACTGGTGCGCGGCTTCGAGGATCACGCCGACGCCCTTCGGCTGCAGCACGTCGAACAGCGTGTCGGCGATCTGCACGGTCATCTTTTCCTGGATCTGCAGGCGCTTCGCGAACGCGTCGACGAGGCGCGCGAGCTTCGAGATGCCGACGACGCGATGGTTCGGCAGATACGCGACGTGCGCGCGGCCGATGATCGGCACCATGTGGTGCTCGCAGTAGCTCTCGAAACGGATGTCCTTCAGCACGATCATTTCGTCGTAGCCGTCGACTTCGCTGAACGTGCGCGCGAGGATGTCGCGCGGCTCCAGCGCATAGCCGGCGAAGAACTGCTCGTATGCGCGCACCACGCGCGCGGGCGTGTCGAGCAGGCCTTCGCGCGCGGGATCGTCGCCGGCCCAGCGCAACAGCACGCGGACGGCGTCTTCGGCTTCTTCACGGCTCGGCCGCGAGGCGACCGGCTGGGGCTGTGTGGTTTTCTTTCCCTTACCCATGTAGTGGCTCCATCGAAGGCCGCCTGCGGCGGCCGATATCCGGCCATTGTTTCATGCTTTCGCCGCTCGTGCGTGCGGGCCGCCGCGCCCGCTTCCTCACTTCGGCCATTCGTCCTGCTCGTCGTTGAACAGCGACGCGACCACGCCACGCAGCCACGCGGTGCGCGGGTCGTTGTGGTACTTGCGATGCCAGTGCTGTTTCAGGTCGAAGCGCGGCAACGTGAGCGGCGGCTCGACGGGCACGATGAACGCGTGCTCGGCCGCATACGCATAGCCGATCGCGTGCGGCACCGTCGCGATCAGGTCGGTGCGGCTCAGGATGAACGGCAGGCTCATGAAGTGCGGCGTTTCGAGCACCGCGCGGCGCTGCATGCGCTGCTTCGCCAGATATTTCTCGAGCACCTCCTGGCTGCGGCCTTCGGCGCGCACCACCGCGTGCCCGCACGCGAGGAACTGCTCGACCGTGAACGGCGGCGTCTGCTCGAACGGATGGCCGCGTCGCATCAGGCAGACGAACCGGTGCGTGAACAGCCGCTGCTGGAAGAAGTTGTTGCCGTCGAGATCGGGGAAGTAGCCGACCGCGAGATCGATCGACCCGGCTTCGAGGCCGCGTCCGACTTCGTCGTGCGCGAGCGAAACCGAACGCAGGTTCGTGTGCGGCGCCAGCGTCGCGAACGCCTGCAACAGCTTCGGCAGGAACACGATCTCGCCGACGTCCGACAGCGCGATCGAGAACGTATGCGTGCTCGCGGCCGGATCGAAGTCGTGCGGCGCGACGAGGCCGCGCTCGATCTGCGCGAGCGCGTCGCGGGCGGCCGGCAGCAGCGCCAGCGCGCGCGGCGTCGGCTCCATGCCGCGCGACGTGCGCACGAACAGCGGATCGCCGAAGTAGTCGCGCAGCCGGCCGAGCGCCGTGCTGACGCGCGGCTGGCTCACGCCGAGCAAGTCGCCCGCGCGGCTCACGTTGCGCGTGTCATCGAGCGCGACGAGGTAGGGAATCAGGTTCAGATCGAGCGCATCCATGGCCGGGCCGGTATCTCCAAAACGTATACAACATATCTCCTGAATCGCGTTGCCGCATAGTCGGGAAAGCGCTCAAATGTGTTCCATTACTCGAACCAATGTTCTGGAGACGAACAATGCGCACCCAAGTCGCGATCATCGGCGCCGGGCCGTCCGGCCTTCTGCTTTCCCACCTGCTGCGCCTGCAAGGCGTCGATTCCATCCTCGTCGAGGCGCGTTCCCGCGAATACTGCGAGAACCGCATCCGCGCCGGCGTGCTGGAGCAGGGCACGGTCGACACGCTGAACGACGCCGGCCTTGGCGACCGGATGCGCCGCGAAGGGCTCGAGCATCACGGTATCGAGCTGCTGTTCGACGGCCGGCGCCACCGCATCGACCTGTCCGAACTGACCGGCGGGCGCGCGATCACCGTCTACAGCCAGCACGAAGTCGTGCGCGACCTGATCGCGGCCGGCATCGAGCACGGCCATCAGATGCACTTCGAAGTGAGCGACGTCGCGCTGCACGACGTCGAAAGCGAGCACCCGTTCGTCACGTTCAAGCACGCGGACGGCCGCGCGGACCGCATCGACTGCGATTACATCGCCGGCTGCGACGGCTTCCACGGCATCGCGCGCCAGACGATTCCCGCCGAGCGGCTGAACACGTTCGAGCGCGTCTACCCGTTCGCATGGCTCGGCATCCTCGCGGACGCGGCGCCGTCGCTCGACGAGCTCGTGTACGCGCATCACGACAACGGCTTCGCGCTGTTCTCGATGCGCTCGCCGACGGTCACGCGCCTGTACCTGCAATGCAAGCCGGATGAAGACCTCGCCGAATGGTCCGACGCACGGATCTGGGACGAACTGCACACGCGCTTCTCGAACGACACCGGCTGGACGCCGACCGAGGGCCGGATCACGCAGAAGAGCGTGACGCCGATGCGCAGCTTCGTGTCGGAGACGATGCAGCACGGCCGCCTGTTCCTTGCGGGCGATGCCGCGCACATCGTGCCGCCGACCGGCGCGAAGGGGATGAACCTCGCGGTGGCCGACGTCCGCGCGCTGTCCCGCGCGCTCGGCGCGCGCTACCGGACGGGCGACGCGACGCCGCTCGAGCGCTATTCGGCGACCTGCCTCGAACGCGTGTGGCGCGCCGAGCACTTCTCGTACTTCATGACGAACATGCTGCATGCGTCGCCGGACGACTCGCCGTTCGTCAATCGCCTGAAGTTTGCCGAGCTGAAATACGTGACGCGTTCGCGAGCGGCCGCGCAGTCGCTCGCCGAAAACTACGTCGGTTTGCCGTTCGACGACGCGATGACCCCCGAGGCAACCCGCCTTGACAATGCGCTGTGCGCGACTCTATGATCGGCCCATCGTTCGCTAATCGAATCTAGGTTCGAATAGCGAACAAAAGCCGAGGGTCGACGACGGCCTCCGGCGCGGCACGCGACACGCGCGTGTCCCCTCGACAGGCCGCGCACGAGCCGCGGGTTCGCATCAGGAAGAGACATGGTCAACAAGATTTTCGAATCGCTTCAGTCGGCGGTTGCCGACGTCCACGATGGCGCGACAATCATGATCGGCGGCTTCGGCACGGCCGGCATGCCGTCCGAGCTGATCGACGCGCTGATCGAACAGGGCGCGCGCGACCTGACGATCGTCAACAACAACGCGGGCAACGGCGAGACGGGTCTCGCGGCGCTGCTGAAGGCGAAAAAGGTGCGCAAGATCATCTGTTCGTTCCCGCGCCAGAGCGACTCGCAGGTATTCGACGCGCTGTACCGCGCGGGCGAGATCGAGCTGGAGCTCGTGCCGCAGGGCAACCTCGCGGAGCGCATCCGCGCGGCGGGCGCCGGCATCGGCGGTTTCTTCACGCCGACCGGCTACGGCACCAAGCTCGCGGAAGGCAAGGAAACGCGCGTGATCGACGGCAAGCCGTATGTGTTCGAGACGCCGATCCACGCCGATTTCGCGCTGGTGAAGGCGTACAAGGGCGATCGCTGGGGCAATCTCGTGTATCGCAAGACCGCGCGCAACTTCGGGCCGATCATGGCCAGCGCCGCGAAGGTCGCGATCGTCCAGGTGTCGGAAGTCGTGCCGCTCGGCGGGCTGAACCCGGAACACATCGTGACGCCGGGCATTTTCGTGCAGCGCATCGTCGAGGTGCCGCAGGCCGCGCACGCGGCCGAGCTGGCCGCCGAGCACGCTGCATCGCAAGCCGCCTGACCCACCTGGAGCAAACCGACATGAAACGACTGACCCGCGATGAAATGGCCAAGCGCGTCGCCCAGGACATCCCCGAAGGCGCGTACGTGAACCTCGGCATCGGCGTGCCGACGCTGGTGGCCAACCACCTCGACCCGAGCAAGGAGATCTTCCTGCACAGCGAGAACGGCCTGCTCGGCATGGGCCCGGCGCCCGCGCCCGGCGAGGAAGACGACGAACTGATCAACGCCGGCAAGCAGCACGTGACGCTGCTCACCGGCGGCGCGTACTTCCACCACTCGGATTCGTTCGCGATGATGCGCGGTGGCCACCTCGACTACTGCGTGCTCGGTGCGTTCCAGGTATCGGCGAACGGTGACCTCGCGAACTGGCATACGGGCGCGCCCGATGCGATTCCGGCCGTCGGCGGCGCGATGGATCTCGCGATCGGCGCGAAGCAGGTGTTCGTGATGATGGAGCACCTGACGAAGCAGGGCGAGAGCAAGATCGTCGCGCAGTGCTCGTATCCGGTCACCGGCGTGCAATGCGTGAGCCGCATCTATACGGATCTCGCCGTGCTCGACGTGACGGCCGACGGCCTCGCGGTGAGCGAGATCTTCACCGACCTGTCGTTCGACGAGCTGCAGAAGCTGACCGGCGTGCCGCTGATCGACGCGACGCAAAAGGCCGCCGCCTGAACGGCAAGCATGCCGGTGCGCGCATTCGAGCGCACGCCGGCACGCTTGGGTAGACAATAGGCGCACGCCGTTTCCCCATTCCGATGCCATGCTCGAAGACAGCGCCCGCCTGAACTCCCTGATTTGCGGCACCGAGCCGCTCAACCGGATCTGGTCGCCCCGCGCGACGATCCAGCGGATGCTCGACGTCGAGGCCGCGCTCGCGCGCGCGCTCGCCGCGCAGCAGGTGATTCCCGCCGCCGCGGTCGCGCCGATCGAACGTGCGTGCGACGCCGGCCGGCTCGACGCCGACGCGCTCGCGCACGGTGCGGCGCTCGGCGGCAATCTCGCGATTCCGCTCGTCAAGCAACTCACCGCGCAAGTGAAGGCCGACGACCCCGAGGCCGCGAAGTTCGTGCACTGGGGCGCGACGAGCCAGGACATCATCGATACCGCGACCGTGCTGCAGTTGCGCGACACGCTCGACGTGCTCGATCCGCTGCTCGACGAAGCCTGCGCGTCGCTCGCGGCGCTCGCGTGCACCCATCGCGCGACGCCGATGATCGGCCGCACGTGGCTGCAACAAGCGCTGCCGATCACGCTCGGCCTCAAATTCGCCCAGTGGCTCGATGCGCTGCTGCGCCATCGCGCGCGTTTTGCCGAGCTGCGCGAGCGCACGCTCGTGCTGCAGTTCGGCGGCGCGGCCGGCACGCTCGCGAGCCTGCGCGAGCATGCGGCCGGCGTGAGCGCCGCGCTCGCGGCCGACCTGAAGCTCGCGTTGCCGGCCGTACCGTGGCATACGCAGCGCGACCGCATCGCGGAAGCCGCGTCGTGCTTCGGGATGCTGACTGGCACGCTCGGCAAGATCGCGCGCGACGTGTCGCTGCAGATGCAGACCGAAGTCGGCGAGCTCGGCGAACCGGCGGCTGCCGGCAAGGGTGGCTCGTCGACGATGCCGCACAAGCGCAACCCGGTCGGCTGCGCGGCCGTGCTGACGGCCGCCGTGCGTGCGCCGAACCTCGTCGCGACCGTGTTCGCGGGGATGGTGCAGGAGCATGAGCGCGCACTCGGCGGCTGGCAGGCCGAATGGGATGCGTTGCCCGATCTCGCGCGCCTGACCGGCGGTGCACTCGCGCAGATCGCGCAGATCGTCGCGGGCCTCGACGTGAACACCGACCGCCTCGCCACGAACCTCGACCTCACGCACGGGCTGATCCTCGGCGAAGCGGTGATGCTCGCGCTCGGCGATCGCATCGGCCGGCTCGATGCGCATCACGTCGTCGAGCATGCGTCGAAGGAAGCCGTGCGCACCGGGGCGACGCTGTTCGACGTGCTCGCCGCCGATGCGACCGTGTCGGCGCATCTGTCGCGCGACGCGCTGGCGCGGCTGCTCGATCCCGCACATTACGTCGGCGAGGCGCAGGCCTATGTCGACGCCGTGCTCGCGCTGCACGCGGGTGCGAAATAACCAGGAGAACCTTGAGATGCCTTTCGCCACAGTCAACGGCGTGAAACTGCATTACCGGATCGACCGTGCCGCACGCGACGACGCGCCGTGGCTCGTTTTCTCGAACTCGCTCGGCGCCGACCTGCAGATGTGGGCGCCGCAGATCCGCCCGCTCACGCAGCACTTCAACATCCTGCGCTACGACACGCGTGGTCACGGCCATTCCGACGCGCCGGCCGGTTCGTACACGATCGAGCAACTGGCGGGTGACGTGATCGGCCTGCTCGACCACGTCGGCATCGACTGCGCGCATTTCTGCGGCATCTCGATGGGCGGGTTGACGGGCGCCGCGCTCGCCGCGCGCTACCCGTCGCGTATCGTGCGCGCGGTGCTGTCGAATACCGCCGCGAAGATCGGCTCGCCGGAAGTGTGGGCGCCGCGTGCGCAGAAGGCGCGCGCCGAAGGGATGGCCGCGCTCGCCGACGCCGTGCTGCCGCGCTGGTTCACCGACGCGTTCGTCGAACGCGAGCCGCGCCTGTTCGACGCGATCCGCGACACCTTCGTGCATACCGACAAGGATGGCTATGCGGCGAACTGCGATGCGCTCAACGCGGCCGACCTGCGCGAGGAAGTGAAAGGCATCGCGCTGCCGGTGCTCGTCGTGACCGGCGCGAAGGACATGTCGACGCCGCCCGACCAGGGCCGCGCGCTCGCCGCCGCGATTCCCGGTGCGCTGCACGTCGAATTCGACGCCGCGCACATTTCGAACATCGAGTGCACCAGCGGTTTCAACCGCGCGTTGCTCGATTTCCTGACTGCGTGAGGCACCGGCGATGGACGACCAGGAACGTTATGAAGCAGGGATGAAGGTGCGTCGCGCGGTGCTCGGCGACGCGCACGTCGACCGTTCGATCGAGAACCGCACCGAGGTGACCGACGAATTCCAGAATCTGATCACGCGCTATGCATGGGGCGAGATCTGGACCCGCGACGGGCTGCCGCGCCATACGCGCAGCCTGCTGACCATCGCGATGATGGTGGCGCTGAACCGCGGCGAGGAACTGGCGCTGCACCTGCGCGCCGCGCGCAACAACGGCGTGACGCGCGACGAGATCAAGGAAGTGCTGCTGCAGACCGCGATCTATTGCGGCGTGCCGGCCGCGAATTCCGCGTTCCATCTCGCGGACAAGATCTTTAAAGAACAGGATGCGGCAGGTTAAGCGCCGGCAGTGATCCGATCGCGCGGCCTGCTGATGCTGGCGAGCCGTGACGATCAACGAGCGCACCGGCAGCGAATCGGTGTGTGAACGAAGGAAAGGCGCGGCCATGAGGCCGCGCTTGTTGCATATATATCAATGTTGGATACGACCGATCGAGCGCTGACGCGCCCACTTCGGCCGACAAGGAGACAAGCGATGAATCGCACACCCGTGGTCGATGTCCAGACCTTCATCAACGAGCAGCCGTTCGGCGGCTTTCAGTGGCTCGTGTTCCTCATGTGTTTCGTGATCGTGCTGCTCGACGGCTTCGATACGGCCGCGATCGGCTTCATCGCACCGTCGCTGCTGGGCGAATGGAACCTCACCAAGCCCGATCTCGCGCCCGTGTTGAGCGCTGCGCTGTTCGGCCTCGCGTGCGGCGCGCTCGTGTCGGGCCCGCTGTCCGACCGCCTCGGCCGCCGCTCGCTGTTGCTCGGCTCGGTGTTCCTGTTCGGCGTCGCGTGCCTGATGTCGGCGTTCTCGAACACGATCGGACACCTGACCATCCTGCGTTTCATCACGGGCGTCGGACTTGGCGCCGCGATGCCGAACGCGGTCACGATGATGGGCGAATTCTGCCCGGACAAGCGTCGCGCGACCGTGATCAACCTGATGTTCTGCGGCTTCCCGCTCGGCGCCGCGTTCGGCGGTTTCCTCGCTGCGTGGATGATTCCGCATTTCGGCTGGCGCAGCGTGCTGATGCTGGGCGGCGTGACGCCGCTGCTGCTCGGCGTGCTGTTGCTGCTGAAGATGCCGGAATCGGTGCGCTTCATGGTCGCGAGCGGCCAGTCCATCGACAAGATCCGCGCCACGCTCGCACGTATCTCGCGCGACGCGCTGAACGCCGGCTCGTTCGCATTGACCGAAGCCGCGCCGCAGACGGGCGGCAAGGGCCTCGGCGTCGTGCTGTCGCGTTCGTACATCGTCGGCTCGGTGATGCTGTGGCTCGCGTATTTCATGGGCCTCGTGATCTTCTACGCGTCGATCAACTGGATGCCGATCCTGCTGAAGGATGCGGGACTGACGCCGAAGAGCGCGACGCTGATCTCGGCGCTGTTCCCGCTCGGTGGCGTGGGCGCCGTGCTGTGCGGCGTGCTGATGGACCGCTTCAACGCGAACCGCGTGATCGCCGTGTGCTATGCATTGACGGCGGTGAGCGTGTATGCGATCGGGCAGGCGGCCGGCAACGTCGGGTTGCTGGTGCTGGTCGTGTTCGTGGCCGGCGTGCTGATGAATACCGCGCAATCGTCGATGCCGGCGCTGGCCGCCGCGTTTTATCCGACCGAAGGGCGCGGCACGGGTGTCGCGTGGATGCTCGGCGTCGGCCGTTTCGGCGGGATCGCCGGGTCGTTCCTCGTCGCCGAACTGACGCGCCGGCACTTCTCGTTTGCGGGTGTGTTCGCGACGATCGCCGTCGCGGGCGTGCTCGCGTGTGTCGCGCTGTTGATCAAACAGATGGCGCGGCCGCATGGCGTGGCGCAGCCGGCAGGCAAGATCGAGTCGCTCGGGCATTGAGCGACGGGCGGGCCGGTGCATGGCGCCGGCCCCCCTGCATCATCGATTCAGGCCGGTCGCGTGCAGATAGACCGGCGCACGACAGCAGACCGGGCCGCCTTCGCGGCCCGTCGACATTTCGGCCGTCGCACCTTACTCCTCCGCGTCGTGCTCCTTGACGAAGTTGCGCAGATACGCGCGCAGCGCGGCTTCCCGGCCGCGATGATCGTCGTGGTTCGCGGCGCCCATGCCTTCCTCGTCGCCGAACAGCGTCGGCGGCGCGCAGTAAGTGCCGACTTCGATGTTCTCGCGCAGCACGCGGATATCGTGCGTGAGCGGGTGATATTCGGCGATCCAGTGCATGCCTTCGATGTGCTCGCCCGCTCTCAGCATTGGCTTCATCGGCAATCTCCATGCAGAGCAGCGGTGCAACCGCCGAAGCGGCTGCACGCGCCCGTACCGAAAGGGTACGCCTGCATCACGTGAAGCTCAACGGGCGCTTGTGAGCGCTCACTGCGGCAGCAAATGGGCGACGAGCGGATACAGCGACAGAATCAGCAGCACGGCCATCGTCACGTTGAAGAGGCGCAGCGCGCGGGGATTCGACAGGAAGCGGCGCAGGCCGAGGCCGAACGCGGCCCACAGGCAGATGCACGGGAAGCCGATCAGGATGAACACGACGGACATCCATGCGGCGTTCATCCCGTAGTCGGCGGACAGCCGGATCGTCGTCGCGGCGGTCAGCACCATCATCCACGCCTTCGGATTGACCCACTGGAACGCGGCGGCTTCGATGAACGTCATCGGCCGCGGCTTGGCGCCGTGCGCCTTCACTTCGCCCGACGTGCCGATGCGCCACGCGAGGTACAACAGGTACGCGACGCTCGCGGCTTCGAGGATCGTGTACAGCAGCGGCAGGCGCTTGAACGCTTCGCCGAGGCCGAAGCCGACGCACAGCATCAGGATCGCGACGCCGATGCTGATGCCGAACAGGTGCGGCATCGTGCGGCGGAAACCGAAGTTGACGCCGGATGCGAGCAACATCGTGTTGTTCGGGCCGGGCGTGATCGACGTGACGAGCGCGAACAGCATGCCGGCGGGCAGCGCGCTGAGGGTGAGGAATTCCATCGCGGATTCTCCATTCGGTTCTAGGCTGGGATGGAGATCAGTGTAGCGACGGTTTTCTGTACAGTACCGGTACAGTTGTGTTGTCGATTGCCGGTACGGGAGGTGTGGGGGTACGTAGGTGCGGGTATGTAGTGTTGTCTCTCAGAAAAGATGTCCGCAGTCTCAATAAGTTGTCTTTGAAGAATTGGCTACCTTTCATGCGTTCGGCATGTAATCCGTATGGATAGGCGGAAAATGATCGGAGAATATTTAGCAGTGACGGTCTACGACGCAATGTTTAGTCGATGGTGTCAGATCGATGTCGCCGCATTGACGACGCTCAATCGCCGTCTCACGTCTGGGCGTGTCTTCACAAGCCAATGAGGAGGTCGATGCTTAGTTCAGGGCGCAAGCCATCTGCCGAAGCTACTCGGCTCGTTCGGCTAACCCTCCCGCGCAGGTCGATGTGGTACTTGAGCGCATCGCCAAGATTGGCTTCTACGGCTGCTCTGAGTCGGAGGTTGTCGTGATCTTGCTTTAGCGAGAACTTGATCGAATCGCCGGGGATAGCTTTGTCGATCGTCTTGATTACCTGACGAAGTAGACCTAGAGGCTCTGTGCAGCCTTTCTGCGGCACACGCTTCAAATTGTCATACCAATCGCGGCAATGTGAGCCATGGCTATTTGTGTCGCTTTGCAACCCGGCCCACACTTGTCCTGGGAGTGTAACTTTCGCGCAACGGATGCTTATCGGCCGGCCGGCACCGTTCATCCGTCACCGCAAATCTGCGTGTCGTTTGAACACCTATAGATTAATTTTCGTCGATTTCCTTGCGTATGCCGTTCAGAAGTTTGACGAATGAATCGACCCTACTCGAGAAACATACGAGCCGACACTTGTACAAAAAGGGAAATTATTTTTTTCTCCTTTTCAGCGTTTCCATAACGCCTGACTCTATTTTTTGATTCGAACGATGGTTCTTCCGCCTTTGTTGTCGCGGAGAAGAAGAAAAAATTTACTTGTCCGCCGGCTGGGTCACCACATACATTGAGAGATAGGACATGTGTAGGTGCAAGGCGATGACTCCATTCTCAAATGCATTGGCGTACTACCGAAAGCGAGCTGGTCTCAGTCAAACGAATGTGGCCAAGCAACTTGGGGTCGCGATTCAATATGTCTGGAAGCTCGAGCGCGCGGTTAAGCCGCCGCCATCGACCGAACAAATTGAGCGGATAACTGCAATTTCCTTTGCGAGTCCAGAGCGGCCTCGAGCAATGAAGCGACATCGGCGTTGCTCATGCCGAGTACCGCAGCTACATTGCACACCGCTTTGATAGGTACAGCATCGTGGCTACTTCTGAAACCCTGCGAAGCGTCGAACGTGCACATGCCGAGGCGCAAAAGCGGCGTATCTATGAGACGTTTGGCCTATCGGCGTGCTTGCATTGGTCGTTGTTGATGAAGCGCACAATGTAGGTGGCTCAGACGACCGTGCCATCAAACTTGAATTGCTGTTGGCGATGCTGAATCGAGAGCATCGAGACGCGCGCTTTCTACTTTTGACGCCGTTTATTAAGAACGCAAAGGAAGTCGCGACGTGGCTCGATCAGGTAAATTATCAGGATTACTCCATCGCGGCGGATTGGGTGCCGAATGATAGAGTCGTCGGTCTCGCCCTGCCCCCTCGCGATAAGGCGAAGCGTGGGAAACTGCTAGAGGATATTCAATTTCGCACGCTGCATACGCCGAGGCGGACACTTTTCGTCGATGAAGTGGTGACGCTTCCCGGCGTGAGCCCATTGCTTGGACTTACGGAATCCGTATCCAAGACTGCGGTAAATAAGCTTGCTGTTGCTACTACTCAGGTTTTGAGTACGCGTGGCCCTACAGTTTTGTTGTGCGGTCGCGTTGACGCGACATGGGATGCTGCGAAAACGCTGGCGATGTATTTTGACAATCTTGGCGAACAGTCAAATACAAGGCGGGCTCTTGCTGCACGCTTTGTTGAATATGAGTTGGGAAAGGACTTTCCATTGGCCGACTATATAAACGTCGGTGTTGCGGTCCACCATTCAGGATTGCCTGAGGAGGTTGCGGACACCGACTGTCTGCCGCTGCCAGACGTAATAGCCGCTGCGATGCACGCCAAGGACTCGGCACATTGAATGCAGGCGGAACTCGCCGAGATGGGCTCGCATGAACGCGTACCTTGCCGCTATCCCTTTGCAAAGTACGCGGCGGCTTTTTTTAGAATGTCGCGCTCCTCGGTCATGCGCTTGAGCTCGGCCTTCAGTCGCCGAACCTCGGCGCTCTGATCCAGCTCCGATCGCCGCACGACGTCGGACCTGCCGAACTTCAGTTTCCAGGCGTAAAGGCTGTGGGTCGTGATGCCCAGCCGCTGCGCCACATCAGCTACCGAATGACCTCGCTCGGTGACTTGCTTGACTGCCTCAATCTTGAACTCATCCGTGTACCGCTTGCCGCTCATACTGACCTCCTCGGTTGCCATAAATTATGGCTCGAAGATGTCTACGAAAGGCTGGCCGGTCCAGAGTACCGTGAAAGCTTCGGGTTAACGACCTAAATCAGTCCAAGAAAACGACCGCATCCCCGGTGGGTTAAGACTCGGTGGAAATCAACAGCCCGCCCCGCTGAACAGGCCGCCGCGCGCACTGCGCGTCGCCTGTTCGTGGGATGGAACTGAGAAAAAGCGCTGGCTGGCGGCCGTCACGCGCAAGTTGATGACGGTAGTGTTGCTTGGGGGGGATCGTGGCGATCATGGCCTCGACGCGAGATAGCGCTTGCGTGGCCGTGGTATAGGGCGCATTCTCGTGAGGTTCGATGTGCGTGACCGATGGTTTTGCTCCGACTCCTTACGCTTCCCCCTGTCCGCAAAGCCAAGCAGAAAGCTCACCACGACGATCCTGCGCGCGAACGTCGAAGCTGCGAACTTCGCGCGTCAACCGAGCCTCCCTCTGAGGTTCGGTCCGGCAGTTCCGTGCGCGAGAGATGCCGTCGGCGGCAAGCCCGCGGGTCGTCGTCCGGTCCTCGTATAGGGCGGGCGACGACGAAATTCAGTCACCGCGACGGTCCTGAAATTTGAAATTCTCTTTTTGGGAACCGGCATGCCTAAGCAAACCGAACTGAAGCCAGCCACGCCCGCCAGGCACAGCGATTACGCTGACGTGAAAAAGGCGCGCGCGTCGGCACTGAAGCGCGCGGACAGCGAGCGTGCCGAGAAGCGGCGCGAAAATGACGCTCGCATCAATGTCAACGCGAGCAAGTGGCGTTATATCTGTCAGGAGGGTTAGATGGGGAATAGCGCCGTGACACTCAACTTTCCCAATCCCAGTCGCACCTACGACGCTTCCAGACACTGTGTATGCTTTTGGGGCTATGACAATTCTCGCGAGATTACCTTTCTGGTCGACGATGCGATGCTGGCGAAACTGAACTCCCACATGGGTTCTGGCGAGCTCGCCTTGCTTGCGGCCTTCGACCGTAATCGCGACCGGATTCTGGGACTTGCCAGAGACCTTTACAAGGGTGGTTCCCAGAACTGGTACACGATCTCGTGAGAGTGGCCCTCGTTTGCGCCCGCACTCCACGTGCGCCTTCATTCTGACCTGCGCTAGCCGCGTGTGCGGGTATTCCGGGGTGAGAGGGGGCATGGATCGGTCAAAGCATGCGCTGCTTGATTATCACGAACGCAGCAAGCACCGTCTCAACTTCTACGCTCCTGGCCCTGGGGGGCTCGACTGGACAACCCAGCCGGATCCGTTTCGGGTATTTCACGGCGCACCGCGCGTTGCTCTGCCGTTAGCCGCGGACACCCTGGCCACGCGCTACAACGCGTTACGCTGCGGCACCTTGCCGCCCGCGCAGGGATTCGATCTGTCCCATCTGGCAATCCTGTTCGAACTCTCACTCGGCCTGTCGGCGTGGAAATCCTATGGCGCCCAGCGGTGGGCACTGCGCTGCAACCCTTCGAGTGGAAATCTGCATCCGACCGAGGGCTATCTTCTATGTCCGGCTCTGCCCGGCTTGTCCGCAGGCGTCTACCACTACCTGAGCCGGGATCATGCGCTTGAACATCGCGCTGCGGTGGACGAGCCACAATGGACCGAGGCGTTTTCGGAAAGTGGTGTCCTGGTCGGCATAAGCTCGATCCATTGGCGCGAGGTGTGGAAATACGGCATGCGCGCCTGGCGCTACTGCCAGCAGGATTGCGGTCATGTCATCGCTGCGATGAGTTACGCAGCCGCGGCGCTCGGCTGGCAGACGCGGTTGATGGAGTCGGCTGCGGATGATGCAGTGGCCGGCTTACTTGGAGTGGACCGCCGCGAAGATTTCAAGGATGCCGAAACGGAGGCGCCGGATCTTTTGCTCTGGATCGGCAACCCTGACACACGGCCCGATCTCGAGCGCATGCTGATCGCTCTGGACAGGGCACAGTGGCACGGACGCGCCAATCAACTGAGTTCGGGACATGTGACGTGGCTGGACATCGATTCGATTCATCGCGCCACACACAAGACCCATACTCGCGAATCACCCTCGCCGAACCCGGAGCAGTGTGCAGCGCCGGCGACGCCAGCCCTCGATCTCAGCTTCGCCCGAATCACCAGACAGCGTCGCAGCGCCGTGAATTTCGATGGCACGACGCGCATCAGCGACGCGGCTCTTTTCAGCATGCTGGCGTGCCTGCTGACACATCCCGACACGCCGCCGTGGAATGCGCTGATGTCTCCGGCCGCAGTGCATGCGGCGCTATTGGTGCACCGCGTCGACGGCCTGGAGCCGGGCCTCTATATGCTCGTGAGAACGCCGGGCGCACTGCCGGATCTCAAGCGGTCTCTGCGTCCGGAATGGCTGTGGCAAAAGATCGGGCCGGACCATCTTCCGCTCTATTTTCTGCTGCCTTACGATTTGCGCGCGGCGGCAAAGTTGATTTGCTGCCACCAGGATATCGGTGCTGATTCCTGCTTTGCGCTTGGGATGATCGCGAGATTCGAAATCGCGTTGAAGCAACCATGGCGTTATCGCCATCTGTTCTGGGAATGCGGCATGCTTGGCCAGGCGCTCTATCTCGAAGCAGAAGCCGCCGGAGTACGCGCGACGGGGATCGGCTGTTTTTTCGATGATGAAATGCACGCATTGCTCGGCGCGAAGGATCATGCTTGGCAATCCCTGTATCATTTCACCGTCGGTGGCGCGGTGGACGATCCACGCCTGTCGGCATTTCCGCCGTACGAGAATCAGCCTTGACGCGAAAGCCCAGGCATCGATCCTGGCGGGGGAATATCCGCAAGGATCGCACGCTGCCCGAACATCGCGTGTAGTAATAATCGACGGGGCATATTGGTCCGATGTCGCCGGATCGTCCTTGCCAGCTTCCCGCCGACCTGTCCGGAGTCGACCGCATCCGTTCGATTTCACCCGGAGTGCTAGGATGATCGAATACACGCAGAAAGTCATTCTGGACGATATCACATCGAGAGCAGTACGGTCTCGCGCTCGAAGACGCCAGGATTCTCGCTCAAGGTCTGCTTCGCGAGTTCGAGTCTCAAGCCGATGACGCTTCGTGTCGTTGGGGCGTCTTGGGTAGAGGCTGCAGCCACTGGAGGAGTGACATATGTCGGGTCAGCCATCCATGATCGAAAATCATCTGCTGGCAGCATTACCGGTAGAAGATCTGGCGCATATTTCGCCGCAGCTCGTGCTGGTCGACATGCCGTTGGGAAAGGTGCTGTACGAGTCGGGTGGTGCGCTCAGTCACGTCTATTTTCCGACGACGTCCATCGTGTCGCTGTTGTACGTGATGGAAGACGGTTCCTCAGCCGAAATTGCCATCGTCGGCAACGATGGGTTGATCGGCATCGCGCTATTCATGGGGGGCGAAACAACCCCGAGCCGCGCGATCGTCCAAAGCGCGGGACACGCTTACCGACTCGATGCGCGCATCCTGAAAGACGAGTTCCGTCGAGGCGGTTCGATGCAGCGGCTGTTGCTACGCTACACCCAGGCGCTCATCACACAGATGGCGCAAACAGCCGTATGCAATCGACATCACTCGATCGATCAGCAGCTCTGTCGGTGGCTCCTGCTCAGCCTCGATCGCCTGCCATCGAGCGAACTGAAAATGACGCAGGAACTGATCGCCAACATGCTCGGTGTCCGCCGGTCGGGCGTGACGGAAGCTGCGCTGAAACTTCAGGATGCCGGGTTGATCCGGTACAACTATGGGCACATCGAGGTATTGGATCGCTCCGGGCTTGAGAAGCGCGTGTGCGAATGCTACGGCGTGGTCAGGCGAGAATTCGACCGCTTGCTCCCTGATTTGAAGCGCCTTGAGAAACGGCGCTGATGCCAGACCCGCATCCATGCCATCCCGCCCGTACGGCAGCGTACCGACTTCAGACGCTCGCACGAGCAGGCTGACACATGACGCACAGACTGCAGATCGGCCGCAGACTTCATCGAGATGTAAACGCCGTGATCGAAGTGGGCCGTCGCGATCCGTATCGCTTGCGCAGTTTTATCTCGACTCGGGCGGCGCGAGCCAATCAATGACGAAACTGGGGTTGTGGAGGGAGCATGTTGATGAACGATTACCCGAAATGGGAAAAAAATGTGAAGGACGAGCAACAAGAACAGGCGGAGGCACGCGCGACCGACGATGGAATGCCCGTGGTTCACCCGGAGCGGCAGAGAAGCCATGCCCATTCGTGGAAAGCCGTTACACCCAAGCAACGTATTTCCGATGCAAGGAAACGTCTGGGCATGGGTTTTCTGCCGAACCTATAGCGCATGTGTAGCAAAACTCCTCGCTCTCAAACAGAACGTGGAGCCGCCCCAGCAAGGCGGAACTCGAAGCCGGCCAAGCGCCGGCTTTTTACTTTGGCGCGTCGCTTGTGACGACAAACGGCGCATGCATCACTTTCCCGCATCGGTGAAGCGACGCAACCCGGGCAGATGAATTCGCTGAGTCGCGTTCGGCAGCTACGCCAAGACAAGTTCGTGGCAGGAGGACCGCAACGCTGGGTGGCCAATTCCTTCCGTACACTCGGCCACCACCGCTTCGCGGCTCATATGGCGCGATTTCGCCACTGCATCGATCTTTTCGACGAGCTGCTTGGGGAGGCATAGCAAGACCAGCACCGAACACGACGTCGGCCGGGCGATATCAATGAACCTCCAGATTCCCGCGCCGTCGTCGATGCACGACGCATGCAATGCCGCCATGTCCGTTGTCGGGGACGGAATTAGGCGCGCACATTGGTCATACAGTTCATTGACCCGGTCGTTTGCGGTGTTTGCCAACTCGCTGTATGTGTGGCCCTCCACGTGCGCGCCGGGAAAATCCGGCAGCCATCCGCGATAGCCTGGGCCTTCCTGTCGGGTGATAAAGATGGGGTATTCCACGATCAACTCCGGATTCCTATGTGACGTCGATCATTGTCGTTCCCAGGGGTGGGTGTGTCGGTACGCTAGAGAACGATCTCCAGGGATCCGATCTCATGCAGGTAGGTTCGGATCCGGGTATGGGGTGGGCACGCCGGACGACTGGCTCGAACCCCACGTCTATGCTCGCTATCCGAGTCTCGGCGTCGGGCTGCTGGCCGTGATCGACGTCGGGCTGTCCGGGCTGCCCGGCGTGTCGGCGTGGGCGATCCAGATGATGTGGATTCCGTTCTGGGCCGGCGTCGTGGTCAATGGTGGCGGCCACTTCGGCGGTTATCGGAATATCGCCACGTCCGATGCGAGCACCAACCTCTTCCCGCTGGGCATCCTGATCGGCGGAGAAGAGTTGCATAACAATCACCACGCGTACGTGACGTCCGCCAGGCTGTCGAACCGATGGTTCGAGTTCGACATCGGCTGGCTGTACATTCGCCTGCTGGCAGCATTGAGATTGGCGACCATTCGGCGGGTAGCAACGAAGCCGCGCCTGCTCTCGAACAAGGCCGTGGTCGACGACGCGACGCTGCAAGCGATCATCCGCAACCGACATGAAGTCATGGCCGCCTATGCGCGCATGTTCGAGCGCGCCTGCCGGTGGGAGCTGCGCCGCATCAAGGACATGAGCCGCGACGACAAGCGCGCGTTCGTGCTTGGTATGAAACGGTGGCTGCGCCAGGCCTGGGGCTATCGGGACAAGCCCGACCAGCAGGCGCTGACGAGCCGCAATGCCAGCCGGCGAATACGCGTGTACGTGGAGAGGTATGAGGCTTTGCTCGAGCTATGGGCGTGGTCACATGCATCGCGCGAACAATTGCTGGTCCAGTTGCAAAATTGGTGCCGCTACGCGGAGCAAAGCGATGTCACCGCGATCGCCGATTTTTCGATACGCCTGCGGCGGTATACCTGATCCCGGAACGTCCGCGACGCGTCATGCGGGATCGGCGCGCAACAACGCGAGGGGCGAGCGCCATCCTCTGGCGGTATCGGGAGCAACGCTGCACCACTACTTCACCTGACGGTCGGAATCGGAATAGCGCCACTTGCTCGCATTGGAATCGATGCCGGCATAGTCGCGGGTACGCTTTTCGGCCCGTTCGATATCGGCTCGGGCCAGATCGTCGCGGTCCTTTTGTCGGGTCACCTGGTCGTGTCGATCGGGTAATGTGCTTGGATAATATTTCATAGATCCTCCGAAGTGAGGTGTGCTCGCGTAGCGAGGGGCCGCATCGAGTCGGATCGCTCGAACAGGATCGCGGTCAGATATCGCGGTCAGATGCACGGGTGTTGAGTACAGGATGGGCGAGTGGGAAGGGGAAGTCGGTACGTTGCCGTGCAGTGGCTGCTAGAGCCGTTTCGGTCAATCAAGTGGTGATGCGCCTAAAGGCTGCTTCCAAATGTCGAGCGGCCACCCAAAAGCCTGCTGCGCTACGACGCATGGACGACGCTCGGACCGGATCCCGAAGCAGTAGCCCACAACGCAACCTGCGGGTCATGAGCTCCGGATCAGCCGATGGCCAACCCATCGGGCTGTAGAACGGCGCGAGATTGTGGCGCAGATCACGCAGATCCAGGAAGTGATCGATACTTCTCGACAGGTGTTCACGAGGGGCGTGACTATAGCGGTTGATTTACCGCTCGGCATGAGGCTGCCATAACCATGCCCACCCGGGTTGATCGATCGAAGATGTGCGTACCTCCAGTCACGCCGCCATCGACGATTTTTCGGACTGAATGCCTTCGCAAACAGACCTCGTTTCGAATAGGCCGCTGAGCTCGCCGTCCGCAAGGAATGCGCAGGTTGGTGCAGTCAGAGAGCAGCAAGTAACCGGAGTTGATGTTCGCTTTCGGCCCCGCAAACCAGTGCATAGGCCCGCATCTCCGTGCGCTCAAGGAGCGAAATGGATTCCGAGCCGGAAAAGTCGCTCCATGCGTCGTCCGCGATCGAGGTCGGCGCGCCGCGGGCTCTCGCGAACGCTCGCAGGAGAGGGCTTGCCTCGCGGCGCAGCACGTGGCGGTCAGCGTTCAGAACATACGGTGGACAGTCAGTCCGTAAGACAAGGTAGTACGGAATCGCATTGCGATCACTTTGCATGGTGGCGATACGGGTGAGGAAGAATGCGTGCGTTCAGCTTCTCGCGTCGTCGTGGCCGACCGCTGCGTTTGACCGAACTACATGTCGATGACCGAAGCTCCACTCACCTTTCCGTCGATGATGTCCTTTCCCTGCTGCCGGGCGGCACGCCTTGCTATACCAAAGTCGGAGTATGCATGCGATTGGTCCAGCTTGAAAATACGGCTCGCGGCGGAGGTTGCTATCGCGCCCGGGCGGCATATCCGTACCGCGATGTCATACCCTTCGGCGTAACGGGAATGTCCGTCAAAGCGACTGAATGTACGGGCGAAGACGAGGGGATGAAGTTCGTACCCCTTGTAGAGAAGAAGCAGGTGTGTCGACATGTTGGCCACTCCACAGGGGCGACTCGCTATACGCTCGAACGCGCTTTTCATTTCCGCTGCCGCAGCCGGCTTAGCAGCTCAAGCGCCACCGTGTCAGCGTCGTTGTTGATCATTTCCGCTTGCAACAACAGGCCGCCAACACGGACGGCTGCATCCCAACCATCTTCTGTCATTGCCCGATGGTTGCGTGCAAGCTGCTCGGCAAGAGCCAGGAGCGCCGCCATCCTTGCTGACTCGCCGGAAGTCCGGCGCTCCTCCCTCCCGGCAATGAGCCGGAACAGGCCCAGGACCGACTCGGCGGTAACGGAGGGGATAGTCATTCGGACTTTATACGCCCTTTCGGTCCGCCCCGCCCATATCTTCACGCTGGCCCCCGAGCCTGCCTAGTACCGCCTCGCATACCCCTCGCGATACAGCGAGGCGCCGATCGACGTCAGAACTGCGATCTCATCCTCATTCAATCGACTCCATGCCTCCGCCAACCAGCCAGCGAATCCGGCACAAGCATGGTCCAGATCGGCGGCCGCCTTTCCCTCTGCGTTCATCCGCTCGAAGATCATCATCACGTCATGTGGCGTCATAGTCGGCTCCTCGTGAGCTTCCAGCATAGGCGATCGGTGGCGTCCGCCCCTACTCCTTCGCACGCTCGATGTTCGCTCTCTGGCGTGCCCGCAGCCACAAGCCGAAGCCGGCCAGTAGCGGGTCGACCTGGTGTCCTGTTCCGTTGACGTCAACATGCTACGCACATATGGATCGGTTAAGGCCTACGCGAGCCATGTCATTGCCCGCATCGCCGATGCATCCCGTGAACCGCGTCGGTCAGTTACAGCCATGGGCCGTCGCTGGTCAGCTTCGCTCCAATATCGTCTGAGTGTATGGTCATATCAATTCGTATTCCTACGTAATTGGTCGGTCATGAACGGACGGAATGTCCTTTGACTGACGGAATCGGCCGATCGAATGTCATGGTGACGTAGGCAGCCAACGACTGCTGATGGCCAGCTGTTGCCTGCCGCAGCGACGCACGGCATTTGATTCGACGAATGAGCGCTTCGATCACGACTCTCATGGTCGCAACGGGACTACACTGAAGACGCTATAGCAGGAGGAGACAGCGATGACAAACTCTGACCCCCAAAGTACCTTCCAGGGGCTGCCGTTAACCGCGGAGCAGGACGCGGAAGTGAAACACTACATAAAGGTCCGAACCAGGCGTGGCCTGCCATGGGACACGCCGGAGCTGAGCGCGATGCTCAAGGACATGCTGCTACCCCCGGGTGACGGCAACAGCGATGTCGACTCCCCGGAGGACGAAACTAAAGCGGCCGCCGAGCGCGCAACGGCGTCGGTTGACGAAGCGATGGACCCTGTCGAGGCGAGCGAGGAGCGGAATGCAGCCATGGAGTCGGAAAGCATGAAAGGACCCAGACGATAAAACCGCAGGCGATGACGCTTGCTTCCCGGTGGCGCCGTATGTGGGGGATCGTAAGGTATTCCGCATGAGTTGGGTGTGTATGATTTCAACGCTCGAACGCGTGCCGTCGGCCCCGTGACATCGAGCCGCGCGACATCTCCGCTGAACACGAGGGGGCCGGATATGCGGCTGATCGAACCGGATGAACACAGAGACTTTCTGGCGACCTTGGAGTGCCGTGGCTTGGCAGAGGGCGATTTCGATCTTCAGGAAACGGATACGACCGACCCGAAGGGTGATGAGAACCTCGGTCTACAGGGCTATGTCACCATCACCAGGCTCTCGACGCAGATTACGAAGGAATACGTGATCGGCGACGAAAGCGACTGGCTACAGCATTTCAGGAAAGATCTCGAAGCGGGTGCCTTCGACCGACTGGAATGAGATCCCGACGCGACGCGCCGCACTTGGGAGGAAGTTCGGCTCACGAGAGTCGCGGACTTCGAGGATGCGGAACGCATGCGGCCCGATCTGGCGGTGATGAGCCCGTTGGAGGGCGTGCTTGCTGCCTTAGTCTGTGGCCCTCCAAGGATGGCCATTCTCTCGATCGTCCTTCGACACCGCGTCAGCCTGCTTTGGCAGCAGCATGTATTGCCGTCGGCCTCGATCCCGGCGACGCCCTGATTGCTCGGGCGGCTGGCGTGCCACCCGAATTTCAATTCATCGACGTGGGGAGATCGTCGACCAAATTCGCGTCGAGCCATTCGAGCGCCCAGTTTTTCGCAAAGGCAATCGCATCCTCGCGCACGTCGAAGCCAGCCAGATCTCCGCTCAGTTGAACGTCGCACTCACTGCCGTCTGCACGATCGATGCTGATCCGCGCGTGTGCCATGTATTCCCCGTCGGCCCTGCGCGGTGTCGGGTCGATATGGAATCGGGTTGAGTCGAGTTGCATTTTCCTTCCTCCTTCAGTTGCTGCGGGGCCCGTGGCCACCGCGAAGCGTATCGTCGCGACCAGAACAGTCAAAGCTTGAGGAGTGCCATGATCTGGCCTGCTTCCTGGTCCGATTCGTAGCTCGCCATTCCGCCTTTGCGCAACAGCGCGCGGATCGAGAAAAACATCAGGAAGGCATCCTCATCGATTTCATGACGACGATCGAGAATGACGCCGTCCATCTCGGCACGAGCGTCATACGGCAGGAACTGTTCGATGACACCAGAACCATCGCGTCGAATCCATTTCAACAGGTCTTTCCTGTTCATATCCAGCCTCCCGACGTTGCCGGCGCGCCATGCGCCAGGCGGGTTTGAGTCTGTGGCGGCGCCGCGGACGCAGAAACAGGATGGACCGAGGAAGAGATCAGGACGCGTTATCCAACACGCTCGTGTCCTGTAGACATGCATCGATCAGGCGCTTCGCATACGCAGCCGATACGCGGCGCGCTCGTCCGCATTGCGCGGTTTCGATGAGAGGCCCGATCACGTTCGGAGGGGGGCGCCTTGAGTGGCGCGGGAATCGGTAGCGAGTCAGTCAACAAATCCATCCTACGCCCATTGGCGAACTTGTACAGCGAAAGTTCTGCGCGAACCGCCGCATGGCATGCCGCCCCGATTGGGCGCGGCACGGACCGGCTCAGCCGCGTGTGAACAATCGCCGATACGCGGGGAGATGGTGCCCTGACGGTATCGTCGAAATTTCAATTAGACATTCGAAGCAAATCAAAACCGAGGAGCCAAGGGTATACAACCGGGGCGAGCCTCGCCGATCGCGGCGTGTTCTTGCGATGCCACCCGAAATGCTCCGACCGAAACAGCTTGACAGGGTGTTTGGTCCCCCGTAGGGTGGGTGTCTGAAGCCTTCAAGAAGCGCGATTGCTGCTCATCACTGACCGCGGAACGCGGTATTCGTTGTCCTCTCCCTCCTTGATCCTTTTTCGTGCCCCCCTATCGGGGCGCATACATTTGTCCAATATCAGGAGAATTTCCGTGGATACCGGTACCGTCAAGTGGTTCAACGACAACAAGGGTTTTGGCTTCATCACGCCTGACAGCGGCGGCGACGATCTGTTCGCGCACTTCTCGGAGATTCGCGGCGATGGCTTCAAGACGCTGGCCGAAGGTCAAAAGGTCAGCTACGAGACGAAGCACGGGCCCAAGGGTCTGCAGGCGTCGAACATTGTTCCTCAGTAATCCACATCATTCGTCGGTCCTGCGTGCAGGATCGGCCACGCAGTCATCGTCGGGGATCTTTCGCATCCGCCGCAGGCGCCCACAGTCCTGCTGCGGCTACCGTTTCGCCTCAAGACGTACACCCCAAGGAAGAAAGTGGGGGATGCCGCGCATCCGGTGGCGAACGATCGGATGGCTCATTCATCGTGAGCTCGCGATCGACGCATACAGAGGTAACTTTGACCAAGAGTCAGTTGCGCAACAAAAGATCACTCGCGAGACCACGGCGCGCCAAGGATTTGCCGGTGCTCGGCGCGGCGCTGAACTGGGTGCCACCGAAGGCACCCTCTGCGCCCGCCAAATCGATCGGGAAGAAGCGCTCCACCGAGACGCGATAACGAGACACGTTAACGCCCGGACGAGGTGCGGCCCGCATGTCGCGTTGGTACGCGCCCCCCACGCATGGGCGTTTTCGATATTTGCACTGAAACCGCTCCCTGTCGGGGACCGGATATCCGCACGCCGCTGTGATTGCGGCGCGTCACATTGATTGGAGAAATTGATTGGCAAAGGAAGAATTGCCGGAATTGGACGGCGTCGTGGATGAGGTGCTCCCGGACAGCAGGTTTCGCGTTACCCTGGAAAACGGCGCGGTCGTTGCGGCGTACGCATCGGGCCGCATGCGCAAACACCGCATCCGTATTCTCGCTGGCGACCGGGTTAGGCTGGAATTGTCGGTCTATGACCTCACCAAAGGGCGTATCAATTTCCGGCACAAAGACGAACGGGCTTCGCCCGGTGTGCCTCGAAACCGATTTGTTCGACGCTAACCATGTAGCGCCGATACAGGATTGATTGCACTCGTCTACGCAATTCGTAGCCATCAATCACCAGGAGTTCATCATGAGTATGCGTACCTATCGCGGATTCGAAATATATCCGCTGATTTATCCTCACTTTCACACAGGCGCTGGTCGTACTCACAACTACGAAGCCGGTTTCGACGCGGCGGTCAAGGTTTGCCTGCGTGGCACTAACACCACGCTGACCCGGAGCCAGACCTTCAAGCTTGTCGACGGTTCGCCGTTTGCCAGTGCCGGTGACGCACGCCGGGCCTCGCAACGTTACGCAGAAGACATCATCGATCAGAACCGAGGCGAACATTGGATGTTCGACGCAGTTCTTTGATACGGCTCTCTGTTGAACAGCAGCGCGCCAATCGGAGACGTGCGTCCCGATCTGAAATTGCGCGAGCCGACGCCATGCTGCCGGTCAACGGGAAACTCGCGTCGTAAACCGACATTCCTTTCTGTCCCGTGCTCTCAAGGCAGATCAACGGACGAGCGGCCGCATTGTGCGACTGGCGCGCCACGCGCTGATGGACGTCGCGTTGCCGATCGACGTTGTGTAACGACCAAGCCGCCGACGCAGATTCAATCGATGCCTTGCGCCTTTTCGTGCCCCTGGATTTGCTCTTCGAGCAATCTGCGTGCGAGCGTTCGTGCGGCGTCACGCGCCTCCACGTCCGATGCAAAATCCCCTTCGGTATCGTGTTGCTCAGAGGTGCCGGGATCCTCTCCGATGCGGTGCAAGTGGACGATTCCGCGATAGCGCCCAGACGTGGTCTGCATCACGCGAAGGCGTGCCACGTGCGTGTGGGTCGTACACACTTCATCATCCATGATGCCTTCCTTGCCAAGACCCCTGGCGAGACAACGACATGGCAGAGTTCACCCGCCCGCCTGTATCCGTGTGTTTGGCTCCAGGTAAACTTCGGCAAGGCGGGGTTTATCGCCGCCAGCGCCGAGAGGTCAATGTTTGCGATGCATCCACCCCAAGTGATGGGAGTCCAGCCACTGAACGACTTCCATACTTGAATGTTCGCTCTGGTAACGGCGCGCCAACGCGACTGCAACCACCGCGACCACCGCAAGACCAACCACCCAACCAATCATCGACTGAGTCATGACAGCCTCCTTGTGGATGTGGAATGCAGCCATGACTCAATTCTAGGCGTCTTGGCGGAAGGATTCACAAGTCCTGCGCCACGCCGCGCGGACGAAGCGCCTCCACATGCACGATCGTGGGGAAGGTACGCTCGACCTCCACCTGATCGGTCGCGCCCCATATCCAAGGATCTGGGGCGCAGGCCTTAGCTGTGACTGATGAGGCGAACAGGTTTCGGTCGGGATGTCGTGCAGATTTGATCGACGGCATTCACCGCTCGGTTCCAACGGAATGCGCGAACGCGGGCAAGCGATGCTTCCAAGGACAACTTTTCTGAGAATTTCCGTGCCCAAGGACACCTTTTCTGAGACGGTGAGCATGTGATTGTCTCAAAAAAGATGTCCAAGTCATTGATTTATATGGGGTGCCAAAGACATCTTTTCTGAGAGCCCACAAGGTGTCTTGGATGTGTAAACCTGACATTTTTACGGCGTGGGTGATCCTTTAGCTATTTAATTGATGTTGGTTGATAGTTGTGGAAAAGGTGAGAGGAATTTGTATTTTCCAGCTAAGAAAAGCGAAAGCGAAGTACGGAAAATGCGCATCACGCATTCGGTGGAAGGGGACGTTGTGGATGAAGGAAGATTTTTCTTGTGCTACTTAAATTTGTTAACTTAGGATTGAGGGGCATCAAATCATGGGACCATATCCGGAACCGAAAGTCTTTCAGATTCCTTCTTCCTGACGGCTGCAAGCGATAATTTGGTAGGCGTGCAATGGTTCTCGGCGATCTCGACTGAACATGAATAGAAGCTATCGTGTTCCGCATGTTGAAGCGGAAGTAATCAATCATCGAAGAAATTTATTTTCTTTAATCTCCGCCTCTCTGTGTCATTCGGTAGGCTGAGCAGCGTAGCGCTCACATTTCATTATTATCGTCGCGCCGTGCGTTGTGTCTTCTGCCATTACTGCAGGTTTGATTGAAAATCAAAAACTTATCCACGGGTCGAAAGTTCCACCGTTCCCTTGTTCGCACGGCCGCTGACGGATTTCCTCGATACCGTGATCGTGAACGATGCCGTGCTGTACCACAGTGCCAATGCCGTTCAGCAAGCCAACCCGGACGAACTCGCGTTCCGGGACATGTTGCTGATTTCCTTTTCCTCAGCGAGATGAGCTGCCATGAAATCCGAGCTGGTTCTAGAAAAACGCGCTTCGTCTTCGTTGGCGCAGTTGTACGTCTGGTTGTCGTTCAAGACGATCTCGGACATCAGTTCGACGATGATCAGCATCGTTCTGGCGACCTACGCGCTCGAGGTCACGGGCTCCGCCGCGCTGCTCGGCCTGACGATGGCGTCGCGCCTGCTGGGCGCGGTCGCGGGCGGCGCCGCGGTGCCGCGGCTGAGCCGGTTCTCCCGCCGTACCCTGATCTTCGCCGCGGAAGCGGGCAGTGCACTGGCGATCGGCGTGCTGGCGATTTCGTCGCGTGCCGCCGACGCGTCGCTCATCTATTTCGTGCCGTTCTTCATCGGCCTTTTCCAGGGGATCTACCGGGTGTCCATCATGTCCGAGGTGCCGGAAATGGTCGGGCAGGAGGGGCGGCATCGTTTCAATGCGGTCCTCAGTGCGACCGATGGGGTGTCGGTGGTCGGCGGTAGCCTGCTCGCATCGGTGATCACGCAGTACCTGGCCTACAAGAGCGTATTCCTGATCGATTCGATCACGTTCGCGATCTCCGCCATCGCATTTCTGATGCTGGTGGGCAACATGCCGCGCCGGCACCGACCGGCCGAGGAGATGCACGCTGCGGCCGAGGCCGGCGCACTGCCGCGCGCGGCGCGCTATCTGTCGGTCATCGTGATGCTGGTGATCGGCGCGCGCTTCGTCGAAGCGTTCGGCTCGGGTACGCACAATGTCGGCTTCCCAATCAGGTCGCAGCTGTTCGACCCGAATCAGCCCGCGTTTCTGTACGGCTGGCTGATGGCTGTGTGGGGCGTCGGACGGCTCGTTTCCGCGGCCGTGACGCCGCGCTTGCTGGAGCGTCTCGAATCGCGTCACCAGCCACTCGAGCCGTATTTCATCGCGTTGCTGATCCTGACCTTCGCGTGCTTCCTCGGCGTCTTCGAGGTGCGCGGCATGCCGGGCATGTTGGGCTTCGTCTTGCTGGCGGGCATTTTCGACGCCGCCACGGAGACGATCTACTATTCGCTCCTGCAGTCGACGCCGGCCGCGTCGCGCGATCGGTGTCTCGTACGTTGCCGAGCGCACCGGCCTCGGATTGGGCATGCTGGCGGTCGGGTTCGTGTTCTCCCGGCTCGGAACGGACGTGACGGCACTGCTGTTCTATGGTGGCTCCATCGCGCTGGCTGGCCTGGCGTTCGTGGGCGTCAAAAGACGGCTGGCGCAGGGGGCGGTCGGGCAGGTCGACTGATTCCGGATGTGTTCCCTGGTTCGTCAAGGCGACCCGAGACATCTTCTCCGAGCGCCCACGACGGGCCGACGAGCGAGAACGTCGAACAATGAGCGTCGAACAATCAGAGAGACTTCCGCCGCTGCCCTGCCGTCGGTGAGGTCATGAGCCTGCATGCTCCCGCGCTGCGCGGCCGGCACAGGGTGACGGCGGCCGTCAGCGCTACGCAGGTACCCGGCAGGGTTCTACCTATCCCAGACGAACGATAGATCGCTAGCGCTCCGGCGACTCCTCGGGCGCAGACGTCACAGCGGGCGGCAACGGGCGATTCGCAATCTCTGTCGCTTCAGTTCGCGGCACACCCAGCGTCTGCAAAAGGGATGAAGCTGCACGCTCGGCAAAGCCGTTCTGACTGTACCCGATCATGTTCAACATGTCGGTAACCGGCTTCTCGTCTGCATCGAATCGGAGCTCGATCGCAATGGCGGTCAGTACCGCGCCCCCGACCGTAATCACGCTCATCAGCGGGTCGCTTGCCGAGAATCTCCCCGCGAGGATGCCTTTCTGAATATCCCTCAACAACCGCGGTCCGAGGCCGCGGCTGAGCGCTCGCATGGACAACCCTTCGCGCAGGAGAAATTGCCCCCAGACCGGCTCGCTTCTGGCTCGCAGCAATGTATGGCGCAGCGACACGGAAATGATCTCGGCCGGGTCGGTGAGGCTGCCTGCGATGCGGTCCAGGGTATCCGCGAACTCCTCGAACACGATTTCCAGAACCGCGGCATGAATCGCTTCTTTCGATTCGAAGTGGTTGTAGAACGACCCGAAGCCCACGTCCGCGGCTTCCGTAATTTCATTGATCGCGACGCCCTCCATCCCCTTTTGCGCCATGAGTACAAAGGCGGCATCCAGCAAGCGCGCGCGCGTCTCGCGCTTGCGGCGCGCGCCCCGCGGCTCGCGAACCTCGGGGCTCGACGGCGCTTGCCCGTTCGAGACGGCCGGCGACGGTGTTCTGGTGCGACGGGAAGAAGTGTTGGGCATCGGCGTGCGCATGGTTTCGGTGTTCGAGTATACGTTCGAACGTCAAAATTGACAAAATTATCAGTTATGACTTTAATGTCATCAAGACGGCCGGCAGTGGCCAGTCCCGAGAATGGGAGACGGAACGGTGGTGGAGACAAAACTGACGTGCGAGCCGGGCGTCCATGAAGGCAACGACGACGCGAGCGCTTCCGGCGGCCGCGACTTGCCATCGGATGTAGACGTGCTCGTGGTGGGCTGCGGCCCCGTCGGCGCGGCGATCGGCGCGCTTCTTGGCCGGGACGGCGTGCGCGTGCTTGTCGTCGACAGGGCGGCGGAGATCTTCATGGCGCCGCGTGCGATCGCGCTCGACAACGACGCGCTTCGCATCCTGCAGTACATCGGGGTGAACGAAGCCGACCTCGATACGGTGGCGATCCCGTACGTCCGGATGCGCTCTCCCTGGTTCGGCGAGTTCGGCCGCATCAATACGCTGGGGAGCGTCGATGGCCATCCGAAGCTCGTGACGTTCTATCAACCGGACCTGGAGCGATGCTTGCGTGCCCGACTGGCCGCGCACCGCACGGCCCGAATGGCGCTGGGTGTGACGCTCGTCTCGCTCGACGAGCACGCCGATCACGTCGCCGCCACGCTCGACGGCGGGCAGGGCGTGCGGAACGTCGTGCGCGCTCGCTACGTCGTCGGTGCCGATGGTGCCGGCTCGATCGTGCGCCAGTTGATCGGACAGGATTTCAAAGGCAAGACGTTCGCGGAAGACTGGTTGATCGTCGACGCGCGAAATGTGCGTCGACCCATCGACCATGTCGAGTTCATCTGTGACCACCGGCGGCCGACGCCTCATATGACCGCTCCCGGCGGGCGTGAGCGTTGGGAATTCATGCTCCATCCCGGCGAGACGCGAGAGGAAATGGAATCCGACGAACGCATCCGCGAACTGCTCGCGCCGTGGGGCGGCAGCGAGGACCTCGTGATCGAACGCAAGGCCGTGTACCGCTTTCATGCCCGAACCGTCAGGGCCTTCAGCAAAGGACGCGTTTTTCTTGCAGGCGATGCCGCCCATATCACTCCGCCGTTCGCTGGCCAGGGGCTCGTCGCCGGCCTGCGCGATGCCGCGAATCTCGGCTGGAAACTGGCGTGGGTCGTCAAAGGCCACGCAACCCCGCAAATTCTGGACTCCTACGATCGGGAACGCCGACCGCACGCGAAGGCGATGATCGGCGTCGCGAAATTCATGGGGAAGCTCGTGATGCCGCGAAATGCCGGGATCGCGTTGTTCACGCATGGTCTGATGCGATTGACACGGCTCGTTCCGCCGCTGCGGAATCACTTTGACGAGCTCGGAATCAAGCCGAAGAATGCGTTCCGGAGCGGTCTGTTCGTCCCCGGCCATTCATCCACACGGCTCGTACGCGGCGCGGCGCTGCCGCAGGGATGGCTGCGCAAGCACGATGGCGCGATCCGCCTGAGCGACGACGTGTTCGGTAGCGGTCTCGCGTTGATCGGATTCGGACGGGACCCAGGCGTCGAGCTCGACGCCGGCGCACGAGCCGCGTTCATTGCGGCGGGTGGCGTCGTGGTGCGGGTCGTGCACCGCGGGCAGCGCCTTCATCGCATCGACAACGACGGATGGGAAGACCTGGACGGTACGTTCATGCCGCGCGTCGTGCGGTTTGGTTGGGCGGCCGTGATTCGGCCGGACAAAACGGTCCTGCACGAAGGCCCGGTAGCCGACTCGACCCGTCTCGTTCTCGAATCCCTGCGATTGCTTGGTGCGCGCACGTCGTTGTCGTCGCTGACCGATCACGTTGCCCAGCCGATTTCCTGAGGCCCCCATGAAGCTCACGACTGCACAACCCGCACGGAGTCCCCAGCCGACGACGAAGGCCCGGGCGCTTTCCTATCTGATGTTCGAGCGTCCCGATCTCGAGCGGGCCGAACGATTTCTCAACGATTTCGGCCTGCGGACGGTATCTCGTGACGGCGACCATCTGTTCCTTCGGGGCACGGCCGCGACACCGTTCTGCTACGTCGTCCGGCGGGCTGAAAAAAACCGCTTCGTCGGCTTCGGACTCGAAGTCGACGGCATCGACGCACTGCGAAAGCTTGCCGACGTGCCAGGCGCGTCGGACGTGGAGCCGTCGCCGTGGCCCGGTGGCGGGCATCGCGTCACGCTCGTCGATCCGTCGGGTTTTCGTGTCGACGCAGTCGCGGGACAAGCGCGGGCCGGCGCCCTGCCGCACCGGTCGGCGTTACCGTTCAACTCGCCCGATTCCATCGTTCGCGTGAACGATACCCAGCGTCCGCCGCTGGAAGTGCCGGAAGTGATTCGCCTCGGTCATGTCGTGCTCGAACTCGCCGATTTCCAGGCGACCTGCGCGTGGTACACGTCTCACTTCGGCTTCATCCCGAGCGACGTTCAGGTGTTGCCGGATGGATCGCCCGCCGTCGCGTTCCTGCGACTCGACCGCGGGGCGACACCCGCGGATCACCATACGCTGGCATTGGCACAGGGATTCGCAGCGCTGTACAGCCACTCTGCATTCGAGCTGGTTGACGCGGATGCCGTGGGGGTCGGGCAGCGTGTGCTGAGCGAAAGAGGATGGACGCACGCATGGGGAATGGGGCGCCACATTCTCGGCAGCCAGGTCTTCGACTATTGGCAGGACCCGTGGGGCGACAAGCACGAACACTATTGCGATGGGGACATGTTCACGGCGGACGTGGCGACGGGCATCCACGAAGTCAGCCGTGAAGCGATGTCGCAATGGGGCCCCCGGATGCCGCGCAGCTTCACCAAACCGAAGATCACTGCCGCAAGCATCGCATTGCTCATCCGAAACCTCCGGACCAGTCCGGACGTCACGTTCGCGAAGCTGCGCACGCTCGCGAAGCTGTTTGCGTGACCATCTTCACTCAGACCTGTTCGAGGCATCTTCATGGCATTGCACGTCTTGCACTACCGGCATCAGGGGCGCGCCCAATGGGGCGTGGTGAGGCATCACCGGATCACACCGATACCGGGCGACTATTCGACCACTGGCGAATTCGTGCGCGCCCATCGGATCGATGAACTCGCCGCGCTCGGTGGAGAAACGATTTCCGAGTCGGACGTCGAGTGGCTGTCGCCGGTCACGCGCAATCAACGGTTCGTTTGCCAGGGCGCCAACTATCGCCAGCACATGATCGAGTCCGGCATGAACCCGGACGCGAAGTCGTTCAACATGATCTTCACGAAGGCGACCAGTTGCATCGTCGCCGCCGATTCCGACGTCATCCGGCCGCAACATGTGCGGTTTCTCGACTACGAGATCGAACTGGGGCTCGTGCTTCGCCGCGATATCACGTCCCGGCAAGCCATCACGGACAAGAACCTGCACGAGTACGTGGCCGGCCTCGTGATCGTCAACGACTATTCCGCACGCGATATCCAGATTCCGCAAATGCAGTTTTACAAGGGGAAAAGCTATCGAACGTTCGGGCCGGTCGGGCCGTATCTGTGCCTGCTGGAGGCCGGCGATATCGCGCGGCTGCGCGCACTGACACTGACACTGACCGTGAACGGGGAAGTGCGGCAGAGCGATTCGACCGGGAACCTCGTGTACGGTCCGGCCGAAACGCTCACGGAGCTTTCGGGTGTTCAGGATCTGAACGCCGGTGACTTGCTTGCAACGGGCACGCCGTCCGGATGCGCGCTCAGCATTCCGTCGCCGGCGAAGCAACGGATTGCTGCGTTGCTGCCCGAGCACATGAAGTGGCGGATGTTCGCGAAGGTTCAGGCCGCTCGCCCGCAGTACCTGAAGGCCGGGGATCTGGTCGAAGCACGGATCCGGAGCAGGGACGGGGCGATCGACCTCGGTGTGCAACGCAACCGAATCGTGGACGAGCGCGCATGAACGCCATCGCAACCGAAGCGGACGTGCTTCGGATCGAAAACCAGGGGCCGCCCGACGACCTCCCGGCCAGCACTTACGAGATGATCGGCCGTGGTGCGGCGATCGACCCGAGCGCGCCGGCCTTGTCGTTTTTCCTGCGCGCGGACGATCATCGCAAGCCATTGCGCTGGACCTATTCGGCGCTTCTGCGGGATATCACCCGGGCCGCGAACCTGTTTTCGCGCCTGGGCATCGATCGCCACTCGGTGGTCGCCTACGTGCTGCCGAACTTGCCGGAGACGCATTTCGTCATCTGGGGCGGCGAAGCGGCCGGGATCGTATGCGCAATCAATCCGTTGCTGGAGGGGCCGGCGATCGCATCGCTGCTCAAGGCCGCAAACGCAAAAGTGCTGGTGACGCTGGCGCCCTTTCCGGGAACGGATATCTGGTCGAAGATCCATCCCATCCTGAGCCCGGTGCCGTCGCTGCAAAGCCTCGTCCTGATCGATCTGGCCGAGCGCGTGCAGGGGTGGCGCCGAATGGCCGCACGCGCGATGCAGCGTCGCGAATGCAAGCGGTTGCACGGGCGCGCGGGCGTGCGCGGCGCCGTTCCTCGCCACATCGAGATCCACGATTTCGACCGTGCGATGTCGCGTGAATCCGGCGATTCGCTGCTGACCCCCCGGCGTTTCGAAGCCGACGACATATCGTCCTACTTCTGCACGGGCGGCACGACGGGGTTGCCGAAAATCGCGATTCGCCGGCATGGCAACGAGGTGGCCAATGCGTGGAGCGTCGGGCAGGTCGTCGGCGCCGGGATGGGCCCGGGCAAGACCGTTTTCTGCGGACTGCCGCTGTTCCATGTCAATGCCGTGCTGGCAACGGGCCTGGTGCCGTTCTCGCGCGGCGCACATGTGGTGCTGGGTACGCCACAGGGCTATCGCGGCGACGGCGTCGTCAAACGGTTCTGGGAAATCGTCGAGCACCACAGGATCAACTTCTTCAGCGCGGTGCCGACCTTGTATTCGGCATTGCTCGACGTGCCCGTCGACGGTCGGAATATCGACTCGCTCGAGTATGGGCTCTGCGGCGCCGCGCCGATGCCCGTGGAAGTATTCCGTACATTCCAGGATCGCACCGGGGTCCGGATTCTCGAAGGCTACGGGCTCACCGAGGGCGCATGCGTGAGCAGCGTCAATCCGCCAGGCGGCGAACGGCGTCTCGGTTCGATCGGTTTGCGCATCCCCGGCCAGATGATGAAGGCGGTGATACTCGACGACGCCGGCCGCTACGTGCGCGATTGCGTCGAGAACGAAGTCGGTGTGCTGACGATTTCCGGGCCGAACGTGTTCGCGGGCTATCTTCAGGAGGATCAGAACAAGAGCCTGTGGCTCGATCTCGGCGACGGCCGGCAGTGGCTCAACACGGGGGATCTCGCGCGGCGCGATGCGCAGGGCTACTTCTGGCTCACGGGGCGCCGCAAGGAGCTCATCATCCGGGGCGGGCACAACATCGATCCGGCGACGATCGAGGAACCGCTGCACCGCCACCCGGCAGTGCAGATCGCCGCGGCAGTCGGACGTCCCGACGTGCATGCAGGCGAGCTGCCGGTCGCCTACGTGCAGTTGAAAGCCGGCGCAACGGCAACCGAGACGGAGCTCGACACGTTCATACGCAGCTCGATCGGCGAGCGCGCCGCGATTCCGAAGCGGATTCATATCGTCGATGCGATGCCGCTCACGGCGGTCGGCAAGATCTTCAAGCCCGAGCTCAAACGATGGGAGACGTTCGACGCACTGATCTCCGCGCTGAAGGATGCCGGCGTCGAGGGTGCGCGGGTGAGCATGGTGGACGACCCGTCGCGCGGGCTCGCGTTGCATGTGGCGTTGAGCGATCGCGCGCAGATAGCGAAGACCAATACGGTGCTGGGCCGCTTCCCGTTTGCCTTTTCGACTTCTGTCGAACCCGAACATCAGTGATTGTCGATGCTCGGAATGTTTGGGGTTGACGTAAGCAAATAAATTCGGAATACGAAGTAAATAAAAACGGGATTTTTCTTGTCCAAAATCTGGAGACAATCATGAAGCGAATCAGCGCAGGAACCGTCGTACTGGTCGCGGCCATCTCTGGCGCGCATGCTCAATCAGCCGGTCAGTGGGTAGTCAATGCCGGCTGGTCCCATTTTGCGCCGCAGGGGTCGGCTGATCCGCTGACCGTCAATGCGCTCGGCCAGTCACAAGTGATGGCCGGCAGCGGTGGGGAGATCGCAAGCGGCGATACGTTCGGACTGACCGCGACGTACTTCCTGACCGACCATATCGCGGCGACGACGGTCATGGGTTTTCCGCCGACATGGCACTTGAACGGCGCAGGTACGCTCAGCGGTTTCGGCGAGCTGGGGACCGCGCGGGCCTGGAGTCCGGCGATCATCTTCAACTACTACTTCGGCCAGCCGAATGCTCGGTTCAGGCCGTATCTGGGCGCAGGCGTCACTTACACGTGGTTCAGCAACATCAAGCTCAGCAACCCCGTTTCCACCGGCCAGATCTATTTCTCGCCGACCGTCGGGACAGCGCTCGAGGGGCCGACATCCGTGTCACTCAGCAATTCCTTCGCGCCCGTCGTCAACGGCGGCCTGACCTACAACATCGATTCTCACTGGTCGATCAACGCGTCGGTGGCGTATTCGTGGGTATCGACGCGCGCCACGCTCACTACCCGGTCATCCGTCGGCACGGTCACGAGCACCAGCAAATTCCGGGTCAATCCGATCGTGACGTTCCTGTCGGTCGGATACCGCTTCTGAACCGCATTGGCCAGGACACGTCGCACGCATGTTGCAGTGCCGCCCTGCGGGCGACGTGACGATCGCCGTCGAGTTTCAGCGGCGCATGGCCTGACCGCGGACGTTTCGTGATCCTTGCTCGCGACATGCGTCGAGTGCGACCGGAACATTGAGGATGACTAACCCGAGTGATGGATATGACCCACGTGGTGCCGATGATGAATGTGACACCGACGTTAGGAATGTTCGAGCACGCGCTCTATCGGCATAAGTGACAAAAATATCAGTATTGAGTTTAATGTCACGAAATGTTGTGACCGGCCTCCCCGTGGGGCGCCCGGTTACCGATCTCGGCGACGAAGGGCGTCGAGTGGGACTTGATTCCAAGGGAGCGCACTCGCAGCGCAGGCGCCCCGAACCGTCTTACGCGGGTGTTATCCGGGAGGGAGATGTGAAGTCGATTCACTGTGTTTACGCCGCCGCGCTCATCGCGGGATGGGCAGCGCCACATGCGCACGCCGAACTGGGCGGCGCACCGATATCGCTGTCCGCCGCTGATCATGCGGCGAAAGTGCGTGTGATGCGGCCTGCGAATCGGGCGGCCGATGGCCTGACGACGAATCCCGCCGTGTACATCGTCCGTGAATCCACGCTCGAATCTGGAACCGTGATCCGCGAATACACATCGGGCGACGGAATCGTCTTCGGCGTCGCGTGGCAAGGGCCGACGGTTCCCGATCTCGCGTCGGTGTTCGGCAATTATCTTCGCGATTACAGCGCGGGCGTGGAAGCCGCGCATGCAAGTCGTGGCTGGCGTACGCCGGTATCCGTTTCGACGCGCAATCTCGTGATCAAGACAGGAGGGCACATGGGGGCATTTTCCGGGCAAGCCTGGTTGCCGCCCGCGCTTCCGTCCGGCCTGACCGGCAACGATATCCTGTAACTCCGATGAAAATGATCATGAGCATTTTTCGTACGGTCGTCCGGTGGTTCGGCATATTCAGCTTGATGACCGTTTCGACAGCTTTCCTCGTCGCGTGCGGCGGCGGCGATTCAGGTTCCGGCGAAACGGGCGCCAATAGTTCTGGCGCATCGGACGGCAACACTGGGAATACCGCCATCATTACGGTTGCGCGAGGCGTTGCGCGTATCGTCAACATTCCGACCGTCAACATCAAGATTTGCGCGCCCGGAACGTCACGCTGCCAGGTGGTGTCCAATGTGCTCGTCGACACTGCGTCGTATGGCTTGCGGATCGTACGTGATGCCATTCCGAGCGTTATCGACAGCCTGCCTAAAACGACCACAACCGACGGATCGACGCTTTCCGAATGCGGCAAGTTCGTTTCGAGTTATACGTGGGGCACGGTTCGAACGATTGACCTTGCCATTGGCGATGAACGTGCGAGTTCCTTGCCGGTGCAGATCATCGGCGATCTCGGAACGGACAACGTGCCAAGTTCCTGTACAAACGGGAATGAATCGGCGAACTCGGCCACGGCTCTCGGTGCAAACGGCATTCTGGGAATTGGCCCGGCGCCCTATGATTGCGGCGCACCCTGTGTAAAGGTCGCGTCGTTGAGCAACTACTACGCGTGCGCGGACGGAAACTCGAGTTGCGAACAAGTCACCGTGCCGCTATCGCAACAGATCAGCAATCCTGTCGGTCAGTTTGTCGCAGACAACAACGGCGTGATTGTACAAATGCCGCAGATTTCGGAAGACGGTCGGGAAAGCGCGACGGGCTCGTTGATTTTTGGCATCGGCACGAAAAGCAACAATGCATTCGGTGCCACCACGAAGCTGATGTCGACGACGACGGGTGATGTGCCGGGAGCATTCCTTTCCAGAAAGGTCACCGCGTTCTTCGATACCGGATCAAATGCGAATTTCTTCGATGACTCGTCGCAGATTACGTGCACCAGGAGCACGCAATTCTATTGCCCGTCAACGACGACCACTTATGCCGCGACCCTGGTTGGGCTCGACGGCACGGTGAGCATGATTTCCCTGTCCGTGGCAAACGCAGATACGTTGTTCTCGAGGAGTTCGACATATGCATTCAATGACGTCGCGGGTCACTTCGGATCGTCCTCCTGGCTAGATCTCGGGCTGCCCTATTTTTACGGTCGGACAATCTATTTTGGTCTGGATCGTTCGGCGGAAGGCGGGTCTGCGCCTTACGTCGCATACTGATGCCTCAAGCAGGGCCGGCAACCGATCAAGATACTTGTCATTGATCTGCAATCGGTCGGAAATTGCGTCACCGAAGGCGATGGGTATTGGATCGGGGTGAGACCGGCCCGTCCAGTCGGTCTGCTCAAGCGCTTATCGGCACCCCGCCATTCGCCCCTTCATGCACTTGAACCACAGCCTCACGGCCCCGACCCCGCCCGCGACCGGAATCCGCGGCAGCAGAAACGGATCGTCGGCCGCACCGGCGCATCCGCGCCGGGTCGTCGTCGCGTTGCCGTAACCGGCAGCGATGACCTGATCGCGCACGCGTGCATCGAGATCGCCGTACGGATAACAGAACGATTCGACGCATTGCCCGCTCAGCATTTCGAGTTGCCGCTTCGATTCGGTAAGCTGAAAATCCGAAACAGGCGCCGGCACATACGACAGCGCGACGTGATCGAGCGTATGCGAGCCGATTTCATGGCCGTGATCGCGCCACGCGAGCATGTCCTCGCAGGTCATCAGCGGCGAGCGCGTGGTCGGCGCGCCCGCGTCCCAGTCGTTCGCGCCGCCGAACCGGCCGGCGACGAAGTAGCAGGTCGCGGTGAATCCGAGCGCATCCAGCACGGGCATCGCATGCGTCAGCACGTTGAGAAAGCCGTCGTCGAACGAAATACCGAAGACCTTGCCCTGCCGCTCCCCGCGCAGGTACGGCTGCAGTTCGCGCACGCTCAGGCCGCGGTAGCCGAGCTGCCGGAACAGCGTCATCTGGCGGCGGAACGCGTCGGGGGCGACGCTCAGGCTGCGCAGCCGGTCGGTCGGCGGCGGCAGCGGGCGGATCTGGTGATACATCAGGATCGGATAGCGTGGGGTGCGCGTAAGCATCGGCAGATCGCAAGAAAGCGGGATTACGCGGCCTTGCGGAAAATCCGCAGGGTCTTGAAGTCGCCGACCTCGGCGAAATCGGCACGAGCGGCCCATTGCGCGATGATCGGCTCGGCCTTCCGGTAGGCCGACGAGCCCTTGTAGAACAGCAGATGGCCATTGGGTGCGGTATGGCGCGCGAACAGGTCGAGCACCGCTTCGTCGGTCTTCGCGCCGTAGCGGCTGTTCGCTTCGTCGCGGAATTCGCACAGATGAAACAGCGTGACGACGTCGAACGTCGGCAGCAGGTTCGAATTGCTCGTATAGATGTCGCCGAAATACGCGAGGTAGGTCTTGCTCACCTCGGGCTGCCGCGTGACGAGATCGACGTACGACTTGTATTCCTTCGGCGATGCCGTCACGCCGAAGACGGTGTTGTTCAGATGCGGCCGCGCGCATTCGACGCCGACATGGTGATGCCCGCCGGTACCGAAGTGATAGATGCGGATGCCCTTGAGGCGCACGGATTCCAGCCATTCGACGAAGTGCACGTCGCACGGACATTCCTGCGTGCGCAGATCCCAGTACTTCTTCCAGATATTCATTGCCATTTCGTGGATCTCAAGGAGGTCACCCAGCGGTAGGGGTTGTGTCGAATCGATTTGTGATAGACGGACAAGGTCGCGTCGACGAACGCGTCGAACGAGAATTCGCGCTTGCCTTTCAGCCGCGCGCTGCGCCCCATCGCACGGACGCAGCCGGGCTCCTGCACGATCGCGCGCAGGATCGCTTCGATCGCTGCGGGCTCGCGCGGCGGGACGACCCAGCCGTCCACGCCCGGTTCGACGTTTTCGGGCAGCCCGCCCACGCGCGTCACGATCGCGGGGCAGCCGAGCGACATCGCTTCGCGGCACGCATACGACAGGCTCTCGTGGTACGACAGCACGAACGACACGTCGATGATCGAGAACGGCGCCCGCACATCGTCGAGGCGCCCGGTGAACGCGGTGCGCGATGCCATGCCGTGCCGCGCGAGTTGCGCGCGCTGCTCGCCGGACGGCTCCGCGCCGACCAGCAGCACGCGAAACCGCTCGCGCTCGGCTTCGGGCAGGCGGCCGAGCGCGGCGATCAGGTCCATCCAGCCTTTTTCGGGCGCGGTGCCGGCGCTGCTGCCCAGCACGATCGCATCCGCGCCGGACGCGCCGAACAGCGCGATCTTGCGGCGGCGGATCTCGTCGGCCGCGAGTCGTTCGGCAGCGGGCCGGCGCACGCCGTGCTTGACGACCGTGACGTCGCTGTACGGCGAGCGCAGCGCGAGCATGCTGGCGACGTAGTCGCTGACCGCGATCGTGTGGTCGGTGGCCAGCCGGGCGCGCAGCAGGTTGCCGAAGCTGTCGGCGCGATAGGTGTTGTGCTTGGTCAGCACGACCGCCGGCCGATACCGGCAGCCGAGCAGCGCCAGCATCACCTGCCGGTGATCGGCGGACCCGTTCACGTGGATCACGTCGAAGCGCTCGGCGGCGATCCGCTGGCGCAGCCGGAGAATCTCCCGGCACAGCCGGTTCCAGCGCGGCTTGAATTCCATGTCGAAGATCGCCACGTCGGGACTGTCCTTCAACAGTCGCGACAGGCGGCTGCCTTCCGGCGACGCCACGGTCACGCGGTGATGGCGGCTCATCGCGACGGCGAGATCGCGGACGTAGGTGTCCTGGCCGCCGCCGTAATCGCCGTGGAAGTTGGTGTACAGAATGTTCATCACGATGCCGCTTTTTTATCGATCCGTCATTTAAGAGGAATACTGATGAAATGCCGGCCCCGATCTGATGGAAACCATGGCGCGAACGCGGTGCCGCGTTTCCGGCCCGGGATTGCGCGTTGACGCCGGCGCACGGCGTCAATGCGAATCATTTCCAAATATTACAGATCGTTTACGTGCCGTAGTGTCGAGGTCTGCGCATCTTTGTGAGAATGTGTCGCGATCGCTGAATCGTGTCGCCCCGGGCGTGACGATCTCTCGCGGGACCGCTACCTGCAACGGTGGCGCCGGATTTGATCCCGACAGGTACCTTCCCTATAATGCGACGATTTAGTCCGGTTATTTCGGGAAGCATGGCGCGCACACGAAACGAAAACCTTCACCAGCAACGCCGCGAGCAGATCCTCACCGCGGCCGCCCGGGTCTTCAAAGCCAAGGGGTTCCACGGCGCGCGTACGGAAGATATCTGTGCGGCGGCCGACATGAGCGCGGGCGCGGTGTTCCGGTATTTCGCCGACAAGCGCGAGATGATCGACGCGATCATCGCGGTCGAGGTCGAGCGTTATACGCAGGACTTCGATCGCATCCTCAGCAAGGACGGGCTGCGTTGGCTGGCCAACATCACGGCCGACGAACTGACCGGGATGCTGGCGCAGGGCGATGACGGCCTGGGTGTCGACAGCTGGCTCGAACTCGCGCGCGATGCCGAGCGCCGCCCCGATATCGTCGGGCTCGACCGGAAGATGCGCGCGGATCTCGCGGGGTTGCTGGCAAGCGGCCAGGCCGAAGGCTGGATCAGGCCATCGCTGGATCCGACAGGCACGACGAACATCGTCTTCGCGATGTTCAACGGCCTGTGGCTCGACCGCAGCCTCGGCACGTCCGTCGACATGGAACGGACGGCCGCCGCGCTCGGCGATTTCTTCCGCACCTACGTACTGGTTGCCTGACGCCCGACATGGCCGGCGCGCCGCGTTGACGCATTCGCCCGCCCGCCGTGCCTTTCCGGGCAAGCTGCGTCCTACCTGATCCGCTGACATTCCCCGACATCCGGCCGCACCGGAAGCCGGCCGGACCGCGACACCGGCCGTTTCCCGACGACATCAGGACGCAAATCAACTCGCGGGGCTTTCAGATTTGAAAGCCGGTGCACCATTTGCGTTAGAATGCCCCCCCTTGTCCGCCCTGGCGACCGCCCGACGCGGACAGGTACCCGCATGGAGACACAGGTTTCGATTCGCAGCCGGACGCGAATGATCGACCCGCCGTCAGCAACATACGCCTTGTAATTTGGATCACTAATGAAGAAGAAGCACAACATTACCAAGTACATCGTTGTCGCGATGGATTCTCGGTATCGCCGTGGGTTACGCCTGCCATAGCGCGTTTCCCGACCCGAAGATGGCGAAGGAAGTCGCCGGCTACGTGTCGTTGCTGTCCGATGTATTCCTGCGCTTGATCAAGATGATCATCGCGCCGCTGGTGTTCGCGACGCTGACCGTCGGCATCGCGCAGATGGGCGACGGCGGCGCGGTGGGCCGCGTGGGCGTCAAGGCGTTCGGCTGGTTCTTCATCGCGTCGTTCACGTCGCTGCTGCTCGGTCTGCTGACCGCGACGCTCCTGCAGCCGGGCAGCCACCTGAGCCTGCCGCTGCCGCCGTCCGATGCGGCGCTCAATCTGAAGACGGGCGCGTTCACGCTGAAGGATTTCGTGGTGCACCTGGTGCCGAAGTCGATCGCCGAGGCGATGGCGAACAACGAAATCCTGCAGATCGTCGTGTTCTCGATCTTCTTCGGCACCGCGCTGTCCGCGCTCGGCGAATCGGGCAAGCGCCTGACCGGCGTGATCGACGATCTCGCGCAGGTGATGCTGAAGGTCACGGGGGCGGTGATGGGGTTCGCGCCGGTCGCGGTGTTCGCGGCGCTCGCGTCGACGATCACGACCGAAGGGCTCGGCATCCTGCTCACGTTCGCGAAGTTCATGGCGAGCTTCTATCTGGCGCTGGCGCTGCTGTGGGCCGTGCTGACGCTGGCCGGCGTGACGTTCCTCGGCAAGCGCGCGTTCACGCTGATCCGGCTGATCCGCGAGCCGTTCCTGCTGTCGTTCGCGACGGCCAGCTCCGAAGCCGCGTATCCGAAGCTGCTGGACGCGCTCGATCGCTTCGGCGTGAACCGCAAGATCTCGAGCTTCGTGCTGCCGATCGGCTATTCGTTCAATCTCGACGGCTCGATGATGTACTGCACGTTCGCGGTGCTGTTCATCGCGCAGGTATACGGCATCCATCTGCCGCTCGGCACGCAGATCACGATGTTGCTGATGCTGATGGTGACGTCGAAGGGAATGGCCGGCGTGCCGCGCGCGTCGCTGGTCGTGATCGCGGCGACGCTCAACCAGTTCAATCTGCCCGAAGCCGGCTTGCTGCTGATCATGGGCGTCGACATGTTCCTCGACATGGGGCGCTCGGCCACCAATGCCGTCGGCAACTCGATCGCCGCGGCCGTGGTCGCGAAGTGGGAAGGGCAGCTCGACGCGCCGCGCGACGACGACGATTCGGACGGTGCGCGCGTAGCCGAGGTGAAGGTGCGGGAAACGTCGGCATGACGCGTGGCAAATGCGGCAGTGCAACGCCGCGTTGCCCGACCCGCGGCAAATGACATTCGCCGGCCCGGATTCGATACGGATTCAGGCCGGCGATGTGTTTTGGGGCAGTGGCTTTTCCCGATGTTTCCGAAATGGCATTCGCCGTTTCAATTGATCGACGTCGAATCGGCGGCGATATTCCTGCAGGCGCCCGCCTGATTTTCCCGATTCCCGATCCGGCGCGTAAGTGACCATTCACTGACGCGCGGCGGGCGCTCGCCAAAAGCGCGGGCGATTCGCAATTTTTTTTGATTTATATAACGCTATTCTCGCCCTGCGCATTATCGAATGCATGCCGTATGTCATACCGACTGCGCCGGATGATTCGGGGAAGAATTTACATCTCGCGGGCTTCAAGCCATCTGGCCGGCCGATCCCTCATGTGAATGACTACCCTGTTCAGGAGAGCATCCGTCATGGTCGCCAGAAAACGCATCCACGCCGCGCTCGTTGCCGCGGCGATCGCCGCATTTGGGCCCGCCACTCATTCAGCCAACACCACCGACTGGATCGCGAACACGTACGGCACGCTCGCCGCGCACGTCGGCAACGTCGCGCGCGCGATGTGGGTTGCCCCCGAAGGCGTGATCTACACGGCGTCGATGTGGGACGAGGATGAAGGCGGCGTCGCGATCTACCAGAACGGCAAGAGCATCGGCTCGATCGGCGCGCATTCGGAATTCCAGGGCAGCGCGATCACGGGCAACGCGACGTCGCTGTTCGTCGCGCTGCAGCCCGGCAAGACGTACGGCAGCGGCGCGGTGGGGCGCTACAACCGCGCGACGAAGGTTCGCGACCGCGTGATCCAGATCAGCGCGGCGACCAACCAGCCGCGCATCGACGTCGTCACCGGGCTCGCGACGGCCGGCTCGCTGCTCTATGCGAGCGACTTCTACGGCAATCGCGTGCGCGTGTTCACGACCGATGGCGTGTGGCAACGGGATATCGCCGTGTCGGCGCCGGGTGCACTCGCGGTGGACGGTGCGGGCAACGTGTGGGTCGCGCAGAAAAGCGCCGGCTCGATCGTCGGCTTCAGCCCGACCGGCGCGCTGCTCGATACGATCCGGATGCCGGCCGGCTCGCATCCGTCGGCGCTGTATGTCGATGCGGCGGCCGGACAACTGCTGGTGGGCGACGAAGGGCCCGACCAGAACATCAAGCGCTATTCGATCTCGGGCCGGCCGGCACTGGCCGGCACGTTCGGCGTGCGCGGCGGTTATCTCGACACGACGACGGGCATCAAGGGGCAGGTCGGCCCGCAACGCTTCACGCGCATCGTCGGGATCGGCAAGGACACCGGCGGCAACCTCTACGTGCTCAACAACCCGTGGGGCGGCAGCTGGGATCTCGGCCGCAACGGCGCGACTGACGTTCATGCGTACGGCAGCAACGGCAACCTGCGCTGGACGCTGCAGTCGCTGAACTTCGAAGGCATCGCCGCGCCGGACCCGGCCACGGACGGCGCGCTGTTCTACGGCGCCACGCATATCTACAGCGGTAGCGCGGGCGGCAAGTTCGTCGCGAACACCGTCGATCCGTTCACGTATCCGTCGGACCCGCGCATCAACATGAGCGATACGCAGCGCGACGAACACTTCGGGCTGCTCACGTCGGTCGGCGCGAACCGGATTCTCGTCGCGGCCGGCCAGAACCCGCCGGTCTTCTACTTCTATCACTTCAACGCGGCGAACGGTTACGTCGCGATTCCGGACGGCTCGATTCCGGGCCCCGCGTTCAATACCACGCAGCGCGTGACGGGCGGCTTCAGCCTCGACAGCCAGGGCGGCGTATGGGCCGGGCTCGACAAGACGGGGGCGATCACGCATTACCCGCTGACCGGCTTCGACGCGAACGGCAAGCCGTCGTGGGGGCCGGGTGTCGCGACCCGCATTCCGGCCAGCATCGTGCCGCTGACGCGCATCGTCTATCTCGCGGACAGCGACACGATGGTGCTCGCGCAGGGCGCGCTCGGCAGCAACGACTGGACGTCGATCGGCACGCGCATCGAGGTGTATCACGGCTGGCGCGCGGGCAATACGACGAAGCCGGGCCCGGTGATCACGCTGCCGCACAGCGGCGCGAAATCGATCGACGCGGCGGGCAACCATCTGTTCGTCGGCTACTGGTTCAGCAGCAGCGGGCCGCTGTGGCCGAACGTCGACGCGTTCAACCTCACCACCGGCAATCTCGACACGACGCTGGTCAATGCGAGCCCCGCGACGGTCGACACCAGCAGCGCGATCGACGCGATGTACAGCATCCGCGCGTACCGCCGGTCCAACGGCGAGTACGTGGTGATGAAGAACAACGTGAAGGGGAACAGCATCACCGTGTACCGGTGGACGCCCTGACGTGCTGAAGGTGCCGAACGTGCGGCCGCGTCGGGCAGCGGCCGTACTCGCGAAGTCGTGAAAGCAATCGTGAGCATTTTCGCGGGATTGTTGCGCAATGCGCATGCAATGAACCGCGGGTACCCTGCACGCCGCGCCGTGCCGGACCCGCTTGCCGAACCTCCCGACGTGGAAATGCGGTTCCGTGCACAATGGCGGCGGCTCCCGCGGACGTTGTGCGGGCGTGCACGATGAACGAGCGCGGCGGTCCCTGCCGCGTTTCTTATGCTTGAAGCGACCCAACGATGAAGAAGAAAACGATCCCGAATCGCCTGTTGACGATCGTCGCGCTGGCCGGCGCACTGAGCGGCCCGGTCCATGCGCAGACGGCGGAGACGGTCGCGACCGTCAACGGCACGCCGATCACGCAGGCCGACGTCGATACGCTGCTGCGCGCGTCCGGGCAGCCCGATTCGCCGCAGATCCGCCAGGCGATCAAGAACCAGCTGATCACGCGCGTGCTGGTTCAGCAGGCAGCCGAGAAGGCGAACTATGCGGACAAGCCCGAGGTCAAGGCGGCGATGCAGCAGGCGAAGGTGACGGCCGAGGTGCAACTGTACCTGCGCGACCACGTGAAGCCGGAGCCGGTGACCGACGAGCAGGTCAAGGCGCGCTACGACGAACTGGTCGCCGCGCTCGGCAAGAACGAATACAAGCCACGCGTGATCGTCGTCAAGGACCCGGTCGCGGCGGCGACCGTGCTGAGCGAGCTGAAGGCGGGCAAGTCGTTCGACGGGCTGGCACGCCAGTACAGCCTGGCGCCGAGCCGCGATACCGGCGGCGAGCTGCCGTGGGTGAGCTTCAATACGCCAGCGGCGGAAGGCAAGACGGCCGGGCTGCCGCTGCCCGTTGCGCAGGCGCTCGAGAAGCTGACGGTCGGCGCGACGACGAAGGATTCGATTCCGGTCGATGGCGTGCGGGCGATCGTGAAGCTGGATGCGAAGCGGCCGACTCAGGTGCCGGGTTTCGAAACCGCGAAGCCGACGCTTCAGCAGCAGTTGCAGGCGATCGCGGCCGAGAAGGCGAGCGCGCAGATGATCGGCAATCTGCTGAAGGACGCGAAGATTACGCAGTAAGGGCCATGCGATGGCGTCGACATGACGCGCGTCACGCGTGCCAGACCATGCTCGCGCTCGTGTCGGTTTCCGACGCGACGCGAAAGCCGAGCCGTTCGTAGAGCCGTCGCGCCGGGTTGCCGTGCAGCACGCTGAGCGACACCGGCACGCGCGCGTGCGCCGCATCGGTCAGTAATGCGTGCAGCACGGCTTTCCCGATTCCCTGGCCCTGGCGCGCGGGGAGAATCTGGATCTGATGGACGTGCCATTCGCTGGCGGCGCGTGTCACCTTCAGCAGGCCAATGGCATCGGCGCCTTCACAGACGATCATCGCGTCGTCGAAGTTCGCGCGGATGCGCTGGTCGTGCGCGTCATCGTCGGTCGGCGCGCCGACGCGCTGCAGATGCTCGGTCATCGTGAGTCGACGGAGCGTCAGCAGGAACGGGAGATCTTCCTGAGACGCAGCACGCAGATGGATCGCGGGTTTCATCAGTGATGAGAGGTTGCGTCGGGCGCGACGCTTCGGTGCGGATCACATGCCCGGCAACCGAATTTGCAGGCCGGCCGGGCGATGTTCGAGGACATCCGTGACCTCGTATTCGGTTTTTGCCCCGTCCGAAGTTTGCCACTGCTGCATACGGACATTGCACAAGAGCACGTCTCCCTTGCTGAAACTGATCTGGCTGTTGTTCACGCGCGACAGGAAGCCGGCATCGGTGATCGTCGCGTGAATCGTCGACGTGCCGTCGTACAGGCGCCATTTGTTGTCGTCCTTGAACGCGAGCGACACGATCGAGAACGCCATCTTGCGATGCTCGTCGAGCAGGAGCGAATCGGTTGGCTCCGGCGCGTGAAACCATGCGATCTCGTTGTGGGCGACCGTCTCGTATACCTCGGTATCGGTGCCGGCAGCGAAAATCTCGATGCCTTCGCGAGCGAGCGGCGCAAGCACTTGCGCGATGGCTTGGCGAACGCGGACGTCACTCAGCAGCGTGAGGACGGGCAGGTCGATTTCCAGTTCGTCGCCGTCGACGTCCAGCACCGCGGTGTTGTTCTGCATCCGCACGTGCGTGATCTCGCGCCCACGCAGCCATTTGAGGACGGCGAAAAGCCCCTTCCTCGCCCTGGGTGCGGCGATGCCGAGCGCGGCCAGGATCGTCACCGCATTGGCGAGCGCCGTGCCTTCGCTGCCGCTCAGCATGTCGCGCATGCGGCCGAGCAGCGAGGTCGCGAGCGTGAAGTCGATGCCGAAGCTGCTCGTCTTGAAGCTGCCGCGCACGTTGACCTGCGGCCGGACCTGAGCGCCGCACAGGGCGCGCGTCGACGCGTCGAGCAAATCGCCGAATGCCAGCAGCGCGGGCGCGAGTTCGCGTACGTCCATCTCGGACGAATCGAGCGTGGGCCCGTCGTACGTGATGCGAAATCGGCTCATGGTGTCGAAGGGGCCGATATCGGCCGGGCCGGTACTGTTTTCATCGTGTGCGGTCATGTCGAGTGCTGGCGAGAGAGCTGGACGATACCCGAAACGAACGCTTTCGGATGCCTTTCATCGTAGGGCCGAATGACCGGCCGCAGGCGATTTTGGCCATCCGGACAAGACGGCTTGCAGACATGTCCCGATAGCGCCCGGCGAGCAACGAACTTTTCCGATACTTTCCCGGTCACACTCGCCAGCTTGCGGGGGCGCGCCGGTGCCCCGAACGTGCTGCCGCCTGCCGGTATTCCGTCGTTCCACCCGCCCGCCTATCATGCGCACATCGCTCGCACGCACGGCGCAATACACAGGGATTCTCGATGGACACCAAACGATCGCGGCCGGGGCTCGTCGCCGCGCTGCTCTGGGCGGCGCTGTATCTCGCGACCGGCTACATCTCGCACGAATTCAACGGCCCCGTCCGGCTGACGGGCTATATCTGGCTGCCGGCCGGTGTGACGGTCGGCGCATTCATGCTGCGACCGATGCGCGAATGGCTGACGCTGGCCAGCGCATTCCTCGTCGGGCAGCTCGCGCTGTCCGCGATCGAGCACGGCAGCCTCGTCAACGCGGTGCTGTTCACGGTGGACGAGGTCGGTGCGGCCGCACTCGCGGTCTGGCTCGTGCAGCGCGTGCGCTTCTCGCTCGAAGGGCTGTATTTCCTGCGCTCGGTGATTCTGGCCGGCTTGATCGCGGGCGTCGTCGGCGCGATCGGCGGCGCGGCGTGGTACACGACGCTCAAGGGTGCGCCGTTCTTCGACGTGTGGTCGGTGTGGGCCGCGTCCGATTTCGTCGGCGTGCTGCTGGTCACGCCGGTGCTCGCGTCGTGGTCGCGCTTTCGCGCGCACCGCTCGGGCGACCACGAGCGCTTCGACCTGGTGCTCGGCATCGTCGCGTTCGCGTTGCTCGCGGTCGTCGCGCTCGTGATCTTCGACGGCGATACGTCGCGGAAATTTGGCACGGGCGCGGGCTTCGCGCTCACGTATGTGCCGCTGTTCCTGACGGTCGCGGTGACGCTGCTGCTCGGCGGCCGTGCGGGCTCGTCGTCGGTGCTGGTGCTCGCGCTGATCGTGATCGAGCAGACCGCGCAGGGCGACGGCCCGTTCGCGTCGCTCCACGAGCATTACGGCAGTGCGCTGCTCGAAGCGCAGCTCTATCTGGCGGTCGCGTCGCTGCTGGTGCTGACGGTGAGCACGCTGAAGACGACGCGCGAGCGCGTGCACGAGCATGCCGCGGTGCTGCAGAACAACATGGAGCTCGCGCTCGCGAGCGCCGGCCAGATCGCGTACGTGCTCGATCCCGAGTCGGGCCGGATCGAATGGAGCGGCGACGTCGAGCGCGTGTTCGGCGTCGGCGTCGACGCCGCGCAGATCGCGAGCGTGCCGCTCGTGCTCGAACGCGTGCAGCCGGGCGACCGCGACGCGTTGCGCGACTACTGGAATGCGGAGATCGCGGGCGAGGACCGCGCGTCGCTGTCGCTGCGCATCGTGCTGCGCGACGGCGGCACGCGGACGATCACCGACCACGGCGCGCCGTTGCTCGATTCGAACGTCGACGTGACGGTGGTGGCGGGCGTGTGGCAGCTCGAACGCGTGTGGCCGGCGGACGAATGAGCGGGCACGCGTCATGACGGGCCGCACGGCCGTGCTGCTGATCCACGGGCTCGGCGGCACGCAATACGATCTCGGTTCGCTGCACAAGGCGATGCGGCGCGCGGGCGCCGACACGCACATGATCACGCTGCCGGGGCACGGCACGCGTCCGGAGGATCTGGTCGGCGTGCGCGCGGAGGCGTGGCTCGACGCGGTGACCGAGCAGTACCGCGCGCTGGAACGCGAGTACGACACGCTGCACGTCGCGGGGATGTGCATGGGCGCGCTCGTCGCGCTGCTGCTGTGTCATCGCGTGCAGCATGCGCGCGGCCGGCTCGCGTTGCTGGCCGCGCCGGTATTCATCGACGGCTGGTCGACGCCGTGGTACCGGTCGCTGCGGCACGTCCTGTATCGCGTGCCGGGTGTGGCCGAGCGAATGCGCGTGGAGGAGGGTGATCCGTTCGGCATCAAGAACGCGACGATCCGCGCGATCGTGAAGAAGAAGTTCGAGCGGCAGGACAGTTTCCACTATGCGTGGGTGCCGCTCGCGTGCGTGCGGCAGGTGGACCGGATGCGCGACTGGGTACGCGATGCCGCGCCCGGCACGCCGTGCCCGACGCTCGTGCTGCATGCGCGCGAGGACGAGCTGACGAGCCTGCGCTCGGCCGATTTTCTGCTGGAGAAGCTGCCCGACGCGCGCGGGATCGTGCTGGAGAACAGCTATCACATGATTTGCGCGGACAACGATCGTGACGACGTCGCGCGGCACGTGCTCGAATTCTTCGGCTTCGATCCCGTGCATGCGGTGAGCCCGGCGATGGCGCGGCGGATGGGGCGGCCGGCGCCGTGACGACGGCTCACGCCGTCATCGGCCGCCGCGCGATCCGCTCGCGGACTTCCGGCGCCGCCAGGCACGTGGCCACGGCTTCATACCCCGGCGCGCCGGGGTAAGGCGCCACGCGCGCAGGCGGGCTGTGATTGGCCGGGCACAGCAGGATGGTTTCGTCGGGGCCGACCGCCGCGAGATCGAGGATCGCCGACGAGCGCGTCAGCAGGAACAGCGGCCGCATGCCGGCGGCCGCGCCTCCGCGCAGATGCGCGATCAAGGCCAACTGCGTGGCCCGGTCGAGGCCCTGTTCGATCATGTCGACGATCTGCACGCGCGGGCCTCGCGCTTCGAGGCTGACGAGGAGTGCCGTCAGCGCCGGCGACGGCGTCGCGCCGTTGGCGGCGAGCAACGCCGACGTGCGATCGACGCGCGACTTCAGTTGCGGATCGGCGCGCAATGCGTCGGATGCCGCAGCACAATCGTCGTCCAGCCGATCGAGGCCGACGAACACCGCGCCGGGCAGCGCGTCGGCCAACCGAAGCGCGAGCCGCGTCTTGCCGCTCCCCAGCGAACCGATGATGTAGTTCAACGGCCGGATATCGCGACACTCGAACCATTCGCCACCCCACGGCCACGGCAGGCTGAACGCGACGCCGGCACTGCCTGGGTCGACCAGCCGCGCGAGTTCTCCATCCGTCGGCATCCGCCCCCGTGCCAGCCCGGCACGCATCGCGCGCACGCTGTCGAGCTTGCCGACGAAATCCTGAATCCCGCGATCGAGCGCCGCTTCGTGAGCAGCCAGCGCGACATCGAGACCGCGCGCATCGCCGTCGAGCACGCTCGCGACCTGCGCGAGACCGAGGCCGAGCTTGCGCAGCGCCGCGATGTCGGCGGCGCGGGCGAGGTCGGCCGGGCCGTACGCGCGGTATCCGGCCGGCGTGCGTTCGGGCGTGACGAGGCCGTGCCGCTCGTACAGCCGCAGCGCCTTGATCGAGACGCCGAGCCGCGCGGCGGCGGCCGATGCGTTCAAACGGGGCGTGTCGGTACCCATCCGTCACCTCTTTGCTGTCGATTCGTTGCGGTCAGCATAAAGGCGATCCCAAGGGCCGGGTCAAGCGCGATCGCGCGGCCGTTCCCGTTCAGTCGGCGGCCGCGAACTCGTCCCGCAGCGCGCGATACAACCGTCGGTAGCGCGCGAGCCGCCCCGCCAGCAGATCGACCGACGCGGGATCGGGCGCGACCGTCTCCGTGACGGGCGGCGCGACGCAGACTTCCTCCAGCGTATCGTCCGTCGCAGCCAGCCGTGCGAGCCGCGCCGCGCCGAGTGCCGCGCCGACCGCGCCGTCCGCATGGCGCTGCATCGAGAGCCCGGTCGCATTCGCGCATAGCCCTGCCCAGAACGCGCTCTTCGAGCCGCCGCCGATGAACGACACCGCGTCGAGCGTCGTGCCGGCCGCGCGCAGCGCGTCGTAGCCGTCGGCCATCGCGAACGCGACGCCTTCCATCACCGCATACGCGAGATCGTCGGCGTCGTGTTCGTTCGACAACCCGAAGAACACGCCGCGCGCATGCGCGTCGTTGTGCGGCGTGCGCTCGCCGCCGAGATACGGCAGGAACAGCGGCGCGCGGGCCGGATCGGCGTGTTCGGCGCGCGCCGCCAGCACAGCGGGCGTCGTGCCGTGCGCACGCGCGAGCCAGTCGAGGCTCGCGGCGGCCGACAGGATCACGCTCATCTGGTGCCAGCGCCCTTCGACGCAGTGACAGAACGCGTGCACGGCGGCGTCCGGGTTCGGCGCGAAGCGGTCGTTGCCGGCGAACAGCACGCCCGACGTGCCGAGCGACAGGAAGCCGCTGCCGGCGCCCCTGACGCCCATGCCGATCGCGGATGCCGCGTTGTCGCCGGCGCCGCCGGCGATCGTCACGGGCCCGTCGATGCCCCATTCGCGCCGCAACGCGTCGCGCAACTGCGCGGCGGCCGCGTTGCCTTCGACGAGGCGCGGCATCTGCGCGCGCGACAGCTCGGTCGCGGCGAGCATCCGGTCGGACCAGTCGCGGCGCGCGCAGTCGAGCCACAGCGTGCCCGACGCGTCGGACATGTCGGACACGAATTCGCCGGACAGGCGCCAGATCAGGTAGTCCTTCGGCAGCAGCACCTTGTGCACCGCGCGAAACACGGCCGGCTCGTACTTCGCGAGCCACAGCAGCTTCGGTGCGGTGAAGCCGGGCATCGCCATGTTGCCGGTGATCGCGCGCGATTCCGGCACCAGCGCCTCGAGCTCGACGCATTCGGTGCCGGCGCGCGTGTCGTTCCACAGGATCGCGGGGCGCAGCACCTGGTCCGCGCGGTCGATCAGCGTCGCGCCGTGCATCTGGCCGGACAGCGCGATGCCGCGCAGCGCGGCGAAGCCGGCCGGCTGCGCGGCGCGCACCGACGCGATCGCGTCGAGCATCGCGTGCCACCACGCCTGCGGGCTTTGTTCGGACCAGTGCGGATGCGGCCGGCTGATCGACAGCGTGGCCGCGCCGGTGGCGAGGGGGACCGATCGGGAATCGGTGAGCAGAACCTTGACCTCGGACGTGCCGAGATCGATGCCGAGGAATGTCACGTGTGAAGCGTCCTGTCTGGGGTGCGCGGCGGCGGCGCGCGTCGCGCGGGCGGTGCGTCGTCGCGGCCGTGCGGTTCGTTGAGCCGGTGCAGCGCGCGGAACTTCGACGGCGGCACCTGCTTCATCGCGAGAAACTGACGGTTGAAGTTCGACAGGTTGTTGAAGCCAACCCGGTAGCAGATGTCGGTCACCGTCAGGTCGGAAAACATCAGCAGCTCGCACGCCTCGTTGATGCGCAGCCGGTTCAGGTAGCGCACGAACGACGAGCCGGTGTGACGCCGGAAAAACCGCGTGAAGGTGCTGACGCTCATGCCGGCGAACGCGGCGACGTCGGTTTCGCGCAGCATGCCGGGCAGGTTCTGCTGGAGGTACGACAGCACCTGGTTGATGGTCGACGACATGTAGTGCTGCGCGTCGCTGCGGTAGCCGGGCCCCGCGAGCACGCGCCGCTCGCGGCACGACGACAGCCGGTCGAACAGCGACATCAGGATCTCGACGCGGCGGCAGCCGTGCGCGTTCGCGAGTTCGAGCATCAGCGGCGCGACGTCGACGCCCACGCGGTCGGGAAACTGCACGCCGCGCGCCGCGTCGTCGATCAGGTCGATCACCGGCTGCAGCTCGCTGAACGCGCCGACCATCTTCTCGATCGCATCGCGCGAGAACTGCAGCACGACGTCGCGCGACGGCACGCGTTCGCCGTCGGCCAGCTCGCTGACCCAGTTGTGCGGCAGGTTCGGCCCGGTGACGATCAGGTTGCCCGGGCCGAAATCGCCGATGTGGTCGCCGACGAACACCTTGCCGCGCGACGCCTGGATCAGGTGAATCTCGTACTCCGGATGGAAGTGCCACTTCGCGACCGAATGCGGATAGTCGTGGACCCACGCGCGAAACGATTCGTCGCGGTGGGTGGGAACGATCTCGAGATCCGGGTTCATCGTGTGCTCCGTCGGGGCGTGCCGGCGTGCTACGGACGGGACATCGACCAGCCCGTCGCGGCGGGCGGCGTGGCGCGCGTCGCGGCCGTCGGCGGCACCGCGTGCGCGATCGGGTTCGCATCCGGCAGCGTGACGTTGCGCTCGGTGCCGGCGTCGAACAGATGCAGGGCTTCTTCGTCGAAGCGAAACGCTACCACGGCGCCGGGCGCCGGGGCCATCGGGGCCGGCACGAGGGCGGCGCACGGCTGGCCGCGCCAGTCCAGCGTGACGAGGGCCTCGGCGCCGAGCAGCTCGACGAGCTCGACCGTGCCGGTCAGCGCGAGCACGCCCGGGGTCGGATCGCCTTCGGCGACGAGCCGCAGGTGGTTCGGCCGGATCGCGGCTTTCACCTGCTGACCGTCGTGCAGGTGCGCGAAGCGCGGCGATGCAAGCGGCCAGCGCGCGCCGTTGCAGTCGAGCAGCACGGTCGCGCCGACACGCTCGATCGTGCCCGCCGCGAAGTTCATCGCCGGCGTGCCGACGAACCCGGCCGCGAATACCGTGTGCGGCTGGCCGTACAGTTCGGCGGGCGTGCCGATCTGCTCGATGTGGCCGCCGCGCATCAGCACGACGCGGTCGGCGAGCGTCATCGCTTCGAGCTGATCGTGCGTGACGTACAGCGTGGTGGTCTTCAGTTGCCGGTGCAGCCGCTTGATGTCGGCGCGCAACTGCGTGCGCAGCTTCGCGTCGAGGTTCGACAGCGGCTCGTCGAACAGGAACACGGCCGGTGTCTTGATCATCGCCCGCGCGATCGCCGCGCGCTGCTGCTGGCCGCCCGACATCGCGCGCGGGCGGCGGTCGAGCAGCGCGTCGAGGCTCAGGATGCGCGCGACGTCGCGCACGCGGCGGTCGATCTCGTCGGCCGGCACCTTCAGCCGCCGCAGGCCGAACGCGATGTTGTCGTACACCGTCATGTGCGGGTACAGCGCGTAGTTCTGGAACACCATCGCGACATTGCGCTCGCGCGACGGCAGGTCGTTGACGACCGCGTCGCCGATCACGAGCTCGCCGCCGGTGATCGCCTCGAGGCCCGCGATCATCCGCAGCATCGTCGACTTGCCGCAGCCGGACGGGCCGAGCAGCACGATGAATTCGCCGTCGGCGATCTCGAGGTCGAGCGGATGCAGCACGGCGGGGCCGCCGTCGTAGTGTTTCGACAATGCGTGGCAGACGATTCGGGCCATGGCTCAATCCATTTCGATCTGAATCTTGACGTCGCGCGGGTGCCCGCTCGCCGCTTCCTCGAACGCGCGCACGCCTTCGGAAAACGGAAACGTGCGCGAGATGAACGGCTTCACGTCGATCGCGCCGGACGCGATCAGCGCGAGCGCGCGCGGAAAGATGTTCGCGTAGCGGAACACCGATTCGATGCGGCCTTCCTTCGCCTGCAGCGCGACCACGTCGAGCGGCACCGGCGCGACCGGCATCCCGATCAGCACCGCGCAGCCGCCCGGGCACATCAGGTCGACGAGGCCCGCATACGCGTTCGCGCTGCCGCTCGCCTCGAACACGACGTCCGCGCCCCAGCCGCCGGACGCCTCGGCCACCGCGTCGGCCAGCGGCCGCGTACGCACGTCGACGGTCGTGACGGCCGGGTTGCCGGCGAACAGCGCGAGCTTGTCCGGCACGACGTCGGCGAGGATCACGCGCGCGGCGCCGCCGGCGAGCGCGGCGAGCGCCGTCATCGCGCCGATCGTGCCGGCGCCGATCACGACGGCAAGGTCGCCCGGCTTCATCGCCGCCTTCTTGGCGGCCTGCAGGCCGATCGACAGCGGCTCGACGATCGCGCCTTCGGCGAACGACACGTTGTCGGGCAGCCGGTACGTGAACGCGGCCGGATGCACGACGAACGGCGTCAGGCAGCCGTGGATGGGCGGCGTCGCCCAGAAGCGCACGTCGGGATCGAGGTTGTAGAGGCCGCGCAGCGTCGCGGGCGAATCGAGGCGCGGCACGCCGGGCTCCATGCATACGCGGTCGCCGACGCGCAAGTGCGTGACGCCGGCACCCGTCTCGACGACGGTGCCGGACGCTTCATGGCCGAGCACCATCGGCGCGTCGACGCGGAACGGGCCGATCCCGCCGTGAACGTAGTAATGCACGTCGCTGCCGCAGACGCCGACCGTATGCACCTTGATCCGGACGTCGCCGGGGCCGACCGCTTGCGGCAGGTCGATGTCGCGCAGCGCGAGTTCGCGCGTGCGTTCGAGTACGAGCGCTTTCAACGTGTTCTCCTTATTTTCCCTTGACCATCGAGTTGAGCAGCCGGCTCAGCATGCCGACGAAGACGAGCGGCGGCAGCGCGAGCAGCACCGTCGACGCGTTGATCACGCCCCACGGCACTTCCTGGCCGAGCGACGTGAACGCGGACGCGACCACCGGCAGCGTCGCGCTGCGCGACGACGTGAGGGCGAGCGCGATCATCAGTTCGTTCCACACCAGCACGAAGCTGAACACGATGCCGCCGAGCAGCGTGCTCGCGCACACCGGCAGCGCGATATGCCAGAACACCGCGTACGGGCCGTAGCCATCGAGCGCGGCGGCTTCCTCGATCTCGCGCGGCAGCCGGCGGAACACGGGGATCGACAGCCACGTGATGGTCGACAGCGTGACGAGCAGGTACGTGACGATCATCGACAGCTTCGTGTCGTACAGCCCGAGATCGACCCAGATCGCGATCAGCGGCAGCGCGACCGCGACGGGTGGCAGGAAGCGCAGCGACAGCAGGAAGAACTGGATGTCGCGCTTGCCGCGTATCGGGTAGCGCGCGATCGCATACGCGGCCGGCACGCCGAGCACGGCGCCGATCAGTACCGCCGCGCCGACGATCGCGATACTGTTGCCGAGCCCGATCAGCACCTCGGGGCTCGACAGCACCTGTTCGTAGTTCGCGAGCGTCGGCGTGAAGAAGAAACGCGGCGTCGGCGTGACGATGTCGAGCAGGTGCTTGAGCGAATTGAGCACGGCCCAGAACAGCGGGAACGCGGCGACGAGCAGGATCGCGCCGGCGATCGCGACGGTGGAAGCAGTGGCGGCGGCGGGGCCGCGGCGGGCCATCAGTCGTCCCATTTGTTGACCCTCTTCCAGATGAGCGTGAAGACGAGCGTGGTCGCGACCATCATCAGCACGGCCATGCCCGACGCATACGACACCTTGCCGGCGAGGCCGATGCCCTGCTGGTACGCGTAGAGATCGAGCGTCTCGGTCGCGATGCCGGGGCCGCCCTTCGTCATCACATAGATCAGGTCGAACGAGCGCAGCGACTCGACCATCTTGATGAACACGAGGCTCACGAGCGGCGCCTTCAGCATCGGCAGCGCGATGTACGCATGTACTTGCCAGGTCGTCGCGTAGTCGAGCCGCGCGGCTTCGAGCGGCTCGGGCGGCAGCGTTTCCAGCAGCTTCAGGATCACGACCGCGAAGAACAGCCCCCACTGCCACACGTCGACGAGCGCGACCGCGTACAGCGCGAGATGCGGATCGGCGAGAAACGCGGTGTGCTCGACGCCGAGGGAGCCGAGTAGCCAGCTCAGGATGCCGGTGAGCGGCGCGTACATGAACTTCCAGATGAACGCGGCCGACACGCGCGGCAGCAGTACCGGCATGATCAGCACCAGCGACGCGAAGCGGCGCCAGCGGCCGTGCACGCGCTCGAACAGGAACACCGCGAGCGCGATCCCGACCAGTACCGCGCCCGCGACCGTGACGACCTCCCACAGCACCGATACCTCGATCGCGTTCAGGAAGCGCCGGTCCGACGCGAGCCGGACGAAGTTGCGCAGGCCGACGTATTCGCTGTCCGGGTAGCGCAGCACGCGGTTGCGCAGCGCGAGGTTGATCGCGGCGATCGTCGGGACGAGGCTCAGGACCGCGAGCAGCGCGAGCGTCGGCGCGAGGAACACCCACGGCAGGCTGGTGCGGTCGCGGCGCGCATGGCCGCGCCGGGCCGACGGTGCGGAAGGGGCCGGGCGGACGCCGAGCACGCGTCCGCCGGCGCCGTCATTTGCGAGTGCCATGTTCGAGCGCGTCCTTCGCGTACTGGTCCGCTTCGTCGAGCGTGCCGCGGATATCCGTCTGCGTGCCGGTGAACACCTGTTCGAGCGCGATGCCGAGGTTGTCGCCGATATCCGGCCACTGCGGCGTGCGCCAGATCGTCACCTGCGTGACGGGGTTCGTGTCGTTCAGCCCGGCCTGGATCTGCGGCGCGACGTGCTGCTTGAAGTACGGGCTGCCGATCGTGCTCGAGCGGTTGTAGTCGCTGAACACGCCGTTGCGCAGCCGTGCCTGCTCCTGGTCCTTGCTGGTCGCCCACGCGATGAAGCGGCCGGCGGCCATCCGCGTGCAGTCGTCCTTCGCGCCGACCGCCGAGATCGCGAAGCCGTGGCCGTACGCGGCCGACGGCAGCGGCGCGGGCGGCCGCGTGTAGCCGACCTTGCCTGCCACGCTCGACTTGCTCGCATCCTCCATCCAGTCCGCGAACGGCGTCGATTCGATCATGAACGCGACCTTGCCCGAGCGGAACGCTTCGAGCGCGTTGCTCCAGTCGTAGGTCGCCGAGCCCGGCGGTGCGTACTTGAACAGGTCGCTGTAGAGCTGCGTGGCCTTCACCGCGGCCGGCGAGTCGAACGCGGGCTGGCCGCCCTTGTCGGTCCACGTGCCGCCCATGCCGAGCATGAACGGCGACCAGCGCCACACGTTCATCCCCGAGCCGCGCTGGCCGCGCGCGACCCAGCCATACAGCTTCGGCGGCGCGTTGAGCTTCTTGATCGCGGCGACGAGCTGGTCGAGCGTCTTCGGCACCGGGATGTGCGCGGCGTCGAGCAGGTCGCGGCGGTAGAACAGGAAGTCGCCGCCGCCGATCAGCGGCGCGAAGTACGCGACGCCGTTGTAGCTTGCGACCGCGCGGCGGCCGGGCAGGAAGTCGTCGTAGTCGTAGTCCTTCGGGTAGTACTTGAGGAGCGGCACGATCCAGTTGGCCGACGCGAATTCGGCGACGTTCGCCTCGTCGACGTAGTAGATCTGGTAGGAACCGGCGCCGGTCGACGCGTCGAGGCGCGATTTCGCGCGGCGGTCGTTCTCGCCGAAGTAGCTGATCTCGACCTTCGTGCCGCTCTTCTTCTCGTAGTCGGCCAGCGATTTCTCCATCACCGACAGGCCGAGGCTCTTCTGCGCGAGCACGCGGAGGGTCGGCACCTTGCAGGTTTGCGCAGCCGCGACGCCCGGCAGACAGGCGCCGAGCAGCACGCCGGCTGCGACGATTCGCATCTTGTTCACCCGTGTCTCCTTGATTCTGCTTGTTCGAATGCCGCCGATGACGGCAGGGACAATGGTGTGACGCGGGCGAGGCGATCACCACATCAAAAGAGTTCGTGAGCCGATACTTTTTGCTCACGGTCGGTCGTGCGATGCACAAAATGTGGTGGTCGGGGTGTGCGTGGTGCGGCCCGACGGGGAGGAATGGCGGGAAGGCGGCGTTACCCGAGCGCCGGTTGATGCGGCGCGTCGAGCGCGATCCGGTAGACGCGCAGCGCGTTGTCATGCCAGATCGCACGGCGCGCAGGGCCGTCGAGATGCGCGATCGCACCGGCGAACGTGCGCAGCAGCGCGGGATAGGACACGCGCAGCCCGGCCACCGGGAAATTGCTGGCGAACAGGCAGCGCTGCCAGCCGAAGATCGCGATCGTGTCGCGGATGATCCTTGCGTTGTCCGCGTCGTTCCATACCGCATCGCGCAGGCCGAGTTCGGAGATTTTCACGCTCACGCGCGGCAACGCGGCGAGCGCCGCCATGCCGCTGCGCCAGCACGCGAGCCCGGCTTCGGAACGGTCCCACGGTAGCCCCGCGTGTTCGAGCACGACGTCGACCGCGGGCGCGTCGGTCAGCATCGCGGCCGCGTCGCCGAGATGCCAGAACGGCACGCGCAGATCCCAGTTCAGGCCGTGCGCGGCGACGCGTTCGAGCGCGGCCGGCCAGCGTCGATCATGCAGTGTGCCCGGCCCGTCGATCGATGCATCCGGCGCCGCCGCGGTGCGCGGCTTGAACCGCACGCCGCGCACGCGAGGCCACGCGGCCTGTTCGGCGAGCCGTTCGTCCGCATCGCCGGCCAGCAGGTCGACCCACGCGACGATCGCCGACGGTAGCGCGTGCGCGGCCGCGACCTCATGCAGCCAGCGCGTTTCCGCGAGTGCCTCGTCGCGCGCGCGTTCGGCTTCGACGTGCACGCTGGCGACGATCGGCGCATCTTGCGCCGCGTGGCGATAGTCGTCCACACCGAAGTCGCGGCACAGCGCCGCGTAGTCGCCGAACATGAAGCGCGCCGGGTCGTACTGCTCCTGCAGCCATGGATAGTGCGCACCCGCATCGAGTCGCCACAGATGATGATGCGCGTCGACGAGCGCATCGGGCAGGCCGTCGAGCGGCGGCGCGTCGTCGCGCATGTCAGAGGGCGCCGGCGAGCACGTACGACGCATCGGGCTCGCGCAGCGTTGCCAGCGCACCGACGAAACGCCACGCATCGAGATCGAGTTCGCGCACATGGTCGTCCTGGAACGACACGTACGCGACGCGTCGCGACGGATGGAACGACAGCGCGGTCGGGTTCGCGGGCAGCGCGATGCGCTCGATCTCCTCGAGCTGCCGCGCATCGAACACCGAGATCGACCGTTCGCCCGAGTTGGTCAACAGCAGCAGGTCGCGACCGTCGGGCGCGCTCGTCCGGTAGATGCGGTTCGGGTCGCTGCGCGTTTTCACGCGGCGGCCGCAGGTCATCGTCGCCGTGTCGATCTCGACCAGCGTGTCGTCGCCGCGATTCGCGACGAACAGCGTGCGCTCGTCGCTCGACAGCGCATTGCCTTCGGGGCGCGGGCCGGGCATCACCGCGCGCGGCGCGACGGTCGCGTCGCGCGGATGGAATTGCGTGACCGTATTCGACAGCAGATGCACGCCGTACGCGCGGCTTGCATCGCGCGTGAGCGTCACGAGATGCGTCTTCACGCCGCCGGACGGCACCGCCATGTTCGGGACCTGCTGCCGGTTCGGCTCATCGAAGACGAGCAGCATGTCGTGCGCTTCGCTCATCGCATAGAGCCGCCCGTCGCGGTCGCTCGCCATCCCGTGCGGCCGGTAGTACGGCCACAGGTCGAGCATGCGCGTGTGGGTGCGCTCGGCGAGATCGATCTCGGCGATCCGGTGATCGCCTTCATGGCCGCGCGACCACGCGGTCTCGATCCCGAAGATGCCGACGTACGCGTAGCGGTTGTTCACGTCGACGGTGAATTCGTGCGGGAAGTTCGGCAGCACGATGTGCTTGAGCGGCGCTTTCGTGTCGAGGTCGTAGAAGCTGAAGGTATGGGCGCATTTCTGCACCAGCAGCAGGATGTCGTTCATGGTGGGTCTCCGGTGTGTCGTTCCGTCCCGCGCAGGCGTCGTCAGCCCTCGCAGCGCTTCGGCAGCGTCAGCGCGAGCAGGCCGGCCACCGCGAGCGTGACCGCGAGGCTGTACACGCCGGCCGCCGCGCTCACGTGCTGCGTCAGCACGCCGACCGCATACGGGCCGCAGAAGCCGCCGAGATTGCCGAGCGCGTTGATCAGGCCGCGTGCGCTGCCGGCCGCCTCGACGCTGCAGAGCTTCGGCGGAATCGCCCAGAACACGCCGGCCGCCGCCTGCAGGAAGAAGCCGCAGCCGATCAGGAACGCGAACGATACGGTCATCGACGCATGCGTGAGCACCGACAGCGCGAGGCATGCGGCGAACCCGACGAGCGGCAGCAGCACGAACAGGCGCCGCTTGCCGGTCCGGTCGGACCAATACGACGTGACGAGCATCCCGATCACCATCGCGATGTACGGCAGCATCGCGAGCAGGCCGATTCTGCCCATCCCGCTGTGCGTGAGGTTTTTCAGCAGGGTCGGCAACCACATCGTATAGCCGTAGATGCCGGCCTGATAGCAGAAGTTGATCGCGATGAGCAGCCAGATCGTCGGGTGGCGCAGCAGTTCGCCGAACGATGCCGCCGCCGGCGTGCCGGCCGCGCGCTTGCGTTCCTGCTCGTCGCGCAGCGCATCGAGGATGTAGGCCTTCTCGCGCGGCGATACCCAGCGCGCGGTCTCCGGGCCGTCGTCGGCGAACAGCATCCAGACGACGAGACACAGCAGCGACAGCGCGCCCGCGCAGAAGAACAGGTGATGCCAGTCGTACGCGGCGAGGATGAAACCGGATAGCGGCGCGGTGATCATGCCAGCGAGCGGCACGAACAGGATGACCATCGCATTCGCGCGGCCGCGTTCGCGATCGGGAAACCAGTGGCTGACCATCGTGAGCACGACGGGCAGCATCCCGCCCTCGGCCACGCCGAGCAGGAAGCGCAGCGCCAGCAACTGCCACGTGTGCGTGACGAGCCCGGTCAGCACCGACAGCACGGCCCAGCTCACGAGCGACCACGCGATGAAGGCCTTGCCGCTGCCGAGTGCCGCGCGCCGGCCGCCGGGAATCTGCAGGAACAGGTAGCCGAAGAAGAAGATGCCGCCGGCGAGGCCGGCCATCGTCGCGTCCATGCCGAGATCGGCGTTCATCCCGCCGGGCATCGCGAACGCGATGTTCACGCGATCCATGTAGGAAATGATGCAGGCGAGCAGCAGCGGTGGAATCACGCGGAGCCAGCGGCGGTGCGGGATGGCTTCGCCAGCGTCGTATGCCGGGGTCGCGGGGTTCAGCAGGTTCATGGTGTCTCCGTCCATCTGATGAGCGGCGGCGGCCTTCTGTCGGGCCGCCGTCACGCCGATGCGCAACGCACGCGCGTTGCGGTGCAAGCAAATGTCTGGTCAGCGCCCCCAGCGCAGCACGACCGGGTCGAGCCGCCGCGCCGTGTCGAGCAGGCCGGCACGCACCTGCGGATTCAACTCGGGCCACGGCGCGCGCGGCCGGTCGCACGCGATCACGCCGCCTTCCTTCATCAGCGCCTTCGCGGTGAGGAAGCCCGACTGGCGGTTCTCGTAGTTGATCAGCGGCAGCCAGCGCGCGTACGCGTCGCATGCATCGTCGCGGCGCCCGGCGAAATACGCGTCGGTGATCCGGCGAATGCCGTCCGGATAGCCGCCGCCCGTCATCGCGCCGGTCGCGCCGGCGTCGAGATCGGCGAGCAGCGTGATGCCTTCCTCGCCGTCCCACGGCCCCTCGATCGCATCGCCGCCGAGCGCGATCAGCTCGCGCAGCTTCGACGCGGCGCCGGCCGTCTCGATCTTGAAGTACGACACCGCGTCGATCTCGCGTGCGAGCGTCGCGAGCAGCGATGCCGGCAGCGCAACGCCGCTCGCCGGCGCGTCCTGGATCATCAGCGGAATGTCGAGGCCGTCGGCGACTTCGCGGAAGTACGCGCGCACCTGGGCTTCGGGCACGCGGAACGTCGCGCCGTGGTACGGCGGCATCACCATCACCATCGCCGCGCCGAGCGCCTGGGCCTGCCGGTTGCGCGCCGCGCAGATCCGCGCGCTGAAGTGCGACGTCGTGACGATCACCGGCACGCGGCCGGCGACGTGTTCGAGCGTCGTGCGTGTGATGAGATCGCGTTCGTCGTCGCCGAGCGCGAATTGCTCGGAATAGTTCGCGTGGATGCAGAGCCCGTGCGAACCGGCATCGATCATGAAATCGACACAGCGGCGCTGGCCGTCGAGATCGAGCGCGCCGTGCGCATCGAAGATCGTCGGCACGACGGGAAAGACGCCCTGGTAGCGTGCGTTCATGGCGGTGCTCACTCGACGATGTCGAACTGGTCGAGGAATTCGGTCTTCAGCGTGAGGCCGAGGCCGGGCACGTCGTCGCGCAGTTGCAGGAAGCCGTTCTCGGCCACCGGCTCGCCGTCGAAGATGTAATAGAACAGCTCGTTGCCGACCTCGACGTCGAACATCGGGAAGTACTCGCTCATCGGCGACGCGAGCGTGCTCATCGTCAGGTGGTAGTTGTGCATCTGGCCCGCATGCGGAATCACCGGCACGCTGTACGCCTCGCACAGCGCGTTGATCTTGTGCGCCATCGTGATCCCGCCGACGCGGTTCGTGTCGTACTGGACGACCGACACGGCCTTGCGGTCGAGCAGCTGCTTGAAGCCGTACAGCGAGAATTCGTGCTCGCCGCCGGAGATCGGGATGCGCGTGAGCCGGTTCAGCTCCGCGTAGCCGTCGAGGTCGTCGGCGATCACCGGTTCTTCCAGCCAGCGCGGCTGGTACTTCTCGAGCTTCGGCAGGATGCGCTTCGCATACTCGAGGTTCCAGCCCATGTAGCACTCGAGCATCAGGTCGTTGTCGTAGCCGATTACCTCGCGGATCGCCGCGACCGATTTCAGGTTCTCGACCACGCCCTGCTGCCCGTGCGCGGGCCCGTAGCCGAAGCGCATCTTGAACGCGCGGAAGCCTTCCTTCAGGTACTGCTGCGCTTCCTCCTGCATCGCCTTCAGGTCGGTGCGGTACAGCTTCGAGTAGTAGCAGGGAATCCTTTCCTTGGTACGGCCGCCGAGCAGCTTGAAGACCGGCTTGCCGACGCTCTTGCCGAGGATGTCCCAGATCGCGATGTCGACGGCCGAGATCGCCGCCATGCCGATGCCCTTGCGGCCCCATGCGTGGGTCGCGCGGTACATCCGCTGGTTCAGGTACTCGTAGTCCCACGGGTCCTGGCCGATCACGAGCGGCGCGAGGTACTGGTCGATGATGACCTTCGCGACGTGCGGCGCGAGCGCGACGTTGCCGAGGCCGACGATGCCGTCGTCGGTTTCGACTTCGACGACCGTCCACGCATGGAAGCGGAACGTGCTCATCGTTTCCTGCGGCGCGTACAGCAGGTCCATCGCATTCGAACAGAAGTTGCCCTGCGGCGGGACGGTCTTGCCTTTCCACTGGAATACGCGGGCGCGCACGGAACGGATCTTCATGAGGGTGTCTCCGGAATCGATGTTGTCGGGGGTAGAAGGCGTGCGAGCGTCACGCTGAAACGATCGGCGAACGCCGCGCGGCGCCCATTCGGCACGCAATCTGCAGCGCCTGCCAGGTCGCGCCGACGTCGGCCGTGCCGCGGCCCGCGATGTCGTATGCGGTGCCGTGCGCGGGCGTCGTGATCGGTACGGGCAGCCCGCCCTGCACGGTCACGCCGCGCGAGAAGCCGAGCAGCTTGATCGCGATCTGCCCCTGGTCGTGATACATCGTGACGATCGCCTGGTAGTCGCCGGCCTGCGCCTTCAGGAAGATCGTGTCGGCCGGGAACGGGCCGTGGAACGGCGCGTCGGTCGGCCAGTCGCGCGCCTGCAAGCGGCGCACGGCCGGCTCGATGATGTCGACTTCCTCGCGGCCGCAACTGCCGCCGTCGCCGCCGTGCGGGTTGAACGCGGCGATCGCGACCTTCGGCGCGGCGACGCCGTTCGCGAGCAGCGACCGGTAGATCAGCTCGGACGCCTGCTCGATCCGCTCGATGCTCAACTGGGCCGCCGCGTCCTTCAGCGGAATATGCGACGAGATCCGCGCGGTCCACAGCTCGCCGAGCGTGTTGAATTCGCAGAAGTAGCCGGTCACGCCGAGCGCCTCGGCGAAGTGGTGCAGCTCGTCGTCGTGGCGCAGCCCGCCGAGTTTCATCGCGTACTTGTTCAGCGGCGCGAAGCAGATCGCGTCGATGTCGCCGGCCAGTGCGGCGTCGAGGCAGCGGTCGAGCACGGCGAGCGTCGAGCGGCCGCCGGCGGCGCTCGCCTGGCCGACCGTGACCTGCGCGGGATCAACCGTGTCGACGGCGACGAACGCGGCGCGCGCGGCCGACGGCCGGTCGCGCGCGGCGGCCAGCGACGCGACGGGTTCGACGTCGACCTTGACGCCGGCGACACGCTGACCGGCCTCCCACAGCCAGCGATCGCCGATCAGCACGAGGTTCGCGCGGGCGGTCGCGTCGGGGCGGGCGAGCAGTTTCGCGATCAGTTCGGCGCCGATACCGGCGGGGTCGCCGAGCGTCAGCGCGACGACGGGCAGGGCGGCGGCGGTCGAGGGGGTGGGCATGCGGTGTCTCCGGTGGCGGCGCGCGGCCGTTGGTCTATGGGGTTGATGCTAGGTAGACGGAATGAGTCGGTAAATTGAAAACTCTTGATGAATCGATAACCTGGAGTAATCAAAAATGGGCTCGATCGACCGACGAGACTCGACCCCGCAACTGCTGAACCGGCTGCGCATGCGGCAGATCGCGCTGCTGCTGGCCGTGGACGAATGCTCGACGCTGCGCGCCGCGGCCGAGCAGATGGGCCTCACGCAACCCGCCGCGACGAAGATGCTGGCCGAACTGGAGAGCGCGCTCGGCCAGCGGCTGTTCGATCGCATCGGGCGCGGGCTCGTGCTGAATCCGGCCGGCGAGCGCGTGCTCGGCTATTTCCGCGGCATCCGCGGCAGCATGGAGGCACTGAACCGCGAGCTCGGCGAACTGCAGCTCGGCAGCGCGGGGCGGCTCGCGATTGGCAGCATCATGGCGGCGTCGCCGGGGCGGCTGACCGAGGCGCTGGTGCAGTTGAAGGCGCGCTATCCGCTGCTCGCGATCGACATCGCGGTGGATACGAGCGACCGGCTGATGCCGCAGCTTCGCGAAGGCGTGCTCGAAGTGGTGATCGGGCGCCACGTCGGGACCGACTGCGACTTCCGCGTGGTCGACGACGAGGCGCTCGCGATCATCGCGGGCCGCGACCATCCGCTCGTCGGCGCGGGGCCGGTCGAATTCGATGCGCTGCTCGATTACGCGTGGATTCTGCAGCCGGCCGGCAGCCCGGCGCGCGAGGTCGTCGAGCGCGAATTCCGCATGCGTCACCAGCCGATGCCGCGCGGGCTCGTCGAAACGGGCTCGATCCTGACGACGATGAACCTCGTCGACCGTTCGCACATGCTCGGCGTGATTCCGCTGACGGTCGCGCGGCGCAATGCCGAACACGGGCTCGTCGCGATCATCGATTTCGCGCTCGAACAGAAGCTGCCGTCGTACGGCAGCCTCGTGCGGCGCGACCGGCCGTTGAGCATTCCCGCGCAGCAGTTTCTCGCGCTGTTTCACCGGGACGGCGCGGGGGATGACGGCGATGCGTAATGGCGCGGTTTGCCAGCCGCGGCGGCCGAGCCAGCCGCGCCAGCCGATTAGACCGATCAAGCCGATCAAGCCGAACCAGCCGAACCAGCCGAACCAGCCGAACCAGCCGAACCAGCCGAACCAGCCGCACCAGCCGCACCAGCCGAACAACCCTGACAAGCCAAGCCACCACCACAGCGGAACGCGGTGAAGCATGATCGCGACGCCGGCGAGGTGGCCGAGGCCGGCGAACCCGAAGTGAACCGCTTCAGCGCACCGACGGCGCAGCAGGCGCGTCGACGAGCGCCGGCATCGATTCGGACAGCGAGCGGTCCGGGCGAATCCGCAGCGCGGCGACGATGCCGATCAGCAGCATCGCGACCGAGCCGACGAACGGCACCGTCCAGCTGCCGGTGCGATCGACGAGATAGCCGAACAGGATCGGCGACAGGATTCCCGAGATCGCGGAACCGGCGTTCATCATCCCGCTCGCGATGCCGGCATGGGTCGGCGCGATGTCGCTCGGCACGGCCCAGATCGGCCCGATCGTCAGTTCGAGGCACAGGAACGATCCCGACAGGCACAGCGCGACGCCGGCCGTCGAGTGCACGAACGCGAGCGGCAGCAGGCAGACGAGCGCACCGACGAAGCTCGTAACGATCACGCTCTGGCGCGACAGCGCGAGGTTGCCGGTCTTTCGGTAGATCCGGTCGCAGAGCCAGCCGCCGAGCGTGTCGCCGACCACGCCCGCGAAGAACACGCCGGACGCGAACAACGCGGTCGATTTGAGGTTCAGGCCCTGGCCGTTCAGGAAGAAGGTCGGCAGCCACGTGAAGAACAGCCACGCGGTCCAGCCGTAGCAGAAGTAGACGAAGATGGTCGGCGCCATGCGCCGGAACAGCGGCCCCCACGGCGTCGGGCCGGACGGTGCGACCGGGCGCGCGGCGCGCGGGCGGCCGTCGTCGTCGCCCGCCGGATGCTCTCGGAAGCCGACGATCCACCACGCGAGCCACACCAGCGTGACCGCGCCGATCACGAAGAACGCCGCGCGCCACGACAGCCACGTCATCAGCGCGGCGACGATCGGCGGCGTGACCGCGTTGCCGAGCCGGGAGAACGAATGCGTGAAGCCCTGCACGACGCCGCGCCGCTCGCGCGGGAACCAGTGCGTGACCGCCCGGGCCTGGGCCGGCAGCGTCGCGCCTTCGCCGATGCCGAGCAGCAGTCGCGCGGCGAACAGCAGCGTGAGGCTGTGCACGAGCCCGGTCGTGAACGTGGCGACGACCCAGATCAGCCCGCAGCCGATCAACGTGATGCGCGCGCCGAACCGGTCGGCGATCCAGCCGCCGCCGATCTGGCAGATTGCATACGAATACGCGAACGCGGAGAATGCGACGCCGAGCTCGGTATTCGACAGCCCGAGTTCGGCCTTGATCGCGCCGGCGGCGGTCGCGAGATTGACGCGATCGACGTAGAGGATGAACGAAAGCGCGCACAGCAGCCACAATGTGTGGCGCCGTTGACGATGGTCGTTGGGCATCTGTCTCACTCCATGTTCGTGCGCGGCGTTGCGACGACGCTGCGTTCACGGGCGGGCCCAGCATCGCGCGGCGGCGAAGACACTGTCCAATGAATCTTTGGGATCAATCGATAACCCCAGGTGTTCATTCCGCTTTCAGCCGCACCGGGCGCATGGATGCAACGGACCCACAGGTGAAGCATTGACCGACGACGACGAACTTTCGCTCCGCCCGGAGAGCCGCTTCTGGCAGCTCGCGCCGGTGAAATGGTGGGTCCGCGGGCACGGCCGCGACGGCTATTCGTTCCGTCTGCTGCTGTGCCCGCTCGCGATCGTGTTCGTGCTCGAATTCGTCTGCGTGATGGCCGGCGCGCTGTACACCAGCATCGCGGTCAGCGCGGTCGCGACGCTGTTCCTCGGTATCGCCGGGTTTTACGGTGCGCAGCGCGAATGGCTGATGACGTCCGAAACCGCCCGCGCGCTCGTGAAGGCCCGCATGAAGAAGGCGGCCGAGCGGCTCGCGTCGCTCGGCGTCGGTGCGACCGTGCTCGCGATCTTCGTCGCGGCGACCTCGCTGTCGCTCGTGATGTCGGGCCGGCCGGTGCTGGACAGCGTGTCGAAGGACGCGGTGTCGATCTTCATCGCGCTGGCGTTTCTGCCCGTGTACGTGTCCGGCGCGGTACGCAAGCTGGCGATCGCGCGGATCGAGGAACTGGAGGCGTTGCGTCACGCGACCGTCGGCACGCGGCTGAAATTCGACCGCGCCGGCGCGGTGCGCGCGGTGGTCGTGCAGGGCGCGGCCGGGACCGGAACGGTATCGGTGATGGAATACACGGTGCTCGGGTTCAGCCCGCCGCTCGACCAGGTCGGGCGCGAACCGCGCGCGTGAGGGTGTCGCGGCGTAACGGCGTAACGGCGGCGGGTTACGCCGGGAACCGCTCGCTTTCGGGCGCCGGCACGAGATCGTCCGGCCACTGCACCTCGAACCGCGTGCCGCCGGCGCCGGTCGGCACGCACAGCGCTTCGCCGCGATGCGCATGCGCGATCGCCGCGACGACGGCGAGCCCGAGGCCCGTGCCGCCGGGTTGCGACTCGTCGACGCGCCGGAACGCCTGGAACACGTGCGGCGCGAACTCGGCCGGGATACCGGGGCCGTCGTCCTCGACGCGCAGCCGGCACATGCCGTCTTCGATGCGGGTCTGGATTCGAATCGCGCCCGGCACCGCGTGGCGGCGTGCGTTTTCCAGCAACGCGAGCAACGCCTGGCGGATGCGCACCGGGTCGCAGCACATGCGCCGCGGGTCGAGATCGAGCACCGGATGCTGGCCGGCGGCCTGCAGCGCGTGCGCGAACACGTCGACCACGGCGCGCACCTCGGCGGCCAGGTCGGTGTCGCGGATCTCGATGCTCAGGTGGCCGCTGTCGGCGAGGCTGACCACGCGCAGATCCTCGATCAGCCGCGTCAGCCCTTCGACCTGCACGAGCAGGCTGCGGTACAGCGCATCGCTCGGCGTGAACACACCTTCGGCGAGCCCCTGCAAGCGCCCGCGCAGCACGGTCACGGGCGTGCGCAGCTCGTGCGCGATCGCCGCGTTCCAGAAGGTTTGCTCGTCGGTCACGCGCTGCAGCTCGCTCGCGAGCGCGTTGAAGTTGTCGGCGAGCAGCGCCGCTTCCTTCAACGAACGATCGCCGGCGACCGCGCGCGCCCCGAGATCGCCCCGCGCGACGCGGCGGATGCTGTCCGTGACCGAATTCAGCGGCACGAGGATGCGGCGCGACAGGTTGATCGCAACGATGACCGCGATCAACAGGCCGACCAGCGTGGTCGAGATGATCCACACCCATTCCGGCCCGCTCGGGAGCCAGCTCACCGCCTGGAAAGATTGCGGCGAGTACTGGTACAGCAGGTAGTAGAACGCATAGGCCGTCACGACGATCAGCACCGTGATGCCGAAGGCGATCGCGCCCATCGTCAGCGCGATCTGGCGGCTCAGGCCATCGAGTCTCACTCGCCGCTCCACAGTTTGTAGCCGACGCCGCGCACGCTGGCCGGCACGCCCGCAACGCCGAGATCGTCGAGTTTCTTGCGCAGCTTGCTGACGTGGCTGTCGACCGTGCGTTCCAGCGCGTCGCCTTCCGGCAGGCAGGTCGCCATCAGCTCGGCGCGGCTGAACACGCGGCGCGGTGCGCGCGCGAGCTGCGCGAGCAGCTTGAATTCGGTGAGCGTGAGCACGAGCGTGTGGCGCGCGCCGTCGACTTCGACCGTCGCTTCGTGGTGCTCGAGATCGATCTCGAACGGTGCGGCGCGCAGCACGCGCTGCTCTTCCTGGCGCGAGCCGGCCATCGACCGGCGCAGCACGGCCTGCGCGCGCGCGACGACTTCGGCCGGGTTGAACGGCTTGACCACGTAGTCGTCGGCGCCGATGCGCAGCCCGGTCAGCTTGTCGATGTCCTGGTCGAGCGCGGTCAGCATGATGACCGGCGTGTCGCCGCGATGGCGAATCTCGGCGAGCACCTTCCAGCCGTCGACGTGCGGCATCTGCACGTCGAGCAGCACGAGGTCGGGCTTCAGCGACAGGTGGAGTTCGAGCGCGCGGCGGCCGTCGGCGGCGTGCACGGTGCGCAGGCCGTTGCGCGCGAAATAGGCGGTCAGGATCTCGGCGATCTCGGGTTCGTCCTCGGCGATGAGGACGAGCGCTTGCGCGCCTTGGCCGGCGCCGGGAGATGAAGAAAGTTCGGGCATGGCCACTCGTTCGGATTCAGCGGGGTTCCATCGAATCGCCATACTACCGTACGGCCCGCGCAACCGAACGCAGACGCGCGGGCCGCACCGGTCGCCATCGCGTGCGCGGTCTTTCCCCGACCTGTCGGGCGCGCTGCAACGCCCCGCCCGACCGGGGAATACCCTGTCTTTTTTTTTTGATCCTGTTTTATGTATCATGACCTATCTTTTGCAACATGTACTAATTCAGGGCGCCGGAAAATCCTTATCGGTACAGGGTGGTACGGCGCGTGTACAGACCGGAATGCGAACCGGATTCGCGTGCCTCGTGCGGGGCAGGCGCGCCGGCGGCAGGTGAAGCGGATCGGGATCGCATCCCGTCGTCAGATTCCGCGCGAGCGAAGGCAGCACGCCGCAAGGGCGGCCGCCGTTCGCGCCCATTGCAGGCGTCATTCACAGATCATGTCCAGGAAGTCATCCATCAGCGGGGCGGCCGACCCGCAGCGCAGGCAGTGGCTCAAGGTCGCGGGCGCGTCGGTCGCGGCGGGCGGTCTTGCCCTCGGAGCCGCACGGGCGAAGGCCGATGCGGCGCCGGCCGCCGGCCATGAAGGCGACGTGCTCGACGTCGCGATCGTCGGCGCCGGGCTGGCCGGCCTGACGGCCGCGCGCGACCTGCGCTACGCGGGCTGCGAATCCTTCGTCGTGCTCGAGGCGCGCGACCGCGTGGGCGGCCGCACGCTGAACTACGACGTGGGCGGCGGCCACGTGACCGAAGTCGGCGGCCAGTGGATCGGCCCGGGCCAGACGGCGGTCGCCGATCTCGCCCGCGAGCTGGAGGTCGGCACGTTCCCGAGCTACTACGCGGGCAAGACGGTGATTCTCGGCGGCGACGGGCGCGCGGAGATCGACCTGGAGGGCACGTTCGGCACCGACGAGGCCGTCGCGGCGAAGCTGAGCCGATTGTCGCGCGACGTGCCGTCCGGTGCGCCGTGGACGTCGCCGAAGGCCGGCGAACTCGATCGGCTGTCGGTCGGCGACTGGCTCGCGACGCAGGGCATCAAGGCGGAAGACCGGATGGGCTGGAACGCGTCGATCTCGCTGTCGGGCGGCGTCGCGCCGGCGAAGATGGGCCTGCTGCACTTCCTGTCGATGATCAACTCCGCCGATTGCGACTACGCGCAGCTCGACTCGATCAAGCACAGCGCGCAGGAAACCCGCTTCGTCGGCGGCTCGCAGCTCCTCAGCATCCGGATGGCGCAGCAGCTGGGCGACAAGGTGCGGCTGTCGTCGCCGGTGCGGCGGATCGTCGGCTGGGATCGCGACGTCGTCACGTTGCAGACCGATCGCGGCACGGTGCGCGCGAAAAAGGTCGTGATGGCGCTGCATCCGGCGCTGTGCCACCAGGTGCAGTTCGACCCGCCGCTGCCTGACAAGCGCATCGCGTTGCAACGCGCGTGGCCGGCCCATTCGCCGGCGCGCAAGACGGCGATGGTCTACCGTCGCCCGTTCTGGCGCGGCAAGGGCTTGAACGGTCACATCTTCCAGACCGACGGGCCGGTGTTCTGGGCTTACGACAATTCGCCGCCGGGCGGCGAGATCGGCGTGATCAACGCGTTCGTCCGGAATGCGCTGGTGCCGTCGGACCCGCAGGCCGCGAAGCAGATGCACATGGAGCTCTATGCGCAGGCGTGGGGCGACGAAGCGCGCGCGCCGGTGTCGTACCACGATCGCGACTGGGGGCTCGCCGACCCGTGGACGCTCACGTGCGTGTCGGCGATTCCGCCCGGCTTCTGGAGCGCGCACGGCGACGCGCTGCGCGCGCCGTGCGGCAACCTGATCTGGTCGGGCACCGAGACCGCGAACATCTGGGCCGGCTACATGGACGGCGCCGTGCGTTCCGGTCACCAAAGCGCGCTTCAGGCGCTCAATGCGCTGCGTCGTGCTTAGGAGAGCGAAGATGAAGAAACGCATGCTGCTGGTCGCGGCGCTCGTGGTGATCGGCGCGGCGCTGGCGCTCTACGGCCCGACGCTGCTCGGCTTCTATCGCCTGCAGCACCATATCGATATGGCCGCGCAAGCCGATGACGCCGACGGCGGCCCGTGGCCGCGCGTGACCGACGCGTGCATGGGCTGCCACGGCGTGAAGGGCACGTCGCTCAGCCAGGCGTATCCGAGTCTCGCCGGTCAGCCTGCGCAATACGTTGCCGCGCAGCTTCGCGCATTTGCGGGCGGCCAGCGCACGAACCCGACGATGGGCCCGCTCGCGATGACGATGAGCGAAGCCGAGATCACCCGCCTGGCCGGTTATTACGCGAAGCAGGCGCCGCTGGACAACCGCTATTTCAAGCCGGATGCACGACTGCGCACGAAGGGCGAGCAGTTGGTGACGGGCGGGGCATGCGCGGCCTGCCACGGCGCACGGCTGACCGGGCAGGCGCAATTCCCGCGTCTGGCCGGGCAGGGCTACGACTATCTGCTCGCGCAGCTCGACGCATTCGCGACGGGTTCGCGCAGCGAGGCGACCGGCACGATGCAGCGCGTCGCGCAGGCGATGTCGGCGGATGACCGTGCGGCGGTCGCAACCTATCTGGCGAGCCTCAGCCCCGCGAGGCAGTGAATCAACGGAAGCAACCGACCTCGGGAGTTCGAATCATGGATCACAGATCACTTGTCCTTTGTCTTTCCAGCGCGACGCTTGCGATGACGACCGGCATCTATGGCTTCAAGTTCGTGCGCAAGCGCAACTTCCTGATCGGTATCGAGTGGTGGATCGTGACGATCTCCGCGTCCAATGCCGTGATCTTCTTCGCGACCGAATCGCCGGTGTCGTACTTCATTTCGCACTTTCTCGACGCGTTCTCGCGCGGCTTCGGGATGCCGGTGATCGCGGTCGCCGGCCTGATGGCCGTCACGCATGGCTACCGGCCGTCGATGCGGCAAGACGTGACGCTGTTCGTGCTCGCGACGCTCGGGACGATCGCACTCGTGGCCGGTGTGTTGCAGCACGCGTTGCCGTACTTCTACGTGGCGATGTGGACGTTGATGTCGATCTATCTTGCCGGTTTCGTGTGGCGGCTCGTGCGTGCCGGCCACGCGCTCCATGCGCTGACGACGACGATTGCGCTCGTCGCCTCGCAGGCGATCGCGTGCATCTACGATTTCTACAAGATCCCGGGCGAGGAAACCAACGTCGTGTTCAATTTCTATGTACTGGCGCTGCTGACCTGGTCGTATCTGACCGTCGCGCTCTATTACGCGTATTGCGCACTGGAGCGAGACGCCGGGCGCAGCAGTGCGAACGCGAGCGTCTTGTCGTATCCGAAATGAGTAGCTGTACTGAGGAAGCGGAAGCGGCTCGCGCCGGTTGCCGGTCCGGCTGGGGCGAACGCGGAGCGCGCGGATGGACCAGGCTCGCCTGACCCGCGCCGAGCGGCGCGAGGCGACGCGCGAACGCCTGCTCGCCGCCGCGCGCACGATCTTCGCGGAGAAAGGCTATGCGGCCGCGAGCGTGGAAGACATTGCTGCGGCGGCCGGACACACGCGTGGCGCGTTCTACTCGAACTTCCGCGGCAAGGCCGACGTGCTGTTCGAGTTGCTGGGGCGCGATCAGGACGAGGCTGCGGCGGCATTGCAGCGGATCGTCGGCGCGCACGACCCGGACGACGATGCGCAGCGCGCGATGCTTGCGTACTGGCGAAGGGGCACGACGCAGCCTGCATCGCGCCTGATGTGGCTCGACGCGCAGCTTCAGGCGGCGCGCGATCCGCAGTTCCGTGCGCGGTTCGGCGCGTTGCTGCACGACCGGCGCGCGTTCGCGGCCGCGTGCATCGACGCGTATGCGGCGCGGGTCGGTGTATCGCTGCCGTTGCCCACGCAGGTGCTGGCGCTCGGCCTGACCGCGCTGTGCGACGGCATGCACTCGCACGGTGCGGCCGAAGCACGCCCTACCGACGACACGCTGGCCGACACGGTACTGGTTGGCTTCATCACGCACACGGTGTTCGACCGCGTGCGCGGTTGAAGGCGCGAAGACGCGGCGGCCGCACGTTGTCGTGCGCCTGTATGAAGGTCGAAAGCCGATTGTCATACCGGGCCGGCGGCGGGCGGCCACAGACGTTCGATCATGCAGACGAAACAGGGAATACCCCGTCTTTTTCTTTTAATTATTTTTGTCATGATGACCTAACATAGTCATCATGTTCTACTGATGTGCCGGCGGTGAAGACGAGCTGCCGGTTGTGGCTGAACGAATCGGGAGATAGACGATGGATGCAATGAAGCGAAAGGCGTTCTTCGAGGACGGAGCCGTGCTCATCGAAGGGGTGCTCAACGATGAACAACTCGCGCAATGCCGCGCGGTGTTCGACTGGGGAATGGAGAATCCGGGCCCGATGGCGACGACGCTGCTCGACGGCACCGAATACAAGTCGCACAACGACAACGCGAACCCGTATGCGAAGGAGCGGCTCGACGCGCTGGTCGGCACGCTGCCGTTCGGGCAGTTGTTCGCCGACCTGTGGGGCTCGAAGCACGTGTGGTACTTCGCCGAGGAGCTGTTCATGAAGGCCGGCGGCAAGAGCGCACGCTCGCCGTGGCACCAGGACACGTCGTATCTGCCGTGGCAGGGGATGCATTTCGGCAACGCGTGGATCAGCTTCGAACACGTACCGAAGCGCAATGCGCTGGAGATCGTGCGCGGCTCGCACCACGGCGTGCGGCATGACGGCACGACGTTCCAGAACGCCGACGATCCGACCGACCCGCTGCATGGCGGCGACGTGTGGCCGCGCCTGCCGAACATCGAGGCCGAGCGTCGCGCGGTGCCGGATGCGTACGACATCCTGTCGTGGGAAACGAAACCGGGCGACGTGCTGCTGCTCCATCCGGGCGTGCTGCACGGCGGCGGCGCGGTCGATGCGGATTTCCCCGATCGCCATACGCTCGTGCTGCGCTTTTTCGGCGACGACGCGGTGTTCAGCCCGCTACCCGACGAAAGCCGCTCGGGATTTACGCCGGCCGGCGTGCTGTTCGTCGAGGAACTCGCCGGGCTGAAGGCCGGCGATCCGTTCCGCGCGCCGTGTTTCCGTCAACTCGTCTGAACCGGGAGAATTCGTCATGACAGCAACTCCGAAGCGGCAATCGATCGTGCCGGCTGCATTCCAGCCGTGGTACGACGCGTATCACTTCTCGCCGGCGACGCGCGTCGGCGACACGATCTGGGTGTCGGGCCAGGTCGGCCTCGACGCGCAGATGCAGCCGGCCGACGGCGTGCAGGCGCAGGCACGGATCGCGTTCGAGTGCCTGAAGGCGATCCTCGAGGAAGCCGGCGCGAGTCTCGCCGATGTCGTCGAGCTCACGACGTTCCACACGGATCTGCAACGCGAGACCGAAGGCTTTGCGGCGGTCAAGGACGTGTATTTCCCCGACCGTTACCCGTCGTGGACGGCGGTCGGTGTCACGCAACTGGCGCTACCGGGGCTGTGCGTCGAGATTCGCGCGGTGGCGGTGGCCGGCTCCGGCAAGGGCTGACGGAAGGCACGAGGGTTTTTCGCGGGATTCGCGTTCCATATGAATCGCAGTCCTGAAAAAAGCAACGGGATAGCAGTCGATTGGCACGAGGCCGGCCGGAACCCCGGCCGGCCTCGATCAGGGCGCGACGTCATCGTCGATTGACGGCGACGATCGAAACAAACGCGTTTCGTCCGGGATGGGCGAGCGAAGGCGGAGCAGGAAGGAGAACCATGATGAAGAAGCATCGTTTCTGGACCACGTCCGCGATCGCGGCCGCTGCATGTGTCGCGATCGGCACCGCCGTCGCGGCGGACGACCTGACGCCGGCCGGCGCCGACCGTTCGGCGAGCAAGGACGGCGCGGTGCCGGCCTACGCCGGCAAGCAGTCGCCCGACGCCGGCTGGGAGTGGGGCAAGGTGCGCGGCGATTTCTGGAAGCATCGCAACGAGAAGCCGCTCTATTCGATCGACGCGGCGAACGTCGACAAGTATGCGGACAAGCTATCGCCCGGCCAGGTCGCGCTGATCAAGCAGAAGAAGGGCTACCGGATGGACGTCTACCCGTCCCATCGCGAATGCCAGTTGCCGGATGCCGCCGAGCAGAACTCGAAGGCGAACCTCACGGCCGCGAAGCTGGATGCGACCGGGGAGAACCTCGCGGCGGCCGCGTTGCCGGGTGTGCCGTTCCCGCAACCGAAGAGCGGCATCGAAGCGATCCTGAACTACGAGATGCGTTATCGCGGCGAAGGCGTCGAATGGGCGCAGGTCGCCACGAGCATTTCGCCGCGCCCGGGCAGCAGCGAATGGATCGACGCGGTCGGCCCGCAGACGTTCTACTTCCCGTCGGCCAAGCTCGGCAAGACCTCGCCGCAGGATGTCGACCAGTTGAGCGCCGCCGTCTACTTCCAGATGAACTCGCCGGCCGCGCTGGCCGGGCAGGCCTTCGTCCAGCGGCAGTACTTCAACAAGGACTCGGAAACCTACTACTACTTCCCGGGCCAGCGCCGCGTGCGACGCATGCCGGCCTATACGCACGACGCGCCGTTGATCGGCTTCGAGAACCAGTACCTGATCGATGAGGCCAACATGATCAACGGCTCGCTCGACCGGTTCAACTGGAAGCTGGTCGGCAAGAAGGAAATGCTCGTCCCGTACAACGCGTTCGGCATGTACCGGTTCAAGAGCAAGCTGCACGACGTCGCGACGCCCGACGGCCTCGCCGCGGTGAACCGTCGCTACGAGACGCATCGCGTGTGGGTCGTCGAGGCGACGCTGAAGCCGAGCGCGCGACACGTCGCGTCGAAGAAGGTGTTCTATCTCGACGAAGACAGTTGGCTCGCGCTCGTCGGCGAGGACTACGACGCGCAGGGCAAGTTGTGGAAGGTGCGGGAAAGCTACCCGATTCCGGTATGGGAGCTCGGCGGCACCTGCGACAACGAACCGCTCGCGCAGTACGACATGATCAACGGCCGCTATGTGTTCGATGCGTCGTCGATCGGCCAGGGCAAGGACATTCGCTGGTTCGGCCAGGCCGACGATCCGCGCTTCAAGTCGGATTTCTACACGGCGGAATCGCTGCGCTCGGTCAGCGAACGGTGATCGACGTCGACTGACGGGCAACAAGGACCGGCGCGCGCAACGATCGTGCGCCGGCATTGAACAGGGGCGGAGGTGGATCATGGAACCGGCAAGATTGTTCAGGAATGCTACGGTATCGGTGGCGATGGCGGGCGCCGCGACGTCGAGCGCGTACGCGTATGACTTCACGTTGAACGGCGGGGCCCTGCAGGGCTCGTGGGTGTCGAACCTGACGGCCGGCGCCGGCATCCGGACCAAAAACCCGAGCTGCTCGCTCACCGGCGACCCGAACGCCTTCGGCTGCGGCGCGGGCGCGAACACCAACCAGTGGGGCTATGCGGACAACGGTGACTTGAACTACCGCAAGGGTCAGCCGTTCAGCACCTACATCAGCGCGACCAGCGAGCTGTTGCTGAAGATGCCGAGCGAAGGGCTGAAGTTCATGGTGCGCGGCACCGGCATGTACGACTTCATGGCCAAGAACACGAACCGCACGCCGTTGTCGAGCACGGCGGCCGCGCAGGTCGTCTACAACGCGCAGCTGCTCGACCTGTGGGCGCAGAAGGATTTCACGATCGGCGGGCGCAACGCGCACGTGCGGCTCGGCAACCAGGTGATCAACTGGGGCGAGAGCATGTTCGCGCAGAGCGGCATCAACGCGACGAACTCCATCGACACGCAAAAGCTGCTGATTCCCGGCTCGCAGCTCAAGCAGGCGCTGCTGCCCGCGCCGATGGTGAGCCTGGCGGCCGACCTGTCGCATGGGTTCAGCACCGAGGCGTACTACCAGTTCCAGTGGAACGGCAACCGCTATCCGCCGGTCGGCTCGTACTGGTCGGTGACGAACGGTTTCGGCCGCGGCGCGGAGCCGTTCACGATCAACACGAATAACCTGAACGTGATCGGCCCGAGCGCCGGCACGATTGCGAACGCGATCGGTGGATCGGGCGGGGCCGGTAATCAGGACACACTCAACGCGATCAAGAACGGGCTCGTGAACGGCGCGTACGCCGGGCCGCCATTCAACGACATCGGGCTGCCGTCGGTCACGAACCTGCCGGCGAAATACCGGCCGCAGTTCGGCGTGAAGTTCAACTACTCGCCGCGCTCGTTCGACGCGAACTTCGCGTTCTACTACCTGAACTACACCGACAAGTCGCCCGTGCTCGCGTCGCTCGCGAACGGCACCGAGCAATGGTCGTATCTCGGCCGGCGCCAGTTGTTCGGCGTCAGCGCGAACTTCGGCGTCGGCCCGTGGGCGATCGGCACCGAACTGTCGTACCGGCCGCGCGATGCGGTCGCGCTATCGAGCTGTTACGGCGCGGGCGGCCCGCTCGACCTGAACACGAACGGCGTGGCCGGCGTGGACTGCCCGCAATGGGTCGACAAGAAGAAGTTCCAGTACGACATCAACGGGCTGCTCGCGCTCACGCGCAGCGAGTACCCGTTCCTGAAGCTGCTCGGCGCCGATTCGGCCGCGCTGACCTGGGAACTGACGTGGATCTACTACCCGGGGCTGAGCCCGAGCGGCGTGACGCGCACGGTTGGCGGGCAGACCGTCACGCAGGTGCCGCAGGCCGGCTACCTGCCGTGGCTGAACAACGGCTCGGCGGCCGGCTATCCGATCGGGATGGGCCAGGGTACGTCGAGCTCGGTCGGCGCGACGATCGACTTCAACTGGACCTATGACGGCTCGCTGATTCCCGGCTGGCAGGTCACGCCGGGCGTGACCTTCAGCACCGGCCTGTACGGCTACACGCCGACCTTCACCGCGAACTACATGCAGGGTGCGAAGTCGCTGAACGTCTACGTGCTGTTCAACCAGAACCCGCCGAACTGGCAGGCCGGCATCAACTTCACTTCGTTCTGGGGCGGCCACAACACGGTGGGCCAGCCTTATGCGGACCGCAATTTCGTCGGCTTGTTCGTCACGCGGAATTTCTGACGGCGGCGATCGGCAAGTGGCAGGTGGCGCAGGCCGCCGCAATACATGAAGGGGTAACGTCGTGCTCAATCGTCTGGTCAGTCGCCTGGAAAGGCTCTTCTTCGGTCATCGCGCGATCGTGCTCGCGGCGATCGCGTTGTTCACCGTCGCGATGGCGGTGTTCGCCGTGCAACTGCGCATGGATGCCGGCTTCGACAAGCAGATGCCGATCGGGCACGAGTACATCCGCACGTTCCAGCAGTATCGCAACGACCTGCTCGGCGCGAACCGGATCACGGTGGTGGTGCGCGCGAAGCACGGTTCGATCTGGTCGAAGCAGGGGCTGACGCGGCTGTACGACGTCACGCAGGCGGTCACGTACCTGCCGAACGTCGACCGGATCGGCGTGCGCTCGTTGTGGACGCCGAACGCGTTCGTCAACGAAGTGACCGACGAAGGGTTTCGCGCGGAGCCGATCATTCCGGGCACCATCACGCCGGACCAGTTGACGCCGGACCGCGTGCAGGGCATTCGCCGCGCGACGACGCTCGGCGGCTACGTCGGCACGCTCGTGTCGCACGGCGAGGACAGCGCGATGATCACGGCCGAGCTGAACGAGCGCGACAGCGCCGGCAAGGTGCTCGACTACGTGGCGTTCAATCACCTGCTCGAAGAGAAGATCCGCAAGCCGTTCGAGGATGCCGGCTACGAGATCCAGATCATCGGCTTCGCGAAGCAGATCGGCGACATCGCCGACGGCGCGACGGCCGTGCTCGGCTTCTGCGCGGTCGCGCTGCTGCTGACTACGCTCGCCGTGTACTGGTATTGCCATTCGGTGCGCTTCACGGTGCTGCTGGTCGCGTGTTCGCTGACGTCGCTCGTGTGGCAGTTCGGCACGTTGAAGCTGCTCGGCTTCGGCCTCGATCCGCTCGCGGTGCTCGTGCCGTTCCTCGTGTTCGCGATCGGCGTGTCGCATGGCGTGCAGCAGGTGAACTTCATCGTCCGCGAGATCGCGCACGGGCAGAGTTCGTTCGATGCGGCGCGCCACAGCTTCAGCGGTCTGTTGATCCCCGGCGTGCTCGCGCTGATCACCGCATTCGTGTCGTTCATCACGCTGTTGCTGATTCCGATCCCGATGGTGCGCGAGCTGGCGATCACCGCGTCGCTCGGCGTGGCCTACAAGATCGTCACGAACCTGATCCTGCTGCCGGTCGCGGCATCGTGCTTCAATTTCACGAAAACCTATGCGGACGCTTCGCTGAAGCGCGCGCAGCAGCGTGCGAAGCCGCTGCGCGTGCTCGCCCGCGTGGCGGAGCCGAAGTATGCGGGCCTCACCGTCGCGCTGACGGTGGCGATCTTCGCGCTCGCCGCATGGCAAAGCCGCGATCGCGTGATCGGCACGCTGCAGCCGGGCGCGCCGGAGCTGCGCGCGGACGCGCGCTTCAACCGCGACGCGACGTCGATCGCCGGCAACTACGACATGGGCCTCGACTGGCTGACGGTGGCGATCGAATCGACCGGCAAGGCATGCGACAACCCGGCGGTCGGGCTGTACGAGGACGACTTCTCGGCCGCGATGAAGACCGAGCCGGGCGTCGTGTCGGTGCAGTCGTACTCGGCGATGCTGCGCGCGTACAACCAGGGCTACAACGAGGACTTCCCGAAGATGAACGTCGTGCCGATCGCCGCCGAGAACTACGGCGCGGTGTCGGTCGACGTGTCGCGCCTGAAGGGCTTCATGAGCCGCGACTGCGGGATGACGGCCGTGCACCTGTTCCTGACCGACCACAAGGCGACGACGATCAACCGCATCCTCGACGACGTGAAGCAGTACCGCGCGTCGCATCCGTTCCCGGGCATCACGGTGCGGCTCGCCGCCGGCAACGCGGGCGTGCTCGCCGCGACGAACGACGAAGTCGAGAAGAGCGAGCTGCCGATGATGCTCTACGTGTATGCGGCGATCCTGGTGCTCGTGTTCCTCGCCTACCGCGACTGGCGCGCGATGCTCGCGTGCTGCGTGCCGCTGTCGGTCGCGACGTTCATCGGCTACTGGTTCATGAAGGAGTTGCAGATCGGGCTGACGGTCGCGACGTTGCCGGTGATGGTGCTGGCGGTGGGTATCGGCGTCGATTACGCGTTCTACATCTACAACCGGCTGCAGGTGCATCTCGCGGGCGGCCAGGACATCGTGAAGGCCGTGCAGCACGCGATGCTCGAAGTGGGCGTGGCCACGATCTTCACCGCGATCACGCTGGCGATCGGCGTCGCGACGTGGAGCTTCTCGGCGCTCAAGTTCCAGGCCGACATGGGCAAGCTGCTCGCGTTCATGTTCATCGTGAACCTGGTGATGGCGATGACCGCGCTGCCTGCGCTCGCGTCGCTGCTCGAACGCTGGTTCCCGCGCCGCAAGCCGGCTCGCGCGCCGGGCCTGTTCAGCCACTGAAGTTGACGCACATCCCGACGGAGATCCAGTCATGGTCAAGACCTTCGCTGTTTGCGGCGCACTTTGCCTCGTGGCGGCCGCCTTCGCACGCTTTCATGAAACGGTCGCGCAGCAGCCCGCGCCGGTCCATGCGTTCGCGACCGACGTGAAGCGCGTCAGTGTGCGCCACACCGCGGTCGACGCAGCGGCGGTGACCCCTTCGTCGAGCGACGGCGACGCCGGGCGTCAGACGGCGGCCGTGCAGGCTGCCGACAAGCCGCCCGTCGTCGTGCTCGGCGTCGCGCATGCCGGCTGGTCGGTGCTGTTCAGCCACTGATGCCCGCGCACACCACTACGGAGGTTCATCCATGATCAAGACGCTCGTTGCCTGTACCGCGCTGTGCGCCGCCGCGGCGGCCTTCGCGCAACCGCAGGACGGAACGGTGGCGGCCTGGGCCGCGAAGCCCGCGCATGCGTGGGCCGCGCCGACGCACCGGATGCTGATGGATGCGGCGCATGCCGGAGCGCGGATCGTCGCGGTCGGCGAGCACGGCATCGTGCTGCTGTCCGACGACGACGGCAAGACCTGGCGGCAGGCGCGGCGCGTGCCGGTGTCCGCGACGCTGTCGGCCGTGTCGTTCGCGGATGCGAAGCACGGCTGGGCCGTCGGCCAGTGGGGCGCGATTCTCGCGACCGACGACGGCGGCGACACGTGGGTCACGCAGCGGCTCGATACGTCAGTCGACCAGCCGCTGTTCTCGGTGCTGTTCACGAATGCGCGGGACGGCATTGCCGTTGGCCTGTGGTCGCTGATGCTGCAGACGCACGACGGCGGCAAGACGTGGGCGCGTACGACGCTGCCGAAGCCGCCGGGCGGCGGCAAGGCCGACCGCAATCTCTATCACGTGTTTGCCGATGCCGCACAGGCGCTCTACGTCGTGTCCGAACAGGGGATGGTGCTCAAGTCGGCCGACGGTGGCGCGAACTGGGTCTATCTGCCGACCGGCGGCAAGGGCACGTTGTGGTCGGGCGTCGCGATGCCGGACGGCCGGATCGTGGTCGGCGGGCTGCTCGGCAGCCTGTTCGAGAGCCGCGACGGCGGTGCGACGTGGGCGGCGCTGCAGACCGGCACGCGCAGCTCGATCACCGATCTCGTCGCGACCGGCGGCGGGCTGACCGGCGTCGGGCTGGACGGCCTCGTGCTGACGCAGCGCGTGGCCAGCGGCCCGTTCGACGTCGCGCAGCGCGCGGATCGGGCGACGCTCACCGCCGCGCTGATCGACGCGCGCGGCAAGCCGGTGCTGTTTTCGCAGGACGGCGTGCTGGGCGCGCCGTGAGTTGAATCCGTCGAGAAAAACGAGAAAGCATGGAGTACTCGGAATGAAACGCAAGCACAAGCCGGACATGCAGGCCCGGCGGCAAATATTGCGCGTCGCGGCCGCGGGCGCCGCGTCGCTCGCCGCCGGCGAGGTGTCGTTCGCCGAAGGCGCGGCGCCGGCAGCCGCCGATCGCGGCGTGTTCGATGTCGTCATCATCGGCGCCGGGCTCGCGGGGCTGACCGCCGCGCGCGACCTGCAGCGCGCCGGATGCGAATCGTTCGTCGTGATCGAGGCGCGCGATCGCGTCGGCGGGCGGACCTACAACCACGATCTCGGGCACGGCGTGGTGTCCGAAGCCGGCGGCCAGTGGATCGGCCCGGGGCAGACGGCGATCGCCGACCTCGCCCGCGAACTCGGCGTCGATACGTTCCCGACCTATTACGCGGGCAAGACCGTCGTGCTGGCCGGCGATGCGCGCGTCGCCCAGGATTTCCACGGCGGATCGGGCGGCGACGACGCGCTCGGCGCGAAGCTCGGCGCACTCGCCCGCGGCGTGCCGTCGCGCGAGCCGTGGACCGCGCAACACGCGGCGGAGCTCGACAAGCTGACCTACGGCGACTGGCTGCGCAAGCAGGGCGTGACTTATGAAGACGGCTACTTCCTCGGCCTCGCGGCGAAGCTGTCGCTCGGCGGCGCACCGGCCCAGCTCGGGCTGCTGCACTACCTGTCGATGATCAACAGCGCCGATTGCGACTACGCGAAGCTCGAATCGACCAAGGGCGGCGCACAGGAAACACGCTTCGTCGGCGGCTCGCAGGTGCTGAGCATCCGGATGGCGAGTGAACTCGGCGCGTCGAAGGTGCAACTGTCCTGCCCGGTGCGCAAGATCTCGGGCTGGGATCGCGACGTGGTCGACGTGCAGACCGATCGCGGCGTGCTGCGCGCGCGGCGTGTGATCGTCGCGCTCAATCCGGCGCTGTGCCAGCAGATCGCGTTCGATCCGCCGCTGCCGGACGGCCGCGCGCAGTTGCAGCGGAACTGGCCGGCGAACGCGCCGATGCGCAAGACGGTGCACGTGTACGACCGGCCGTTCTGGCGCGACGACGGCTACAACGGACAGATCTTCGAGGTCGGCGGCCCGGTGTTCATGGCGTACGACAACTCGCCGCCGGATGGCTCTATCGGCGTGCTCGCCGCGTTCGTCGCGCCGGGCGCGCTGCCGGCCGAGCCGAAGGCCGCCGAACGGACGCTGTCGGCCATCTTCGCGCGTGCGCTCGGCGACAAGGCGCTGCACCCGACGCAGTTCCACGACTACGACTGGGGCCGCGTCGATCCGTGGACGCTGCAGTGCATCCACCCGCTGCCGCCCGGCTTCTGGACGAAATGGGGCAAGTTCCTGCGCCCGGAAGCCGGCCGGCTGATCTGGTCGGGCACCGAGACGGCCGACCTGTGGGCCGGCGCGATGGACGGCGCGGTGCGCTCCGGACACCGCGCGGCGTTGCAGGCGCTCGGCAAACTGGCCGGCCGCGGCCGGGAGGCCTGAATGAAACGAACCTGGATGATCGGCGCGGCGCTCGTGATCGCGGGCGTGGCAGCAGCCGGCACGCTGTATGGACCCGACCTCGTCGACGGCATGCGTTACCAGAAGGCGATGACCGCGATCGGCGAAGCCGACAAGGCGAACGGCGGCGCGTGGCCGCAGCCGCAGGAGACGTGCTTCTTCTGCCATGGCGTGCACGGGCAGTCGCAGAACGCGTGGTATCCGTCGCTGTCCGGCCAGCCGGCCACGTATATCGCCGCGCAACTGCGCGCGTTCGCCACGGACCAGCGCCGCAACGCGTACATGGGGCCGCTTTCGCGCGAACTCGACGACGCGAAGATCGCCGCGCTGGCGACCTACTTCGCGCGACAGGCGCCGGCGCGCAACGAGGCCGTGTCGGCCGACGCGGCGCTCGACAAGCGGGGAATGGCGCTCGTGGAGGCGCGAAGCTGCCGCGCGTGTCACGGTGCGGCGCTGACGGGCAAGGATCCGGCCCCGCGCCTCGCCGGCCAGGGGCAGCTTTACCTGGAAGCGCAACTGGCGGCGTTCCGCTCGGGCGAGCGGCACGATCCGACCGGGGCGATGAATGCGTTGGCCGCGACGTTGTCGGACGACGACACGCGTGCGGTTGCGCACTATCTGGCCGGCCTGTCGCCGCACGGAGCGGCGAAGTGATGCGCGAAACGCGCCAGGCCCGGGAATACCCTGCCTTTTTCTTTACGCTTTACTTTGTCATAGTGACCTAAGATTGGTAATGTGTTCTACAAAAGAGCACGCCGGATACGAAGCAGCAGTACCCGACCTCGAACCGAACCGGTTCTCGACAATTCACGTTTCAGGAGACAAGCATGGCTAAGCACCCCGTCGTCGTTTATGGCGCAAGCGGTTACACCGGCATGTTGATCATGGACTGGCTGATCGACCAGAACATCCCGTTCACGGCGGTCGCGCGCAATGCGGCCCGCGCGAAGGAAATGATGGCGCAGCGCGTCGTGCGGCTCGAATCCGCGCAATACGAAATCATCGAGGTGGAGCACGACGTCGATGCGCTCGTGAAGGCTTTCCGCGGTGCGAAAGTGGTGTGCAACACGGTTGGGCCGTTCTCGAGCTTCGGGCTCGTCGGCGTCGAGGCCGCGCTGAAGGCCGGCTGTCACCACCTCGATACGACCGGCGAACAGTCGTATATCCGTGCGGTGCGCGACGAATTCGGCGAGCAGTATCGCCAGGCCGGCCTGCTGGTGTCGTCGTCGAACGCGTACATGTACACGTTCGCCGAGATCGCCGCCGAGCTCGCGCTCGAAACGCCGGGCATCGATGCGCTGGAGACGGCCACGCTGACTCGCGGCCCGCGCGGCGCGGCCGGCGTGAGCATCGGCTCGACCGCGACGATCTTCGACGGCGCGCGCCACGAGTCCTGCTACCTGTGGGAAAAGGCGCTCGTGCCGCACGCCGCGGACGCGTCGTTCACAGTCGCGACACCCGAGCTGATGCAGCCGGTGTTCTGCCTGCCGTGGGGTGGCACGTCGCTGCCCGTTTATTTCGAGCACGATGCGCGCGTGCGCAGCTGCATCTCGTGCGTGGGCTTCTACGACAACAACGTGATGAAGCTGGTGCACCAGTTCGGACAGAAGTGGGAAGCCGAATACAAGCACCTGCCGCGCGAGCAACAGGACGAAGTGCTGAAGCAGGTCGTCGCGTCGACCACGCCGACGATGCCGCCGCGCGAGCGCACGACGATCCAGCGCAGCGTCGATGTCGCGATCGGCCGCGGCCAGCTCGCGGCGGTGCGCGCGACCGTGCATGGCGTCACGCCGTACATCTCGACGGGCGCGATTCACGCGGCCGGCGTGCTCAAGCTGCTCGACGGCGATACCGCGCGCACCGGCTTCGCGTCCGGCTCGAAGGCATTCGGCCATCGCTACCTGCTCGGCTTCCTCGAACAGCGCGGGCTCGCGCGCGCGACGGTCACGCAACTGTGACGGCCGCCGCCGCACCGGACCAGACCCAACGGAACTTGTGACATGGCCATTATCGATTTCTATGACCGCGGCTGGCGGCTCAATCCCGACGGGATCGCGTACATCCAGGGCGATCGCAACTACACGTTCCAGGAGATCGGCGAGCTGTCGTGCCGCATCGCCAACGGCTTGCTCGCCGCCGGCTTCGCGAAGGAGGCGAAGGCGGCGGTGTGGGCCGACAACGACGTGATCGGCTGGAGCTGCGCGCTCGGGATGTGGCGCGCCGGGCTCGCGTACATCCCGGTGAACGGCCGCAACGCGGTGGCCGAGAACCAGTACGTGCTCGATGCGTTCGACTGCGAAGTGCTGTTCTTCCATCAGGCGTTCGCGGCCGCGATCGATGCGCTGCGCCCGAGCCTGCCGAAGATCCGGCTGTGGGTGTGCCTCGATGCCGACCTGCCGTGGGCGCCGTCGCTGGCCGCATGGAGCGAGCGCCAGCCGGCGACGCCGCCGTCCGTCGATTACGCGATGGACGACGTCGTCGCGCTGTCGGCCACGGGCGGCACGACGGGCGCGCCGAAGGGCGTGATGAACACGCACCGTTCGCTGCAGACGTACTTCGCGCAATTCATGATCGCGATGACGTACGACGATGCGCGCCCGGTCAATCTGGCCGCGGCGCCGATGACGCACACGGCCGGCATGATGTCGCTGCCGTGCACCGCGCGCGGCGGCACGGTGGTCGTGCTGCCGAAGCCGGACCCGGCGCTGCTGCTCGGCGCGATCGTCAAGCATCGCGTGACCGAGTTCTTCCTGCCGCCGACCGTGATCTACCGGCTGCTCGACATCCCCGGCATCGAGCAGGTCGACTTCTCGTCGCTGCGCTATTTCCTGTACGGCGCCGCGCCGATGTCGGTCGAGAAGCTCAAGCGGGCGATCGACGTGTTCGGCCCGGTGATGACGGGCGGCTACGGGCAGACCGAGGCACCCGCGTCGATCTCGTACCTGACGCCGGCCGAGCATTTCGTCGACGGCAAGCTCGCGTCCGACACGCGGCTCGCGTCGGTCGGCCGCCCGAACCCGCTGGTGCGCGTCGAAATCGTCGGCGAGCGCGGCGAGGTGTTGAAGCAGGGCGAAACCGGCGAGATCTGCGTACGCGGCGACCTCGTGATGAAGGGGTACTACCGCGCGCCGGACAAGACGGCCGAGACGATCGTCGACGGCTGGCTGCACACCGGCGACATCGGCCATCTCGATCGCGACGGCTATCTGCACATCACCGACCGCAAGAAGGACATGATCATCAGCGGCGGCTTCAACGTCTATCCGAGCGAGATCGAGCAGGTGATCTGGGCGCATCCGGCCGTGCAGGACTGCGCGGTGATCGGCGTACCCGACGACAAATGGGGCGAGGCCGTGAAGGCCGTGGTCGAACTCAATGCCGGGCAGCAGGTGAGCGCGGAAGAGCTCGTCGCGCTGTGCAAGGCGAAGCTCGGCTCGGTGAAGGCGCCCAAGAGCGTGGACTTCGTCGCGGCGCTGCCGCGCAGCACGGCCGGCAAGGTGCTGAAGAAGGACCTGCGTGAACAGTACTGGCAGGGTCAGCAACGCAGGATCTGAACCTGCTTCATATGGATTCCATACGATGAGCAACATCTACATCGCCGGTATCGCGATGACCGTGTTCGGCCGGCATCTCGACCGCAGCCTCGACGATCTGGCGAGAGAGGCGCTGCAACGCGCATTGCGGGACGCCGGTTGCCACACCGATGCGATCCGCGCCGCGTTCTATGCGGGCATCACCAATGGCCCGCTGCAGGGGCAGTTGTCGATCCCCGGCCAGGTCGTGTTCAGCAAGATCGGCCTCGAAGGCATTCCGGTGTTCAACGTCGAGAACGCGTGCGCGTCCGGCAGTACGGCCGTGCACCTCGCCGTGCGCGAACTGCAGTCGGGCGCGTGCGACGTCGCGCTCGCGCTCGGCGCGGAAAAGATGAACGTCGCGGACAAGGCGAAATCGTTCGCGCTGTTCGAGGCCGGCTGGGACGTATCGCGCGTCGACGAGAATTTCGCGACGCTCGCGCGGCTCGGCGAAGGGATCGAGCCGCCGCCCGGCTCGGAGTCCGAGCGCCCGTACAGCCGCTTCATGAAGATCTACGCGGCGATGTGCCGGCACCACATGCACACGTACGGCACGACGCAGCGGCAGATCGCCGCCGTGTCGGCGAAGAACCACGGGCATTCGGTGCACAACCCGTATTCGCAGTTCCGCCAGCCGTTCACGATCGACGAGGTGCTGGCGGCCGCGCCGATCACGTACCCGATCACGCTGCCGATGTGCGCGCCGCTGTCGGACGGCGCGGCGGCCGCGATCCTGTGCACGGAGGAAGGGCTGGAGCGCATCGGCGCCGATCGCAGCCGCTGCATCCGGATCGCCGCGAGCGTGATCCGCAGCTTCACGCGGCGGCGCATCGACGAGCCGCACAAGCACATCGGCCGGCTCGCCGCGTTGCAGGCCTACGAGCAGGCCGGCGTGGGGCCGGCGGACATGGACGTGGCCGAAGTGCACGATGCGTCGGCGATGGGGGAAATCATCCAGGCCGAGAACCTCGGCTTCGTGCCGCTCGGCGAAGGCGGTCCGGCCGCCGAGCGCGGCGAGTTCACGCTCGGCGGGCGCATCCCGATCAACACGTCGGGCGGCCTCGAATCGAAGGGCCATCCGCTCGGCGCGACCGGCATCGGGCAGTTGTACGAGCTGGTCACGCAGTTGCGCGGCGAAGCGGGTGCGCGGCAGGTGGACGGCGCGCGTCATGCGATCCAGGAGAACGGCGGCGGCTTGCAGGGCGTCGAAGAGGCCGCGCTGGCGATTCACATTCTCAGCAGGGACTGACGGAGGCTGACATGGGCGATGCACACGGCGCAATGGCGCTGGGGCAGGGAGCACAGGCAGGGCAGGCGACGCGATCGGCATCGGGCGGCGTGGGCGCGGCGGCGGCGATGCAGGCGGCGGGCGCCGCAGCGGCCGGGCCGCTCGCGCGCTGGGGCGAGGAAATGCGCGCCGATGCCGCGTTGCGGAAGTATCGTCCGATCGGCGGCTGGATCGACGCGCCCGAGCGCGCGCAACCTGAGCTTGAAGGCGACGTGCAGGCGGACGTGATCATCGTCGGCGCGGGCTTCGCCGGCCTGTCCACGGCGCTGGAACTGGCGGCGCGCGGCGCGAGCGTCGTCGTGCTCGAACGCGAGTTCGCGGGCTTCGGCGCGAGCGGGCGCAACGCCGGCTATCTCGCCGGCGGCCAGGGGCTCGAATACGAGCTGTTTCTCAATCGGGTCGGCCACGAACAGGCCAGGCGGATCGTCGGCTTCTACGACGAAGGCGTCGCGTACGTCGAACGCAAGCTCGTCGAATACGCGATCGACTGCGACTACCGCGCGTCGGGCATCATTCGCGCGGGCGTGCATCCGTCGCAGGAGAAGCGCCTGCGCGAAAGCATGGCCACCGGCATCGAACTTGGCTCGCCCGCGCAGTTTCTCGATGGTGCAGCGATGCGCGAACGCGGCATTCCGTCGGCCTTCCTGTTCGGCGCATACGTGCCGGGCGGCGGCACGCTCGATCCGGGCAAGTACGTGGCGGGCTTGCGGCGAGCGGCGCTCGCGGCTGGCGTGAAACTCTACGAGAACACCGCGCTGCTCGACTTCGACGCGGGCGAGACGGTGCGTGTGCGCACCGCCCGCGGCAGCGCGAGCGCGCCGGTGCTGGTGCTCGCGACCAATGCGTACACGCCGCAACTCGGCCTGCTCGGCGACAAGGTGATGCCGCTGCGCGTGTCGGCGCTCGAAACGGAGCCGCTGTCCGATGCGCAGCTCGCGGCACTCGGCTGGCCGAATCGCGAGGGCATCGTCACGTCGCACCTGACGATGGAAAGCCACCGCCTGACCGCGCGCAACACGCTGCTGCTGACCACCAAGCGGCTGCATTACGTGTACGGCTCGCAGACGCCGAACGTGCCGGACGACGACGCGTATCGCGCGCTGCTGAAGACGCTGCACGCGCGTTTTCCGCAACTCGGCGACGTGCCGGTGCGCGCATGCTGGAGCGGCTACATCTCGTTCGCGGGCGATGCGTTGCCGGTGGTCGGCGCGGGCGGCGCGCACGGCAACGTGTTCTACACGGCCGGGTGTTCGGGGCATGGCGTCGGCACGCAATCGCTGATCGGGCGCGTGCTGGCAGAACGCATTCACGATGGACGATCGCCGCTGCTCGACGCGTTGACGCACAAGACGCCGTCGGTGCCGCCCGAGCCGCTGCGATGGTGTGCGATGACCGCGATGCTCGGCGTCGCGAACCTGCTCGACGAACGCGTGAACCGCAAGGTGCGGCCGGTGTAGCGGCGCCCGGGATCGTCGCGACACGCCAACGTGCCTCCGGCCGGGCCGCCCGACGCAAGGGCGGCTCGATGGAAAATGCCGCGCGCATCGGGTATAGTCGTTGGCGCTCCGTAAGGCACGGAGCGTCCATTCGACGAAGCCGAAACGCCATCTTCACGACGAACACGATGACAGTGTCCAACGAGCAGCGCAGCACCCGAAAGCGGCGCACTTCGACTGCCACCGCCGCAGCGAGCAACACCGACGGCTTGCGGGCGCAAGGCCTGCGCACGCGCAACACGATCATTCGCGTCGCACGCAAGCTGCTGCTGGAAGGCGGTCCGCTCGAATTCTCGCAGCGCGCGGTTGCGGCTGCCGCGGGCATCAGCGTCAGCAATCTGCAGTACTACTTCCCGACCCGGATCGCCGTGTTGCGGGCCGTCATCGAGCCGGTCATCGAAGCGTATCTCGACGACATGAAGCGCGCGATCAGCCGCGATGCGTCGCCGCGCGACGTGTTCGAAGAGATCATCGTGCGCTCGATCGCCGATGCGAAGGATGCGAAGTACAACGCATTGTTCCGGCATTTCCTGTCGTTCGCGGCCACCGACGCCGAATGCCTGAAGCTGTGCGAAGAATGGTATTCGGCGCTCACGCGCGACCTCACGCAGCTGGTGCGCGCGCTCACGCCCACCTTCAGCGCGGCCGACAGCCGGCATGCGGCCACGATGCTGATCGCGCTGGCCGACGGTCTCGCGATGCAGTACGGCACCATCGGGCGGCACACGCAGGCGCTCGACGCGTATTTCGCGGCGACGTCGCGCGCGATCGCCTACGGCACGCTGACGGCGCCCGCGGTTAAATAGCGGCGCGATCCGCCGCTGCGGCCACGCGCACCGAGACAGGGGAATACCCTGTCTTTTTTTTGCTTCCTGTGTTTGTCATGATGACCTATGTTTGGTATGTATTACTAGATGTGGGATGGCCGGGCGCGTCCGCTGCCGGGCCGACATGATTCGAGTCCAGGAGGAGAACGGAGATGATTCGTCTGAACAAGTCCGCGGCGCTGCCCGTGGTCGGCATGACCGGCTTCGAGACGCCGCTGAGCGAAGAGGAAAGCGCAATCCAGCACACGGTTCATCGTTTTGCGCGCGACGTGCTGCGGCCGATCGGCCGCGAGCTCGACCGAATGACGGCGGAGGACGTGATCGCGCCCGGCTCGCCATACTGGGCCGCGATCGTCGAGAGCGCGAAGCTCGGGCTCGATCCGCAGTTGATCGCGCAGTTTCCGCCGGAGACGGCCGTGCGCATCGAGTCGCTGATCGGCGAGGAGCTCGGCTGGGGCGATTCGGGGCTCGCCGTGTCGATCGGCGCGGCCACGATGCCGCTGATGATGGCGCACACGGTCGGCAATACCGAGCTGATCGAGATGTGCGCGGGCAAGGTCGGCTGCTGGATGAACACGCAGCCCGATCGCGGCTCGGACGCGGCGATCCTGTATCGACAGGAACTCGCCGGGAACGGCCGGCAGCCGGTCGGCAACGTGACCGCGAAGGTCGGCGCCGACGAGATCGTGATCAACGGGCAAAGCTCGGCGTGGATCTCGAACGGCTCGGTCGCGCAGGTCGCGCTCGCGTACATGGCGGCCGATTACGGCGACGGTTTCTACGGCGAAGGCGAGCGCAGCGCGTTCACGAACGGCATCGCGATGATCCTGCCGCTCGATCTGCCTGGCGTGTCGCGCGGCAAGCCGCTCGACAAGATCGGCCAGCGCTCGCTGCCGCAGGGCGAGATCTATTTCGACAACGTGAAGGTGCCGAAGCGCTTCGCGGTCGCGCTGAAGGACGACTATCTCGGCAACCTCGCGTCGACGTGGTCGTACGCGGGCACGCACATGTGCCAGGTGTTCGTCGGCGCGGCGCGGGCCGCGTTCGAACTGGCGCTCGCGTATTGCCACGAGCGCAAGCAGGGCGGCGCGCTGCTGATGGATCACCAGATGACGCACCTGCGCATCGGCGAGATGCTGCGCCGGCTCGAGATGGCGCGCGCGATCGCGCGCCGCAGTCTCGCGTTCTCGCGGATGTCGCCGCAGAGTCATCCGTACGCGACCGCGCAGGCGAAGGTAAGCGTGACCGAGGAAGCGATGAAGATCACGCACGAGGCGTTCCAGCTGTTCGGCGGCAACGGCAGCACGCGCGAATTCCCGATCGAGAAGCTGTTCCGCGACGTGCGCTCGGCGCTGATCGAGGACGGTGAGAACTACATACTCGCGTCGCGCCTCGGTGTGCTGGCCGGCAAGCTTTACGAGAACGGCTGGACGCGGGAGTAAGCGGTGCCGTGCCGCTCCGCGGCCACGCCCCGGCAGAACATCGCAGGGGCGCGGACCGACCGTCAGTGCCCGACTTCCTTCAGCAGCGCGGCGGCCGCGAGCTTGCCGATGCCGTTCGACGCGAGCGGGCTGTCGCCCGTGATCAGTTTGCGGTCCTGATGGCAGCGCCCGGTCATGTCCTTGTTCAGCACGCGCGCGCCGAGCTTTTCGAGGCTCTGCGCGACGAGCCACGGCAGCGGGCCCGGCATGTAGCCGATGTCGAGGTTCGGCCCCGTGTCGAGCGCATCCGGAAACACGCAGAGCTCGTAGTCCTTGAACGGATAGTCCTCGGGATCTTCGTCGACGGCGGCCGACAGCAGGCATGCGGGGCCGTGACACAGCGTGATGATGTGCCGGTCCTGGTCGAGCGCCCAGCGCAGCGTGCGCTTGACGTCCTTGCTGTGCGGAATGCCGGCAAGCACGCCGTGGCCGCCGGGAATGAACACCGCGATATACGGCGAATCGGCGCCGGGATGCTGGTCGAGCACGTCGGACAGCTTGAGCGGCGTCTTCAGCTTCGGCAGGTACTTGCGGTAGGTGCTCTGCACGGCCTCGTCATCGCTCGGCATCGCCCAGAGTTCGAGCTTGGCCGGATTGCCCGACAGCGTCGCGATGTCGATCTCGAAGCCGGCCTTGTCCATGTGGTGCATCGGCAGCAGCATCTCGACCGGATGGTTGCCGGTCGAGAACATCTTGCCGTTCGTCATCAGGATGTAGCGCTCGTCGGTCGCGATCATCAGGACCTTCCACTTGCCGCCGGTGTACGGATTCGGGTAATCGGCGCCGTCGAAGTCGGTCTTCGACGACGTGTACTGCGACAGCGAATACGGCGACGGGAAATACGCGTTGTTCTCCGCCGGGTCGGCGGCGGGCGTGCGGTCCGTCTGCGTCGTGTCGGAAGTCATGGCTGCTCCTTGCTCGGGGGATGGGTTCGGATGGGGCGGGCGTGGCCGGTGGGCGCCTGCGTGAGTCGTCGCGACGATTCCGCGGCGGCGACCTGGCGTTCCGGTCATGTCCCGGTCGTGCGGACGGGTATCTCGCAGGGACGATACGTGCTGCGATGAATCCTACAACGCCGTTCCGCGGCGAACGCCTCCCCGAACGGGTGGGTATCCCGTATCCATCGCCGTGATACGCGTCCGGACGGCTCGCCGCCGCTTTCGACGGGGGCTCGCTCCCCCCGGACAGGGGGGACGCGAAAGCCGGCCGGTCCGGTATCGTGGCCGCACGCTCGACGACCCGACCGATCGCCCATGGAGACTTTCATGCATTCGTCATACCCGTACCCGCAAGACGAACCGGCACCGTCCGGCCATGCGTATCCGCTGCTGATCAAGCAGTTGCTTCATGCGCCGCTGGCGACGCGGCCCGAGCAGGAAATCGTGTACGGCGACCGGGTTCGGCACGATTACTGGACGTTCCGGCATCGCATCGGGCAACTCGCGAGCGGACTGTCGTCGATCGGCGTCGGCGCGGGCGACGTCGTCGCCGTGCTGGACTGGGACAGCCATCGCTACCTGGAGTGCTACCACGCGATTCCGATGATGGGCGCGGTGCTGATGACGGCCAATGTCCGGCTGTCGCCCGACCAGTTGCTGTATACGCTCGACCATTCGGGCGCGCGCGTCGTGCTGGTGCACCGCGACTTCCTGCCGTTGTGGGCGGGCATGCGCGACCGGCTCGACACGGTGCGGCACGTCGTGCTGATCGCCGACGGCGACGAAACCGGGGTGCCGGACGGTTTCACCGACGAATACGAGGCGCTCGTCGCGGCCGGCTCGCCCGATTTCACGTTCCCCGATTTCGACGAGCAGACCCGCGCGACGACGTTCTACACGACCGGCACCACCGGCCTGCCGAAGGCGGTGGCGTTCACCCATCGACAGCTCGTGCTGCACACGCTCGCGGGCATGGCGGCGTTGTCGAGCGCGCGCGATCGCGGCCGCGTGCATCGCGACGACGTCTACATGCCGATCACGCCGATGTTCCATGTGCACGCATGGGGAATGCCGTACATCGCGACCGCGCTCGGGCTCAAGCAGGTCTATCCGGGCCGTTATTCGCCGGACGGATTGGTCGTGCTGATCGCGCGCGAAGCGGTGACGTTCTCGCATTGCGTGCCGACGCTGCTCGCGATGATTCTCGACAGCCCGGCGTCGGCGGCGGCCGACCTGTCGGCGTGGAAGGTGATCGTCGGCGGCTCGCCGCTGTCCGACGGGCTGGCGCGGGCGGCGCTCGCGCGCGGGATCGAGGTCTACACCGGGTACGGGATGTCGGAAACCTGTCCGCTGATGACGATCGCGCAGATCGACCCGCCGCGCGCGGCCGGCGGCGCATCGGCCGACGACGACATCGCGCGCCGGACGAAGGCGGGGCTGCCGCTGCCGCTCGTCGACCTGCGCATCGTCGATGCGCAGTTTCGCGACGTGCCGCACGACGGCCGCTCGGCGGGGGAGGTCGTCGTGCGGATGCCGTGGGCGACGCAAGGCTATCTGGGCGATGCGCCGGCGTCGGCCGCGCTGTGGGCCGGCGGCTATCTGCATACGAACGACATCGGCGTGATCGATCCCGACGGCCGGCTGCAGATCACCGACCGCATCAAGGACGTGATCAAGACGGGCGGCGAATGGGTCTCGTCGCTCGAACTCGAGAGCATCCTGTCGCGTCATCCGGCCGTGCGCGAATCGGCGGTGATCGGCGTGAAGGATGCGCGCTGGGGCGAGCGGCCGCTCGCGCTGGTCGTGCTGACCGACGAGCAGGTCGGTCGCGTCGAGCCGGAGGAATTGAAAGCGCATGTGAAGCAGGTGGCCGACCGCGGGCTGATCTCGCGCTATGCGGTGCCGGAGCGGCTGCTGATCGTCGACGCGATCGAGAAGACGAGCGTCGGGAAGATCAACAAGCGCGCGTTGCGCGAGCGGTACCAGCCCGACTGAGCGGCGCGCGCCCGGCCGTCGAAGACGCCGGCGGTCAGGACGAGGCGACTTTCCCGCCCGGGGGTAACCCCCCGAATGGGGGGCTGAACATCGCGCGCCGGTTCGAGAACAATGCGGGTCCCGTGTCGCGGCCGATACGCGCAGCGCGCACCCACGCCGGTACGGACATCACCTACCTTTGACGGCCGGCGTCGAATCGTTATGCTGTTTTCGGCGCACGGCGAGACCGGCCCGGTCGGCGGTTTCGCTTGCCGTGCCGGCGGACACGCGATCACCGCGAGGAGAACAGGAACAGCATGGCGCCGACGGACAGCAGACAACCGGCTCGCCCGCCGGACACCGATGCGATCGAAGTGCTGGTGCGCACCAAGCTGGCGCCGGCGTCGACCCGCGGGATCGTGACGCGCATCGCGCGGCTCGGGCGGCTCAGGCGCGGCCTCGACCGCCGGCTGACGCTCGTGAGCGCGCCGGCCGGTTACGGCAAGACCACGCTGCTGGCCGAGTGGCGCCACGCGCTGGTGGCGTCGGGCGTGAAGGTCGCGTGGGTGAGTCTCGACCAGGACGACGACAACGCGTCGATCTTCGCGTCCTACGTGGTCGCCGCGATCGTCGACACGACCGGCGGGGTCGGCGCCCGCGCGCAGCAGTTGTTGCGCGATCGCGCGCTGATTCCGCTGAAGACCGTATTCGACGAACTGCTCAACGAACTGGACAGCGCGGGCGTCGAGCTGTTCCTGATGCTCGACGACTTCGATCGCCTCGCGTCGCCGGTCATCCACGACGCGATGTTCGACCTGCTGCGCTACGCGCCGTCGAACCTGCATGTCGTGCTGTCGTGCCGCTCGGCGCCCGCGTTGCCGCTCAGCTATTTCGAATCGCGCGACGAACTCGTGCGGGTGGACGAGAACGACCTGCGTTTCGACGACGCGGAGACGCGCGCGTTCTTCGAGCGGGTGGCCGGCAAGCCGCTCAATGCGGACAACGTCGGGCGCCTGCGCGCGGCGACCGAAGGCTGGGTGTCGGGCCTGCAACTGGCGGCCCTGGCGCTGCACGACGACAGCGACGCGGCGCGCGTGGCCGAGCAGGTCAGCCACGCGCGTGCCGGCATCGCCGCGTATCTGAACGAGAACGTGATGACGCAGGTGCCGGACGCGATCCGCCACTTCCTGCTGCATACGGCGGTGCTCGACCGGATGACGCCGGCGCTGTGCGATGCGCTGACCGGCCGCGACGACGCGCTCGACTGCCTCGAATGGCTGAGCGCGCACAACCTCTTCATCCGGTCGATCGACGGCGACCGCCGGCGCTACCGCTATCACGCGCTGTTCCTGCAATACCTGCGGGAGGAGCTGGCGCTGCGCGAGCCCGGCGCGGTGGCCACGCTGCATCGCCGTGCGAGCGCGTGGTATGCGGCCGAGCGGCAATGGCCGGACGCCGTCAGGCACGCGCTCGCGGCCGGCGACTTCGATGCGGCCGCCGGCTGGGTCGAGGCGTGCGCGATGAAGCTCATCGCGTCGAGCGACGTGCGTACCGTGCTCGACTGGGTGTCGCGCCTGCCCGCGCAGGCGCTGACGGGCCGCCTGCGGTTGCGGATCGCGCATACGTGGGCGCTCGCGCTGTCGATGCAGATCGTCGATGCGCGCCGTGCGCTGGAAGCGCTGGAAGCCGACATCGCGGCCGGGCGGCTCGATACCGACGCCGTCACGGCGACCGAACTGCTGGCCGTGCGCTCGCTGATCGCCGGGCTGTCGGATCGCAGTATCGAATCGCTGCAGCTCGGCGAGCGTGTGCTGGCGGCCGCCCCACCGGCCGGTTCGTGGGTCGAGCAGATCGGGCAGACGACGCTGATCTTCGGGCTCGGCTACGCGGGCCGCCTCGGCGACGTGCGGGATCTCGGCGCGCGCGCGGAACACGCGGCGTCGGGGCACGAGCCGCTGTACGCGAACGTGTACCGCCAGAACATGTCGGGCCTGGCCGAGTTCGTCGCCGGGCGGCTGCACGACGCGTCGAAAACGTTCGAGACGGCGTTGCGCGCCGCCGAACGCTCGGCGGGTCGCCTGTCGGCGGCGACGGCGCTGTCGGCCGGCTATCTGTCGGCGATCTACTACGAATGGAACGACTGGGCGAAGGTGCGCGACGCGCAGGCCGACCGCTTCGACATCGCGATGCAGGCCTGTTCGCTCGGGCCGTTGCTGAGGTTCATGCAGACCGCCGCCCTGCTGCAATTCCGGTCGGGGAACGACGCGCGGGCGCACGACATGCTCGACGAAGCCGATCGCATCGCGTGCAGCCGGCAATGGCTGCGGCTGCGCGTCGCGTGCATGGCGACCGGTATCCGGCTGCATCTGGACGCCGGCCAGCCGACGCAAGCCCACCGTGTGGGGCGCGCGCTGGCGTCGCTGGTGTCGCCCGTGCCGCCGGACGAAGCGTCGAGCCACGTCGAGACGTGGCAGATGGCGCAATCCGCGCAGGCAAGGCTGCTGCTCGCCGATGCACGCGCGAACGAAGCCGCGCGGCGCATGGCGACCGTGCACGCGGTGCTGGCCGCGCGCGGGTTCGACTGGTTCGCGGCGCAGGCCGCCGTGTTGCATGCGATCGCGCTCGACCACGCGGGCGACGAAAGCGCGGCGCTCGCGGCGTTCGCGCGTGCGCTCGAATACGGCCAGGGCAACGGACTCGTCCGTACCTTCGTCGACGAAGGGGCGGCGGCCGAGCGCCTGCTGGCGCGCATGCAGAAGCGTGCCGACCGCTTTCCGGCAGTCGGCGCGTGGTATCTACGCGACCTGGCCCGTGCGTTCGACGCGCAGCGGGCGTCGGGCGGGGCACCGGCCACGCGGCCAGGTGCGACCGGCAACCTCAGCGCGCGGGAGCTCGAGATCCTCGACTACGTCGCGCGTGGCCTGTCGAACAAGGAAATCGCCCGCGCGCTGCGCGTCGCGCCGGAGACGATCAAGTGGCACCTGAAGAACATCTTCGAGAAGCTCAACGTGACGTCGCGCATCCAGGCGGTGCGCAGCGGGCTGGCGCTCGATCCGTCACGCGTGCGGCGCGACGACGAATGACCGGCTGACGCGCTGCCGCCCGCGTCAGCGGTGCGCGGCGAACGCGGCCACGATCTCGTCGATCGCCGCACGGATGCGCGCGGTGTGGCGCAGGTCGCGGTGCGTGACGAGCCAGACCTCGTACGGCGACGCCCGCATGCGGTCCGGCCAGATCCGCGCGAGCCCGTCGCGCTCGCCCATGTGAACCGGAATCTCGCCGACGCCGAGGCCCGCACGCAGCGCCGCACGCAGCATCAGGTTCGAGTTGGTGCGCGTGACGATGCGGCCGCCGTCGATCGGTTCGCCGGCGAGGGTCGGCTTGCGGCTGGCGTCGATGTACGGCTGGTAGACGGCGAGGTCGTGGCCCGCGAACGCGCGGCCGCGCTCGGGCTCGCCGTGCCGGTGCAGATAGTCGGGCGACGCGAACAGGCCCATGTCCCAGCACGCCAGCCGGCGCGCGACCAGATCGGGGTTCTCGGGCCGCACGGTGCGGATGGCGATATCGGCTTCGCGTTTCGCGAGATTCAGGATGTGGGTCGACGTGTTCAGTGCGACGGAGACGTCGGGATATTTCGCGTGCAGCCGTGCGATCGACGGCATCACGAACTCGATCGCGAGCGCGTCGGTCGTCGTGATCTTCACCTCCCCGGCGAGCCGCCGGTCGACCCCCTGCGTCAGCCGCACCAGCTCGTGCGCATGCTGCTCCATCGCCTCGGCGGCGCGCAGCGCCAGTTCGCCGACCGGCGTGGGCAGATAGCCTTTCGAAGAACGCAGGAACAGCGTCGCGCCGAGCATGTGCTCGAGCGTCGCGAGCCGCCGCCCGACCGTCGCCTGATCGACGCCGAGCGTCTGCGCCGCGCGGCGCAGCGTGCGCTCGCGATGGATCGCGAGAAAGACGCGCGCGTCGTCCCAGTTCATCGTGTGTCCCGACTGATGCATTTTTGCATTCCCCGACCGGTAATTCGCTGCGTGCCCGCGCGCGGCATCGCCCATAGACTGGCTTCACCTACATGGCGATGCCGCGATTCGGGGATGGCCCGCGAATCGGCCGCGCATCGACGAACGTTGAGGATCATATCGTGATTGATGACGCGAACCCCCTGCCCACCCACATGACCGCGATCGAAATCGTGCGGCCCGGCGGCCCCGACGTGCTCGTGCCGGCGACCCGCGCCGTACCGGTGCCGGGCCCCGGCGACGTGCTGATCCGGATTCACGCGGCCGGCGTCAACGGCCCGGACGTATTCCAGCGCAAGGGGCTGTACGATCCGCCGCCCGGCGCGTCCGACATTCCCGGCCTCGAGATCGCCGGCGAGGTCGTCGCGATCGGGCGCGACGTCACGCGGTTCGTCGTCGGCGATCGCGTCTGCGCGCTGATTCCCGGCGGCGGCTATGCGGAATACGCGGTGGCGAACGAGAGCAACACGCTCGCGATTCCCGATGGCCTCGGGATGGCCGAGGCAGCGGCGCTGCCGGAGACCTTCATGACGGTCTGGCTGAACCTGTTCCAGCGCGGCCGGTTTGCGGCCGGTGAAAGCGTGCTGATCCACGGCGGCGCGTCGGGCATCGGTACGACGGCGACGATGCTCGCGAAGGCGTTCGGCGCGGCGACGATCATCACCACCGTCGGGTCGGACGCGCAGCGCGACGCGAGCATGCGGCTCGGCGCGGATCTCGCGATCGACTATCGCAGCGAGGATTTCGTCGAGGCGGTCGCGCGCTTCACGGGCGGCAAGGGCGTCGACGTGATCGTCGACATCATCGCGGGCGACTACGTCGCGCGCAATTTCGCGGCGGCCGCGATGAACGGGCGCATCGTGCAGATCGGCGTGATCAATGGCCCCGCGAAGGAGCTCGATCTGTTTCCGATGCTGACGAAGCGGCTCACGCACATCGGCTCGACGCTGCGCTCGCGCACTTATGGGGAGAAGGCGCAGATCATTCGCGAGCTCGAGGAGGCTGTATGGCCGCTGATCCGGCAAGGCACGGTCAAGCCGCAGGTCTATCGGCTGTTCGATTTGCGCGACGCGCGCGCGGCGCACGAGCTGATGGATTCGGGACGGCATATCGGCAAGATCGTGCTGGTGACGCCGGCCGCGGATCATGCGCTTCGGGCTGCCATCGACGCAAACGCCAAGCATTCCACATGATCGGCAGACGCTTCAGCCCCCCGGTCGGGGGGCTGAAGCCGCGGCGGGGATGGCCCGACAATCGGGGCACCGAATGCGTCGCCGCGCCCCGCCGGCGCGTCGCGTAGATGCAGGACCGCACTGGACGATGAGTCGAAATGGACATGCTCGAGAACATGCGGACGTTCGTTCGCGTCGTGCAGGCCGGCAGCTTCTCCGCCGTGGCGAAGCAGACCGATGTCGCGACCGCGCAGGTGTCGCGGGCCGTCGCGAGCCTGGAGGCGTATGCGCAGATTCGTCTGTTGAACCGGACCACCCGGAAAATCGCGCTGACCGACAGCGGGCGCCGCTATTTCGAGCGCCTGCAATCGATCCTCGGCGATGTCGACCAGGCGAATGCCGAGGCCCGGAACGCGCTGGTCCGCCCGTACGGACGCTTGCGCGTGCATACGATGCCGGGGCTCGGGCAGAGCCATGTGACCGCGTTGGCCGTCGCCTATCGGGCGCGCTTTCCCGAAGTCGCCATCGAGATGACCTATTCGCAACGGATGCCCAATCTCGTCGAGGAAGGCTACGACGTATCGGTCGTCACGGCCGCGAGCCTGCCTGATTCCGCCTGCATCGCGCATTCATGCGGCACGTCGTTCAGCGTGCTGGTCGCGTCGCCGGCCTACCTGGCCCGCCACGGCGTGCCATCCGCGCCCGCCGACCTGGCACGCCATACCTGCCTGCGCCTCGATACGCCGGCCGAAGCGAACGACGAATGGCTGCTGCACGGCCCCGGCGGCCAGACCGCATCGCATGCGGTCACGGCCGCGCCGTTCCACGCGAATGCGCCGGAGGCGCTGTCGATCGCGCTGCGCGCGGGGCTGGGCATCGGCTCGCTGGCGATCTATTCGGCGATCGACGACCTGCGCAGCGGGCGGCTCGTGCGCGTGCTGCCGGACTACCGGTTGACGATGCTCGACGTGTACGCGATGTATGCGTCGCGTCGCTTCCTGGACGCGAAGGTCCGCACCTTCGTCGAGCATCTGCGCTTGGGGTTGTCGCCCGCGCTGAAAGCCGACGCCCGCGCGCTCGACGCGCTCGCGGCGCCGCGCGGCCGCGAGCGTGCCCGTGCGGTGGCCGGTGTCACGGCCTGACGGCCGGCCCATCCGTCGTACCCGTTGTACCCGTTCGTTCCTGTCGAGGAGAATCCGATGAAGTCCCGTTTTGCAATCGTCGTTGCAGGTTTCGTTGCGTTGTCGCCGCTGGCCGGTCACGCGCAGTCCGCCGCACCCACCGCGCCCGCCGAGCAGGCGGCATCGGCGGCCGCGTCGCCGCGGGCGGCGAAGAAGGCCGAACGCGCGGCCGACCGCGCATTCGCGAAGAAGGTTCGGCAGGCCATCGTGAGGGCGCCCGGCGTGGGCAATGCGCAGGTCACAGTGTTCGCGAAGGCGAAGACGGGCGACGTGACACTGGCCGGGCAGATCGCCGACGAGTCGCAGGACCGGGCCGCGGTGGACGCGGCCCGCCAGGTACCGGGCGTGACGTCGGTGAAGAGCAAGCTCCAGTTGCGCCTGGAGGGTGGCCAGTAACGGGCAGGGTTGACGGCATCGGGTGCATGTCTTTGCGGGTCTCGTCGTGTAAAGAATCCACGGCGAAGGCTCGGGAAGGCACGCACCCGTGCCGGCTGCGACGCGTCCTGCCGCCGGTGGCGGGGCGTCAGATGCGACCGAGCAGCACCAGTATCACGACAATGACGACGATCAGCCCGACGGTGCCCGATGGCCAGTAGCCCCAGCTTCGGCTATGCGGCCATGCAGGAAATGCTCCGATGAGCAGCAGAATCAGAACGATGATGAGGATCGTACCGAGCATCGCATCCCTCCTGGATTTATTCGACACGGTGTCGGCTGTCGCAATTCGCGTGCCGCGAGGGGACGATCGTTCCGTAGGGCGCCGCTGCCGCATCGGACGGTGCGCGGCGGGCGACCGGGATTACGCGCCGGCGTCCGTGCCGGCGGTATCCGGCCAGAGCAGGGCCTGGGCGACGACGACGTGATCGCCGTTGAAGGTGGCGGCGGGCGAACCGTACAGGCGATAGCCGAGCGCCAGCGCATCCGACACGCGGTGGCAAAACGTGGCGTCGTCCTTGCCCGTCAGCAAGCGATAGCGAGGCAGGTCGTTGGGCGGGGAATGCGACATGGGCGGACTCCTGTGAAGGGGGCGGATCGGGCAGTATAAGTCGGACAAAGCCACGCCATCTGCGAAGGCACGGGCATTTACATCATGAATGCCTGTTCATTCAACAAATAAATTTTAAAAATGGCCGCCCGCTCGCTATGCTGAATCCTTCACTCAGGCGGGCATGCAATGGCTGAACTCTTTCTGGTACGGCACGGGCAGGCGTCATTCGGCACCGACGACTACGACCGGCTTTCCGCGGCGGGCGACCAGCAGGGCGTCTGGCTCGGCGAATATTTCGCGCGGCAGGGCCTGACGTTCGACCGCGTGATCTGCGGCACGATGAACCGCCATGCGCAGACGGTCGCCGCGATCCTGCGCGGGATGGGCCGCGAAGGCGTCGCGGTGGACCGCCATCCCGGCCTGAACGAATACGATTTCCACGGGTTGTTCGCGGCCGCCGCCAGCGACTACCCGGAGATTGCGCGGCTCGCGGCCGGCTCGATGAAGGAGCATTTCCGCGCGCTCCGGCAGGTGCTGCAGCTGTGGACCGAGGACAAGCTCGGCGATGCGGCTCCCGAAACCTGGGCCCATTTCCAGCAGCGCGTGGCCGACGCGCGTGCGGCGATCCGCGCAGGCGGCGGCCAGCGCGTGCTCGCGGTGAGCTCCGGCGGCCCGATCGCGGTCACCGTGCAGCAGGTGCTCGCAGCCCCGCCGTCGAGCGCGATCGCGCTGAACCTGCAGATCCGCAACAGCAGTCTTTCGCAGTTTTTCTTCAACGCCGAGGCGTTCCACCTCGCGTCGTTCAACGGCATCCCGCATCTGGAGGACCCCGAACGACACGCGCTGCGCACCTACGGCTGACCCACGAACGATCGCGACGATGACGAACCCTTCCCAGCAACTCGACGTAGCCCGCCTCACGCGCTATCTGGAAACCCACGTGCCGGGCTTCGAAGGCCCGGTCGACACGGAGAAGTTTGCCGGCGGCCAGTCGAATCCGACTTTCCTGCTGAATGCGAAGAGCGGCCGCTACGTGCTGCGCCGCCAGCCGCCGGGCGAACTGCTGAAATCCGCGCACGCGGTCGACCGCGAATTCCGCGTGCTCACCGCGCTGTCGGGCACCGCGGTGCCGGTCGCGCACCCGTATCACCTGTGCGAAGACCGCGACGTGATCGGCAGCCTGTTCTACGTGATGAGCTTCGAGGACGGCCGGATCTTCTGGGACCCCGCGCTGCCGGAACTGCCGAAGGCCGAACGAGCGACCTGCTACGACGCGCTGCTGCGGACGATGGCCGCACTGCACGACGTCGATGTCGACGCGGTGGGCCTCGCCGACTACGGCCGTCCGGGCAACTACTTCGAGCGGCAGATCGGCGTGTGGACGAAGCAGTATCGCGCGGCCGAAACCGGGCGCCTCGATGCGATGGAGACGCTGATCGACTGGCTGCCGAAGGCGTGCCCCGAGGACACGGGCCGGCCCGCACTCGTGCACGGCGACTTCCGGATCGATAACCTGATGTTCGCGCGCGACGGCTATCGCGTGCAGGCCGTGCTCGACTGGGAACTGTCGACGCTCGGCAACCCGCTCGCCGATCTCGCGTACTTCTGCATGTGCCTGCGGCTGCCGTCCGGCGGCCAGGTGCGCGGGCTCGCGGGCCAGGATCGCGCGGCGCTCGGGATTCCCGACGAAGCGGCGATCGTCGCGCGCTACTGCGAACTGCGCGGCATCGCGCCGATCCGCGACTGGCATTTCTACCTCGCCTTCAGTTTCTTCCGGCTCGCGGCGATCGCGCAGGGCGTGAAGGCGCGCGCGTTGCAGGGCAACGCATCGAGCGAGCAGGCGCTGCGCGTCGGCGAAATGGCCGGCCGGCTGGCCGAACTGGCCGTCGGCGTGATCGACGCGCATCGCTGATATCGCCGCGAAGGGTCACGATCGTCACGATCGCCGCGCGGCAATACGACAACTCAATCAATGGAGGAGCACAGCAACATGGCAACGAATCTGTTCGACCTGACGGGCAAGATCGCACTGGTGACGGGCGCGAGCCGCGGCATCGGCGAGGAAATCGCCAAGCTGCTCGCGGAGCAGGGCGCGTACGTGATCGTGTCGAGCCGCAAGCTCGACGACTGCCAGGCGGTTGCGGACGCAATCGTCGCGGCGGGCGGTCGCGCCGAAGCGCTGGCATGCCACGTCGGGCGGCTGGAGGACATCGCCGCGACGTTCGAGCACATCCGCGGCAAGCACGGCCGCCTCGACATCCTCGTGAACAACGCTGCCGCGAACCCGTATTTCGGGCACATCCTCGATACCGATCTCGCCGCGTACGAGAAGACCGTCGACGTGAACATCCGCGGCTACTTCTTCATGTCGGTCGAAGCCGGCAAGCTGATGAAGACGCACGGCGGTGGCGCGATCGTCAACACGGCATCGGTGAATGCGTTGCAGCCGGGCGACCGGCAGGGCATCTATTCGATCACGAAGGCGGCCGTCGTCAACATGACGAAGGCGTTCGCGAAGGAATGCGGGCCGCTCGGCATCCGCGTGAACGCGCTGCTGCCGGGGCTGACGAAGACGAAGTTCGCGGGCGCGCTGTTCGCGGACAAGGACATTTACGAAACCTGGATGACGAAGATTCCGCTGCGCCGCCACGCGGAGCCGCGCGAAATGGCCGGCACCGTGCTGTATCTCGTGTCGGACGCGGCGAGCTACACGAACGGCGAATGCATCGTCGTCGACGGCGGCCTGACGATCTGAGCGCGCGATGAGACTCGACAGCTACGCCGGCCAGACCGTGATGATCACCGGCGCCGCGAGCGGCTTCGGCGCGCTGCTCGCGAGCGAACTCGCCGCGATGGGCGCGCGGCTCGCGCTCGGCGACCTGAACGGCGATGTGCTCGAACGCGTGGCCGCGCCGTTGCGCGCGGCCGGCGCCGATGTGATCGCGCAGCGCTGCGACGTGCGCGTCGAAACGGAGGTCGCCGCGCTGGTGCAGGAAGCCGTCGCGCGCTTCGGGCGGCTCGACGTCGGCATCAACAACGCAGGCATCGCCCCGCCGATGAAGGCGCTGATCGACACCGACGAAGCCGATCTCGACCTGAATTTCGCGGTGAATGCAAAAGGCGTGTTCTTCGGGATGAAGCACCAGATCCGCCAGATGCTCGCGCAGCGCGAAGGCGTGATCCTGAACGTCGCGTCGATGGCCGGGCTCGGCGGCGCGCCGAAGCTCACCGCGTATGCGGCGTCGAAACATGCGGTGGTCGGGCTCACGAAGACGGCCGCGCTCGAATACGCACGCCACGGCATCCGCGTGAATGCGGTGTGCCCGTTCTACAGCACGACGCCGATGGTCACCGACAGCGAGATCGGCGAGCGCCAGGATTTTCTGGCGCAGGGCTCGCCGATGAAGCGGCTCGGCCGGCCCGACGAAATCGTCGCGACGATGCTGATGCTGTGCGCGAAGGACAACACGTATCTGACCGGGCAGGCCGTCGCCGTCGACGGCGGCCTCTCGGCCTTCTGAACCGAACGAACGGAAACACGGAAATCTCGAGGAGTCGATCATGGACTTTGGCTACACCCCGAAAGTGGAAGCACTGCGCGAACGCGTGAGCGCATTCATGGATGCGCACATCGTGCCGCGCATCCGCCAGTGGAACGACGAAGTGCACGCGGGCCAGTATCCGGTGTCGTTCATGGAGGAACTGAAGGAACGCGCGAAGGCGGAAGGGCTGTGGAACCTGTTCCTGCCGCACCTGAAGGACGACGAGCCGGGGATGGGCCTGACGAACCTCGAATACGCGCCGCTCGCCGAGATCATGGGGCGCGTGAGCTGGGCGTCGGAAGTGTTCAACTGCAATGCGCCGGACACCGGCAACATGGAGCTGCTGCACATGTTCGCGACGCCCGAGCAGCGCGAACAGTGGCTGCTGCCGCTCTTGCGCGGCGAAATCCGCTCGGCGTTCGCGATGACGGAGCCCGACGTCGCATCGTCGGATGCGACCAACATCACGACACGCATCGAGCGCGTGGGCGACGAGTACGTGATCAACGGCCGCAAGTGGTTCATCACGAACGCCGCGCATCCGAACTGCAAGATCTTCATCGTGATGGGCAAGACCGATCCCGAGGCCGAGTCGCACCAGCAGCAGAGCATGATCCTCGTGCCGCGCGACACGCCGGGCGTGACGGTCGTGCGCAACATCACGGTGGTCAATCACCACGCGCCGGAAGGGCACTGCGAGATCACGTTCGACAACGTGCGCGTGCCGGCGCGCAACCTGCTCGGCGAGGAAGGCAGCGGCTTCGCGCTCGCGCAGGCGCGCCTCGGGCCGGGCCGTATTCACCACTGCATGCGCTCGATCGGCGCGGCCGAGCTGGCGCTGGAGCTGATGGTCGACCGCGCGCAGTCGCGCGTCGCGTTCGGCAAGCCGCTGAACCGGCACGGCACGGTCGGCGAATGGATCGCGCGCTCGCGTATCGAGATCGACCAGGCACGCCTCCTGGTGCTGAAGGCCGCGTGGATGATCGACAAGGTCGGCGCGAAGGCGGCGCGCAAGGAAATCTCGATGATCAAGGCGCTCGTGCCGACCGTCTATACGGACGTGTGCGACCGCGCGATGCAGGTATTCGGCGCGGCCGGCTTGAGCCCCGATACGCCGCTGGCCGACCTGTGGACCTGGGGTCGCGCGCTGCGCTTCGCCGACGGCCCGGACGAGGTGCACCTGCAGGCCATCGCGCGGATGGAGATCAAGGACGGCGAACCCGGCGCGACGGCGCCGTACCTGACGCCGCCGCCGCGCGGCTGAGCGCCGCGCCGCACGGGAGCGCGACGTGGGCGAACGGGAGGCGCACGCCGTATTAAGATGCCGGCAAGGAGATCCGGCGATGCGCCTTTCGAAGATTGATCTGAACCTGTTCGTCGTATTCGAGGCGATCTACAACAAGCGCAATCTGACGCGCGCGGCCGAGGTGCTGAACCTCACGCAGCCGGCCGTCAGCAACGCGCTGGCGCGGCTGCGCAAGACGCTGAACGATCCGCTGTTCGTCAGCACGCCGGCCGGGATGATGCCGACGCCGATGGCCGAGAACATCGTCGGCCGCGTGCGCGAGGCGCTGCAATTGCTCGATTCGAGCGCGCACGAAGGCGATGTGTTCGATCCGGCTTCGTCGGAGCGCGTGTTCCGGCTCAGCATGAGCGACCTGACCGAGGCGTTGTTGCTGCCCGCGCTCGGCGAATTGCTGCAGACGCATGCGCCCGGCATGCACGTGCGCAGCTACACGATGGACCGCCGCGAGGTCGCGACCGCGCTCGCGAACGGCTCGGTCGACATCGCGATCGACGCGCCGCTGATCGGCGATCCGCATCTGCACCAGGCGCTGCTCGTGCAGGACCGCTACGCGTGCATGATCCGCGACGATCACCCGTTCAAGGGCGATACGCTGACCATGGACGACTACCTGTCGATGGGCCACATCCACGTATCGAGCCGTCGCAAGGGCAGCGGGCACGTCGACGCGGAACTGACGCGGCTCGGGCTGCGCCGCAACATCCAGATGCGCGTGCAGCACTACATGGTCGCGCCGCTGATCGCGATGCGCAGCGATCTCGTGCTGACGGCGCCGCTGCGGCTGCTGCAGCGCTATCCGGCGCGCATCCTCGAACTGCCGTTCGAGATGCCGGGGCTCGACTACTTCTGCTACTGGCATCGCAGCGCCGATCAGGATCAGGGCAGCCAGTGGCTGCGTGAGCAGTTGATGGCGTTGATGGGCGGGATGGGGGCGGTGTGGTGATGGGCGGGGCGTGCGCGTCGCGCGTTACCCCCGGCACTTGCCGACTCAATACGAATCGTCGTCGAAGCGTGACGATGCCGGCCGGCGCTTCATGTCCTTCAGCCAGTTCCTGACCTGATCCGGGTCCTCGAACTCGCGCAGCGCGACGGTCAAATCCTGGTTGCTCCGCTGCATGCCGGCAATGTCGCGTGCCAGCATGCGCAGCACGGTATCGGGCGCAACCTTGGTGGACGACGCGATCCCGTACGTGCGCCGGAAATCATTCTCGACGTGCACGATCTCCTGATCGAGTTCGCGCAGCTGTTCCTCGAGGATGCCGTTGTAGCGCGTGAGCCGCGCTTCGCTGAGGCCGTCGATCGCACGCCGGTCGATCTGTTCGATCTCCAGCTGCAGTTCGAGCAGTTGCAGCAGGTTGCCCTTCTCGTAGGCGCGGTTGACCCGCTGCATCAGCACGGTCTTGCGTTGCTGCTCCTGTGGATCGGGTTCGCGATCGGGGTGCAGCGCGCTGGCCAGCTTGCGATAGATCTCGCGGATGGATTTGCTCGATTCGGCCTGCTCGGCTTCGATCCGGGCCTGCGCGGCCGATTGCTTCGGTGCCTTCTTGCGCTTCGCGCGCTGCGCCTCGCGGGCCGCGTGGGCGGCCATGTCGCGCTCGAACTGGGCGTCGAGTTCGGCCTGCATGCGTTCGGCGAGTTCCTCGGGCGATAGCGTGTCGAGATCTTCTGGCGGTTGCGGTTCGGGTTCCTGTTCCCGTCCCGGTTTGGCGGGCTCGGGAGCGGCCGCTACGTGGCCGGCGTGCGCGGGTCCGGCATGCCGGTTGTAGATGATCTTCAACGTCGCGTCGTCGCTGACGTCGAGCAAATCACCCGCCATATCCACGATCAGGTCGGACAGCGTGCGCTGCTCGGCCTTGCTCAGGCCCCTCTGCAGGAACGCATCGTCGAGCAGATGGATCAACCGGATGCGCAGCGCCGTCGCTTCCTGTTCGAGCGGCAACAACCCGTCGACGAACTTCTTCTGGAACGCCGGCATCACGGCTTCCCACGCGCCGAGCCGCTCGCGCCGCTTTTCGATCTGCTTGACGAGCGTATTGAACGTTTGCTGGGCTTTCGACAGGCTGGCTGTCTCGTGGCCGGGTGCGATGGCGACCGCGGCACCGCGACGTGCGGTCATGATGAGTGTCCTCCGGCCGCGGCGGGACGCGCGGCAGGCCGGTATTTTAGCCGCATGCCCGCGAGGCGGCGCGGAGTGGGGCACTTCCCGCCGCGACCGGCGGCGCGTCAGTGCGTCACGGCCGCCGCTGCCGGCGCGCCGGAATCCGAACGCGGTGCGCCGTTCGGGCCGTAGGCCGCTGCGGCATTCTTGTGTTCGGCGAGGCGCTTCGCGGCCAGGCGTTCCTGCGCGGCGACGATGTCGTCCGGATAGCTGTCGCCGTCGCCGATCGTCGGGTTGTAGCCGACCGATTCGAGGTCGAGCAACTCCTGGCGCACTTGCGCGCGGGTGAGCGTCGAGTGGGACGACGATTGTGCGTACGACATGGTCGGTGCGGCGAGCAGCGCGATGGCTGTAGTGGCGACGGCGGTGATGGTAACGATGAGCGATTTCACGATTTCCTCAGACAGTTTCGTTTGCGGTTCGGCGCACTGGGGCAGGTCGAACCGATGGAGCAAGTTTAGGAACCCGGAACGGCTGGATAAACGGCGATTCCTGGCGAGCTGTGTTCCAGAATGCGTGTGAGTGCGCAACGCGCATGCCGTGGCGATCACGCATCGGTGATTGCTGCGGCGGTGCTTGCCGCATTGACCGTTCCCGACGCGCGCGGCGTGGCGACCGCGATCGCATCGATGGTGCCGCTTGGGCCTGCGCAGCTCAGCGGTAGGTGCGTGCATCGGTCGTGCGGCCAATGATCCGGTACGTGGCCAGTGCGACCGGCCGGCCCAGCGTCCAGGCTGGACTCCTGATCGAGGCAATCGGTTTTACTTGTCGTGCGGCAGATGGGTGCGCGCGACTGCCGGTCGATGCGGCTGTGGATCGATCGGTAGACCCATGGTCGACGCACGACGAACTGCCTGAAAGAATGGGTTGCGTGCGCAGTCGGCGCGAGCTGGAGGGTGGCCCTTCAGTCGCCGAACAACTGCCGCTGCCCGGAGATCACGCGTTCGAAATCGTCGCGCAAGAACGGCAGGATCGCATCGGCGACGGGCTGAAGCTGGCGGCTCAGGTAGAACGCATAGTCGATCGGCGAACGCATCGTTTCGAGCGGCTCGGGGCCGGCCGTCGTCATCACGTAGCTGATCCAGCCGCCGCGCTGATACTGCAGCGGCCGGCCCTGCGCGTGATTGAACTCGTCGGCGATGCGTGCCGCGCGCACGTGCGGCGGCACGTTGCGCTCGTATTCGCGCAGCGGCCGGCGCACGCGCTTGCGGTAGACGAGCTGGTCGTCGAATTCGCCGGCCAGCGTGCGCCGCACGTAGTCGCGAATGAAATCCTGGTACGGTTCGCGCCTGAACACGCGCCGGTACAACTCGCGCTGGAATTGCTGCGCGAGCGGCGTCCAGTCGGTGCGCACCGTTTCGAGCCCCTTGAACACGAGATCCTCGCCGCCGTCGGCCGTTGCCGCGAGGCCCGCATAGCGCTTCTTGCTGCCTTCTTCCGCGCCGCGCACGGTCGGCATCAGGAAGCGGCGGTAATGCCGCTCGTATTGCAGCTCCAATGCGCTGTCGAGCCCGAACTGTTCGCGCAGGTGGGCGTGCCACCAGCGATTCACGTGCTCGACGAGCGCGCGGCCCTTGGCGCCGGCTTCGTCGTCGTCATGTGCGCGGCCGAGCCACACGAACGTCGAATCGGTATCGCCGTAAATCACTTCGTAACCCTGAGCTTCGATCAGCTTGCGCGTGCGGTGCATGATTTCGTGGCCGCGCATCGTGATCGACGATGCGAGGCGCGGGTCGAAGAAGCGGCAGCCCGTCGAGCCGAGCACGCCGTAAAACGAATTCATGATGATCTTCAGCGCCTGCGACAGCGGCGCGTTGCGCTGCCGCTTCGCGTCGTCGCGGCCCTCCCATACGCGGCGCACGATGTCGGGCAGGCAGTGTGCGGTGCGCGAGAAGCGCGCGCCGAGAAAACCGGGCACCGATGCGTCGTCGCCAGGATTCGCGAGCCCCTCGATCAGGCCGACCGGGTCGATCAGGAACGTGCGGATGATCGACGGATAGAGGCTCTTGTAGTCGAACACGAGCACCGAGTCGTACAGCCCGGGCCGCGAATCCATCACGAAGCCGCCGGGGCTGTTCTGCCCCGTCACGTCGCCGAGGTTCGGCGCGACATAGCCTAGCCGGTGCATGCGCGGCAGGTACAGGTGCGTGAACGCCGCGACCGAACCGCCGGTGCGATCGACCGCGAGGCCCGTGACGCTCGCGCGTTCCAGCGCGAAGGACAGCAGGTCGGCCTTGTCGAAGATGCGCGTGACGAGCTCGCAGTCCTTCAGGTTGTAGCGTGCGAGCGCGGGCTTGTCGTGCTCGAAGCGGCGCTGGATCTCGTTCATCCGCTGGTACGGGTTGTCGATCGACTTGCCTTCGCCGAGCAGCGACTGCGACACGTATTCGAGGCTGAACGACGGGAAGGTCCACGTCGCGGATTTCAGCATGTCGATGCCGTCGAGGATCAGCCGGCCGGCCGCGCCCGCGAAGAAGTGGTCGGGCTGCTGGCCGTGCGCGCGCCAGTCGAGCACGCTGCCGCCGCGCCCGAGCTTCAGCGGGATGCCGTATTGCTCCGCGTGCGCATGCAGGATGCGCAGGTCGAACTGCACGAGATTCCAGCCGATCACCGCATCGGGATCGTGCCGGTCGAACCAGTCGTTGAGTCGCGCGAGCATCGCGGGGCGGCTGTCGCAGTAGTCGAGGTCGAAGTCCAGGGCGCCTGCGCTGCCGCTCGCGTCGCCGTTCGGCGGCCCGAGCATGTAGACCTGGCGCTGTCCGCAGCCTTCGAGCGCGATCGAGTACAGCTCACCGTGGACGCTGGTTTCGATGTCGAGCGACACGCAGCGCAGCGCGGGGCGGTAACCGGTTGCGGGCTTCAGCTCGCCGCCGGTGAGCGTGCCGTCGCGGCCGGGCTGGCCGCGAAACGCCACGCATGCGGTGATGAAGCGCTCCATTGCGTAGCGGTCGGGCGGCTGCACGTCGGCTTCGTAGACGTCGACGCCGGCGGCGGCCAGCCGCTTCTGGAGCCCGGACAGATGCCGGTAGCGCTTGCAATAGAGACCGACGACCGGGCGCTGCCGGAAGTCGCGCAGCGCGAGCGGGCGCAATTCGGCTTCGCGCTCGCCGGCCAGTGCGCGTTCGGCGAGCGCTTGCTGTTCGGCCGGGATGAACGCGACGGCTTCCTGCGGGCGCAACCGCACGCGGCGCGGACCGTGTTCGGTTGCCAGCCAGAACTCGATCTCGATGCCGGATGCGGTGTCCCGCCAGTGGCGGGTAAGGATGAAGCCCTGCTCGAACGCCGTCAAAACGCTTGCTCGTCGTGGATGCCCAGGCGGCGGATTTTAGCGCCTGGAAGCGGTTCGCGCCGATAGCGGCGCGATGGCATCAGGTGGCAGGAAGCCGGTGCGTGATGCGCCATCCCGTGCGGGCCGTATCGATCGGCCGCAGCAACCAGCGGCGCGCGACGATCGCGTGGCGCTTCTGCGTGACGTATTCGTCTATGGCAAGTTCGAGGGTATCGTCACCGACGCGGGATAGTGTCGCAGTGGCGCCGGAGCCGTCCGCGAATTCGATGACGGCGGGGTGTGGTTTGGCGGTGCGCGGCGCATCGTGGTCGAGCGTCACGATGCTGCCCGGATAGAGGTGCGAATGGCGGGTACGCAGCAGGACGGCGGTGGGCATGGAAGGCGCTCCGGAAAACGCCGGCTTGGGCAACGTGAGCCGGATTCCGGAGCCTACCTGAAGGTGAGCGTTCGCGGGGTTATGGCGAGCGGCCGCCGGGATGGCCGGTGCCGGGGACCGGACCCGAACCGGCACTCCCTCAAACATGCCCCTCGTGCTCGATCGCCCCACCATGCGCCGCCCGCGTCACGACCCGCACCGGCACCCCTGACGCCCTGGCCGCCCGTTTCGCCCACATCGCCGTCAGAATCGGCACGAGAATCGCCGTCACGAGGCACGCGGTCGCGACGATCGCCGTCGCCGCCGGCACCATCGGTTTGAATTTCGGAATCATCTCGCCGATGATCGCCGGGTTCGCGACCGCGGCGCCGGCCGTCGACGACGCGGCCAGCCCCGCCGTCCCGTTGCCGCCGCCCAGGAACTTGTCCGCGAGAATCAGCGGCACGCCCGTCACGACGATCACCGCGAGCCCGAGCGCGATGCCCGGTAGCCCGCTTTTCGCGATCACGTTGAGATCGATGCCGTTGCCGAGCGCGAAGCCGAAGAACGGAATCAGCGGATGCACGCAGCGCCCGAACAGCTCGCGCAACTCCACGTCGAGGTTGCCGAGCACGAAACCGATCAGAAACGGCAGCACCGCGCCGACGAAAAGCCGCGTCTCGAACACCGCGACGCCGGCCGTGCCGAGAATCAGCATGCTGACGAGCGGCCCCGATTCGATCGACATCAGCACGAACGCGCCGGCCTCTTCCTTGGTGCCGTATTGCTGCATCACGGCCGCATAGAGGCCGCCGTTGGTCATGTCCATCGACGTCGTGATCGCGAGCAGCGACAGTCCCGCGAACAGGCCCGTGCGGATGCCGTCGTCGGGGATGAACCGCGCGGCGATCACCGTCGCGAGCCACGCGACCACGATCTTCGTCGCGAGCAGCGTGCCCGACTTGCGCAGCACGACACCCGTCGCGCGCAGGTCGATCGTCGCGCCCATGCAGAAGAACCAGACGGCGAGGATCGGCACGGTGCCCGCGATCAGGCCGTTGGTGAACGAGCCGAAGTACTTGCCGGCGTTCGGTGCGAACGTGTGCACGCACGCGCCCAGCAGCATCGGCACCAGCATGAGCCCGCCCGGAATGCGGTCGATGGCCTGTTTCAGCTTCATGTCTCCTCCGTGGACGTCGATGCGTCCCGTTGTCGAATGATGTCTGCTGACTGACTATAGGACATGATTCGCAACGGTGGTCCGTTTTCGTGAATTTCGATGGCAGTCGTATCATCCGGAAGCGGCGGGCGCCGAGGTGACGACTGTGACGACCGTCGCGCAGGATCGAGCGTCTGCCGGCCGCGAACCGGCAAACCGGAAAAAACACTACGGCGCAGAGGGCGAATGATGAAAATGACGATGCACATGGGCATCGCGTTGCTGGTGCTCGGCGCGAGCCTGGGCGCGAACGGCGCGCAAGCGAAGAGCACGGTCGATTGCGGGAAGCTCGATGCGGCCACGAGCGGCCCCGACGACAACTTCCGGCCGCCGGCGTCGGGTACGGTCATCGGCACGGGCCGCGCGTATTTTTACTCGGCGCCCGACGCGCAGTGCATCACGAAGCGCACCTTCATCGTCCCCGGCGATTCGGTGACCGTCTACAAGTCGCACGGGCGCTGGCACGACATCATGTACGTGAACGGCAAGACCGGCGACGACTTCGAAGGGTGGGTCGAGCAGGGCCGCGTGCGCCTCGGCGGCCAATACGGCGCGCAGTAGTCGCCGTCGGCGGCGCCGCTACACCGTCGCCCCGGCGAAATCGCGCTGCAGGTTCTCCGCGCGCAACGGCCGCTGGTACAGGTAGCCCTGCGCGTACTGGATCCCGACCGCATGCAGCGCGCGATGTTGCGCTTCGGTTTCCACGCCTTCCGCGATGATCTTCAGGCCGTAGTGATGCGCGACGGCTGCGATTCCCTCGATCAGCCTCGAGCTGCCGCTGTCCAGTTGCGACACGAACTGTCGATCGATCTTCACGTAGTCGAACGGAAAGCGTGACAGCATGTCGAGATTGCTGTGATGCGTGCCGAAATCGTCGATCGCGAACTTCGCGCCTTTCGATCGCAGTGCATGGAAGATCTCGGTGGTGCGCGCGTTTTTCTCGAGCAGGATGCGCTCGGTGACTTCGAGCACCAGCGTGAAGCCCGGCGGCAGCGCACGGATCGCTGCCTCGACGTCGGCCACGAACCGCCCGCGCTCGAGATCCTGCGGCGCGATGTTCACGGCAATGCGCAGCGGCGCGGACGGCGCCAGCGCGGTCAGCTCGGCGACCGCCGTGCGCAGCACGAATTCGGTGACCTTCGGCAGCACCGTGCTCGATTCCACCTGCGGGATGAACACGGCCGGGCTGATGGCCCCCCACTTCGGATGGTGCCAGCGCAGCAGCGCCTCGACGCCGACCGTCCTGCGCGTCTGCACGTCGACGATCGGCTGATACACCACATGGAACTCGTCGCGCCTGAGCGCGTGGCGCACGGCTTTCAGCAACAGCCGCCGCGGCGCCATCGCGAGCAGGTAGGCGACCATCACGAGGCTGTCGGCGAGCAGCACGATCGTCGCGCAGATCAGCCGGTAATGACGCTGGACCTGTGACGCGTAGCGCGCCGATGCGATGACCGACACCGTGAACGGCCAGCGCTGCGAAGCGATCGTGCTGCCGCCAGCGGGGCCTGCCTCCGTTTCCGGCGAGAACTTCCCGTGCTGATCGAGACGGCCTGCACCCGCGATCGACAGCGTGGCCGTTTCCGCCCCGTTGCCGGTGCCGTGGGCGAGTGCGTCGGCCACGTAGTCGCCCTCGATCACATACAGGACGCCCGCGCCGCGCGCGGTGGATCGGAATACGGACAGCACCGGAATGCCATGCTGGAACGGCGTCTGGCGTAGCAGCGTGACGGCCATCGAGTCCGGTTCCGGCTCGCGCGCATACGCGGTGAGCGGCAGGTCGATCGAACCGAGCGCCGACGAGCACATGAGGCGGCCGTCGCTCACCAGCCCGACCGCACGCAGATAGCGCAGGCGAGTGCCCACTTCGGCGAGTGTCCGGAACACCGTCGCGCATGGCCGCCCGACGAGCGCGCTCAGTTCGTCCGCGTGTCGGAGGCGCACGCCGTCCAGAATGCGGTCCACGGAAGCCACGATGTCGTTTGCCACGACGCGCTCGTTCGTGGTGACGGCATCGCGTGCGTAGCGGTCCGCCAGTACGATCGCGAACGCGGGCACGAGCACGCAAATGATCACGGCGGCGAGAAACATGACGCGCGGCCACGCGCCGCCGCGGTGGAAAAGGAGTGTCGAGCCGGGCGTGAGCGCCCGCAGCCCCGCGATTGCCTTTGGTGTTGTACGCATGACGTGGCAAGTCGAACCGGTCGATACACCAGCGGCACGCACGCCGCATGCCCGAGTCGGGCCAGGCGGCTCGCGCGCCGGTTTCGGATGCCTATCGATTCGGTCGTCGCTTGTCGCGATCGTCCATCGATCTGGCGGTATCCCTCAATAACATGCGTACATTAAGCATGTATATAGGCGCAGCGTATCGAAAAAAGCCCCGGCCGCACAGTGTGTGCAGCCGGGACGAAAGACACCGTCTCTTGGCACGAGGATGGTGCGCGGCAAGTATATGATGCGGCGCGCTATTACGAAATATTGTTGTCTAAAAATTGGTGCCGTTTTGTGATTGTGTCTCAAAAAGAAACATTTCCGCGTGGCCCGCTTTCGGCGGTCGGCCGCGAGGGTGTCGAGCAGGAGCTTTGCGATGGAAGAAAATACTGCGCCTACGGTCATCGTGACCGACGGCGCCGCTCTGGCGGACGGCGGTTCGCTGTGGATCAGGATTTCGGTGGACGGGCAGGCCCGCGACTATTCGCTCGATCGCGCACTCGCATCGCGCGGTACGCCGCGCTACGACAGCATCCGCGGTGCGCGCGGCGTCCTGTCGAACGAAGAGCGACGGGAGTTGCGGGTGCTGCTGGAGCGCATCGTCGACCGCGCGATGTGGGCCGGCATCGTCGACACGTTCATCCAGGTGCTGAAGCGCTCCGACGCGTCATGAACGATGGCGTGCCGGGCGAGATTCAGAAATCGTTGCGCATCTTGTGGAGCAGGCCGCTGGGTGATTGATGCGTGTCCACGGCAGTGAGGACATCGGTCAGGAACCACGGCAGGTTCAGCTGCGTGTTGGAATCGCCGACGCAGACCCGGATCGGCGGCGCGCTGGAGGGGGCGCGGGTGCCTGGTGCGGCGTCCCGCGACGGCACGCAATTTTTCGCGTATGCCTGAGCCGGCACCGGCGGCGCGATGGCACCCGAGGGCGCACCGGCGGTGGCCGGTAGGCTGATGGCGGCAAACAGGGTCAGGGCAGCGGCAAGGGCGACGCGTTTCATGAGGGTTCTCCGGCGATGCTCGTTCGACCATGCGGGCCGGTGCGAGTTCGTCGGCGCAAGATACGAATCACCTGCCAGAACAGATTGCTCAGCCGCGCGCAATGCCGGTCGTCCGCGTCGGTCGCTCGCCGCACGGGTGTCGTTCCACGCATGTATATTGTCGCCATGCATCGATCGGCCGGCGATATCGCGCCGCTTCGTTTGCACGTCTCCGTGCGCGCGCACTGCCAACCCGCCCGAGCGCGGTGCTCGCGGCGAAGCATCCAGAGCAATTACAAGAACCAGAGAGCGTTCCGAGCCCACCCATGAGCGATACCGAAGTCGTTTTTCAAATAACCGCGGACGATCTCGTCCACGCATACCGCCTGCATCTTTGGCGCAGGTACAACTGGAAATACCTGCTCCAGTCATTTGCGATCGGTGCGATCGTGTACATCGTCCTGCTGGTCGGCGGCGTCCGGATAGCAAGCGGACGTTTTCCGGAATGGCGCTATGTCTGGATGGCCGCGGGAATCGCGGCTGTCGTCGCGATCGGCGTGCCCATCCTGAATCATCTGATACTGCCGCGCGCAGGTCGCAAGATCCACGACCAGCAAAGGACGCTTCATCAGATTCACACGGTCATTTTCCAAGGCGACCGGTTCATTGTCGAAACACCGACTTCGCGCGACGAAATTCACTATGTGGATCTCATTCACTGGAGCGAGGATCGTCAAATGATCCTGCTTTATCAGTCGTCGGTGATGTTCCGCGTGGTACCGAAGCGCGTGCTGAACGACGGACACGTGGCGTTCCTGCATCGAGCGCTGCTTCAGAACGGCGTGCGCAAAGTCTAGCGTGCCGCGGAGCGCATGACGAAGTCCGAACGGTTTGCGCCGTCCGGGTTTCAACGTGCGCTTGCGGCCAGAAGGCCCCGCGCATCACATCACTGATACCCGTAACACTGCTTCAACCCAGCGTAGTCGTAGAAATGGCTGCCCGGCGCGATCTTCGCACCGTCGCACGCGGCCTGGAAATCGGTCTCGCGCTCGTTGTACAGCATCTTCACGATGAGCCGCGATCCGTTGCGATAGACATCCCACTGCATGTTCGCGGCCATCGGCGAGACCTGGTCGCCGCGCCACGGGTTGTTCGCATACGTGTACGTCTGCGCCTGCGGCGTCGGCACGAACACGTTCTTCAGGTTCATGATCGACGCGAACGGAATCACGATCTCCGCATGCGTGAAGCGCAGCTTCGCGGCATGCGTCAGGTCGCCGCGCGCGATCGCATCGACTTCGCCGAAGAAATCGTCCTGCAGCACCTTCGCCATCCGGTACGTCACCGGGTTCGCTTCCTGGATGCCGGGCCCCTTCTGGTAGTAGTCCTCGGCATCCTGGAGGTACGCGAGATACTGCGCCTGCTCCGCGCCGATGTACTTCTCCATCGTGACGCCGCCGGTTTCCGCGGTCATGGCCGGCGCGACCTGCAGCAGGTTGTACAGCACGTTCACCGCATCGACGGCCGTCGCGATCTTCGTCTTGCCGTCGCCCTTCAGCGTGTTGGTGAACTTGCCGTCCGTCGACGTGAACGCATAGGTGCCGGTGTTCGCGAACGTGTAGCCGTCGGAGCCGAGCTTCGCGATGAAGGCCGGCGACACGAGCGCGGCCAGCACCGTTTGCGCGACGTCGGCCGCCTGCGGCGCGGCCTTGATCGCCTTCAGCTTCGCGGCCACCGTCGCGTCGTTTGCATAGGTCTGGTACGCCTGGCTCGCCTGATAGGTCGCGTAGTACGGATCGCTCGTGTCGGTCACGAGATCGGTGGCCGGCGTCAGCGAGTGGAAATACAGCAGGAAGCGGTTGGTGCCGGCCGGTTGCGCGACCGGCGCGCTCGCCGGATAGCCGGCCGGCGCGGCCGGCAGCGTGATGGCCGGCGCCAGTGCCGGCTGCGCGGCAACGAGCGCCGCCGAGAAATACGTCGAGCTGTCGACCGCGCGATCCTGGCCCGAGTTGACGACGACCACCTGCCGGTTGCCCGTCGCAAACAGCGCGGGCAGCCGCTGCGCGAGACGCGCGGCGAGTTGCTGATGTTCGCGGATGCCGGTTTGCGTGAGGTTGCCGTACCCGGGTGTCGAAATGCCTTGCACGCCGTAGCCGAGCAGCGCATTCGCCTTCATCATCGCGTACGTGTCGGCCTTGAGTTGCGCGCCGAGCGCGGTCAATGCGCCGTCGGCCTCGGCCTTGACCAGCATCGCGTAGATCGCGCCGTCGTACTTGAAGCCCGACAGCCCGCGCGAGCCGTGACGGGCGACGAGTTCGGTGTAGACCGGCGCGTAGCCGGCCGGCGGCGCTTCGTACGTCGCCGCGTCCTGCTGCGGGCGGTACGGCGTCTTCGTCTGGTAGTAGGTCGCGGGTGTCGGAGTCGGAGCCGGCGTGGGCTGAGGTTGCGGTTGTGGCGCGGGCGTCGTGCCGTTGTTGTCGGCCGACGTGGCGGGCGGCGTCGAGTCATCCCCGCCGCAAGCGGCGAGCAACAGGCAGGCAATCGTGAGGACGGCGGCGGTGCGGGTCGGGCGTGTCATCGTGGCGGGCAACGGACGGGACGATGCGCATGTGCGCCGTCCCGTCTCCGGGGGAATGTGGTCGAGCCCCGAAGTGTTGCAAGCGACTTTGACAGCAGAATGTCAGGATGCGGTCGGACAATCGTCGGATGGCCGCCGGATCGACGATGACGACCGGCCGCTGCCAGCCCGTGTGCGGCCGTTCAGTGCAGCCCGGCCGATACGATCGAGCGCACCGTATCGGTGATGTTTACACAGCGCGACAGGCCGAAATGCTCGGCTTCGCGGCGTTCCGGTTCGCTGCTCGCGATCCCGACCGCGCGCTCCGGCGGCACGCCGAGCGCTTGCAGCGCGACATCGAACGGATGCTGATTCGATCCGGAGTCCTGTTGATTGGAATCCGCGACGACGACCGAGAAGCGGTCGAGGTTCGCGCGGCCGAACTGGCCTTCGAACATGTCGCTGAGCCGCGCGGCCGGCAGCGTCGTGACGAGACCGAGCCGATACCCTTCTTCCGATGCCCGGTCCAGCCACTGGATGATCGCGTCGCGTTGATGGCGCGATTCGCGCGAATCCGGTGTGGCTTCGATCTGCGCGAATGCTGCGTCGAGACGGGTGACGATGGCTTCGATGACCACGGTAATTCCTTTTCAGAAACGTGATGATCCGTTCGCCGACGGGAATGCCACACACCTTAGCGTCGATCCGGAAAATGCGACCAATTAATATTTTTCGCCGACTCATACGATTTGGCTAATGAATGGGCGGCAAGCCAGCGGGGGCGCGGGATGTGTGTCGCGCGGCATGTGCCGCATGAATTGCCTCGTATCGGTCGCGTTCAACGTGATGCACCAGCGTGGCGCACATTGTGAATGCGTCGAGTATATGCATATGGAAAAACGGCATATCGAGCGATGCCCGCCCGATATGCCGCGTCGTGATGCTGCGCGCGAACAGCTGCGATCAATGCAGCTTGATCGACGGCTGGTGACGGCTTTGCAGCCAGTGGCTCAGCGACTGGAACAGCGCGCGCTTCATGCCGACCACGCTGAACAGGTGCTTGCGATACAGGAACTTGTACAGCCCGATCGCCGCCAGCCCGTCGACGATCAGCGAGCGCGAGCGCCCGCCGATGTCCGCCTGATACACGGCGCCCGCATGCCCGAGCGACACGACGGTGCCCGCATCGCGGAACGTGAAGCCGGCCACCGGCTTGCCGGCGACGCGACGCGCGAATGCGTTGACCAGATACACCGCCTGCTGATGAGCGACCTGCGCGCGCGGCGGCAGGAACCCGCCTGCACCGGCCGACGGGCACGCGGCGCAGTCGCCGAACGCATACACGTGCGGATCGTCGGGGGTCTGCAGCGTGTCGGTCACGATCACCTGGTTCGACCGGTTGAGCGCGATGTCGCCGATGTCGCGCAGCATCGCGGGGCCGGCGACGCCGGCCGCCCAGATCGTGATGTCGCTCGCGAGCCGTTCGCCCGTCGCGGTCGTCACGGCGTCCGCGCCCACTTCCGCCACGCGCGTATCGGTCAGCACGTCGACGTTCAGCGCGCGAAGCTGCGCGTGCATCTTGCCTGACAGCCGTTCGTCGAGCGCGGGCAGGATGCGCGGGCCGCCTTCGATCAGCCGGATGTGCACGTCACGCGCGGACACCAGTGCCTTGAAGCGGTACGTCGTCAGTTGCTGAACTGCATGGCGCAGCGCGGCGGCCAGCTCGACACCCGTCGCACCCGCACCGATCACGTTGATGCAGATCGGCGCCGCGCGCCGCGCGGGCTGCTGCTCGGCCAGGTGATTCGCCTTCGTGCACGCAGCCAGGAACTTGCGGCGGAAATCCTCGGCCTGGTCGAGGTTTTCGAGCGGCAGTGCATGGCGCTCGGCGCCCGGCACGTTGAAGAAGTTCGTCACGCTGCCGACCGCCAGCACGAGATCGTCATAGTGGAGCGTCCGCTGCGGCAGGATTTCCGTGCCATCCGCATCCTGCACGGCCGCGATCGTCGCCGTGCGTGCCGCGCGATCGACCCGCTGCAGCGCGCCCTGCACGAAGCGGAAGCCGTGGCGCTTCGCCTGCGCCGCGTATTCGATCGTGTGGGAAGCCGGATCGCGATGGCCCGACGCGGCTTCGTGCAGCAGCGGCTTCCAGAAATGCGTCGGATAGCGGTCGACGAGCACGATTTCGGCGTGCCCGCGGCGTCCGACCGTATCGCCAAGACGCGTCGCGAGCTGCAGGCCGCCGGCGCCGCCGCCGACGATCACGATGCGCGGCAGGCGCGGTGCGCGGTCCGTTGCAAGGGTGGGCGTGGTGTTGTCCATGTTGGGCTCCCGCTGAATGACGATTCGGATGACATTGCTCAAGAACCGACGATATAGTTTCGAACCCACTCGAACAATTTAATGTTTATAAGCGACTCATATGTATTCACTTATAGGAAAGACCGCGACGTTCCGGCAGTTGAAGGCGCTGGACATGATTGCGCGGCTCGGCAGCGTGTCGCGCGCGGCCGAGGAGCTGAACCTGACGCAGCCGGCCGTGTCGCTGCAGGTTCGCCTGCTCGAGGAGGCCGTGGGCGCTGCATTGCTACAGCGGGTGGGGCGTGGCGTGCAACTGACCGCGGCCGGCGAGATCGTGGCGCGCTACGCGCGCGAGATCCTGCATCTGTGGAGCGAGGCCGGCGACGAAGTGGCCGCGTTGACGGGCGATCTCGGCGGCACGCTGCGGATCGGCGCGATCACGACGGCCGAATACCTGATCCCGCCGCTGCTCGTCAAATTCACCGCGACGCGCCCGCACGTGAAGACCTATTTCAAGGTCGGCAACCGCGACGACATCATTCGCATGCTCGCGACGCATGAAATCGATCTCGCGGTGATGGGCAGCGCGCCGAAGGAGCTGCGCACGCACGCGGTCGAGTTCGCGAAGCATCCGATGGTGTTCGTCGCGGCGCCCGGCCATCCGCTGATGCAGCGCAAACGCGTCGCGCTGAAGGATCTCGAATCCGCGCACCTGCTCGTGCGCGAACGCGGCGCGGGCACGCGCTCGACCGTCGAGAGCCTGTTCAAGAACGCGGGCCACCGCTTTCATGTGGGCTCCGAACTGTCGAGCAACGAGGCGATCAAGCAGATGGCCGAAGCCGGGCTTGGCGTCGCGTTCCTGTCGTTGCACGCGTGTGCGCTCGAACTGCGCACGGGGCTGCTCGGGCAACTGCCGTTTCCCGGCAATCCGATCGAGCGCGAATGGTATGTGGTCACGCTCGCCGACCGGCGGATTTCGCAGGTGACGGGGCTGTTCCGCGACTTCCTGATCAAGCAGGGCGCACCGGTGATCGACGGCGCGACGGTGGCGCCGCACGAGCGGCGGCGCAAATAGGCGGCGTGTCGGCCGGCCGGTCAGACGAGCCCGAAGTCGTCGTTGCTGTGGGGAATCGACGCGAGCAGCCGTTCGAGCCGGTACCAGCCGACGATGCGCAGACCCCACGCGGCGATGGCGGTGCGTGTGTTGCGGGCGTTGGGGCCGGATGAAGGACGGGCGGCGGACGGCGCGCGCGCGATGAACGCCGCGCGTTGCGGGCAGGAATGGGGCATGACGGGCTCCGTAGGTGTCGGATGAGGCGATCGTAAGCGGCGCCGCGCCCGCCGGCGCGCACGCAAGGATCGTCCCAAGCAGAAACGGATGATCTTTTTCTGTTCGATTCAGCGGCGGCCGCGCAGGGCCGGCACGCCGGCCCGAAACGCGTCACAATGCGCGTTCGGCACCTGATCTGGTGGAGACCATCAATGAGCGATCCGATTCTTGCCGCGCCGACGGACAATGGCGTCCCGGTCAGCCTGCGCTCCAGCCGCGGGCTGGGTTGGCGCGGCTTCGGCGCGTCGCTGCTGGAGATTCGCGCGGGTACGTACCGGATTCCGGCGGCCGAGCATCACCGGATCGGCGTGCATATCGGCGCGCCGGTGCGCGCGGATTGCGTGTGCGACGGCGAGCGCGTGTCGCGCATCCAGGCGCACGGCGACGTCGACGTGATTCCGGCCGGCTTGCCCGGCCAATGGACCGACAGCGCCGACTGCCGGATTCTGCATATCGCGCTCAGCGACACCTTCGTGCGGCGCACCGTCGAACAGCTCGAACTGAAGCCGTCGCACGCGCAGATCCGCCGGCGGCTGCAGGTGCGCGACCCGCGGCTGCAGCACATCGCGTGGGCGATGGCTGCCGAACTCGAAGCGGAAGACGCATCGGACCCGCTCTACGCGGAGAGCCTGTGCACGGCGCTCGTCGCGCGGCTGGTCGACGGCCAGCCCGCGTTTCGCGAACGCCGGCGCACGCTGGCGCCGAAGGCGGCGGCACGCGTGATCGACTATGTCGAGGCGAATCTCGACCGGCGCATGACGCTGGGCGAGCTCGCGGCGCTCGTGTCGATCAGCGTGCCGCATTTCAAGGTGCTGTTCCGCGAAACGCTCGGGATGCCCGTGCACCAGTACGTCGTGCGGCGCCGGGTAGAGCGCGCGAAGACGCTGCTGCTCGAAGGCCGGCTCAGTATCAGCCAGATCGCGCTGGAAGCCGGGTTTGCGCATCAGAGCCACATGGCGAACTGGATGAACCGCGTGCTCGGCGCGACGCCGACGGAGATCGCGCGGTCGGGCGTGCGGGGCGGGTTGCGGCTGGCGTATGACGGTGAGGATGGCGGGAAAGACGCATAACGCAACAGCGGTACATGGGCGTTGCGTTTGATCTGACGGCAATTGTCCAATAGGTTGTTGGACAATTGTTGCGTTCGCCTTCTCCGGTTTTGACGCGCTTGTATCGGGGAGCACGCATGGTTATGGCGCATTCAACGCGTCATCCTTTCCTGTTCGATTCATCCGTCCGTGCGCACCTTCCCGGCCGCGCAACCCGACAATCACAGCACCTTCATCCCTCAGGAGCGAACCGTGTTCGTGATCTTCGGAGCATCCGGCAACGTCGGCCTGGCCACCGCGACGACCTTGCGCAACACAGGCTATTCCGTGCGCGCGGTACTGCGCGACGCGCGCCGTCGTGAACGTTTCGTGCGGCTCGGCTGCGATGTCGCGATCGTGGACCTGACGGACGCGAACGCGATTGCCGCGGCGATCGACGGCGCGCAGGCTGTGCAGATGCTGTGCCCGGTGCCGGCCGCCGATCCCGATCCGGCCACGACGATGATGCGGACGATCGACGTCGCGACCGCCGCGCTCGCCGCGAATCCGCCACCGGCGCTGCTCGCGTTGTCGGATTACGGCGCGGAGCTTGAAGGCAATACGGGTATCACGCGTCTGTTCCATGACTTCGAGGAACGTCTGAAGACGATCCCGACGCAGCTGACGCTGCTGCGCTCGGCCGAGCATCTGCAGAACTGGGCGCGCGTGTTGCCGGTCGCACTCGGTACCGGTGTGCTGCCGAGCTTCCATCACCCGGTCGGCAAGGTGTTTCCGACGGTCTGGGCGCCCGACGTGGGCGTCGTCGCGGCGCGGCTGCTGCTCGATGCGCCGGAAGGCGGCAGGGGGCCGCGTATCGTCAGCGTCGAAGGGCCGCGGCGGGTGAGCGTGACGGCGCTCGCGGAGACGTTGGGCGCGGTGGCAGGCCGCGCGATCGTCGCGCACGAGCTGCCGCGCGATACGTGGAACGCGACACTGCTGCGCGCCGGGCTCAGCGAACGTCATGCACAGCTGATCGTCGATCTGTATGACGTGCACAACGCGGGGCGGATCGATGTGGATGACAGGGCGTCGGAGCGGGCGTACGGAACGACATCGCCGGAGGAAGCGCTTGCGCAACTGGTGCGCCGGCATGCGCGTTGAGTGAAGGGGGCGCGGCGCGCATCACGCGGGCCTCCGCACCCTGTTCAATACCGCATACGCCACCGAGCCGATCACGATCCCCCAGAACGCCGACCCGAGCCCGAGCCACGTCATCCCCGACGCGGTCGCAAGAAACGTGATCATCGACGCTTCGCGATGGTTCTCGTTCTCGAAGATCCCGTGCACGTTCGCGCTGATCGCGCCGATCAGCGCGAGCCCTGCCAGGATCGCGACGAACGCCTTCGGCAGCGCGAAGAACACCGTGACGATCGTGCCCGCGAAGAGTCCGCCGATCAGATAGAACGCGCCGGTCGCGAACCCGGCGACGTAGCGCCGGTCCGGATCCTCGTGCGCGTCCTTGCCGGTGCAGAGCGCCGCGGTGATCGCCGCGACGACGATTGTGATCCCGCCGAAGCAGGCGACGACGAGCGACATCACGCTGGTCGCGGTGATGATCGGGCGCGCCGGCGTGTGATAGCCGGACACGCGCAGGATCGTCATCCCCGGCAGGAATTGGCCGGTGAGGCTGACGACGACGAGCGGCAGCGCCAGGCTGAGCGTCGTGCCGAGCGTCCATTCCGGGGCGATGAAGATCGGCCGCGCGATACTCGGCGACACGTTGCCGAGATGCGTCATCCCGAGCAGCGTCGCGAGCGCGGCACCCGTCAGCAGCACCAGCACGATGCTGTAGCGCGGCAGCAGCTGTTTGAAGATCACGTACGCCGCGATCATCCCGAAGCCGAGCACCGGCTGCGCGGTCGCGGCGGAGAACGCGTGCATGCCGAACGGCAGCAGGATGCCGGCCATCATGCCGCACGCGATGCCGCGCGGAATGTGGCGCACGAGCCGGTCGAAATAGCCGGAGACGCCGATCGCCAGGATGATCAGCCCAGCCGTGAGGTAAGCGCCGACGGCCTGGTTGAGCGTCAGTTGCGGAAACAGCCCGACGAGCAACGCAGTTCCGGGCGCCGACCACGCGGTGACGACGGGCACTTTCAGCTTCCAGCTGGCGAACAGGCCCGATACCCCGGCGCCGATCGAGATCGCCCAGACCCACGACGACACCATGTCGTTGGACGCATGCGCGGCCTGCGAAGCCTGGAAGAAGATCGCGAGCGGGCCCGCATACGAAATCAGGACCGCGAGAAAACCTGCGGTGATCGCGGAAACGGACCAGTCGTTGCCGATCGTTCGGATCGCGCCGGGTGGGGTGTTCGGTTGCATCGTCGTCGGGGAATGCGGCGCGCGGCCGTGCGGCGGAGCCGGGGCGAATGATGGTCGGAAGCCCGGAGGAGCGGCCATTCTGGGCATTGCCGACGCAATTGGCAATTCGCGGACGACGATCGGTGTTGTCGGCTTTTCGTAAGGATCGGTGCCGACACGCGGAAACTTCTGACGTCAGGTGCTGATCTGCAACACCCGGTCGACCACCGCCACCTTGATCCCGCTGCCCGTCGACAGCGATGCCGTGCCCTCGTCGAACGGATGCACGGGCGGATCGGTCGGCGTCCACGCATGGCGCGCGAGCAGTTCGCGATATCCGCCGCGGATCACGAAGCCGCCGCATTTCTTCGCATACGCGTCGCGTCGCATCCGGTATGCGCGCGGCAGGTCGTACCAAGGTAGCTTCGGCAGGTCGTGATGGACGAGGTGATAGTTGTTGTTCAGGTACAGCAGCCGCATCGCGAAGCCGGCTTCGTTGATCGTGATGCGCGCCTTCGGATGCGGCGCGGCGCGATGCTCGTACAGCGAGCGGATCATCGCGAGCGACAGCGCGGGCCACGTGACGGCCAGCAGGTAATACCACCACGGCACGCCGATCGCCCATTGCAGCCAGGCGAGCAGCGCGACCACGCAGGCAACGTGAGTCAACCACATCGGCAGATAGCGGAAGTCGCCGCGCCGGAACGCGGCGAACGCATCGCGGAACGTCGCCGCGATGGCGAGCGGCGGCCCGACGACGATGCGTCCGAAGAAAGTCTTGCGCGCGACCGTCAGCGCCCGGCGCCAGCGCGGCAGCCGCGCCCAGCGTTCGCGCGTCACGTAGTTCGTTTCGGGGTCGACGCCCGGTACGGTCAGGTCTTCGTCGCGATGATGCTCGAGGTGCGTGTCGCGATACAGCGTGTACGGATACCAGATCGTCAGCGGCGGATAGCCGAGCAGCTTGTTCACGAAGGCGGAACGCGTCGGGTGGCCGTGCAGCAGTTCATGCTGCAGCGACAGGTGCCACGCGCCGAGCAGGATCAGCGGCGGCGTCGCGGCGGCGAGCGACAGGTGCCCTTCGCGCACGAGCAGCAGCACGGCGAGCCAGCCGCCGTAGATGACGACGACCAGCAGCCAGGTCGGCCACTCGGTGCGGGCAGTGAAGCGGGCGTCGAGCGCGGCGATCGCGCGCGCGTGGTCGACGTCGAAGTATTCGGCCATGGCTTTGAGGCAGATGGATCGGGCAGTGCGGGGAACGAGCGATGGAACCGGGGCGCTCGGCCCGGGTGCGCTGGTGTCTCGCGGATCACGGTCGGCTTGCCCGGCATCGCGCACGGTGGCGGCGCCGGCAGGCCTTCGAACGGTACCGGGGCGGGGCGGCTACGCCAACCAATCGATTCGAATTTGCTTATCGTCTTGCGGCCGATAAGCATCCGGACCGCCGTCGATGCGTAGAATGCCCGCATGAAACCCTGGATCGCAGTCCTGCCGATGTACAACGTGACGCCGTGCCACGCCGCCCTGTGGCGCGCGCTGCTGCGTGATGCGCTCGATGCGTTCGCGAACGCGGGCGGGCCGGCTGACGTCGTGCTGCCCGACGCGCCGTTCGACGATCTGCACGCACTGTGGCGGCGCGACGACCTGCTGCTGTCGCAGACCTGCGGCTACCCGTACCGGATGCTCGGCTTGCACGACGTCGTGCGATTGATTGCGACCCCGATTTTCGGCGCGGAGGGCTGCGACGGGGCGCGCTACAGCAGCGTGCTGGTCGTATCGGCGCGTGTGTATGCGGGCGGGGCGACGACGCTCGCCGCCTGCCGCGGGTTGCGGGCCGCCTTCAACGGCGAGGATTCGCACAGCGGGATGAACGCATTCCGGCACGCGGTCGCGCCGCATGCGCACGACGGACGGTTCTTCGGCTCGGTCACGCCGTTCGGTTCGCACCTGAACGTGCTGCGTGCGCTGGCCTCGGGAGAGGCCGATTGCGCGGCGATCGACTGCGTGACGTTCGCGTATGTGCGCGACGCGCTGCCCGATCTGCTGAAGGACATCCGGATCATCGGCACGACGGCATCCGCGCCGGGCTTGCCGTTCGTCGCATCGCGGGCGGCGCTGGCGGATACGCAGGTGGGCGCGTTGCAGGAGGCGCTCGAGCGCGCGGCTGCCGCCGATGCGGAACGGGCGCGCGTGCTGAGGCTGAAGGGATTCGACCGGCTGTCGCCGGCCGACTACGACACGATTGCGCGGTTCGAGCAGGCCGCCGCGACGCACGGCTATCCCGAACTGAGGTGACACACGGGGCGGCGCCCGGCGGTGCTGCGACCGCCCGCGCCGCGGCCCGCTTACTCTTCGTCCATCAACCGGACCTTGACCCGCTTGCCCTTGATCTTCCCGGCATTGAGCTTGCGCAGCGCGTCGCGCGCGACGCCGCGCTCGATCGCGACATAGGTCGAGAACTCGGTCACGTTGATCTTGCCGATCTGCTTGCCGTCGAATCCGGCGTCGCCGGTCAGCGCGCCGAGCACGTCGCCCGGGCGGATCTTGTCCTTGCGCCCGCCGAGGATCTGTAGCGTTTCCATCGGCGGCAGCAGCACGCTGTCGTCCGCCGGCTTCAGTTCAGCGAGCGGATGCCATTCGACCTCGCGCTTCTGCGCCTGTTCGATCGCGCCGACGCGGCCCATCTCGTCCATGCTCACGAGGCTCAGCGCCCAGCCGTCCTGATCCGCGCGGCCGGTGCGGCCGATGCGGTGTACGTGCACTTCGGGGTCGGGCGTCACGTCGACGTTGATCACCGCTTCGAGCTGCGCGATGTCGAGCCCGCGCGCGGCGACGTCGGTCGCCACCAGCACCGAGCAGCTGCGGTTCGCGAACTGGATCAGCACCTGGTCGCGCTCGCGCTGATCGAGCTCGCCGTGCAGCGCGAGCGCGTGGAAGCCCTGCGCGTGCAGCACGTCGAGCAGGTCGCGGCATTGCTGCTTGGTGTTGCAGAACGCGATCGTGCTCACCGGCCGGTAGTGGTTCAGCAACTGGCCGACCGCATGCAGCCGCTCGTCCTCGGTCACTTCATAGAAGCGCTGGCGGATCTTGCTGTCGTCGTGGCGTTCCGCGAGCTTGATTTCCTTCGGATTGCGCAGGAACTGCTGGCTCAGCTTCGCGATGCCGTCCGGGTAGGTCGCGGAGAACAGCAGCGTCTGACGCGTCGTCGGGCACATCCGGGCGACCTTCGCGATGTCGTCGAAGAAGCCCATGTCGAGCATCCGGTCGGCTTCGTCGAGCACCAGCGTGTTCAGCGCGTCGAGCTTCAGGTTGCCGCGATCGAGGTGATCCATGATGCGGCCCGGCGTGCCGACGACGATATGCGCGCCGTGCTCGAGGCTCTGCGCCTGCGGACGCATCGGCGTGCCGCCGCACAGCGTCAGCACCTTCACGTTTTCCTCGGCGCGCGCGAGGCGGCGCACTTCCTGCGCGACCTGGTCGGCGAGCTCGCGCGTCGGGCACAGGATCATCGCCTGCACGTCGAAGCTGCGCGCATCGAGGCGCGCGAGCAGCGCGAGCGAGAACGCGGCGGTCTTGCCGCTGCCCGTCTTCGCCTGCGCGATCAGGTCCTGGCCGGCCAGCGCGACCGGCAGGCTCGCGGCCTGGATCGGCGTCATGTCGACATAGCCGAGCTGCGCGAGGTTCGCGAGCGTGGCGGGCGTCAGCGGCAGCGCGCTGAACGGCGTGGCGGTCGGTTGGGTCAAGACAGGTCTCCGAGGTAGGGGCGGCCTTCCATCTGTTCATAGACGACGTTGCCTTCGTCGTCCTCGAAGCGTTCGAGATAGTTGCGGGCGCCGCACAGCGGGCAGCGGAACAGCAGCCCCTGGCCTTCGTCCTTGATGACGACGTCGGACTGTTCCCACTGCGTGCCGCAGCTCTGGTTTCGGCAGGTAAACACGGTCTTTCTCCAGCTGAATTCGGTTGATGGCGCGCCCGGGCGGGCGCGGCCACGGCGGGCGGCGCTCGCGCGGCTCGGGCGCGGGCCGCACCGGCGGTGGCTCGGGTTGTGTCGATGCGGGTGATGGATCGGGCGGCGACGGGGTCGCGCGTGCCGCAATTCTAGCGGAAGCCGGTGCCTCCGCCCGGCGCGCACCAGGAAAAACGGCCGCCCCGGAGGGCGGCCGTGTCGGGCGGCACAACGGTGCCGCATGGGTGCCGCGCAAGTGTCGCGCGGCGTCGGGCGCGTTACAGCGCCATGTCGGCCGACGCCTTCGCCGGGCGGGCCGGCGCGTTGCCGGTCGGCTGCGACGGCGCGCCGAGGTCGATCTTCGGCGGCGGCGACAGTTGCAGCACGTCGCTCGTGTAGGTCCATTCCTCGACGACCTTCGCCGGGCTGTCGTTCAGCTTGGTGCCGTAGCTCGGCACGATCTGGCGGATCTTCTGCTGCCACTCGGGCGTCGCGACCTTGTCCTTGAACACCTTCTTCATCAGGTTCAGCATGATCGGCGCGGCGGTCGATGCGCCCGGCGACGCGCCGAGCAGACCCGCGATGCTGCCGTCCTGCGACGCGACGATCTCGGTGCCGAGCTTCAGCACGCCGCCCTTGACCGGGTCGCGCTTGATGATCTGCACGCGCTGGCCGGCCTGCCACAGGCGCCAGTCTTCCTTCTTCGCGTTCGGGAAGTATTCCTTCAGCGCGTTGAAGCGGTCGTCGTCGGTCAGCATCAGCTGGCCGGCGAGGTACTGCACCAGCGGGAATTCGTCGACGCCCACGCGCATCATCGGCGCGACGTTGTGCAGGTTGGTGCTCTTCGCGAGGTCGAAGTACGAGCCGTTCTTCAGGAACTTGGTCGAGAACGTCGCGAACGGCCCGAACAGGATGATCTTCTTGCCGTCGATGATCCGCGTGTCGAGGTGCGGCACCGACATCGGCGGCGAGCCGACCGACGCCTTGCCGTACGCTTTCGCGAGGTGCTGCTTCACGACCTCGGGGTTGTCGGTCACGAGGAACGAGCCGCCGACCGGGAATGCGCCGTAGTCCTTCGCCTCGGGGATGCCCGACGCCTGCAGCAGGTGCAGCGCGCCGCCGCCCGCGCCGATGAACACGAACTTCGCGTCGACCGATTGCGGCGGCTCATCCGAATGCAGCTTGACCCACGACACGTGCCACGTGCCGTCGGCGTTGCGCGAGATCTCGCGCACTTCGCTCGACAGCGACAGCGTGAAGTTCGGCTGCGTCTTCAGGTAGCCGACGAACTGGCGCGTGATCTCGCCGAAGTTCACGTCGGTGCCGATCGGCGTCCACGTCGCGGCCACCTTCTGGTTGCGATCGCGGCCTTCCATCATCAGCGGCACCCACTGCTTGATCTGGTCGTAGTCTTCCGAATACTGCATCCCGCGGAACAGCGGGCTCGCCTGCAGCGCTTCGTAGCGCTTCTTCAGGAAGCGGACGTTGTCGTCGCCCCACACGAAGCTCATGTGCGGCGTCGAGTTGATGAATGAGTGCGGGTTCTTCAGCACGCCCTGCTTGACCTGCCACGCCCAGAACTGGCGCGAAATCTGGAACGACTCGTTGATCTCGATCGCCTTCGAGATGTCGATCTTGCCGTCCGCCTTCTCCGGCGTGTAGTTCAGCTCGGCGAGCGCCGAGTGGCCGGTGCCGGCGTTGTTCCAGCCGTTCGAGCTTTCCAGCGCGACGCCGTCGAGGCGTTCGACCATCGTCATCGACCAGTCGGGCTGGAGTTCGTGCAGCCAGACGCCGAGCGTCGAGCTCATGATGCCGCCGCCCACCAGCAGGACGTCGACCTTCTTCGTGTCGGCGGCGTGCGCCGACGATGTCGCGACGCACAGCGCGAGCGCCGACAGTATTACCCGTAACGTTTTGATCACAGCAGATCCCTTTTTCAACTTGGATGCATCGGTTTGCCATGCCGCCCGGCGCGCGGTTCCGTGGCGCCGGAACGCGGGTCCGGAGATTCGGACCGCGAATCCGGAATTCCGGATCGGCGCGGCGCGCCGTTGCATTTGCGCACGCGAAGCGATTCGGAAGGACACCTTCGGATCGGCTTCCCGCGGGCAGGCAAGCGCCTGCGTCGCGAGGGTGCGCCACGCGCCCGGGCCCGGGTGGCAAGCCTGAGCGGACGGCGCTTCAGGCTGCGTTGAAAGAGGCCGCGTGCGACGCGTTTTGCGGGGGCGGGGTGGCAAGGGGCGCGTAATATAACCGAACTCGGACAACGTGTCGCAGGCGGCGAATATCCCTGTTTTCGTGGGGTTTTTTGTGCGTCCGGGTTTCCGGAATGCCGGTGCGCGACGCGGGAAAATCGACGGGGATCGGCGGGGTGGAATGCGTGCGATGGACGGGCCATGGAGCAGACCGGAACATCATCGGATCGCGGCGTTGCATCACGACCCGTTCACGCGCATCACATCACTTCGTTCCGCCGTTCCGGCAGAACTGCTCGTAAGCCTGAGCCGAATTCGCGAAGCCCCGCGCCTTCGCAAGTTCCCACGGACGCTCGCACTGCTGCGTCCACTCGCACCACGCGTAGCCGGCCGAGCCGATGCAGCCGTGCGCGTCGCGATCGCCGCCGACCAGCAGCGGGGCCACTGGCGCGGCATTATCGGCCGGTGCCGAAGCAGTGGCCGGCGCGGACGATTGCGCCGCACAGGCGCTCAATGCGAATGCGCAGGCGATCGCGGCGGCAAACGACGCGGCAGGAAAGTAACGTTTCATCGGGTAGCGCTCCATGGGATGACGATCGACGGCGGATGCCCGTGTGTGGGCGCCTGACAGGCATGAGCGGTCACGCGTCCGGCACCGGCACGCGTGACGAGAACTTCACCTCGCGCAACGCGAGGCTCGACTGGATCGACTGCATCGACGATACGCCGGCCTGCTTCCTCGGCACGCGCTCGAGGCACCCGGCGAAGGTGCTGGCCGCGATGCCGGCCACCGACTATCGCGGCGTGATCGGCGAAACGAGCTTCACGCCGCAGGGCGACCTGAAGCACGGCGCGATCTCGGTGTTCACGTACAAGAGCGGCAGGAAGGCGCTGCTCGACATCGTCCGGATGTAACGTCGCAGCCGGGGCGCGGCGCGCCCCGCGGCACTACAAGACCCGCACGCGCGCGTCGCCTGCGCGGCGCTCCGCGTCGTGCACGATGTGCAGTTCCCGCGTGCGGATCGGCAGCGCGCAGTCCGCCTCGGCGAGCGTCTTGCGCACCTGGCGCGCGAAGCGCCAGCGCATCGCCCAGAACTTGTCGGTATGCGTCCACACGCGCATGTTCGCGACGGCCGTGCTGTCGTCGAAACGCATCACCATCACGTCCGGCGCGGGGTCATGCAGCACGTCGGGATCGGCCACGGCCAGCGCATGCAGCGCAGCGAGCGCGCGATCGATATCGTCGTGCACGGACACTTCCACTTCGAGATCGAGGCGGCGCGTCGGGTTGCGCGTGTAGTTGCGGATCGAGCTGCCCCACAGCGCGCTGTTGGGTACGTACTCGCAGATGCCGTCAGGCTTCGTGAGGCGCGTCATGAAGAGCCCGACTTCGTCGACGGTGCCCGCGACGCCCGTGCCGCCGTCGATGTAGTCGCCGACCTTGAACGGCCGCAGCAGCAGAAGCATGATGCCGGCCGCGATGTTCTGCATCGTGCCCTGCAGCGCGAGCCCGATGGCGAGGCCGGCCGCGCCGAGCACCGCGACGATGCTCGCGGTTTCGATGCCGAGCTGCGACAGCGCGCCGACGATCGCGACGATGCGGATGCCCCATACCGCGACGTCGCAGAGGATCGGCCGCAGCGTGTCGTCGACGCGCTCCTTGTTCGAGAGCAGTCGGTTCAGCCAGTTGCCGATGCGTTTCGACAGCCACCAGCCGGCGACGAGCAGCGCCAGGCCGGCGGCAAGCTTGAGAGAGAGGGTGGACAATGCGTTCCACAGGAACGTCCAGCGTTCCGGATGAAGATGATCGAGAAACATGACGGGATTCCGGTGTTGAAGACACAGTGCGCGGCGCGTGTCGCGCGCCGGCAGCCCTCGACTGTACACGGCGCGGCGGGTTTCGCGCGAATGTGTGGGGTCCCCGGTGCATTGTTTTAGTACTAGTATTAAGCGGCATTCTTAACAAATAAGACGAGTCCTATTTAGCCGTTTCGGCCACGCCGATACACTCGCTGTCGAGTAGCCGGATCGCGACGATCGTTCCTCCGCGATGCCCGGTTCTTTCCCGATTTTTCATTGAATAGCGAGTGACGACGTCATGCGGTCAGACCTGCGTTTCCGTGTCGCACGCGAGCAAGGTCAACCCGCGTCACGCGGCGTTCACCGTTTTCCGATCGGTCGCGCATTCCTGCGCGGCATCGTCGCGGCGGCCTGCGTGGCCGGCGCACAGGGCGCGGCAGCGCAGGCGTTTCACGACGCCGCGCCGGTCACGCCTGCGGCAGCGGAAAACACCGACCTTGGCGACGTGCCTTTCTTCAATTCCGCGCGCACCACGTGGGGCGGCCTGCGTGCATCGTCCGCCGCGCCGCTCGACGTCGCTTATGCGTCGCACGCGTTGAACGTGTCGGCGGGCATCGAACGCGACGATCCGGGGGCGCGCTTCGGCGCCTGCGTCGCGTATCGCGTGCTGTGCGATACCGCGCGCGGGGCGGTCGAACGCGGCTACGCGTCGCGGTTCGATTACGGGCTGGCGTCGGCGTTGCCCGCGACGGGTGCGCAGCCGGCGTTTGCGCCAGGTCCGGTCGATCTGGCCGCCGCCGAGCCGTTCACGCTTGCGCAGCCGGATCGCGGCACGCGTGCCGGCGCGATCGTCGGCAGCCTGCACGCGTCGCTGGCGCGCGCCGATCTGCCGGCCGGTGTTGCCGCGCAGATCGTCCGCATGCTGGCCGGGCGCATCGATCCGAAACAGCGCGGCGCACATGGCGATACTTTCCGCGTGGCATTCGAGCCCGACCACGACGCAACGCGGCCGGGCCGCGTACGCGTGACGGCGCTCGACGTCCGCTTTCGCGGGCAGCGGGTCGCGGCGGTCTGGTTTGCCGCGCAGGCCGGTTCGCCGGGCGCCTATTACGACCTCGATGGCATGCCGCTCGCCGGTGCTCGCTTCGCGATGCCGGTCGCCGCGACGCGCATCAGCTCGCCATTCGGCGGGCGTGTGCATCCGGTGAGCGGCGCGCGTCACGTGCATTCGGGCGTCGATCTCGCGGCGCCGGCCGGCCGCGCGGTGCATGCGTCGGAGCGCGGCGTCGTGACGTTCATCGGCACCGAGCCGCGCGGCTACGGCAAGTACGTGGTGATTCGGCATGACGGCGGCTACGCGTCGTACTACGCGCATCTGTCCGCGTTCGAGCCGACGCTGCGAACCGGCGCGCGCGTCATGCGCGGTCAACGCGTCGGCGCGGTCGGCAGCACGGGGACCGCAACCGGCCCGCATCTGCACTTCGAGGTGCGCCGGCATGCCCGCCTCGTCGATCCGATCGAACTCGTGCAGGCAGCCAGAGCAGCGAAACTGAAGGGCGCGCAGCGCGTGGCGTTCAACCGCGTGGCGCGTGATGCGCGCGTGCAACTGGCGTCGGCCACGTTCGCGCAGCCGGTGGCGCTGTCGAAGGTTGCCGCGCCGCAGGCGGGCTGATCGGTCGCGGATGCCGGCCGTGGGCCGTGATGGCCGGCATCGTAATGGTGAGCACGCGTGTGCGCGTCGCCGCGAGGATAGTCGGAAATGCGCCTGCGTTCGAATGGCACGACATCGTGCAAAGCAACATCGCCAAATGGCGCGCAACATTCCGCGCGGACCATTCTTCATCGAATTACGTCAAATTTTCCGATTGATTCGGATTACGTCACGTTTGCTGAGCGCGGATAAGGGAAAGCTGGCAAATTCAACCGGCTTTCATTCTCGCTCGGCCGCCCCGGCCCTCCGGCGCTTCATATGCTGCATAGCGGAAATTTCATCCCCTTTATTTCCCGATGCGAAATTAATCGCACCGTGATTGCCGATATCACGCATTCGGATCTTGCGATTATTTCAAGGCAGGTGATATAACCCGTTCCACGCACCGATTTGCAGCAATAACGTCACCAATAAATGCGAGCGGAAAATGAAAAGAAAGGCGCGGAACCTGGGTTTGGGTGGAATGGCGATTCTCACCGGCGCGGTGCCGGTCAGTGCGTATGCGGCGTGCTCGGCTACCGCGCCGGGCAGCGGCACGACGGTGACGTGTACCGGCGCGAACGCGCCGTCGGTCGTGGCCACGGCCGGCAGCACCAACGTGACGATCAACCTCGATTCGACCGTGACGGGCAGCTACGTGCTGACGTCCACGCCGACGCCGTTCTCCATAGATACGTCGAGCACGATCACCAACAACGGCAACCTGTCGATGTCCGGCAACGGTACGGGCGTCGCGAATCGCGGCGCGGTGCTGCTCGGCGTGAACAACGGCAACACGCTCACCAATGCGGCGACCGGCGTGATTTCGACGTCGGGCACCTACAACGACGGGATGGCCGCGAACGGCAACAACAACACGCTCGTCAACAACGGCACGATCACGACCACCGGCAACAACGCGTACGGGATGACGGCCGCGTGGGGGCAAAGCAATCCCGGCGCATCGGGCAACCAGATCGTCAACACGGGCACCGTGACGACATCCGGCAACAATGCCCGCGCCGCGTCGCTGCTCGGCGGCAACGGTACGATCACCAACAGCGGCACGCTGACGTCGAACGGCCGCGATGCGCCGGCCGTCTACATGCAGGGCAACAACGACACGCTCGTCAACAGCGGCACGATCCAGACCACCGGCACCGCGACCAGCGGCGGCAGCGTCGACGCCGTCGTATCGAACACGCTCGGCAGTTCGTTCACCGCGACGATCACGAACCAGGCCGGCGGCAGGATCATCAGCAACAACGGCATCGGCGTGCGCTCGACCAACGGCGCGACGACGATCACCAACGCGGGGCTGATCCAGGGCGGCGGCGGCACCGCGATCCAGGGCGGCAACGGCAACGTGACGCTGATCCTGCAGACGGGCTCGCAGATCGTCGGCACGGCCAACGGCGGCGCGGGCACCAACACCGTGACGTTGCAGGGCACCGGCACCGCGTCGAATGCGTTCACGAATTTCCAGAGCCTGACGATGGCCGGCGCCGACTGGACGTGGGCCGGCACCGGCACGTTCTCGACCGCGCTGGTGCAGAGCGGCACGCTGAACCTCACGGGCACGCTCGGCACGACGACGGCGTCGGTCGTCGCGACCGTCAACGCGGGCGCGACACTGCAGGCGAATGCGTCGAACCTGCCGCTGTCCGTCACCGACAACGGGCTCGTGCGCTTCCAGCAGGACAGCGCCGGCACGTACACGGGTACGATCAGCGGGTCGGGCGCGGTGGAGAAAACCGGCGCGGGTACGTTGACGCTCACGCCGTCCGCGGCGGGCGGCAATACGTATTCCGGCGGCACGACGATCACGCAGGGCACGCTATCGGTTGCGGCCGACAACGCGCTCGGTGCGGCGTCGGGACCGCTGACCTTCAACGGCGGCACGCTGCAACTCGGCAGCGCGTTCGATCTCGCGGCGAGCCGCGCTATGTCGATCACGTCGAACAACGGCACGATCGATACGCAGGGTTTCAATTCCACGATCACGCAGAACATCACCGGCACGGGCGGACTCACCAAACTCGGGGCCGGCACGCTGACCTTGAACGGCGCGAACACCTATGCCGGCGGCACGGCCCTGAATGCCGGCACGCTCGTCGTCGGTGACGCCGCGCACGCGTCCGCTGCGCTGGGCGGTGGCGGGCCGGTGACGGTGGCGTCAGGCACAATGCTCGGCGGCTACGGCGGCGTGACGGGCAACGTGACGAACAACGGCACGCTCTCGGTCGCGAACGCGCTGGCGAGCCTTGCCAGCGGCGCGACCGGCAATTTCCGGATCAACGGCAACCTGACCAACGCGGGGCTCGTTCAGCTCGGCGGCAGCGGCGTGGGCAACACGCTGACGGTCGCGGGCAACTACGTCGGCCAGAATGCGACGCTCGCGCTGAACACGACGCTGGCCGGCGATGGCGCGCCGTCGGACAAACTGGTCGTCAGCGGCGGCACGGCGAGCGGCTCGAGCACGCTGAAGGTGACGAACGTCGGTGGCGCGGGCGCGCAGACGACGGGCGACGGCATTCAGGTCGTGCAGGCGACGAATGGCGCGACCACGAGCGCGAACGCGTTCTCGCTGTCCGGCGGGACGGTCAGCGCCGGCGCGTACACGTACTTCCTCGCGAAGGGGGGGGAGTCGAATGGCACAGGCGACAGCTGGTATCTGCGCAACACGGTGCCGCCGAAGCCGCAGCCGCCCGTTGTTCAGCCCGGCCAGCCGACGCCGCCGGCCGAGCCGCCGATCATGGCAGCCGAAGGCACGCCGGAATCGATCGTCGAAGCGGTCGACCATGCCGGCGTCGGTGGTACGCCAGAACCGGTCTATCGCCCCGAAGTGCCGCTGTACGCGGAAGCGCCGGCCGTCGCGCGTCAACTCGACCTGCTGCAGATCGATACGTTCCACGACCGTCAAGGCGAGCAAGGGTTGCTTGCCGAAAACGGTTCGGTACCCGCATCGTGGGTGCGTGTATGGGGCGGCAACAGCAACATCAAGCAGAAGGGTGACGCGACGCCGTCGTTCGACGGCACGGTGTGGGGGATGCAGGTCGGGCAGGATCTCTACGCCGATACGACCGCCAGCGGCCATCGCAATCACTACGGTTTCTTCCTCGGCTTCTCGCGCGCGGTCGGCGACGTGAAAGGCTTCGCGCTCGCGCAGCCGGACCTGGGCGTCGGCTCGTTGCAGGTGAATGCGTACAACCTCGGCGGCTACTGGACGCATATCGGCCCGGGCGGCTGGTACACGGATGCGGTGCTGATGGGCAGCGCGCTGACCGTGCGCACGCATTCGAGCGACATCGTCAACGGCTCGACGAACGGCAACGCGTTCACGGGTTCCGTCGAAGCCGGGCTGCCGATCGCACTGGGTAACGGGCTGACGCTCGAGCCGCAGGCGCAGCTCGTGTGGCAATGGCTGTCGCTCGACCGCTTCAACGACGGCGTGTCGAGTATCGCGTGGAACAACGGCAATACGTTCGTCGGCCGGATCGGCGCGCGGCTGCAATACGCGTTCGATGCGAGCGGCGTGAGCTGGAAGCCGTACTTGCGCGTGAACGTGCTGCGTTCGTTCGGCACCGACGACAAGACGACGTTCGGCGGTTCGACGACGATCGGCACGCAGGTCGGGCAGACGGCCGGACAGATCGGCGTGGGCCTCGTCGCGCAACTGACGAAGCGCGGCAGCGCGTATGCGACGGTCAGCTATCTGACGAACCTCGGTGGCGAGCACCAGCGCACGATTACCGGCAATGCAGGCGTGCGGTGGGCGTGGTGACGACGAAGCGCGTCGACCGACAGTCGGCCTCGGAGGGTGATCGGGCCGTAGCGCGAGCTCGACGCGCGCATACGGCACCGGACTGGAAGTTGAGGCAGAACAGGGTTTGAACCAGATGGCCGTGCCGCCGGCCACCATCCAGTGCCCGTGCCACGGTCACATCGTGCGCGGTTCCGGATGGCAGGCGGTCGAGGCATGCGCCGCAAAACCCACGCCGTCGGTAGCGTGCCGAACCGGAACCGCGCAGCGATAGAGTAGCGTCTGGCGCCACGCAGGCCAATCAGCCTGGTCCGATTTCGCGGAGCCGTGGCAGCCAGGCGCGCTATGCGCCGCGTGACGCCGCGTCGGTCGTGGTGTCCCGGCACGACGCAGGCCACAGGGCCGGGTGTACCCGATCGAGATAGCGGAAGGCGGCACGGCCCCGCGAAACTGCATCCATGTCGATGTCGACGTCGACCACCGCGTCTCGGTCTGACGGTGCCGCGGCAATGACGTCGCCTTCGGGCGAAGCGACGATGCTTTCTCCGCTGAACGTATAGCGATCGCCCGGGCCGACCCGATTGGCCATCGCGACGAAGACCTGATTTTCGAGCGCACGGACGGGAATCATTTTCCGATGGACATGGCCATGAGGTTGCATCATGCCGTCGGGGATGACGATCAGTTCCGCGCCGGCCCGCGCGAGCGCGCGGGCGGTTTCCGGGAATTCCAGATCGAAGCAGATCAACATGCCGACCTTGACGCCGCGCCATTCGCACACGTCGAACGTGCCGCCCGCTTCGAAGACGCCCACATCCGATTCGTACAGGTGGGACTTGCGATAGCGCAGCCGGAGTTCGCCGAATTCATCGACCAGAATCGCCGTATTGAAGTAGCGTCCGTCGTCCTGTTCCGCGACCCCGATCACCACGGCGACGTGCGCGTCACGCGCGGCGGCGCGAATCGCCGACACGGATGGCCCGTCGAGCGGTTCGGCCAGGTGCGCGACGTTTTCGGCTGTGGGGAACCCCGAAACATAGGTCTCGGAGAAAATGACCAGATCGGCGTTGCCTCGCGCCGCTGCAATGTGCGCAAGGGCCTGGGCAAGGTTCGATGCATGGGCGCCGTCCTTCACGGTGGACTGGATCAGGCGCAATCGCAAGATACTCATTGTCGGTACTCCATGACGGTTGTTGGCGAGCGTGACGGAAGCCGTGCCGGCGAGAGAGCCGGGATGCGCCGACGCACGGATTCGATCCGTTCACGCATCGACGGCGGGCGTCTCGGCGATGACGCGGCGTTCGCGATCGAGATCGAGCGAGCGTGACAGGAGCCAGTAGACGCCTCCGGAGACGATCAAGCCAATGAGCCAGGCGATGTCGACCCCACCGAGCATGCGCGCAAACGGCCCGACGAATACCTCCCGGTTCACCTCCGCGTCGAACACATAGAAGAACGGCACCATCGACGCGAATCCGATCAGGTAAGACAGGATTCCGCGCAATTGCCAGGCTCCGTACAAGCCGCTCGGTGTGAAGAAATGCGTGATCGCGTAATGGCCCCGGCGCACGAAGAAGTAGTCGACGAGGTTGACGGCGGTCCATGGCACCAGGAAGTAGAGCATCAGCGTGAGGAATGTTTGAAGCAGCGCGATGCCGTTGCCTCGGATCGCGAACACGCAGGCGAGCACGAACGTGCTGATCGCGAGAATCGACGCGACCCGCGCGCGGCGCGTCGGTTTGATCGGCACGATCGAATCGATGCCGGTCAGCACCGTCAGCATTGCGCTGTATGCGTTGAGCGCGATGATCGGGAGGAAACCGGCGAGCGACACGAACGCGATCAGTTTGCCGAGACCGGGGACGAGCGAGGCGCCGACGTCGTTCATCGCGACCAGCGCATCGGCCGCGTGCAACTTCTGGGCGAGCCATGCCCCCAGGCCGATCATCCATGCGCCCGACAGCGACGCGCCGGCAAAGATCACCGCGATCAGCTTCGCGCGGCTCGTCTGTTTCGGCAGATAGCGCGAATAGTCGGATACGTACGGGGCATACGAGATGTTGTAGCTCGCGGCAATCGCAAACTGGGTCGCGAAGCCGATCCAGTTGAAACCGGATGACGTCGACGGCACGGGGGCGCTCGACGGCGCGGCATGGCCGAACACGAGCGCGAGCGTGACGAGCGCATAGAGCGGCAGCGTGGCGAACAGCGCCCACGTGAAGGTGCGGTGCATCAGGTCATGCCCGTAGATCGCGAGCAATGCACCGATTGCGACCGCCGCGACGGCGACGAAACCGCCATCGATGCCGAAGACGTTGTGCACGCCGTCGACCATCAGCGAAACGTTGACGACGTTGAAGCCGACGAACACGAAAAGCGTGGCGAGTAGCGCGACGATGACGCCGCGATAGCCGAACTGCGCGCGCGACTGGATCATTTGCGGCAACCCCATTTCGGGACCCTGCGAGCCGTGGAACGCCATGAACAGCGTGCCGAACATGATGCCGAGCGCGCCGGCGAGCGTCGTCCAGCCCGCCGACAGGCCCATGCCGGGCCCGACGAAACCGATCGAGATCGTGAAAAAGTGGAAATTGCCGAGAAACCAGAACGGTCCCTGGCTGGCGAGCTTCGCATGGCGCTCGCTCTCCGGAATGTAGTCGATCGAATGATGCTCGATCTGAAGGCCGGTTGGTTCGGCGCGAGCGAGGTCGAGGGTCTCGGGGCGATGCATGACGACGATGTCTCCGTGAGCATGCCGCGGCAGGCGGCATGTTTGCGCGCCAACGAGCGTGGCGCTTGATGAATGTTCGTATGATCAGGGACTGCGTGGGGCGACTGGCCGTACGTGGGGATCGACGTGTCAGCCGGGCATGCGGGACCGGCAGCCCGGTGTCGGCAATGCGGCAAGCGCCGACATGTCGGGGCAAACGGTGCCCGGAGGGATCACCGCGTCAGCTGTCTCAATTTTGTTGTCTCCTTTCGTGCGATCGGCAAGAACGTGGTCAGCGTCGGTCTCGATGCGCCGCGTCGCCACTGGACGTAGTTGTACGCGGGTGATGCGAAAAGAGGAATGCGAATATATCGACGTAAACATCGATCCGGATCGATGCATGGGCGCGTGACGCGGCTATCCGAAGCCGGCGCGTGAGGATGCGGTGATGCATCCAGAAATGGAGTTGGGCGATCGGCCCATGCCGGAGCGGGAATGACCGCAGGATTTGCCGATCGTTTTCTAGCTGAATGCCGGCAGACAAGCTCCGGCACGACGCTTACGAATCATGTATTCGCATGTGATGCATTGCGTTTTTGTGCGACCGGTTGCAGGTCAGGCCATCGCGCGATCGGCCCCGGATTTTCCTCAAAATGCTCCCCGCCGAACACGACGGCTACCTTGTTGACTGCGTTGATCGCGGTCGAGATCGCGCCTTCGATCCAACCGGCCACCCAGGACACATCGTCGCCGGCCAGCACGAACCGATTTGCACCGTCGTTGGGAGTGCCGTCGGGCTTGATCCCGTCCATGAACTGCGAGAACACCCGACGCTGTTTCTCGTAGTCGCCCGGCAAGTTCATTTTGAATGCCCCGAGGTAATGCGGCTGGTTTTCCCAGTTGATTTCGACTTGGGCGTTGTCGCCATCGACCAGGTAGCTGCGCAAATTGAGGCCGGGATAGATGTCCTCGAGCACCTCGATGCACATCTGGACGTGAGTCAGTAACGCCTGAGGGACATTGCGATCGCCGTCGAACTTCACTGAGTCGTCGTTCCACGTGTACGACAAGAAGATGCCGTGTCGTTTCTCTCCGTTGGGATAGACGTAGCTGACCAGATAGGTGCCGCGCGGCAACCGGTCGGACAGCGTGATACCCATCTTGCGCTTGCCGATCTTCTTGCCTGGTTCGGGAGCGTGACGTTGTTCCCAGAAGGGTTCCTTCACGGCAACGAAAATTTTTGCCGACTGCATGTAATGCGTGTACTGAATCGCTTCCCATAGAGTCTGGTCGAACAGTTCTGTAGTCACCTTGTATTTCGCGATCCCACCATCGCCGATCTTCCCGGGGTAGCTGCGGAACTTGTCGAGTACGCGCAGATGCGGTGTATAGATGACCGCATCGAATTCCTTCCGCACTTCGCGTCCAGTGCGGGTATCAGTGATCCAGGCCGCGATGGTGCCGTCATTCAGTCGTTGGAAATGCCGGACTTCTTTGTTGAGCGGTGGTTCCGGATCTTTCGGAAAATCACTCTGTAAGCTTTTCCGGGTTGTTTCCCATACGGAAGTATTCGACGTGGCCGAATCGGATGGATCTCCGAGCTCGTCAGGCGTTTTCTTGACGAGCTTTTCCGGCAGCGTGGTCGTGCCGTCGTACATCAGTTTGTGATCGACGTCGAGTCCGGTGTAAAGCACACGCAGCACTTCGAGGAATCCGTTTGGATAATCAGTATTCCAGCCGCCCGTGCCAAAGCCGATCTGGCCAAACAGGTCGATTTGATCCTTGGTCCAGCCAGACTGCTTGATCAGCCCGCCGTAAAAACTGACGTCGTCCCACCTGTGATCGTTGATCAGCGCGTTCCATACTTGCTTGATTTCCGTCGTATTGGGTGGCGTCTCCGACATGGCTTTCTGAACTGTTTCGAGGTCGATTGGCGCCGTGTTCAGCCAGCCGTCTTCGCCGAACATCTGACCTTCGAGCTCGTCGTATGCGGGTGGCTTCGGATACTCGTCGGCTCCTGCTCCTCCGACTTCGTAGTACTCCGTCTTGCCCTTATAGTCGACCACCGTGCAGACCGCTGCCGGGCTACCCGGATTCGGAAAATCCGTCGATCTGCCGTCAGCAGTCATGCCCGCTTTCTCAAAATAATGCATGCCAGCCTTGCCCGATTGCGGGAAGCGCATCGCACCGAGTTCGGCGATGACTTCCTGTGGCGTACCCGGTGCGCAGCGATGTGCGTTGAGGCGGCCGCCGATGCGACTGGATGCCTCGACCAGAACTGGCTTTAGCCCCATGCGCAGCAATTCGTAGGCGGCGATTGCGCCGGCAACGCCGGCACCGACGACGAGTACGCTTTTGCCTTGTGCGTCGGATGGAAGCTTGAAAAGCGGCTTGTCAAGTTGTTTTGCTTTGTCGAGAAAGGCGCCGTAGTGAAACGGGAAATCGGGAATCAGTGCCGCGAGATCCAGATTGCGCGTTTTGGGTGTATTGCGATTGTGCGACGGGATGGACGACATCTGATCACTCCTCGGACTGAAAATATCGATTTGATTGTTCAGAATGGCAACGTCATTCAAATAAAGGATCGCTCTATATTTCTTGGTTTGCGAGCCAGCTAGGAATAGAAAATCGTTATGCCAGTTTCAAGGCGGAATCATGGATGTTGATGGATATCACGCCGATGCAATTGAATCGCCTGAAAAGACTGCCGTACAGGCGCGAAACGGAGACGGCACAACGAGCGATCGGCCTTGGCGCGTATCGTCGCGGCCGATCGCATTATTGCACCGCGGGCCGGGCCTCGTGGATGACGGACGCGCACCGGCCAATCGCCACGCCGCGTGGCGTGGCGACGCGCGTCAGGCTGCCGCGCCTCAACCCAGCGGCCAGTTCAGGATCGCGATGCCGTCGTTGTAGTCGCCGTCGCCGCCATCTTCCGATCCGACCAGCCCGAAGTAGGTCTTCTTGAAGATGTCGACCTGGCGCGAGCCGATCTTCGACGGCTTGCCGTTCGCCGTCACGACCACGCGCACCTTCCCCTTGCCCGAGTTCACGATCTGCGTGTTCAGGTTCGCGTCCTGCGTGCCGGCGCCCTGGAACGTCGCGGCGGGTTTCGGGTTGTCGTCGACGAAGACCTCGATCGTCTGCGGTGCGGACGAATTGACCAGCGCGGTCACGCCGAACGCGATGTTCGGCGGCAGGTTGAAGACGCCGTCGCGTTCGCCGCCGCCGGTCGGCGCGGGCGCCGGCGGTACCGGTTGCGGCGTCGCTTTCGAGAAATAATTGACCACCGCGCCGACGCCGAACTTCGCCGCGGCGCCGGGCAACACACCCGGCGCGCCGGCCCACGTCACCGTGCAGGCGACGACTTCGCCTGCTGCATCGGCTTTCACCTTGTTCTGCCAGCTGCCGACGTCGAAGCTGTACGGGATCGTCGCGATATCGACGAACACGTCGTATTGCGGGAGTTTCTCGACGAGCTGCGCGGTCATGAACCGGCGCATCCGGTCGAGCACGGCCTGATCGCCGTTGGCCTGCACGGCAGTGGCGTCGTTGCCCGCGAGTTGCAGCAGCGCGTACAGGTCGTCGTGGGTAAAGGGTTGTGACATGTCGTCCTCGTCTGGATGGAAGGTTCCGCATCGCGTGACCGGCGAACGGATTTCACCGGACCGCGCGCGGTGTACAGCAGTGGGACTGCAAATGATTGCTCGAGCGACGCGCAATGCGTGGCTGGCCCCGTCGCCATTGCGATGTTTCGTGATGGCCGTCGATCAACCCAGCGGCCAGTTCAGAAACACGATGCCGTCGTTGTAATCGTCGTCGGCGCCGTCTTCCGACCCGACGATCCCGAAATACGACTTCTTGAAAATGTCGACCTGCCGCGAGCCGAGCCGCGACGGCTTGCCGTTCGCCATCACGATCACGCGCACGCGACCGTTGCCGGAATCGAGCACCTTCGTGCCGAGGTTCTGGTCCTGTGCGCCGGCGCCCTTGAACGTCGCGGCCGGTTTCGGGTCGTCGTCGATGTAGATGTCGATCGTCTGGTCGTTCGCCGCGTTGGTGAGCGCGGTCACGCCGAACTTGATGTGCGGCGGGAGATTGAACGTGCCGTCGCGTTCGCCGCCGATGTTGCCGGCTCCGGCGCCACCGGTTTCGGCGCCCTGATTCCCGCCGCCTTGCGACGACGAGGGCGCGGCCGTTTCCCCGATCGCTGACAGGCTCGCGTACGAATCGATGTGCATCGCGCTGCCGCGCACGCTTTTCCATCGGCCCTTCACGTACGTGACGCCGCTGCCGACGTCGATCGTCGCGACGAGCGTGAACGGCATGCGGCCGGTGCTTTCGGGCACCTTCGCCGAATAGGTGAAGCAGCCGTCCGCGACGACGCCCTGGTTCGTCGCGATCGCGAAATAGATGCCGGGGAAGTTGTTGCCGGTCGCGTAAGGCGTCGGCACGTTGAGGATGACCTGCAGTTTCCCGTCGCGAATCCCGGCCTTCGCGATGTCGATGTAGAGGCCGGGGATGTCGACGTAAGCCTCCGACGTCGCGACGGGCGCGCTGACGATCGAAGCCGAAAGGAGCGGCATAGAAGTCTCCGGTGATGAGGCGGTTCTGGATCGGGTGAGATCCCGCTGAACGCGGCGCAATCCCGCCAGCCGCCCGGGAGGCGGCCGGCGGCGATCGATGGTCGATCCGCGTCAGGTCAGCCGATCGGCCACTGGAGCACGACGATCCCGTCGTTGTAGTCGCTGTCGTGGCCGTCTTCCGACACGACGATCCCGAAGTTGACCGTGAACGGCGAGCCGTCCGACTTCTTGCCGTTGATCGGCGCGAGGCGCGCGTCGGTCGCCGACGGCTTGCCGTTCACCGACACTTCGAAACGGATCTTGCCGTTACCGGAATTGAGCGTGGCTTCGCGCGGGCCGTCGCGCGTCGTCAGCTTGTGATACGCGGCGGGTTCCTGGCTGTCGCCGATAAACAACTTGATGTGCTGCTGCTCGGCTGCATTCGCGAAGAAAATCGCGCGGAAATCGGTATTCGGCGGAATCGAAAACTCGCCGGCGCGGTTGGATGACGTTTGAGAGTCGGCCATGCTGTTCTCCTGTGGCTTGTTAGATAAGGCGAAGAGCCTTGTCGCGCAAACGTTTGCCGTTTGAAATGCGACATGGCGAGCATGACGAAAAATAAATAAAAAAATATTCAGATGAGAATGGGTATTGTTCAGTAATTCGAAAAGCAGCGCTAATCGATTTAATGAAACATGCTTAATGAGGCGGATTTAGATATATTCAGGAAACTATATCGATGCGTGTATCGCTTTCCTGAATGATGCGCGAGCGCAACGCGAAGGTGGGGCAGGAGAGGCGGGGGGCAATCGGACTTCGGAGCAGACGCTCGGCGTTCGCATATGGCAGCGTTTCGTTTCAACATCAGCATCTCTGTCGTGGCCGCGCCCACCGGCCACCGTCGAACGCCCACACCGAAGCCCGATTGCAAGGAGGGGTGTGCGGCGCCGGCGAAGAGGATGGACCGACTCACTCCGAACATGAATAGGGCCTCACCGGCGCCGCACCCGTGAAGCATATCGACGGGGCACGCCGCCGCCTATCAGACGGGACTGATTCTGCGCAAACGCGCGCATCGGGGGACGGAGCGGGATGGATGCGTACCGGGTTGACAGCCGTGGTCACCCTGTGATTTGATGCCGGTCATGCATGCCGCCCAGTTCCTCTTCTCGCTACGACTACTAGCCCGCTTCTCCGGGCTGGGTCTGCGGCTGCGCGCTTTCCATCTGCTTCTTTCCTGAAGCGCCAGATTTTCCCCGCATCACCGACCTGGCCCCGGTTGTCGACCGGCGCCTGAGTTCGTCTTTCTTCCGTCACCACTCCGCTCCGTCCCGGTCGCTCAACCGCCAAGGCCGTCGTTTGCCGTACCGCTTTGCCGTTGTGCCGCTTTTTTGCCGTTTTCACCGCTGCGCACGTCGCCGGCTCCTGATGCCGATGGCTGCCGCGCCGCGCTTCACCGACAAACAGACCGAGGACCGACATCATGATGCTGAAGAACCCCGCGACGAAATACCGACCGTTCACGCCCGTCAACCTGCCCGACCGCACGTGGCCGTCGCGCACGATCACGCAGGCGCCGATCTGGATGAGCACCGACCTGCGCGAC
>Ga0102593_1000143_pt1 | contig 188768 bp, 192 predicted proteins | sample AraplaCol_mMS_r2_2_FD_76862 | JGI IMG/M metagenome (GOLD analysis project Ga0102593, IMG submission 76862) | Arabidopsis root microbial communities from North Carolina, USA - plate scrape MF_Col_mMS_r2 (SPADES assembly) (version 2) | ecosystem: Host-associated > Plants > Roots > Endosphere...
ACATGATCAAGCTTTGGGACGTCACCGGTCGCGAGGACCTGGCTATCCTTGACCGGCAACAAGCTGGCCTTCGTTCGTCGCGATATGAGCCGGGGCCGAACTCGCCAACACAAGAGCCTGGCATACGGCTTGCGCTTGAGAAGTACTTGACGATGATGGGGGAGGCAGACTGAGTTGGTTGAACGTACAGGCATAAGACTAAAAGGTAAGGCTGGGGTTATTACGGGCGCAACGAGCGGACTGGGTCTCGCTGTGCTCCGGGCGATGGCGGCCGAGGGTGCCGCCATGATCGCAGTCGGTCGAGACGCCGAGCGTGGCGAACGGGTCGTAAATGCGATCCGGGCGGAAGGAGGAAACGTGAGCTTTTTTGCAGCTAACGTTTCCAAGGAAGCAGACGTGGTCGCGGCAGTGAACCATTGCCGTGAGGTGCACGGTTCAATTGACATCATGCATAATAATGCCGCCCACTTCGTTACTGCCGAACTGCATGAAACGTCTAATGACCAGTGGGATGCATCTATTCTCACAAATCTGACTGCAGTTTTCTGGGGCTGCAAATATGCTGTCGAGGCTATGCGCGCGCAAGGGCGTGGCGGTGCGATCATTAATACGGCTTCGGTCGCGGCATATACCGCGACGGCAGATACCGCTGCGTATGTTGCGACCAAGTCGGGCGTGCTCGGCCTTACGAAGGCAATAGCCTTGGCATATGCGGACGAAGGCATCAGGTGCAATGCACTTTGCCCAGGTGACTTTGAGTCACCCCTGCTGGAACAATTCTTTGCTAGGGTTGACGATCCTGTAGCCGCAAGGCGCGAGATTGAGGCCGCCTACCCCACAAAAAGAATTTTGTCGCCGGACGATGTCGCAAACGGCGCTGTGTTCCTGGCATCGGATGAAGCGCGAGGCGTCAATGGCACGTCTTTGGTCATAGACGATGGCCTTTTGGCTAAGACGTACTAGACGGACGGCCCTGCACAATACGTTTCGGCCGTGGTCGGCCGGAACCTAAGTTTATTGACCAGCGAAGGCTCTGTGCCGGCACGTTGCGCGGCGTGGCAGAGGATGGCACGCACACTGAGTGATGTTGTTAACTGATAACGTAGTGAACCGCGCGGTGGAGGAAGAATGAACATGAACGCCCATTTCGCGCCGGAGAGAGCAGCAGTGATAGAACCTATGAAACTGCGCGTCGTAGGCGTAGTCGACGAGACCCAAGACGCAAAATCATTCATCTTTGAGTCTGCGGCTCCTCTTACTTACAAGCCGGGTCAATTCCTTACAATAGCTGTTCCCTCCGAGGAACAAGGCCAGGTAGCCCGTTGCTATTCGATGTCATCGGCACCTCACGAAGGTGAGTTGCAGGTTACGATCAAAAGAACGCTCAATGGCTACGGCTCGAACTGGATCTGCGATAACGTCCAGGTTGGCGATATTGTCACGGTATTGCCACCGAGTGGAGCTTTCACGCCTCACACGTTCGACAATGACCTTCTCTTGTTTGCAGGGGGCAGCGGAATAACACCCGTTATTTCAATCGCAAAAGCAGCCTTAGCCTTGGGTGAGCGTAATGTGGTTCTATTTTACGCCAACCGTAATCATGATTCCGTGATTTTCGCTCGCAAGCTGAACGAACTAACGGCTGCATATCCCGGTCGGATAACGGTGGTACATTGGCTGGAATCGCTTCAGGGCTTGCCTACTGATCTGGGACTACAGGCGTTTGCTAGGCCCTTCATGCATTCCGACATTTATGTTTGCGGCCCAGCCATGTTCATGACCGCAGTGGCGAACGCAACGAAGAAGCTTGGTGTGCCACGAGAGAGGTATCATCAGGAGAACTTCGTTTCCTTGACTGGGAATCCGTTTGCACCCGTGGAGGGGGACTCAGAGGAGTCTCTCTATGGTTCCGGATCAGAGAATTTGGAGACTGCATCAGTCACAGGCGAACTCGACGGAGTCGCGTTCTCTTTCGATGATTGGCCGACGGACGTCACCTTGCTCACCTTCCTGCAGTCGAAGGGTGTTAAGGCACCATCATCGTGTCGTGCAGGGGAATGCAGCGCTTGCTGCTTCCGTCTGCTCGAAGGCGAGGTTGAGATGCAAAAAAACCAAGTCCTCGATGTCGAAGACTTAAACTTGGGCTACAGGCTCGCTTGCCAATCACGACCTGTCTCCAAGAAGATTGCCATTACCTATCGGTAGATCGGCGCCGAGTTCTCTGCGGGAGAGAGTGGACTCAGCACATTTGTAGACTAGAGGAAATTCATCCTACGGACGAAGCCAAGCTCTTCGACCAAGTCTTGCTTATGACTACAAGGCCCGTCTGCCGTTTGCCGTCTGTCGGCAAAAAAGGGTCAAAACTCAAGTGAAAGGGGAACCTGATGACTAAACTTTGGGAGCTCGACCGAAGAACTCTTTTGAAGGGAGCGGCTGCCACCGCGATTGCGGGTGTCGCAACAAAAAGGGCTTTCGCCACTCCCAGGAGGGGTGGGAACATGAGGCTTGCCTTTTCAGGCGCGTCAGCACAGGACTCGTTGGATCCGACCACCTACATCGGCACCAGCATGTACCTTGTCTCTTACGCTTCGAAGAGCGCGCTCACCGAGATCAGCGCCCAAAACACTGTCGTTCCAGCATTGGCTGAAAGCTGGGAATTTGACGACGGCGCCAAGAGGTGGGTCTTTAATCTCAGGAAAGGCGTCACATTCCACAGCGGTAAGTCTTTGACCGCCGAAGATGTTGTTGCTTCGGTCAATCTTCATCGCGGAACCGATTCAACATCTCCTATCGCCCCCTTCGCAGCCCAGATCATGGACGTCGTAGCCGATGGCAAAGATCGGGTGATCTTCACTCTGAAAGGTGGGAATGCGGACTTTCACGCGCTTATGAGCGCTGTCCATATGCGAGTACTTCCCTCCAAAGATGGGAAAATTGAAGATCGCACCACGCGTGATGGGACGGGTGCCTACATTCTTGAAAACCTCGAGCCAGGCGTGCGCGCGAACCTTCGCCGCAATCCAAACTATTGGAATGCCGATATCGGTTTCGTAGAAACGGCCGAAATTCAATACGTCGCCGATACGGCCGCCCGCATGAACGCACTGCGCGGTGGATTCGTCGACGTTATCAATCAAGTAGACGTCAAAACAGCCAGTCTCTTGAAGCGCGTTCCGGGCGTTAAAGTCGAAGAGAAAAACGGTGGGCAACACGACGTCTTCTGCATGATGACCGATATCCCACCCTTCAACGATCCCAACGTTCGGCTGGCGCTCAAATATGCCATTAATCGCCAGGAAATGGTCGATAAAATTCTCCTGGGACACGGTGCCGTCGCCAACGATATTCCGCTTCCAGTTACACACCCTTACTACGCGAAGGACATTCCACAACGCAAATATGATCCCGACAAGACGCGATTCTATCTGAAAAATTCAGGTCTAACCAGCATTGAGATTCCGCTGAGCGTGGCCGAAACCGGGTTCTATGGGTCGACAGATGCCGGCGTGTTGTACGCTGCAACTGCAAAGGACTGCGGGATCGACATTAAGCTCGTCAGGGAGCCTGAGGACAGTTACTGGCAGCAGACCTGGATGAAAAAGCCATTTAGCGTAAACTATTGGCCAGGTCAGGTTTCGGCGGACATGCAGCTGTCGTGGACTTATGCCGAAAATTCCGCGTGGAACGAAACGCACTGGAAAAATCCCAGATTCAACGAACTGCTTACCGTGGCTCGCGCGGAAACCGACGAAACAAAGCGTCGCGGGATGTATCACGAGATGCAGCAGCTTATCCACGATGACGGAGGAGCCGTCATTCCAATGTACATGAACCATCTGTGGGCGACGAGTAGCAAAGTCTCGCACCAAGATGAGGTTGGTGGCGAGTGGGAACTAGACGGATTGCGGTGCATAGAGCGGTGGTGGCTGAACGAATAGTCGACATTCGCATCGCACTGAGGGCATTTGTCCGCTAGAGCTTGCGGTCTTCCCCACCATTGTGGAAGACCGCGCCAAGTATACGGTCACGTTCGAGTGTCGCGATTTTCAGGAAGTCATCGGCCAATGGATGGGGTTCGGCATCGATCGGTTTCATCACGGCAATTCTGAACGCCAGTCTCGGACTGAATCTGCGTAATACCAAGTCAGACGACAGATTGGCATATGCTGTGAACGGATCGATAATTCCAATTCCTAGTCCACGTTTAACCAACTCAAATATCGAGCTCGAAAAATTCGTCTCAATGGCCGGCGTCGTGATAGCGCTCTGGCCATACATAACGTCATCGAAACGCCGGCGTACGGCAACAATCGGGCTCCAGCCGACAATATTTTCGTTAGCCAAATCTGTTGGACCGAGTACCGATTTTTCCGCCAGGGGATGGCCCGGGGGCAAGATGGCAAGATATTCAGAGTCTATAAATAGTTGAGTTTCGAAACTTGTCCGGGTGAACGGTGTCTCTGCAAGACCGAAGTCGACCTGTCGCGTTGCGACGGAATGCTCCACGCTCGTCGACATCGAAACATGCATCGCGACCCTTACATTGGGATGGTGAGTGTAAAAACGCGCGAGTATATCCGCCATAAATGTCGTCCCAAGGGCGGGGAGCACCGCGAACGAAAGCCGCCTGACTTCGCCGCTGTGCAAGCGCTTCGCGAAATCATTCAAAGACCCCAAAGAAGTAAAGGCTCGATCCACCTCGTCAAGCAGCAGGTGCGCTTCTGCAGTAGGTATGATCCGGCCCTTTCGCCTATCAAAGAGCTTGATGCCGAGCTCGTACTCAAGACGGTCCAACATTCGACTTACCGCCGGCTGACTTCGGCCAAGCACGTCTCCAGCGGCACTGATGGTGCCAGTCTGCATGACGGCGCGAAAGGCGTCAAAAAGATCAAGGTTCATTGCATTCTTTCGCCATTGTCTTCCAGCAGTGACGAATTCCGTGACTGCATGCACCTATACTCGATACTTATATGTCAGGAAAATCCGGTGTCCATAGGGGAGCGTATAAGCTCCTTTGGACCCAACGGGTGTAATTGTCAGGCGAAATGAGAAACTGACCCCCTTTCCGAAATGATCCTGGCTTTCAGCTCGTCTGGCCAGTGACGATGCACTTCACGTCCTGCCTTTCCGGCTCTGAGAATCTCCCTTCGCTATTCCATGAAACGTGGATCACAGATGATCATGGCAGCGGCAACGTCGGACCAACGCGGACGCCCGTGTATCAGTTTGGTGCAATGATCGTTAGATCGATTGTGGCGCCCATCGTTAAGTAACCCAGTCGGTTAGGGTGGAGCCTGTCACCCTTTGCCCCGGTCGTGCTGTCTGCTACGAATTCTTCGCGCATACCGCCGCTGGCTGGATCGAGAGTGGGCTTCTCGAAATCAATAACGCCATCGAAAATGCCAGACGTCCGAATGAATTTGTTCAGTGCCTGCCGCTTTTCATCCTGCTCCGGGAAGCCATGGGCTGCGCTTGTGCTTCCCAATGCGGGGGTAAGGGTGCTTCCGATGACGCGCACACCAGGAATTTTTGCCCGGATACCCGCAATGCCATCTTTCATTGAGGAAATCACGACGTCGGCGCTGGTATTTCCGTTTTTGCTAAAGTCATTGATTCCTTCGAGCCATATGACGGTGCCGACGTTCGAGAGCGTCAACACATCACGATCCAGTCTGCTGAGAGCAGAAGGGCCGCCGGGAAAAGGCTTTTCGGCAGAGTATGTTTGGGGACCAGCAACTTGATTACCGCCGATACCCGCGTTAACCACGGAGAATTTTTGGCCAAACTTGGCGTGCAATCTGCGGGATAGGACGTCGGTCCACCGATCGTCTCCATTCAGTGTCGAACCTGTGCCATCTGTAATGGAGTCGCCGAATGCGACGACAGCTTTGGTAGAGGCGGGTAGTTCCATGTCCACGGCGTTGAGAAAATACCAGGATGTCGTAGGCGTCTGGAATGCTTCTTCCCCTTCTTCATTACCGTGAGAACCAGAATTGGGCGACGAGACGTATGACGTGGTAAGCGCCTTGGCATGCCATGTCATAGGGCCGCTTTCACCAGCGATGTGAAAACTCACAGCCAGCTTACGACCAAGCATGGCATCGGGGTCACATTTCAGTTCAACTGCGTCACTCCACACGTTGTCGCCTGGCGCGACTGTAACGGTGTTATTGCCATCGAATGTTACAGGCTGATTGCTGTTCGGGAGCAATGCTGAGCCGGAAAGCTGAACACCAACATGAACTCCGTCGAATGTTACAGGTTTTGTGCCCAGCGCATTCGAAAAGCGTAGACGTAAACGCTTGCCCCACACATCCGGCTTCACAATCATACGGAAACTCTGGTTCTGCGCGCCTTTCTCTGCGGCAGGAAAGACCAAATCAAGATTGGGTTGCGCGGAAGGATTTCCAGCCGGATAAGGTCCTTGAGACGAACCACTCCAACTTGTCACCCAGGTAAGCGGGGATGTGCCGGCTGCGGCAGCGGATGCAAACATAATCGTCAAACAGAACGAAACGATGAAGCGAAACGTTAACAAGATTATAACCTCCCAGTCTAAGCTTTTATAGGTCGCTCGATAATATAGCCTCGGGCAGTGGGACGATGATTCCCAGCGGCCTGAAAATTCGATGATCGCAACTATCAGCTGTCGCAAGATAGGATGAGTTCAGCGGCTTTCTCGCCGATCATCATGCATGGCGCGTTCAGATTTCCCGAAGTCACGGATGGCATGATTGATGCATCAGCAACCCGTACGCCAGTAACCCCGCGGACTCTCAGATCGGGCGTCAACACGGACGCCGTATCGCTACCCATTCGGCACGTACCGGAAGGATGCGCTATATCGCGGGCGTGCGCCCGCACGTACCTCTTCAGACCGTCAAAATCGAGGGTATTTAGCTCCGAATCGACAGGACGGAGCACCACCTTATCCAAGGGCTTAGTTGCAGTGATGTTACGAGTGATGTCCACGGCAAGCGCAAGTTTCTCAACGTCCCCCTCGTCGCCTAGAAGGCGATGGTGGATCATTGGCGGAGCCGAAGGGTCTGAGCTACGAAGGGTTACATAGCCTGAGCTCTTCGGGCGGCATACGCTCAAAACTACAGTGAACGAGCTGTCTTTCAAAACGAGCTCCCCTCCCTCACCAGCGAGCGCATATCCAGCAGGCGTAAAGTGAAGCTGGATATCGGGAACATCCAGCGAAGGTTTGGACTTGAAAAATCCAACCACATGCGCATCAGGCGTTGTGCCCGCTCCTCGTCCCCTCAACAGCCAGTTCGCCCCGTGGATGATCTGCTTCCAAAGCGCCATTTCGTCATTGAAAGTCGGCACATTCACTACATAGCTCAAGTTGATCCCAGCATGATCCTGGAGGTTCTGACCTACCCCGGAATTGGCGGCAACCACTTTAATGCCTAGCTCCGTGAGTTTCTCAGGGTCTCCAACCCCCGACAGCATCAACAACTGCGGCGATGCGATCGCGCCAGCAGAAAGTATCACCTCTTTCTCGACCGACACACGGCGAATTTTGCCGCGATGCAGAATTTCAAGACCTGTCACCCTAGTTCCATTGAACAGAAGCCGGCGCCCAGTCGCATGCGTCAAAACTGTCAAATTCTTGCGGTGTCTTGCGGTGTCTACAAACGCTTTGGCCGAGCTGCACCGCCAACCGTTTCGTTGCGTGGCCTGAGTAAGTCCGAGACCATTGATCTGTTCGCCGTTGAGGTCTTCATTTATTGGGATGTCGTTTGCCTTTGCGGCGGACAGAAATAGATCAGCCAACGGATGCGGTTCCAACACGTCCTGCACTGAGAGTGTCCCGCTTGTTCCGTGGTATGCCGATGCGCCCCGTTCATTGTTCTCATGCAGCTTAAAATACGGCAGTACGTCCTTCCAGCCCCACCCAGGATTACCCTGTTCTTCCCATCTATCGTAGTCTTGGGGGAACCCCCGGATGTAGATCATGCCGTTGATCGATGACGAGCCGCCCATGACTCGCCCTCTAGCAAGTGTAGCGGATCTGTTTCCCAAAGTTGGATCGGGTTCGGTTTCGTAGCACCAATCGTATTTCGGATTGCCGATAGCTTTGACATAAGTCGCGGCAGGCATCTGAATGTAAATCGACTTGTCCGTTCCGCCCGCTTCCAGGAGAAGCACCCTGTTCGCAGGATCTTTCGACAAGCGGTTGGCAACGACACATCCGGCTGAGCCAGCCCCTACCACGATATAGTCCCAGCTGGTGTTCTCGATCTCACTCATTCGCTATTCCAGTTTTCCTTGAAACGATACTAGGCCCACTAATGAACCGGCTTTAGAATCTGTCTGCACGTCGCCACCCGCTTTCGACTTGCTTACTTGGCGATGGCATTAGTAGCGGACTCAACTTCCCTCAGTCATCACTCCGAACCTGTGGTCCTTGCATTGCGGTGCGCTTTCGACGATCGGTTTGAAGGCAACGCGGACATTGTCAGAACTCTTCCTTCAGGCCACTTACTTCGTCCAGGAACCAATCCACAACAAAGTTGATCGCCACGGTGAGAAGACCGATTGCAGCCGCCGGCAACAGGGGGGTGATATCCCCGTATGTGATCAGCGTCGCATTTTCCCGGACCATTGATCCCCAGTCAGCCGTCGGCGGCTGTATCCCAACCCCCAGGAAAGACAGCGCCGAGATAGTCAGGAAGACAAAACAGAACCGCAGACCCACTTCGGCAACGAGCGGCGGCATGACGTTCGGAAGGATTTCCTTTCGCACGATCCAGCGGAGTTTTTCGCCCCGCAAGCGTGCGACCTCAACATATTCCATCAAAGCAACACTTAATCCCACCGATCGCGACAGGCGGAAGAAGCTGGTCGAGTCGAGGACAGCGATGATAATCACGAGGTTCCATACGCTTGAACCAAAGATGGACAGAAGCATCAGTGAGAAAATCAATCCGGGGATCGACATCACAAGGTCTACCAGTCGTGAGAGGAATTGATCTACCCAGCCCCGCGTCAAGGCTGCAAGAAGGCCGAAAGACACTCCAATGGTGAAGGAAATCAATGTCGTGAAGATCGCGATTCCGATCGTGTTCCGCGCTCCGTAGATCAGCCTGCTTAGAATGTCGCGGCCGAGCTGATCCGTGCCGAGGAGAAATTCGGCACTCCAGGGCGCGAAGGGTTCCGCAAATATCTGCGCCTCGCCGTGGGGCGCAATTACTGGTGCGAACAGACCAACCACCATATATGCAAATACGATAATAATCCCGCACCATGCGCTGGCGGGGGCCCGCTTCATGGTTGAAAGCGCTCGTTTGAAATTGCCGCGACGCTGCACGGTGCTCGCGCTAAGTGGCAGTTTTGAGATTCCTGGACGGATCGTATACATGTGGATGCTCACCGTGGATGCATTAGTCTGGGGTTTGTAATGATGGTGATCAGATCGGCACACAGATTCAAGATGATGTAGCTCGCACCAAATATGAGCGCACAAGCTTGAACCACCGGGATATCGCGCGATTTTACCGAGTCGACCATGAGCTGGCCTACGCCCGGGTACACGAAAACGACTTCCACGACGACAACGCCAGTTATCAGGTAAGCAAGATTAAAAGCCACGACGTTTGCGATCGGTGCCCAAGCGTTCGGGAGCGCATGGTGCCAGATGACCTTCCACGGTGATGCGCCTTTAAGTTTCGCCATCTCCACGTATGGGCTGGCTAACAGATTGATGATCGCCGCGCGCGTCATTCTCATCATATGCGCTGTGCAAACGAGCGTAAGCGTCATTGCCGGTAAAAAGCAGGTATAGAGTTGCTGGGACAGCGGCATACCCGGTGAGATATCTGCCAAGATTGGAAAATTCGGTATAAATGTGAACATGCGCGAGATTGGCGCCGCGATCCATTCCGGCAGGGATTGGCCGAGAGGAGTAAGCATGAAGCTTTCCCTCATGACGACAAAATAGGCCAGCACATAGGCAACAAAAAACTCGGGCAGCGAAATTGCCGTGAGGGTGCTGAGATTCAACGTACGATCAAACCAAGTATTCCTGAACAAGGCCGCGACAAGCCCCAGCATGACCGAGACTGGGACCGCAACGAGAGCTGTTACGAATGCCAGAAACAGGGTGTTATAGAGACGGCTGCTGATCAACCGAGAAACAGGTCTTGGATTACCCGGTGAACTTGAAAAGGAATTACCAAAGTCACCTACCGCAGCGGACGAAACCCACTTCACGTACCGCTCAACGACAGGTCGATCCAGGCCAAGTTGCCTTTCGAACGCAGCCACAGTTTCAGGGGTCGCGGACTGGCCCAGTATGGCTGTGGCGAAACTTCCGGGCAAAAGAGAAACGGAACCGAAGATGACGACCGATACAAGAAAGAGCGACAAGAATCCGAGCGCTATCCGTTGAATGATCACGGAGAAAATTCGCCCGGAGGCTGCGGATTTCCCCTTTTCAAGCGCTGTCGCTTGAGGGACAGTAGTGCTTGCTGAAGCTACCATGTTAACGCCCGCGTATGAAAGAGAAGCCGCACAATGGCTTTCGTTGCCTGGAGTGACCATACTGCCACGATTGAAATGTTGCCGTGCATTTTTCCCGCAGTTGGGTTAGACGTCGAAGTAGAGGGGGCCTCTCGGATGTCATTTCTCGGGTGGTTATCATTTTATTCCCCATCCAAATTATTGTTGACACCGCCTCGCGGTATCAATGTCACTGCGTTCCAGGCGAGACCATAGGTGAGATCAGCAATATCCGTGCCAACCCCCTAAGGCGTAAGATACCCGGTAACCTGGCTTCGATAGTGTTCGAAAGCGCTACGATCGGTCCTAAATCTCAGTTCTGCGACACGAATCTCGCCAGAGCGACTTTGGCACGAAACCGCCGTCAGTTGTCGAATCAGCCGCCTGAACCTGAACTAAGCAACTGTTTGAAGGCTGTAGCTTTGGTGTCCATATAGGCCCGGTTCCAGTCGTTGCTGGCTACGTAGAGGCTACGCCGTTCCTTGATTTCAACCCCGCAATCCACCAGCGCGCGAAGCTTTTTCGGATTGCCAGTGAGAAGGTTCACTGTCTTGAATCCAAGGCCCTTAAGTATGCCGGCAGCCGCTAGATAGTCCCTGCCGTCGTCGGCGAAACCAAGAGCATGGTTGGCCTGTGTGGTATCGAATCCCTCATCTTGGAGCGCGTAAGCTTTCAGCTTGTTCGCAAGACCGATTCCCCTGCCTTCCTGGCCTCTTAGATATATGAGACAGCCCCGCCCCGCCTGGCTAATCGCTTCCAGAGCTAATTCTAGCTGCTCACCGCAGTCGCATCTTAGTGACTTGAACACCTCTCCCGTCAAGCATTCCGAGTGAACCCGGACTAATGGTGTGGTCCCGGCGCTCTCCTGTCGGTCAACCAAAAGCGCGATGTGCTGCACGCCGGTCAGTTTGTCTTCATACGAGATTGCCCGAAATTCACCGTGCCGGGTGGGCATCGCGCATTCGGAAATCTTTTGTACCGTGACGTCATTGCGACGCCGATAGGCAACAAGATCTGCGATCGAAATAATGTGAAGATCGTGCTCGCGCGCGAAGAGCCGCAACTCAGGAAGACGAGCCATCGTGCCATCATCGTTCGAGATTTCACAGATAACTCCGACCGGCTCAAGGCCAGCCAGGCGCGCCAGGTCTACAGACGCTTCGGTGTGGCCTTGCCGAGCTAGTACGCCCAAGTCGTTGGCGATGAGCGGAAAGATGTGGCCAGGCCTGGCAAAATCATCGGCCTTCGCGCTTGGATCCAGTATGGCCATAACGGTCGACGAACGATCAACTGCGGAGATCCCGGTCGTAACTCCGTTTATTAGATCAATGGATACAGTGAAGGCGGTCTTCATGGACTCCGTGTTGCTCTCGACCATCAAGGGTAGCGCTAGCGCCTCAGCACGTTCCCTCGTAATGGAGCAACAAATGAGACCGCGTGCATGCTTCATCATGAAGGCAATTTTCTCAGACGTAGCGAATTGACCGGCAACGACGATGTCACCCTCGTTTTCACGGCTCTCATCATCGACGACAACGACCATTTCTCCGCGTGCCAAAGCCCGCAGTCCGTCTTCAATAGTCGAAAGAGACATGGAAATTTCACTCCTGTTCGATTTTTCCGCAAGGGACATAACCTCGCCACGCAATACGCGTGCCAAGTCGAGGTGCCGATAACCTAGAAGCGCAGAAAACCGGTGCGCTAGACTAACGCTCCGGTTTTCAGGACTGAGACTGAGAATGCGACGTTATCTCACGGCGCGCAGACGAGGAATTGCCGAAGTAGTCTGCTTCTGGACTGGTGCAGCTGCGGTTTCGTAGACAGGGTTCCCGACTTTGAAGCGAGCAACCATTTTAGTCAATGCTTGGGCTTCCTCGTAGAGATTTACACTTGCCGCGGTCGTCTGTTCCACCATGGCTGCATTCTGCTGTGTTACTTGATCCATTGCATTGACTGCTTGGCTGATCTCAGACAGTCCCACCGATTGTTCGGCGGCTGACGAAGAGATATCGCGGATCAAACCATCGATCACCATGACCTGTTCGGCTATACTCTGTAGAGCGTCACCGGCATTGGCAACCAATCCGACTCCCTCCTTGACCTGTACCGTCGATCCATTGATCAACTCGTTGATCTCCTTGGCGGCGGTCGCAGATCGTTGTGCTAGTTCGCGGACTTCTTGCGCCACGACGGCGAAGCCTTTGCCAGCGTCACCGGCCCGTGCTGCCTCGACACCGGCGTTCAACGCCAGGAGATTTGTCTGGAATGCAATCTGATCAATAACCGAGATTATCCGAGCCACTTCAACGGAAGACTGTTCGATCCCTCGCATCGAACCAATAGCGCGGCGAACAATCTCGCCAGACTGTTGTGCGTTGGCGCAGGCCGCATTCACTCTGCTAGCAGCGGTACGAGCGTGTTCGGCGCTACTTGTCACCTGGGAGGTTATCTCATTAAGCGCCGCTGCCGTTTCTTCCAAGCTTGCTGCCTGGTGCTCAGTTCGCCGCGCGAGGTCCGACGCGCCACCACTTATTTCCTTTGTGCTGAGACCGATGTTATCAACACTGGAGCGAAGTGTGTGAATGGTCGTTTCAAGACTAGACAGAGCCTTATTGAAGTCCTCTTTCAATTTCGCATACTCGCCCGGAAACTCCACTTCAAGCCGGTATGCGAGGTTCCCTCGGGAAAGCTCGTCGAGCCCAGCGCCAATCAAGGATACCATTTTTCGTTGGACTTCCATCGACTCCTGCCGCTCCAACTCGGCTCGGTTGCGCTCAGTGTCAACGGCAGATCGTTGCTCTTCAGCCTCGCTCTCGAGTCGCCTCGTATTTTTAAGCGCAATCCGGAACGTCTCCAGCGCCGTGGCAACCAATCCGATCTCGTCGGCCCGCCGCTGCCCCTCAATTTCCGTCTCATACGAACCCGCGCTCAGCCGCTTGACGTTTTCGATCAGGTCGCGCAAGGGCCGTTGCACAAACTTCCGTATCGCCAGACACAACGCTGCCATCACCGACGCCAACACAACAATTCCGCCGACGACCATCAATAGGGTCTGCTCTTGGAGAGGTGCATTCACGATGCTATGGGGAACATCGACCAATACGGCCCAGTTTGTGTTCATGTCAGTCAGTGTGAATGGAAGCACGATCCTATCGAACAGGGATCCATCGGCAAAGCTGAGGTCACGGATTGTTGCAGGCACACCCGCCGAGATCGCCTCTTTTACAACTTCCGCGCCCTCTTGAGTGTAGTCCGCGGTTGAATCCTTGATTTCCGGCCCTACGATCCACTTACCCGCCTTGGAGACGAGATAGACACGCCCGGTCCCAAATGGCTTCATTTCCCGTATCGACGTCATGAGGGCCTTCAGCGAGACGTCTGTTCCGGCGACTCCGAGCAAACGTTGTTTGGAGTAAACTGGGTATGTAAACGACGCCAGAGGGTAGGTTTCGTGGATTGTCGGGTCATCGTACATATAGGGTTCGGCGACAGAGCCTTTGCCTGTTGAAGCCGCCTCCTTATACCAAGGTTCTGAATAGCCCCCCTCATCGAAGGTTTCGAAGGAAAGGCCGTCCTCTCTCCGAATCCAAGTCATTGCTAGAACGCCATTTTTGTTCGTGCCGCTTTCCAAGTCGCCTGCAAGGGAGGAAGACTTGCTGTCGAAAGCGTCTTTCTCTTCGACGAACCAGGCAGACATCGCCATGGACGTTCCACCTGCGGTGCCTTTCAGCATACTTTTCAGCAGGGCGCGGCTCGCTGTTTCGGTCTCGTGGGTCGTTCCGATCACGCCCGCAACCGTGCGCGTTGATCCTGCGAGCTCTCCCAAGGTCGTCCCAACTTGATTGGCTATTGCTTTCGCTTCCAGTATCCCTTCCTGAGATGTCAGTGCGCTGACGCGGTCGCGCGTCTTCTCAATAAGTACGTAGTTGGACACAAACAACACGATTAGAATTGATGCGCCGGCAGCTGCCATGAGCCTACCTGCGATGGATTTTATTGCTGGGTATTGCATTTTTCCGCCCCTCGTCACCGTCGTCATAATGAGATACCGTATACGAAATAACTTAAGATCTTATTATTTTGGAGTCGATGCATGTATCCGGTAGCTTCGACGGAACGCGGCGCAAGCATCGCCTTGATGCCACACCAATGTTCCCCAAGTCGATTTTGGTAGGTTGGCTGGGGCGTTCGCGCGGAACCTCTAACGGCCGGTCCCCTCACTGTCTTGTCGATCCAAAGCTAGATTATTTCCTCGGCTTCCCATTTTGCCTGTCTCACCGGCTAGAACGAGCTCGTTTCCCGCCTGTACCAGCGGCGAGCTATTTGACCTCGATCGGAAAAATCGAGGCTTCCCTGGCATTGGTCGCGACCAGCTTTCCCGCACCGCGAAATTCTGATTTTCAACCCCCGAATGTCAGGCCGTCTTTAACTCCAGGCGTGCAGCGGCGGCTTCTCTCCATTGAGGAAATACTTCCCCAGTATCGAGTATTTCCATCGTACCGGATCGTGCAGTGTATGCGTCCGGGCATTGCGCCAATGGCGGTCGAGATTGTGCTCGGCAAGCGTCGAGCGGGTGCCCGCCAGTTCAAACAGCTTGTTGGTCGCCTCGATAGCGATCTCGGTGGAGAGAATCTTGGCCTCGGCCGTGAAGACCTGGGCTTCCGCCACGTTATCGGCATTGGGATTGGCGACCGCCCGGTCGATCGCAAGTCCCGCTTTCTCGAGCAGCGCCTGAGCCGCATGCAGCCTGAGCTGGAGTCCTCCGATCGCCTGGATCGTGTAAGGATCATCCCAGGCGTGGTCGAGGCCGCTATCGACCCAGGCGCGGGATTTGGTGCGGACGAAATCGATCGTCTCCTTAATCGCTGCCGATGCGATGCCGGTATCGACGGCAACCTGGATGATCTGGAAGATGGCGCCATCGGCGGTCGGATTGTCATAGCCCTTGTAGCCGGGCACCAGCCACGCCTTGTCGACTTTTACATTGTCGAGGATGACGGTTCCCGACAGCGTGGTTCGCTGGCCAAAACTCGACCAGTCGTCGATGACGGTCAAACCCGGCGCATCGCGATCGGCGATCGCATACCAGGCGCGGCCCTCGTCATCGAGCGCCACGATCGGCACCTTATGGGCAAGCAAGGCGCCGGACGAATAGAATTTTCGACCGTTCACCACGACGTGGTCGCCGTGGTTGACAAATCGGGTTTCGAAATCGACCGCACGTTTGGAGCCGAATTCCGAAAAAGCATTGCCGAAGCGGGTGCCCTTGAGGATTTCGCCGAACAACAGTTCCTGCTGCGGTTTGTCTGAAACCGTACGGATTGCCGCTACGACGCCGAGATGGTTCTGCGAGATCTGGCCAATCGACGAATCCGCCTCGGAGATGATCTCGACCACGTTTGCGAGCGTGACGTAGGAGACCTCTGGTCCGCCGAACGCCTTGGGCACGTTGATCGACCAAAGCCCGCTCTGCGAGAAGGCATCCAATTCTTCCGCCGGCCAGATCCGCTCGCGGTCCCGCTCTGCGGAACCCTTGACGAACTCCGCGGCGAGCCGGTGGGCGACCGCGATCGCTTCTTCGTCGTCCTTGATGATATGCGCAGGCTTTTCCAACCGCTTGACGCCGGGTACGGCAACCCTGTCTGTTTTGGCGATGACGTTCATTTTGGTCTCCCTTCTGAATGATGGATGCGAGTGGGATCAGGCCGCCGGCCTGTCGTGGGTGAAGGCCGCGCCTTCGCCGAGATAAAAAGCCTTGATGTCGTCACGGCTGCGCAATTCGGCGGCCGAACCCGACAGCACGGCGAAGCCGTTTTCGATGACGGTGCCATGGTCGGCATACTGGAGCGCCACCGTCGAATTCTGTTCGGCGACCAGGATCGAAAGCCCGGCCTCCCGGTTCAGCGCCTTGAGCGAACGGAAGATGTCCTTGATCACGAGGGGTGCCAGACCCATCGAGGGCTCGTCGAGAACAAGCAGTCGCGGTCGCGACATCAGTGCGCGGCCGATCGCCGTCATCTGCTGCTCGCCGCCTGAAGTAAGCCCTGACGCCGTACGGCGCTTTTCCTTGAGCCTGGGGAAAATGACATAGATGCGCTCGAGATCGGCAGCGATCTCGCGCCTGGACGACGAGCGGCCGAGGCCGCCGGAAATGAGATTTTCCTCGACCGATAGGCTCTTGAAGCAATGCCGTCCTTCGAGCACCTGTACCAGGCCAGATCGCACCAGATTGGCGGGCTTTTCGCTCAGCACATCGCGGCCTTCGAAACGGATCGTGCCTGATGTGACCTGGCCTCGCTCGGCCGGCAATAGGTTTGAGATAGCCTTCAGTGCCGTCGTCTTACCCGCTCCATTCGATCCGAGAAGGGCAAGGATTTCTCCGCGCCGTAGCTGAAAGCTCACGCCGTTCAGGGCCTTGATCGTCTTGTTGTAGACGGCATGCACGGACTTGATATCAAGAAGGATCGTTTCGTCGGACATATCGCTCGTTCCAAAATCAATCAGCGAGAAAGGCCCGGCGCAGGCAACCGGATCTGACGCATCGGGTTATGGAAGGAGGGATGGCGGCGTGCGCCATCCCTCACATCGTCAGTTCGTGGTCGCGATGCCTTCGGCATCGGCCGCCGTGCGCAGCTTGATGCCTTTTTCCTTGGCGTAGGCTTCGGAGGATTTTTCGATGATCGGGCGCAGCAGCTTCCAGTCCGGCGCGATCCAGTCGGAGACGACGTTCCACTTCTTGCCGTCCCATTGCTGGAAGGTCACATAGCCATCGCCTTCGTGGTTATCCCAGGTGACATTGATGGAGTGGAACAGGTCCTTGGCGCCCAGTGCTGCGACCTTGGCCTCGTCGAGCTTCAGGTGCTCGAAGCCCCAGCGCACTTCGTCGCCGGTCAGCGTACGCGTGCCGAACTTTTCCTGGGCGGTGCGGATCGCCTCGACATTCAGGATGCCATTGACGATGCCGAGGTTGTGGTAGACCGAGCCGATGCGCTTCTTGTCTTCCAGATTACCCTTGCCGTGATCGTAGAGCGTCTTCACGACTTCCTGTAGGACAGGATACTGCTCGCCCGAAGCCTGGGTGGTGATCGCGGTGTAGCCGATCGCCGCTTCGCCTGCTGGGATGACGTCCTCTTCGGAATTCGACCAGACATTGCCGACGATCTTGGAGGCGGGGAAGCCGACTTTGGCCGCCGTCTTCAGCGCTACCGGGTTCATCACGCCCCAGCCACGCAGAACGACGTAGTCCGGCTTGGCGCGACGGATCGTCAGCCACTGCGACTGCTGCTCGTTGCCGGGATGGGGAACTTCGATCTGCTGGACGGTGAAGCCATACTTCTCGGCCAGCAATTCATAGATCGGAATGGTCTCCTTGCCATAGGGCGAGCCGTGATAGAGGACTACGATCTTCTTGCCCTTGAGCTTATCGAGACCGCCTTCCTTAGAGGCAAGGTAGTTCACGATGCCCGAGGTTTCCGAATAGGGGTTGAGCAGCAGCGGGAATACGTAGGGGAAGACGCGCCCGTCGGTGGAGTCGGTGCGGCCATGGTTCACGGTAATCAGCGGCACCTTATCGCCGGTGATGCGGTCGATCATAGCGTAGGCGATACCGACCGAAAGCGGGTTCCAGGCCGCCGCGTTCGGATGGCTCTTCTGACGCTCGTAGCATTCGACGCCGCGTTCGACCTCATACTGGGTCTCGCATTCGTCCCAGGTAAGCTTCACGCCGTTCACGCCGCCGTCGCGGGTGTTGATCAGGTTCAGGTAGTCGATGAAGCCACCGAAGAAACCGGTGCCGCCAGCGGCATAAGGCCCGACGCGATAGCTCTGCAGCGGGAAATATTGCTCATCGGCATGGGCAGGCATCAAGCCGGCTCCACCGATGATGGCGAGCGCTGCGACCGCCGCCTTGAATGTGGTTTTCAGACTTTTCATTGGACAAACTCCCTCTGTTGACCGGGCTCTGCCGGTGTTCCAATGCGTTTAAAGATGATGATGTGGCAGCTCAGCCGACGGGTTCGGGCATGCTGCGCTTGAACCGGCCGGTCAGCCGCCTTCCGAGCGCTGCAAGCCCATCAGGCTCAAGGATCAGGAAGGCGATGATGAGTGCGCCGATGACGATGCGCTGGCTCATGTCGAGCACGCCGGAATCGAACAGATCGCCCAGGAGGAACGATCCGAGCCGCGACAGCACGACCGGAAAGACCACCATTAGTGCCGCGCCCAGGAAGGCGCCGCGGATCGTCGCCAGCCCGCCGATGATGACGATGAATAGAATCTGGAACGACCGGTCGAGATTGAAGCCGGCCGGCTCCACCGTGCGCAGGTAGGCAAAGGCCCAGAGCGCACCGGCGACCCCGATGATGAAGGACGAGAGCGCGAATGCGAGCAGCTTGGTACGCAGCACCGGCACCCCGATGATGCGGGCTGCCGTTTCGTTGTCGCGAATGGCGATGAAGTTGCGGCCGGTCTGTGAGGATGCGACGCGCCAGGCGAAGAGGGTGAGCGCGGTGACGACAATCAGCGCGAAATAGTAGCGCCCAGTCGAACTGTCGAAGTCGATACCAGCGATGGTGAGCTTCGGCGCATCGATCACGCCTGACGGATTGTCGTTGGAGAACCAGCCGAATTTGGTCAGTGCCCATTGCACGAAGAACTGTGCTGCAAGCGTGGAAACCGCGAGATAGAAGCCGCGCAGGCGCAGGCTTGGCAGGCCGAAGACGATGCCGACCGCAGCGGCGATGCCGCCGGCGAGCGCGATGGAGACGAGAAGCGGCAAGCCTTCGACACGCAGATTGAAATTGAAGGCGGCGAAGGCGCCAACGGCCATGAAGGCAGCACTGCCGAGCGATACCTGCCCGGCATAGCCGGTCAGCAGGTTGAGGCCGACGCCAGCCAACGACAAAGCCAGGAACGGCAGCAGCAGCGCTTCGATCAGATAGCTTGAGCCGATGAAGGGCACGATGCCGAAGGCGAAGACCAGGATGACAAGCGGGGCGATCCAACCCGGAAATTTTACCGAAACGACGGGTTGGGAGGTGATGGCAGCCATGGTTCAGACCCTTTCCACGAGCTTCTGGCCGAACAGGCCGGATGGGCGGATGAGCAGGAAGACCAGCGCGATGGCGTAGGCGAACCAGCCCTCGATGCCGCCGCCGAAATATTCGCCGATATAGACTTCTGCGAGCTTTTCCGAGGCGCCGATCAACAGGCCGCCGATGATGGCGCCGGCAATCGAATCGAACCCACCGAGCACGAGGACCGGCAGGGCTTTCAGGACCACGAGCGACAACGAGAACTGCACGCCGCTGCGTGCACCCCAGAGAAGGCCTGCGACCAGGGCGACGAGACCTGAGGTCGCCCAGACGGTGGCCCAGATGCGCGGCAGGCGAAGCCCGACGGCGAGTGCCGCGAACTGGTCGTCCGCCACGGCGCGGAAGGTCAGGCCGATCCGGGTATAGCGAAAGAAGAGCGTCAGCCCGATCACCATCAAAGCCGCCACGGCCGAGGCGAAGAGATCGAACTGCGAGATGAAGACACCGTAAAATTCGAAGGGCACGTCCTCGATGCCGAGTTCCAGGGCATGGACCTGCGTGCCCCAGAGAAGCTGGGCAGTGCCCTCGACGACGTAGGAAAGCCCGAGTGTCGCCATGAACAGCGTGATCGGCGGTTTGTTGACGAGCGGCCGAAGCACTGCGCGTTCGATACCGATGCCCAGCAGAACCATGATGGCGAAGGTGAGCACAAGCGCGAGATAGAAAGGCATTCCGCGCTCGACCAGCGAAACGAATGTGAGAGCGGCAAACAGGAGCAATGCCCCTTGCGCAAAATTCAAGACACCCGAGGTCTTGTAGATCAGCACGAAGCCAATGGCGACGAGCGAATACATGACGCCGGAAAGCAATCCGCCAGTCAGCACCTCAATAAAGAAGAGATAGTCGAAGCTTTCCATCAGACGTCCGCCTCTTCATGGTCTTCGCGGGCAACGCCGAGATAGGCGTCGATGACGGCCTGGTCGGCGCGCACTTCGGCCGGCGTGCCATCGGCGATCTTGCGGCCGTGATCGAGCACGGCGATCCGGTCGGAAAGTCCCATGACCACGCCGATATCGTGTTCGATCAGGATGATCGTCGTGCCGTAATCGTCCCGCGCGGCGCGGACGAAGCCTACCATTTCCTGCTTTTCGGTCGCGGTCATTCCCGCCATCGGTTCGTCCAGCAATAGGATCTGCGGATCGGGCGCGAGTGCGCGAGCAAGTTCGACACGCTTCTGGAGGCCATAGGGCAGCGAGCCGGCAAGCCGGTCATGAACATGGCCGAGATGCAGGAAATCGATGATCTGCAGCGCCCGTTCGCGCGCCTCGCGCTCCTCACGGCGGGCTCGGGGCAAACCGAACGCCTGGCCGATGAAAGTCGAGCGGCGCTGGAATGTCAGGCCGGTCATGGCGTTTTCAAGAACCGTCAGTCCCTTGAACAGGGCAAGGTTCTGGAAGGTGCGGGCGATGCCCAGCCGTGCGGCTTTTTGCGCCGGCAGTTCCTTATAGGTCTTGCCATTGAGGCTGACATTACCGGCATCCGGCCGGTATTGCCCCGAAATCACGTTGATCAGAGAGCTTTTGCCGGCGCCGTTTGGGCCGATGACCGCGCGGATCTCGCCCGGCTGGACCGCAAGATCGACATTGGCGATCGCCGTGACGCCTCCGAAGGAGAGCGTGATACCCGCGACCGCCAATATCGGCGGACGGCTCAGCGCATTGCTGTCGACATTCGCCACGCTACGGCTCGATAGACTGGACACCGGCAGCGGGGAATATTCCCTCACCGCAGAGGTCTCATCGAGTACCGTGTAATGCGCATTCACCATCGTCTGCTCCGTTGTGCGCAGAAATCCGCAGGCCCAGCCTGAAGACGCGCGCCACCATCCGGCTCCCCTGGAATGGGGGAGCCGTTCGCGATTTCAATTTGGGAAGGAAGCTGTTACTCGGCGGCTTCCAGCCGCTGGTCTTCGATCGCTTCCAGTTCGCGGACGATCGGCAGGACGTGCTTGCCGAAATATTCCACCTCTTCCTGGAAATGCAGGAAGCCGAGGAGAATGAGGTCCGCGCCCGCCTTCTTGTGACCGATGATGCGTTCGGCAACCTGCTCCGGCGTGCCGATCAGGTTTGAACGGAACCCGTCATTGTATTGCACCAGATCCTGGAAGGTGGACTTCGCCCAGTTGCCTTCGCGCTCCGGCGAGGAATTCCCGGCGTTCTGAACCTCGTGGTGGAAGCCCTTGACCGCCTCGGGAATGGCCTTGTCGAGGATCTCCTTGAGAACCTCCTGCGCTTCCTTCTCCGAGGAGCGGACGATGCCGAAGGCATTTATACCGATCTTCGTGCGCCAGCTCTTGCCGAAAGCCTTTTCCTTGGTGCGGATGTCATCGACTTGGGCCTTCAGGCCTTCCGGCGTGTTGCCGTTGGTGAAGTACCAGTCGGACACGCGGGCCGCCATGTCACGAGCCGCGCGCGAGGAACCTCCCTGGAATACCTGCGGAACGCCGCCGATCGGCTTCGGCTTCATCGAATAATCCGTGAAGCGATAGAAATCTCCGCGCAGGTTATAGACGTCTTCCGTCCAGATGCCGCGGATTGCACGGATGAACTCCTCGGAGCGGCGATAGCGTTCGTCATGATCGAGCCACGGCTCGCCAATGGCGGCGAACTCGCCGCGGAACCAGCCGGAGACGATGTTGACGTCGACGCGGCCGTTGGTGAGGTGGCTAATGGTGGCGATCTGCTTGGCGAGCAGAGCCGGGTTCCACGGCCCGGGCAGGACGGCGGCAATGACACGGAGTTTTTCGGTGGCCGCAAGAAGTGCGTGGGAAAAGGACACCGACTCGTGCTGGTTGTCGGCACCATATCCGGCCGTGAAGCGAATCTGGCTCAAGGCAAACTCAAATCCCGACTGTTCGGCGATTTGGGCGAGCTTGCGGTTGTAGTCGATGCCCCAATCGGTGCGTTGTTCGACCGAACTGATAACCAGGCCGCCCGACACGTTCGGCACCCAGTAGGCAAACTTCAAAGGTTCTTTCTTCGATTGTGACATCGGTCGCTCCATGCTTATTCGTAATTTGTCAGGCGATCAGTCGCGATTGTTCTTCCGCGCGGGACAAGGCGAGTGACCTGGCGCGCGGAAGGATCAGTTCCAACTCGCGCACGGCCGCTCTGATCCGTTTCTTGATGTCTGAACTTGCAACGGCATAGCAGTCGAACTCGCTTTCGAGCGCATAGACCGAGATCGGCAGCGGCAGCGCCTTGAAGAAGCTGAATAGAGGCCGAAGCTGATGGTCGATCATCAGGCCGTGCAACGGCGTTCCGCCCGTTGCGACGAGGATCACCGGTTTGCCGATCAGCGCCTCATAGTGAACCAGGTCGAATAGATGTTTGAGCGCCCCGCTATAGGAAGCGCGATAAACCGGAGAACCGACGACCAAGACATCCGCGCTCTCTACCGAGCGCACGATCTCCGCGCCTTCCTCATCCAGCTGGTCAGCCCGCAACGCTCGAAATAGTACTGGTGCGGACACAGCCAAGTCGATGTGCCGTCCCGGGAGGCCAAGGTCAGACTCGATGCGTCGAAGGACGGACGCGACCAGCGCTGATGTGCGGGATGGTGCCTTTACGTTTCCTGATATTCCGACGATGCGCAGTTCTTGCATGGGGATCCTCCAATGCATAAAACCTATAAATTAAGTCAACTAATGGCAATGAGTACGCCGTCTGATTTGATCAGTGATAAGAACATCAAATTCCAAAGAACATCGATTTTAGAAAATATTTTCATCCGCCGCAGCGCTTCGCGCCCCGGCACTCCATCACAGACCGAGAAATAACGGGGAGGTCCAGATGCGCGATTAGTCGGTCTGGCGAGCGGTAATGAACAACGGATGCTCGCGTCCCTTCTCAAGTTTCAGGGCGTCGATGTGGATCTCTCCTTCCAAATCGCGTGGCAGCGCCATTTCCGTAATGCATTCCAGCGAGATCCGGAGTTCGACGCCGGCAACGTCCAGGTTGATCGCGCCGGAAGCGAGCAGCCCGCCGCCTGAGACCGAAAGGTTGACTGAAGGCGCATCAATGTGCGACGGCGGCTGTAAGTGGATCGCCGACCTTGACATAGCCATAAAGATTGGTGCGGACGTCGATCCGGCTGCAAGCAAGGTCCGAAAGCGATAGTTCGACGCCGTCCACGTCGCCATGGGTCGCCGACTAAAATCCGACGGTCGTCGCATCCTTTCGCCAGGCACATTGTTCTGGATGGCCAAATCCTAGATGTTTAGTCCGGCATTTGCTGGAGCGGATTGAGGGTAAAGCGTTCGGGCTGTGGAGCCCATGCTTTGCAGATGAACTCGTAGGGTGTGAGTCCCTTGAGGGTCTCGAGCCTGCGGCCGAAATTGTAAGCGGCGACGAAGTCGGCAAGATGCTGGCGCAGTTGATCGTGACTTTCATAGTAGAAGCGTCTGACGGTGGCATCCTTGGTGGTGCGGTGCTCGATATCATTGGTGGCGCAGGTGTATTCGAAGGCATGGGCCCGTTGGCGATTGCCTCCTTGATCAGCGGTACAGCGGAGCCTCCAGCGCCGGGCGTGGTGAACTGGATCTTGTTATCGGTGAGCACGGTGTCGATCTTGTAGGGGACGGCTGCAATCAAGCGCAGGAGGAATTCACGCGAGACGGCGGTGGTGGCCTTCTCGTGCAGTTCGACGAAGGCAAACTTCGAGGTGCGATCGATGGCAACGAACATATATGGCTTGCCTTGCTCGGTGCGCACCTCGGCAATGTCGATGTGGAAGAAGCCGATCGGGTAGCTCTTGAACTTCTTCTTCGCCGGCCTGTCGCCGTCGACATCCGGCAAGCGGCCGATGCCGTGACGCTGCAGGCAGCGGTGCAGCGAAGACCGCGTAAGATGCGGGATTGTCGGCTGCAGTGCATAGAGGCAGTCATCGAGCGGCAGCAGCGTATACCGGCGAAAGGCAACGATAACAGCCTCCTCCTCGACGGAGAGCCCCGTCGATCTCAGCTCTTTCGGGCCGGTCGGAAGGTCCGCTACCGAGTACCGATTCCGCCACTTGGCGACAGTCTTCTGATTGATTCCGTAACGCTTCGAAAGCGTTCTCAGGCTCTCTTCACTATGTTGTATCGCTCGACGGACTGCCTCTGTCGTCGTGGCGCTCCCATAAAGAACCTAGCCCATAGCGCATCCTTTGAATCGGAAGACAAGGATCCCCATCAAAGCCTTGGATCAAACATCTAGGCTGTTCGACACGATGCCCAATCAGATCACGCTTGAGCCCACCAGCATGCTCGACACGCCGCTTGCTCGGTATATCGCCGACCGAGTTGTGAAGTAGGGGAACGCAATCATCCCTAGTAGAGAATTCAGAACGGATAGGTCTTGTAACAGCAGAGTCTTCGGTTCGAATTCGACCGCTTTGAAGGACTCGAACCGACGCCCTATTCAAATCTGAGATTGTTCTACCTACAACACGCTTGCAATCGATACCGACTCGAAGGGCAAGGAATCGCGACACGCTCATCGTTCAAACCGCTCAAGCATTTTTCGTAACTGCGCGTTTTGCAGCTTTAGCTTTCTTACCAGTTGATCCCTGAGCACCCTGATCTCTTCTTCGAGGTTCATCTCGTCTGCAGTGTCGTTAACTAGGAAAACATTCGAAACCGCTTCCGCTTCCTTGCCGCGGCTCCTTTGCTTGCGCGGTGCGACCTCGACAGTTCGCTTGATCCCAGGGGTATCATGTGCAGCGGTGACGTCGATACCAATACCACCGGATATAGCCGGATTAGCGACCTCCACCATTTTGGCGACTTCGCCGTTGACCTTGTCGCGGACATCGTTTTCTGCTTCTTCGGAATGCACAGGCTCTGCGGAAACTGCAGCGGATTGGTCGTGACGAGGTAGCTCCTCGCGTGCCAGGCGAGGAGCGCTAATCAGGCTCTCCTCGGCAGGCGTTTCCGTCGGACCGGAAATGGGCAACGCCTCCGGCGTAACCTTCTCGGTCGAGCCGCTTTCTCTCTTTTGTCCGCGTCCCGGTGAGATCAGTCGGGCAAGAAGTTTCCAGGGAGACGCCATCTATCCGACCTCGCGTTTGATCCCGCAAGCAGGCTGCAAGCTTCAATTCCGGCAACGGCATTCACCGTTGCCAAATTGTTTATCTCACTATGCATGGAAATGCGGCCGGCGGTTGACCGGCTGCTCATATCAATCGAGCTTGAGCCGCTTGCGCAGATCGGCATTTTCAGCGCGGAGTTTTTCGGCCAGAAGCTTGCGCAGCCGCTGATTTTCCTCTTCCAACTGCAAAAGGTCTGCCATCTCGTCGATCGCCGTCACCGGCGCGGCCGGCGCTGTCTGCACAGACTTTCTGGCACGGCGCACAGGTGCCCGTTTGGCGCTCGCAGCAGCTTCGACAACCTTTGTCTTGCGCCCTCTCCTCTTCACACCACCAGTGCCGGCCAACGCCGTTGTCGGCTCTGCCGTTGCGTCAGCTGACGCGGTCTCGAGCACCGCGGCTTTTTTGGCGCGAGGTTTGCGCTGTTTCTTCGGCGCAATGGGCGTTTCGACAACGGTCGGCACATCGGCACTCACTGCCGCATCAGTCTCGTCGGCCATGCTTATCTCCTGTGTATCTGATGAAGTTGTCGACGGCCCGGGAGGCGGTGTCAACAAAGACTCGGGCTGATCTGCCTTTGGTAAAGACATTTCATTGCCGGATTTGCCATTCTGAGAGCCGCCCGACAGAAACGTCATTGCCTCTTCCTCCAGGTCTCGAGCGGCGGACTTTAGATCCACGTTGCCCCAGATCGAGTGTGACCTGGCATCGAGTTTTCGCCTGCCGGTTTTGTACTCGACGGCAAAGCTGCGTTGCACTTTTTTCAATATAAGAGGCCTTAGAAAATCCGCGGAAGGTTTGGTGATATACTGCTATATCACGCATAGCGCCTACCGGACTGCCAGTCTACACCCATCCTCATTTCGATCACAGCACCATTCCGGGAGCAGAATTTGTGGCCAATCGGATGGGGCTGAGGGCGGTCTATGCGCCCCGCGTGCTTGAAAGGAAACGGCGACCAGTAGTTCGTCTCGAGACTTTCTCACAGGTTCCCGACGATCCATTATGCGATCTTTCTTGCCGAAAACATGAACATCTAAGCAACCAGTCAGGCAGTGGCCCCGAAAGCACGCGGTGCTACAAAGGATCCTCCATTCCGAATCCTCACTTCATTACGATTTCGATTTCCGCCAACCGGCCGCCCAAGCATCGGCTTCCGAGCAGAACCACCATTCTCCATACTCGGGACTGATCTTCGTTTGTACGTAGTATTGTTGCCCCGGCACGTGAAAAATGCGTTCGCCTGTTTCAATGCTGATATTGCCCTTGATCTTGCACGATTGTCCGGCGCCGCCGGAAGCATTTCCATGAAGCGAGTAAGTCGCTCGCGGTCCAGCCGCCGACCGCACCAAACGCGAGCGCAGCGATTAGTAAGCCTGGGGCCGTGAGCAGCACCGATTTCTTCTGGGGATTGCGATCACTGCGACGCATGCCCCCATCCCTCATAATTTCGCGCGGAGATTGTAACTGCGTTAATCCTAGGTGAACAACTATCAAAAAGGCTTATGTCGGCGTTCAGACCTTACTGGGGCAGCCCACGGGCGCCAGTGTGGCTGCAATGATTTGTCAGCACGACTGTTCATCGGAGGTTCATTGAGCAGGCGCCTCAATGGGCCCTTCCGTCATCGGCGCTATAGCTCTGGCGGAAGAGAAGACTGAAACGTCAACATCATCGACCGAGGCCAATCACATGTCGCAAAAATTGCTACTCTCCGCTGCCGGCTCGTTGCTTGCCGCTTTCGTCATATCGTCGCCGGCGCACGCGCTGACGATGAAGGAATGCAGCACAAAATATCAGGCTGCCAAGGCTGACGGCTCCGCAAAAGACGTGAAATGGAACGATTTCCGCGCCAAATTCTGTGGCGCGGATGCTGCCGCCGCCGATAAGGAAGACGAGGCGGACGTCGCAAAGACGACCGACAAAGAACCTGAAAAGGCTACGACCGCGGCGCCGAAGACTGTCAAGTTCCCGAAGGCGATCGACAAGAAATATTCGAGCGAGACACCCGGTAAGGCTCGCCTCCATACCTGCGTCGATGCTTATCATTCGGCCAAGGACGCCGGCACGCTTGGAGATCTGAAGTGGATCCAGAAGGGCGGCGGCTATTGGAGCCTTTGCAATACGAGCATCAAGGCCGCTGGCTGAATGAAGCATTAGCGTTCAAGAACGCGGAAGGCCGCCGCAAGCGGCCTTTTGCTCGCTAATGATCGCCCTGTCACCGACCGGGTGGTCTTGCCTCAAGCCGAGCCAAAACCGGACAGTCCGCAAGCAGCGAGAGCCAGCGTTCATTCCTTATCGCCTTGAAAGGATGTGAACCTGCGACCCGCTTTTAAAATGGGCTCAATGAAAATTCCTGCTTTTCACCTTCAGCGTATCAATATGAAGATCCGGCGTGAACATGTCCCTTGGGACGATTGGCTTCGGCCTGTCGCGTGAATCCGGCCCCCCGCCTCCATGGGCAAACTCATCCCCTCGCCCGGTCGGCAGCTTGAAGTCGGTATCCCGATCAGCCAGCCCGACGAGGTACGCTGACAGATCGAACAGTTGCTGCGCGATCAGATGCACGACCTCCCCTTCCCGCTGGATCCGCCCGTTTATCGCCATCATCGATGACCCGAGAACGATCCGTCGGCGTTTTTCGAATAGCGTCGGCCAGACGACGAGGTTGGCTGGCCCGGTCTCGTCCTCGATGGTGATGAACATGACGCCCTTGGCCGATCCGGGCTTTTGCCGCACCAGGACAAGTCCTGATGTATAGACCCAGCGGCCGTCCCTCGAATTCATCGCCTTGGCACAGGTGATGATGTTGCGCGCTGCGAGATCCTTGCGCAGGAAGGCGATCGGATGCTGCCGCAATGTCAGCCCGGTATGGCTGTAATCTTCAATGACGTTATGCCCGTCCGTCATCTGCCGAAGCGCAACCACCGGCTCCTGCTGCTCGGAGATCGCCACCATCTCCCGTTCGGCCGCGGCTGCGAACAACGGCAGTGGCTCATCGCGCAGCGCCTTGATTGCCCAGAGGGCATCGCGCCGTTCTAGTTCAAGCGATGGCAGGAACGCATCGGCCTCTGCAAGCTGAACAAGTGCTTCCGTTGGAACATTGGACCGGCGCCACATGTCATCCACCGACGCGAAAGGGCTGTTCATTCGAGCCGTCACGATCCGGGCCGCATCTGCGACTGCCAGTCCCTTGACCTGCCGAAACCCAAGCCGGACAGCATGCCGATCGCTGCTGCCGATCCTCTCCAGCGTGCAGTCCCAGCGCGAGCGGTTGACGCAGACCGGCCGCACCTCGACGCCATGCGCTCTCGCATCACCGACAATCTGGGCTGGAGCATAAAAACCCATCGGCTGGCTGTTCAAAAGCGCTGCACAAAAGACATCCGGATAATGGCACTTGATATAGTTCGATGCGTAGGCGATCAGCGCGAAGGAGGCTGCATGGCTCTCGGGAAAACCGTAGGAGCCAAAGCCTTCGAGCTGGGAAAAGGTCTTCTCGGCGAATTCCGGTGAGTATCCGTTCTTCACCATGCCGGAGACCAGCTTGTCCTTAAAGCGTGAGACGCCCCCAGTGAACTTGAAAGTGGCCATCGACTTGCGCAACTGGTCGGCCTCGCCTCCGGTAAAGCCGGCGCAGACCATCGCCACCCGCATGGCACTCTCCTGAAACAGCGGCACGCCCAGCGTTTTGCCGAGCACCGCCTCAAGTTCAGGTGTGGGATATTCCACCGGCTCCTTGCCCTCACGGCGACGGAGATAGGGATGCACCATGTCGCCCTGGATCGGACCGGGCCGCACGATCGCCACCTGCACGACGAGATCGTAGAAGGTGCGGGGTTTCAAGCGCGGCAGCATCGCCATCTGGGCCCGGCTTTCGATCTGGAAGGTGCCGAGCGTATCGGCCTTGCGGATCATCGCATAGGTCGCAGCATCCTCCTGGCGGATCTTCGACAGATCAAGATCGTCGTCCTTGTGTTCGCGGATGAGATCGAAAGCCTTTGCCATGCAGGTCAGCATGCCCAACGCCAACACATCCACCTTCATGAACTTCAGCGCCTCGACGTCATCCTTGTCCCATTCGATGATCTGGCGATCCTTCATCGTTGCCGGCTCGATCGGCACGAGATCGTCGAGACGGTCATGGGTGAGGACAAAGCCGCCGGGATGTTGGCCAAGATGACGCGGCGCTCCCATCAGCTGCTGCGCCAGTTTCAGCGTGAGCGCCAGACGCCGGTCGTCAGGATTGAGATTAAGTTCTCGGATGTTGCGATCCGGCATTTCCTCCGACCAGGACCACATGCCGGATGACAGCGCCTTGATCACGTCTTCCGGCAGGCCGAGCGCCTTGCCGACATCGCGGATCGCACCTTTTGCGCGGTAGCGGGTGACGGTGGCGCAAAGAGCGGCCTTGTCCCGCGTGTAGGTCTTGTAGATCCACTGAATGACCTCCTCGCGACGTTCATGCTCGAAGTCGACATCGATATCAGGCGGCTCGTCGCGCTCCTGGCTGACGAAGCGTTCGAACAGAAGATCGTTGGTCGAGGGATCGATACTGGTGATGCCGAGAATGTAGCACACGGCGCTGTTGGCCGCCGATCCCCTGCCCTGGCAGAGAATGCCCTGGCTACGCGCATAACGCACGATCGAGAAGACCGTGAGAAAGTAGGGCGCGTATTTCATGGTGCGGATGAGATCGAGCTCGTGGCGCACGGTCTTCAGAACGTCAGGGGGCAGACCCTCCGGATAACGGTCGGGAATGCATTGCCAGAGATAATGCTCGAGCGAGGCCTGGGCATCCTTGCCCGGCACGACCGCCTCCTCCGGATATTGATAGGTGAGCTCCTCAAGCGAAAACTTGGCTCTCGCGACGATCTCCATAGTCCGAGCGAGCGCCTCGCGGTAACGCGGAAACAGGCGCTCCATTTCTTCCGGCGGCTTCAGATATCGATCGGCATGGCGCTCACGCTCGAAGCCGACCTCGTCGATCGTCGTGCGGGTGCGAATGCAGGTGACAATGTCCTGCAACTGCCGGCGGCCTGGCTCATGGAAGAGGACGTCATTTGTGACGACCGTCCTCACCTTGAACCGCGCCGCGAGATTGGAAATTTCATGCAGCCGCAGCTGGTCGTTCTGTCGGCGCCGCAGGCAAAGCGACACATAGCCCCGATCGCCAAACACCTCGGCCATCTTGCGCAGCTGCACCGCGCAGGTGTCGTCCGGCAGATCCGGCACCAGAATACCGATCATGCCTTCGGCATAGGCGATGACGTCGTCCCAGTGCAGGATGCAGTTGTTCTTGCCGCCGCGCGACTTGCCGAGCGTAATCAGCCGGGTGAGCCTGGAGTAGGCGGCGCGACCTGTGGGATAGACCAGCACGGACATGCCATCAGCCAGATCGAGCCGGCAACCGACGACGAGGCGCAAACCCGTGGCCCGCGATGCCTCAAGCGCCCGGACAATTCCGGCCAGCGAATTGCGATCGACGACGCCGAGGGCTTCGATGCCGAGGGCCTTGGCAGTCTCGAACAGTTCCTGCGCCGAGCTTGCACCGCGAAGGAAGGAAAAATGGGTGGTGACCTGCAGCTCGGCATAGCTCATGCGAAGATCCCGTGGATGAACCAGCGATGGCTTCCGGTTTTAGGATCGATGCCATCACCGGAGCGAAACACCCAGAGACGCTCGCCGGCCTCGTCTTCGATTATGAAATAATCCCGTACCGCCTCCATCTCGGCGTCGCGCTGCCACCATTCGCCAAAAACCCGTTCCGGACCATCGGCCCGCTTGACCTTCAGGCGTTTGCCGCGCCAGGTGATGGAGACCGGCGGGCGATCCGGCAGCAGCGCAATCGCCTCGATCAGTTCCGGTCGGGCCAGCAGCCGGACCGGCCGGCGCCAATGGCCGACCCAGGTGACCTCGATCGGATCGGCCGCGGCGCTGATGCGCTGGACGGAGCGCTCGGGCACGTCGGAGGCAACGGGCGCCACCCGATAAACACGCTGGCCACGGTTTCCATAGATGTCGATCAACGGGGTGACGTCCTTGACTTCCTCCTCGACCAGCGACGAGGATTTCTGGCGCTCCTGCAGCGGCTCGGCCATTACCGCAACCAGGATGAGCTTCTCGATCCCAAAGCCGGGCTCGATCTTTTCCGTCCGATCACGAAACAGCTTTGTCAGCCAAGCGACATCGCGCACCGGTTTTGCCGTGCCGGCGCGGATTGCCTGCCGGGTCCCATCCACCTTCTCGACGATTAGATCCGCCCGGCGAACGCCAAGACCGCGCTTTTGCAGTTCCTCGATCAGGTGCACGACCAGGCGGCCGACATATTTGTTGATGGTTTCGGCCGCGCCGATCGGCTCGGCAAAGACGCGGCTGACCTCGATCAGTTCGGCAGTGCGGATCGGCTCGATCGGTTCCGACAAGCGGCCGAACATCTGGTCGATCCGCCGGCCGATCTCCGGACCGAAACGAAGCGTCAGCGGCGCGCGCGGCGTATTGGCCAATTCGCCGATTGTCTGGAAGCCGAGCGTGCGCAGATCGGTGGCGACTTTGCCAGGAAGGCGCAGCAGCGATATCGGCAGCTTCTCGACGGCGCGCGCGGTCTCACCGATCGGCACGATGACCGTATCCCGACTGATGGCGCGCGCGCACGCACGCGCCGCGCCCCAGGTGTCGGCAACCGCGACACGGGCAGTAAGCTTCCTGGCCAGGAACTGGTTGGCGATCTTCGTCACCATCGGCAGCTCGCCACCCTGCAGGTGATCGGCGCCTTCGGTATCCATGATAATGCCGTCAATCCCGTCAACCGCGACGATCGGGGAATAGAGCGTAAGTGCCCAGAGCGTGATCCGCTCGAGTGCTGCAGCATCCGCCGCAGGATCCGCATCGACCAGCATCAGGCCGCGGAACAGCGCCTGCGCTTTGGCCGCCGGCATGCCGACATGAACGCCGGCTTGTCTGGCGGCCGCGTCGCTTGCCGACACCCATCGCTTCGAGCCGCTCCTGGCGATCACGGCGATTGGCTGTTCAGGCGGAATAGACGGATCGGCGCGACGAATACGATCCGTCGGCAGATCCGGAAGATAGATCGAGACGACCCTTGTCATCGCACGCCCTCACGAGAAACTCAGCACACTCACCCGCTTTCACGCGCATCAATTCCAGAAACCATTGAGCCCTTCCCACACCGGGTACCGGCAGCTCTTCCGATGGCATCACGCTCACCCGCCATCGCGTGGTTGAAGCCGTCGGCTGGCCAAAATCATTGGCCTCAGTCTGTCGCCGCCATCGTCGGACCGCGAGCGCCATGGTCCCGGTTCGCTCGGCCGCCAGCTGCAGCCGGCGCGAGCCGACCATTGGCAATCGGACAAGTTCGCCGACCACGGCGCCGAGGCCGCCGAAGGACAATCCTTCCTCCATGTTGGCCAGGACGTCTTCCTCCTTGTCCGACTCGACAAAGATTACCCTATCGGCATGGAGGCCGACCTGAGCGAGTGCCGGAAAGAAGAGATCCGGACGGGTCAGGCACCAGACGATCGGGCCTTTCGTCCGCGCTGCTATCCCCGCCGCACACAGGGCTGCCGCCGCACCATCGACGGTACCCGCCCCGCCACCGGCAAATTCGTGCAAGGCGCCATAGGCCAGACCACCTCCCGGCAGGACCGCATCGATTTCCGGCACACCGAAGGAAAGACAGCCAGCCTTTCTGCCTGACACGCCCTCAAGCGAAGCGATGCGCTCGCGCAGATCGGAAATCACCCGTTCGCGGGCAGCAGTCATCGTTCACGGCTCCCTTCAAGGTCGTATTGGCGGCCAACATCATGTCGATCCAAATGCGGATGTTCTCTATCTGTTCCCGACGACTTGAAGAGTCAAGCAACCGGAGGATGGGAATATTATCCTGAACATTAGGAACCAGAAGAATACTCAAGAGAATCAGGTGGGTAGCGGCTGAAGGTTTTTTCCGAGCGGTTGCGAGCACTAATCCCTTTGTGTGAATTGCGGGGACAAGTCGACATCGTCACAGTGTCCTTAAGATTTTTCTGCTGAACTGTCGGCATGACGAAGCCTCCTAGACCAAAACCCCTCCTTCGTGACGCCCAGGCCCCGATCCGTTCCCGGCCCCGCAGGAAGCGAAATCCAGCCCAACCACAGCTCCTGTTCGATCCCATGCCAGACCGCGTCGAACCTGCGCTGGCGCAACTGAAGTCCCGTCCCCCAAAGGGAAACGAGTGGAGCTGGGAGCTGAAATGGGATGGCTATCGCCTCGCTGTTCACATCGAGCCTCAAGGGATAAGGATTCTCACCCGCGGCGGCCATGACTGGACGCACCGCTTTCCGGCGATCGTAGAGGCCGCCCGAGCGCTCGGACCGGCGACGATGATCATCGATGGCGAGGCGGTCGTGCTTAATGAAGAGGGCCGGCCGGATTTCGGGCTGCTGCAGCAATCGTTGGGTGCATCCGGCAAACAAGCCGGCACCCGGGCCTCCGACGCCATCTTCTACGCCTTCGATCTAAGCTATTTCGACGGGCACGATCTGCGCGGCGTCGAATACCGATCGCGCCGGCATCTCCTCGATAACACGTTGAACGGAAAAGACGGCGCAATCAGGTTGTCGGAAATATTCGATAGCGAACCAGCCGTGCTGTTGGAGCATGTCTGCCGCCTCGGCCTGGAAGGCATCGTCGGCAAACACCTCGATCGTCCCTATCGCTCGGGCCGGACCGGGGATTGGGTTAAGATCAAATGCGTCCAGAGCGAGGCTTTCTTCATCATCGGCTATGAGATGTCATCTGCCTCGCCTGCCGGTTTCGGCTCGTTGGCGCTTGCTGCCTATCGCGGAGCCGATCTCGTCCACGTCGGGAGTGTCGGCACGGGCTTCAGGCAAGCCGAGGTCATCAGATTGCGGAAGATGATGGACACGCTGCGCTGGAAGCGAAAGCAGCCACCCCTGCCCTATTCCGGAAGTGCCGGTATCGTCTGGGTCGAACCGACGCTGATTGCCGAGATCGAGTTTCGCGCATGGACGACAGACGGCAAACTTCGCCACCCGTCATACAAGGGTTTGCGCGAACGCCAGGACAATGCCGACGTCTTCCGGGTCGACTAGCGAAATTGGCGCCGTGAGCTAGATTGTCGTCCATTCGAGCTTGGCGGAGAACATATCTAGCATGTGCAACCTTTATCGCATGGAAGACAGGGACTGGGTCGCCAAATGGGCCCAGGACGCCGAAAGCCTGATCAACCTGATGCCGGCCTACCAGATGAACCCCGACCAGATGGGGCCGATCATCCGCAATACCCCTGAGGGAAAGAAGCAACTGGTCCATGCGCGCTGGGGACTGCCCTCGCCGCGCTTCGCCCTTGAGAAGGCGGCCAAAGCCAGGGCCGAGAAACTGGCGGTCAAGGGCAAGGCTTTCGATCTTGAGGAGCTGGTCCGCATGGAGGCCGACCGCGGCACGACCAATGTGCGCAAGCTCAATTTCCCGCACTGGACGCGATGGTTCGGTGTGGAGCATCGATGCCTTGTTCCTGTCACCAGCTTCGCCGAGCCCGACCCAGGGAGCAAACAGGAGGGAGGCAATGTGCCCAATGCCTGGTTTGCCCGCGATGAAGCAAAGTCGCTGATGTTCTTCGCTGGCATCCATGTACCGCGATGGAAAAGCGTGCGGAAGGTTCGGGACGGGCTCACGACCGATGACCTCTACGGCTTTCTGACTACGGATCCCAACGATCTCGTGAAGCCGATCCATGAGAAGGCCATGCCGGTGCTGTTGCTGTCGAAGGAAGAGACCGACACGTGGATGCGGGCGCCCTGGGATGAGGCCAAGGAACTAGCGTGCCCATTACCGAATGACGCGCTGATCATCTCGTCCCGCGAACCGTACGGATCGACGATCGTTTCGAAATCCGGAGAGCTGGTGGAACGGGGCAGTCTGCTTTGACGCCTGAACTCAGAGCTTGAATGTATCGGAAAACGAAAAAGCCTGCCGCGGGAGGAGGTGCGGCAGGCTTTTCGAAAGACTGGAACAACGGCTGGGAGGAGGAGTGCCGCTGCTCCGTCAGGCGCCCCTGGGAGGAGGAGTGGGTGCCTGAAATACGAAGCTTTGCGGGAGGAGGTGCATTGCTTCGATGACCTGAAGATACCGGAAGCTGCCCCGACCGCCAGCGCCCAAATCGCAGTGCAGCCATGCGCTTGCTGCAATGCAATATAAATCCTGTGCTTATTTTTCGGCCATTACGATGGAGACGCAGCTTTCTTTGTGCTGGGCTCGAAATCGAGAACGAATTCGATCAGTTTGCGGAGGAACATTTCGCACTGCTTCAGTATCGGCCCCGGACCGATCGAAGAGGTTGAAGCTGATATCCGTTTCGCTATGCTTCTCGCCATAAAGTCAGGTCCGTTTGCCATCCTCTGACCTCTTGACTCATGCCCCATGGTCGACCCCCAAAATATCCGTCAACATCACCATCCGGCAATTTCGCAAGGGCGTTTTCGAACGTCGGCAGAAAAGGTTAAGGTGCTTCTCTCAAGGGGGTCATGGCGCCAGGCATTCGTCGCAGATCCCGCAGCCATCGTCATCCATACTCGATGCCGGCCGTATCTTTCGACAACACGGACACATCGTTGCGTCCACAGCAAACATTTCATCGCGGTCAGGCGGAATAATTTCCACGAAGACTTTCGCTGCCAGCATATTGGGCGCTCTTCGATCCATGGCGATGCTCCAGGTGGGCTTACACCAGAGATAGTATGCCTCGACCGATGCACAAGCCGGCAGATCGCTGTCAGGACGATCCCACTTCACCAGGGCCAGAATCAGGTGCCCATTTGACAAATTTCTCCCGTGATAATCAGACCTTCCGCGATTGCGGCCGCCACCCCAGGCTTGCTGGGAAGTGATGGTAAATATCGGCGGCCGACATTTGTTGCGGATTTTTGCTGGCGGTGTCTCTGCCCATGCGGTCACCTCCGCACACGATGCCCTAAAGGCCGTCAAGGGAGGTAGGGTCCCAACCATTGCCGAGGCCACACAGCGCCCTAATTGCAAAGACTTGGCGAGAGCGACCGACATGTCGATGTCTTCGAGCAACGCCAAGTTCACGGAGGCGGAATTGGAAAAAGACCTCGGCCCCCGACGTGTATATTCGACCTCGCCATCCGCCCCTTCACGAATGCCTGCCTTCGCGAGTGTACTCGCTGTTATTGCTATTCTGTATTTCGGCAAGGAAGTACTTCTACCTCTAGCAATCGCAGTCCTGTTGACGTTCGCCTTGGCTCCCATTTCCTCCCGTCTTCGAAAGCTTGGCCTGCCTCGTATTCCGGCGGTCATCATCACTGTCGTGCTCGCTTTTCTTGTCCTTGTCCTGTTCGGGCTTGTCGTAGCGGGACACATTGCCGAAGTTGCGCAGAACCTTCCGGCCTACCAGGGCAATATCATAGCGAAAATCCGCTCTCTGCAGGAAGGTGGAACGGATAGCGGCATTGTGCGGCGCCTGACGTCCGTCGTTGAAAGCGTCGGTCGTGAGCTCAGCAATGCGGAGGAGCGCCCAGTTGCTCCCGGTACCGCATCGAGACCAAGGGAGCCTGTGCTCGTCGAGATATTCGCGCCGAGTAGACCAATTGAAACGCTCACTAGCCTGATTGGTCCTCTGCTTGGTCCCATCGCCTCATTGGGTTTGATCATCGTCGTGGTAATATTCATGCTGTTGGAACGGGAAGAGCTTCGCGATCGCTTTATCCGGCTCGTTGGCTATGGCGATCTGCATCGCACAACAGAAGCCATCCAGGAGGCGGGAAGCCGCGTTGCACGGTATCTTCTTATGCAGTTGGTGGTGAACTGCGCTTATGGCGTTCCATTGGCTCTTGGACTGTGGGCGGTTGGCATTCCAAATCCAGCGCTCTGGGGGATGCTGGCCATCGTCCTTCGATTTGTCCCCTATATCGGGCCTGTCATCGCTACAGTTCTGCCGCTGTTCCTGGCCTTTGCAGTAGACCCTGGCTGGAGCCTTGTTCTCTGGGTTGCGGCCATTTTCGTCGTGCTGGAATTGACCAGCAACAACGTCATCGAGCCCTGGCTCTATGGTTCTCGTACCGGCCTCTCTCCGCTGGCAATCATCGTCGCGGCGATTTTTTGGGCATGGCTGTGGGGACCAGTCGGTCTTGTGCTGTCCACGCCGCTGACCGTGTGTCTTGCAGTGTTGGGCCGGTATGTCCCGCAGTTCGAGTTCCTTGAGGTCGTTTTTGGTAGTGACCCGGTGCTCGATCCCAAGGAGCGGCTGTACCAGCGGCTTCTTGCCGGCGATCCCGATGAGGCGACCGACTACGCTGAGGAGTTCCTCGAGGAGGATTATCTGGAGGATTACTATGGCAAGGTTGCCATTCCCGCCCTTCTACTCGCGGAGAAGGACAGGCGTCGAGGCGTCTTGACCGCGGAGCAGATGGAACAGGTGTTCGGGACCGCCATCACACTGGTCTCGAACCTCGGGGAAATCGCGGAGGAAGAAGAGCAGGAAGAGGAAGACGAACAGAAGGAGACGGAAGCGGCAGGTCGGCCCAGCACCCCCCTCAAGGAAGGAAATGGGGATGAAAGCGAACTACCTGATGGACGGGGCAAGACCGTCTTTTGCGTCGGAGGCAGGGGCCCGCTCGACGACGCGTCGGCTGCGATGCTTGCCCAGATTCTTCAGGTACAGGGAGCCGAGGTGGTCGCAGCGAGGCATTCCGACATCCCCAATCGCCGTGCCATGAGCCTCGTTCCGAAACAATCGAACGCCATCGTGGTTTGCTTCCTCAACGAGGACTCCGCAAGGCACGCCACCATACTTGTTCGTCGGTTCAAGCGCATATACCCGGCCATTCGGGTCGGCGCGGTCCTTTGGGTGGAAAATCAGGAGGAAGAGCAACCGCCTGCGCTTCGGGAGGCGGATTTCGTTGCCACCACCTTGACCTCAGCTGCCCGCGAGGCACTCGCCGATGCACCAGCATCATTGGTGACGCCCGCGCGCAAAATTCGTACGAGGCGATCCTCGACAAAGACAGGCCTAACCCCCGCACAGTCCAGAATTTAGCGGCAAGTCTTGCCCGGATATGCCGGAACTAGATGTGATGGGACGAGAAGTCCTGCTTTACTACGTCGTATTCGTCAACGCTCCAATGCGTCTCGGAGCGGCCGAACGCCAGGAGCTGCGCGTCATTCGTCCGTTCTCGGCCGACATTGATTCCACGAGGTAATGACACGGTGCTCGACCAATTAGGGTTAGGCCGATGTGCCCGTAATCCAAGAGGATGTTCTGCCCTTGCGTCACTGCCGCGGTTCGACCGCGGGCTCCTGCTGGTCGGCGATCGTTCCCAGGACGCTCGATTTCACCGCCTCATTCACGACAATTTCCACATCGGCTGGCGAGTTGGCTGCGGCCGCCCCGACTGCCGGATGCCGCTGAACGCTTGATCAAGAGACATCGATCTCCCGCCATTAGTATGAGCACCTCCGGCCCCGCAGGAGTTCGGCGCACATTGGGTCGATTACGAGGTTTACGGTGCGTATTTTCGTTAAGTGGAAGCGGCGCCGAGAATCCAATCTCTAAGCGCAGAAACTTTCAGATTGCAGTGCTTCTCTTCGGGATAGACCAGGTAATAGGCGAACGTCTCCATATGGGTCGGTTTCGCGAGCTTTACGAGGCGCCTTTCGTTCACATCGAGCGCCACCATCGCGGCCGGGAGCAGGCCTGCACCTTGGCCGGCGATCACAGCGCTGAGGAGTAGGCTGGAGTCGTCAAAGGAGGGGCCCCGAGGGACCTCGATCTCGCGATGCCTTGTGCTTGAAACCAGAGGCTCCAACCCTTCCGGTCGGCGTCGTGAACTTGCGGCCACCGCGTCAGTTCGTCATACGGTTCCGGCATACCCAAGTGATCCACAAGTGACGGCGCCGCAACTGGCACCATCTGGACGAAGACGACGCGATAGCTCCGCAAGCCAGGATAGCGACCGACGCCGTGGCGCACGGCAAGATCAACGCCGTCACGAGAAAAATCCGCCAGTGCGCCGCTGGTAAGTATCTGCACTCGCCATCAATCCATTGGCCTTTCCGACGATCGTCACGCCGTATGGTATTGTCGCTGTGATCGTCTTCTCGAAGGAATTGATCGCCCATGCCGTCACGGCACGCATGGACCTCGCCATGCCGCCCGAGGAAGCGCGTGCGGTTCGGGACCCGCGTGAAGCAAAGAACCCGCTGCATCGGTTCACAAAGCGCCGAACAACTGAGGCCGATGATAAGAGTCTGGCTGTCCGGCATCTTCCTACAATGGGAGAACTCGAGCAGGCGCGGACCGATCACCGCAGGAAGATCGCCACCCGCGAAGCCGAGGAGCCTGACGAAAAAGCCGGCGAGTGAACAAGGATTAGACCCGCAGACCGTCACCGCGTGCGCGGCGGTGGATCAGCGCTCTGATCGGATCGAAGCCTGGATCAGATCCTGATGGAAGCAGTGGTTGCGCAAGTCCTCGGTCAACTTGAGCAGCCTTTCCCTGGCCAGCCCGGCAGGCTCGCCACGCGCCAGCATTCCGTCGATCTGGCCCTGCTGAGCGCAAATCATCTGCCGGTCGACAATCACTTGCCGGCGGGCGAGTTCCAGATCCTTCGGGGAATAGGTCATGAGAGACTATATCACCCAGTCGGCGACAATGGGATTCATTTCGCGGCCCCCCGTATCATCGCGGCCGCCGATCTGGTTTGTCGTAGCCGAACGAGCCGAGACAGACCTCGCGCCTCTCGCCCGTGACCGGTGGCCAGAAGGGTGCCTGGCACAGTTTGCCTTGGATAAAGCACAATATGGAAGCGCGAGGGGCGCCCGCGGGTAAGGAAAAGAAAATCGGGATCTGGCCGTGAAGGATATGAACGGGCAAGCCGCACCCAAACTTGACCTGGCCCGTGGCGTACGCCGCAGGAACTGAGGCCACAATGACCGAGCCAACCAGCCAACTTCCATCGGAACAACAGCCGACGAGAGCGGTGGACGGAACAGGAAAACGATAATTTGACGCAAAGCGCTTGGCGAAACGCGCCATGCCGCTTCTCACTTGCCCCGCCTACGCGATCATAATGACGACCTGCCAAGACGGACTACTCCTATCTGAGGGGATTTAATTGAGTCTGACTTTGCATGAAATCGTGTACCGATAGCGGCTCTTCGTTGAACAATTTATTTCTCTCCGAGTGGCAGCGGAAATTGTGCTATTCTTGGTGGTTGTTAGGACTTTACCTGCGGCCACATGTCCCGCAAGTGCGCAGACACGTTCATCATCGGCCAAGCGCGATGACGACAACGATTGGCGAGAACGATGCAATCACCGCGATACAAGAAAAAGGACCTGAGGTTTGCAAGGCACCGCGCCATGAAGGCAGAGCAGCGGGTCAACAGGCAGGAAATAACCTTGAGCAGGCTCCGCGTCCTCGGCGGACCGTTAGCTGTGGAGTGTGCGTTGCTGGGCAGGCTCTATGATCGCAAGAGGCGGGCCATGTACCGGCTGAAGCAGGTGGAAGACTTCTTTGATGTGAATGCGCAATGATATCGAGATGTTAAATTTGATGGGCGACTTCGTGGGGTCGCTAAGGCGGCCGGTGTATCCGGCGGGAGACTATCATGTCGACCGGAAATGATACTGAAGTAGCTGGTGCTGAGATTGGCGACGCATCCATTGAATCCGGCGCGAACAGGTATCTCGGCAAACCCTTCGAGCTCTTAACCGAGCGGGAACGGGCAGTCTTCCGGCGCCTGATCTCCCGGCACGCGATTGCCCACGATTCCAATCAGTCTTTCGATTCAAAGCTGACATCGTCGCAGCGGCTGGCCGACAAGGTGGCGGAATTCGGCGGTTCTTGGACCTTCATCATCCTTTTCGGGATCGTCCTTGCGGTTTGGGTTGCCGGCAATCTGTTGGCCGCAACGCGCGCCTTTGATCCCTATCCCTTCATATTCCTCAATCTCATCCTTTCTATGCTGGCAGCTGTGCAGGCGCCGGTCATCATGATGAGCCAAAATAGGCATGCCGCCAAAGACCGGGTGGATGCCGCGCACGACTACGAGGTCAATTTGAAGGCTGAGATCGAAATTATGGCGCTGCATGACAAGCTCGACGAGCTTAGAAATACTGAACTGAAATCGCTCGTCGCCCAGCAGCAGGAGCAGATCGCACTTCTGACGAAATTGATGCTCGGCCGGCCGGATCAGCAAGGAGTGAGCATATCAGGCATCGGAGGCTAGCAAGCAACTGCGGGAGATGAGCGATGATGACTGCCTCGAATTCATTGCCAACACACTTTTGGCCGTGGCATGCAGCGAACAATATCCCTATATCGTTCCGATTCACCACGCATATGACGAACGCAGGCTGTTTATGTTTCCATGCCTGGCCTGAAGATAGATCGGCTTCGGGCAAACCCCCTGGCCAGTTTCCACACCGAGGAGCTCGGATGAGCCTCTGGACGGGCCGATCTTCTTCCGCCTGTCGATCGAGCTGCTTTCTGGGCGGCAAACGATCTGACCGCCGTGCGCGGCACGCTCTCTGTGTCCAACGGATCGAGCCAACGAAGATCATGGGCGCTACCGTGCGGTGTCTGTGTTCTGACGTGCAAATTTGGCTCTGAGGCAGCTATTTGCTGTCGAGAAGCCTTCCTCGACTTCACCAGAGAAGGCGGGGCTTTTGATGTCATTCTTGCCAACGGCTTAGACCAGTTTGGCAGGGTTTTTTTCGCTCCCGGATGCTCTTCGCTCTGCAAGCAACGAGTCCAAAGCCCGATGCTCCGGGCCAAACGGGCGCTGATTCAAAAATGAATTCACCGGAATCGTGGTTTCATTGCCACCTGACGAGGGATTGCCGCGGTGAACGACTACCTCTCTGTTGGTGGCAGCGTCGACGCCAAGAAACCACTGATCGCCATTCGTGCTTGAAGCAAACTCTCTCAGATTTTTCACGTTAAATGCTCCTTCTGAAGGTAGAGGTAGAGCCTGAAACGGGAATTGCGACGAAATACTTCCAGTTCGGCCGCATGCATCACCGTTTGGCAGTCGCGAAGTTAACAAGCGGCAGAAATTCACCACGCAAGTCGTGCCTTTACAACCTACCCAACAAGCCAGCGAGCACCATCCGGATCACCGCGTTCCGGTATGTCGCCCGGACCGTGCTCCGCCCCTTGATCTCTAAGTGCCTGTTGGACTACCAAATCCAGGTGGCGTCAGCCTCGAAGAGGGTCTGACCGATATCGTCGCGAGCCAGTTCGACGCCGGGACTACCTTTGACAGCATCGTTATCGCGGCCTTCGACATGCTGTAATCGTGCGGGATCGCGACGGCGCGGCCAGCTGCGGATCGGCGTTTCGACGCCACCGAGCAGCGGCTGGGCAGAAAGGCTTGCGGGTTGAGGGGAGCGGCGCGGTGGACAAGAGACAAACGCACCGGCCGCTCGTCAACATCTACCGATCAAATGGTGAAGAAGTCGGTAAGACGCTGTTTCAGGAGGGCCTAGCCATGAGATGGAGTCCGAAGCGTCGAAACGACTGGTGCGCCGGATCGCCGTGGATCGTTATGGCCGCGATCCTCTAATGTGTCTGATGGTCCAGTTGGGCGGAAGAAGGCGCATTCCGAGATTGCGGAGCTTGCTGGCCGTCCATCTCCTTCACGGCCAGATCCCAGATCTCGGCGTCCTTCCCCTCGGGGCAACCTTGACGTTCCCAAATTGCGTATGCGTGACGGCGTAGCTGCTCTTCATCGTTGAATTGCATAGTCGTGTCTCCTTAAATATGGCGAAGCGCGTCTTAGGCGCCGATAAACATGTGGATGACTATGGCTATTGAGACTGCCATTCCTGCCAATGCCGCTGTCTTCATCGCAAAGGACTTGAGGGGGTAGTCGCAGACAGCGCGAATTATTTTCTCCGACTGGAAGCGACGTGCGGAGGTAATCAGCATCTCATCATCCTCATTCCTGGGCATTAGGCTTGTATTAAGACGTATCTTTGGCCCGTAATACTAGAAACACAGCGCGCCTTAAGTGGACAGAAGTCAAATCTTTAGACGGCACATCAAGAGAAATACTTATTATATATTTTTGGAACCTTATCAGGGAGAGCAAGTTGAGATGTGGACGTGGAGAACGCTGAACACAGCGAACTCCTCTCATGTTCATCCTGAATTTTGCCCCGCGGTGCGGGGTCTTTGTTTTGCGGGCGCATACGGACTTTGGTCAGGCGTAGACCCTCTACTTTCGTGGAAGAGGGGATATGTCAGTCCGGCACTTTGGCGAAGAACTGGAAGGCCCAGCATCATGATCTGGTCCTCGGGCACCGTTCATGCGGATCGCGGGCAAGCGCGGGCGCGCGATCTCGGTGAGGCATAATTGGTCTCGGACCTTAGTCGGGGATGCTTGAGACTCAGGTCCTGCACGTGGAACCGCTTGTGGCGGGGAGTGTTTTTTCGATTGGCGACGCCAGAGAGCGCCGCGCCGATTTTGTAGCCGCCCTGGAGACGAAACATGCGCCTGCTAATCGTCGAAGACGAACCGGGGATCGCTCTGGTGATTAAGGACGTAGCGATCGACGCGGGATTCGAAGTCACCGGCATCGCGGGGAACATGTCGCAGGCTCTGGAGCTCGGCTCCGAAGCAGACATCGCCATCATCGACGTCAGGCTGGGGGATGGTATCACCGGGCCGTCGATTGCCCGCGCCCTCTTTTCCGGGTTCGGACTTGGGGTGGTGTATTTCGCCGTGAACCCCGGTCTCATCGAGAACCTGGAGGGCCGAGCTGTCGTCACCAAACCGGCGAGCTCCGAAAGAATAGTGGACGCGTTGTGGATGGCAGCCAAGAACGCTCGTCCAGGAGCGTATCGCGTCGCGAGCGGGCCCACCTTCCACTGAAAGCTTGAGGTGCCGTGCCGAATTGAAAGGTCCTGCGGCCAACATTGGCGCCGGCAGCCGGCAAGGCGTTCCGTTAGTGAACGACTGCAATCACGGGGATTCCGGCTTCCTGCGCAGCGCGAAGGAGTGCGGTACGCGCTTCCTGTGCCGGGATGTTACCCTGAATGGCATTGAGACATGTTCTTACCGCTGCGATGTATTCCTTCCCATCGTCGGTCGGCCATGCGGCGACAAGAGCCTCGGCAACCTCACGGAGGGATCGGATCAGCCTGTGCTTTTCCCGACCGCTCATCACAAGCATAAGAGGCGCGAAATCTTCGCTTCTATGCCAATCCACCATACCGACCGTTCGCAAGAATAGCCGCTCCTTATTCGTAAGAAGCGACGCCGGACATGGATCAGCGACGCTTCACCAGGGAGGTTCTGACTGGATACAGCAACATCGCTAAAACCTCCCTGGTGTCCTTTCTAGAAGGATGAGCAAAATTAAGCCAGATAGCGCCGAGGGGAAGACGGACCTAGGTCCGACTTGCGCCCCCAAGACCTGCTTCTCATATCAGGCTTGAGGTAACATGAAGCTCCGTGGAGGGTCGGAACGGGAGGACGACATGAAATTCGGCTTCGACAACGCCAGCCATGAGGAGCGCTGCTCCCAAGGCCATAGTTCGGCCTCGACCATCGCGACGATCGAAGCGGTCCTTTCCGCTGATCTGGATATCGACAGCAGCGCCATCGAGATCAGGATGCTCGGCCCCGTCGTTCTGCTCGAAGGCTACATAACAAATGCTGCAGACCGCGACAAAGCCATCTCGCTTGCAGCGATGATCGTCGGCCAGGAAAACGTCCAGGACCGGATGTTGAGCCGTTTCCCCATGCAGTAGTTGGCGGTATCCATTCGGGCTGAGCCTAAGGTCCGATGTAACCCCGGCATGAAGTCTTAGCCTGGAACAGTTTTTCTGTTTGACGGTTTCGCCCTCCAGCGGAACCAACCGCGTCAAAGGAGAAAATCGGATGAATATCAAAGCAGTAGGAATTGCCGCTGGCATCCTGTTGGCATCGACGTCAGCCTTCGCGCAGTCGTCAACGGTGACAGGTGCGGTAGGCGGAGCTGCCACCGGCGCGATTGTTGGTGGTCCGGTGGGTGCTGCTGTCGGTGGCATCGTCGGCGGCGTGGCGGGAAGCGTCATCGATCCGCCGCCTCAGAAAGTGATCACTTATGTCCAGCAGGCTCCGGCCCCGACCGAACGCGTCGTGGTGAAGGAGAAGGTGGTTGTAGGACAGCCCCTGCCGGAGACCGTTGTCGTGACACCAGTCCCCGATGATCCGAAATATGCATACGCGATCATCAACGATCAGCGTGTGATCGTCGAACCTTCTTCACGGAAGGTTATCCAGGTCATCCAATGACCGACGGACCGGCCTAGGCCGTTTTTCTAACAGTGAGGGCACGCATGCGACGCATGAGAATGCGAGGCGGCATCGCGTGCCCGAAACCTCGGAGATTGATCATGAAAAGCCACCATCTCACCGGCGATCCGATTTAACCGGAACGCTTGGGATCGTCACTCAAAAGCAATCATCCCAATAGCTTCATTCCCCCGCGTCAGGCAGGAGTCGTAGCAAAGCTCTGTCACATGCAGCGTCAGTTATCGCCGTTGCAATCTGCCGGAGAGGTCCACGCGCGATGAGCGTCTCTGGCGAGGGGTGTTGATCCGAGTCCAGCATCGCCATGAAGGATGTCGCAACAATCATTTCTCCGCATACTATCCATGGCCCAAATTTAACCGCGCGCATTGCTTGGACTCGGCGAAGATTTCGCGGATTTGTTGGGAAGCCGCCTTGTAGACGGCTCGATCAGCGGGGCTACCTATCTCGGTGTCACCGCGAATTTGAAGGGCATGGAAATCGCCACCGAGATTGCGCTGGCGCCAAGACCAAGCAGGTCACCGGGCTCAACGCCTCAGCGGCTCGCCAAATCGTCGAAGCAGGCTGCTTGAACGCGCGGTCCGTCAGATACCGTAGCGCCGATCGAGTTCTTTCAGCGCGGACTGTACCTCATCGATCGAAATCGGCTCTGGTATTCCCGGCACCTGCCGGAGAGCCGGCATCGAATCGATAGCGTAAAAGTCGGAGGCCCAGGCCGCGAGGATCGTTCGCTTATCATCGACGGAAAGAGCCGCCGCTCTCACCACATCGATTGGCCGCTGAAGCTCCATACCCTGAAGCAAGACCGCTGGTCCCATCGCCATCGCGTTGCTGGCCGCCTGCTGCAACATGTCATGCGTCATCGGACCACCTCACTGTACGTGTGGATCGCGGTCACGCTGCAGGCGTGACGCGGCGATCACGTTCATTTCCGGCGCCAGCAGATCGTGTTTCTCGGCGAAGGCCGCAAACAGGCCACGCGCGGTTTCTGCTTCAATCTCGCCACGCAGTGCCGCACTGCAGGCCTTCAGCGCAATCGCATGCGCGCTGTCCCTGAGTGACGTCGAACACTCGGAAAGATGCCGGTAGGCATCCATGACGCTGCGAACCTCTGCCGGGAAGCCAAGGCCGACAAGAATGGAAACAGGCTGTCTAAACATATCAGGTTTCATTGCTCTCTCCTTTCCAACTTGGAATGTTGATGGGCGCCGTAGCCACGGCGCCCTTGTTCTGCGGTCAATGCGGTGTCAAGCGGCCTTCTGCGCTTCGATCTGCGCGGGAGCGACTGCCCCAGCGCTCTCGATCGAGATCTTGCGCGGCTTCAGTGCCTCGGGGATCTCCCGAACCAGATCGATCGACAAGAGTCCGTTGCTGAGGTCCGCCCCGTTCACCCTGACATGGTCGGCAAGTTCGAACCGGTGCTCGAACGGCCGGCCGGCAATGCCGCGATGCAGGTAGCCGTCGGTGGCCGCTTCCTGCTTATTGCCGGTGACCGTCAGTAGATTGGATTGGAAGGTAATGTCGAGTTCGTCCAGGGTGAAGCCCGCCACCGCGATCGAAATCTGGTAGCTGTCGTCACCGGTCTTGACGATGTCATAGGGCGGCCAGTCGCTGATCGACCGGGCGCGCTGGGCGTTTTCCAGAAGATTGAAAACCCGGTCGAAGCCGACGCTAGAACGATAGAGAGGTGCATAGTCGTAAGATGTTGCCATAGCCATATCCTCCTTGAAGCAACATGGGTACGGAAGCGCCGAAAGACGGCGCTCCCAGCAAGGCCAGCCCTTCATTGAGCGGCTGGCGGCAATCGATTTGGTTTTTGAGAATTTCAGATTCAAGAGCAGCGGCAGAAAAAAATATGCTCCTTTTGGGCTTCTGCCCCCCGCTCAATCCAACTCATAAACGGCCGCATTATCCTGAACTTCGCGCAAGCCTTTGTAGGATGCGTGACGCAGATCGCCGTCGTCCGTCCAGCCTCGGAATTCGATCTCGGCAATCAGCGTCGGCTGAACGATGACAACTTGTGAAGACGGTCCGATCAAGCGACGATTAATGGAGATGGAGGTGGGCGCTTCCACCGGCGCCGCTTATGGCGAGAAGACCCCGTTACGCATGGCCCAGCGCAACGCCTATCGCGACCGGGACTGGGAGACGCGGCCGGCACCGTCGAGCTGCGCATCCCCAAACTCAGGAAGGGCACCTATTATCCATCGTTCCTGGAGCCACGGCGCATGGCTGAGAAGGCCCTGACAGCGGTGATCCAAGAGGCATACATCCAGGGCATCTCAACCCGCTCGGTCGACGACCTGGTCAAGGCGATGGGCATGAGCGGTGTCTCCAAGAGTCAGGTCAGTCGGCTCTGCGAGGAGATCGACGGCAAAGTGAAGGCTTTCCTGCCGGAATGCCCGGTCGGCTACATAGCGTGCTGCCTCGAGGTCGCGCATCAGGGCATCCTGAGCCTGATCGCGTTGGTTGGGCCATATTGCATTCCACCTCAACGGCGGCGGCAATGGCTCCTGGCTCGACCACGCCGAGAAGTGCCTCTTCGATCGCGTCATCGACCCGCAGACCGCCGAAGGCGATGCAACGTGGTTCGCCGTTGTCGAGCAACCCTCGCCAACAGGAATAGCGCGGCAAGCAGAGCGTCGCCATGCTTCGGCGCTCCATGATGGCGACTGGCCGGTACATTGTCGCTGCCCATCTTGCGGATCTCCTCCGCCCGTTTTCCCAACTGATGTAACCTTCGTGCGCATCGGGATTAGCGCCAGCCATTCATCACGCGCCTTGCGGCGAATTCCAGATCGGCCATCGTATCCTGGTACGGAACGACTCTTACCATAAGGCAATTCCCGGCCTGGCGTGCACATATGGCGCCGCTCGTGGATGTTCATTTGCCGCTGGGAAAATCACCGGATGACGGGTTCCTCGCGGAGCAGATCGGCTGGCATCTCGGCGATATCCTCGTCATACAGCAGCGCGTGCATGCCCACAGATATGTCCGCGATCAGGCCATGCTTCGATCGAGCCCCATCGACCACTGGAACGTCGGCCTGCAGCGCAGCGGCCAAGCCTGGACTTCTCGGCAGCCCCTATCGCGGACGGATGACAGATACCGAAGCTTTGCTCGTGTTCCTGCCGTATGAGCTGCTGGCGCGCGATGCGAGCCTTCTCCAGAGCGCCGGCAACGCGGTTCTTTCGGGCAGCCACGCCGAGTTGCTCACGGGCTATCTCACAGGCCTTGAAACGAACCTCGGCAATCTGACGATCGAGGAAGTGCTCCGGATCATCCAAACCATCGGCGATATGGTCGTTGCGGCCGCCGCATCATCCGCAAGGACTGATACCGGTCAAAACCAGACCAACATGGGACTGATGGAGCGGGCGCACCGCTACATTCACGTCAATCTCTATTCGGCGAACTTGACACCGGAGATGATGTGCCGCGCGTTGGGGATTTCGCGTGCGCGGCTTTACCAGCTGTTTGAGGCGAGCGGAGGCGTGCTCAACTATATTCGCAAACGGCGATTGCTGCAGGCCTATGCGGATCTCAGCAATTCGGCCGACCACAGGCCGATTTCAGAAATCGCAGAAGCTGCCGGTTTCGAGGTCGCTGCCAATTTTACGCGTGCCTTCATCCACGAATTCGGGCTGAGCCCGCGTGAAATCCGAAGGACTGTGACAACCGAACAGCGGCCAGCTCCGGCCATCAGCTCCACGCGGCGCTATGGAAAAACGATCGGAGATTGGCTGGCCCTGAGGGGTTGATCCGGGTCGGGCTGAAATCCAGACTCGAATCACGTTAAGCGGCGGCCGACGCGCTTGCCGAAGGCACCGCGGACTCGGTCCAGACCGATGGCCAATCGCCTGTTGCGGTCTACGATGCCTGCTGCTCATCATCTTCGCAAATGTGCAACGACTCCCCCTCCTGCCCGGGCCAGTCCGCAACGGATCGCACCCGCGCTCGCCACCTCGCCCAGCCATGCCTTTGTGTGCCGATTCCAATAAAGCCGCCCCTTCATTCCGAGACGATTGCGCCCCCGGATTCCGGGATGATCTCGCCCCCTTGTCGCCGGGCGATTGCTGCCACGCCAGAATATGAGCAGTCCCGGCATCGTCACAAGAAGGTCGAGACGCTCTTTGCCCGCATTCCCCGGATGGCCCGTTTGAGGCTGCGAGGTCCTTGCGGCGCGCGAGATGACTTCCTGCTTGCGGCAACCGCCCCAAACATCAGGAGACTGGCCAAACGGAGATTACAAAGGTCGCTGCACGGCGGCATCGCCGTATAAGAGTGGCATAAATCGATACCTTGCGCACAGGCGCAGGGCAGATAATAACACCCCGCCCAACAGGCCTAAACGACGGGCTAAGCGACTAATCCATCGAGTTATTAACGATATCGGCGCGCCGCGGACGTTATAACCATTACTGGTCTGTCGTGTTCGTCCCCCGTGGACGGAACTGCTCTCATAGTTGGGCGTTTTTATCAGTTAGATCGGGTACTGGTGGCATTCCGCGGGCACTGCCGAATGGGAGAAAAATCATGAGAACGATATTGGTCGCCTTAGGTGCGTTAACTGCTTTAACTGGGTCTGCTTTCGCGGCCGAGCCTGCCAAGATGGTGGATACGGAAATGGGCTAGGTCCTGGCTACTGAAAAAGGCATGGTCCTTTACACCTTCGACAAAGATACAAAAGGCAAATCCAATTGCGATATGGATTGCCTGAAGAAGTGGCCGGCGTTCCACGCCGGAGCCAAGGCCAAGGCAGAAGGCGAATGGACTCTAGTCAAGGCTGCGGATGGCAAGGAGATGTGGGCCTACGAGGGCAAGCCGCTCTACACCTATGTCGAGGATAAGAAAGCCGGTGAAGCCAACGGCGATGGCGTTGGGGGAGTTTGGCACGCGGCCAAATAGCTGAGTCGGCGACCGCTTGAACGGGCGGTCGTCGGATCGCCTTGAATCGCAAGACCGACCTGTGGAACTACATATCCCTCTACGGCTTTCGGCAAAAAAACCGCCTGGCTCGGGCGAGAAAGCTAGCCTTGGCGTCGAGATCGTCTTCAGCGTCGACGTCCTAGAGCAGTTGGGCGGATAGCCCTGGGGACTTCGTGATTTTTGCCTTGTTGTTCCTGACGGCTATTTTGTCAGAGTGACCAGCCGTCCGGCGATCCCTTCGTCTACTGGTATGCAAGCAATATTGCTCGGTTACTGGCATGTGGCCTGCATCGGCACTTTTATCATCGAAGGTGCCCGAACCTGCTATCTCGAGCTGACGCAAAACCCAGGGATCTCGAAGCTCGTAACAGAACCGGCAATGTCCGTCAAAACATGAAAAGCTCTAGGAAAGCCGATTGTGAAAATCGAAATCAAGACAATAGAATCCGATGAGCATTCTCTTATGGAGGGCATGCTCGATGTCTTTGCAGAGGCCTTTGAGGATCCTGAATCCTATTCGAGTAAGCGTCCAACGCCACAGTACATGGCTAAGCTGCTAAAATCGGAGAGCTTCGTTGGCCTCGTAGCCGTTCAAGAGGGCCAGGTAATTGGTGCGCTGGCAGCTTATGAACTCATGAAATTTGAGCAGGAGCGCAGTGAGTTTTACATTTACGATCTCGCTGTGCTCGAAAAAAATCGACGCGCTGGCGTCGCGACAAAACTGATTTTCGCGCTGAAACCAATCGCGGCATCCAGAGGAGCGAAGGTCATTTTTGTGCAAGCTGACTATGGCGATGACCCTGCCATAGCACTGTATACCAAACTCGGACACCGTGAAGACGTTTTGCATTTCGACATACCTACGGCGCATTCCGACTTCTGATGCTTGGCCGAGTGCAGACATTGATTTTCTGCCACACGTGCTAGGGACTGGCCCGGTGCATCGCAACACCTATACTTATCGTAACTGGACCGCGCCGGGTTTGCCGGAGCCCATTTCGTTTGAGTTATGCGGCCATGGCTGGCGCGTCCAGCATGGCGTATCGTCCTTCGGCCTCTACTGGCGGAGTGTTTCCGATGGGTTCCAGAAGAAGGCGGTTATTGAACCAATCGACCCAGTCGACTTGGCGAACTTAGGGCAGTCTGCTTTAACGCTTGAACTCAGAGCATGTATCGGAAAACGAAAAAGCCTGCCGCGGGAGGAGGTGCGGCAGGCTTTTCGAATGAATTGAACAACGGCCGGGAGGAGGAGTGCCGCTGTTCCGTCAGGCTTCCCTTGGGAGGAGGATTGGGTCACCTGAAACACGAAGCCCTGCGGGAGGAGGTGCATTGCTTCGATGGCATGAAGATACCAGAGGCAGCCCTAGCGCCAGCGCTCAGATCGCAGTGCAGCCATGCGCATGTTGCAATGCAATATCAATCCCGTGTCGAGACGTTGCTTCCTCCCTGCCGGGCTCGAAACCGAGAACGAATTCGATAGAGGACATTTCGCACGGCTTTAGGATCGACCCCGGTCCAGCCAATCGATAGAGGTTGAAGCTGACGATATCTATTCCGCCAAGCTCCTCGCCGCGTAGCCAGATCCGTTGCCATCCTGCGACCGCTTGACGGTCACGCCCCATGATCGATGATCAAAATGCCCGTCGACATAGCCATCCGGCAATCTGGCAAGCGCGTCTTCGAACGTCGCCGGAACAGGTGGAGGTGTTTTGCCGCCGGCGGTCATGGCGCCAGGCATTCGTTGCAGATCCCGCAGCCATCGTCATCCGTGCTCGACGCCGGACGTAGTTTTCGACAACACGGACAGGTCACTGCATCCGACGCACACGTTCAATCGCGGTCCGGCAGAAGAATCTCAGTGCAAGACGACAGCGTATCGGCCGCGCTTCGAGAGATAGTGTGCCTCGACGGCTGCAAGAGCCGTCGGATCGCCGCAGGACGATCCAATTCCAATTCAGCGCCACAATCGAGCGGCCATCTTGACGATCTTTTCCCAACCTTGTTCATTCGTCCGATGTTCAAAGTGGCAAACGCCGTGCAGATCAGAGTTTCCATCGACGAGATCGAGCCGGAGGTCTGGCGTCGTCTGGTCCTGCCAGTTCATTGGAACCTGGAGCACCTGCATCTCGCAATTCAGGCCGCATTCAACTGGTGGAACTATCATCTCTACGAATTCCGCATCGGTGGTCTGCGGTATGGCGACGTCGAGACCCTGGTGGAGGATGCGACCGATGAGGATCCTCGTGTCTTCGATCAGAGAGAGGTTCGCTTACTGGACTTCGAGCAAGGTGCCGTCTTCAGCTACCACTATGATTTCGGCGATAGCTGGCGGCACACAGTTGCTGTTGAGGAGTTCCTGACGCTCGCTTCTACGCCCAAACAAGGAAGCTGCATCGCCGGCGAAAGGGCGCGACCGCCCGAAGATGTTGGTGGCGTGTCCGGTTACGAGCGGTTTCTGGAGATCATCGCCGACCGGGAAGATCCCGAATATGACGAAACCATTCGGTGGTGCGGTGGCTACTTTGATCCGGAATGGTTCGACCTTTCGATCGCGGACAAAGATCTCCGCAATGCTCTACGTTCGAACGTCAAACGGCGTCTGTATCAACCGAAACCGAAAGCCGTCTCGAAGAAATGAGTTGGGTGAGAGTTCACGGTAGAACGTCTTGGAGTATCCGAACCGACAACCCTACAGCTTACAGGGGCCCTTTATTTCAAATGCACCTCCAGCTTACATAGCCTCGGCCCTCGACCAGTTTGGGGGCAAAAGTCCGCTTTTCAGTTGCCGACGCGATTAGCCGCCGTTCGTTTGCGATTGGCTTGGGCGCTCGCTTCAAACTCATAGACGTCCTTCGTCGCATCGTCGCGCGCCACGATGGCTGGCGAGCTCGGATAGACCTTCACACCGTTGATCCAGTAGTGCCCCGCCGCTGAAGTGCGCGGCGACCGGCTGCGCTCATAAGATGTCGGAGTTCGTCAGTCCGACTTGGGGTTGGATCTTCCGATGATGACCATACTATCAATACTCGTTATTATTTTATCCGCTGCCACGGTTTTGGTAGATTGATTGTGCGGCACCATCGTTAGAACGAGCGGCGGATGAGGTGATGGGGGACAGGCTGAACGATCTCGACCGATCGGCACCAAAACCAGAAAAATCCTGTCCTATGCTAGGAAGCTACACGGTCGCCGTCTTATGCCTGACCCTGATATTGTCGTTTATTGATCGCTTCGTGATCAATCTGGTTGTAGACCCCATTCGCTCTGAGCTGGGGCTTAGTGATGTGGAAATCAGTTTGCTTCAGGGCGCTGGTTTTGCCCTGATATTTGCGTTGACGGCCCTGCCGGCCGGAAGGCTGGCAGACAGGCTGAACCGACCGAGGTTGATCGCTGCGGGCGTGGTTGTCTGGTCCCTCGCCACTATAGCCTGCGGAATTTCTGCAGATTTCTGGAGCTTTTTCGTCGCTCGGCTATTCCTAGGGTTCGGCGAAGCGGCCCTCGTACCAGCGGCCTCCTCTCTCCTCATCGACGCCATCCCAGCAGCGCGCCGCGGCACCGCTCTCGGAATATTCTCGCTCGGCTCGACTAGCGGGAGCGGCATAGCATTGATCATGGGTGGCATGGTGCTTAGCTATCTCGGGACGCGCACGGCAGCCGACTTGCCGATCATCGCTTCGCTGGAGCCCTGGCGCCAGTTGATGATCGTCATGGGAATGCCCGGCTTCTTCTTTGTGCCGTTGTTGTTGCTCATTCGTGAACCAGCTCGCGGTAAGCGGCTAGCCCCGCCTGCCCTGCCTCTGGTGCTGCAGAATCTCAGGGCCGAGCGCGGTCTGGTGCTGCGCCTTTGCTTTGCAAAAGGGGTGATGAGCTTGGGCGACTTCGGCATGGCGGCATGGCTCCCGACCCTGCTTATGCGGCATTATGCTGCGACGCCTATCGCAGCGGGCGCGACCGTTGGTATTGCTACCGCGCTGGGGGGCATTATAGGTTCGATCGGCGGCGGAATTCTGGTCGACCGGAGCGCGCTGCGTTACGGAATTTCGACACGCGCAAGGCTTATTGTGGGGAGTTATCTGGTTGCGCTGTGTGGCGCCATCCTGATCGGCCTTAGTTCTTCAAGTCTCCAAATTGGCATCGCATTTGCGATATGGGTGGCCGGCTCGGTGAGTGGTTCTGTCGTGGGCCGCGTCACCATGCAGGAACACGTCCCAAGCAACATGCGGGCGACGACGGTGGCGTTGTCGATCACGATTACGGCAGTCATCGGAATAGCGGCGGGGCCAACCCTGGTGCCGATTATCGCGGGGCTAATGCCTGTAGCAGGCAAGGCCCTCCAGTTTGCAATACTGGTGGCAGGGGTTGTTTCCGTGGTGCCCGCTTTGCTCCTGATCGCACGCTCGGCTTCAACCGTTTCGGTGGCGTCCGGGGCAGAAAGTTGAAGATTTCCGGTGGTTGGATTCTTCATGTCATTTAAGCATGAGCTGACATGAGCGCATCATGCGCGGCGACAATATCCGCGCTGCCGCTGCTGTCGCAGCGATTGCAGATGTCTTTCAGCTCTACCAAGGGCTGCGTGGGGTTGCCGATCTCCTTCGCAAGCTTGACGCGACTCGTTGCTGCGCGCAACGCAAAGCCGAAAGCGCCACTCTCACGACCCAAGTCTATCGCACCCTGAAGGTGCCGCATCGCGCCGTCTGCATCTCCATCCCGCCAGCACATCAAGCCTCGAAGATGCAGAAATTCGGCGTCGCACCATCGGTCTCCGCGTTGCCGACAATAGTTCATGCCCTCATCGATACTCTGGCGAGCAACCTCGACTTGGTCGTGCGAAAGCGCCGCATGAGCGAGCATCACATACCGCAGGGGTAAATGGACAAGGTAATTGCACTCACGAATGGCGCCGATCGCGTTCCACAAATGCTGGACCGCGTCCTCGTCTCCGCGCGCGGCATCAATCGCCGCCTGATGAAAGCGGGCGAATGGTGGCCAAGTATCGATCTGGCGCGACTTCAATCGCTCGAGCAGCATCGTCGCCCGCTCTTGCGCCAAATCAACCTGTCCGCATAACAGAGCTAAGGGGGTGGCCGCTAGTGCCAGAGAATGCGCGCAAGACAAGTCGTGGTCTAAGGCCAACGCGGCGTTCAGTGCTTCCTCCGCGATTTCGAGCGCGCGCTGATGCTGGCCGACCACCCAGGTGGACATCGAAAGATGATTCCGGAAATTGACGAACCTGTCGATCTGGAACCGCGATGTCTGACTGCGATTGCCGAAAACAGTATGCTCGCGAGCCAGACGTTCGAGACCCGCATGTCCCGATCTGATGTTTCCCTGGTAGAATTCACAGGTAAAGAACTGCCGATCGGCATTTGGGACTGCAGAGTAATCGTCAACAGAGGCCATGAAGCGGCGAAGGTCGACAATCGTCTCTAACGCCCGTTGGTGAAAGCCCATGGCAGACTGGACGTTTGCCAGACCGATCTTCGTCCGGAGACAGTGTTCCACGCTCCCCGCTTTCGAAGCGAGCTCGAAACCCCTCGTCCAGGTGGCTTCGAGCTCTTCACCAAAAGGATAGCGGTAGCAGAGATTCCAGCCATGCGCCGCGACCAGCTTCATACGGAGCGCGAGATGATCATCAGGCAGGTCGTCCAGCGCCGAGAGCGCCTTTTCGACGCGTGACCCGCTTTCCACCATTGTCGAGCATTCCACCCAGAAAGGCAAAGCAGCAACCGTCAGCCGCACCCCAAGTTCGGCCTGTCCATGCGAGCGATAGGCCCAATCGATCATACGGCGGAGATCCGCGCTCCAGCCACCATAGAGCGCCATCCAGTCTTCACGCGGCCGCCATGTCCACTCCTCCTCGGCTCTTTCGAACAGCGCAAGAATGAAGCGGCCATACGCGATCATGGCGACCTCCTGCTCGCCCTGTGCAATGAGCCGCTCATTGGCGAACGTTCGGGTACTGTCGAGCAACCGGTATCGGCGACGTCTGCCCGTGTAGTTGACCGACACCATAGATTTGATCGCGAGGGCTTCCAGCCATGCGGTGACGTCTTCCTCATTCGCCAAGTGTCCAAATGCGTCTATGACATCGCCGAGCGAAAAGGTGCGGCCGAAAACGGAAAGGTGACGTAGTAGCCGGGCCTCGTTCTCCGAAAGCAGCCGGTAACTCCAGTTGAGCGTCGCCGTCAGCGTCTTGTGCCGGTCCATGCCATCTCCGCGCGACGCCAGCGCTTCGAAGTCACGTTCAAGCATTTGCAGCAGCCCCGCGGGACCGCTTTTCTCGAGTTGCGAAGCCGCCAGTTCGATCGCCAGCGCAATACCGTCGAGACGCCGGCTCAAACTCGCGAGCGCAGGGACGTCCGGGTCCGTCAGTCGATAGCCATGTGCCTCTGCACGTCGAACTAGCAATTCGATCGCCGAAAAGGCCATTGCCGACCCGGCATCCGGAATCGCGCCCTCGGGCGGACACCGAAGAGGGGGGAGCCGATGGACCGTCTCGAACCTGCATCTTAACGGTTCGCGGCTTGTCGCGATGACATTCAACCCGTGCAATGCGTGGTTCAGATGATCTGTTATGCTGGCGACTGTCGCCAAAACGTGCTCGCAATTGTCGAGGACCAGAAGCTGGTTCTGGCCGCGCAACGCGTCAACGAGGCCTTCCAGTGTGTCGATCGGCTCGCTTTCGATGCCGAGCGCACGGCTGATGGCCAGGGCGACAAGCTGCCCATTTTCGATCGCGGCCAGGTCAACGAAGCACACGGCTTGCGCCTCAGCATCACCGATGTTTCTTGCGGCTGCGATAGCGATGCTCGTTTTGCCGACGCCGGCGGGTCCGACGATCGTGAGCAGCCGGGTCTGGCGCAACGCCTCGACAATCCCTGCCAAGGCATCGGCGCGGCCGACCAGCGGCGTTGACGGGGGTAGCGCGCCGTCAATCTCCTTGATCGACGCGGGAAGGGTTGACTCCCGTGGACCCAGCACCGTTAGCGGTGCAATGAAGCGATATCCCCTGCCCGCGACGGTCGCTATACAAGGGACGTCAATACCGTTGACCCGCAGCGCACGGCGCAGAGCAGCGATGTTGACCTTGAGGTTGCTTTCCTCGACGAACAAGTTGGGCCATGCCGCATTAAAGAGTTCGTCCTTTTTGACGACCTGTCCTGGCCGGCGAACAAGCGCATGGAGCAAATCCATTGCGCGCGATCCGATACGGATTGGGATATCGCCGCAAAGCAAGGATTGCCGAGCCGGCGTGAAACGGCAGTTGCCGAAGCAATAGGTCGTAGCATCGATCGCATCAGCCCCTTCCATTATTCCCCCTTTCGCGGCGGCGATTGGGAGAACGCGATGCGTTGCAGACGCCCCCGACGATGGCTACCAAATGGGTTTCTGGCAATTCCGGGCTTTTCACCCTCCATAGCCTTATACCAGCAGATTCACCTTTTTTAACCGGCCATGTCGGTGCCGCAGTGCTATCAACATAGCGGGCTGACCGGGTGATCGAGATCCCACAGCGATCGCGCAGGTTCGCCACCATTTAGCAGGTTCGAGCTTCCAGTGGTCGTTTCTGGCCACGGCTTTTTGCGTCTGGATCGGATTGATCGAGGAGCCCAAGAGATGCCCCGCGCGCTGAGCACACTTACGTTGTCGGACGCCAAGCAGATGCTTGGGGCAGGCGAGGCAAAGGCGGCCGACCTCGGCATTCCCTACAATATCGCCGTGGTCGATGCGGGTGGCGCGCTTATCGCATTCACGCGTCAGGACGGCGCACTCGAAGGGAGCATCGATCTTGCCATCGGTAAGGCGAAGACGGCGCAGATGTTCAACAAGACGACCGAATATCTCGCTGAACTGGCACAACCCGGCGCGCCTCTATTCGGAATAGAGCAAAGCAACGGCGGCCATGTCGTGATTTTCGGCGGCGGCTTGCCCGTCACGGTCGGCGACCAGATCGTCGGAGCCGTTGGAACCAGTGCCGGTTCGGTCGAGCAGGACATCGCGGTCGCAGAGGCGGCGGCCGCGGTGATCGCAAAAATCCAAAACCCTCAAGGAGGCAGTGATGAAAGCCGCGCGCATTCTTGAATACAAGAAGCCCCTCACACTCGAGGACATCAAGGTTCCGGACATTCAGCCTGACGAGGTCCTCGTAAAGGTCGCTGCCTGCGGCATGTGCCGTTCGGATGTGCTCCTGATCGATGGCTTCTTCCAGGGCTATGGCGATATTCCACCCCCCGTTATTCCTGGCCACGAGATTACTGGCACGGTCGAGAAGGTCGGCGGCGTCATGGCCAAGGCTGCAGGCCTGGAGGAAGGTGATCACGTCGTCGTGTCACCCGGCTGGGGTGACGGCGTCTGCAAGCATTGTCAAGTCGGCAACACCCACATCTGCCCCAATGTCCGCTGGCCTGGCTTTGGTCCTTATGGTGGCTTTGCCGAATATATCCCGGTGCCGGCTCGTTATGCGATCAAGGTCGCCAGGCATCTCAAGTTCGAGCAGCTTGCACCGCTGACGGATGCCGGGCTAACCCCCTATCGTGGACTCAAGAAGATCCGCGATGCCGGCGGGCTTGGCCCGGACCGGGTGATCGGCGTATTTGGCATCGGCGGCCTAGGTGCCTACGCCGTCCAGTATGCCAAGCTGCTCGGTGCAGGCGGCCTTGTCGTTGCGGTCGCCAGGAACGAGGAGAAACTCCAGGTCGCAAAAAAATATGGCGCCGACCACATCATCGCGATCGAAGGTAAGTCCTCCGACGAGGTAGGAAAGGAGCTCAAGAAGGCGACAGGACAGGACAAGTTCGACGCGATCATCGACTGCGCGGGTGCGACCGAGATGATGCAGCTCGCCTTCTCACGTCTCGCGATCAGCGGGCATTATGTCGACGTCGGCTTTATCGGCGACCGGATCAACATTCCACTGTTCCCGCGTGTCTCCGGCGAGCAGACTTTTCACGGCTCGTTCTGGGGAAACAACGCAGATCTGATCGAAGTTATGGCGCTCGCCGCAGAGGGCAAGATCCAGCACACGATCAAGACGATCTCGTTCGATGACATCAATGAGTACATCGATCTCATGCGGGACAACAAAGTCGTCGGGCGCGCGGTCGTCACATTCTGATGCCGTGCATCAAAAGAACAAGTCGAACGAGATGTTTAGGAGACAATCATGACCCAGCATGTACTGTTCATCGTCACCAACGCGGCTGTGATCGGACCGCACAGTCGAAAAACCGGCTTCTTCTTTGCGGAAGTCGCCCATCCGTTCGATGTGCTCGATGCCGCCGGCATTGCAGTGGAGTTCGCCTCGCCGGCTGGCGGATGGACGCCTTACGACGCCTATGACGAGAAGGATCCCGCGCAGAAGGCGTTCTTCGAGAGCAAGGCCTTTCGGCGGCTCAATCGCAGCCGCAAGCTCTGCGAGGTCGACGCTGCTGACTACGATGCCATTCTTGTGCCCGGAGGACTGGGGCCGATGGTCGATATTCAGCGCAATGCTGAGGTGCAGGGAGCAATCGTCCGCGCCTGGACGACCGGCAAACTCGTGACAGCCGTCTGCCATGGACCCTGCGCGATGCTTGGCGTCGACATCGGTGACGGCAAACCGTTCGTATACGGCAAGAAGCTCACGTCGTTCTCGAAGAAGGAAGAATACGACTATGCGCGCGAGGACGTGCCCTACGAACTCGAGGATGCGCTGAGAGCAGAGGGCGCGGAATACTCGTCGGTTGCCAACTGGCAGCCCCACGTCGTCGTCGATGGGCGCTTGATAACGGGCCAGAACCCTGCGTCAGCAAGTGAACTTGGGAAAAAGCTGCTCGCAGCCCTGCGAGACGTTGCCGCTTCGGCCTGAAGCGGCAACATCAAACGGGAGAACCACCATGTCGCAATCATCGGTGAAAATCACGGCCAGTGTGACGGCTCATCCAGGCAAAGCCGAAGAACTGCGCGAGTTGCTGCTGGGCATGGCGCCGCTTTGTCGGGCAGAACCGGGCAATCTGCGCTGGGATGTCTGGCGGGATACCGCAATGCCCGAGCGCTACGTGCTCGACGAGCTATATCGTGACGCCGAGGCGGCGGAAGCGCACCGCCGGACGCCGCACTACCACGCCTATCTCGCCAGAGTTCCCGCGTTGGCGGATCGCTCTGCGCTCATTCTCGAAGCTGTCGCGCTTGAAGAATAACCGATCCGGAGGGTCTCCATGCTTGACGTCGTGCAAGCCTATGATCGCCAACATATCGCCGATTTGCCGACGGACGATGCCAGCGCGCTCGAACGCAAGTTCACCGTCGCTCGCGAGCGCTTTGAAGATCGGGACAGCTGGCTGAAGCCGCACCAACGCATGGCCGTACTGCATCGGCTTGCGGATCTGATCTTGCAACAACTCGAGACGTTCGCGATGCGCATTGCGCGCGAAGGGGGCAAGCCTTACACCGATGCGCTGGTTGAAACTGATCGCGCCATCGACGGGATCCGCGACGCCGCCGATCTGCTTCGCACCCGCGGCGGCACCGAGATACCGATGGGGCTGACCCCAGCCAGCGATGGGCGGCGCGCCTGGACGATCCTAGAACCCATCGGCGTCGTTGCTGCGATCTCGGCGTTCAACCATCCCCTCAACCTCATCGTGCATCAGGTCGCGCCGGCGATTGCCACAGGCTGCCCGGTCATCGTCAAACCCGCGGCGGCGACACCGCTTTGCTGCCTCGAGCTGGTAAAGCTCGTCCATGAAGCCGGCATGCCGGAAGGCTGGGTTCAGACCCTACTTCCCGAGAACCGCGATCTATCGAGCGCTTTTGCGAGCGATCCGCGAGTCGCCTTCCTGAGCTTCATTGGCTCGGGCGCGGTGGGCTGGCACTTGCGCGCTAATTTGGCTCCGGGAACGCGCTGCGCGCTCGAGCATGGCGGCGTGGCGCCGGTGATCATCGACCGCACCGCTGATATCGACGCGATTATCGAGCCGCTCGCCAAGGGCGGTTATTATCATGCGGGCCAAGTCTGCGTCTCGGTCCAGCGAATCTATGTCCACGAGGCACTCAGGGATGCCTTCGTCGAACGGTTCGCCGAGCGCGTCGGGCGACTGCGTGTCGGCGATCCCCGCCTTGCCGAAACCGAGGTCGGCCCGCTGATTGAACCGACCGAAGCCGATCGGGTCGCCAGCTGGGTCGAGGAAGCCGCGTCGGGAGGCGCCCGCTTGATCGGAGGTGGACGCCTCAGCGATACGACGCTGGCACCGGCGATTCTCATCGATCCGCCGAGAAAATCGAAAGTGTCACACGAGGAGGTATTCGGCCCAGTCACCTGCGTATTTGCTTTTGCCGATCTCGATGATGCCATCCGCGAGGCAAATTCGCTGCCGGTCGCATTTCAAAGCAGTATCTTCACGCGCGATCTCGCCGTCGCGCTCGACGCCGCCGAGCGTCTCGACGCCTCGGCGGTCATGGTCAATGACCATAGCGCCTTCCGCACCGATTGGATGCCGTTCGCCGGCCGGAGGACATCCGGCTATGGCGTCGGTGGCATTCCCTATACCGCCCGCGAGATGACGGCGGAGAAAATGATCGTCTTCAAACGGTGATTGAGACGTCTACCGCGCACCTGCTCGTCGTTAGCTGGGCAAGACGAAGCCAAGTTTTTGTCGGCAATTGTGGCATACGCCACTCGATCACTCGCTTGGGTGTTCGTTTCTGACAGCAGCTGCCATTCGCCCGCCGTGGCGGAATGGCTGCGAAGTCCCCAGCGCAGACCTCCGATTGCTACATATTACGACTGATAAATAAACGGCGGATTTTGAGATCAGCGTCGAACCTGCCGAACGACGGCAATGCGACGAGGCGCGAAGCCGACGTTCAGCGAATTAATCTTCGATTTTGGGCGCCCGAGAAAGTGAACAATGCTCGCCTTGGACCAGCTCGCGCAGCCGAGTGGCGAGGCCAAATTACTCTCGCGGAGAGAACTCGAGTGTCTGCGTTGGTCGGCAGCAGGCAAGAGCAACGACGAGATCGCAATTATCCTGAGCTTGAGCAGCCATACGGTCACGGCCTATCTGAAGACTGCGATGAAGAAGCTGGACGTTAAAACGCGTGTTCAGGCTGTCGTCATGGCAAGAGGGCGTTCCAGGCTGCATCACTGGAGGCATTCGCCAACGGCGCGACTGCGAGCAGGGCGGCAGCTGTGGTGATCGCGATCTTAAGCATTAAAAATTCCTTGTGTCATCTCGAATCGAACCGGACGTCGCCTGCCCGTTGTTCGCGACAAAGGATGTCAGCAGGAAGGCGGTGAAAAGTACGTCGTCCAACTCGACTCAGAGGAGTTTCAGCCGGTATGCTCGTCGACTAATGCGATCAGCATTCCGACGCCAGCAATGCCCTGTCGCGTTACGATGCCGAACTCGGCCAAGTGTCCGCGCAAGGCGTTGACCAGCATTGTCCGCTGCCAGATCAAAAGCTCGCGGACCCGATGCAGCATCAGCACACCCCGTTGCTCCTCGCTCTTCACTGGAACCAAGCGCAGTCCGCCGCGTCACCGCCTCGCAAATCGCCTCGGCATCCGTCGCGTCATTCTTCTGCGCTTCACATATGCAGCAATGCCTTGAAGAATCCAACGACATCGAAGAATCCAACGACATCGTCGCGGCGCAGCTTGCGGCGGCTCACCGTCGCGCCGGCACCATTGATCCCGTGAACCTGAAATACACGCTTGGCGATATCCACACCAATTGTGGTAATTTTCTCCATGGACGGCTCGTAGCGTTGCGTTCGAAATCCCGCATGTGTTAATATCTTGATACAAGTTCAACGTAGCCGAGCCGTGTGCCTTTCTGCCCGTTAACGCTATTTTAACTATTTGAAATATCACAAAGCATCGTCGTGTATGATTCCCATCTTGATGGGACTGGGTAAGGGCATGACGAAAAGCAGATCTTCGGCCTTAGCGCCGATCGGACTCAATTTCCAAAATAGGCGGCGGCGAACGGTCGTTCGCAATCTCACCGACGCGGCGCGTGTTCTAATGCAGGATTGGCCGCTGGAGGATGGCGAGTACTACCTCATCGCCGTCAAGGCCTGCGCTGATGCCCTCGTTGGGAAGACCAGCCTAGAAGAGCTTCACCAAGCGCTTCTGCGGGCCGCGAACGAGGCCGGCATTTCCGCACTCTCGCTTGTCCAGGACGTGACGTTACGAGATGAGTGGCTCGAGCCACCTCAGTCGTTGCACGGCCAGTGAAGCCGTCATCAAGACCTGTTGCTCACACGTTGGGTGTTGAGGTGGTGGCGCTTTTCGCTAAGCTTGGACAGATTGCACTCCAGCTTTCCATCTCGGCCGTCCCTTGCCGAACCCACGCAAACCGCCGCCAGCAATGAGTGCCTGACGTCGTATAGGCTAATAAATCAGTGGTTTACTCAAAATAAAGTAATGGTCGTCGGTTCAGATCCGTCCAAGGCGGTCATTGGGGCGTTGTCCGCGTTCTGCCCAATTCCTATTTCGTGCCTGCGTCGGATGGGGCGACCACCCCACCCCAGTTCGACTAGGGCTCCCGTTCAAACCAACGGGGGCCATCCGCATTTCAACTTTAGGCGTCGCATTGCAGACCACAAGGAGTTAATCGCTCACGCCGTGGAACCCCATCCGACGTAATCGAAAGCCCCGAGATTCCAAGCGAGCTATATCTAGCCCACTATCGATCGGCTGGCCGTGAAGCCAGCACGCGGAATCTCTTTCCTGATGTCCGCGAGTTCGTGAACGACAAAGGGCAAGAGCGCTCACGTAGCTCCTCCCGCCACAATCGCAGCTTTCAACAGCCCGAGCGTGCTCCGGCCGAACGCCTCCACACGTCCCCAATATGGAGAAACGCATGACCAAGAGACTTGAAAACAAGGTCGCCATCGTGACCGGCGCCAACAGCGGGATCGGTCTGGCAACCGCGAAGCTGTTCGCCGCTGAAGGCGCACATGTCTACATTACGGGGCGCCGCAAGGAACACCTCGAAGCCGCAGCCGCTGAAATCGGCGCCAACGTTACGGCGGTCAACGCAGACTCCACGAAGATGGAAGATCTCGACCACCTGTTCGCGAAGATCAAAGCCAACCACGGCCGACTGGATGCTCTCGTCGTCAATGCTGGTGGCGGCAGTGTGCTTCCGCTTGGGAAGATCACCGAGGAGCAGGTGGACGACACCTTCGGCCGCAACGTGAAGGCCGTGATCTTCACCGTGCAGAAGGCGCTCCCCCTTCTTGGTAAAGGCTCGTCCGTCGTCCTCATCGGCTCCACTACCAGCGTCGAAGGTGTGGAAGCGTTTTCGGTCTACGCTGCTTCGAAGGCGGCTGTCCGCAACCTGGCACGTTCGTGGGCGCTCGATCTCAAGGGCACGGGCGTGCGTGTGAACGTTCTATCGCCTGGGCCGACCCGGACGCCTGGTCTCGTGGGACTCGTCGGCGACGACACGGCCGTGCAGCAGGGCTTGCTGGATTCGTTCGCTTCATCGATCCCGCTCGGCCGCGTCGGCGAGCCTGAGGAGATCGCCAAGGCGGCTCTCTTCCTCGCCTCCGACGACTCCAGCTTCGTCAACGGTGTCGAACTCTTCGCCGATGGCGGCAAGGCACAGGTCTGAGTTTCCAGTGGGTGGCCCCGCGAGGGCCGCCCACCCCCGCTCTCGTCAACGTCTCCTTCTTGACGAGAGCGGGACTTGCACTGCCAATTGCGCGGATCGAAACAACCACGCGAAGTAACACCATGAATTTCGCCAATGCCCTCCGCCTTGTGTTTGATCCAATCACGCAGTTCGCGGCGCTAGTCATCGTGCTTGTTGTGGCAAGAATCCTTGTCCGGGGTCACCCAACCCGCCGCTTCATCGTCCACATCGCCTTCTTTGCGCTCCTTACCCTCCTGCTCGTCGGTCACGACGTGGCCCCATGGACGACCGTTCTTGGTGACGAGGGCCTGACCCACCGGATGTTTATCGGCATCGCCAAGGCCACTTGGTGGGCGGGCGGTGCAATGGTGCTCGCGAGTTCGGTTCGGGTCTTCCTGATCTTCGAGCGAAAGCCCCGAGAGGGGCGGCTGATCCAGGACTTGCTCGTCGCCTTCATCTATCTCGGTGCCGCGCTCTCCATAATCGCGTTCGTCTTCGACCTCCCGGTAAGGACCCTCGTGGCGACGTCCGGGGTCTTCGCTATCGTTCTCGGTCTCGCGTTGCAGAGTACCCTGAACGACGTATTTTCCGGGATCGCACTAAACCTTGGACGACCGTATACGGTCGGGGACTGGGTCGAGGTCGAGGGAGGCGTCCGGGGCCAGGTGGTTGAGACGAACTGGAGATCGACGCACCTCCTGAACGACACCAACGACCTCGTGATTGTTCCCAACAGCACTCTCGCGAAGGCCACGCTGACGAACCTTACTGGCACCGACTCCGTCCATGGGGCCAAAGTGGTCATCAGGGCACTTCCGACACGAACGCCGGCGGCCATCGAAGAGACGATGAGAACTGTGCTACTCAGCGCGAATTCGATCCTGAAGTTCCCTCCACCATCCGTGTCGGTAACAGGTCTCGACGGCTCCGCGGTCGAAATCGAGTTGTCCTTCAAGGTCGCCAGCCTTGGCCAAACCGGAATTGCCAAGAACGAGATCTTCGACCTCGTCTATCGACATGCGAAGGCGGCGGGCATCCAACTCTCGACGGCCGCAAACGCTCCGATGGAAGCAGCGTCGCCAGAGTCTTCCAAGCATCCGGGAACGCCTTGGCGATTGCTAACATCGATCCCGCTGTTTTCTGCTCTCACGGAGGACGAAATGGAGACGGTCGCAAACAGCATGAAGCGGTGCACCTTCAAGAAGGGGGTGGTGATCGCACCGCAGAACGCCTCGATGACGTCCCTGATGATCGTGCGCAGCGGGGTCGTCTCGGTCGAGCTGGACGACGACGATGGACGGCGCGAGGAGCTGACCAGACTTGCTCCCGGCGATCTGTTCGGAGAGCGCGGCGTTCTGATGGGAGCGCCGGAACCAGCTACGATGCGCGCCCTCACTTTCGTCGTCGTCTACGAGGTCTCCAAGGACCATCTTGCGAGCGTGATGCACGACCGTCCGGCGCTGGTCGAAGAACTTAGCCAACTCCTGGCGAAGCGCGTCGAGACCGAAGAGCACCTGAGGGGCGATGGTAATGCTGGTGCGGAGGCTCATCCGGTTTCACTGGCGGCCAAGATACGGCACCTGTTCAGGCTTCCTCATTGAGCGACTCGGCCGCCCGAAGGTGGGAAGTGGGCAAGAGCCTTCCCTTTACCAGCAGCGCTATCGTTCCCACGGCAATCGCCCCTACCAGAACGTTGGCGAAGAAGAACAGGTACGGCGCAAGCTGCGCACCGATACTGTCTCCCCCACGGGATACCATCCTCATGGAGGCGGCAGCCAACGCGGTCGTGCCTAGCGTTGCCGCCCAATAGGAGGGAGCGAACGGCTGCTTCATGATCCACGGCGTTACGCGGATCAGCAGCGCGACCTGAAGCAGCGAGTATCCCAGAAGCCCGTTGGCGAAGAGATCCGGAGGGCCGGAGGTCAGGCTGAGGTACGCCGCACAGGCGACTGCAGGCGGCGCCAAGAGGATTCCAAGTGTCGGTCGAAGAGGCAACGCCATCTCGGGCGCGGTGAGAAGGCGCTGGAGGAGTACAGACTCAGTAGCAGCCCACGTGAACATTCCGGCGCCGAACAAAAGCTGCGCGAGCGCGGTGTACCCGAAAGAACCGAGCACGAGGGCGGATACGAGCGATCCAGCCGCTGTGGGCAGGTAAAGGATTGCGGTGGTGGATTCATGGTCCCTTCCCCCGCGCCACATGAGGCCAGTCCGCCAGGTAGCGAATGCAATCGAAAACCCAATTCCCAGCACAAGGAGGACGAGCGCCACCGAACGGGAATACGGAAGCACAGCACGCCCGACCAGCATCGTCGCTACCCCTGCAAGTCCGATGAAGCAGCAATGCACGGGGTGCTCTGCCTCCTCCATCGCTTCCTCCCTCGCGAAGATCCATTTCGCAGCGAAGAAGAAGCTGACGACAGCCCAGACGCAGATCGCGACGACGTTGACCGCCTCGCCGATCATGGCAGGAAGGTCCCAAAGTTCGTGGGCCAGCCTCCAGTCCCCGCCCAGCCCGGCAAGGCCGAGCACCATGCCGTACATACCCGCGGGCACTCTCGGGAAGCTTGGATGTTTTCCTCCACGCATTGCCTAGCCCTCCACGAATTTGTAGGCGGTGCCATGTCGGTCGACATAGCCGACACCGGGGTAAGTCCAATGGTAGCCGAGCACGCGGAGCTTCTCGTTGGCCGCCTTGTCCAGAAGCGCCGCGCGGTTCTCGAGCGCAATTTCCGGCTCTGTGTCGAATCCGAAGTGCCAGTTGGGATTCTCGAAGGAAATGATGTTGTTCGGTATGACGTCTCCCGCAATGAGAAGGTTTCCGTCCCCGGCCAACTCCAGTGACATGTGACCGGGCGTGTGCCCGCGCGTGCTGACGATACTCATGCCCGAAACAATCTCGTCTCCAGGCTTTACAAGGGTGAGCCTGTCCTTGACCGCGAACAGATCCCGCTGGGCACCGTGGGCGAATTCATGCAACGGCTTCGGCATCGCCGTTTCGTAATCCGGATTCGTCCAGAACGCCCATTCGGCCTCGGTGATATAGTAATGCGCGTTCGGAAACAGGAGGGAACCGTCCGGTCTCGTCGTTCCGCCGGAGTGGTCCGGGTGGGCGTGGGTGAAAACGACCTTGGTGACGGATCCAGGATCCGCGCCGATGGAGTGTAGATTGGCAGCGAGACGGCCATCACTTGGCTGGAAGTTGGCCCCAGCCCCGGTATCGACCATGATGAGGTCGACACCTTTCCGGATCAGCGGCACGTTGGTCTGCAGGGGCGCGCTGTCCAAGTCCCCACCAAGTCGCCCGAGAGTTGATCTACGCCTTTCGCCTACAGCTTCGGGCATGAGGATATCGGCGGGCAGCGTGATGTAGCCGTCGCTCAAGACCGTGATGTCGAACTGGCCGTGTCGGAGTGTGTGGAAGCCGTTGGAGAAGACACCTGGCGGGAGCATTTCGCGTTCTGGACTCATTGTCAGATCCCTGGCTTGCAAAGCGGACGCAGATGTCTCGCGGTCACACCGGAGTTTGTCGTGTCGAAGCCTCCATTGCGAATGCGTTGTTGTGAGTTGTTGTGAGAGCGGCCAAAGCCCACCCCAAGGCCGTTCATCTCTGTGAGATCTCGTTAGATTCCCGGGGGAAGGACCGCCTCATGGTTGCAAAATATATGACGCGGCAGTACCGAATTGAGGCACGTTTTCGGGAGCGGGAGCCGTCAATGATCTTCGATCTTCAGTCGATCGGCGCGTTGGAACTTGAAGAGGCAGGCATTTTCACTTGGAACGTAGGCGCAGATCTCGTTTTCGGCGACAGCTCGGTGGCGCTCCTATTCGACTTCCCGTTCGAGGTGTCCACAACCGGGCAAAAGATGTCGGCCTACCTTGCTCGAATACACCCGGACGACCTCCCTGAGGTAGCTCTCCACATGCACAATGCCATTGCATCGTGCGGCGTGTTTAGTGTTAGATATAGGGTTCGAGGCCCCGCAAACCTTTACCGCCTCGTCGCGTCGCACGGTCGGTGCTTCAGGGGCACTGAGCGCGACATGACGCAGTTTGCGGGCATCATCTATCCGGTCGAGCCGACGCAGCCCATACAGTAGTGATCGTACCCTTCGCAGTCAGTTGTGAACAACCCCGCTGCCCTTCAGCGTGAACGAGAACACGCTGCCCGTCGGTTCGTTTGGCGTCACCCAGAGGGTGCCACCATGTGCCTCCACGATCGAACGGCATATCGACAGACCCATGCCCAGGCCTGCTTCCTTCGTTGTGAAGAAGGCGTCGAATATCTGATCGCTCTTCAGCGGGTCGACCCCCGCTCCACTATCCGCTACTACGATCAGTGCCTTGCCATCGTTCCGCCGTTCGGTTCGCAGATGAAGCAGGCGCTTGCCGCCCGCTGTCGATGCCATAGCTTCTGCAGCGTTCAAGATGAGATTGAGGACGACCTGCTGCAGCTGAATACGGTCGCCGACCACCTCTCCCGCACCGGGATCGAGCTCGGTCGACAGCACTATGCCCTGTCTTTGCAATTCTCCTCGTGTCAGAACGATCACGCTCTCGATCATCGCGTTAACCCCGAGGATTTCCATGGACAGCGGTGCCTTCCTCGACAGCGCACGGATGCTGGCGATGACGTCTCCTGCTCTGTGCCCGTCGCGAATGATCCGTTCCGCCGCCTCCCGTGCCTCTCCGACGTCGATCTGATCCTCGCTGAGCCACTTTAGACACGTCGCCGCGTTCATGACGATCGCCATCAGGGGCTGATTGACTTCGTGAGCGATGGAGGCCGTCAGTTCGCCCAGCGCCGTCAACCTGCCTGCTCGAGCGAGCAGGCTTTGGGCCTCCTCCATCCGCTTGAGGTCGTCGATGTCGATGTTGGTGCCGTACCACTTGATGATGGCACCATGCTCGTCACGCATAGGCGTCGCGCGTATCAGGAACGACCGGACGGCACCGTCGGAGCGGATCATGCGCGCCTCGATCTCGCCTGCCTCGCCAGTATCAAGCACCTCTGCCCATTTTCGCTGGACCTTGCCAATGTCTTCAGGATGAATGGCCTGTGCCCAGCCGTCACCCATGGGCTGCTCTCGGGTCATACCGGTGAAGTCGTACCACTGCTTGTTGAAGCTCAGCAGCGTGCCATTGATATCACTAGTCCACGCGAGCGCAGGAATCATGTCGTATGCGAGGCGCAGTTCCTCGGCCGCGCGCCGGGCTTTTTCCTGAGTGTCTCTCGCCGCCTGATAGAGCTCGGCATTTTCGAGCGAGATCGCAGCCTGTGACGCCAGGAGCTCCAACACCGCCACCTGTTCCTGCGTGAAGAGGTTGGTGGAAAGCCCATTCTCGAGAAAGAGGACGCCGACCATTCGTTTCAGCTTGACGATCGGGACACACAATATCGATCCCGAAGGAGCATCCCGGAAGTAGGGATCGCTGGCAAAGGAGTCGTTCAGGATCCCGTCGAGGATCACGACTTCCTGTGTTCGCGTCACGTAGGCGAGCACGGTCTCGGGTAGGCTGCGCCTGAAATTGTCCAGCCTGACCGATATTCCGTGGTCGTCTGTCAGGGCTTCGGCTACGATCTGCATCTGAGCGTCCTTAGGAAGAAGGAGTAACCCCCTCACCGCGCCGGAATGCTCAAGGACTGTGACCATAAGACGTTCGATCAGGCGGTCGAGCAGGATCTCTCCCGAGACCGCCTGGGACATCGTGAATACTGCCACCATGTCTAGTGGCTGGGACTCCGCAAGAACACCGTTAGCCCGATCGCCCTGTTCAAGGAGACTGGGACACGCGGCGTCCAGTTGCCGGACTTTCGCGAGCGCTCCCCAGCGCAAGTAGCAGGATCGGGCGCTTCGGAGGAAATTGTCGGCAGTGGCCTTCAGACCAAGATAACTACAACACCGGGCGGCCAGCTCGTTTGCCAGTCCTTCGTTCTGAACAAAGCCATACTGATGGGCAGAAGCGGCCGCTTGCTCGTAAAGCTTGAGCGCTTCGAGCGGCCCGTCATTTAGACGGGCAACTTCAGCCCCCAGAAGCAGGCTACGATTGGCAAAATTCTCGGGACTACTCCGTGCCCACACTTCGATCTGAATCTGATGATCGCGGATAGCGGCGAGATGCGACGCCCGATCCGACCCCGTTGCATCGGTGGTCAGGGCGGCATGGGCCAGCGCCTGATAGAAATGGAACTCAGCGATCTCGATGAAAGACCGAACATGCACGGCGCCGGCAGTCAGGCGGGCAGCCTCGATAACGCCGGAATAGTCTCCCGACAGGAACCGGGCCTGCATGCGATAGATCCAATGCCACTCGGACACGATCTTCAGCCGTTCCCCTGCCTCGCGAAGATAGTCCTCGAACAAAGCGATGTCCGGCAGTGCCTCGCCGGCTTCCGGTCGGTCGACACCCCGCAGCTCTCTGATCAGGAGCAGCTGCGCAACCGCCCCATCTGCCGCGAGCGCGAATCCTGTTCTTGTCGCCGCCACGAGAAAGCTCTGGGCATCCTTCTGAACCATCTCCAATGGTACACCGCTCACAAGGAGGTGCGAGGCAAGTGCCTGCCCCGGAGCGACGCTGAACACCATGTCCGCGGCGGCAACTGCCACCGCCATCGCCTGGCGCGAATAATGCTCCGAAACCGGAAGATGCTGGGTCCACGGAACCACGAAGCAGCCGTAGCAGGCATAGACGCGCGCTTTGAAGCGATCCAGCCCCTTTCCGTCCACGAGTTGGATCCCCAGGTTTCCGAACTGCCTGCCCGTCTCGTAGTCTCCGAACCTCAGTCCCAGCGGAATGATGACGGAAACGTATGCGTAGCAGGATGCGTCGCAGTTCCCGTAATTGAGACTGAGGGAAACCATCTGCGCGTATATGAGATCCTCGAGATTTCTGTCCGTGACGATCGCGGGAAGGATCGTATAGGCAAGAACCTCCATTGCAGCCAGCCAATCCGGATCAATCATTTTTGGCAGTTCGACAAGCCCCTCCACGGATCGTCCGGCCAACTGCCGATACAGATCGTCCACTCCAGCACGGACCTCACCGTCGGTCGGGTGGGCTGACCATTCGATTCCAAAATCACGAAGGTATTCCAACGCCACCTCGACGGCCTTGTCCTGGTCGCCGAGCGTGAGGTACAGCGATGAGCGAAGGCCGACCACCGCTCCACTGTCAACGCGATTGCGTGCATGGACAGCCAGTTCCACCAGATGTGCTTCAGCGAGACCGTGATCGCCCGTCAGGAACTCGCATTCGGCCCGTTGCAATTCGAGAGAAAACCGTAGTTCGTACTGGTTCCAGTCATCCGCGTGGAGGAGGCTCAACCCAGTCTGGAGGTATTTCAAGGCTGCGTGGTAGGCCACCGAAGCCTTCGCCAGCCTCCCAGCCTCCAGGAATGCATCTGCTATCTGAACGGCGTCGTCGCCGGACATTGCCTGGCCAAGTCCACGAGCGAGCTGATCCGCGACCTGAAATATGCGGTTCCTCAAAACATGTGGCGCAAGGTTGGACAGTAGTGCCTGACCGATCCGGAAGTGAATTTCGGGCCTCTCGTCCTCCGGTATCATCCGGTAGGCCTCTTCCTGAACCCTGTCGTGAACAAGGACGAAATCGTCATCGGCCTGGAAGAGCAGCCCTCCCGCAACAGCTTCATCCAGGATTTCGGAGATCTGAAGCTGCGTCTTTCCCGTGACCGTGGCAAGGATCGCCGCCGAGGCGCCGTTGCCAAGACACGACATCAGCTTCACGATCTCAAGCGCCCGCGAGGGAAGCCTTCCAAGCTTGGAGACTACCAGATCCGCAACGTTGTCGGTGATGCGCGTCGCGCTTATCCGGCTCTCGTCCCAGGTCCATTCGCCGATCTTCTGGTCGAACCCCAGTTGGCCCTCCAGTTCGAGAGCCTCAAGGAAGTGCAGGACGAAGAAGGGATTACCCCCGGTTTTTTGTCCGACGAGTTCCGCCAGGGAGACAACCGATCCCACCTCTCTTCTGAGCATGTCGGAAAGAAGCTGGGCGATCTCGGCTTCGTTCAGTGGCCCGAGCTTCACCTCTTCGAAACGGCAGGTTCCATTTCTCAGCGCTTCCCGCGCGCCGAGAAGCGGGTGTCCGTCCTGCACTTCATCGTCGCGGTAGGCGCAAATCAGGAACAGGTGGCGGACGTGGTCATCGAGGGTAATCGTCTCGATGAGTTCGACAGTGGCGACGTCCAGCCACTGGACGTCATCGATGAACATCACAAGGGGGTGCTCCGCCCGCGCGAACACCTCGATGAACCGCTGGAAGACGAGATTGAAGCGTGCTTTGGCCTCGTGTGGCTGCATTTCCGGTGCGCGCGGCTGTTCGCCAATGACGAGCGCGAGTTCAGGGATGAGGTTGATTATGAGCTGCGCATTCGGACCGAGAGAGGCCAGCAGGTTCGTACGCCAACGGGCCAGCTCGTGCTCCCCGGAGGCGAGGATCTGGCGTACTAGGCCGCGGAAGGCCTGCGCAATGGTCGCGTACGGTATGTCGCGCGTGTACTGGTCGAACTTTCCGGATGCGAACATGCATCCATTTGAGTTGAACAGCTTGCGGAGTTCGCGGATCAGCGACGATTTGCCGACCCCCGTCGGCCCCGAGACGAGCGCCACGGCCTTGCCGCCTTCCGATCTGACAAAATCGAATGCGGACGCCATGGTCTCCGTTTCAGCGGAGCGACCATAAAGCCGATCGGGAACATGGAGCCGATCGGCCCCGTCGGCGGCCCCGATTTCGAAGTCTTCGAGAGCACCGGTCGAATTCCAGCTGTCCACACAGCGCCTCAGATCGCTGACCAGCCCTGCCGCGGTCTGATATCGGTCGTCGGAATTCTTGCTTAGAAGCTTCAGTACGATCGCTTCCAGAACGGAAGGCACTGCTTCGTTTCGCTCACGCGGTGGGATTGGCCGTCGTGCGACATGTGAGTGGACCCATTCTGTCGCATCGCTTGCCATGAACGGCAGCTCGCCAGTCAGCATCTGATAGAAGACGACGCCAAGCGAGTAGAGGTCACTACGATTGTCGACGGGCCGTTTCATCCGACCCGTCTGCTCGGGCGATACGTAAGGGAGGGAATCCGCCATGCCCCGGGCGGTGGCAGGCAGTTCGCAAACGTTTGTCTGCGGACCAGCCTTTCCGAAACCGAGCAGCCAAACCCTTCCAACGTCATCCGCAAGGAAGCGATCCGGGCGAAGATCCCTGTGGATCAGCCCTCGCTCATGAACCTGTCTCACGGCTGCGGCCGCGTGCGTGGCTACGGCAAGAAATCGGCCGATCTCGAATGGACGGCCGAGTTCGGCATACAGCGAGTGCCCACCCCGATCCTGAAGAACCAGAAATTCCCGCCCGTCGTGGCGTTCCAGCGATAATGGAGTCGCTGCCCACTTTTCATCGAGGCGGTCCGCCAAAGACAGCACGTGTTCGAAACGCGGGTGGCATTCGCCGACAGTGTCGGGGGAAGCAGCCGTCACCAAAAGGAGCGTTGAACCGTCTTCACGCGAGGTGGCCCGATACAGCGCGCTGACAGCGTCCTCGCGAAGCAAGTGCATCTGGTAGCGCGACAGGTCCATCACGAAGCTCCGGTATGCCCTCGACAGGAGGCGGCTCGTGATCCTAATCGAATTTTGCGGAGGCGGCACGGCCTGCCCGACATTATTTCAAGCTCACGAGACTACGCGGCCCCGTCGAGGCGGGCATGGAAATTCGTGTGAGATATCGTGAGTTACTGTGAGTTTTGGCAGCTGGTTGGGCGGGAACCTATAACTTGGCTCCCGCCCAGCAGGCTCAAGCCTTCGCCTTGATGAACGCCAGGATGTCCGGATTCAGGACGTCGGGGTTGGTGGAGAGCATTCCGTGGGGATAGCCCTCATAGGTCTTGAGGGTAGCGTTCTTGAGCAGCTTCGCAGACAAGGGACCTGCGTCGGCATAGGGGACGACCTGGTCGTCGGTGCCATGCATGACGAGCACCGGGACTTCGATCTTCTTGAGGTCTTCCGTGAAGTCGGTTTCCGACCACGCCTTGATGCATTCGTAGTGGGCGTTCGCGGCCCCCATCATTCCCTGGTGCCACCAGTTGTTGATCAGACCCTGCGAGATCTTGGCGCCCGGTCTGTTGAAGCCGTAGAACGGCCCGGTCGGCACGTCGATGTAGAACTGGGAGCGATTGTCTGCGAGGGCTTTCCGGAGACCGTCGAACACCTCGATCGGCAGACCTCCCGGGTTCTTGTCCGATTTCAGCATCACCGGGGGAACGGCTGCGACGATGACCGCCTTCGAGACACGTCCCGGCTTTGCGCGGGCGACGTAGTGCACGACCTCGCCGCCTCCGGTCGAATGACCGACATGGATCGCGTTCCTCAGGTCGAGCGCCTCGACGACTTCCGCGACGTCGGCCGCATAGGTATCCATCTCGTGTCCGGTGCGGCTGTGGGACGAACGGCCATGGCCGCGGCGATCATGGGCGATCACGCGGTAGCCCTGGGCGATGAAGAAGAGCATCTGGTTGTCCCAGTCGTCGCTGCTCAGCGGCCAGCCATGATGGAACATGATCACCTGGGCATCCTTGGGCCCCCAGTCCTTGAAGAAGATTTCCGTGCCGTCCTTGACCTTCACTCTGTCCATAAGCTTATCCTCCGTTTGTGTTGGCTGGTGCTTCTGCTTGCTGGCGGCCGACGCAGATGGTGCGATCGCCAGGGCAATGGCTGCAGCGGATCCCGCGATCATCGCGTCCCGCCGTGTGAGTTCGAAACCCGTCTTCAATGTCATCGGTGTATCCTCTGGTTCATGAAGGGACGTCCGGACGCGATCACGCGGCGGCGAGTCCGGCTGGTGTTTTGACGAAAGGCACAAAATGCGGCAGGGACTCGATCCTGCAGAGCCACGACTGGACATACGGGTAGTCCGTCAGATCGATGCCACCTTCCGGAGCGCGGGCGACGTAGGCATAAAGCGCGATGTCCGCGAGCGTCGGCGTTCCGGTGAGCCAGTCCCGCATTTCGAGTTCGCTATCGAGGACGTTCAGGAGGGCGTAGGATCGGGAAGTCACCTCCTCCGGTATCGGCTTGGCGCTGAAGAGCCTCGTGCGCCGTGCGGCGGCCATTCCATAGGCGAGTTCGCCTGCGGCGATGGACAGCCAGCGCTGAACATGCGCCGCACCGACCGGATCCTCGGGAAGCCAATCCCCCCGGCGATATTTCCTCGCGAGGTAAATCAGAATCGCGTTCGAATCCCCGAGCACGACATCGCCGTCTCTCAAGACAGGAATCTGGCCGAGACTGTTCATCTTCAGAAACTCGTTCGTCTTCTGCTCGCCGCGAAGAATGTCGACCTCCACGAGTTCGACGGGCTGGTTCATCAGAGAGAGGAGCAGCCGCACTCGGTGAGAGTGGCCTGAGAGAGGGTGATAGTAGAGAAGCATTCGCAGTCTCCAGTTCGCCCGGGGTGAGTTCTCCCGGTGTTTGGACCACTATGGCGACTGGAGGAGTGACCGTATTTCGAAATTGTCGGGTGGCAGAAGAGCTTTAGAAGCAATGAATTAGCATCGAGCTCGCGACCCGGACGCGATGCTTCCGCGATCAGGATTTTGGTATGAGAAGGCATCGACAGCGATGTGGTTGGGCGTCACCCTGGAAGTTCGGCGGGGATCCGAAACACGCCGACCGCCTCGGCGATTTTGCCTTGCACAGTGTCGAAGCGCGCTGCTTCCGGCCCCTTGACGCCCAGCGTCTCGAACATCTGAGAGACGGGATGATACGCAATCGCCGACCGATCTCCGGGCAGTTCCCGCACAAGCATCTTTAGGGGAAGATCCAGAGCTGCCAATGGAGTGTCGACCATCACCGGAGTGCCGACGACGGGGTTGCCGTAGACCACAACGCGCGTTTCCAGCATCGACATACCATGCTCGCGCGCAGCCTCTGCGTGGTCGATCTCGGCGAAGATGGTCATTCCGGAGTTCAGGATTGCCGTCTTGATGGCTTCCAGGGATTCGTCGAATGTGTGTGTCGTCCGGTGCTCGATTGGCTTCATAGGTGTTTCCTCAGTTGGGAGCGGTGTCGCCTTTGCGGGAAAGTTTGCCTTCCTCTGCCTTGTAGAAGTACTGGCTCGCGACCAGCCAGCCCTTGAGGGGCCGCAGCGGAGGGATGCAGGTGGCGATCAGGAATGGCCCGGTGACGAAGATCTGTGTCCAGATCGAAGCTTGGTGCGCCACTTCCAGCCATACGGAGAGGAGAACGGTCGGGATGCACGCGAAGCAAATGACAAAGAAGGCCGGGCCATCGGCGGGATCCGCAAAGGAGTAATCCAGCCCGCAGACCTCGCAGTTTGGGCGAAGCGTCAGGAAACCCTTAAACAGATGCCCCTTGCCGCACCGCGGGCATAGACCCCGTACTCCGGTCTGCATCGGTGACAGTGGCGGGTAGTTGTCATTTGTGAGTGTATCGACCTGCGCTCGTTTTGACATCATCGCCTCCATATTGCGGCCTTGCGGCTTGGTGGTCCTCAGAATCCGAAGTGATTGAGCCCCCAATGCCCCTCGGGCCGCGGACCGAGCGGCCACTTAAAGGCGCGCGCGTCCGCCGTGATGGGATGCTCGTTTATGGAAGCGTGGCGATACTTCATCAACCCATCGGCTTCAAATTCCCAGTTTTCGTTTCCGTAGGCACGGAACCAGTTGCCGCTGTCGTCGTGGAATTCAAGCGAACGGCTATCCTGTTTCCGGCAAACGCCCAGAGTTCCTTGATCAGTCGATAGTCGAGTTCCCTCGTCCATTTTCTCGTCAAAAATGCCTCGATTGCCGGGCGGCCGACGACGAACTCCGCTCGATGTCGCCAACGGCTGTCGACGGTATAGGCGAGCGCGACTTTTTCCGGATTTCGGCTGTTCCAGCCGTTTTCGGCCAGCCGAACTTTCTCTATCGCACTTTGAAGGGTGAACGGAGGCAACTGCGGGCGTGTCATCGGATGTCCCTATCCCTGTTGAGCGGCAGCAGTCTTGAGCGCGGCCACTTCGGCTTCCAATTCCCTAATGCGCGCATCCCTCGTTTCGATGGCCTTGAGGACCTCGGCAGCCTCGAACCGGAGCGGAATGTGCTGAGGGCAGTTCGCATCCCACGCAGACACGTTGAATAGCAGGACTTGCTCCGGTCGAGCGGTGTAGTCCTTGGGCATCAACTGTTCGACGAGTTCGTGGTCACCTTCGACGAAGCTGGCCGTCCCCCAGATCTTCACGCGCGAACGACTGCCGTAGTCGATCAGAAAGAGATGGGCCTTGTCGTTCTCGACCAGGTTCCCCTGCGAAATGAACTGTCGGTTTCCCACGAAATCCACGAAGCCGATCGTGTTCTCGTTGATGACCCGCAGAAAGCCGGGCGGCCCACCGCGATGCTGCACGTAGGGCTGGCCCTCGGCATTCGCTGTCGCCAGAAAGACGCTGATCTGCTTCTCGATGAAGTCCCTGAGGTCGGGGGTGATCGCGGTCGCCCACCCTCCTCGCTCTTCCAACCGAGAATACGAGCGACGGGATCCCTTGCGTTCCTGGATCGCCTTGACGCTGGGAGTGAACGCGACGTCGCTCGAGGCCTGATGCATCGTGTCCATCGCGCGCTCCTCCAGCTCGGCTTTCGGCAAAGAATGCCCTCAAACCCCCTCGTAGACAACGCGCGTGAACAGAGCCGGAGGAATGACCCACTGGCCGAACTTCTCGTCCCATTGCTTGGTGGGGTTGGCAGCGATCGTTTCCTCGACGGAGCGACCAGCTTTCTTCATCTTGGCCACCTTCTCCCTGGCGCCGACCATCATGTCCAGCCAGACCTTGATGTCTTCGCGGTTCGCGATATCGCCGTGACCAGGAATGACGATCGTATCCTTGTCGATCATCTTGAGGTTGATCTCCGCCGCGGCGATCTGGCCGTCGATGCTGCCGCCCGTGGAGGAATCGATGAAGGGATAGAGACCGGTCCAGAGTGTGTCGCCGACATGGATGACGTTGTCTTCCTCGAAGAAGACCGAAATGTCGCTGTCGGTGTGGGCTGGACCATAGTACCTCAGCTTCATGGTCTTGCCGTTCAGCTTCAGAGTCTCCTCATCGCCCTTCATCAGGCGGGTCGGCAGCGCGCCTTTCGGAGAAGGCGGGAAGTCGAAGTTCCAGTCGTCGACGCGTGTCGCGGCTTCAAGGTGCTTCAGGGTGTTCGGATGCGCCATGATGGCGGCGCCTTCCGAGTTCAGCCACTCGTTGCCGTCGGTGTGATCAAAGTGCCAGTGGGTGTCGATGAGGTGGGTGATCGGCTCGGGGCCGATATCTGCGAGCGCCTTTTCCAGACGTGGCCGCGTGGCCGTGATCCCGGCATCGACGAGCAGCTTCCCGTCCGTACCCGTGACGACCGCGACATTGCCACCCGATCCAACGAGAACGTTTACTCCGCCGCGCAGCTTGGTGGTTGCGATGTCAGCCTTGGCCGCCGCCTCCCGGATGATGAGAACCTGGCTCTTGGCGGCGGCGAAAGCCTCGCGGGGCGTCAGCCACGCCCCAGTGGCAGCAACCGTGGCGCCGCCTAGGCAGCAGAGGCAAAAGCCGCGTCTTGATAAGGCGTAGTCGTGCTTGGTCATTACCCGCTCCATTGGTTCATTGTTTGCCTGAAGAAGTGCCACCACGCTGGGAGGAAGCGTGGTGGCTGCCTCGATCCAAATCCGGCCGAGCTTCGATCGAGGAAAGCTGATCCGCGAGCGCGTGCCGCATTCATTGAGGCTAGGGGCGCTCGAACCCAAATTCTACTGTTCAGTGAGCAATACCTTTCTCGGACGGCTTTCACGAGCTAGTTGTCGTGAAGCCGGGTGAGATCTCGTGAGTTGCCTGGAGGGCCGATGGAAAACCTAGACCATGGTCGAGTCCAGATCGACTTTGGCCGTATTCCAGCGACAAGAGTCGGATTGTTCGCCATCGCTTGCGGGGCTAGTCTGCTCTCGCGATCACAAATTGATGTCGATGCCTCCGCGGGCCGGGGAAAAGAACGAAAACAATCTTCGCGCTCCCACACATGCGGTGACATCCGCAGCCGACCGGGGAGTCAGCAATGCAAGTTCCGTTCGCAAATTCCATAGACCGCGCGTCGTCTCGCGACGCACAGCCGCCGCGCCAAGTAGCCGACAATACCATACGCTTTGGCCGCTTCTGCGCAGTTCCGCACTCGAGACAGCTCCTGATGGACGGCCTACCGCGCGAAATTGGCGGGCGGGCCTTCGATCTCCTGATGGTATTGCTCCGTTCGAATGGTGGCATCGTAAGCAAGGAGGAGATCTTCGATGAGGTATGGCCATCGATGGTCGTCGAAGAGTGCAACCTCCGTTTCCAGATAGGATCACTTCGACGGGCATTGGGCGACGACGGCAACATGATCAAGACGATCGTCCGCCGCGGCTACATGCTGGTCAGAGAGGATAGCAAGCCGGAAAGCGGTCTACCGCCTTTACCTGATATCACGCCCCAATCTTCAATCGACAAAGCTGAGAAGGTCGAAAAGGGCAAACCTTACATCGTTCTGATCGATGACGACGATGGCGTCCGACGCGCCATAACCGGACTCCTCCGGTCGGTGGGCCACTCCGTGGAATCATTTCCCTCGGTCATGGCGTACGAGGAAAGCGATAGCGTGCACCGCGCGGACTGTCTGATACTCGACGTCGGCCTCCCGGGACAAAGCGGCTTGGACTTCCAGGATGAATTGATGAAATCGGGCCTTCGCCAGCGGATCGTCTTCATCAGCGGCAACGCGGACATTCCGATGTCGGTTCGGGCAATGAAGGCTGGCGCTGTGGAGTTTTTGACGAAGCCCGTTTGGCACCAGGATCTGCTGTCTGCGGTGGATCTGGCGATTAGCGCCTGACCGAAGCCGTATTGCAACAGCACGCAGGGAGCGACCCATGACGGGAATCGGCACGCCTAACCCGAGATCGACGACGTTCATCGGCGGCAAGGAGGGTGAATGGACCGTCGTGTCGCAACGCACTCTTGTAGGCCCGCCAGTTGCGATGGTCTCCCGGGTGGCCATGATATCCGGAGCCAGCACGGCAGATTTCAAGGACGCCGCCTGGGCACTGAGTGGAGTCGCGACCAATGACCGATACACGACCCGCGTGGAAAAGCATTTGCTCATCGAAAAGCAAGTGCCGATCGGTCGCCCCGAAGCCACGAGTGCGGCGCTTGTCCTACTGCGGAAGAACGCCGACTGGTGGGCAATGCCTCAGGACGAACGCCGAGCGGTGCTCGAGGAACAATCCCACCACATTGCGATTGGACTGCGCTACCTCCCTGGCGTTGCCCGGCGGCTGCTTCACTGCAGGGACCTGGAAACTGACGCACCGTTTGATTTCCTGGGGTTCCTCGACTTCGCCCCCGCTGACGAAGCTGCTTTCGAAGACATGCTTGGCCAACTCAGATTGACCAAGGATGGAGCTTCATGGACCGGGAGATCGATATCCGGTTGATCAAGTCCGATCGCTAATAAGGCCAACGCACGAGGGCATAGGTGGATGCTCTGCGCGCATACAAACGCTCTCTCGCCACCAAACCGCATCTCACATGCGTTCCCGACATCTCACACTATCTCAGCGCAGCAAGATGTAGCGTCACCTCAATGAAACCAGCGTCCGAGGGTCATCGATCCCCAACGCTCCTAGAGGTGACACCAATGAAGAAGTTCCTTTCCGGCTCCGCGATCCTTGCGGCGCTCCTTCTGAGCGGCTCCGCACTCGCGGAATCCAAGCCGACCGTCGTCCTTGTGCATGGCGCCTTCGCGGAGTCAGCGAGCTGGGACGGCGTCGCCGCGAAATTGCTGAAGGACGGCTATCCGGTCGTGGCAGTCGCCAACCCTCTTCGAGGCTTGAAATACGATGCCGACTACGTCAGCGAGGTTCTGAAGTCGATCAAGGGGCCGATCGTACTCGTCGGCCACTCCTATGGCGGCTCGGTCATCAGTGACGTGACGATCGAGGGCACAGGAGTCAAGTCGCTCGTCTTCGTTTCCGGCCTCGCTCCGGAGAAGGGCGAGAGCGTCAGCGAGCTTGGCAAGAAATTTCCTGGAAGCACGCTGGGCGGAACGCTGGCGCCGCCTGTTCTCCAGCCAGACGGCAAGCATGACCTCTACATCGCGCAGACCAAGTTCTGGAAGCAGTTTGCGGCCGACGTACCGGAAGGCAAGGCAGCCCTGATGGGGGCCGAGCAACGCCCGATCGCAGCCGAAGCCTTCGAGGAACCTTCCATCGAGCCCACGTGGAAGACACTACCCTCACGCTTCATCTACGGATCCGCGGACAAGAACCTGCCGCCCGCACTGCATGCGTTCATGGCCAAGCGAGCGAACGCCAAGGAAGCCGTCGAGGTCAAGGGATCCTCGCATGTCGTGATGATCTCTCACCCCGACAAGGTGTCGGCGATGATCGAGCGCGCGGCCAACGATTAGGCCCGGCTCACCCCACAGCATTTACAACAGGAGCATGCGATGCACCCCGATATCGCCATTAAGGTGAGCCTAGGCTTGACAGGCGACGTCTTCGAGACGTTCGACGACTGCCTGCATGTCGAGCACTACCAGGTCGCCGACCCAAACATATTCCTCGCCAAACTCACCCGCGAGAACGGAAGCCGTGCCATCACGACGTCGCTCAGCGCGGGCGCCGGCACCTTCATCCTGGCCGACCGGGATTCCGAGCTTCGCCTCGAGCAGAAGGGCTGCCTTCTCTACCAAGGCGTCCTTGTCGAAGGCAGCATCGCCTTCATCGAAGGATCCGATCCCATCTCGGTGGAGCTGCAGTCGGACGCCTGCCTCTATGTCCTGACGTTTCTGCACGAACGGTACGTCTGGCCCTGCCCCGTCATCGGCGGGCGCTTTAACATTCGCGACGAGCGCCTTTCAGAGCTGATCGACGAGGTATCGGAGAGTTCGGCGGCGCGAAGAAGCGAACTGACTCGCGAGTTCTCGGGCCTGGCCTTCGAGCTCTACCGGTCTCTGCCAAGGGTCCATCCCCTCTCTGCCTGGCGGTTGGCACGGGTCAAGCGATACGCGCAATCGAGGCTCGACCAGCGCCTGACCCTCGAGGAACTGGCAGACGTCGCAGGCTTCTCGCGCGCGCACTTTGCTGCCACGTTCAAGGCGGCAACATCGATGAGCGCTCATGAGTTTCTCCTGCGGCTTCGCATCCAGGAGGCCGCGAAGCTCCTGCTCGGCACGGACCTGCCGCTCGTGGACATCGCCCTTCAATGCGGCTTCCAGAACCAGCCGCATTTCACGACGGTCTTCAAGAAGATGACGTCCGCCACACCACGCCGATGGCGCAATGCGCGCCGCGGACTTCCGACGCCACCGGTCCCGGGGCTTCGTCGTCGAAACACGGAAATCATCGATCTCCCGGTCATCGATGCTGATCATCCCTCTAGCGAACTGCACTGACAGTCTCGAAGCCAATTCTCAAAGGAGTTCCGACATGACACGCATCACCCTCCATCCGTCGATCGAAGCTGCTCCGGCGGCGGCCCGGCCTACACTCGAATCCATCAAGAAGAAGATGGGTGGCGTCCCCAATGTGTTCCGGCTGATGGCCAACAGCCCTGCCGTTCTCGAAGCCTACGCGGCTTTCAACGGCGCGCTCGGAACCGGAAAGCTCGACAAGAAGATCCGCGAACGCATAGCGCTCGCAATCGCCCAGAAGAATGGGTGCAGCTACTGTCTGGCCGCGCACACCTACACAGGCACGCACGTGACGAAACTCAGCATTGACGAGATCGCTGCAGCGCGTCGCGGCGAGTCTTCGGACCCGAAGGCGGATGCCGCGGTTAAGTTCGCGCTCACGGTCGCCGAGAACCGCGGATCCGTCAGCGAAGATGAATTGCACGCCATGAAGGCCGCAGGCTTCGACGAGGAGGAACTCGTCGAGATCGTCGCACACGTCGCCGCCAACACTTTCACGAATTACATGAACGAAGTTTTCAGAACCGAGGTCGACTTCCCGAAGGTGGATCACCACGCGGCCTGAATGTAGCTGTCGGCAGGCGTCCGCCGCGTCAGCCGACCCAGTGCAGCCGACGTCGATGGAGACGCAGTCGTCTCTCCTCGGCAACTCTACGCGTCGGCTGCAGCCCCACCCGAGGTACCAGCCTGAAAACATTCCGGGAGGCGACGGCCAACGGTCGCGCCGCCGATGGAGGAACGCATGAAAGCCAACGTCTCTGCAACCGCCTTCTTAGGCACCCTGCTTCTTCTGTCACTGGCTTCCGCCGGGCACTCCCAGAACGCACCTCCACCCGTGACTGTTGCCAAGCCTGTCGTGCGCGATGTCGTTGACGACGACGAATTCATCGGCCGCTTCGCTCCTGTCGAGCAGGTTGCGGTGCGGTCGAGGATCGGCGGCTACCTCCAGGAAATCCATTTCACCGACGGCGCGATCGTAAAGCAGGGCGATCTGCTCTTCGTGATCGACCAGCGGCCGTACATGACCGCCTTCAACGAGGCGTCGTCGGCGCTCGAAGTTGCGAAGTCGACACTCACCTACGCGGACGCCCAGTTCAAGCGCAGCGAATCCTTGTCTCAGAGCGGTAGCCAGTCCGTGTCAATTCTCGACGACCGACGGAGGGAATGGATCTCGGCGCAGGCGAACGTGCGGGGAGCACAGGCCGCGCTGGATCGGGCATCGCTGGATCTCGATTACACAAAGATCACCGCCCCGATATCCGGCCGCGTGGATCGGCATCTGATATCGCCGGGCAACCTGGTGCAGGCGGATTCGTCGGTGCTGACCACGATCGTCACGCTCGATCCGATCGACTTCTACTTCGACGTGGACGAACGCCGTCTCCTGAACTTCCAGGATACCGCCAAGAGGCGCGGCATCGACCTGCAGGCATCAGGGGGCGACGTCGATGTTACGGTGAGGATCGGAGACAACTCGCACCGGGAATTCAAGGGCAAGCTGAACTTCGCCGAGAACCACGTCGATGACGAAAGCGGCACGATGCGCATCCGGGCTCGCTTCCCGAACGCCGATCTTACCCTACAGCCGGGACTGTTCGGCAGAATTTCGGTCGAGGCTTCCAATACCTACACGGCGGTCCTCATCCCCGACGAGGCGATATCCTCGAACCAGAACGAACGCATCGTCTACACGGTCGAGCCGGATGGCACCGTCAGGACCAAAGCCGTGCGCACCGGGCCGCGCCTCTACGGTTACCGCGTCATCCGTGCGGGCCTGGACGGCAGCGAGACAATCGTCGTCAACGGCCTCATGCGGATCCGGCCAGGAGGGAAGGTCACTCCGAAACTGACGGAGCTGCCCCAGACCGCCCCAACCATGGAGGCAGCACAATGAGGTTCGCTCATTTTTTCGTCGACCGCCCCATCTTCGCAGCCGTGATTTCGATCCTGCTTCTCGTGGTCGGCGGCATCGCCTACACGCAGTTGCCCGTATCCCAGTACCCGGAGATCGCGCCGCCGACGATCATCGTCCGGACGTCCTATCCGGGCGCCGATCCGCAGACCATCGCGGACACTGTCTCGACCCCCCTCGAGCAGCAGATCAACGGCGTCGAGGACATGCTCTACATGTCATCCTATTCCAGTGCCGACGGCGCGATGGCGCTTACGATCACCTTCAAGCTCGGCGCCGACCTCAACAAGGCGCAGGTGCTCGTCCAAAACCGGGTTTCAATCGCGCTGCCCCGCCTTCCGGAAGAAGTCCGGCGGATAGGCGTGACGACGGACAAGAGCTCGCCCGACCTCATGATGGTGGTCCATCTGCTTTCGCCGAACCACCGATACGACCAGCTCTACGTTTCGAACTACGCCCGCAGCAAGGTGAGGGACATTCTGCTCAGGCTCGACGGCGTCGGCGACATTCAGTCCTTCGGCGAGCGTCAGTATTCGATGCGCATCTGGCTCGATCCGGAAAGGCTGTCCGCTTACAACATGACCTCCGACGACGTGGTCGAGGCCCTGCGCGAGCAGAACGTCCAAATATCCGGAGGCCGCATCGGCGCTCCACCTGTCGTCGGCAAGAATGCCTTCGAATATACAGTGCGCTCGGACGGGCGTTTCTCCGATGCCCGCGAGTTCCGGTACGTGATCGTCAAGTCAACTGCCAGCGGCCGTCTCGTTCAGCTCCAGGACGTCGCGCGCGTCGAACTGGGTGCGCAGGACTATGTCACCAACAGCTATCTGACCAACGACCCAGCCATTGCGCTTGGCATCTTCGCGCGGCCCGGCACGAATGCGCTTTCGACGGCGAAGCAGGTGCGCGACATCATGGCAAACCTGTCCAAGAGCTTTCCGGAAGGCCTCGAGTACCAGATAAACTACGATACCACCGAGTTCATCGAGGACTCGATCTTCGAGGTCTACCGGACCATGGGGGAAGCGGCGATCCTCGTTGCGATCGTCGTAATCATATTCCTGCAGTCATGGCGAAATGCTCTGATCCCGATAATCGCCATCCCGGTTTCGCTGGTGGGGACGTTCGCCTTCCTGCTTGCCTTTGGCTTCTCGCTGAACATGCTCACGCTGTTCGGGCTGGTGCTGGCCATAGGCATCGTCGTCGACGACGCAATCGTTGTTGTCGAGAACGTGGAGCGAAACCTCGCTCGCGGTATGTCACCCAAGGAAGCTGCCCATGTCACCATGGACGAGGTCGGCACGGCCGTGCTGGCCATCTCGCTTGTTCTGATCGCCGTTTTCGCGCCGACCGCCTTCATCCCCGGCATATCCGGACAGTTCTACAAGCAGTTCGCGGTGACCATTTCCGTGACCACGGCGATCTCCGCCCTGAACTCGCTGACCCTGTCTCCGGCACTCGCAGGCATCCTGCTGCGGGCGCATGATCACGATATCGCCCGGAGGAACATCTTCAGCCGGGCTGGCTCCGCCATCGCGAACGGTTTCAATTCAGGCTTCGATGCGATCAGTCGCGGATATTCGTGGATCGTGCGCGAGCTGGTCGGCGGCTGGATTGGCCGGACGGTCGCCCTGTTGGTCTTCGCGTGCCTGCTAGCCGGAACTTGGTTCATGTCGACCATCGTGCCGTCCGGCTTCGTCCCGATCATGGACCAGGGCTACTCGATCGTCGTTATCCAACTGCCGGACGGCGCCTCGCTCGCTCGCACCGACGAGGTCGTCAATAAGGTCGGGGCCATCGTGAAGACGGTGCCTGGTGTCCGGAACGCCATCCAGTTCTCGGGATTCAGCGGAGCTACGTTCACCGCGGCCTCAAACGCGGGGGTTATCTTCACGCCGTTCAAGTCGTTCGAGGAGCGCGAGAAGATTGGGGCCACCGCCAATAAGATCATCACCGAGATCAACTCGCGAGTTCGGGAGATCGAGGATGCGTTCATCATCGACATCCCACCTCCTTCGGTGCGTGGCGTCGGCAACGCCGGCGGCTTCAAGATGCAGATTCTCGACCAGGAGAATCCCGACATGACGAGATCTCTCGCCCTTGCTCGGGAGATCATGGCCGAGGCCGCGACAACCGAAGGACTGACCGGTGTCTTCACCACCTTCTCGGAGTCCAGCCCCGAATACTACCTCGCCATCGACCGGGACAAGGCTCGCTATCTGGACGTCCCGATCGCCAACGTCTTCAGCGCGCTGTCCGTCAACCTGGGCACATCCTACGTCAACGACTTCAATGCCTTCGGCCGAGTATATCAAGTGAGGGCTCAAGCGGATCGGCAATACCGGATGGACAGGGACGACATTCTCGCGCTGAAGGTCAGATCCGCGAAGGGCGCGCTTGTGCCCCTAGGAACCCTCATGGACATCCAGGACACGAGCGGCCCCACACTCGTCCAGCGCTACAACATGTACGTCTCCGTTCCGCTGCAGGGTAATCCGACGCCCGGAACCTCCACGGGAACCGCGATCAAGAAGATGGAGGAGCTTGCGGCGAAGATCCTGCCACCGGGCGTTACCTTCGAATGGACTGAACTCGCCTACCAGGAAACGCACAAGGGCAGCTCCGGATCTTATATCTTTGCGCTATCGGTGATCTTCGTCTTCCTCGCACTGGCTGCCCAATACGAAAGCTGGGTGTTGCCTCTCGCGATCATCCTCATCGTCCCCCTCGCCGTGCTGGCGGCGCTTGTCGGCGTGTTCCTCCGCGGCATGGACAACAACGTCCTGACGCAGATCGGTCTGATCGTCCTGATCGGACTCGCCGCCAAGAACGCCATCCTGATCGTCGAGTTCGCCCGGCAGGCCGAGGAGGAAGGGAGGTCTCCCGTAGATGCCGCGGTCGAGGCGAGCCATCTCCGTCTCCGGCCGATCCTCATGACCGCGTTTGCATTCATTCTCGGTGTGCTGCCGCTGGCTATCGCAGCCGGACCCGGGGCCGAGATGAGGCAGTCGCTCGGGACTGCGGTGTTTTCAGGAATGCTGGGCGTGACGTTCTTCGGGCTGTTCCTGACACCTGTCTTCTACGTGGTGCTGCGGTCCATACGAAGGCGCCCGTTGGTGCGAACGTCGCCCAAGCTTGAGATGTTGAAACGGAGCGAGGGCTGACGCCCTCACTCCTGCAGCGGGTTGCCAAAGAGTCCGTTGGAACAGCTATCACGTCGTCCCTCGAACTTGATCGTTCCGAAATACTCCCGCCAAATGTACGAGCACTACCCGGCTTGCCCGCCCATAGCGCTATCGAGATTTTCTCGCCCGCTTTAATGTCACGATGTGCAACGCAATATCCGCGATGATCAGGCGCGTTCTCGTGCCCGGCCTGCTCGTTCTCGAAGATGCAAATCTCGCCTAGTTTTGGCTCGTAGGGCAATGTTCTTCCTTTGCGATGGCCCGTAGGCAACGGGAAGTAGCTACACTAATGCAGAATTGTCGTTGGCCGCGCTGGAGAGGGGTCGCTGTCAGCATCAGCCGGAGTATCCTCGAAGCGGTCTGAAAGGCTGGCAACATAGCTGATGCCCTGCTCGAGCAAAATTTCCGCCGCCCCAAGCATGTCGGTCGACGCGTCGATCCCGCAGCCTTTGATCGAACATGCGAGATAGATCGCGTTTCGGGCGGATTTTAGATCTCCACGCTGGCCAGCATCCTCGGCAACACTCTCCAAGGCGTTCACCACGAGGGTTGCCATGTCTGCTCTTTCGCCAGGCGACATTTCGATCAAGGTTCTTCCTGTCATTGTAGCCATCCATTCGTACGCCGCGGCAGTCACACGAGGGCGCTGCCAGCGATTCCTTTGGTTTTGCGGGGACAGTAGTGGACTTAGGTGTCCGTCGGCCTGACAAGTGGCAATCCAAGGATGGGCTTGCAAGGTCATCATCCATGCCGAGATGGCAACGTAGACCTGCATCACATGATCGTCTCGAGTCGTCTTAGGGATCGCTAGTCGTCCGCGAAACGGCGCGGCAGCGGCGAGTGACGCCTTAACGCCGCCTCGATGTCAGAGGCGAGCTTCGCGCGCCTCATATTCAGTTCATCTGTGGTCGGCTCAAGCGACAGGAGCGTTTCCTCTGGAATTCGGACAGCGTCGAAGGTGCCTGGCATTGGACAGGAAATTTCCTGATATTGAGGCATGTCAGATCTCCAGGATCGGCCCCACAGGAAGGAAAGAGGCCCCCGCCGGGGAAAACGGGGGCCTCTCATGAGGTGATCGCGGCCTGTTGAGGGTGGCCTTGCGGTGCGGGGCGGACGTTGACCGCTGCGATCGCCTTGGGAGCTGTGAATTCATCAAGCTGTTGGCGGAACGACGAACTCTACCGTCTCCGCTGTGATCACCCGATGCGTTGGATCCGCCAGCTCGACGAGGATTCTGTGTCGGCCGGGCGCCAGTCCGACAACGATGAGCGTTTCACCACTCGCATCGACGAAGTGCCATGGCGGGTCATCGACGGTGATGTGCAGGTGCCCAACCCTGGGCGAAACATCGAGGGCGCCTTCACCGAATACGGGCAGGATGCGGATGTTCTCAGTAAGGTACCGAATGAAGACCCGTCCGCGAGACAACGGTTCGGGAAGCGGATCGTCGACGACAAGTCGAGGTTCGGCTTCGCACTCGATGGCGACCAGCGGCGACAGACCTTTGACCACTCGGGCACTCAGGGACTTCAAACTGGAATTGGCCATGGCGGTCTCCGACGCTCGCGAACCCTTGGCCACAAAAGTCGTCCAACGGCCTTATCTGCCTATGATTGTGGGCCCGTGACCATCGGGAGTCGAGGAAGATCCAGTGAGATCAAGTTAGGAGGCGTGTGCCAGCGCTGTCCGGATCGCCTGCAGCAGCTCTGTGGGGCTGACGGGCTTCAGGAAAACTCTCATGGCGCCTGAGCTTCGGGCGCGGTCGCCCGCAGCAACGTCCGTATGTGCGGTGATCAGAATGGATGGAATGTCGAGGGACATCCCGGCAAGCCTGTCCAATAGGTCGAGCCCCGAAATGCCTCCAAGCTGGATATCCGTTACGAGACAGGTCGCTGTTTGCAGTTCATCGGAGTCGAGGAATTCCTCGGCAGAGGAAAACGACGCTGCGTTGATGCCCGAGGCTCGCAGAAGACCTCTCAAAGCATCTCGTACGGGCTCGTCGTCTTCGACACAGACCACCAGTGAAGGCTTCGTCATGGCGGCCATAGCTCAATCCTTGGTGTGACCAAAAGGTTCGTTGATTTCCAGCAAGTCGTAGAAGCGGACCAGCTCCGGCAGGGTCTGAACGTGCATCTTCTGCATCACGTTCCCCCGATGAAGCTTCACGGTAGCCTCGGTTATACCCAGGTCGGCCGAGATCTGCTTGTTTTTCTGACCTTCGACAACGCGGGCCAGGACTTCCTGTTCCCGCCTCGTCAGGGAGGCGAAGTCGGCACGAGCGCTGCTGGCGGCCTCCAGTTTCCTGGTGGTCCGACTATCGAGCTTCACCGCTTTGTTCACGGCGTCGAGAAGATCTTGCTCCCTCACAGGCTTCGTCAAAAACTCAACCGCGCCCGCCTTCATCGCCCGGACCGCAATCGGCACGTCGGCGTGGCCGCTCATGAATATGACCGGGCTTTGAAATCCACTTGCCCTTAACTCCTCGAAGAACTCGATGCCGCTTTGTCCGGGCAGCCGAACGTCGAGGATCATGCAGCCTACGTTCGCGAGCTTCCCCTTGCTCGTGAAGTCGGCTGCGGAGGAGAAAGCCAAGACGTTGAACTTCATCGAGCGCAGCAAGCCGACCAGCGACTCCCTTACGCCAATGTCGTCTTCGATCACGACTATATGGGAAGCGCCTTCATGCTTCTGGATCATCTGCTTTCCTCTGCAAATGGTATCGAGAATTCGAAAACAGCGCCTCCGCCCTCCCGGGGCCCGGCGGACAGCGTACCGCTATGGGCACTGATAATCGACTTGGAAATGGCCAGCCCCATCCCGGTGCCCTGTTGCTTCGTGGAAAAGAATGCTTCGAAAATCCTTTCAGACGCAATGGGGTCGATCCCCTCGCCCGTATCCTCGACTCTTACCGTCACGGATCGCGAACCATCGTCCCCGGCAAAGAGGTCGATCCGACGCGCGCCGTCGTTGGCGCCGATGGCCTCGGCTGCATTCAGCAATAGATTGAGCAGCACCTGCTGCAGTTGGACCTTGTCGCCGCGGATCGCTGGGATGTTCGGGGAAACCGACACAAACACATCAATCTGGCGGATACGGAACTCGCTGCGAAGCATCGCCAGCACATGCGAGACCACTTCTGCGATATCGACCATCTCCATCGATGGCCGCGAGTTCCGGGCCATGCTCCTGACGTTCAGAAGCACGTCGCCCGCTCTCTTCCCTTCCTCCACAAGACGCTCGGCAGCCATCTTTGCTTCCGCAACGTCGGGAACCTCGCGGTCGAGCCAGCTCAGACAAGTGGCGGCGTTCGTGACGATCGCCATCAGAGGTTGGTTCATTTCGTGGGCTATGGAGACCGTTACCGCTCCCATCGCCGTAAGCCTGTTCATCCGGACGATGTCAGCCTGCGCCTTCTGAAGCGCCTCCTCGCTCTTCACCCGTTCAGTGATGTCGATGATGGCTCCAAACACCTCCGGCTCTTCCTCAGGGTTCGTCTCCACGCGCGTGACGCAGTGCACGTACCTGATCGAGCCATCAGGCATCAGCAGCCTGTGCTCGATCTCCCAAGGCTGGCGGTCGCGCACTCCCCTGTCGAAGACAGCAGCAACCTTTTCCCGGTCACTCGGATGCACGCGCTCCCTGATCGCCCTGGAGGTTAAAGGGATCGATTGATCGAAGCCGTAGATGTTATATGTTTCCTCGGACCAAACGACCTCCCCCGTGAATGGCTTGATCCGGTAGCTGCCCACGTGGCTGAGCTTCTGAGCTTCCGCGAGAGATTCCTGTGCGCGCTGCGCGTCAGCCAGGGAGCTCCGTATCCTTTCCTCGGCGAGCCGGGTCTCCGTCACGTCCACGATCGTGCCGATATAGGCGCGAGGAGATAGAACCTCGTCGAGGATAAGCCGTCCGCGAGCATGTATGAATTTCACAGTGCCGTCAGGAAGCAGGAACCGATGTTCGACGTTCAGCTCATCGCCCTGCAATGCCCGCTGGTGGGCTGCCGACACCATGTCCCTGTCGTCTGGATGAACGCGAGAGCTTAGCGTTTCGAACGTGACTTCAGTTGCATCGAGCCCGACTATATTGGCGCACTCGGGCGAACAGGTGAAGACGTCCGTCTTCATGTCCCAGGACCAGGTGCCTGTTTCGATGATCCGTTGAGCGACGGCCATCACAAGTTGGCTCTGAGCAAGCTCGAACTCGATGCGCTTTAGCTCGTTGATATCCGTATTCACCCCGTACCATTTGAGCACATTGGCGTTGTCGTCTAGTAGGGGAACGGCACGTATAACGAACCAGCATGCCTCGCCGTCATGCCGGAGCATTCTGGCCTCGACTTCTCCCGGCCTGCCCGACGCGCACAACTCCGTCCATACCTTTACGACCTTATCAACGTCATCAGGGTGGAATGCTGATACGAAGCCAAAGCCCATGGCGGTCTCGCGGCTGAGCCCGGTAAAATCGAACCACTGCTTGTTGGCGTCCTCCAGTCCACCTTCCGGTGCGCAGATCCAGGCAAGTGCGGGTATTATGTCCCAGCCAAGCCTCGGATCGTCCGCTGGTCCGGCCGCAGCTTGTCGGGCAGGATTTGCTACTTCCCGGACATTCACAACGGCCGCAGCAGAAAACGCTCTGGCCAGCCATTCGAGGTCTTCGATCCGCCTACGCGCGTCGCCGTTGGGCATCTCAAGATAGAGGGCGGCTGCGCGACGATCCGGCAGATCGACCGGAAGGCAGATGATCGACTGCGCCTGTCGTCCACGTCCCGTTGCCAAGACTTCGCGGACTAGCGCCTCGTCGATAATGGAGGTCGGGGTTTCCTCAGGCAGAAACGAAAATGAAACGGTATCCGCCGTCGCAACCAATGACAGTTCGTTGGCCAGCCCCACGGCAAGGAAGCCGCGCCTGGCCCCGGACATGGTGACGGCAGCGCGCATGAAGGGGCCGATATCACGGGCGTCGTCGTTCTGGAAAGCTTCGACCGCTCTTGCCCCCTCGTCCATCAGCGACACAGCTCCAAGCCCGGATCAACCAGTGATCCTGACCGAATACTACACCGTAGGTCGCCTGCGTCAGGCATTCGGGAACCCAACATTTGCGGAGGCCCTTGAGATCCGAGGATCGAGGATGCGCTTGGCGAACTGGCCGAAGAACGCGCCGAGGCCTCCCCAGACGATAAGCTGAAGCATTGCCGACTGTGCGCGGAATGTAAATAGAAGGCCTTCGGGGAAGTCGCTCGGCACTTCCGAAATATCCGGAAAGGCCGACATCAGGATCATCGCCAGCGTTGCGAAGGCCAGCGCTCCGACGGGTATGGAGAAGATGCCTCCATGGCTGCGCCGGATCCGAACCCCAATCCAGAAGGAAACAGCCATCGAAGCGAGTGACAGCAGGACCAGAAGGAAATAGAGTTCGGTGCGGCTGCCAATCGTGTCGGCGCTCCCTACGCCGGGAGGATTTGCCGGGTATTTAAGCTGCGGAACCAGCACAAGCGAAACATAGCCCAGCGAAGCGAGCGTCCACACAATCGAGCGCGGCCCGAGACCGATCCGTCCGTTGAGACTTCCGAGACCGAGAGCCAGAATACCCCCGAGCGCGATGCAATAGCTTGCGATCCCGGCCAGGAGGCCAAGATTGCGCTGAGTGGCTCTGCTGACGGGTTCCTGTTCGACGTGTCCGTGGTCGCTAGCACCCTGTTCTTCGAGAGCGATGGCCTGTTCGACAGTCGGCTCGTAGAACACTCGCGCAATTCCGAAGGATAGCAGTGCCACGAGCAGTCCGGACAACATTCCTGCGAGGAGAAGTCGCTGAAGCATCGTTTCGCCCTCAGTGGCAAGGGAAGCCGAGAAGATGTCGGCCATCGTGCACGAACTCGTGGACGGTGTTACCCTGGATGAGCGACGTCGCCCCCTGCTCGGCACCAACGAAGTAGAGTGTCATCAGAGAGAGAAGCCCGACAAAGACGACCCATGGCAGCAATTCGCCTGCGGTCAGCGGCACGGCTGGGGTCGGGTGAGTTATGATGTGCGTCATGAGGAAGTCTCCTTGGAAGGATTGTGACGTCCAAATCATCGGCGCGATCGGCAACACGATCTTTCATATTCGTGCGATGCCCGTCGGCCCCTCCCGCCATCGCACGAATACGAAAGATCGCTGGCTGGCTCGTTCGTACCTTCCTGAAACCGCAGGAGGTACCGATGAACCCAGTTCCCGAACAAAGGAAAATCGCGGGCGTTGTCCCCGCCCCCGCCGACTTGCCGCGGCTCCGTGCCGGGCAGCGCGTCCGTGTCGGCACACTCTCTCCAGTAGGCCATTATCGCGTGCCTACATATCTTCGCGGCAAGGAAGCAGTAATCGAAGCGATCATGTCGCCGAAGGCCGTCAACAACGAGGAGGAGGGGTTCGGCCGCAACGCCGGATCGCTTGGCGTCTACTACCGGATCTCCGTTCCCATGACCGAGATCTGGAAGGATTACGTTGGGTCGCCAGCCGACAATCTCCGCATCGAAGTCTTCGAAAGCTGGCTGGAGGAACTCGACGATGACCGCCCATGAAGATCATGATCACGACCATGGCACTGAACACGAGCACCCGCATTCGCCGATCGAAACTACGGACAAGCCGGGCTACTACGACATAATGGAACAGGCATTCCAGGAGCTGATGATCGAAAAGGGCTATATCGGGGCCGACAAGATCCGACATCAGATCGAGGTTCTGGATTCCAGGAATCCTGCTCTCGGCGCGAAGGTCGTTGCCCGCGCGTGGACCGATCCCGACTTCAGGGCGCGCTTGCTTCAGAACGGCCGCACCGCATGCGAGGAGCTCGGGATCACTTTCTATGACCTTACCGAACTCATCGTTCTTGAGAACACACCCTCCGTGCACAATCTGATCGTCTGCACACTCTGCTCCTGCTATCCTCGCCCCGTGCTGGGACTGCCGCCGGACTGGTATAAGGCGAAGCCTTACCGAGCGCGGGCCGTCTACGAGCCGCGCAAGGTGCTGGCGGAGTTCGGCACGATCATTCCGGACGACGTCGAGGTGCGGGTCAGCGATTCCACCGCGATCCAACGCTACCTCGTGCTGCCGATGCGTCCTGATGGAACCGACCAGATGTCCGAGGAGGAACTCGCGTCGCTGGTGACGCGTGACGCCATGATCGGTGTGATCCCGGTGAAACCGCCAACGCGAGGAGCGTCGTCATGAACGGCAGCGAACAACTTCTAAAGCGACTGCCGAACGACATCGGTGGTTTGGAAGCCCCAAAAATCGAGCAAACCGATCACGACCTCCTGCCGTGGGAGAAGCGATGCCATGCCCTCGCTGACATTCTCGATTTCCACAAGATCATCAACACCGAGGAGAAGCGCCGCGGCGTTGAGGCTCTGGGGTCGGAGATGGTCGGCAAGTTGACCTACTACGAGCGCTGGATTGCCACCTTCGCGAATATCGCCTTCCAGAAGCAGCTCATCACCCCTGAAGAACTGGCGAAGAAGATGGCGGAGGTGGAAGCGAGATGGAGGTCGCACATCTAAGGGTTATGCCCCACGTGGCACCGCGCTGCTTCGTGGAAGACGACGCCAGCGCACCGCTTGTCAGGCGCTCCCTGGCCGAGGGTATCGGAACGATGCTGCTGATGGTCACAGTCGTCGGTGCAGATATTGGAGGCGACGGCTCTCAGCTCGCCTCCGCCGTGGCTGTCTCAGGCGCCTTGATCGCCCTCATACTCGCCTTCGGCTCAGTTTCGGGCGGGCATTTCAATCCTGTGATCACGATCGCCCAGTGGCGCGCGGGACAGCGCGAGATCGACTGCATGCTCTGGTACGTGTCGGCGCAGATCATAGGCGGCATCGTCGGCGCACTCGTGGCCGACCTCATGTTCGTGGCCCCGCCGGGGCTGCCGTTGGCCGAACTTCCTGGAGGCGGCGCCATAGCGAGCGAGACCCTCGCCACGTTCGGTCTGATGATGGTCGTGTTCTGCAGCAGCCGGAGCGCCAGCAAGGTGACCGGACCGTTTGCAGTAGGCCTATGGCTCCTCGGAGCAATTTTGGCGACGCCCACGAGGTCGATCGCGAACCCGGCGGTGGCGATAAGCCTGCTTGCGTCGCCATCGAGTGCTTCGATACTGTCCGTCGCGGCTTTCCTCGTGGTGCAGTTCGCCGCCGGAAGCTTGGCTGCTCAATGCTCGGAGTTTCTCTATCCACCAAAAGGCGTTGAGGCGGACACCTAAGTTCGCCGCTCAGCGCCAGTTCGGAGAACTACATGTCGAAAATGAAAGTCCTGTCTTTCACGCTCGCTATCCTCTGTATTTCGGGAGCAGTAGCCAGTGGCCTGACAGGCGACGCCTCGCCTGTCTTCGGCGTGAAGCTGCCTGACGGCTACCGGGACTGGCGGGTCATCACAGTCGCCCACGAAGCTGGCAAGAACAACGACATCCGTGCGGTGCTTGGAAACGACATCGCGATCAAGGCCTTCCGCGAAGGGACGCGGCCGTTTCCGGATGGCACCATCATCGCGCGCCTCGCCTACGTTTACGAATCCTCTCCGGAAAACGACAAGGTCTTCCCCGCGCCTCAATCGTTCGTCGCCGGAAAGCCGACGAACGTGCAGATCAGCGTGAAGGATTCGAAGAAATATGCTGACACGGGCGGCTGGGGATACGGGCAGTTCGAGAATGGCGTCGCGAATCCGAGCGAGCCACTGATCAGGACATGCTTCGCCTGTCATGTGAACCTCGATCCCTCCAAGGATCTCGTCTTCAGTCACTATTCCCCCTGATCCCTTGGAGCAACGCTGAACGACAGGAGGCTGCCGGGAGAACCCGATGTGTGATGACCCCAGCCGAGACCATGGCGGCGATCCGAGACATGTGGCAATGCGGTCGCCTGGACGAGGCCGCAGCGCACTTCGCCGAGAACGGTATGCTTCTGGTCGAGCCGGACAGGCAGGCCGTCGGTCGTGCCGCCATCGGTGATGGATTCGGTGAACTGGCGCGCCGCCTGCGTTTTCTCGTGGTCGAAGACCGCCTCGTCATTCCACGGGGAAACATCGCTCTTCATCATGCCCGTTGGGCTGCGCGGTACATGATCGACGGCGTAGCATCGAAGGAAGAGATCAACGGGATCACTGCGGACGTGCTGGTGCTTCAAGCCGATGGGCGCTGGCTCGCCGTCGTGAACCCCTGGGGAGGCGACGTCCTTGAGGGCTAGATTCCATTTCCATATTAGGCTCGCACACGTTGTCGACCCGGACTGCGAAGACATCGAGATCCAGGCGGACGATTGCGTTGCAGAAGCGATCGCCGTCGCCCGCCGCATCGTCATTGAGGCGCTGACACTTGACGGGAACGTTGCCGACATGACCTTCGAGATCACGTACGTGGCGCATTGGTTGCAGAGTTTCTGTTCAAATCCTGCCTGACACTCCAGTGAAGCGAGCTAGCGCAGGTCCAGGCCTTGGGGCTTCAGATCGAGCATCGCCTTCCTCGCGGACGCCGAAAACGTAGCCCGCGCGGAGCAGCTAGCGAAGGCGCTATCTTCGTACCTAGCCGACTAGGCCGATGGACGCCAGAGGGCGAACATTTCCGGCGACTAGCTGTAGGGACGGCTCGATCATAGGGTTTCCCATTCGGCCGGTACTCCTGCTGTATCCAAAAATCTCGCGGAGAGGCACGCGCCATCTCATTGCCGGTTATCGCGACGCCCAGCTTAGTCGGACGCGTTCGCAGCGCGCAGGAAAGATCCTCACACCACCGTCTGGCGAAAAGCGCACGACCGGTCCGCAACCGCGCGCAAGTCGACGAAGCTCGCAACGCCTAGAGGTTTGATCTGAACGAAAAAATCATCGTACATCACTGAGTGTTTGTATGTGCTGCGGCCCCAAGTTCGTCCCTAGGAGGAGGCAATGGAAGGAACGCCCGATCAGCCCAATGTAGTAGATGGTGGGTCTTCGGACTTGAAAAATCTGAACGTTCTCTTGGTAGACGACGACGGTGCATTCGCGCATCGACTTGGCAAGGCCCTACAATATCGCGAGCTGAATGTCCAAATTTGCACGACGATTCAGAAGGCTGAAGCCGTCATCAGACTTTGCCCCCTTGATATAATGATAACTGATCTCCGTATGGGCGACGAAAGCGGTCTCGAACTCGTTAAACTTTTGAAGGAAGTTTCCCCCGATGCGAAGTCGTTGGTGCTTACGGGATATGGCCATGTTGACACTGTTGTGTCAGCGGTGAAACTCGGTGCAACCGAATTCTTAAGCAGACCTGCAGATGTAGATGAGATCTTAGAGGTACTTGGAGTTGCTCCTCAAAGGGGCGAAACTGAGGCTCCATGCCTGAAGTCCGCCGAGCAAGTCCGCTGGGAACATATCAACAGGGTGTTCGCTGAAAGCGGGAACAACATTGCGATGACAGCGCGGCTCCTGAGATTGCACCGGCGGACTTTGCAGCGACTGTTGGCCCGTGGTCAGCCGCGTAGATGACTGTAACCCACAAAAATCCTTTCTGTTTTGATCCGGGTTTCGCGCACTCCGTAATAAGTCTGCTCCATGCAGAGCAATATGGCAGTGGAGCCGGCTCCACGCCCCAGGAGCTGACGCGGATCTGCATAGGATCCGCAGGGGCCGGCGGCCACTCCGCCGGCCCTTCATTGGAGGAAGTCATCAATGGACTACGAAGACGGTATGACCGTGTTTTACGATCCGGTATCAAAGACAGTAATCGTTGTTTTCCGTGGGAAAACCACGATCCTGAAAGGACCTTATGAAAGTGCCCGCAGTGGCGTTGCTGCCGGTGAAGATTTATGCGTCAAACTCGGCTGGCGTTCGAACGATCGGGATACACCGAAACAGTTGATGTGACTTAGATTGAGACAATGCCGGGCCGATAAGTCGGCCCGGCACTTGCAGTTACATCTTGGGAAGAAGTACCTTATCGATCACGTGGATCACACCGTTCGACTGCTTCACATCCGCGATCGTCACCGTCGCCGTGCCACCTGCCTCGTCAGTGAGCGTAATCTTGCTCATGTTTTCCTTGGCCTTCAAAATGCAGCCACCGACTGTCTTAATGTCATGTTCGCCGCCATCATCCTTGATCATCTTGGCAACGGCGCTGGCCATCGCATCAGCGGCGACCACATGGCAAGTCAAAATTTTAGTGAGCTTGTCCTTGTTTTCGGGCTTGAGCAGCGTCTCGACGGTCCCTTTCGGAAGCGCCTCGAAAGCTTCGTTGGTCGGAGCGAACACGGTGAACGGACCCTTCCCTTCGAGTGTGGAAACGAGACCCGCAGCCTTGAGGGCAGCGACGAGCGTCGTGTGATCCTTCGAATTGGCGGCGTTTTCGACGATGTTTTTGTCCTCGAACATCGCAGCTCCACCAACCTTCGGGTTGGCTGCATAGGCAGCCATGCTGCTTGTCATAATGCTCGCCAACGCGACGGCCGAAACTACCAGAAATCTCTTCATGATCATCTCCTCTCAATGCCGGCCTCCTGGCTCGGTATCGATTGTACGGATGACGGCCGCGTCAGTTCAAAAAATGAAGAAAGATCTGGTGAGATAATATTCGCGGGCGCTCTTGAGCTGTGCGGTGGTTGATCGATGATGCTGACCGTCAGATGCCGAGCATTGGCTGTATCAACCGCAAAAATCTGCTCTTGAAGCGGAGCGGCGCCTCGGTCACTGCAAGACAAATACAGTCTTTGCCGGCATCAGCCTTCGGCTGATGCATCAAGCTGTCGTCTGCCATTTCGACGTCGCCTCGCGCAAATGTCGAAACCTCGTCGCTGAAGCTCCCATCAAGCACCAGCGTTAATTCCACGCCCCGATGGGAATGCTCCGGAACCGGTTGACCAGCGGGAATCATGAGTAATCGCACTTTCGTTGTTTCGTCGCCGGTCGGTATCATCATTTGGGCAGCGCCGCGCCCAAGCTGACGCCATTTCAGACCGCCGGCTGCGTCGATATAGGTCCTCAGCGGCTCCGGGTATGTCTGATCCGAAGCAGACCGGTTCTTGATTGGCACAACCTTGTCCATCTGGCCCGCATCGATTTTTGCTTTGAGGCTTTCCCAACTTTGCGAGACATCGGTTTCATCAGCAGTTTCACTATCGATAAAATAACCGCCAACGCTTTCGAGGACCGACAGCTTGGATCTGCATGCCGGGCATAAGGCGAGATGAGACGCCACGGCAACGCTCCAGCCTTCAGCCAGGGTCCCGGCCGCATATTGCTGGAGCATGTCGTCATCCAGATGATGTTCGATCATTTGGCTTCGTCCTGAAGCGCTGTGCGCAGTTTCTCGCATGCAAGTCGTATCCTTGATTTCACCGTACCAATTGGGAGGTTTAGGTTTTCCGCGATCGTCGAATGGGTGAGACCCTCGAAGAACGACATGCGCAGCACTTCCGCATATCTGCCCTTCAGAGTCGTCATTGCCCGGCCCAGCGCTGCAGCGCTTTGCTTTCGCTCGATTAGCAGGTCGGCGGCCACGAACTCATCTGGCACGAACGCCGGATCGTTGGGATCGAAGTCAGGTCTTAAAGCTCTGCGAACCGAGTCTATCATCTGATTTCTGGCGATCGTGAATATCCAGGTTGACGCCTGCGCCTTGGACGGGTCGAACAATGCCGCCTTGTGCCACACGCGCATCATCGTCTCCTGCGCCAGCTCCTCTGCTAGTATCCGGTTTCCTCTCGTCATCTTCACCATGTAAGAGCGCACGCGGGGATAAAAGTGCCGATAGAGGAGTTCGAACGCGCCGATATCGCGCGAATCTGCGACCGCGGACATCAACGCCTTGATCCGTTCGGCATCCAAGCTGACGGGTTCTTCCTCCAATTGACCGACCTTTCGCGCCCCGCCCGACGACGACGTCGGCCACACTTTCGCCTTGGCGCATGTAGCTCGAAGTAATCCGGTTCGAAGCGGCATTTCCATATTCATGGCATAACCTACGCATCAGCCTACTACTGGATCAAAAATCAACTCCGAAATTTGCCTCGAGGTCTTTTGCTCGGACCCCGATAGCGCCTTTCGGCCGACGTCGCCTGCGGGCGTCAAGGGCGCGCAACAGCGCCAAAGATCCGCTGCGTGACCCAAAACCCGACGCCTGACGCTGCCGCCGACAGGACGGTTCCCCAGATAAGGTCGGCGACCGTCAAGACGGTCGACCAGTTTTTTAAGGTGGACTGATTGGTCAGGTCATAGGTGGCATAAGCCATGAAACCGACGGCAGCGCCATAGATCACTGCTGTTGCTATCGATCCTGACGTCAACCCTGTCCTGACAGCGAGGAAGGTCAGCCCGGCGGCATAGATCAGATAGAATGCCACTGCCGGCACCAGTCGGAACTGCGGCGCCAGCATGTCTCCTAAGGTCGGGCGATAGAGGCGGTCGGCCATGGTGCTCAGCCAGACAAAATCGACTGCCACGAGAGCGATCAGTGTTGCGGTATAGGCTGTCAGGTAAGTTTTCATACGGGGCTCCCAGATGGATTTTCGGGCTCAGTTCATGCGCGTCCAGTCCACGCCCTTGCAAATCAGACCGGCGATAACACAGCCTTTCGTGGTCATCCTGTCGCCGTCGACTTTCACGGTGAGCTTGTAGCTCAGGTCGCGTTGCGGATCGAAAGCGGTGCCAGAGTAGCTGCCCTCAGCGTCTTCCTTGATGGACATCACCAATTTGTCGCCTTCCTTCTCCTTCGGAGTACCGGGCTTTATCCATGTGTTGACCGCGCAGATATCGGCGCCGCACGGCGCAATCCGCACACGCGCATTTCCGTCTCCACGGGCCCAGTTGCCGTTTATGTCGGAGGCTTCAGCCGGGAATGCGGCTCCAACAACAATAACGGGGATTGCCCACGCAAACGATTTCATTCTGTTCCTGCCGAAGACCGCCGTCTTAGGCATGCTCGATCGTGTAAAGTCCGACATTGATACTATCCTCCTCAAACCCTGCCTCGCAGTAACAAAGATAGTAGTGCCACATTCGCTTGAACGTTTCGTCGAAGCCCAAACTAGCGATAGCCGGCCAATTCGCGTCAAACCGTCTTCGCCATTCCCGAAGGGTGCGGGCGTAGGATTTGCCGAAGTGCTCGACTTCAGTCAGTTTAAGCCCGGCGCGTTCGACCGCGCTTCGCAGCGCCTCGTCGGAAGGCAGAAATCCGCCGGGAAAGATGTATCTCTGAATGAAATCGGTGCTGCCCCGATAGGCGTCGAACCGGCTCTCTTCGATCGAAATGACCTGCAGCAAGGTTCGCCCGCCTGATGTCATGCACCGCTTGACCATCGCGAAGTAATCCGGCCAATAGGCTTCACCGACCGCTTCGAACATTTCGATAGAAACAATACGATCAAACTTACCGTAAACATCACGGTAGTCTTGAAGCCTCAGTTCGATCTGGCTTGTTTTCTCAGCCGCCACTATGACGCGGTCTGCCCAATCGAGTTGCGAAGGCGACAGGGTTATACCCATCACATGTGCATTTGAATGCGTGGCGAGGTCGAGCGCCAGAGCGCCCCATCCGCAACCGACCTCGAGAATGCGTTGCCCATCCGATACGTCCAGCTTGTCGCGGATGAGCTGGAGCCGATTTTGCTGCGCCGCTTCAAGTGTCTGCGTGGAATTCTCGAAGACGGCCGAGGAATACAGCATCGAGCCATCAAGCCATTGCTCATAAAATTCGTTGCCCAGATCGTAATGCGCCACAATATTGCGGCGACTGCCGCGCTTGGTGTTGGCGTTGAGGATATGACGAAGGCGGCCAGCCAATCTTGCTATCCGAGTTCCGGACAGAGCTGGCTCCAGCAAATCGGCGTTTACGGCGACCGAGCGTATGAGCGCCGTTAGATCCGGTGTTGTCCAATCTCCGTGGATATATCCTTCCGCCGCTCCGAGATCACCAGACACCAAAAGCCTGCGAAGCGCATCCCATCGGCGGATGACAACCGTCGCTTCCGGTCCGTTCTCAGTGCCTCGCTTTGTAACGGCTTCCCCATTCGGCAGGACGACCGTCATCTGACCATGCTGAAGGTTCTTAATCAGCCGTCCGAATATAAGCCCACCAACGCCAACCCTCGGCTGCTCACCAGGACCTGCGATAGCTGAGTTGGTAGCTTCGTCAAACTGCGCCATGGGGTCTTGCCTCGTTAGTGTTGGAACGGCAAGAGACATACCAGCCTAAATGGCGAGGCCATGACGTCCTGCTAGTGACCCTCATGCAAGCACCTCCCGATCAGCAGGCATCAGGTCGGAAGATCGCACCGATGGGACGCGAATAATGCGCCCGCTTTCATCACTGACTTTCCACGGGCGTCGCACACCGCCAAGATCTTCAGCAACCGCTAGCCCCGCCTGAATGCCGTCCTCATGGAAACCAGAGCCGAAGTACGCGCCGCAAAACCATGTCTTGCGTGAGCCCTGAAGCGACCAGATTTCGCGCTGGGCGCGGTCTGTCTCGAGATCGAAAACCGGATGCTCATAAGTCTCTGTGGCGATGACCGTCTCGGCACGTGGCGGACGGCTCGGATTGAGCGTGACGAAGGTGGGCGGTGCAGAACCAAGCGGCTGCAGCCTATTCATCCAGTATGTGATCGAAGGCTGCGTATGATCCTGCGGATAGGAACCCCTGTTGCCTGCGACGTAATTCCAGCTTGACCAGGCTGCACCGCGCTTTGGCATAAAGCCGGTATCGCCATGCAGAACCGCTTCGTTCCGCGAGTAGCGGAAGCTTCCAAGTATCCTTCGCTCCTCTTCACTCGGATCGGCCAACATCCGAAGCGCCTGGTCCGCGTGCGTCGCAACGACAACGTCATCGAACGTATATCGTCTGTTGAATGAATCGCGGACCTCGACGTGATCGCTGAGACGGCGGATCTCTCTGACAGGAGTCGAAAGCCGTACCCGGTCAGCGAAACTAGCGGTGATCCGCGCCACGTATTCCCGACTGCCGCCCTTGACGGTGCGCCACGCTGGTCTATTCCAGAGAGCGAGAAGTCCGTGATTACAGCAGAATTTGACGAAGCTGGCGGCAGGATAGGCACCGACCTGGATTGCCGGCGTCGACCATATCGCTGCGGCCATCGGATAAAGATGATCCTCGCGAAACGCACGACCGTAATCGTTTCGAGAGAGATAGTCGTCAAGAGAAATGCCGCCCATCATCGCGAGATCGCGCGGCGCATTGCGGTAGAAACGCAGGAGATCGCGCATCATCGACCAGAAGCGGGAGCTTGCGACGTTTGACCATTGGGCGAATAGGCCAAGTCCTGTGCCACCGGAGTATTCGAATTCTCCTTCGTTGAGGGATACGGCGAAGGACATATTGGATGCAGCCGTCGGGACATCGAGTGTGTCGAACATTGCGGTGAGATTGGGATAGGTCACTTCGTTGTAGACGATGAAGCCTGTATCGACCGCAACCTCGCCGCTCTCTGCCGTAAACGTCACAGTATTGCTGTGACCGCCAATCCGACCCGCAGCTTCGAATACGGTCACGTCATGATGTTTTGCGAGAAGCCAAGCGGCGGAAAGACCTGAGATACCGCTACCAATAATTCCAACTTTAAGGCGGCGCGAAACGGCGCTGCGAGGTCCAAATTCCATAAACGCTCTCTCGTCATTCTAAGGCATGAATTGACGATCTCTACGGATGAAATTCGCTGCGGTTCTCTCACGTGCAGATTTTTTTCGCGTTTCTGGCCGTAATCCGCAAACCGACTTGCCAAACCCGGCGTAGAGGCCTTCGCAAAACAGATATTTGTTGGGACGATGATGGACGTCTATCTCTTGGTCATCATTGCGATCGGGCTCTCCGTGGTGATGGCTGGCGCTTGGGCCATACAGCGCGCGACTGGCCTCAGCGGCTGGATAGATACGATCTGGTCTTTGACTGTGGGAGCCGGCGGCATAGCAGCGGCAATTTTCGCAGATGGTAGCTTCAGTCGTCGCTCCCTCGTGCTCATCCTCGTGGCAATCTGGTCGTTGAGGCTCGCCAGCCACATCGGGCTGCGCACAAGAGGCGCGAAAGAGGATCCCCGCTACGCGAAATTCATCGAAGAGTGGGGCAATAGCGCGCCGAGGCGGCTGTTTGTATTCCTGCAGGTGCAGGCCCTCGCCGCCTTCGTCCTCGTATTGGCCGTTTATCTGGCGGCGGCCACTGACGGATATCTCTTACGCCCTCTCGACTTCCTTGCACTTGTGGTCGGGTTGATTGCCTTGGGCGGCGAAGCAGCGTCGGATGCCCAATTGGCACGATTTCGGAAGTCACCCGGCGTAAGAACAGGAGTTTGCGAGGTGGGTCTGTGGCGTTACTCCCGCCATCCGAACTATTTCTTCGAATGGCTGTTCTGGTGCTGCTTTCCGTTGTTTGCGCTTGCCGGGCCTATATGGAGCTGGCTTTCGCTCCTGGCCCCGATAATGATGTATTGGCTGCTCGTCCACGTCTCCGGTATTCCGCCACTGGAAGACTACATGCTGCGCACTCGCGGCGCCAAGTTCCTTTCCCTGCAACAGCGCGTCAATGCCTTCTTCCCCGGCCCGCGCCGTAAATCTTCGTTCAATCCCAATGGAGACGTTCAATGAATATGCTGGCCTTTGCCATTAACACCGCCGAACGTGCCCCCATGCCAGACAGGATATCGCTTGCCGCCATCGATTTGCTGTGCAGCCGAATGAAACGGCGGTTGATTTCGGAGACCGACGAAGCGGAACAGGCTTTCGTGGATGCTATGGATCAGTTTCCTGTCGCCATTCATACGGTCGAAGCCAACCGTCAGCATTACGAGGTGCCGGCGGAATTCTTCGCACAGGTTCTTGGACCGCAGCGGAAGTACTCATGTTGTCTATATCCCGATGACACGATCTCTCTTGTTGAGGCGGAAACGTTGGCGCTTGCCGAGACGGTCAGACATGCCGAAATCGAAGACGGCATGAGAATTCTTGAGCTTGGTTGCGGCTGGGGTTCGCTTTCACTCTACCTCGCACAGAAATTCCCAAACGCACGGATCCTCTCGGTATCGAATTCCGCGTCGCAGCGCTCACATATTCTCGGCTTCGCAAACACGCATGGCCTAAGCAATCTCGACGTCATCACCGCTGATATGAACGAGTTTGAGACCGGCCAGCGGTTCGACCGCGTGGTTTCGGTGGAGATGTTCGAGCATATGTCGAACTGGCGCGCTCTGCTCCATCGTATCCGGGGCTGGACCAAGCCAGACGGCAAGCTTTTCCTCCACGTCTTCACCCACAAAAACAGATCCTATCGCTTTGACCGCGCCGATCCTGCCGACTGGATCGCAAAACATTTCTTCACGGGTGGGATCATGCCGGCTCACGATCTGCCTCACAGGTTTGGCAATCTCTTCAAGGTCGAAGCGGAATGGCGTTGGTCTGGCATGCATTATCGCCGCACCGCGCTCGACTGGCTTGCCAATTTCGATCGACGCGTCGAACAAATCCGCCCGACTTTTACTGGGGTATACGGTGCCGACGCCGCACTCTGGCAGCGTCGTTGGCGGCTGTTCTTTCTCTCGACGGCGGGACTGTTCGGCCATGACGCTGGCGACGTATGGGGCGTCGGCCACTATCTGATGGCACCGATGCGATGAGAGCTGTCGACCAACGGCTGGACCCGCTAACCGAGGCGACTGTCACCGTTGCGTGGGTGATCATCGCAAATAAGCCCTTCTATCCGGTCTACGTGTGGTACCTTGTCGGCGATGGCGTATATGCGTCGCTCTGGACATTGGCAGCCGCTCCTCTTCTCCTGACAATCCCTTTTCTGGCCAAGCGGTCGCCGCTCGCTGCAAGAATTGCGCTACCCCTCATTGGAACACTCGATACATTGTTCGAGACGAAACTATTCGGACAAAACTCCGGGACAGAATTGTTTTTTGCGGCCTGCACCATGTTGGCTGCGATGTCATTCCGTGCCGAGGAGACATGGTGGCAGCGAGGAATGGCTGCCTTTGTATTCGTCGTTTTTGTCGCTTCACGATCATTTGTAGGTGCGCCGCTACATGTGTGGAGCGAAAGCGACTTGGCTACACTCTTAAATCTCAACGCGTTCGCGGTCGCCAGCCTGACGACCTTTGTCGCGCTCCGATACGCGGGAATTCGGCGTCAACAATCAACATCGGAAACTCAGAGTAACAGTCCAGGGAGGTCTCAATGAAAAATCATCTTCGTAAGATCCGGCCGCTGATGCTGGCGCTGGCCGTCATTGTGTCGGCAACGAGCCTGGCACAGGCCGAACCCAATGTGGTAAAGGTCGGACCTGATCATTATCGCGGCACCTGGCTCGAGATCGGCAGGAGACCGATGTATCTGACCGACGGCTGCGTCGCGGGCTACTCGACGTATAGGCCCGGCCCATCGCGTAACGAGATCCTCGTCGAGGATGGTTGCAAGGTGGATACGCCAAAAGGCCGACCGAAGACCGTCAAGGGCGTCGGCACCATCACCGATTATGGAACGACGAACGCGAAAATGCGCGTCCGCTATCCCTGGTTCATCACGTTCAATTACTGGGTCTTGTACAAATCCCCGGACAAATCGTGGTTTATCAGTGCCAACCCCTCGATGACCGACCTTTGGATTTACGCGCGGACGGTACCGTCCAAAAGTAAACTTCAACGCATGGTCAGAAAGGCAAGCGAGCTGGGTTACGACGTGCGCCGGCTTGAGTTCCCGGCGCAATAAGCATTGGTGGCGATGGGGCGTGTGAGCTCATAGTTCAAGGAAAATGGAAAACATGACGTCCAGATCTTTCGGCAGCCCGACGGTACTCGCTTTTTTCCTTTTGCTGGTCCTTGGAGTCGGGCTCCTGATCGGGTTCACAATCAGGCCTGGAGAATGGTACAGTTCGCTGAATAAACCATTCTTCAATCCTCCGAACTGGGTTTTCGCTCCGGCCTGGACAATCCTTTATGTTCTTATCGCCGTGGCTGCATGGCGAACATGGGTGACCAGCGGATTCAAGCAGCCGAGCGGTTTGATCTGGGCTGGACAGATGGTGCTCAATTGGCTGTGGACACCGCTGTTTTTCGGTGCCCACGCGATGTTGTTAGGCCTTGTCGTTGTCCTGTGTTTGCTGGCGTTGATCGTTTCGTTCATCGCTGTGTCCACAGACCTCACAGCGCGCCTGTGCTTTGTCCCCTACGCCTTATGGGTCGGATTTGCTTCTCTTCTCAATGCGTCCCTGCTTTGGCTTAACGGATGATCTGCATAAAACATCACAACACCAGAAGCGCGTAAGGTATTCGTAGTCCCTACGGTGACTGATGTGGCTCGCAACACGGCCTTCAGCGTAGGACGACCCCGCATCCACTATGCTACAAAGAGCTGATGGCGTGCTCTGCTTATCGTGACCGGATCACGACGTGATGTCGGCTCTCGTCTCCTATGCGGCTAGGCTGACTCAAATCCTACGAACACTCCATGCAGTCCAGATCTCATGACAATAACTGCGCGTTACCCGGCCCAATGCAACACAAACATCAGACAGAAAGCGAATAGAACGACCAGCGTGACCCTTACACGAAGCTTCAAGTACCAGCCGAGGTCATCGTGTTCAGCAATAATCCTGGCGTCGGCGGCGAGCAGAAGACCGAACGAAATCATCTGAGTGAGAAGGCTCACTGTGGTGGATCCAATGAGGAGCGTCGCGAATGCAACCAACGCCAACACGTTACTCGAAACGACAACCAAGACGTCGTGCCGGCCGTTTTGAATACTCCCCCAAAGCGTTCCTGCCATGAATGAGCCGATAATCGCACCATAAATTATAAACGCGCGCTGAGCTTCAATCTGCGGGGCGGCCACGGACGCGAGTATAAGCAGCCAAAACGGCAATGCGCCCAAATACGTCAAGGCGATCGACACGACGCGCTGATCGCTTTTCATTCTACTGATCCGCTTATTCTTATAAGCGCCTGCTCGGCGGCAAACGGTTGCCCGTCCCATCCCTGATGGGAGAAACCAGCGAGCAAGACCTGGTCGCCAGGAACCGCAACCTCGCCAATCACATAAGCAACAGCGAGCAATCCCGAGCGCGGGACCACGTAACCGCCTGGCATCAAAGCGCGCAGCTCTAAATCGAGGAGATCATGGTATCGGCGGGGAATGACAGCAAAACTCTTGCCGCCATTGGCGGCGAAGCTAGCGAACTCCTCCGTGTGGTCATCACAGAAATCATCAAGCTCGGGATACTGTATCGCGATAATTGGCTTCAGTTCAGCAAACTTCAAAGCGTCGCGAACGCCCCAAATTCCGCGGCATTCTTGACGGCCGGATGGTTGCGCCACGCATTGTGCCTGATCATCGTCGCTGCGGGACGGCCTGTATTGCACACCGCAACAACATCGGTTCTGATGCCACCCTCACCGGCCGAACGGCAGCCGTTGAAGCGGATGACGAGATCGCAACTGTCGATCTTGTCCGCTTCGTCTCCCGAAAATGACCCGTTCCCCACTATCACGATTTTTGCCGACATTGGGATGAACTCCATAAGACACGCAGATCTTACGCCACGGCCGCGTAGCAGATCAAAAACTTGCTATTCGAATGCTGGGAAATTTGATCCGGCGTAAGACGACCGACGTACCAGCGCGGTTAAAAATAAAGGACATGTTCCGATGGACGCGATCGTCACCGATACCGAATTTCTAAGAGCTTCAGACATCCCAACGCAGGAGGAAGCAGAAGCCGCCGTGCGCACCTTGATCCGCTGGGCTGGCGACGATCCATCGCGCGAGGGCCTCCACGACACCCCGGCGCGCGTGGCCAAAGCATATCGTGAGCTCTTTGCCGGCTACGACACCGCCCCGGAAGACATTCTGGCAAAGACTTTCTCCGATGTTGCTGGTTACGGCGACATGGTGGTCGTCAAGGATATACAATTCCATTCACATTGCGAGCATCACATGGTTCCCTTTCATGGCGTTGCCCATATCGCATATGTCCCGGAAGGCGGCGTGCTCGGCCTCTCCAAGATGGCACGGCTGGTGGATATTTATGCCCGTCGGCTGCAGACGCAGGAAACGATGACATCGCAGATCGCAAAGGCTTTTGACGAAAGCCTGCGCCCCAAGGGAGTGGCCGTCATGATCGAAGCCGAGCATATGTGCATGGCGATGCGCGGCATTCAGAAACAGGGTGCCAAAACGATAACGACGGTGTTCATCGGCCAGTTTGAGCGCTCAGCTGAGGACCAGTCACGCTTCATGATGTTGGCGCGCGGCTGATCTGTCTGGATTGGTCGTCCACCCAAACCGCGGGAGGAAATGTTCCATGGCCGATACGCTGATGAAATCGTTGCAGGCCGGTTACTCGGCCCTAGTCATAGGAGCCAGCGGCGGCATCGGGCAGGCAATATCCAATTGCTTGGCAGCTGATCTTAGCTGTTCGAACCTGGTTCGGCTCTCGCGCCGGGAGGACGGGCTCGATATAACGGACGAGGAAACCGTCCATCGCGCCGCGGACCGGCTTCGGGAAACTGCATTCGATCTGGTTGTCTGTGCGACGGGCGCTCTGACGATAAACGGCGTCGGGCCGGAGAAGTCGATCCGACAGCTTTCGCAAAACGCGATGATGAACCAGTTTGCCGCCAATGCCGTTGGACCTGCACTGATCCTGAAACACTTCGCTCCGCTACTTGCTAGGAAAAGGCGCGTAATCGTTGCGTTCCTGTCTGCGCGCGTCGGGTCGATTGGCGACAATCAGCTCGGTGGATGGATTTCGTACCGCTCCTCCAAGGCAGCACTCAACCAGATCGTCCACACGGCAGCGATCGAGGTTTCCAGGGCGAACTCGGCGTCGGTGGTTGTGACAGTGCATCCGGGAAGTGTCATGACCTCGCTCTCCGCTCCGTTCTCGTCTGGCCATCAAAGGTCGGAGCCTAAAAACGCCGCGCAGGCGGTTCTACAAGCGCTTGACTCCCTCCAACCTGCTGACTCCGGGGGGTTCTTCGCCTATGGCAGCCCAATCGCTTGGTAAGCCGCATCGCCACAGCAGGTGTGCTTACCAGGACTTATTCAAAACCAAAGAGGTGGCTTTATGGAACCGGCCTCGCAGCCTAATTTTCATCCGCCGAGAGATTTTACGCGTCCGGATCCGTCCCTGTCGACAATGATGTTGATAACCGTCGAGGACCCGTCACTCGAGACGCTGCCCGAAATCAACGCGGTCGACGACGCGCTAAGACGGGCAGCCAACACCTGGGCGCAGGCAGTTATCGTATCATCGCCGGAAGAAGGTGGGGCTTTGCGCCGCAAAATCGCTGGGATGCAAACAGATCGCCACCGGCTTTGCTGCTGTAGGTCCCACGGCTCGAAGATTCGATCGGTTACGACAGACGCCTTGCGAGATGGGATGTTGTTGGCCGAGTACCTGAGAGGCTGGGATCCGCGGGCATGGCCGTTTTGCGATAGAGGCTTGCCGTCCGCTGACAAGCTCCTCATCCAGCGCAAGATTAGCGGCACCTCGCTATTAATGGTCAACATGGGCGCTGAACTGCCGTTTAAAGAAATATTCGCGCGTCGGGAGAAACGCGTTTGCAACAAATCTCTGCGGCATATGTATCTGCGCCTTGCACGCAGTGAACTTTTGCAGTGTGTCGGGGGTATTGTTACTGGCGGCTTCACTGAAAAAATCGTGAAAACCCAATTTGGTGTGCCCCGAAAAGAAGGAGTGGGCGATGAAAGTGATCCTTGGCTTAACGGTCATAGCCATATTGTCCTCTTTTTGTACTGGATGTTCTCATCACGACAACGTTCGCCCCAAACCTGCCGCCGCCGACAAAAATCAAGTTAAGAGTAGGCCGCCGGCGAAAATATCGTGCCAGAAAAAACCCAATGTAGAGGGGATGCTGCGCACGCTCTGTTATTAACGACAGCGAAGCGGCGCAGCTCATGCCGATCGAAGTCGTACGCAGTGTTTCCAAAAAAAAACTGGAGCCCTTCACTCCAGCGAACAACCGTAATCCTCGTCTAGGCATTCATAAGCACGATGGCGCGGGCTATCTTTCAGGTGGAAGACACTCTACTGTAATCACTGGCCTTCCGGCCGGTTTCGTTCACTTCGCCTTCCGCTAATTCAGCGGCTCGTCCTGCAACTTTATCCAGACGGGGGCATGGCCGCTGGTGTGGTCCCACCCGCGCACGTGCTTGTCGACCTCCGCCTTCGACAGCCTTTCCGCGGCTTCGGAGCTCAGAGTCCCAGAACGTGTAGATCCGTTCACCCGGAGTGCAGATGGCGCAGAGCATCCGTCCACCCTTGATCGACAAGCTTCTTGTATGCGTCCCGCACCTCAACCCGGAAGAGCGTGTCGTTTGTCCAGCGTTCCGGTTTGAGCGAGGAACAGGGGCTCCTCGGATTTCTGGTACAAATCGCATGTATGTTACAGAATTGGGCGCAGCAAAGCCTGGTGGTACTGGACCAGTCCGGATGGACTTCGCGGTGCCAGAAAACGCACTTCAAGCCGGAGTGGCACCAGATATTTCAACCATCACCAAGCCGCCCAGTTTACAACGTGCAGATTCACGTGCCAGAAGGCGTGAAAATTCCGGGGTACTGATATGAGTTACATCGCTGCGACACCTGAATTCGGACTGATAATCCGAAAGGCCGCTTTGATCGAACGGAAACTCTCCCGGCAGGCGCTTCTCGAGCTGATGTCAGGAATCGACCTGATTGACGAGAACGAGGGTCTCTTAACGTTCGGGCCTCTATTTGGAGTCGAAGCTTATCAGACAATTATGAGACGACTTGAAATTGCAGGCCTTGCTTATGTGGATGATTATTTCGGGTTGGATATTCTAGTGCCCCCTTGGATAAAAATTGGGGTTTCGTTAGCCACATAATTCTCAATCAAATGCACCATGGAAATTTCTTCACATTGATTTCAACTATGGCACGAGAAGAGTGACCGAAGGCAGTTCCCCTCGATGATCTTGATAATCGACAGGTCGCCGTGTGGGACGGCTATGCAGCCTGTGGCGATGCCACCAACAGTAGCTTTCAGACGAAGCAGAGTTGTATCGGCGAACGCCTGGATGCCGGGATCAGGCTAATGTATTTCAATGCCAGCTATTGTGATCCGGCGTCCGGCCGGTTTGTGTCGCGTTACGGCTGGTGCCTGAAACAGGACGCCGCCGTCCTGATGCTTGAATCTCTAACTACTAAAATTCTGCCACGAAATTTTCGGGTAGGACGCATCTCAATTTCTGTCGAGACCTTTTCGCCGCGCGTTATCTTGTCGTGGTCAATTTTCGCGGTCTCGCGCGCGAGCGCTCGGATGAATTTCGCAAGGACGGGATCGAGCGGCTTTATTGGCGCAGGTTTCTTCATCCGCAATCCTCTGGTTGGACGTAGCCGGTCGTTCAAGCGCCGCCGCTATGCAAGGTCATCGACGGTAAGGTTCAGCGCAGCGGCGATCTTCTTGACTGTTTCGACGCTGCCGGCGCGCTCGCCGCTTTCGATCGCCAAAAGTTCGCTCATGCTGACCCCTGCCTTTTCCGCGAGTTCCTCGGTTGTGAAGCTGCGGAACTCGCGCCACACCTTAACGGTAGTTTCACCGTCGACTAATCGACGGACGAATTCCTCTGGGATCAACTCTTCTTCGCCTGAGGCGGGCCGATCGCGAAAGACGCGAACCGCATCGGCGTCGGCCTGGTCTTCGAGTGCTTCAATCATCCCGTGGGGGGCTGCATCGCGCTTTTTGCTCAAGGACGGACCCTCCAATTGATCGGTATGGGCAGGTTTGAAACCGTAGCTGACATTTAGGCCCCCAGTCTTGCGTAAACTCGGCGCTTTAGCAAAGTTGATTTATTCTAACTCGGGCCTATGACTGAGATTGCTCGTTCCAATGGCGGCTTTACCGACAATGAAAAAGGTGTTGGCAGCCCGTTGGAGGGGTTGCGGGCATGCGCAGTGTTGCGAAATATAGTTGTGATGTCTATCACTCGAAACAACCACTACGTTCCGCAATGGTATCAAGAAGAATTCTTCGAACCCGGTCGGAACACGCTCGCCTATCTCGACCTCAGTCCTCCCAAAAGAACCCTTGATAGTAGTCGCATTATCGAAGAACGATCTTTATTCGACGCGCCGACCTCGCGAGCATTTTGTGAAAAGGACCTCTATTCGACGTTTTTCGGAACCTCCGTCAACGACGAGATCGAGCGCCGTCTGTTCGGCAGCGTCGACGCGCGCGGATCGAAGGCGGTGACCTCTCCGCGTTCTGCCTCATTTACGCCCGAGAGATAACCAGCGTCGAATTCGACCTTTCGATCGACCAGCGAAAGCCGATCGCTCGGCATCAGGCGATCAACGATCCATGATTTCGGCCTTAGGAACGAAGGCGAAGACGTCAAATCGAGGCGGCAGTTTTCAATGTGCCTATGAGTATTATTCTCAATCAGGATCGATCGGATGACTGGGATGGCATTTTGGTACGATGCGTAGGTGAAGCTGGCCGCAACATCGACAACAACGGTGGGATTGTCAGATTTATCGGCTTCTTGGCTTTCGTTACCATTATTCTCAAAATCCTGCATTGCTGTCTCCCCCTGGCGAAAGAGACTAGTCGTGTTTTTCAACTTTAAGAAGACCAGTATTCGAGACAAATGAACTTTTAAGACGTTTTCTATTGAAGTCCGAGTCATAGTCCGGCTCATCGACCACCAGACTCGCCTTCAGGAGGCCTTGTCCCATTTTAGGTCCGGTGCCCCGCTCGACATCAACTTAAAGATGTTGGATTCTCGCAATGTGATTCGAATCGAATTTTGACGCGGAGCCGACAAGATGAACCCGCGGACCATTCCGCCGCTTAGCAAATATTCGAGAATGACCGAGGTCGAGGCCGAGCTTGCCAGACTTGAAACGCTCGGGTTCGACGAGCTTATTGCGCGTTGTGAAATTTCCGACCGCTCGAACCCCGGCTATATACGCTCAGAATCGCTGGTCCACAGGATGCGGGCGACGCGGTCGGACAATAATGACGCAAGGTTCAACCGGTTGTTCGTGCTTTTTCTCCGGCGCATCGCCCGCGCCTTGCCGCGCGCCGAACGCACGGTCGACGGCAAGGTTCTCGTCGATGCGGCCACGCAAGACATCAACGAGGCGGCACTCGACCGTATTCGCCTGCTCGTCACCCTTGACCGCAGTGGCGGCGATCGTCTCGATTTCTACGAGGTCCATTTCGACGAGGCGGTCGCCAAGCTTCGCCTGAGTGCACGCCGGCGTGTCTCCGTTCGCGCCGAACGCGAGACCCCAATCGAAGTCGACGACGACAGCGGGGCCCTCGTCGCGTCGGCACAGACGACCGGCGCGCATGCGAATGATGCCGATGACGCAATTCTTTCCGATCCTATTTTCCGGCCTCGGCTGTTGGCGGCGATTGATGCTTTGCCACAGGAACAAAAGGAGGTCATCACCATGACGCTTGCAAACATCCCGAGCCAGTCGATCGATCCCGATATTGCTTCAATCAGCGGCCTCTTGCACTGCGATCCGCGCACCGTGCACAATCGCCGCAAGCGGGCAATTGCCGCATTGCGACAGGCGCTCGGCCTCGGAGAGGATAAATGAGCAACGATCAGCCGACCCCTGAGGCATTGCTGACAAGCTTCGCCGTCGATTTCCGCAAGGATCCCGTCGCGCTCGGACTCTACTGTCAGCGCTATCCGCAGAATACGCACGACTTCGTCGCGCTCGCCCATGAACTGGCCCTGTTGCAAAGCGTTGAACAGGACGCCCCGATCGACGCGGCCACCGAACGATGGATTGCCGATGTCACCCTTACCGGCCCGTCCCGGACCAGTCCCTTTGCGGGCCTTGATCGTTCGGCCTATGCCGCGCTCCGCGAAACCCTCGGCGTTCCCGGCCCCGTCATCAACGCCTTTCGCGATCGATTGATAACGCTCGGGAGCGTGCCGCTGTCCTTCCTGGACAGGTTCGCCGCCGGGCTGAATGTCGGCGTCCAGGAACTTGCGGACCATCTTTCCGCTCCGCCGAGCCTGTCGCGCGGGGTCCAGTACAAGTCGGACGGCAAACCTGGGGCGGCAAGCGACAAGCTGAGTTTTAAGGCGGTGCTGGAGGAGGCGAATGTTTCCCCGGAACGCATTGCAGAACTTCTTCTCGACGAGGACTAGGATGGATATGGTCGAACTCGGCCGTCAGGAGGCCGCAAGGATCCACGCCCGTCTGGTCGAAGACGGCATCGATCCCTGGGACCCGCTGGCGCTGGTGCAAGCGGCCGCCGATCGCTGCGGCATCGTCGACATAACCGGCTTGAAACCGGGCAGCGCGCTTCTGGCCCGGGCACGTGCGAGCTACGACGCGCACAGCCATAGCATCCTGCATGAAGACACCGGCAATGCGTTCATGAACGCCTTCCTGATCGGCCACGAAATCGGCCATGCCACCCTCGGTGACGCGCGATTGCCCGACGAGGCGCGCGACCCGAACCCGGCCCGTTCGGTCGAGGCGGCCCCCGATGGCGAAGAGCGCGTCGCCGATTATAGCCGCAAGTCGCGTCGCGAGGTGCAGATGGACCTCTTTTCGCGCGAGCTGCTGATGCCGCGCGCTTTCCTGCGTGAGAAACACCTGGCGGGCATGAGCGCGAATGCCATAGCGGCGAAGCTTGGCGCGCCCTATGGTGCGGTTGCCCAGCAATTGCTGGACGCGCTCCTCCTGCCGTCGGTCGAGCTCAGACAGGACGCCGCCGACACGTTGCCGCTGAACGATCGTCAGGCGCGCGCCGCAGCCCATCGCGGCGGTGCCTTTCTGCTCGAGGCAGGCCCGGGCACGGGCAAGACGAGGACCCTCGTCGGTCGCATCTGCGACCTCATCGACAAGGATGCGGTCGACCCGCGCACCATGGTCGTCCTGACCTATTCCAACAAAGCGGCCGGCGAATTGTCGGAGCGTATCGCAAAGCGTGCCCCGCAAGCGGCAGCGGCCATGTGGATCGGCACCTTCCACGCCTATGGCCTCAATCTGGTGCGCAGCTATCATAAGGAGCTCGGGTTTGCTCGCGAACCACGGCTGCTCGATCGCACTGAAGCCATCGATCTCATGCTCGACAGGGTCGCCGGTCTCGATCTTGCCCACTATCGGGATCTCTCCGATCCGACCGACAAGCTGCGCGATCTCCTGTCTGCGATCTCGCGGGCGCAGGATGAGGTCGTGCTTGCGCCAAATTATGCCGCGCTCGTCGAAAAGATGGTCGCGTCGGGTGGACGGGCCGACCAGGCCCGCGAAGTCGCGCGCGTCTACGAAAGCTACAGCGACCTGAAGAGGTCGCTCGACTGCGTCGATTTTGGCGATCTCGTCGCCTTGCCAACGCATCTGCTTGAGACGCGCCCCGAGATCGCACGCGCCCTCGCCGCCGAGATCGGCCATATCCTTGTCGACGAATATCAGGATGTGAACCGGGCAAGCGTGCGGCTCCTGCAGCAACTGAGCCCGGGCGGTCGCAACCTGTGGTGCGTCGGCGATGTCCGCCAGTCGATCTATCGCTTCCGGGGCGCATCGTCCTTCAACCTTTCCCGCTTCGAGACGCAGGATTTCAAGGGCGGCAGCCGCGATCAGCTGGAGGTGAACTATCGCTCGGTGGGCGAGATCGTCGACAGCTACCAGGCTTTTGCGGCCGGCATGCAGATCGAAGGGGCCACGCCCGTGGCCCTGAAATCGAACCGCGGGGCGAGCGGCAATCCGGTCGAATTCCGTTCCGTCGACGGCGACACCGAACGGGAAATCGACGCGCTCGCCGACGGCATCCTGGAAATGCGTGATGCCGGTCATGCCTTCCGAGACCAGGCGCTCTTGTGCAGCGGCAACGACCGGCTCGCCAAGATCGGCGCCGGCCTCGAGGCCAGGTGCATTCCCGTCCTCTATCTTGGCAGCCTGTTTGAGCGGCCGGAGGTGAAGGATCTTTTGGCATGGCTTTCGCTGTTGATCGACCGGCGCGCCATGGCGCTTGCGCGCGCGTTCGCCACACCGGGGCTGACGATACCGCTTGACGATCTTGGTCGTTTCAATGAAGCGCTGAGCAATGACACGGCGAGACCACTCGATTGGATAAAACACCCGCCTGCCGGCCTCAGCGAGCCGGCCGGGGCCGCCGTTGCCGCCTATTCGTCCTTGCTTGCCGGCTTCGACGCCAATTCGCCGCCCTGGGATACCCTGGCGCAATTGTTGCTCGACCGCAGCCGCATGGCGGCACAGATTGCCGGCGCCGGCAACATGCAGGCGCGCGCAAAGGGGATCGCCCTTTGGCAGTTGATGAATTTCGTCCGGACCCAGCCCGCAAACGGCCCCGGCGCCATTTCCGCCCTGCTCGAAAGGATCCGCCGGCTTGTGCGCCTCTCTGACGACCGGGACCTGAGGCATATTCCGCAGGCGGCAGGCGGCATCGATGCGATGCGGCTGATGACCATGCATGCCAGCAAGGGCCTTGAGTTTCGCGTCGTGCACATCCCCGGCATGGCGAAAGGTACCTTGCCGCGCAACGCCGCCGCGCCAGCCTGTCCGCCGCCCGACGGCATGATCGAAGGATCGGACCTTGACGGCGAACGTTTCGCCGAACGCGAACATATGCAGGAGCAGCAATGTCTGTTTTATGTCGCCCTGTCGCGGGCGCGCGACCGGCTCCTCGTCTATGCGCCCGGCCGCACGAAAAAGTCCGAGCGGCAGCCCTCACCCTTCATCGCCCGGCTCGGGTCCGGCCTGTCTCGGCGCAGCGTTACGCCGTCCAGCTTCGATCTGCCTCCCGACAACCCGTCGATCGCGATGATCTATCGCGGACAGCCCCTCTTCCGGCAGAGCGAGCTTGCCCTCTACGAGCGCTGTGCGCGCCGTTTCTTCTATACCCATATCCTCAAACTCGGCGGCCGGCGTACCACGACCGCCTATGAGGACATGCACGAGATCGTCCGGCAGGCCGTCCGCGAGCTGATCGCCACCGGCACCATCGCGGCGGAGGCGGGCCGTCCAGAAGAAATCGTCGAACGTCTCTGGTCGGCCTCGCCGCTTGCTGCATTGCCGGCCGCGCCGGCCTATCGCCGCCTCGCCGGCGAACTGGTCCGGCATTTCCTCGCCATGAACGACGGCAGGCCCGTCGCCCCGGCGCACCGCCTGTCCTTTACGCTCGCCGGGGCGACGATCGAAATCGAGATCGACTATGCGCGGACGGATGCCGCCGGCACCGTGCGGGAATTGCGGCAGGTCCAGACGGGCCACAGGCGCACGACGGCGATGGAAGGCGCTGCCGTCATGGCGATGCTTCTTGCCGTCAACGATCAGGCACCTGGCTGCAGCGCCGAAATCCTGTTTCTTTCCGACGCAGGCCACGAGCGGCTGAGCCTGCAGGATGGGCCGCTCGACACGCGGCGGCGCAAGCTCGAGGCCAATATCGCCGCCATATTGTCCGGCCAGTTTCCGACCAAGGCGTCGCCGCGCACCTGTCCGAAATGCCCGGCGTTTTTTATGTGCGGAACCGTGCCGGACGGAACTTTCGAAAAAAAATTCGCCTGACCTTTCCGGTTATCGTTCCTCGCCGGGATTGATCCAGTGCACGTCACAGCAGACTGCGGTGACAATCATGAGGATCAATTCCAATGCAGGATAACAGTACCAGCAAGGGCCATGCCGCCGAACTCGCCGTCGACGGTATCGTCTTCAAGCCGATCGTGCTTTCCGACCCCGTGCCACTGGGGCGCCAGCTTCTGAGCGCCGGCAAGCTTGCGCCGCCCGATGCTTACAGCCTCTATGCGATCCTTCAAACGGGTGACTTCGAGGATGTCCCTCTGGACGAAACCTTCGATCTGCGCGTCAAGGGCACCGAACGTTTCATCGCCTTTACCGGTGACCGTATCTTCCGCTTCTTTGCCAATAACCGGGAAATCAAATGGGGTCTCGAAACGATCGACGAGGCGGCGCTGCGCCTGTTCAGCGGTGCGTCGGACAATGAGGCGGTTTTTCTCGAGGTTCGCGGCGGCACCGACCGCCTGATCACGCAAGGCGAAGCCATCGACCTCACGCGCGACGGCGTCGAACGCTTCATCACCGCGCCGCGTCCGAAGACCTATCACTTCTTCGTCAATGGCCAGAAGTACGAAACCGACCAGCCGCAGCTGACCGGTCTGCAGATCAAGGCACGCGTTTCGGGCTGGAATCCCGAACACGATCTCATGCTGGAAGGCCATGGCGATGATCCGGACCGCATCATCGCAGACGACGAGATCGTCGATCTCGATGTGACGCCTGCACGCCGCTTCTCCTCTGTCCCGAAGGCGAATTTTGGCTGATGAGCACGATCCTCGAACGTCAATTTGACGAACTCCGGGCGCGCTTTTCAGCCGCCGAAAAACGCCTCTTGCCGAGCGGAACGACGCTCGTGAGCCTGCCGGCCGTCCTGCTGCCCGAAGGATGGTCGGCAGGGCGGACCACGATCCGTTTTCTGGTTCCGGTGGCCTACCCTTACGCCGCCCTGGACTGCTTCTGGGCTGACAATAACCTCAGGCTTTCCTCCGGCAACCTGCCGCAGAATGCGGCCTCGGATAATCCGATCCCGGAAACCAGCGAAAGCGGACTGTGGTTTTCATGGCATCTGACAACGCCATGGGACGCAAACCGCGACACGCTGTCGGGCTGGATGAACACCATCATCGACCGGCTACGGAGGATCCAATGAGCGGACTTCGCACGCTGCAAGGGACCTGCAGGAGCCTGGCCGACGATCTGCTTTCGGCAGCCGGCGCCGAGGCCTGCGCAATAGGCTACGCCAATTTCGACCCGATTGCCGAAAGCTGGGTGCTTGCCGAAGCCTCGCCGGTCGACCAGTCGGCCTATGTGAGCCGGAGCCCGACCTCGGTCTGCCTTCACCCCGCCGTCCTGGTCGACATTGCCAATCGAGCGCGCGCCGAGCGCCTCAGCCCCGTCATGATCCATACGCATCCGCACGCCGCCGGGAGGCCTGTCTTTTCGCCGATCGACGATGCCGGCGAAAAGGAGATGAAGGCCTTTTTCGACCGGCGCGCGCCGCAGGCAAGACCATTGGCAATGGTGATCGGACCGCAAGGGCTGAGCGCCCGCCGTCTCGGCCTTGAGACGCCCGTCGACGTCTGGGAGGTCGGTTCCCAGTTGACGCTGCTGAGCGCCGCGGCGGGAGGCTTCCAGGAGGGCGATCTGCGCCACGATCGGCAGATCCGCGCCTTCGGCCGGGACGGCCAGCAGATGATCGCAAGACTGAAAATCCTGGTTGTCGGCGCCGGCGGCACGGGATCGGCGACGGTGCAGCAGCTCGCCTATCTCGGAGCCGAAAACGTGACGATCGTCGATCCCGACAGCGTCGAGGCGACCAACCTCAATCGGCTGATCGGGGCGACGGCAGCAGATATCGGCATGCCGAAGGTCGATGTCGCGCGCCGGACCTTGCTTGCGGTCAATCCGAAGGCGTCTGTGCAGGGCATTGTCGGCGATATCGTCGACGGCCCGGTCGCCGACCTGATCGGCGGCTTCGATTTCATCTTCCTGTGCACGGATTCGCATGCCAGCCGCGCCGTCGTCGGTCAGGCCGCCTACCAGTATCTCGTGCCGGCCATCGATCTCGGCGTCAGTCTGACGGTTACCGACGGTCTGGTCTCGCACATGACCGGCCGGGTACAGATGCTGGCGCCCGGTCTACCGTGCCTGACCTGCACCGGTGCCTTGAACGGCGAGCAGATCCGCCGTGAGATGCTCACCCCGACCCAACGCGCAGCCGATCCCTATGTGATCGGCGCCCATGTTCCCCAGCCCGCCGTCGTTTCCATCAATTCGACGGTTGCCTCGCTTGCGGTCACGATGTTCCTCGGAGCCGTCACGGCCATGCCCGCGCAAAGCCGCTTCCAATATTATGACGGCGTACGCGGCACAGTGAGGCCGACGGCTGCCGCCCAGCGCTGCGGCTGCATCGTCTGTTCACCGTCCGGCGCGCTCGGCCATGGCGCAAGCTGGCCGCTGCCCGTCCGCCCCGCAGGAGCACACCATGTTTGACGAACGCCGCAACGTGCTGTGGATCGGTGAAGCGCCCGGCGCACTAATGATGCGCGAGTTTGCCAATCGCCGTTGCATCATAGAACGATGTGATCCGGCATTTCTGCTCCCGAATGCCGGCTTTGCACGTGGTGTCGTCGTGAACGTCAATGGGCGGCAGGAAGACGAGCTCATCAAGGCGATCGGACGCGACGCCCTGCAGCTTGTGGATCACGGTCTGCGCGTCGATGTGATTGCCCCCGACGATGCCGCGACGGGCCGTATCCAGGATCGTCTGGGACCGCTTGCCGGCCTGCCTTCCGTCGGCCTGCATACGGCGCCTCAAGCGCCCGCCATCGCCGAAATGATCGCCCGCTACGATGCGGGCAAGGTACCGCGCCTGGACCTCGACATCAACACGGCCGATGACCGCGAGCCGTTGCGCGAAGCCGACAAAATCCTGTTCAAACGGGCCTTTCCCCAATGCAGCAGGATCACGCTTGTCGAACTGGGTGGCGGGCGCTCGGCGGCGCGCGTCTTTGCCGTCCATATGATCGTCGACCGTTCCAACATCGGTGCCTGGCCGCAACCGGCATTTGCAAAGCTCGATCGACGCGACAAGATCGCGCAAGAACACGACAATTATCGGAATTTTGCGGAGCGCTTCATCCCGTTCGGGCTGCGTCCCAATATCGATGAGCTGATCCACGGCAGCCAGCGCAGTCTTCTCGTCGGCAGTTTCGTTGACCGCTCGGAATCGCTCTGGACGCTGGCCCGGCGCAATGTCGCAGGACCGGCCATCACCGCCCTCTTGGACGAAACCCTGGGTGGCTGGCGCGACCAGGGTTATGCAAGCGATCCGGTCAGAGGCGCTGTCGCGGTTGCCCTCAGGAACATTGGCCTGTGGAACCCGGATCGGATTGCTTCCTGTTATGTCGAGCGTGCCGCCGAGGCCGGGATCCTTGAAACACCTGAGACGTTGTGGGCCGCTCTTGCATCCCTTCAGCAGACCTATCGACAGGCGCCGATTCATGGCGACCTGCATGGCGACAATGTGCGGGTGCGCGGATCGAGTGCAATCGTGATCGATCTGGCTTCGGTGACGCTTGGCCCCCTGACCGCAGATCTTGCAGCACTCGAAGCCTGGCTGGCATTCGAGGTTCCGCCCGACGTCGACCAACACCGCTATGATGATCCGGAATGGGCCACAGTGATCGAAAGGATTTATGCGGCGGCAGCCTTTCGCAATCCCCCGGGGCCTGCTCGGCCGGCAACGCGCTTTGCCTGGATCGAAGCGGTCGTCCGCCAAATACGCACGATGGGGATCGCCATTCAGACCTGTCCCGGCGAATATCAGACCGCCGTCGCCGTGCAGCTTCTGCGGCGCTGCCAATGGGCGGATGGTCCCGATGCCGACCGCGGTCGCCGCGCAAGGGGCTACCGGATCGCCGCCCATCTTGTTGCCGACCTTTGCGGTGGCACGCCATGACGTCGCCTGCGCGCAAGATCCGCTGGCGCGGAACGGGCGAATATCGTGATGATACCGAAGCCTTGCTCGAACAGCCGGGCGATACCGCTGCCGTCATCCGCACCCGCCCCCGTTCGCTGTTGATAAGATGCCCAGACGGGTGCGGTGACACTCTGGTCATCAACCTTGATCCTCGAGCGGGCAAGGCATGGTCTCTGACGGTCCGGGACGAGCGTTGCACGCTCTATCCGTCGGTATGGCGCGAGGACGGCTGTCGCAGCCATTTCATCGTCTGGCGTGATCATATCGTATGGTGCGGGCGCTTCGAATACGGCAATGAAGAACCGTCCTATGACGGTCGCCTCGAAACCAAGGTTATCGCCGCGTTGGATGAGGCGACCTATCGCAGCGGCTCTGATATCGCCATCGATATCGAGGAGATCCCGTGGGATGTTCTGAGGGTTTTGCGGCGACTAGTCCGGGGCGGGACGGCCGAAGAAGGCGATAATGACCGACAAGGGCATTTTCGGCTTGCGGGCGGCTGACAGCAAGGGCAGCAGACTATGTGACATCTCCGGCCCGGTGGTTTTGCCGCCATAACCGTCCCTCCTCGGCGCAGTCGAGATCATAAACGAGCGGATCCCTTTGTCCCTTCCTCTCACGCGCCCCGGCCCCTAAGCCTCGGCAGTAGCAGCGTTAGAACGGGCGAGCACTGTGTCGATCGCTGCGAACTCCGCCGCGAGGGGATCGGAACATCAGACCTCTCCCTCTCCCCGGTGGGCTGCGTCGGCTCGGCTGCCGGCAGCCCGGTGGCGCTACCGAGCCTACTCACGTCTGGTGTCATGTCCCCGCCACAACCACGGAGTAGCCGGAGCCCCTCGGGCTCAGCGCCCAGGCGGCCGGCTGCGCCGCGATGCGCCAGTGGCTGCGCAGGACGTCGTGAGCGATGGTCAGTTCGTGGGTCGGGGCGCGGACATCGAAGCCGGCGTCGTGCAGGACCAGGTCCTCGAGATGGACGAGCTCGCCGTCGAGCCACAGCGACACGCACGCGTCGCCGACATGCAAGCGCTCAATCCAGCCCGCGCCGACCGGCGAACGGGCAATCCGCTCGTCAAGCCGCACACGCGCGGGTTCCGCGTCCGAGATCGGCTGCAGCAGGGTCTGGAACGCAACTTCGAAAAACCATATCGCATTGAATTCATGGTAAATGATGTATTAAACGGAAGCCATCCCCATATTCGCTACCGTCATCCGGTGAGATTGCAGAGACGAAGCCTCACTTCCGATAAGTACTGCTTATCGGAAGTGATTGATTTGAAGCCGCAAATCAGCGTGTCGGTCGCCCTGGATGAGCGGAAACGCCCGGTTTTCCGGCCTTCCGAGCAGATTTCGGCGAGGATCGGCGGAATAGCCGCTGTTACTTGGGACGCTCACGGGGGTCCTCGTTTCCGGCAGGATGCGGATTTCCTCTTCATCGTCCAGCTCCGCCCACTCCTTTTTACCCCTCCCCTCCCCCGAACTCCCTGTTTTCAGCCATTTCCGCCGTAGATGGCCACCAGGGTGCATTTCACGCAGGTTATGGCCCGACGCCCGTTCGCCGTCGCATTTCGAGTCTGACGAGGCTGTATTTGGGCCATAAAACACGCTTGCAACTGTTCGTTTTCTGACGCATTCCTTATTTGTACAAAGTCCCGAAAATCTACCATCGAAAGCGCCATGACAAAGGCCCCGAAACGGCTCATCGGCTACGCCCGGGTATCAACGGATGAACAGCTTCACGACGCCCAGGTTGACGAGCTGCGCGCCGCCGGCTGCGACCGGATTTTTCAAGAGCACGGCTCGGGTGCTTCACGATCAAGACCCGTCCTGACGCGCCTGATCGGAGAACTTAATGCCGGGGATGTCCTTGTCGTCGTCCGCCTCGATCGGCTTGCCCGCTCGGTGAGCCATCTGCTGCAGGTGATCGAAGACCTTGAAGAACGCGGCGTTCATTTCCGGTCTCTCCGCGATCCCATTGATACCACGACGCCGCAGGGCATGTTCTCCCTTCAGATCCTTGGTGCGGTCGCGCAGCTTGAGCGGGCGCTGATTGCCGAACGTACCAAGGCCGGTATCAAGGCAGCGAAGGCGCGCGGCAAGCTTCCTGGAAACCCGGGTCTCCGAGAACGACGGCCGGACGCGATCAAGGCCATCTCGCAAGCGCGGGAGAAGCTCTATCTCGATGAGCTCATCGCGTCGGCGCAGACGTGGCTGCCGATGGTGCGGCAACTCCGACCGCAGCATAGTTGGGAAAACGTCGTCCGCGTCCTCAATCGCCGGGGCCACGATTGGACCGTCGAGCGCTTGCGCCGCGCTGTCCATCGCATGGTCCGTGAGAAACTCGCCGAGCCGGCTTTGCTTGCGCGATCGCCTCGCCGCAGCCCGGGGGATCATCTCATGAAGCTCGTCGCCGCGATCGCCATCGCAGACCCTGCTTTGTCACTGCGCGACATAGCTGCGCAACTCGATCAAATGGGAGAACGGCCGGTGCGCGGCGGCAGAAAGTGGCAGCCATCCTCCGTCCGCCATCTGCTTGACGAGGCTCACCGGTTTGGTCTCCTCCGCCACTGAGGTAGTGCTGGAACTGAAAATTCCAGCGACGATTACAATTTCAACGTAGCCTTTAACCGCGTTACAACTCCAACTCGTTACTGCATGCTCCGAACTGTTTGGAGACTTGCTGTGACAGATAACCCAAGGACTTTTGTCGAAGAATTTGGCTTCACGATCGAAGAGATAACGACGGCCAAGAACGCCACGTTGGAGCGGGCCAACAATGTAATGCATCGAGCTGGGCGCCGTTTCTTGAGCCTTGGAGCGCCCACTGCGTCTGCGGAATTCCAGAAGATCATGGCAAAGCACTGGAGCGGGCTATTCTCGGACGCCGGCTTGGCAACGTACATACTTCAGTCGAACGACGCCCCACACTTACTGCAGAATATCGATACAGTCGCAGCAAACATTTTTGCCGACCCAGTGGCATTCAGAGATGCAACCGCCTGGTGCCTACTGTTCGCAGCGCGTGACGCATCATTGTTTACGCAAATGAACTGCACGGCCCCACGATCAGAGTCACATCTTTCCGGAGGGCTTCTGGAGGCACTAAAGCATAGCTGCAGACATTGGAGCAGTGTTATCGACGCTGCACTGGAGCGTCGATCCACGACGCTAACGCTAGAATTCGTCGATCATTCAATACTCGGCGGCGAGCAAGCGACCGGTGGAGATTTCGCGATCATCGCTGAGGTTGATGGAAGGGGGCTCCCACCCGGAACCACCCCCCATGCGTCCGACCGCAAGATCGTCCCCCTGCTATTCCAAGCGAAGCGATATTCCAGGCCGAATGCAGACGTCTCGCAGAAGCATCACGAGCGGGGCTTCCAACACACTCTGCTTGGCAGAAACCCCTGCCGCTCTGCCTATATCTTCTATGAAAATGAGACGAAAAATCTTGACGCCACCAAGATCGCAGCACCGTTTCCGCCTCTTCTCAAGGATGTCCGCGAGGTCGCAATACCGACTCACACGGCCGTATTGGAAGATAGCTGCGATTTCGCGACCTTTTTGATGACATCGTTTGCGGACAGTCAGCTAGCTCCTCGTGCGAATAGCCCGGAGGAAGCGCTCCAAATGATCTTCGAGAAAGCCGACCCAGCCCAACTCTGCCGACTCGCCATCATTTCCAGTGAAGCGAATGCATATGGGAAGTATCTTGACATCTTGAATGCCGTCGGCCCCGACGAAAGCCTGAGCATCAACTGCGAAGTCTAGTCGCGCAGCGCGCGCAATGCCCAGTTTCGTTTAAGAAGGAATCCTTGGCCGCGTTAGCGCGGCCAAATGATGGTGAATCCTGGCCCGCCAGTAGGCCACGCCAAACCGAATCCATTGTCCAGCGCAAGCGCCTTGTCGTCAGCGCTGACCACTTCCGACTCGATGACAATCAACTGTCGTTCCGACCATTGCTGGTGTTGTCGGTAGTCGAGGAGTTGTCCGATCGCGGCTCGTATCGCAAACCGCACCGTCGACGCATCTGTGGGCTTTATCTCTGCCATAGTCGCCCTGCCCTTACCGTCCACATACCGCAGGTCATCGCGAAAACTTGACGGAAAATACACGCCGGGAACCGTTTCCTTCAGATAGTCGACGAAGCGTTTCTGCAGTTTACTGTGCCTTGGGCTTACAATCGCCTCGTACTCGCGCACGTATCGGCAATATTCGTTTGCGGCTGCTTCCCCGGCTCGGCCTTTCCTCCGACCGTCTTTCGGCTTCGAACCGAGGACAAGTTCTCCTCCGTTTATAAGATTTCTAACCGAGCGCACAAAGCGGCGTGCTTCAGGGTTTTCAGTGTCTTCGGCGTACCACCAGCTTGCCTGACCACTCCAGCCAGGACCCCGTCCAAGCGCCAGCTTTAAATTCCGCTGACAATGTCGAGCAAGAACGCATCCTCGGCCTTTGCCCGAACTCGAAAACTTTCGATTTCATCTTGCCTGTGCCGGTCTGACGGGTATTGGCCCTGAAACTGTTGTCGATATCGATACAGGCGCGCGTTTCGGTACCATCCGATAACGCACCGGGGATCGTTTCCCTCTACTGGTGCAGTCCATACTACGTCGATGCCGTCGACAAAGTCGGCGCTTCTATCCGCTCCAAGCCGTTGGATATTCACTTGGCGGTCGAAATCATCCTTGATCGTTTCGAAGTGGCCATAGACGTAACCGTCCTCGCAGCCGACAAAGTTGAGTTCTTCGCCACAATAGCCCTGAGCTCTGGGAAAACCTCCGCCACCCTTCGGCGGATCTTTAGGATCACGTCCGGCATAGTTTTCCATCCAAGAAATGTTGCAGAAAAGCATAGGCATGCGCGCGCCCCCAGAAAGTCTCAGCCTCGAGTTAGTGGTGAGACCGTGGACATGCGCGAAGCTTACCTAGCACCACCCGCGTCCTGAAAACGTAAGCAGGACTGTCAAAAACAACCACCGTTAAAAGTCGTTGTATTTCAATCTATTAGGCCAGTGGTCAGTTGACCACCGAAAAACGCCGTCCGGCCGCCTCTTTTCCCGGCATGATCCACCGAAGCTTCGCGACCGCCACTCGGCGAAGAGGCGGTAACTGACGGCGCGCTTGAAAGCAATCCTGTGACGCGCGCCCTACCCTCCGTTCGGCTCGACCTCGATCCTCACGCCAAGTGAGGCGGGCAGGTCGGATTTCATCCTGCCTGCCGCGCTCGCTCTGACCGAGCAAATGAAAAACCGGCACTGGTTCGCCGCGAACTTGCGAAGACACGTCGGGGAGGCAAGACGACGCAATGAGGTCAAACCATACAGAGGCCCACGGCCCGCTTCGTTTCTGGTCTATCCACTCGACTTCTTTGGCCCTAGCCTGTCATGTAACCGATTTCGATCGGCTGGCTTAACGAAGGAATCTGAGATCCTTTTCCTGGGCGCGAGCGTAGGACTTCAACCCGTTTTCGAAACAGGCTGTCTTCGAAAAGTAATTGTTCTCCAAGCTATTAGGCCGGTGGTCAGCTGACCACGAACCAAATCATCAGTGGCCAACACGATAATTTGTCAAAACTATCCAGCTTTCAAATTCCCCTGCCCGTTGGCCCTCAACAACGCCATCATCATCGGCCCAAGCGAGAATTCCCCACGCTCACTGCGCCGCGTCAAATCACGTAGATAGCCTCCCGCGGAATTGATGAAATTCGCCCTCTCGAGGATGCACGCAATCGCCACCGCCGCGTTCTCCGGCCCCAGCGCCTCGCACGCATCCTGATACGCGGACGGGCTTACCCCGAGCATAGATCGAATGACCACGGCGGCAGACATCAACTCGCGCCAACTCCCTACGCCGCCAGGCGCATAGTCGCTGATCGTCGGGCACGCCTTGAGCACCAATCCCAATGGGAACGCCTTTTGCTGCTCATTCTTCGGCTGCCGGCTCGAACTTTGCTTTGTCCCCGGCTCTTTTCGAGAGCTAGGTTCAATTTCACTGAAGGATTCGGGTTTTGAATTCTGTATGTGCTGCTCATTGTGAGCATCATTGGTGCTATTAGTTGGAGAATTTTCGAGGTTTTCCAATCGATTGAGAACTTCTTCGCGAAGCATCTGCATTTCATCGAGAATGGCGGTGGTACCTGCGAGTGTCGGAACACGCGGAATTCTGCTTACCAGCGCCACGTAGATATCTTCGATCGACTGCCAATCGCCATCGGCACCCTCCTCCATTGCTGCGGTGATGAGTTTGCGGACGTCGCGCCGGCAAATGGTCAGGCTCTCTCTGGCCTGTCTCAATGCCGCTCTATCGGCCGTTACTTGCTGCGCCAACGTCGCGAACTCTTCGGATCGCGCCAGAAGCGGCGATAAGTCGAACCCGAAAGCGGTCTCGATCTGACCTTCGTCGCCCTTGCGGGCGTAGCGCTTACCATTGGCGCTATCCTTACGGACGATTAGTCCCGACTCAACGAGGATCGCGATATGCCTGCGCAACGTCGCGCCCGCCATTGCATGCGCGCGAAGCGCCAGCTGAGCATTCGACGGGAAGACGATCAATTGTTTGTCCTGACGCAATTCATTGTCAGGATAAAAGCTCAAAAGTGCATCAAGAACAGCCAAGCTGTTCGACTGGATCCCGAGCAGTTCCATAGCGGCGGAAGCGTCTCTGAACACCTTCCACTTGTCCGCGGTCTTTCCTTGCTTGATCTCGGCCAATGCCGCCTGGCGCCGCACGAGCGCAAGCGTCATCGGCCGCCGCCCGAACGGCGTCGTCACACTTCCCGACTGCATCGTCTTTCACCTTTCAGCAGGCAAAAGAAAAACGCTCACCAAAACGGCGCCAAAGACTCTTGACTGAGATTCGAGGAAATGCGATTCTGTTCGTGCTAAAGAGACAGAAGGGCTTCCACGACGGCAACGTTGAGGGGGCTCTTTTCTTTTGCGGGTTACTCTCCCTGTTTCCGTTGATGCTTTGCACGGTGCGCCTCATAAAGCGCCGGCAAATGCTCGAGTACGAAAGCCGCAAAGTCCGGGGTGGCTTTCCTATCGATCGTAATTTCCAACTTGGATTTGCTTTGTTTCACGTGCGCAAGCCTGTCCCCATCGGGGGTGGACATTACGTCCGGAAGCCCGCGTGCGATCCGACGCGGTTTCAGGTGACCGATCACTGCCTTGAACCGGTCGGCCGAGGGCAGGGCCTGTACCTCTTCCGAGACGGCAAATTTGGTCGCATCCGACGGAGAAGACGCCTTCTCAATCAACTCCGCCATTTGCTGCCAGCTTGGGCGTCCAACACCGGGAGCAGCGCCGACCGCATCAATAAGTTCAGAGGGGAGGGCGTCGACTAGCAGAAGCATCTTCGACAGGTTGCTTTTATCGATCGACATCGCCGCGATGACGATCTCTCGTGAAAACTGCTTATTCAGTTGATGTGCGAAGCGCGCCTTCTCGATGAAGGTGAGATCTTCGCGTTCATTGTTTTCCTGGCCCTGGGCTACGACAAGTTGCTCATCCGTCAAGTCTCGAACAACCGCCTTGACCGGCAGCCCCAGTTCGGAAATAGCGCGCAACCGGCGATGGCCAAAGGCAACCTGAAAACGGCCCGCTCGTTCCGGATGAGGCCTGACAAGGATCGGAACCTGCTGTCCCTGCTCGCGGATGGAAGAAAGAAGCCCTTCGATGTCTCCCTGCATGCGATCCCTGACGAAAGATGGTTCGATCGACGTGGCGTCCAGTTCGACCACGGCCTGCCCCTCTGCAAGACGCCGCTCGATCTCTTCGGCCCGCCCCAGACGATCATTTTGCTCGCGTAGCGCGTTGCCGATATTTGCAGTCAGCTTCGTTGCCGGATCGCGTTCTTTCCTTGCCACGCCGAGAAGCGGCATCGAGCGGGTCTTGGCCGCTCTGGTGTCAGCGGTCGGTGTGTCGGGCGTGTCCGTTGAGACGCCAAGGATGTCTTTCCGGCTCATGCGGGTCTACCCCATGCTTTCTTGATCAGAGATTCGATCTCGTCATTGACGGCATTCATCGCCTCCAACGCCCTATCGTAAGTCGACCGCGTAAACTGGCCGCGTTCGACCTCGAAAAGTGTCTGGTTTGTCAAGCCGGCGTCCGAAACCGCAGTGGTCTTGAGCATCGGAAAGTTGAGGACATTTTCGCCGAAGATCGATCGAAGGTAGCCGACCATTTGATTCTGAGGGCCGTCGCTCGGTTCAAAACGGGTTATCAGGTAGCGCATCCAGTTGAATTTGAACTGTGCGCCGGCATTCTCGATTTCCCGCAGTAGGTTCGACGTCATTGCCAGGAACTGGTTCATCGACATCACGTCCAGCATCTGCGGATGAACCGTGACGAGGATAGAGGTCGCAGCGGTCAAAGCCGAAAGCGTGAGATAGCCGAGTTGGGGAGGGCAATCGATGACGACGACATCGTAGTTATCTGCGATGTCTTCGATGACGTGGCTGATCCGGCCGTAAAAAAGCGTGTCGCCTTCCTTCCGGTTCATCAACGCGCGGGGAGTGTCGTGCTCGAACTCCATCAGTTCAAGGTTGCCTGGAATAAGGTGAAGGTCTGGAATGTAGGTTCCCCGGACGACCCGCTCGATCGGCACTTGCTCGTCATCATACCTGATCGCGCCGTAAAGCGTTTCGTTCGGCCCGACGTCGGTTTCCGGTTGACTGCCGAAGAGTGCCGAGAGGCTTGCCTGCGGGTCGAGATCGATTGCCAGGATCCGGTACCCGCGCATAGCCAGATATTGTGCCAGATGCGCGGCGGTCGTCGTCTTGCCCGAACCACCTTTGAAATTCATCACCGAGATAACTTGAAGCTGCTCGCCGTCTCGGCGATGGGGCAGGTAGCGCCGATTCCCGCGGCCGACCTGGTCCATATGCTTGCGGATCGCATGTATATCTTCAATCGAGAAAGTCCGGCGACCGCCCGGGCTCATGCTCAAGTTCAACTCTGGCATTTCAGAAGCGGTCTGCCTGAGGTAAGACTCGCCGACGCCAAGCAGCTTGGAGGCTTCCGACGGCGCGAATGATCGGATGCCCTTTTCGGAAGCCGGAGGAAAGACCTTGAGGTGATGTGCTTGAAGTTGACTCGAGAGGGCATCGGCGTGACGCTCCATCAATGCGGTCAAGCCTTCAACTACAGGCGCTGTTTTCGCGGCGGACTTCGCCATCTCAAAACCCATTTCTTGCCAGTGGCGATATTTTTCGCGAAACCGGTAAAGTTCCGCCACTGACAATTAGAGCCGATTCCGGGTTTTGAGCAAGAGGTTTTAGGTTAACGAAAGGTTAACGTCACCGAAGGCGAAAAGTCGTGTGAACGCAATTTCACGTTTACAATCTGGGAGTTAGCTTACCTCGTACTCGAGCATGTTCATGATCTGTTTTACTGTGAATCCTGCAACCTCGCCTATGTGCTTTGTGTGACAAAGAAGGCAAATCCTGTAAAATCGGAGTCTCAGGCGGCGCGACTCACTCGCCTCACCATGTAGGATCCTACAACTACCGCCCGATTCTCATCTGTGCTGATTTCCCCGCCGACCAACGACGACGGAGAAATTCATGCAGATTCTCGCGATATCCCACCCGCGAAATGTTTACGAAGCCCAACTCCTCCACCGCCATCATCAGCTACGAGCACGCGTTTTCTCCGAGCGCCTGGGCTGGGAGGTCAATGTTGTCGACGGTCGAGAAGCGGACGCCTTCGACGCTCTCCTGCCGACCTACATCCTCGCAATTTCCGAAGGTGGCGCCGTGACCGGCTGCGCAAGACTGCTCCCGGCACTTGGCGCGACGATGGTGACGAGCATCTTTCCGTCGCTTCTTCCAAATGGCCGGCTGAATGCACACACCGCGATGATCGAGAGCTCCCGTTTTTGCGTCGATACTACCCTTGAGGAGGGCAGGGGAGACGGCACCGTCCATGAAGCGACCCTGACCATGTTCGCGGGCATCATCGAGTGGTGCATGGCCACCGCCTTCACCGAGATTGTCACGGTAACCGATCTCCGGTTCGAGCGGATCCTGGCGCGCCTCGGCTGGCCGCTGCACCGGTTGGCTGAGCCGAAGAAGATCGGCGTGACCATGGCTGTCGCTGGCATCCTCCCCGCAAACGCCGACACATTCCGACGGCTCCGGCCAACCAACTACCGTTCCGAACTCAGCACCGTCAGCCAGGCAGCGTAAGGAAGAAACGCCGTGAACCAGCTTCGCTCTCATCCTCGACTTGTCCGTAAACTCCAGGAGGCTCTCGGCGACCAGCTCTGCATCGCCCTCGACGACTCGACCGTCGTTGAAATCATGCTCAATCCCGATGGCAAGCTATTCATTGAGCGGCTGGGGCATGGCGTGGCGCCGGCCGGCGAAATGTCCTCCGCGGCTGCCGAAATGGTGATCGGAACCGTGGCGCACGCACTCCAATCCGAAGTCGATACCGAACAGCCGATCATCTCAGGGGAATTGCCAATCGGAGGTCATCGTTTCGAAGGATTGTTGCCACCCGTCGTGGCAAAACCGGCCTTCACCATTAGGCGGCGTGCCTCGCGCCTGATACCGCTCGACGATTATGTGCGGTCTGGCGTTATGACCGAACATCAGGCTTCGACCATCCGCAGCGCGATTTCGTCCCGGCTCAACATCATCATCTCCGGGGGCACAGGATCGGGCAAGACAACGCTCGCCAACGCCGTTATCGCTGAAATCGTCAAATCGGCCCCGGAAGACCGCCTGGTCATCCTTGAAGACACCGCCGAGATTCAGTGCGCGGCCGACAACGCCGTGCTCCTGCACACCAGCGATAGCGTCGACATGGCGCGGCTCCTGAAGAGCACCATGCGCCTGCGTCCGGATCGGATCGTAGTCGGCGAGGTCCGCGACGGGGCTGCGCTCACGTTGCTGAAGGCATGGAACACCGGTCATCCCGGAGGGGTGGCCACCATCCATTCCAACACCGCAATGTCGGCGCTGCGCCGCCTTGAGCAACTGACCGCCGAAGCCAGCCAACAGCCGATGCACGAAGTGATCGGTGAAGCGGTCGATCTCATCGTCTCGATTGAACGGACGCCGCGCGGGCGGCGTGTTCGTGACGTCATCCAGGTCGAGCGTTTCGCCGGCGGCCAATACGAAATCGAATCCGACCAGCTTACGGAAGAACAGGAGGCGCGCCATGTCGCTTAGAAACGCCCTCATCGCCGTCGCACTCCTTGCTGCGCCTATGATCCTTGCCTCGGTCGCGCCGGCGCTCGCCAGCTCCGGCGGCAGTCTTCCCTGGGAAGGGCCGCTGCAGCAAATCCAGGAGTCGATCACCGGACCGGTCGCCGGCGCAATCGCGCTTGCAGCTGTCGCGATCGCCGGCGGCATGCTGATCTTTGGCGGCGAGCTAAACGATTTCGCGCGGCGGCTCATGTACATCGTGCTCGTCGCCGGCATCCTACTTGGGGCCACCAACATCGTCGGCCTATTCGGCGCGACGGGAGCTTCCATCGGAACTCCAGACGAGCAAACCACCTCAATCGGTCAAAGCGAAACAGGGGAGGGGGCTCATGGCTGAGTCCCTGTCCGGGCTGCAACGCAACCGCATCCACCGTGCGCTGTCGCGGCCGAACCTTCTGATGGGCGCGGACCGGGAACTGGTGCTGATCACCGGCCTTGCCGCAGTCATTCTGATCTTCGTCGTCCTCACAGTCTATTCCGCGCTCTTCGGCGTTGCCGTCTGGATCGTCATCGTGGGGCTTTTGAGGATGATGGCCAAGGCCGATCCGCTGATGCGACAGGTTTATGTCCGCCATATCTCCTACAAGCATTACTACAAGGCGACCTCCTCGCCGTGGCGTCGGTATTGAGGGGAAGACATGGTCGCTCTCAAACGATTTCGGGCCACCGGCCCCTCCTTTGCGGATCTCGTTCCCTATGCCGGCCTGGTCGACAATGGCGTGCTCCTGTTGAAAGACGGAAGCCTGATGGCCGGCTGGTATTTTGCCGGGCCGGATTCCGAAAGCGCCACGGACCTCGAGCGCAACGAGCTCTCGCGGCAGATCAATACGATCCTATCGCGGCTCGGAAGCGGTTGGATGATCCAGGTCGAGGCAGTTCGGATCCCGACATTCGACTACCCGTCGGATGATCGTTGCTACTTTCCCGATGCGGTCACCCGCGCGATCGACGCCGAACGGCGGGCGCATTTCGCGCGCGAGCAGGGCCATTTCGAGAGCAAGCACGCGCTCATCCTGACCTATCGGCCGCTCGAATCCAAAAAAACGGCGCTTAGCAAATACATCTACTCTGACGAGGAGAGCCGCAAGAAGACCTATGCGGACACGGTCCTGTTCATTTTCAAGAACGCTGTCCGCGAGATCGAGCAGTATTTCGCCAATACCCTTTCGATCCGTCGCATGGAAACCCGGGAAACAGTCGAGAGGGGAGGGGAGCGCGTCGCCCGCTATGACGAGCTGCTGCAATTCGTTCGCTTCTGCATCACAGGCGAAAATCATCCGATCCGACTGCCGGATGCCCCCATGTATCTCGACTGGCTTGCGACGGCCGAGCTCGAGCATGGCCTGACGCCGAAGGTCGAAAGCCGTTTCCTCGGCGTCGTGGCGATCGACGGGCTGCCAGCCGAGAGCTGGCCCGGAGTTCTCAACAGCCTCGATCTGATGCCGCTCACCTATCGCTGGTCATCGCGCTTTATCTTCCTTGATGCAGAGGAGGCGCGGCAGAAACTCGAACGCACCCGTAAGAAATGGCAGCAGAAGGTACGGCCATTCTTCGATCAGCTCTTCCAGACGCAGAGCCGGTCGGTAGACCAGGACGCCATGACCATGGTGGCCGAGACGGAAGACGCCATCGCGCAAGCCTCCTCGCAGCTGGTGGCCTATGGCTACTATACGCCGGTGATCGTTCTCTTCGATCGCGACCGGGAGGTACTGCAGGAAAAAGCAGAAGCAATCCGCCGGCTAATCCAGGCGGAGGGTTTCGGTGCACGCATCGAGACCCTCAACGCCACGGACGCTTTTCTCGGCAGCCTGCCGGGTAACTGGTACTGCAATATACGCGAACCGCTGATCAACACGAGTAATCTCGCCGATCTCGTCCCGCTTAACTCTGTCTGGTCGGGCAATCCGATCGCAACATGCCCATTCTATCCGCCGAACTCGCCGCCGTTGATGCAGGTGGCGAGCGGCTCGACGCCGTTCCGACTGAACCTGCATGTCGACGACGTCGGCCACACGCTGATTTTCGGGCCGACCGGTTCGGGCAAGTCGACGCTGCTGGCACTGATCGCCGCGCAGTTCCGTCGGTACGAACGCGCCCAGATCTTCGCCTTCGACAAGGGGAACTCGCTCCTGCCGCTGACGCTGGCCGTCGGTGGCGATCACTATGAGATTGGTGGAGAGCATGATGAAGCGGAGAGGGCACTGGCCTTTTGCCCACTATCGGAGCTCTCCAATGACGCAGATCGCGCATGGGCCACGGAATGGATCGAAATGTTGGTCGCCCTCCAGGGTGTTGCCATTACCCCTGATCATCGCAACGCCATTTCGCGTCAGATCGGGTTGATGGCCAGCGCAGCCGGTCGATCGCTTTCGGACTTCGTCAGCGGCGTTCAGATGCGCGAGATCAAGGACGCGCTCCATCACTACACGGTCGATGGTCCGATGGGCCAGTTGCTGGACGCCGAGGAAGACGGTCTCTCGCTCGGTGCCTTCCAGACTTTCGAAATCGAGCAGCTGATGAACATGGGCGAGCGCAATCTGGTGCCCGTGCTCACCTATCTGTTCCGCCGGATCGAGAAGCGCCTCGACGGCTCACCGAGCCTGATTGTGCTGGACGAGGCCTGGTTGATGCTCGGTCATCCAGTGTTCCGCAGCAAGATCCGCGAGTGGCTCAAGGTGCTGCGCAAAGCGAATTGCGCGGTCGTGCTTGCCACGCAGTCGATTTCGGACGCCGAGCGTTCCGGCATCATCGACGTGCTGAAGGAATCCTGCCCGACGAAAATCTGCCTTCCCAACGGCGCCGGCAGGGAGCCGGGGACGCGCGAGTTCTATGAGAGGATCGGCTTCAACGAACGGCAGATCGAGATCGTATCGAACGCGATCCCCAAGCGCGAATATTACGTGGTCACCCCCAAAGGCCGGCGGCTGTTCGATATGGCGCTCGGTCCTGTGGCGCTCAGTTTCGTCGGCGCGTCGGGCAAGGAAGACCTGAAGCGTATCCGCGCGCTCCATTCCGACCATGGCCACGACTGGCCGATCCACTGGCTTCAAACGAGAGGAGTTCACGATGCCGCATCGCTGCTCAACTTCGAATAGATTGCTCGCTGGTCTGGCGGCCGTCGCATTGATGGCCGGCTCTGTCGTGCCCGCAAATGCCGGAACCGCCACGGGTGCCGCAACCGAATGGACGCAGGTCCTCAACAATGGCGAGCTCGTATCGCTTGTTGGCCAATCTGGTGAGCAAATCCAGAACCAGCTCACTCAGATCAGCCAGTTGGCGCAACAGATCGAAACGCAGCTGAACATCTATCAAAACTTGCTACAGAACACCGCGACCCTTCCGTCGCACATGTGGGGGCAGGTTGAAAGCGATCTCAATCAGCTCCGCAGCATCGTCGATCAGGGTCAGAGCATCTCGTTTTCGATGGGCAATGCCGATGACGTGCTGCAGCAGCGCTTCCAGAGCTATTCGAGCCTCAAGACCAACTTACCGGACGCGACAAGTTTTTCGTCGAGCTACCAGACGTGGTCCGATACGAACCGGGACACGATCGCCAGCACGCTGAAGGCGGCGAGCCTGACGGCCGACCAGTTCGATAGCGAGGAGGGCACGATGTCCTCGCTGCGGTCGATGTCCGAGACCGCCGACGGGCAGATGAAGGCATTGCAAGTCGGTCACGAAATCGCTGCGCAACAGGTGGCGCAGATGCAGAAGCTTCGCGGCCTCGTCTCCCAACAGATGACAATGATGGGAACCTGGCTTCAGACCGAGCAGACCGACAAGGATCTTGCCCAAGCGCGGCGCGAGAAATTCTTCAACGCCGAGGTCAAGAGCATTCCCGAAGGTCAGAAGATGGAGCCCCGCTGGTGAGCCGCGCCGTTGTCATTGCCGTGCTCGCGCTTGTGGCAGCTTTCTCGTCAGCGGCGACCGTGCTGATCGTCAATTCCAAGGAATCCAACAAGCCTGCGCTCACCGAAGAACAACGCACCGTCAGGGAGAAGTTCTTTGGCTCGAGCAAGGAGCTGCCGCCGATCAAGGAAGGCCAGGAGATGCGTCCGAGATGGTGAAACGTAGCCTTGAACAATCGTTCCTGATCTCAGGCCTCCTTTGCCTCGTCTTTGCAGCTCCTGCCTTCGCGCAACAGGGACAAGTCCTGACCGAACTGGAAAATCAGGTGTCGACCGCCGCGAAAGGGTGGGAAACCACCATCATGGACGCGGCGAAATCCCTGTTCTGGATCCTGGCAACCATAGAGGTGGGCATTGCCGCAGTCTGGCTGGCGCTCCAGGCGGCTTCCCTCGATAGCTGGTTTGCCGAGCTTGTCCGGCGCATCATGTTCATTGGCTTTTTCGCCTTTGTTCTCACGCAAGGGCCGCCATTTGCCCGAGCGGTCGTCGACAGCCTTTTCCAGATCGGCGCCGGCGGCGGATCGGCGTCACCCGCCGAAGTGTTCGACGCTGGCATCCGGGTTGCCTCGCAAATGTCGCAGCAGGCGCAATTCGGCGTGTTCGAGGACAATGCGTTGGCGATCGCGGCGGTGTTGGCGATGGGCGTCGTTGTCATCTGCTTCTCGCTCGTTGCTGCGATTTTCGTGTCGGTCATGGTGGAGATGTATGTTGGCCTACTCGCCGGCATGATCATGCTCGGGCTCGGCGGATCCTCCTTCACCAAAGACTTCGCAGTCCGTTATCTCGTCTACGCCTTCGGCGTCGGAATGAAGCTCATGGCGCTGGTGATGATCGCAAAGATTGGATCGGAGGTCCTGATGGGCTTGGCGAATGCGCCAACGGCTTCCTCAGACCAGTTCGTCACGACACTCGCCATCGCCGGGATCTCGGTCGTTGTCTTCATTATCGCAATGTACGTTCCGAACATCATTCAGGGTGTTGTTCAGGGCGCCTCGGTTTCCGGCGGAATGGAAGCGATCCGGCATAGTGGACAGGCAGCCTCCTTTGCAACAGGCGCCGGGTTCCTTGCGGCTGGCGCTGCCGGTGCGGGATTTGCGGCGGGTCAGGCTGCCCGAGCTGCAGGTTCATCCGTCGCTGGTGCGGCTCTTCGAGGTTTCGGCGCTGGGATCGGGTCTGCCGGGATGGCCGCAGGCTCTGCAGCCAAGGAAAAGGCCATCGGTTCGCCGGGAGCGTACGCTGGTTCGATCCTCGGGCTTGCCAACGCAAAGCTGGATCAAGCGCGTAGTGGGCACAGCGGACCAAAGCCACCTCCCGAACACAAAGACTAACAACAATCAGAAAGTGATCGATCGATGGCAGCGAACCGCGCCCCCGAAAACCCGTATCTTGCCGCGCGCCAGGAATGGAGCGAGCGATACGGTTCCTATGTGCAGGCCGCCGCCGCATGGCGCATCGTCGGCATCCTCGGTCTGACCATGGCCGTGATCGGCTTCGGATATTCGATGTATCTGAGCACGCAGGTCAAGCTGGTTCCCTATATCGTCCAGGTCGACAAGCTCGGCACGTCCGTTACATCAGGGTTCCCCGAGCAGATCGAATATGCCGACGTTCGGGTGGTGCGGGCTACCCTTGGCAACTTCGTGACCAGCTTCCGTTCGATCACGCCGGATGCGGTGGTGCAGAAGCAATACATCGACCGGACCTACGCGCTGCTTCGGACCTCCGATCCCTCGACCCAAAAAATCAATGACTGGTTCCGGAGCAACTCGCCTTTTGAAAAGGCCAAGTCCTCGACCATCGCCATCGAGGTCAACAACATCGTGGCGCTGTCGAACCAGACCTATCAGATCGACTGGACCGAGTACGAGCGCGACCGCAAGGGCAAGGAAACCGGCACGCGCCGCTTCCGCGGGATCGCAACGGTGACGCTCACCGCGCCGCAGGACGAGGCCACCATCCGCCTCAATCCGATCGGTCTCTATGTCCGGGATTTCGACTGGACAGCACAGCTTTAAGGGCAGGGGATTTCTCAATGCACAGAACAGGATTGATCGCAGCCGCCGGCTGCCTGGCCGGACTCGTCGTTGTGGGCGGCGCTGAGGCTCAGAGCATGACGACGAACGAGACGAAAGGCACGAACATTTCCCGAAAATGGCGCGGCACGCCCGGGCTGGTCACCACAGGTCCGGATGGCAAGGTCATTTTCCTCTTTGGCGAAACGCAGCCATCGGTCGTCTGCTCACCCCTCCAGGTCTGCGATATCGAACTGCAGGGCGGCGAGATTGTCCGCGACGTTCTCGTTGGAGACACTGTGCGGTGGAAGGTCGAGCCCGCGACCTCGGGGGCCACGGGCGGCCAGGCCATACACCTGATTGTCAAGCCGTCGGAAGCAGGTCTCATCACATCGATGGTGGTCACGACGTCGCGCCGCACCTATCACATCCAACTCAAGTCCCATCCGAGCCAGTACATGGCCCGCATCGGGTTCGAATATCCGGAGGACGTCTCGACCAAGCTCGCCGACATCAATTCCCGGCTCGAGACAGGCGGAATTCCCGGGACGGCACCTGACAAGCTGAACTTCTCCTACTCGGTGAGCGGGAGCGCGTCCTGGAAGCCGAAGCGGGTCTATTCGGATGGCGTCAAGACCTACATTCAATTCTCGAAATCAGTCTCGAGCCAGGATGCCCCGGTGCTGTTCGTCGTCTCTGGCGGTCAGAACCGCATCGTCAACTACCGAATAAAGAACGACATGATGATCGTCGACTATGCGGTCGACAAAGCGATACTTGTCTCCGGCGTCGGCTGGCGCCAGCAGAAAATCACCATCCGGCGGGGAGGCTAAGCCATGCGCAAGCTTCTCGTCACCATTATCACCGCCGCGCTGCTTTCAGGCTGCCAGACAGCCGAAGACGGATTGACCAGCAGTTCCACACCCGTCGCCGTCACCGGCCCCGCCGCAAGTGCGATTGCCGGCGACATGGCGAACCGGCTCGCCGAACAGATCGGTCCGGCAGGTGCGACCACGCTTAAAATGCAAAAGGACTCGTCGGACTTCGCAACGGCACTGGAGGCGGCGCTGAAAGGATGGGGCTACACTGTTATCACCGATGGCAAGGTCGGAAAGGACATGAAACCGGTCGAGCTCGCCTATTCGGTCGATGACGTCGAGGGTCAGGTGCTGGCGCAGCTTTCAACGCAGTCGATCGCGCTTGGCCGGGCCTACACGACAACGGCAGCCGGCGCTACGCCGGCAAGCCCGCTCTCGATCATTCAGCGAAATTGAGGGGAGGCGGGTATGGTCCAATCGCTCCAGCTCGGCGCATCCAATCAAGCTGACGATCAAAAAGGCATGCGCCGTCTCAATCGGCTGCCGGTTATCATCGCCATCATCGTCATCGCGCTGTTCGTCGGTGTGGTCGTGATCGGACTTTCGTGGCGCGGGCTCCCCTTCAATCGAAACAACGATCTCGACAGCGCCTCGAATGCTCCCGCGACGAACTTCGGAGACCAGCTCAAACGCGGCGTCACCGACGGCATCATCGGCGAACCGGTGGAACGTGAGGCGTTTCAGCCAACGCCCGCCGTCGAACAGAAGATCGAGAGGGAAACACCCATTGTCGACCGCCTACCAAAAGAAAGGGAAGAACGGCGGCCGAGGCTCGAATCCGAAGAGGAATGGAAGGCCCGCCTGAAGCGAGAGCAGGATGAACAATATATCCGCGAGGCCCAGCGCCAAAGGATGGCTCGGCTGCAGGCCCGGGCAACGGCGCTGGACTCGCCGTTGAAGGTGGATATTTCCGACGTCGAGAAAACCGCCAACAACTCCACAGACACGGGCCGGCAGACGACGACTGCGACAGCCAATAATGCATCGGACCTCTACGCCGCCGCCATGAAATCCGGTCTCATGGGCCAGAACGTCGATCAGAATGCCCAGGGTTCGAAGGAGGACTTTTTCACTCAGGACATCAAGGATCTCGGCTACCTGCCGAACCAGGTCGTGCCGCAGATGTCGCCGTATGAGCTGAAGCGTGGCTCCGTCATTCCCGCCACCTTGATCACCGGCCTCAACTCCGACCTGCCGGGGCGCATCAGCGCGCAGGTCAGCCAGAACGTCTATGACAGCGCCACCGGCTATCGGCTCCTGATCCCGCAGGGTGCCAAGCTCTTTGGCCGTTACGATTCCAAAGTCTCGTTCGGCCAGGAGCGTGTCCTCGTGGTCTGGACCGACCTGATCTTTCCTAGTGGATCGACCCTGCAGATCGGCGGCATGGCCGGCACGGACGCCGAGGGATATGGCGGCTTCAAGGACAAGGTCGATCGGCATCTCTGGCGCACCTGGAGCTCGGCAGCACTCGTCGCGTTGATCGGAACCGGGATCGACATGTCGATGCCGGAGAGTTCGACGATTGCGACGCAGGACGCGGCGTCCGATGCGGCTAGGCGGAATTTCGCGGAAAGCTTCGGCCGCGTCGCGGAGCAGACGATCTCGAAGAACCTCAATGTCCAGCCGACGATCCAAATCCGCCCGGGCTACAAATTCAACGTGCTCGTCGATCGGGATATTATTTTTCCGCAAGCTTATCGACGGTAGCAACTGTGATCAATTCTCTTGTCATAGCCCATGGTCTAAAAAATACTCGCCGCGATAGCGGATGCCGCAGTCTATGGGCTTTTTCTGCCCTCGGGGGTTGCATTTAGCGACTGGCTCGGCGATTTTGTGGTCGCTAACCCGCAAACGATAATCACAGTTACGGAAAGAAGCATGCAGGAAAACGAACATTCGCCCACCTATCCCGACGCTTTCAGCGCGATGAAAAATGCGGCGACGGTGGCGGCCGCTTTGGATGAATTCCAATCGCACTATCCCATTGATTTCATCACGTTTCATCTTGCGAGGACAATCGTCGACAGCGTTGACGCTCCGTTCGTGCGAACCACCTATCCCGATAGCTGGGTCTCACGCTATCTGCTCAACGACTACATAAACGTCGATCCAATCATTCGAGAGGGCTTTTCTCGACAGTTGCCTTTCGATTGGCGCGAGATTGATATTTCCGAGACTGCGCAAGAGTTCATGGTCGATGCCGAGATGCACGGGATCGGGAGCAACGGGGTCTCTGTCCCGATTGTGGACAAATCGCGGCGTTCGCTGCTTTCGATCAACTCCCAGAAGAGCGATGACGAGTGGACGTTGATCGAGCGCCAATTTTTGCCAGAGTGGCTTGAGCTTGGATTTCTTCTGCATCGCAAAGCAGTGTTCGAACTCCACGGTGAAAATGATCCCGTTCCTGCGCTCGGATCACGGGAAATCGAGTGCCTTCATTGGGCCTCGCGCGGCAAAGATAGCAAGGACATTGGCAAGATTCTGGGACTATCCGAGCATACGACGCGCGGCTACCTAAAAGCTGCACGCTACAAGCTGGGTTGCCCCACGCTGTCGGCCGCAATAGCTCATGCAGTACACCTAAACCTCATCACGCCTCACGTTGGTACCCCAAGTTAGGGGCATCGGTTCGGGGGATTTATCTCCTCGCATTCCCATCGCATGTTCGAACGACGGCACGCACATGGGGAGAGTGAGATTGAATGACGCGTTGAGGAATTTGATCGATACCGTTGAGGCGTCGCAAGACGAGGTATCGATCAAAATCGCGTTGCGTAACTTTGGAGCCGCGTTCGGGCTCGAGAGATACGCTTACGTCGAAGCGTCAGGCGCGGAAGTTCGCACATTCAACAACTATCCTAAAGAGTGGCAGGAAACATATTTATCGGGTCACTACTCACGTATAGACCCCGTCGTCACTGAGGCGAAGCGCCGACGTGAGGCATTTGGGTGGACTGCAGATAATTGGCCAGCGCGCGGGATGTCTGACCTTCGAAAATTCCGAGAACAAGCCGTGGATCATGGGCTAAGAAGCGGCGTCACGATCGGGACTGATGGCAGTTTCGGCTCGCATCTGATGCTGACGTTTGCGACTTCCGAAGCGAGGACCGACTTAGTTGAGATGCAGCAGACGTTCCAAGCTTTGCAGGCGTTGCTGGTCGTTCATTACCGGCTGCGCTTCATAGCCGCGAGGACACAGCTGGCGCCGAAGCGAACGCTATCACCGCGCGAAATGACGTGTTTGCTTTGGGCGACGAAGGGAAAAACGGCACCTGAAACGGCGATGCTTACCGGAATCAATGCTAGAACCGTGCAGCACTATCTCGACAAGGCGCGTGAAAAGTTCGACGCCCAGTCCGTGCCGCAGCTCGTCGCCATTGCCAAGGATCGTGGCCTGATCTGACGATTATTCGTCATACTCAAGGGGCACGTCCGGAACGTAGCCGAGCGCGTCCAGGATTCCCGAGAGTTCCTCCTGCTGGTTCTCGGACTTCTTCTGGCGCGCGATGTATTCGTTCTGAAGGGCCTGAAGCACAGACCCAGAGATCGAAGGATCGTCGCTTGCGTGCGCCCACTCGTCATATACGGCTTGGTCGGCTGCGAGGAGCCGACGGTGTTCGCGGATTGCCGAAACAGCCAGTGCCTTCAAGTCCGATTTTCGCATTGAACGGTAACGAGATTGTCTTCCGTTTGTTTCGTCTGCGACGGATGAGCTGGCGTCCTTCATCCCCGACTCCTCAAATTGCATATTGTGACGTCAAGACCCGAGGCTGCATGCGCTCGCGATTAAATACCAGATCGTCACAGGATGGGAGGGAGTTCGTATTTTGAGCGGTTCAGCACGCGCGCGAAACTAACTTTCTGACGCCGCTGCATCATCTTGATTCGTCAACGGAATGACCTTGTAGAGAATACTCCGTGGTGAAATACTCTACAAGCCGATGCTCTCTCGATAATGGAGATTCGAGAGGTATTTGCACGAAATCTGAAAGCCGCGCGGCTGGCCAAGGGCCTGTCGCAAGAAGAGCTTGCTTTCAGGGCAGATATCGATCGCACTTACATCAGCTCCTTGGAGCGCAGCGTCTACAATGCGAGCATCGATGTGGTAGACCGCCTGGCAGTGATTTTGGAAGTGGAAGCGTCTGATCTGCTGAAGCGGCCGCCGGAGAACAAGTGAAACCTCCTTCCCGGCTGCGAGCTGCGAGGTCGAAAACTCAGTCGATCTTTACGGGGTACGTGAGCTGTATTATATATTCTCCACAAGGAGAATGATTATGACCACCACGTCACACGCATACACGCCCGCCGAGGCGGCGGCTGTCAGCGAGATCGCTGTGAAGTCGGTGCACAATGCGATCGACAAGCGGATCATCGAGACTCATCTCGTTGGTAGCCGGGGTCGAGCGCTCACCGATGAGGATCTGCTTCGGTTGAAGCTCTGGTATGGCGTTGGATCGATCTTGTCTGCGGAGCGCCGCAAGCGCCTGTTCGATACGATCGACCAGAACCCAAATGCCGAAACCGTGAGAGCAGACGACTATCTCATTATCGACGTCGCTCGCGCACGGGAGCAACTGGCCGCGCGGGCTGAGGCGCTTCGAGAAGCCGAACGACTGATCGAAAGTGTGAAGGGTGTCGCGGGCGGCGAGCCGGTGTTCAAGAGAACCCGTGTTCCTGTGCGGACGATTGCCGCGATGAAGGCGCAGGGCGCAAGCACGGTGGAAATCGTTGAGGGCTACCCTTCGCTCACCGAGCGCATGGTGGAACTTGCCGAGATCTGGGTCGTGGCCCATCCCGCCAGGGGACGTCCGAGGGAGCTTTCGAAGCAGGGCCTGAAAGTGAAATCCGTGAAGCGCCTGAGCCTTCGGAACGAGAACGTCTCCAAACCCTCTGGCTCGACCTCGTGAAGTTTCTTATCGATGAATGCCTTCACACGTCTCTCGTGGCCGTGGCGCAAGCGCACGGCCACGATTGCTCCATGTGAATTGGCTCGGACTGAGCGGCGAAACCGACTGGGATCTGATGCCTCGGGTCATCGAGGAGGATTTGACTTTCGTGACGAACAATGCCCGCGACTTCCGGAAGCTGTACGCGAAAGAGGAATTGCATGCGGGCCTGGTGATCATTGTCCCGCAGGTGCTTCCTGCGCAGCAGCGAGAATTGTTTGCCCTCATATTGCAGGATCTGGCAGGCGCGCAGGATATGGTCAATGAAGTCATCGAAGTGACCCTCGCCGGAGAGGACGCGGTTCTCACGCGCTATTCGCTTCCGGAAGCATAGTCACCTTCCCAAAAAAATCATTTTCCTCCAATCCTCGACAAGTCGACCCGCATCTCAGCTGATCCAACGTTCTCGCTTTTCTCGGCGCTTTCAGTGCTCGTGTCCGAAGGAGGTATGTCGCCGCCCTCCTCGGCCTCCTCTGCAGGCAATACGTTGTCGATCGTGACGCTTTTTCCGGGATCCTCCGCCTGGAAGACACTCACGCCCTCGAACTCGCCCGTCTTCCAGGCATAGACCGCGTCCTCGAAAATCTGGGGGAAGACGTCATCGCTCTTTGGATTGCCGTACCACTTGGCGACAATCCGCAAGACCTTTGCGAACATCGCCGTTCCCTTGCGGAGGTTTTCGCAGGGGTCGACGAGATCGGGCTTCAGATCAGCCGCGTCCTTCACACCAACGCCAGCCGGAAACTGCGTCAGGCCGACACGCACGACGGTCTGACCGACATACTTCCGGATGATTGCCATTGCTTCGTCCGGCGACGTCGCCTTCGGAACGAGGATCAACCGGCCACCTGATTTGACGGTGACGGCAAGTGGATCATTCGCGCCCGCGGCGGTCACGAACTGCTTGACGATCGCGGGCTTCAATGAGGGGTCGGCGCATTGTTGGATGAGGGCAGCGTCGAGCATGACGTCTCCTTGGTAATCAGGTGTTGAAGGAAAGGACGAGTGGTTTGGCGAACAGGTGCGCCCAGGCTCGCGTGCTCGCGCGCTGGATGGCGACGATGGATGCTCCCTTGGTCCACCAGCCGTTTCCGACGGCAACGACGACGTCCGGATCGTGGAGCATGGACTGCAGGACGGGCCAGACGATCAGCTGCTCGTAGCAGATCAGCGGTGCGATGCGTCCGCCGGCGACGGTCACGACGGGGTTGGCGAAGAAATGCGCCCGCGCTCCGCCGCTCAGACCGAGCAGAGGGCGCCACGGTTGCCACATCGAGCCTGGCACCGGCATCCGCTCGCGATAAAAGAGCCGAGCCCCGTCGCCGGAAAGGAAGATCAGAACATTGTCGTATCCGCCTGCATCAACTACTGCCGCGCCGGCGATAACGGAGATGTCAGCTTCCTGCAGAGATTTTACCCAGAGCCGTTCGACGGTCGGCGTCCAGAAGCCCAGAGCGCTTTCGGGAAGAACAATGGTGCGGGCGCCGCCAGATGCCCGATCCGTCACCGTGGCAATCAGATCACGGTAACGCTGCAAGCTGGTGTCGCGCCCCAGCGACGCTCCCATTTCGAGATCGACCCCGTGCCAACCTTCGGGTAGCGTCGGCTCGTCCCAGGTTGCGGCGGACCCGATCCAAAAGCCTGCCAGGACGATCGCGACAGCCGGCCACATGCGGGTTACGAGGCCCATGAGGCCGGCTGTCGTCGCAGCCAGCCCCCACCATCCCCATGCCGGGAATAGAACGCCCGCAGCCGTCAGAGGGTGCGCCCAGCCGACGATGCCAAATGGGGGAATAGCCATGAGCAAGACTGCCGCGAGATAACGAAACGGTCGTGTGCGTTCGCATCGCGTCCAGAGCATTGCGTGGACACCGACAAAGCCGAGCGATGCGCAGAGCCAAAGCAGCAACCCTGGCCAAAGGTCGGAGGTATAGAAGGCGGCAACGCCCTGCGGCAGACCACGTGATGCAGCGAGAAAATAACCGACCGAGACACACGCAGCCGTCAGTCTTGTTCGCGCAAGCGCCCAGAGGGTTGGAAACGTGCATGCGAGCGGAAGGAGAAGGACGTGACCGCTCCACGCAACCGTTCCGGCGATGATTGAAGCGGTAATCAACAGGACCGGCCGAACGTGCTCACGGCGCATAGGTGAGCACCGGTTGCGCCAGGCCGAGGATGCCCGAGACGGGAAGGGGTCCGAAGTAGCGGGAGTCATAGGAACTCCTGAAGGGTGAGTGGAGGAAGACGCTTTCGTCAGGCACGACGCCGCCGGCAAATGGCTTCATCGGCCGGCCATTGCCGTCCCGCCGTGCCAGATCGGAAAATGCGATAGGGCACCCATCGATCGTCACGTGAGCGCCGATTTCGACACGCTGCCCGGCAATGGCGATGACCGTCTTGATCAGCGGCGCGACGCCCCCCGAGCAGGTGCCGGAGCGAAGATAACCACGCTCTCTCGCTTCCCGCATTGCTGTCGTTTGCGGAGGGCAAACGAAAACGAGATCCCCGCGAGTTGCCGGGCGATCGAGCGCCACGATACGCCACAGTCCGAGAGGTTCGCTCGGTGTCAGGTTGATGCGAAAGCCGCCGACGGTTGCCGCAGCGACACCGCCGCCAACGATCGATGCGGCCAAGGCCAAGAGCACGATTGCATTCGTCCTCTTAGCGCGTCGCGTCCCAAACGCAGAAACGTGTGTCTTCATTTGAGCGACAGCCCCTGGCTCTTCGTCTGGCGAAGCGTCTCCGCCTGTTTCAGCGCCTCGGTCGTGCGCTCATGTGCGGCCAACTGCTGCGCCGTCCGCATCGAATTCCAAGCGCCTTGGACCTCTGCCTTCTGTCCGGCTGTCATTCCCGAGGTCAGGGTGTTGAAGGTCTGTCCATTGGGGTCCTTGGCAGCAAGCGACAGGAAGGTCCGCTCGCCGAAACGCTCGGACACCGCCTTGGCAAAACCCTCCAGTTCCGCCTTCACCATTTTGTCGGCGAGCGCATATTCGAGGCCGGCGGGCAAGTCGTTCCGGTCGATCGCATCGCGAACGCGTTCCAATGTTTGTTTTGCGTTTGGCGAGAGTGCGGGAATATCGATCGAGGCCTTCAGCCGGACGGCGCGCTCTTCGACCTCGAACTTGCGTTCCGCCTCCGCCCGCTGGCGCCGATAGCGCTCAAGATTGCGGGCCAGGGCCGGCGCATTGGTCTCAGCATTCTCGCGCTCCTGCCGGTCGGCGCGGCTGGCGAACATCCCGGTTTTGCCCTTCAGCGCACCGAAGTGTTCAGGGTTCGATCCGATCGTCGCCAGCGTGGATTTCGCGACGGTCTCGTCCTTCAGCGTCGCATCGACATTGACTGCCTTGAACGCGCGTTCCGGCTGGGCGTAGACGAGATGGAAGCGGGTCGAGGCCTCCTCCCATTGCTTCTTCAATCCCGAATCGGCGGCGACCTTGTCCTCGATAGCCTGGTCGACGGACTTGGCGAAGGTTGTGATGCCCGAGACCATCGGCTTTGCCTCCTTGGTGCTGGGTTGGGTTGGGGACTGCACGGCGCCACGGACGAGCCCGAGCCTGCCGGCAACGGCCGCAAGGCGGACACCGAGATTGGCAAGTTTTTGCTTCTGACCAACGAGCCATTCGAGCCGGTCGCGGAGCAGGGTGCGGGCGACGTTGACGAGATTGAGGCCGCGGGCTTCGGCAAAGCGAAGCGCCTCGCGGTAGAAGGCGCTCTTGTCGTAATCGAGCGTCGTTTCCTTCGTGTTCCTTCGCGACAGGATCGGGATCAACCCGCCATTCTTCGCGAAGGATCTGCGGCCGTAATAGACCGCCAGGTCCTCACGATGACGGGTCATGGCGACATAGGTGAGATGGCGATCGAGCGAAAGGGAAGCGAGCACCTTGACCTGGTCGACCGTCGCGCCCTGGCTCTTATGGATGGTCGTGGCATAGCCGTGATCGAAGTTGTTGTAGAAGCGCTGTTCTATCAGCACGTGGCGGGCATTCTCCCCATCGCCGATCAGCGCGGTGATGCGCCCAGGTCCCACTTCCACGACCTTCGCCAGCATGCCGTTCTTGACGCCGAGCGATCCCTCGTTCTTCAGAAACACGATCTGGTCGCCGACCGCGAAGTTGCGTTCGCCATCGACGGTCTTGAACATGGTTCCCTGATCGAGAACCCCGCGTTCGATGAGTTTGATGCGCGCCATCTGGTTCAGCATGCGCACGTCCCGGCGCAGATGAGCCAGGATCAGCGACGTCTTTGCCGGATCATAGTCGCGGTCCCAGGCGGCGATGAGGTTGTCGACCGCGTCGGCCTTCAGATCCCATCCGATCACCTTGCCATTGGCACGGTAGGCGTCGACCGCCCGGCCGACCTTACCGCGCGCGAGATCGAGCGAGGCATCGCGCATCCATTGCTGGCGCTGGCGGTAAATGGTCTCGAGTTCGGCATAGCCGATGCGATCGGCAATGGCGCGAAACGCGGCACCTGCCTCGATCGGTTGAAGCTGTTCGGGATCGCCGACGAGAACGAGCTTGGCGCCGGCCTTCGTCACCGCTTCGACAAACAGAGCCATCTGCCTAGATGATACCATGCCGGCCTCGTCGAGAACGAACACGGTCTTGCCATCGAGCCGGTCACGGCCTTGGTTCCAGCGAAGCTCCCACGACGCAAGTGTGCGAGAGATGATGCCCGCTTCCTTCTCCAGACCCTCGGCCGCCTTGCCGGCGAGCGCGCCACCCACAACCCGATAACCGGCCACCTCCCAGGCTTCGCGTGCCGCCTTCATCATCGTCGTCTTGCCGGCGCCGGCGCGGCCGATCACGGCAGCGATCCGCTCAACACCCGCGACATGCTCGATCGCGGTTTTCTGCTCGTCCGATAGACGCTCGTGACGCGCAAATGTCGCCGCCAGCACTGCGTCGCGAACGCCATGCGAAGAGCGCTGGGACAGCCAGACGGCGCGATTGGCCATCTCGGCTTCGAGCCGGATCATGTCGCGGGTCGTGTACTTGGCCGGCACTCGGATACCGCTGGCAAGATCGATCCGCTCGCGCTCTATGCGGAACGTTTCGGGGCAGAGTAAGATCCGAACCATGAGACTTTGGAACAGCACCGCGTCGTCGACGTAGCGGTGCAGAATCTTCGCCACGTCCCGTGCGTCGAACACGCTCTTCTCGCGCATGATCAAGGCGAGGACGAGTTCGGGATTCCGGTCGATGCGCCTGACGTTTTCGTTCCGCCTCGCCTCCTGTAATTCCAGACGTTCGAGCTCCAGCGGCTTTGAAGCGCCATCGGCTTTCCGCTCGATCGCCTTGGTGCCGACGCCGAGATGGATGGTCGGCTCGAGATCGATCCCTTGCTTCTCGAAGGAGCTGCCATCGACGCGAATGTCGAGCCCGGCAAGCGCCAGATGCCGGTTCTGGCAAGCAAACCAGCCGTCGCGAAACGCGTTGAAATCGTCGATGCTTCCGGCCCAGAGCTCATAGACGATCTTGCCGGCATCGTTGCGGATCGGATTGCCGTCCGGTCCTGTTACCGCGAACTTCTTGGCGCCAAAACCGTCCGTAGTCAGCGGCCGCAAGGTCGTCATCAGATGAACATGCGGATTGCCGGGCGCATCATGGTAGACCCAGTCGGCCACCATGCCCTTCGCCGTGATGTGCTGCTCGACGAAATCCCGCACCAGCGCGATGTTCTGCTCGGCGGTCAGCTCGATCGGCAAGGCGATCGTGACATCCTTGGCGAGCTGAGCATCGGAGCGCTTCTCGAAATCTTCAACCTTGTTCCAGAAAGCCTCGGAGGCGCCCGAAACCGAACGGTCCGCAATCATCGAGCGCAGCCATTCCGGTGCATCGGCGGGGATGGCGAACTCTTCGTGGAGCAATCCCTGCTTGCGGGTGTAGTCGATCGTCCGGGCTTCCCGCTCGTAATCCATCTTGGCGCAATGCCGGTAGGCCGCCGACAGCACGGCGCTGCGGCCGGAGCCGCGGGCGACAACGCTGACGGAGAAATGAGGGACGGCCACGGCGGAATTCTCTTCCGGTTTCGAACGAAATCAACGGGTTCGTGGGAAGCGGCAGGCCCGCCAAGGACCTCAAGCAAGGGCGTCGCGCCAGCGACGTATAATTGCGCCCTTCGGATCCGCTCCTTCGGAACGGCCGGGATCATTCACCAAAGCTCGCGCTTTGGCGATTGTAGGATTCACAGTAGTGCGTTCGGCACTCCGCTCCCTGAAACTGGGTTCGAAAGACAAGCTTTCTCACCCAAGGGAGACAGACGGAATGAAGAAGCCATCCTCGAAAATCCGCGACGAAATCGCCAAACTCCAGGAGCAGCTTAAGGCCGCTGAGACCCGTGAGGCCGAGCGCATCGGCCGGATCGCCCTCAAGGCCGGTCTTGGCGAGATCGAGATCGATGAGGCAGAGTTGCAGGCGGCCTTCGAGGATCTGGCCAAACGGTTTCGCGGAGGAAAGGCCGCGACGAACGGAGGGAAAAGGGGAGGCAACGCCAGCGAAAGCAGCGCATCGTCGACGCAGGACGCGGCTGGCGCGACTGCGAGCGGGACTGCTGAGGCTTGAGCGGATGGCGCGCACGACGACATCCGACGCCCGCAAGAAAGAGACGCGGGAGAAGATCGAGCTTGGCGGTCTGATCGTCAAAGCGGGTCTTCGATACGAGAAACGCGCGCTTCTACTGGGTGCGCTGATCGATTTGCGCCAACGGCTCAAAGTCGATGAGATGGAACGAGCGCGACTAATGGCGATCGGCGCGGAGGCCTTCGGGAAAGCCGATGAATAGGATCATGCTCTTTATCGTACCCGCCGCGCTGATGTCCCTGGTCACGATCGGATTGACCGGGATCGAGCACTGGCTTTCTGGATTTGGAAAGACGGAAGCCGCGCGGCAGACACTTGGCCGAACCGGGATCGCCTTGCCCTATGTCGCCGCGGCGCTCATCGGCATTGTCTTCCTGTTCGCGAGCGCAGGCGCAATCAGGATCAAGACCGCAGGATGGGGCGTCGTTGCCGGCGGTGTCGCGACGATGATTGTCGCCACCGTTCGTGAAGCAATCAGGCTGTCGACATTCGCGGAACAGATCCCGGCCGGCAAGTCGATCCTCTCTTTTCTCGATCCCGCGACTCTGATCGGAGCGGCGGCGGCGGCGATGGCCTCATGCTTTGCTCTGCGTGTCGCGTTGGCCGGTAATGCGACCTTCGCCAGCGCCGAGCCGAAGCGCGTCCGCGGCAAGCGGGCGCTGCATGGCGAGGCCGAGTGGATGAAGCTGCCGGAAGCGGCAAACCTGTTTACGGATACAGGCGGCATTGTCATCGGTGAGCGATATCGTGTCGACAAGGACAGCACCGCAGCGCGCTCGTTTCGGGCCGACGAGCCGGAGACATGGGGTGCCGGCGGTAAGTCACCACTGCTCTGCTTCGACGGCTCGTTTGGTTCGTCGCACGGCATCGTGTTTGCCGGTTCCGGTGGCTTCAAGACGACGTCGGTGACGATACCGACGGCGCTCAAATGGGGCGGTTCGCTGATCGTCCTCGACCCGTCGAACGAGGTGGTGCCGATGGTCTCGGCCCATCGCACCAGCGCGAACCGGGACTTGTTCGTCCTCGACCCCAAAAACCCGGAGACAGGCTTCAACGGGCTCGACTGGATCGGCAAGTTCGGCGGGACGAAGGAGGAGGACATCGCGTCCGTCGCCTCATGGATCATGAGCGACAGCGGCGGCACGCGCGGTGTGCGCGACGATTTCTTCCGAGCATCGGCATTGCAATTGTTGACGGCGATGATCGCCGACGTTTGCCTGTCTGGGCACACGGAGAAGGAAAACCAGACACTTCGCCGGGTTCGCGCCAATCTCTCCGAGCCGGAGCCGCAGTTGCGCCAACGCCTGCAGGAGATCTACGACAATTCGGAGTCGGATTTCGTGAAGGAGAATGTCGCAGCCTTCGTGAACATGACGCCCGAAACCTTCTCCGGCGTCTACGCCAATGCGATCAAAGAAACCCACTGGCTGTCGTATTCGAACTATGCCGCATTGGTCTCCGGAAAGACATTCTCGACGGGCGATCTTGCCGACGGAAAGACCGACATCTTCATCAACATCGACCTCAAGACGCTGGAGACACATGCGGGCCTGGCGCGCGTCATCATCGGCTCGTTCCTCAACGCGATCTACAATCGCGATGGCTCGATGAAGGGCAGGGCGCTCTTTCTCCTCGATGAGGTGGCGCGGCTCGGCTACATGCGGATCCTGGAAACCGCTCGAGACGCCGGCCGAAAGTACGGCATCACTCTCATCATGATCTACCAGTCCATCGGGCAGATGCGCGAAACCTATGGCGGCCGTGATGCCGCCAGCAAATGGTTCGAGAGCGTGAGCTGGATTTCGTTTGCGGCGATCAACGATCCGGAAACAGCGGACTACATCTCGCGCCGCTGCGGCATGACGACGGTCGAGATCGACCAGGTCAGCCGCAGTTTCCAGGCGAAGGGATCCTCGCGCACGCGATCGAAACAGCTGGCGGCGCGGCCGCTGATCCAGCCTCATGAAGTTCTTCGCATGCGCGCTGACGAGCAGATCGTGTTCACCGCTGGCAACGCGCCGCTCAGATGCGGCCGCGCGATCTGGTTCCGGCGTGACGACATGAAAGCTTGCGCTGGAACGAACAGGTTTCACAGTCTCGGAGACACGGATGAAGCCCAACCGATCGAGCCGGCGCGCAGTGCAACGAGCGAGGCCGATCGAGGAGGATGAAGAGTATCGGAGAAATCAGCATAGCGGCCACCCAAAGGGTGGGATTTCGGGAATTCTCGTCGTGCGAGAGCGGGAAACAGCGCAGCCGCAGGAGCCGCAACATAGTGGCCCGAAGGGGAGGCGGGACCGACTGCGCCCCGCTCCCGCACACCATATTGCCGGCCTGACTTCAGGTCGGTCGTAAACGCAGATGAAACCGAGTCCGAGATAGGTTGAGCAAAGCAGGAGAGGAGCGGGCAAGTGGCAAAATCGAATGTGGTTCCGTTCAGGAGGCCGCGGAAATCCGGCGGCAAGATCGATCGCCGTAGCCCGCAGGGAAAACCTCGAACGGGACAGAACGGTCCGCGCAAATCTCTGATGGCAGTCATCTCAGCTATCGTCGTTGCTGCGGCAGGCTGGCTTGCCTTCGGCGGCGCCGGCAACCTCCCCGGACTGCCGGCTGTGGCCAAGACACCGGTAGCAGACTCGTCGTCGGCCGCGTTTTCAATCTGCGGCGACGGCCGTCATGTGAATTGCGTCGTCGACGGCGACACGTTCTGGTTCCAGGGGCAGAAAATCCGCATCGCGGATATCGACACGCCGGAGCTCAGCCCGCCGCGCTGCGAGGCGGAACGGATCAAAGGCGAGGCGGCGAAGGCACGCCTTCTGGCGCTCCTCAATGCCGGCGCGTTTTCGCTTTCGGCCGGCTGGCGCGACGAAGACAAGTATGGCCGCAAGCTCCGGACCGTAATACGATCAGGACACTCGCTCGGAAACACTCTCGTCAACGAGGGCCTTGCCAGGCGCTGGGACGGTGCCAGACACGGATGGTGCGGCTGAGGAACCGCGAGAGGATCGTTGCCGGATGGCCGAAACCGCCCCGCGGGTTCGGGGAGCGCAAGCGAGTAGAGCCGTGCGCCGAAGGCGTCTCGCCCAAGCCCACCACTCGCGTTTCATCACAGATCTGAATCAATCCATGCCGACCGATTCATAAGTGTCGTTGGACGGGATTCCCGCGATCAGAGATGCTGACCCTCATGATCGCGCAACCCTACCATCTCTATGTCGAGCGCTCGGACGCCTCGAAGAACATGGCGCGCTACTATGCCATGTCGATCGAACCCAACCTGTTCGGGGACGTCTGTCTCCTGCGCAAATGGGGCCGCATCGGAAGCAAGGGGCAGATGATGGTCCATCATTTCGGTCGGGAAGAGGAAGCGGTCGAGCTGTTTCTCGACCTACTCCGACAAAAGCGCAAACGCGGGTATCGTCCCCGCGCCTCAGTGCTGAGTTGAGAAAGGCCCGCCGAAGCGGGCCAAGAGGGCGCCTCATCGGCGCCGGTTCCAATCGGTCTCGAACGATACCTCGATCTCGACGAAGAACGGGACCTTGATCGCGAGCTTCAGGCCGAGCTTGCCCTTGCGGAAAAAGTGGCTGATCACCTTGCCGAGAGTGCGGAGGCGGCGGCCGGTGGCGGCGAGGAATTGGGCGAGTTGTTGCATGGCGTTTCTCCTTTCGAAATGCGGTCATCGCAGGGGATAAGCGGCAGACCGGAAAGGAGGGACGCACCCAAAGGGCCGGACCGGACGTGGAGGACCTGCCGGCGACCGAATTTTGATCCGCGAGGAGCCGCAGAAATCGGCGGGGAAAATTCTGGCGGCGGCAGGTTGCGTCCCGACGGACGGGCTGCAACATCCCCGATGAGAGATGACGGCAGGTCGAAAGGAAGAGGCTCAACTGGTCGTTCTCGCCATCATCGCGATGGTCTCGTCGGCATCTCAACGAAGGGCCGCTCTCGCCGCCCTCAGGATGATCGAGCCCGCCGCAGGATCGATTATGATCCTGTGCACCTGATGTAGCTGACACGGGAGGCATTTACCGCGATACCGGTTTCCCGCGTGATTTCCTTGATGATCGGCGCAAGTGAGCCGAGTTCGTCGTCGGTGAGCGCAACCAACTCCGGATAGTCGATGTCAACGCCGGTATAGTCCGCCGTCAACGCGATGCACCAATCGCCACCGTTGATGCGGTATTCGTGCGTGTCGAAATCGATGTCGAGCTCATCCAGCAGGATGATGCTGAAGCGCTCGAAGATCTCGGTCTCACCTTCCAGCCGGTACGCGGCATATTCGTCGTCGCCGGCAAGAATGCTCCGCTCCAATGCCATGATGGTCCGGATACGACCGGCAGCCGCCTCGAGCCCTTCGAGCAGTCGCTCATGGAGCTTTCGCGAGACGTCGGTTTCGCAGCCGAAGCGGTTTGCCAGGACGACGAGCCGGAAACCGGAAAGCTTGGTGTAGAGCGCAAGGTTCTGGTCGAATGTCATTGTGTGATCTCCTTCATCTTGATGACGGAGATCGGCCACTCCGTGGCAAAGAGGGGTCAAGGATCGCGGAACGCGGCTCGCAAGCGGGAGAACCGATTTTTTCGGGAAGCGCAGCGGCGGAAAAATTGGGGGAGACCGCGCCGTCCTTGACGCCGGATTTGCTGGAGTACCATGGGACGTCAGAGAGAGAAGAGACCCACGGCCCTGGAGGGGACGTGACCGTATCCGGCGCGAGCCGGCAAGAGTGTCGAGGGGGAAACCCCTGACAGCCGGGAGGCCGGTCGATCCGGCGGACCGGCTCATGATCCAGCAGAATGAGAGCCGCCTCAGAAAGGCGGCTCGGCTTCGATGATGCCGTTCTGTTCGGCAAGCGCCACGGCCAGATCGGCCAAGGCGAGCTGAAGCTCCGCTTCGACCTGGGCCCGCTCGACGGCGTCGCAGGCATTCCTCAATTCGGCGCGCAGTTCCTCGATGTGCTGTTCGATGGTCATCGTCTCATCTCCTTGAGTTCGTGAAAGACGAGACGGCGGGGCGGGAAGAGATGACGGGGTCAAGGAGCGCGGAAGCGACCGGCGGAGCCGGCGAGTGGGGGAGCCGATTTTGTTGGAGCGCAGGAAACCGGAGCGGAGGCAAAATTGGGGGAACCGCTCGTCCTCGAGGCCGGCATTTCTTCCCGGCACGATAGCTCCACTGAGCAGACATATTCCGGTTCCGTATCGCACCGAAAAAGCCGGCGGCAGGCTCGATGCCTGCCGCCTGCTTGTCTTTGTGGCCAGTTGGCCCCGCCTTGGTGGCGGGGCCGTCCGGGCCTCAGTCGCGGTTGGGGCGGGACCAGATCAGCTGGTAGCCGTCCTCGCCTTCGACTTCGGTGAGGGTTGCGTAGATCGGAGCGGGGAAGCTCGGGTCGTCTTGACCGAGAGGTAGTCGCGGTCCTGCTCGGAGCGCTTCTGCCAGGCCGCACCCAGCTCTACGTTGCCGGCGTAGATGCGGTAGTGCGGGCCCTTGTCGGAGGGGTTTTCGACGCGGGCGATGCGGGCCTTGACGTTGAGGGCGAGCGTGCGGATCGAGCCGTTGAAGCCGGTTTCGGAGGTGGTGAAGGTGCCGATGGTTGCCATTGTCGTATTCCTTTTGCTGTTTCGGGCCGCGCCCATCGCGGCCTCGATGGCTGTCGCAAGGATCGGGGACGATCGGACCGCACCTGAAAGGCCGCAATGAAATGGAGGGCGGCCAGGAGAAACTTTGTTGTTCCGCGAGGAATGGGCGCATCGCGCTCAGGGGGAGAAAGTTTTGGAAGGCCGTTGCGGGAGGACGATCGAGGCGAAGCCGCTCTCCGGTCAGACATGCCTCATCGAGCCCGCGAATGGAGCGCCGCTGACCCTTGGCAAAGGGATGTGGCAATGGCGGTCGCGCGCAGTTGGGCCATGGCTCCGATCCCGGCGCATCGGCGGACCAATCACTCCGGCTTTAGTTCAGGCCGTACCAGGTCCCGCGACCCGCTCCATGAAGAGTCAGATGCCCCTGTTCGGTCAACGCCCGAAGATGATCCTTGACGGTGTTGCGGCTTGCGCCTGTGGCCTTGGCCGCGTCCATCACCGTAACGCGCCCGCGCTCACGCGCCAGTTCGAGGATCGAGACCGACAACTCCGGCAGGTCGCCCAGCAGGATGCGTTCACGCTCGATCTTGCGCTCGAGCCGCTGCTTCTGGCGCTGCAGGCTCCGGAGGAAAAACTCGATCCACGGGTTCCAGTCCTGTTGATCTGTCCGGATCGTGCCCTGCGTTCGACGAAGCGCGAGGTAATAGGCTTCCTTGTTCTGCTCGACAACGCTTTCGAGGGAGCTGTATGGCACGTAGGTATAGCCCGCCCGAAGGAGCAGCAAAGTGGTCAAGGCTCGCGACAGGCGGCCATTGCCGTCCTGGAAAGGATGGATTTCCAGAAAGACCACCACGAAGGCAGCAACGATGAGCAGAGGGTGAAACTTCCCATCCTTCTCCTGGGCCTGTTGCCAGGACACCAGTTCCGACATCCGGCCCGGCGTATCAAAGGGGGATGCTGTCGCGAAGACGACGCCCAGGCTTCGCCCATCTTCGTCGAAGGCTTCGACGTTGTTGGCAAGGGTTTTCCAGTTTCCCCTGTGCCGCTCATCTTTGGTCGAGTGAGCGAGCAGATCCCGATGGAGTTGGCGGATGTGATTTTCGTCAAGCGGGATCGCGTCGAAGGCGGAGAAGATCGTTTCCATGACCTCGGCATAGCCTGCGACCTCCTGTTCGTCCCGGCTGGTGAACGAGCCGATTCGAAGGTTCGAGAGCAGCCTTTCGACTTCTCGGTCGCTCAGTTTTGCGCCTTCGATACGGGTCGAAGAGCCGATGCTTTCGATCGTCGCGACCCGGCGCAAGCTGGAGAGGCGGTCTGGCGCGATACGACCGAGCGCTCGCCATGCACCTTTGAATTCGTCGATCTCGGCGATTAACGACAGGATCTCAGGTGTGATACGCAGTTTCGCGAGATCAAGGGCTGTCATCCATTATCCCATCCGTTTCCATCCGAATGGGATATGACATACCGAACTCCATTTTTCCATCCATTTTCATCCAATAAGGAAGACCGGCGGAAAAAGTCAGAGCGTGGGATAGGCCCCGCCTTGGCGGCGGGGCCTATCCTGATTTCAGTCGCGGTTGGGGCGGGACCAGATCAGCTGGTAGCCGTCTTCGCCCTCGACCTCGGTGAGCGTCGCGTAGATCGGAGCGGGGAAGCTCGGGTCGTCGAGCTTGACCGAGAGGTAGTCGCGGTCCTGCTCGGAGCGCTTCTGCCAGGCCGCACCCAGCTCTACGTTGCCGGCGTAGATGCGGAAGTGCGGGCCCTTGTCGGAGGGGTTTTCGACGCGGGCGATGCGGGCCTTGACGTTGAGGGCGAGCGTGCGGATCGAGCCGTTGAAGCCGGTTTCGGAGGTGGTGAAGGTGCCGATGGTTGCCATTGTCGTATTCCTTTTGCTGTTTCGGGCCGCGCCCATCGCGGCCTCGATGGCTGTCGCAAGGATCGGGGACGATCGGACCGCACCCGGAGGGCCGGAATGGAATGGAGGGCGGCAAGGAGAAACTTAGTTGTTCCGCGAGGAATGGGCGCACCGCGCTCAGGGGAAGAAAGTTTTGCAAGGCCGTTGCGGGAGGACGATCGAGGCGAAGCCGCTCTCCGGTCAGACATGCCTCATCGAGCCCGCGAAGGACGTGGCCTAGCTCAGGGGCATAAGGAATATGGCGATGGCAGCTGTGCCCCGACGGCTAGCCGGATCCCGCAACGGTGCGTCCGCTGCCTTGCCACATGTCAAAACCAAACGTCCGGGAACATCCGAACAAGGGCGTTGCGTTGGCCGTTCTTCGGGCTATCGTCGTGCTCGCGAATCGTCGCCTGGAGGATCTATGCGTCAGCAGTCAAAGCCGTTTATCGTCGAAATCAAGCCGTCCCGGAAGCTCAAGCCGATTGACCGGAAGACCTCGATCTGGGGCAAACTGGACCTTGCGACTGATCGTGACACGCCCACCGCGACCGACGGCCGAGAGTTGCCGGCCGCTGGCGAGACCAACGACCGGCGCTGACCAAGTCTTCATGCAGCAAGGCGCTCCTCGGCTGCGTCGGGCTGCAGAGAATGCAGGAACGTTACGGCCCGTTGCGCATGCGCTGCCGCCTGGAAGATCGCCCGTCTGTCGTCGGTCAGGACCTTGAGCCAGGAGTCGAGATAGGACGCGTGATCGGATCGGGGCTCGAGCTCGGGAACGATGCCAAGGTCGGCGCAAAGGAAGCAACTGCCGAGCTCGGCAATCAATTCCTCGCGCGCACGCTCAGTCCGGTCTTTGGCGTAGCGGCTGAGATCGCGGCCCACACGGTGGTCCGGCGCAGTCCAATGGGTGACTTCGTGACTGAGGGTTGCATAGTAGCTTGCAGCGTCCTTGAAGCTCTCGAACAGCGGCATCTGAATGAGATCGGCGGCCGGCGAGAAGAAGGCCTGGTTGCCGCCATGGCGAACAGAAGCACCGGTGTTGCGGAAGAACCGATCGACATGCTCGATGCGCTTGACCGGATCCGGAACCGGGCCTGGCCGGTGATGATACTGCTCGGGAAGTCCGTCGATCTGTTCGACGTTGAACACACTGTACGCCTTCAGGAAGGGGATTTCCCGCTCCACCTCGCCGCCGTTTCCGTCGGTTTCTGACTTGGTGAAACGGCTGGCGAAGACGACCGTGGCACCCGTCTCGCCCTTGCGGACGGCAGCACCCAGTTCGAGGGCCTGCTTGAACGTCATCCACGTGGATGACGTATATCCCCGGGCGCTGCCCTCCGCCCAGAGAAGCAGCACGTTGACGCCCGAATATGGCTGCCCGTTATGACGCAGCGGCCGGGTAATACGGCCGGTCGTGTTCTCGGCGTTCCATGGTTTCATCCACGGCCGCACGCCCTTCGCCAGATCCTCAAGAATTCTGTCAGTGATGCGGGTATAAAGATCAACCCGTTGTTTCTCCGTATTGCTCATCTTCAAGCCTCCGTTTTGAGGCCGCGCCCGTCGCGGCCCGTTGCGGAGGGCAGAAGGCAGGAGCCGATCAGCCGGCGGATGCACCGGAACGGCCGGAACTTCAGTGGAGGACGGCGGAGCCGTTGTATCTGCCGGCAGCTCCTGCAGACCCGACGAACGGAACGGGCCGCGATGGGCGTGCATCTGTCCTGATTTCCGTTTCCCTGGTGACCGCGTCAGCGACACGAAAACTGGCCGGCTCCGTCAGGGAACCGGCCGTTTTCGCGTTTGTGGAAGGGCGGGGCCGAAGCCCCGCCGGCACGGCCTAGTCGAAGGCCGATATCTGCGCTTCGGCAGCCTTGCGGCCCAGCGAGTGACCCGGCTGCTCGACCGGCCGGTCGAAAGGCTTCCAGGTCTCACCGATCACCTGGGCATAGGCTGCGACGGCGCCTTCGGCCGCCATTCTGAGCGAATGGGCCTGTATGCCCATGTCGGCGGCGAATTCGCGCTTGCGCTGGGCGGCGCTGTCATAGCCGACGGGGCCGTCGAGGTCCTCGTCGCGAGCATCGTTGGCGGCCTTTGCGGTGGCATCGCGCGCCTCGGTGACAGCGCGGCTGTAGAACTGCCCGGCGCCGTGGGCCGAGCCGACGAAGGCGCCGACGATGCGCTGCAGGTGGATCTGCATGGCCTTGTCGCCAAGTCCGTCGCCGAGTGCATCGGCGGTCTCGATGACGAACCGTTCATGCAGGTCGCGGATGCCGTCGCTGTCGATGACCGCCGTGCCGAAACTCTCGGCGATCTTCAGCGCCTGGCTGGCGTCCGGGCATGTCAGCCGGACCATTTCGACGGTGGCGCCCTTGCGCAGTTGCACGACGCGGGCGGGTTGGCGAGAGGAGGGTGCGGGCTTGGCCATGATCGTTTCCTTTCGAGGTCGTCCGAACGGGCTCCGGCCCCATGCCGGCTTGCTCTTCGGTGCGGTCATCCCGAACCGGCGGAAGACGGGCGCTTCAGGGTCCGGCCCTGCCTGGACGAGCGGAGCCGGTTTGCGGGCGAGGAGGGCAAACTGCCCTCGAAGAGCACGCGAGCCTGCTCCGTGAAGGACGGCGGGGTCCGGCCGCCCCGCGGCGCGACAGCGGCCTTGAAGCGCACGGCCGCCGGTTCAGACCGCAGCAAAACCGAAGGGCGATCCGGCAGGGGAGGAATCATGACGGCCTCGAACGAAACGACAGGCGTTGCCGCCTATCTGAGCTCTTCCGGCTCGCTGACGTCGAACGCTCGCCTATCGCTTGGCCGGCTTGGGTAACCGGTAGGATTGCAGCCAGGTCGGACCGTGCGAGTTACGAAGTCCGCGCAGCAGACCGCCGTCATTATGCGACGGCCCGCCCATCCAGGCGTTGTTGAGGATCGATTTCCAGCGCCGCCCATGCCTGGCGGCATAGGCCTGAAGTGCTGCTTCCTGTTCCGGCGTCAAAGGAGGCAGGGTTTCTCGCGTGCAACGAACGGCGCGTGTTTTCGGTCTGGGATCCGGCCGTGCTTCCCTTAGAGCGATCAGCCGCCTGAGTTCCGCGACTCCGGCATTGAGGCAGGCTTCGCCTTCGGGGTGATGGAACTGCCGCCAGAAAGCGGTTCGCTCCACCGGATGGGCCGATGCCTGCTTTTCGCTCCAGCTCTCCGATCGTGCTCATGGCTTGCTACCTCCCGGATCGGTAGTGGCGACGACCTTGCCGTCGGAACCGGCTCGCCCCCGCAGCGCCGCGATTGCCGCATCCTGTCGGGCGAGTTTCCTCGAAAGCGCATCGATTTCCGGCTGACGCTCGGCGGTGATCGCTGCCAGATTGGACCGGTAGCGTTCGAGAAAGGCGCCTGGTTCCGGCGCCTTGCCGCGACGATATCCGGAGTGACGGCGACCAAGCTGGGGAATGATCGTGGTCATGCGTCGCGTGATCTGCCGGTCGATCAGATCGAGCTGGTGTTGCGTCTGCCGCCGTGCCGATTCCATTCTGGTAAACTGTGCGGCGCGTTGCTCGGAATTGGACATTACGCCGCCCTCCCGCGCCAAGCGGCGAAACTTGAGCAGCCCTCATATATAGCATGCCGCACCTCATCGATGACGAAGCCGAAGCGGCCGACCGCATACTCGTCGCTCGGCACCAGAAAGCGGCGCTCTTCCACTCGCTCGCCGCGCCTGCCGCCGATGGTGGCGATCACCTCGGTCATACCAGGATGGTGGTCCGAACGAAGTGCCGCGGTGACGATCCAGTCGCCGGCATGCTCCCGTGCGAACGCCTGGGCGTCCTTCTCGTACGATTCGCCGGGTGCGAGCGGCCGGCCGAAGATCGTTTCCCAGGCATCCGGCCAGCTGTCCCGGATCGTTTTGTCGGCACATTTGCGCTCATAGGTCGTGAACAGGTCCGGAAAGGTCAGCGCAACGATTGCCCAGGCGGCGTCCTCTTCATACCAGCCGCCATCCGTTCTGAGCATCGGGTGGACCCTGGCATTGCGGGCGTCGGAGAGCCTGAAACCGCCATGACCTGCCGTTGTATGGCACACGATCCCATCGGCGTAGACGGTGGCGCCGCCCTGCGACGGACCCCATGGCGTGCTGCAGGTCACCCGGACGGTCTGGCGGGATAGAAGCCCGAGTTCGCGGCTGTGTCCGGCCTGTTCGATCATGCGGTTGCGGAAAGCGGGTTCGCCCTCGACAGAGCCGTGGTGCGAATAGAAATCATCGCGTTTCAGTTCGGCAAGCGGCCGGGACACGCGCCAGGCGCTGGCAAGAAAATACTGGCCATCCCGGGAGGGAACCATGGCGAAGACGAGATCGCCCACACGCGCAACAGCCATGCCGTCGGCGCTTCCGCCGAACTCCACCCCTGACGCATCAGGGGCGGAGACTTCGAAAGATTGCGAAGGAAGCATAGTCATGCTGCGGTCCTCCCTTCGGTATGATCGGCGGCGACCTCGTCGGCAGTCACCTCCTCGAGAATGGCATGCGGATTTCCATGCCGGCTGAGCCATTCCGCGGCCGCCTGCCGATTGTTCGCCAGGTGAACGAGTTCTGCATTGGCGCCGGGGCGATCGAAGACGCGAACAGATCCAAGGGTGGGACGCTCGACGCCTTTGAACGTCAGGCTGCTGTCGAGCGAAAAGGTCCGGTGGATACGGACGGTAATGATGCCATTTGCGCCGAGATCGCCTTCATGCAGCGTGAAACACGGTGACAGGCTGGTGTTGCCGACGCCGCGCTTGCCTTCCTTGCGGATCAGCCGGCCCTGGCTATTGCGTGTTTGCCAAGCGGACAGCTTCTTCCTGTGGCGCTCGGGCGGCCGTGGGGTACCATCCGACCAGGCGACGATGGAGCCGATTGGGGCGAGGTCATAAATCAGAGACGCGGACATTGCATCCTCCTTCAGGTTTTTGCGGGTGGTGGAAACGAAACCGCCGCCGGGAGGACCGGCGGCGGGAGATCCAACGAAGATGGACGGGGCGGCGGCTATTCCGCCGCGATCCCGTAGGCGGTTTCCTCCTCGTCGGAGGCGGCATCACTCACCGGGTCGGCGCCGGGATCGTCATGTCCCGTCCCCGTTGGATCGAGCCCGTCGACACCGATGCCCTCGCCCTCAGTACCGTCGCTATCGTCGCCAGCGAGATCATCGGCGTGCTTCATGAGATCTGCGATGTCCTTCGGGTCAGGCGCAAACAGCGCCGCCGGAAGGACGAAGGCAGCATCGGCCGCGAAGTGATTGACGAGTGCCGCGCGGGTTTCGCGGACTCGTGCCCGCGGGACGAGATTGACCGACTTGGCGGCCGCTTCGAGCGCCTGACGCGACAGGCAAAGCAGGAAATCCTCGGTTCCCATGTTTGGAATGAAATCGTCCGCGCCGATCGCGTCACCGGCAATGCGCGAGACGACGCCACTGTTCGACATGCCGCGTCGGCATGAGAGCACGTCGATGAGAACGGAGCGAGCGGCGACACGCACGCTGTCCATATCAAACGACAAGCGTCCCTCCGCGGAATAGAGGCGCGCGACATGACGCTGGAAACGCTTCGGCCCGAACACGGTGTCGTTGGCACCGGAATCGACCCGAACATTGGTGCCGGCGAAGGCCATGACCAGAAGCGCCATCAGCATGTCGTCCTCGATCGGCGCCCGGGCGAGCGCCTCATGCAGCGCATCGGTACGGAAATCACCGATCATGTCCTGGCCCTTCTGTGTGACCTGCGGCCTGGTCTTCCCGACGGCATCGGTGTCGTCGTCGGCCTCCGTCGACGCACCGCCGGCCGGACCGGGTCGCCCATCGGTTTTCCTTGGCTCCGGCATCCGGTAGTGGACGCTCTGCACCTTGCCGTCGCGATCGAGATACATCGCGGTGCAATCGCCCTTGGCCGGCTTGCCGTAGACGCGTTCGGACTTCTTGGGCAATTCCGGCTGGCCCCAATTGTTGACCTCGACGATGGCGCCCTTCTTCGGAAGGTTGCTCGCCATCCACTCCTGTTGGGCGCCGAGGAAAGCCTCGACATTGGTTGTGTAGCGATTGTCCTGATCGGCAGGGCCGAACAGGTCCTCGGCCCATTCGATACCGTAAGCCAGGCGAAGATCGTCACCGAAGCTTGCATCGCGGGCATACATGCGGGTTTTCGAGAGGCCGTTGGCGATCTGCCACCAGGCCGCCGTGTCGCCCTTCTTCGGCTTGTGGGCTTTCCAGACCTCTTTCTGCTCCTCGGACGATGCCGCGGCGATCGTTCTGAGATGCTGCTCGTTCGGCATGTCGCCCTTCGCCATCTGGTCGAGCATGGAGGGCAGCACGTTGGCGAGCAGGCGTAGCTTGCGGATCTGCCGGACGGGGAGAGCAAGCGCCACGGCGATCGCCTCCTCGGTCCAGCCGAGCGCGACCAGCCGTTCGATGCCCCTCCATTGGTCGACGGGATTGAGGGGCTCGCGCGCGATGTTCTCGACCATCGAGCGCATGGCGCCGTTGTCGTTGGCCGCCTCGACGACGATCACGTCGATTTCCTCGATCCCGGCGGCGATCGCCATGCGGGTGCGCCGATGGCCGGCTTCGATGATGTAACCGTTGCCGCCGGCTTCCGCGAAAATGACCGGCGGCTGGATCACGCCGACGGCCTTGATCGTCGCCAAAAGCAGGGCGTCGGCCTGCGGCGTCGACTTCGACTGTCGCGTGTTATCGGGGTTGTCCTTCAGTGCACGCGGATCGACCTTCATCAGTTGCATGGGATGCTCCTTCTCGGGGATTTGGACACGGCCCTCTGCCTGCCCTTCTCGCGTCTTCATTCTTTCGAAGACACCTCCCGGACCGCGGAGCGGGCGGCCGGGTGCAACTGCGGCCGAGCATTGCTGCCGCGAAGGACGAGCGGGGCTGACAGCCCTGCGAAGGACGAGTGGCCGGGATGCGGAGGCGGCGGTTGAGCGGAAGCGGCGACCGGCGGACTGCTCTGCGACCGGTTCATCTCCCTCTTCCTTTGCGTGCTTCTCTTTTCGGCGGTTGACGCGCCGGCCTGCAAAACGCATCGGCTTGCACGCGACTGGATGTCGATCGGGATCAAATGGGAGACAAAAAAATGGGCCAGCGGAAACCGCGGCCCATGAAGTGTGAAGGTCAATAAACCTCCAGAGGGGAACAGCTGCTGCGGCGGAACTGGGAGGAAAGCCGCCATGTGCATCAGCCGCATGCACTATGCCCGATTTTTGACCACTTGGAAAACATTTTTTGTGCACTGCAGTTATGCAAACGCTGCAGTGCTTCCAAAACCAATGGACGAAGGTCCGGCATATGGCGTCGGACCTCAAGCCGCTTCCGAGTCGGCCAAACTCTCCTCGCGTGCCACGGCTGCCAATGCCTGATCGACGTCCCGCAGTTGCCGGCGCTTGTCGGCAAGCTCGTCCGCGAATGCAAACGCGCCACCCTCGCGCGAGCGGTAGGAGGCAAGACGCCGCTGGGCGTCATGCAGGCGATGGCGATAGCGTTCCTGCTCGTCGTCAAAACCGTCGAGCGCGTGCTCGAGGCGGGAGGTAGCGCCAAGCGGCGTCACGGTCACCGCCAGATCAATTTCGTAATCGGCTCCAGTGCGTTGGAGAAGGGTCGTGTAGCGATATCCATCTTCCCTGCCGAACCGCTCGCCGGAATAGACGAGATCGAAGCCTCCGATCGAGGCGATGACGCGCTCGTCTTCCTGCTGGAGCTGAACAAGGGTGAGAATTTCCCTCATCAAGGCGCGACCGGCGGCTTTCCGTTCGTTGAAAGCCTCGCCGGCGACAGTCATGACAAAGGCGTCGGCCGCCGTCGGAACGAGGCGCACGATATCTTTGCCGATTTCCGCAATCCGCCGCTCCGAGATCTCGATATCGCGTTCCGCGTCGCGGATCTGCCGGCGCACGGCATATTGATCGTCGTCATGGGCGGCGCGCAGCCGCTCGAGACGGGCAATGTCCGCCTCGAGTCCCGCCTTCTGCATCAGGCGCTCGTCACCACTCGCAATCGCCTTGGCCATGGCGAACTGATTGGCCGCCCCTTCGCCGAGATCCTCCAGCCGCCGGATCGAGGTGTCGCCGGACAAAGCGGCCGCGATGAAGCGGGCCTTGCGTTCGTTGTTCTGCCACATCGAGGCGTCGAGCGAGCCTTGGGTGGCATAGGCGAAAATATCGACCTCGTCATGCTGGTTGCCCTGACGCACGATCCGGCCCTCGCGCTGTTCGATCTGCGAGGGCAGCCACGGGACGTCGAGATGATGCAGCGCCTTGAGACGAAGCTGGGCATTGACGCCGGTCCCCATCGTGTCCGACGAGCCGATCAGGAAGCGGACCTTGCCGGCGCGGACGTCGGCGAACAGACGCTGCTTGGCCTCGGTCTTTTTGTAGTCCTGCATGAAGGCGATTTCGGATGCCGGAACTCCCCTGCGCACGAGTTCGTCCCTGATCCAGCGGTAGGCGGAAAAACCTCTGCTCTTCTCGACATTGATGGTGCCGAGATCGGAGAAGATCATCTGCGCCGCACCCGGCAGATCGAAGGGCTTGCCGTCGGGACGGAGATACGTGCTTTGCGAGGTCTCCTGCCAGATGCGGAAAGCGGTCTGGACAAGCAGGTTGAGCTTGTTGTCCGGTTCGTTGTCATTGTCCGCGTCGACCAGGCGGAGATCTATGGCGGCATGGCGACCGTCGGTGATGACGGAGAGCAGGATATCGTCGCCGGGCTGCGCCGGTCCCTCGCGCATCTCGATCGCCTTGATACGGGCGTCGAGGATCACCTGGTAATTCTTGAAGGCCTGCGTCGGCTTGGCCGTCAGGATCTGCCGGCGGCCGGTCGAGATATCGGGCACCTTGACGTATCCGCGAAGATCCTCTGGCATCACCACGTCGGCGAAGCTGCGGAACATCGCGATCAGTTCCGGCACGTTGACGAAGGAGGCAAAGCGGCTGACAGGCTTGTATTTGCCTGATGGCTGGATCTCCAGTTCCGTCGTGGTATCACCGAAGGTCGAGGCCCAGGCGTCGAATTCATGCAGGCCGCGCTCGGCCAATGCGGCGTGGCCGAGCAGGCGTTGGACCGAGAACATCTCGCCAAGCGTGTTGGTGATCGGCGTGCCGGAGGCGAGAACCAAAGCCCGGCCGGGGTTCTTGGTCTCGATGAAGCGAGACTTGACGTAGAGGTCCCAGGCGCGCTGCGAACCGTTCGGATCGATGCCTTTCAAGGTCGACATATTGGTGGCGAAGGAGAGCTTGCGGAATTCCTGCGCCTCGTCGACGATAATCTGGTCGACGCCGATCTCGGAAATGGTCAAGAGATCGTCCTTGCGGGTGGACAGCGCCTCCAGCCGTTCCTTAAGTCCCTCCTTGAGCCGCTCCAATCGCTTACGCGAGACTCGGTCCTCGCTGTCGACCTTGGTCAGCAGCTCCTCGTAGAGCTGCAGTTCATCCTGGATCATCTGCTGTTCGAACACCGATGGCACGGCGATGAACCGGAATGCCGAGTGGGTGATTATGATCGCATCCCAGGTCGCCGTTGCCGCCCGCGACAGGAAACGAGCGCGCTTGTCCTTGGTGAAGTTGGTCTCGTCGGCGACGAGAATGCGAGCGTTTGGGTAGAGCGCGAGAAACTCGCGCGCCGCCTGCGCCAGGCAATGGCCCGGAACCACCAGCATCGCCTTGGCGATCAGCCCGAGCCGGCGCTGTTCCATGATGGCGGCCGCCATGGTCATCGTCTTGCCCGCACCGACAGCGTGCGCGAGATAGGCCGAGCCGGACGAAATGATCCGCCAGATGCCGCGTTTCTGGTGGCCATAAAGAACAAAGGCGCCAGAGGCGCCGGGAAGTTTCAAATGGGAGCCGTCGAACTTTCTTGGCGCGATGTTGTTGAAGCGATCGTTATAGACCCGCGCTAGCCGGTCGGTGCGATCAGGATCGGTCCACACCCAGTTCTGGAAGGCCTGCTTGATCTTCTGCAGCTTGTCGCGGGCGGCTTCGGTATCGACGACGTTCAGCACCCGCCGTTCGCCGTCCGCATCCTTGAACACATCGAAGATCTGCGGCACCCGGCTGTTCAGCGCGTCGGCAAGTAACTCTCCGGCGTGACGACGGTCGGTGCCCCATTCGGATGTGCCGGCCGCCGTCCATCCGAGCTGTCTCGCCTCGACTGTCCATGAGCCGAGTTCCGGCATGTGATGGATTCTGATCTCCGCACCCATCGTCTCGTGCACGAAGTCGACGATATCGGCCGCCGGAATCCAGGGAGCACCTAGCCGGGCGGTGATATCAGACGGGCGAAGGTCGGCGGGCTGCACCGCCTGAAGCGCTCGGACGTTTCGCTCATATGCGGGATCGAGCTCGGCGGCAGCTGCCGCGGCAACAAGTTTGGTGCGCACGGCCCCGGAGAGATAAGCATCGGAGGTTTGCCAGGAGCCGTCGGCCGGATCGCGGAAGATCGCGTCACCGAGCGCATCGAGAACCCCATCCGTGTCGCAATGCAGAAGCTCGGCGATAAGATCGAGGTCGATGCGTCCGCGCTCGTTGAGAACGACGGCCAGGGCATCGGCTGCGGAGGTGATGACGGGCGGGGGAGGGGGCGCGATGACGCGTTCGGAGAAAATCGGCCCGGGCCTGGCGGTGTCGGTTTCGAGGTCATAGTCTTCGATGGAAGCGACCAGCCAGCAGTCGGGATCGTCGCGGAACGGCTGCAGGTTCGGCTGGCGATGGGTCTCGCGAACCTCGCCCGTCGTCTCATCCTCGATGATCGAAACCGTGGTGTGATTGATCGGGCCAAAATCGCGCACGAAGCTCGACCAGGCGATGCGCAGCCGCACTTGGCAGTCGCGCCACGGCCGGTCCAGTTCCTGGGCTTTCAGGACGTCGCGCACGGCATCGCGGATCGGGATCAGTTTGCGAATGATCCGGACGTGCTTTTCCGAGGTTCCCTCGCCACTGCGGGCCTTGCGCGCAAGAACCGGTACCGGCTCGCCGTCGACGACCTGCATGAGGCCATGTCTGACGTCGACGAAATAGCTGCCTTCGCGCACCTTGGCAGTGTCGGGGTGGAGATCGACGATCTCACCAAGCTCGTCCTCCAGATCGATGTCGATTGGAGTAGGCTCGCCGTCATAGAGATCTTCCGGAAGAAGCGCGATTGCCTCCGTCAGCGCCGCCTCGAGCTCCTCGCCGGCGCGTGGCCGGCACGTATAGGTCTCCCCGAACGGGCCGGAGGTTAGGGCATGATCGCCGAGCACGAAGTCCGGATGCTTCGCGAACCACCGGTTCACGCGGATCGCGCTCTCGTCCTCGGCAGCCGGTCGGACGACCTCCAGGTCGAGCCACGAAGGATCACCTTCCGGCTCGCTTGCCTTGCGCTTGCGGAAGAACAGGATGTCGACGACGACGTCGGTCCCTGCGTCACGCTGAAAACTGCCTTCGGGCAGTCTGATCGCGGCGATCAGGTCTGCGGACTTGGCAATGTGTTGGCGTGCGGTGCGATCCGCTTTGTCCATGGTGCCGGCGCTGGTGACGAAGGCGGCCAGGGCGCCCGGTTTCAGGAGATCGATCGACCGGGCAATGAAGTAGTCATGCAGCCGAAGACCGAACGAACGATATTGCCGGTCGGAACGAACCGTCCGATCGGAGAAGGGCGGATTGCCGATGGCAAGATCGTAGATCGCATTGAGGTCGGTGCGTGCGAAATCCCTGTTGATGATGCGCGCCTTCGGCTGCAGCAGTTTGACGATGCGGGCCGTGACGGGGTCGAGCTCGATACCAGTGACGTAGCTCAGTTCGCGATACTGTTTCGGCATCAGTGCCGGGAACAGGCCTGTTCCGATACCCGGCTCCAGCACGCGGCCGCCGCGCCAGCCGAGACGTTGAATGCCCATCCAGATTGCACGGATAATGAACTCGGGAGTGAAGTGGGCATATTGGGTGCAACGGGCCAGTGACGCGTATTCGCCCTCGCTGACCGCTGTCTCCAGCGAGTTGCCGAGATCGTCCCAGCCTGTGCGGAAGTCGGCTTCTCCCGGCCGCCGGAACATGCCGTTTGCCAGCTCGCCGGCGCCGAAGCCGGTGAAGCGGATCAGTCTCGCCTGGGCGGCCGGGGTCGCCGGCAGGTTCATCCTCTCGATATCGTTAGCGGTGAGGATGGCCGCAACGTTGATGCGCGCCCGCTCCTTCCAGGTCGCGGCGAGCTCGCGGTCGCCATCGTCCAGATAGAAGTTGGCGCGCTGCCCTTGTTTTCGCTGGGCCGGCCGGTTGGCCGCCGGCAGAGCCCGCGCCGGCGCCGGAGAGGGCGGGGTCGGGTCGGGCTCGTCGTCGTTGGCGACGAAACCGCCGAACGCAGTAACGCCAAGACCAAGTCCTGATGACAAAGCGCTGCTGCCAAACATATCAAGAGTGAAGGGATCGCTGCTCATCGAAAGCTCCATGTGAACGAGCGTCATCGATCTGCCGCAGGGGACAGTCGAGGAACGCGAAGGGTTGGAAGAGGCCGCCGCCTGCATGGGCAGTGCGGCGATCTTGGGCCGAGCGCAATTGCTTCGCGCACGGATGCAAACGGATTCTCAAGCCGCGATCGGCGAGGGGAGGTAGCGCAGCTGTACCGGAAGCTTGGCGGTGATCTCGTCGTCGCTGAGGTCTTCCAGCAGCTTCAGAACGGTGCCGCCTTTACCCCCGTAGATCTTCACGGTACGTTTGCCGCGCGAGACATCCGGCCAGCGCTCGCCCGCATAGCCGCGATAGTCGTCCGCCGTACTGCTCCAGATATGCTCGAGACGCTCCTTGCGCGTCATGGCCCGGACCGGGCGGCTCTCGCGCTCGATGATCGCAAGGCGCATGGTCTCGACGGACGATTGATCGGCAAGGTCGCAATAGCCGTGAAAATAGCGAACCGCCTCGTCGATCCGGAGCGCGAAGAACACGGATGTCACGGAGCCGGTCAGGAACTCGCGCATTGCGAACATCGAACCGCGGATCCAGAGGGGCGGCAGGATTTCGAACATATAGTCGTGCTCGGCCTCGCCGATCTCGAACCATTCGCCGGCATAGAGCGGCGTTGCATCGTCTTCCCAGCGGCTGGGCCGCTGGAGATGACGGTCGAACATTCGGAACATCTGCGGCCGCTTGCGACGCCCTGGAAGACTTTTCGGATTGCGGGAGAGGGGTTCATCTGCAGCTCCTTCGGAGGTTTCCGGCCGAAGCGCGGCACAGTCCTCTCGACCTGCCATCCTCTTCAGTCCTTCATGACCCCTTGTCTGCCGCCGGCATCGCGACCGTCGGGGTCAAGGGCCGGCTCCGCCGGGCGAAGCCTCCCTTGACGCGTGCGGCGCGCATGCGGCACGCCTCCTCCTTCCGTCCTTTCCCTTCTTTCCTTTTCCCTGACCTTCAGGGTTTCGTTCCAATCCTCCTCGGGCGGCGGAAGTCGCGTCCAGTCGCAGCCTGCATCGTCGGCAAGCGTCCGCAGCCGTTCAGCAAACATGTCGCCCTGCGCATCGGCGTCCGTTGCCGCAACCATCTGGACACCCGGTTTCGCGGCCAGCTCCCGCAACGCCGCCTCCGTGGTCGGCGACCATCCACCGCCAGTGCTGAGATAAACCGTGCCCTCGCGCAAACCTTCGATCGCTGCAAGGCTCATGGCATCGATCGCGGCTTCTGTGACGGCCAAGCGCACTGCGCTGTCCGAACCGAAACGGAAAAGAACCTTAGTTCCTCCGGACGCAAAACCCCGGTATTGCGGGCCGCGCGCTTCCCAGCCGGTCAAAACCCCGGCCTGGTCTCGGTGCGCTGCCCACATGCTGCCGTGCGGACCTTCGCGCAGAACGTCGCCATTGGTCGCCCTTCGCATCACGTTTGCTGGCAGGCGGCGCTCGCCATTGAGGTACCGCCACGACGCGGAACCGGGCCAGGGTCGCCGGCGGGACTGCCAACGATCGGGAAGCGAGAGGTCGCGTCTCTCGCCGTCTTTCGCAGGCTGCCACTCCGGCTCCGTGATCTGAAAACCGACCAGAGCCGCGACCCGCTCGGCGCCTTCGAGAAAACCGACCCGATCGAGATGCTCGACGAGCCGGAAGACATCTCCTTTCGCATCGGACAGAGGATCGAACCACCCACGCCCTTGATAGGTGACGATGATAATCTCGCCGCCACGGCGGAACTTGACCGCCCGCCGTGTGCTTTCCTTCGCGTCTATCGCAAACCCGGCATGCTCAAGCACCGCAACACAACTGACCTGCTCGCGCAGCGCTTCTATCTCTCTTCTCTCCATTTTTCCTTCCGATCGCGAGAGCGATCGCCTCTGATTTGTCAGCTCTATCAATTCGCCGCTTCAGCGGCCGCGAAGAGCAAAGGCCGCAAGGGCGCGGCTGGCAATTTGGTGAATCATGCAATGTCGGCCGCGGCGCAGCCTCCCTTGCGACCTGCCGCTCGCAAGCGGCAAGCCGAAGGCCATGCCGCTGGCTCAATGCCAAGGCGTGTATTCGTGGACGATCTCAAGATCGTCGTCGGCGTCGATCTCGTCGGAAGGAAGGACGCCGTATTCGCCGTCGACCTCGAAGAGGGTGACCGGGACCATCAGGTCACGGGAGAGTTGGAAGGCGTGGGACTGAGCGAGAGAGAGATCGTGCGACATTTGCGAGGCTCCTTCGGGAGCGGGCCAATTCCCGCTCGATGGCTCCTCCAAAGGCTCGGGTCCGGGCGCGATCACCGCGTCGCAAAGCGGAAGCGGCCGCAGCTTGCTAGCGGACCCCTCGTGGGTTGATCGTGGAAGATCCGGCACCGGGCCAGGACGCCATCACAGACAAGCGGGATTGGCTTGCTTCCGTTTGGGGCTCAGATTCCGCTCGATTTTTGTCCCTGGTACCAGATCCTCACCTTCGCTCAGCGGCCGGTCACTCCGGGTCTTCGAACCAGTGGGGCACGTCGCTGGCCGCCCGCAAGTTAAGCTGACTGCTCAATGTCGATCGAGACCCGTTCACCTTCACAATGGCCTCCTCGACGGACTTCGCATCGAGCATGACTACAGCGCGTTCAAGGCAACGTTCGATCTCGGTGAAGCTTTTCCCCTCCAAGAGGGCGATTTCGGCGTGAGTCTTGCCCATGGACACCCATCGAAGGCACGTCTTTTCCAAGGGCGAAAGCATCTTAGACTTCATGGGCAATCTACGTGATGTTATAACATATCGCATAAGCAGATTTATGGAACTGACATTCCTGGGCGGCGAAACCGAAGCTGGCATGCGTGTTCGACAAGCCAACGCCTTCTGCAAGATCCGTGTTGGACATTCTTCCATCTTCGAGAAGCGCTTCGATAATTTTCCTGTCGAACTGGTCAAGTTCACTAAAAGTGCCGGGTTCTGTAGGCATGAATGTTTGCAGTTAGCTCCAAAATAGACCTATATCGTCTAAAACTTACTCAAATAAAGTCAGATTGATATCGCGCGGCATGATACCCCTTTGTCAGCAGCTATCGGAGGAGCAGCATGGACGCAGCCGTTATGAGCGAGGACTGGAATGCCAGAATAGTGCAAGACACCTTACTCGACAGTGTCGAAGCTTACATTGACAAAGCGAAAGCGTTTGAGCGACGCGAACGTCCCGATGGACTGGCCGAGCGACCCCGCGATTGCAATTGCACCTATGCGGGCTCAGGCAACGCCAGCACGCTCGAAAACGCTGGACGGATGCGAACTAGCTCATCTCGGAAGCTGCGAACGGCACGCTTCATTTCCAGGTAGAGAAGGTCGTGCTTCAAATGGCGTCGTCATCTTTCAGACCTTTTTTTACAGTGGCATGCTCGTCAGCCACTTTGAAATGGGCACATGTGTCCGGGCCGCGTGGCGGAAGACGAAATCTCCGAGGCTCAACTTTCGCCAATCATTTTATCCGCACCTTGTAGGCCGTGGATGTGCGTTCCATTTGGCGGCACATTACCCCTCCCCTTTGACTGAACCAAGACCTCGATGGCCCGGTTCCCCTTTTTTGAAAGCTTCGCCGGTTGATCGACTGGCGAAAAAACACTTCAACGTCGTTCCTCACAGGTCAACAATGCTCAAAGTCGTCGCACAAAACGGTTCCACCACAAACGATACCTCTCCTTTCGCGGAGTTTGCACCGCCGATCCGCGAGCAATCGGACCTGCGCAAGGCAATCACTGCCTCTTATCGGCGCCCCGAAACAGAATGCCTGCCGCCCCTCGTGGAAGCCGCCCGCGTGCCTGCAGATCTCAAGGCCGCCGCCCGCGATACTGCGCGCAAGCTGATCGAGGCATTGCGCGCTAAGCACAAGGGAACCGGCGTCGAGGGTCTGGTGCAGGAATATTCACTGTCGAGCCAAGAAGGCGTTGCGCTGATGTGCCTCGCCGAAGCGCTGCTGCGTATTCCCGATACGGCAACACGCGACGCGCTGATTCGAGACAAGATTTCTGAAGGCGACTGGAAGTCGCATGTCGGCGGCGGACGCTCGCTTTTCGTCAACGCAGCGACCTGGGGACTTGTCGTCACCGGCAAGCTGACATCGACCGTCAACGACCGCAGCCTTGCTGCAGCATTGACCCGGCTGATTGCCCGCTGCGGCGAACCTCTTATCCGCCGTGGCGTCGATATGGCGATGCGCATGATGGGCGAGCAGTTCGTCACCGGCGAGACGATCAACGAGGCGCTGAAGCGCGCGCGCTCGCTCGAGGCACGCGGCTTTGGTTACTCCTACGACATGCTGGGCGAGGCAGCGACCACGGCAAAGGATGCTGACCGCTACTACCGCGACTACGAGAAGGCGATCCACGCGATCGGCAAGGCATCGGATGGCCGGGGCGTTTATGCAGGGCCGGGCATCTCGATCAAGTTGTCAGCGCTTCATCCCCGCTATGTCCGCGCCCAGTCGCAGCGCGTGATGACCGAGCTTCTGCCGCGCGTTCGCGAACTGGCGTTGCTTGCCCGCAAATATGACATCGGCCTCAATATCGACGCCGAGGAGGCCGATCGCCTCGAACTGTCGCTGGACCTTCTGGAAGAGCTCAGCCTCGACGCTGAGCTAAAGGGCTGGAATGGTCTCGGCTTCGTCGTCCAGGCCTATGGCAAGCGCTGCCCCTTCGTTCTCGATTACATCATTGATCTCGCCCGCCGCTCCGGCCGCCGGATGATGGTTCGTCTCGTCAAGGGTGCCTATTGGGACGCCGAGATCAAGCGCGCACAACTCGACGGGCTGCTTGACTTCCCGGTCTATACCCGCAAGATTCACACCGATGTTGCCTATGTCGCCTGCGCCCGCAAGCTGCTGGCCGCAACTGACGCCATCTTCCCGCAGTTTGCGACGCATAACGCCCAGACGCTGGCGACCATCTATCAGCTCGCAGGCCCAGACTTCCAGATCGGCAAGTATGAGTTCCAATGCCTGCACGGCATGGGCGAGCCTCTCTATGACGAGGTCGTCGGCAAGCAGAATCTCGACCGGCCCTGCCGCATCTACGCGCCCGTGGGCACGCATGAAACGCTGCTCGCCTATCTCGTTCGCCGCCTGCTCGAGAACGGCGCGAACTCCTCATTCGTCAACCGCATCTCGGACCCCAAGGTTTCGATCGACGACCTGACCGTCGATCCGGTCGATCGAGTCGAGGCCATGCAGCCGGTCGGGAAGCCGCATGATCTCATCGCACTCCCAGGCGATCTCTACGGAACCGATAGGGCCAACTCGTCGGGCCTGGATCTTTCGAATGAAGACGAACTGCACACCTTGGCCAAAGCACTGGTCGAAACCACGAAAATAAACTGGCAGGCGGCGCCATTGTTGGCAGACGGTTCGCAGGAAGGGGAAACGCGCCCAGTCCTTAATCCGGCTAACCATGGCGATGTCGTCGGACACGTCACTGAACCACGGATCGGCGACGCCGCTAAGATCGCTCGTCTTGCTGCGGAAGGCGCGGAGCGTTGGGCTGCGGTACCGGCATCAGACCGCGCCGCCTGCCTGGACCGAGCTGCTGATCTTATGCAGTCTCGGATGATGACACTAATGGGTGTAATCATGCGCGAGGCCGGCAAGTCCGCCGCGAACGCTATCAGCGAGGTGCGCGAGGCGATCGACTTCCTGCGCTACTATGCAGAGCAGGCACGCCGCACGCTTGGGCCGTCGCATGCGCCCCTCGGCCCGATCGTCTGTATCAGTCCGTGGAACTTCCCGCTGGCGATCTTCACCGGCCAGGTTGCCGCAGCGCTGGTCGCGGGAAATTCGGTCATGGCGAAGCCGGCAGGCGTCACGCCGATCATCGCATTCGAAAGTGTGAGGATTCTGCACGAAGCGGGAATTCCACGCGCAGCACTTCAGTTCGTTCCAGGGAGCGGTAGGTTTGCTGGCGCACTCATCGACGCGCCTGAGACATCTGGCGTCATGTTCACGGGCTCGACGGGCGTTGCACGCATGATCCAGGCACAGCTCGTCAAGCGTCTTTCGAAGACGGGCAAGCCGATCCCGCTGATCGCGGAGACTGGTGGTCAAAACGGCATGATTGTCGATTCCTCCGCGCTTGCAGAACAAGTCGTCGCAGATGTAATCGCATCCGCCTTCGACAGCGCCGGCCAACGTTGCTCGGCGCTTCGAGTGCTCTGCCTTCAAGAAGAAATCGCGGACCGCACGCTTACGATGCTAAAGGGCGCGCTACAGGAGTTGGCCATAGGCCGCACCGATACCCTTAAGGTCGACGTCGGCCCAGTCATCAACGTCGAAGCAAAAAGCGAGATCGACGAGCACATTGCGGCAATGCGCTCGGCCGGTAACAAGGTGGATCAGCTTGCGCTCCCGGCGACCGCCGACATCGGCACGTTCGTGCCACCTACCATTATCGAGCTGAAAAAGCTTACCGATCTGACCAAGGAAATCTTCGGGCCCGTTCTACACGTTATTCGCTATCGCCGGGACAACCTGGACCGTCTGATCGATGAGATCAATGGCTCCGGATACGGCTTGACGTTTGGCCTCCATACTCGCCTTGACGAGACGATCGCGCACGTAACCAGTCGGGTACAGGCCGGAAACCTCTATGTGAATCGTAATATCATCGGTGCGGTCGTTGGCGTACAGCCGTTTGGCGGCCGTGGTCTTTCTGGTACTGGGCCGAAGGCCGGTGGCCCACTTTATATCGGTCGCCTAGTGCAGAAGCCGCCAGTACCCCCAAAGCACAGCTCGGTCCATATCGATCCGGCTCTGTCCGACTTCGCCGTCTGGCTTTCCGCCAAGGCTCGGGCCAAGGATGCGCGGGCGGCCCGGGAACTGGGCAGCCTTTCGGCGGTCGGCTTGCAGACAGAACTTATCGGCCCGGTTGGCGAACGCAACCTTTACGCCCTCCACCCACGCGGTCGCGTCCTTCTGGCTCCGATCAGTGAATGCGGACTGTATCGTCAGATTGCAGCGGCCCTTGCAGCCGGCAACCAGCTTGTTATCGACGAGACGTCGGGCCTTCGCTCTTCGCTAAATGATCTGCCGGCGAGCGTGGCTCATCGGATCGAGTGGTCAACGAACTGGAGCAAACGGGGCCCGTTTGCCTCGGCCCTCGTTGAAGGAGGAGCGGAACGTGTGATGAAGATCAACCAGGAAATTGCCGCGATCGATGGTCCGCTCGTGTTGGTCCAGTCGGCAACGACGAGCGAGATTGAAAATGACGTCGAAGCCTATTGCCTGAACTGGCTTGTCGAGGAAGTTTCGACTTCGATCAACACGGCAGCTGCTGGCGGCAATGCCAGCCTCATGACAATTGGTTGAATGATGAAGGTGCGAGATTTGTATTTAACCTGCAAGCGCTTGGTTCGCAGCGAGCTACGTTGCCAAACATAACGTAGCCACCCCCTGAAGAACTTTGCTCTGTCGACCGCAACCATATCTCCCTTCGCCTGCTTCCAGGGCAATGCTTGCTAATTGACTGCTTCTGTATTCCGTATACTATCTCCGATGCGCTCCGACGTTCTTGCTGCCATCTGCGCGCAAAATATCAGAAAGTAACTCAATATGGCCGACGGTTCTGCAGGTGAAGTACGTCTTGGGTTTGAAGACTTCTCGGCTCTCCTTACCGACATCTTCTTGTATGCCGGTGTGCCAGAGAACAACGCCCGGATACTTGCCGCGAACTGCGCAGCGTGTGAGCGAGACGGAAGTATTAGTCACGGCATTTTTCGTATCGCTGGATATGTCGCTTCTTTAAAGAGCGGGTGGGTTGATGGGAAGGCGGTACCGATAGTCCACGACGTGGGGGCCGCTTTCATACGCACGGATGCGCAAAATGGGTTCGCGCAGCCCGCATTAGCGGTATCAACTCCGCTTCTGGTCGAGAAGACAAAAAGTTATGGTACTGCAGTTCTAGCGATACAGGATTCGCATCATTTCAGCGCGCTTTGGCCCGATTTGGAGCCACTTGCTCGAAGCGGTTTCATTGCAATTTCTATGGTCTCCGGTCTTGCGTGCGTCGCTCCGCCTGGCGGACGCAAAGCGGTGATGGGAACAAATCCACTTGCATTTGCGACGCCCGTGGCAGACTCAGACCCCTTGATCTTTGACTTCGCGACCAGCTCGATGTCAAACGGGGACCTCAGGATCGCCGCCCGAGAGGGGCAAACAGTCCCAATGGGTGCAGGCGTTGACAAAGACGGCCTGCTGAGCAGCGAGCCTTCCAAAATACTCGACGGCGGTGCGCTCTTGCCTTTCGGCGGCCACAAGGGCGCCGCGCTTTCTTTGATGGTCGAAATACTCGCCTCCGCATTGACGGGTGGGCAATTTTCATCAGAAGTTGATTTCGCAGCTTATCCAGGTGCGGAAACGCCAAGGACGGGTCAGTTGGTTATCGCCATCGACCCTAAGCGGGGAGGAAATGACTTGTTCCCGAATCGAGTCGCTCACCTTTTACAGACCCTGCGTAATTCCGGTCAAGCACGGCTTCCATCTGACAGAAGATACTCCGCCCGACGCAAATCGGAGAAAGACGGTATTTCCATAACGCGGGATGCTTATCACCACCTGCGAGCACTTGCGACAAGCGGCTGACAAACAACTCCGATCTTGTAAGCGCCCTTGCCAGAGTGGCTGCGGGCGCAGGGAAAAGGTGCGACGGCCAGAAGGTGGCCCATCGCTATAAATGCAATGCAGCGTCTATTAAGCTACGCGAGCTTGGCCCGAGGGCAGCGTGATTGACGATCGACGTACCAGGACGCGCTCTTCTGTCGGCGCCCTCGCGTCCTATCGTCTGGGTGCGGTGTGTCGAGCGTATCGATGGAGAGACCCTTTGCAAATCCGATCAAGTGCATGGGCATGCATTCGTCTATCGACTTTGCCGACGTACACAGTAAAGTAACGTCTCAGGTTTGAAGTCCTGTTCGCTCGTCTTGCTGACATCTTTTTGTATTCCGGAACATAAGAGAGCAACGCGGTCATACGCGTCGCAAACTGCGCACCGGAAGTATAAGTCATGGCATTTTTCTTGTCGGATACGTCGAATCGCTGACATCCAAAGCCCTTGTAAATGTCCGCGTGGACGCGGCAAGCAAAGCGTCCAATAAAGCCTTGCTGCTAAGCCCCCCCACGACCTGCCCTTGCTCACTCACTACTGGCCAAGGTCCAGAGCTATCATTGACCAAATTCGCGAGATTTCGTATTGCAAGATTTTCTGAGATCGGTTGAGCGGTGGGCGAGAAGTTGGTGGTTCTGCTGGCGATATCTTTGACCTTGATTACCCTCGACCAATCAACATCCGACACGAATTCGCGGACATAGGCGTCAGCGGGCGAGAACAACAATTCAGCCGGTGTGCCGCACTGAACAAGTTCCCCACCTTTCAACAAGGCAATTCGACTGGAAATCTTGACGGCTTCATCGAAGTCATGTGTGACGAACACGATAGTCTTTTTCAGAGTGCGCTGAAGTCTGAGCAGTTCATCCTGCATCTCGCGGCGGATGAGAGGATCCAGCGCCGAGAATGGCTCATCCAGGAACCAGATGTCAGGGTTGGACACGAGGCTGCGGCCGATTCCCACTCGTTGCTGTTGACCGCCCGAGAGTTCATGCGGGTAAAAATTCTCCCGCCCAGACAGTCCGACAAGGTTGACCATCTCCAGGCTACGCGCGCGCCGAGACTCCTTGCTCTCGCCACGGATTTCCAGCGGTAACTCAATATTGCCGAGTACAGTCCGGTTTGGGAGCAGCGCGAAGTTCTGGAATACCATTCCAACCCGGTCGCGCCGTAGTGTCCGCAAGTCCTTTTTCGACATTTTTAAGAGATCGGTATTTTCAAGATATAGTTCGCCCCAGGTCGGCTCCACCAAGCGCGATAGCGTGCGAAGCAGGGTAGATTTCCCCGACCCCGAGAGGCCCATAAGCACGAAAACCTCTCCCTCATCGATTTCCAAGGTTACATTTGCGACGGCTACTGTCGCGCCCTTGCGCCGCAGCTCTTCTCTTACGGTCGCAACCTCGGTAGAATCCGGCGGCGCGCTAGAGGGCGCTCCCCCAAAGATTTTCCAAAGGTTACGACAGACGATGGCTTTATTGGTCATGTTGTTACACTCTTATTGCTTCTCATTGATTTTGACCTCTCCCCTACGTTAGAGGCCTTGTCGCGTGGTACGAGACTATGACTAAGTCTTCGACTGAACACCGATAGATCTTGACAGTACTAACTGTTTAGCGAAACGGTCGATTATAATCGCCATGAGACTTAGTATCAAACCAGCCGTCATCCCCCGGCCAGGATCAACCCGGGAGAGCGCCGCAAGGGTTTCTCTTTCCAATCCTGTCGAGCCAACGAGCGCGGTGACAACAACCATAGAGATCCCCAGCAATATTGCTTGGTTTAGACCCAGCATGATGCTCGGAAGCGCCACGGGTAACCGCACGAGCACCAACTCCTGCCAACCGGTAGCACCTGATATTACGGCTGCCTCTTCAAGGGAGTGAGATACCGAGCGAAGCGCATTGTCGGTATAACGGACGATCGTAGCGAACACATAGGTGGCGATCGCGAAAACTGACGCGATATTTCCTGGTCCGAACAATACCACGACTGGAAGTAGATAGATGAGCGCGGGCAATGTTTGGATAGTGTCGAGTACGGGATCGATCACACTTCTCGCCCGTGCGGACTTGCTTGACCAAATGCCTACGGGAAACGCAACCAGCGCAGCGATGACCGTTCCGACAAGAACCAAGTTGAATGAAGTCAGCAATTGGCTCCAGTATCCGATAGCCGCCGTCAGGGTAACGAAGCAAGCCGACAATACTGCGAGATCCCAACGCCGATGACTGGCGCCGCATATAAAGAGTGCTGCCGCAACGAAAAACCACCCAAAGCCGCCGACCAACGAGAACAGCGGCTTCAATAAATAGAGACTCATGCCAGCGCGAAATGCCTCGAACGCGTCTCCATAGGTCACGTTCAACCAGTTAATCGCACTCGCCCAATACGGTTGCGTCGTGATTGTCCATGTCTTTGGATAGATCGAAACGGGCTCGACAAAAATTCCAACGACGGTCGGAGCGATAATCAACAGAATAGCAATCAATATGTCGCGCTGCATAGTCGAGCGCTGATCATGCCTCGGGCGACGGCGGCTAACGGCCGTGCCGAACCGATAGATGAAAATCGCAAGAAGTGAGATCGCGAAGCCTGCCTCTAGCCCGCGGCCGAATCTCAAATTCTGCAGAGCCTCCAGGACGTTGCCACCAAGCCCTCCGGCACCGATTAGAGATGCCAAGATGACCATTGATAGCGTGGCCATGATCATCTGGTTAAGGCCAATCAGAATATTTTCGCGAGCCGAGGGAAGGTATATCTTGAACATGCGCTCCAGGCGTGTCGCGCCGGTGATTTGCGAAAGCTCTTCAAGTTCATGTGGGACTAAATGTAAGGCGACCGTTGTTGCGCGTGCGATCGGCGGCAACGCGAATACCAGCGTAATTACGATTGCCGATATGGGTCCAAATCCGAACAAGAGGATCATAGGAACCAGATAGCTGAAGATCGGCAAAGTTTGCATGATATCAAAGATCGGCTCTAGAATCCGGTTCGCCCAGGAATATCTCCATGCAACAACACCAAGACCCACACCAATGATAAAGCCGACAATTACGATGATAAGAACAGACGCAAGCGTTAGCATTGCGTCCTGCCACAAGCGGAAAACGCCAAAATACACGAAGGTTGCGAGGCCGAGCAGACCGAGCCGCCAGCCTCCCACGCGACCGGCGACGAACATGGCGCTCAAGGATATCCCGACCCATGAAATCGGTGGGATACGCGCAGTTGATTGGTTACCCGCTGATACGTCCCAGCCCTTGGCAAGCAGGTTTTGTATCCATTCCAAAGGCACGTTCAAAGCGCTTCCCAGCGAGCGTGTGTAGTCCATGAGAGACGCGTCGCCGAAAGTTGGGCCGCGAATGAATCCGTTTATCGCCTGCGTCAAAAGAGCAGTGAAGGAGATCTGATTAGCCGCGGGCCATTCGTAGAGAGCCATCGGAAGAAATGGCCGCGCAAGCAGGCCAAAAACAAGCAGCACAACAGCAAGCCAAGCGAAGCTGAAGGAATGTAGACGTAAGGGAGACGAGGTCATTTTTTCAGCTCCGCCTGGTTCTCTTCAATGTTGGATATTACTTCAGCCACTCAGACCAAACGGTCGAATTTTTGCTAACCCACTCGTCGGCAATATCTTCGATGTCCTTGCCCCCAGTTTCAACGTCATGCGTCGCTTGAGACATGAATTTGTTGTCCATCTTATAGCGTTGCAGGATCTGATAGGCGCCAGGTGCACGCGCCTTGACCGTGACGTTGATCAGTTTATCAACGGTCCCCTTCGGCATTGCACAGTCCCAAACCTTTTTTGGATTGACGCCCCAAGCGGGGTCGGACGCACAAGCAGGCTCATAGGGAGGCAACTCGAGAAACTTCCCAACATCGCTGTCATAGAGCCAATGCGGCGACATGCCATAACCCATCACACCCTCCTTCCGGGAAATGGCGCCCTGCATCGCCGCGATCATCGCTGCCTGTGTTCCGGCAGGAACAATCTCGACCTGCAATCCCAGCGCTTCGATACGCTGTTCATCATACACCGTCCAATCCGCTGGCGTACCGATATAACGGATTTTACCGGGTGCCTCAGGACTGGAAAACGCTGCAATACAGGCGGGTGTCTTCAAGGCTTCCCAATTGGGCAGTCCGGGGCAGTCTTTTTCCAGATAGGTGGGATACCACCAGCCCTCATAAATCGCGAGACCGGTGCTGCCGACGTCTTCGACTTTACCGGATTTGACTGCCGCATCGATCAAATCGGGCGTATTGGTCCATGCCGTGGACAACATATCTAGGTCACCGAGTTCCACTGCGGTGAATTGAGCAGTGTAGTCGGCCTTTACAAAGTCAACCTTATAGCCGGCTTTCTCGAGCACCTTTCCGAGCGTGTAGCTTAGAAAATCTCCCTCGGGGTTGCCGATAGTCCCCACTTTTATCACTTGGTCCGTTTCAGCCTTGATTTCCGCAAAAGCGACTGAATTAGAGTACATCATGGCAGATGTTGCGACTGCCAAAGTCAGGATAGCCTTAATCATCTAAGTTCCCTTTTATTTGATTGACATCCAGGCATCACGCAAACACCGTGCCAGATGTGAAATGCCCTATGCTAAGGAGCTAATCGGGAAAAACATGGTCAGTCGTGGCGCGAACCAATTTTCGTTGATGAGACCGAGTCTCAATGCTGAGACCGAAATTGGAACGAGCGAGATTGGAACTCGTGCCCCGTGCGATGGATCCGGCCGCGGAAATGGATACCACGCGAAGCCGGGCCTCCAGATCTGTATGCAGCGCGAGCATAACGCTCGCCGGGAAATGCATTTTGAATTGCAGTCTATGTTTGCTCACTTGGACGGTAAAACAGGCTCAGGATGGTTTGCGCAAACCATCCTGATTTTTCGTGTTCAGCGTAAATGCTTGAAAATACATAAGACGCGCCGCTATTCTCACTCGAAATGAAAGGGTTGCCCCATGAACGTCATCGATCGTGGCAAATATTTCACAAGCCTACCAAGAGACTATTACATTTCCGAAACCCGCTTCGCCGAAGAAATGATGAAGGTTTGGGGTGAGCAGTGGATCTATGTCGGCCATATCTCACAGGTGCCCGAGCGTGGCGACTATTTCACATTCGATGTTGCCAACGAAAGTCTGATTATCACCCGGTCATCCCAGACCGAGATAAAAGCCTTTTTCAACGTTTGCCGCCATCGTGGCCTTAAACTCTGTGACAAGCCGTCGGGACACTTCCAACGTCGCATCGTTTGTCCCTACCATTCGTGGACCTACGGCATTGACGGCAAGCTTTTGACGGCAACCCAGCAGCCGGATGGCGAAGCCTTCGACTATAAGGACTGGAGCCTCTTCGAAGCGCAGGTCAACGTCTGGCAGGGCTTTATCTTCATCAGCATGGCAAAAGAACCACTCAAGCCCGTGGCGGAAATGATTGACGCGCAGTCGACGGCCAACATGGCCCGCATCGAGCCCGAAAAGCTGAAAATCGCATATGAGTATGTGTACGAAAGCAACTCGAACTGGAAGCTGCTGCTTGAGAACGGTGTGGAGTGTTACCACTGCACACACGTTCATCCGGACTTCTGCACATCGCTCGATGTGGCGCAGATGTCGGGCTACTATGCCGAGGACTACGAACCTGATCTGGTGCAGGGGATCATCATTCCTGTCAAGCACGGTCTCGAGACGCTTTCGATCGGTGGAAACTACGTCTCAAAGAAGTTGCTGGGCGAGTTCGGCCGGGGTGTTCCTGTTCCCGACGGCTTCGGTGCCGGTTTCATGACGCAGCCCGGCTATTGCTGGAGCGACTTCCATCCGGATCACGGCTTCGTCGGCAACTGCCTGCCAGTCTCTCCGACCAAATCGATTATGGTGTGCCAGTGGTTCGTTCGCGAGGATGCGGTCGAGGGGGTCGACTATATAGTCGAGGACATGATCAAGCTTTGGGACGTCACCGGTCGCGAGGACCTGGCTATCCTTGACCGGCAACAAGCTGGCCTTCGTTCGTCGCGATATGAGCCGGGGCCGAACTCGCCAACACAAGAGCCTGGCATACG